>Ga0209270_1000015_pt1 | contig 534075 bp, 472 predicted proteins | sample MTBAKSrepl1MetaG_FD_187456 | JGI IMG/M metagenome (GOLD analysis project Ga0209270, IMG submission 187456) | Enrichment culture microbial communities from Arthur Kill intertidal strait, New Jersey, USA, that are MTBE-degrading - MTBE-AKS1... | ecosystem: Environmental > Aquatic > Marine >...
AACCGGACGCCGCGGCCTCGGAAGAGGCGTTGATCGCCTTTGCCCGCGAGCGGCTGGCGGGATTCAAGACGCCCAAGGCGATCGCCTTCGTGAAAGAGCTGCCCAAGACCGGCTCGGGCAAGATCCTCAAGACCGAGCTGCGGTCGCGGTTTCGTTAGCGGCCGTATCATGGTATGTTCACGTTGTGTCCGGGGGGCGTCCAAAGGCGGCGCCTCCGTAACTCACGACTAATGAAATCCTTCAGGAGGGTGTTCGCACCATGAGGTCGATGCGCCCTATCGGGTTGAGATGGCCCTGGCCGGCTCTGGCCACAGCGGGCCGATGGAAACGGTTCGCCCTGATGCTGATGATCTTGGTGGCGTTCTGGCCAATGCCGGGCATGGCGGCAGCGCCGATCAAGATCGGCGTGAGCCTGGGACTGACCGGCCGGTTCGAACCCATGGCCGAAGCCCTCAGAAAGGGGTTCGCGCTGTGGGAAGCGGATGTGAACCGAGCCGGGGGCATATTGGGACGGCCGGTGCGGCTGATCGTCGACGACGATCATGGAGACCCCGACCGGGCGGTTTTTATTTACAAGAGATTGGTCAACGAAGAGAAGGTCGATTTCCTCCTCGGCCCATACTCCAGCCTGATCACCCTGGCGGTATTGCCCATCGCCGAGCAGCACGAAATGCCCATGCTGATTGCCGGAGCGGCCGCCGACACCCTGTGGGAGCAAGGCTTCCGCCATGCCGTGGGGGTCTATACGCCGGTCAGTAAATTCATGATCGGCTTTTTTGAGCTGCTCGTATTGAACGATCTGGCACGCCTGGCCATCGTTCACGCCGACGACCCGTTTTCCGAGGATCTGGCGCGGAGTGCCGAAAAATGGTCGCGGCGCTTCGGTCTGACGGTGACAGGGGTCCAGGGTTTCAGCAAGGGGCTGCGGGACCTGGCCCCCCTGGCGCTCAAGGCCAAGGCCAAAAACCCGGACGCCCTGATCGTATGCGGGCACATGGGGGAGGCCGTCCATATGGTCGAGGCCCTCCAACGCATCGGATGGCGGCCCCGGGCGCTTTACGCTTCGATCGGACCGGCGATCGAGGATTTCTACGATCGATGCGGACCAGCCGCCGAGCATGTCTTTGCCACCTCGCTGTGGGAACCCCGGGCCAACTATCCGGGCGCCAACGACTTCAACCGGCGGTTCATCGAGACCTACGGACAGGTTCCGGGATACCACGCCGGACTTGCTTACGCGGCCGGTCAGGTGCTCGCTAAGGCCGTTGTCGAGGCGGGTACGATCGACCGGCGGAAGGTGCGCGATACGCTGTTCAGCATGGACACCATGACCATCATCGGCCGGTTCGGGGTCGACCGCAACGGCAAGCAGGTGCGGCAGCACACGTTTATCATTCAATGGCAGCAGGGGCGCAAGGAGCTGGTTTGGCCCGATGCCATCAAGACGGCGGAGGCGATATTCCCATGAGTCCGATGCCTGCTTCGATGCTCAACCGCCTCCCCCTGCGCATAATCGCGCCGGTGGTGGTGGTCATCGGCCTGGTGGGCGCGGGGCTCTATTTTCTGGTTTTGCGATCGGTGGCCAGCTTTGCCGATGAACAGATCGAGGAGGCATTGCGCGGCATCGCCGAAGAAATCTACGGCATCTGCGACGAGAACTTCACTGAACTGGTCAATAGCGGCAAGATGGACGATGCGAGGGCCGTGACGGTTAAAAGGGCGTATACACTGGGCGCCATCGAAGAGTATGTCGTCCGGAACGACATCGGTTGTCGCTTGATCGATGAGGCGCAGGGGGAGTTGCTGCTCAACAGATTCGAACCCAATATGCCGGATCTGTCCCATGTGATTGCCGAGTTCCACCAGAGGTGGCATTCGCCGGACGCCAGTTTTCAGGGGGAGGGCCGATTCTTTCATCATTTTGATTTCAAACCCTGGCGATGGCACATCGATCTGGTCAAGGACAAGGCCGCCTACGCCCCTTTGATCGGGCGGGTCAATACGATCTACATCGTCACCGGCCTTCTTCTGGCCTGCGGGATCTTCCTGATTTTGCTGCTTCAGGAGCGGTTGCTCCGCCGGCCGTTGAACCGGATCATCGATGCCATCCGCATGGGAACCGCCCCGGACTACGAAGGGGTATATGAATTCGAGTTTTTAAGCGATAACATCGCCACCATGATGCGTTCCCTCGAAGAGCGCAACCGTTGGATCGAAAATTTCTATCACATCGCCATTGGGCACAGGGGAGATGCATTTTTTAAAGAGGTTGCCGACGCCCTGGCCGAGGCGCTGGCGCTCAATGTCCTGATCGTCAGTTGCGGCCGTCCGGAAGATCGGTTCCAGACGATCGCTTTCGCGAAGCGGCCCGGCGATGACGAAACGTTCACCGATCCGACCGTGGGCCTGCCGCTTCGACAACTTTTGGAAGACAAGCAGCCGCTGATCATCGAAACCGGCGCGGCCGAGCGTTTCCCTTCGGCGACCGGCCTGATCGCGACCGAGGCACAGAGCTATGTCGGCATGCCCATCCTCGATCGCGATGGCGCCGTCATCGGTATCATGAACGTGTTCGGCCGAACGCGCGCATTTGACGAGTGGAGCCTCAACCTCATCCGCACCGTATGCCGCATGGTGGCGGTGGAATTGGTCTTTTCGGCGAAAGAGCGCGATCGCCTGCGGCTCGAAGTCCAACTCCAAAAGGCCCGAAAGCTGGAAGCCATCGGCACTCTGGCCGGCGGTGTCGCCCACGATCTCAACAATATTTTGTCAGGGATTGTCAGTTATCCCGATTTGCTTCTGATGGACCTGCCTGACGGCAGCCCTTTGCGCAGGCCGCTCCTCACCATCAAGCAATCCGGAGAACGTGCGGCCGCGATCGTGCAGGATCTGCTGACCCTTGCCCGGCGAGGCATCGCCATTGCGGAGGTGGTCAATTTGAACAGGATCATCGAAGCGCAGTTGAACAACCCTGAATTCGAGAAGCTGACATCCTTCCATCCCAAGGTGCGGGTCGAAACCCGCCTGGCAGCAGACCTGTTGAACATAAAGGGTTCGGCCATTCATCTGGCCAAGTCAATCATGAACCTGATCGCCAATGCGGCCGAGGCCATGCCGGACGGCGGAATCGTCACCATTTCCACGGGCAATCGCTTCCTCGACCGGCCTTTGCGCCGGTACGACCATGTGGAAACGGGGGATTACGTGATCATGACGGTGACCGACACAGGCATCGGCATCCCCATCGAAGACCGGGAGCGGATCTTTGAACCCTTCTACTCCAAAAAGGTCATGGGCCGAAGCGGATCGGGCCTGGGGATGGCCGTGGTCTGGGGAACGGTCAAAGACCATAACGGCTACATCGATCTGGAGAGCACCGTGGGGCAGGGGACGACCTTCACGCTTTTTTTCCCGGTCACCTACGACACCATCGGCCCGGCGTCGACCGCCATATGCCCCGCAGACTACATGGGCCAAAACGAAACCATCCTCGTGGTGGACGACATGGAGACGCAGAGAGAGCTGGCGTCCAGCATCCTGAAGAAGTTGAATTATTCGGTCGCGGCGGTCTCCAGCGGAGAGGAGGCCCTGGCCTATCTGCGCGAACACCCGGTGGACCTGCTGCTGCTGGACATGGTCATGGAGCCCGGCATGGACGGCCTGGACACCTACCGGCGCGTCGTCGAACGTCATCCCGGCCAAAAGGCGATCATCGCCAGCGGCTATTCGGAAAACGACCGGGTTCGATCGGCCCAACGGCTGGGGGCCGGGGCCTATATCCGCAAGCCCTACACCATCGAGAAAATCGGCTTGGCCGTTCGGGCGGAACTATCCAAGGCGTCCTAGCAGAGTTTGATCGAGTCTGATCAAATCCTAAAGGCCGGCATTCATCCGCTTCCGATGCGCCATTGCGGCCCATGCGGCTCTCCCTTGCACGGTCCTGCCTTTACTTTGCCCCATCACGTTGTAATTTTTTTTATATAACCGTCCGCAGACCAAAGGCGACTGGAGAATTATCATGGCTTGTCCGGCTGCGTGCCCGACATGGGCGCGAGGCTGGTGCGCAAGTCCCGGTTGCCGGATGATCGGACGAGGATAGACAGGAGGCACCATGAGCACCCAATTCAAACACCATACCGCGATGTACGTATCCGCCGCTCTGGTCTGGTCCGTATTGCTGGGGCTGATCTCCGCGGCTTGGGCCGCCGGAAGACCATCCGCCGATATCCCCGAATCGCAACCCGGGGCCGATAAGCGGCGCCAGGCCAATGTCCACTTTAGAAAGGGAGAGGCCCATGCCGAACAGATGCGTTACCAGGAGGCGGCCAGGGCATACGAGCGGGCCGTCGAAATCGACGGCAGCTATGCCGAGGCGTACAGCAACCTGGGATACAGCTACCGCAAGCAGGGCCTTTTCGACAAGGCCGTGGCCGCCTACAAGCGCGCCATCGCCTTGGATCCAGAACTGGCCGAGGCCTATGAGTACCTGGGCGAGGCCTATGCGGAGATGAAGCAGTTCGATCTGGCCGAAGCGCAGCTGCAGGTCCTCAAGCGACTGGGTCCGGAAGAGGCGCGGGAACTGGAATCGTTTATTGAAAAGATGAAGCCGTAAAGGGCCCTGGGGCGGGGGAGACCCCGCCCCGTTTTACATCAACGCGAGGTCATCAGAAGCGCGAAGAAGAGAGCGAGCGGTCGGCATGGGCCCAGGCCTGGGCATAGGACTGCTGCATCTGCCGGGCTTCGGCATCGCGCCCCTGAGCCTTCAGGCTTTGCCAGAGCCCGTAGAGCGAATAGCCATTGTTCCGATACCGTTTCAAATCCTGCCAGTAAACGACTTCCGCCTCGGCCGGGCGACCGGCTTCGATCAGAACGGCTCCGAGGGTATGGCGCACCGGGTAGTACCAGTCCGGCGGTTCGTTGTACACCAGGCTGTCCTCCAGCCGAACGGCCCGATCCAGATGGCCGATGGCGGCTTCGAAGCGTTTTTGCCTGGCCGCCAGTTCACCGGCCAGCACCTCCCCGGCGATGGTCAGCAAGGTAGGCGTATTGCCAAAACCGACCATCTCATGGCCGGACACGGGATCCATGGCGATGGCCTGCAAGGTTTCAAGCTCCTTCCGGGCCGCCTCGAATCGCTGGGTGTGGGTGTAGGCCATGCCGCGGGCATAGTGCCAGATGCCGGTCATGTAGCGCCATTTGGCCGGTGGCCGGGGTTCTTCCAGCACCTGATCCCACTGTCCGAAACGCACCAGTGCGAAGAGCGGCATGCTGGCGAAGGTCTGGTACAAGCCCCATGTGTTGTGGGAGAAGTCGGCGGGCACCTTCGAAGCCACCTTGCGGGCGGCTTCCAGCGCCTTTTCCTGGTTGCCCATCATCAGCGCGGCCCAGGCCTGGAAGTGGATGTTGTGCGGATAGTACCCTAAAGGATAGATGCCCTGGGCGCGGCATTGGACCAGGTAGTTCTCGTCGGCCTTGGCCGCCTGGCCGTTGAGTTCGAACGATTCGGCGAAGCGGCCCAGTTGCATGTAGATGTGGGTGGGCATGTGCACCAGGTGGCCGGCCCCAGGCGTCAATCCGCGCAAGCGGTCCGCAGCGGCCGCCCCGCGCTCGGCGTCCACGGCTTCGACGGCATGAATGTAGTAGTGCAGCGCGCCTTCATGTCGCGGGTCGCGCTGCATGGCCCCTTCCAGTGTCGATAGAATTTCCGGTGTGCGCGCCTTGGGCCGGCCGTCCCGGGTCCAGTAGTCCCAGGGGGACTGATTCATCAATGCCGCGGCGTAGAGCGTGGCCACGTCATTGTCTTCGGGGTACCGGATGTGCACTTGCTTCATGGCGTCGGCGTAAGCGGCATCCAGGGCCGCCCGATCAGCCGGCGGGTCTGCTGCGTAGCGTTGAGCCAAAGCGACGATCAGGCTGCTCTCTTTGGCGGTAGCCTTGTTTTTTAGGTCCAATGCCATCTGAATGGCTTCATAGGCCTGGGGGGCCACCTCGGCGGACATGGGCAGATTCAAATTGGGCCCCAGCACCAGCGCCCAGCCCCAGTAGGCCATTGCCGCGCCGGGATCGTGCCGGGCCGCCTCCTTGAAGCTGCGCAATGCCTCCTGGTGGTTGAAGGCGTAGGTCAAGCGAAGGCCCTGATCGAAAAAATACTGGGCCTTTTCCGATTGGGTCGTGATTGGCATATGGGTGTCGCCGATGTCGGTCAGCACGGGTGCAATCGGCTCGCCGGCCTTTTTCGGATCGGCCTTCAGGGCGCGCGGGTCATGGCTCGCCACATGCAGGGAACTGGCCCATGTGGTTGTCGTGAATATGACTATCGACAGCAATGCCCCATACAGGGCCATATATTTAAGTTTACCGTTCATATCGCTACCTCCCATCCTCGCCACCGCATCGCATGTGCGGCGGGATCTCTCAATTGGCAAAAATGCCTGGCCCCTCGATGGCCGTTGAGGCGGCCCACTGCGACCTCAGGGCCGTGTCACAGGTATGATTCGTCGTGTCACTCAGGCGAGCGTGCACCTCGGTGAGACCGGTGGGATTTAGGAGGAGCGGGATCGTGTATAACGCCAACATGTACGATGTTGCAGGTGGTATGGATTCGGTAGTGAAGAACAAACATCCCTGGGTGTCACCACACCGGGTGTCGTATAGATTAAAGCTGGTTGGGCCGGCTGTCAAAGCGGTTGCCGTGAATTTTTTAAGCGGGACTGCCGGGCGTTATTCCTGCAGGTTTTTTTGCTGCATCCTGGCGATGCGCAACGCATCTTTGATTTCCGTGTTGCCGGGGTCGATCTCCAGAAGCGCCTCCCACAAGGCGATGGCCTCATCGAGATCGCCATTTCGATAGGCTTCGAACCCCTGTTTGGCAATGCCATTTTTGCAATTGGCCAGGTTTTCATCCAGATCATCGGCGTCGAATGAGAGTGTCCCGCCGAGCCGCTGGAAGTTTGAATAGTTTTTCAACAAAACATGGTAGCTCCGGCCAGCGGAAACAAAATCCTGCTGATCCATGGCTTGCCGGGCGACGGATCTGATCTTTTCGACGCTGGCCGTGTAGTTTTGCAGCAATTGCCGATCCTGGGGGGCGCTGCGATGCGCCATGTCGTACAGGTCGAGGGCCTTCTGGTACCGGCCCGCATCCATCTGTCTTCGAGCCAAGTCGGCCGTCGGGATCGGTGCCCGACCCGATACCTCAGCGGGTCGCCGCGAGCTCTCTTCGGCAGGCGCCGGTGGCGTCTCTATGCCTTTTTGGGGTGATACCCGCTCTCCTATCTGCGCACACGACCAGATGCCCGGAAAAAGCACCAGAATGAGCATGAACAGCATGTGGCGGGCAGTGGTGGTCATCCGGCGGCCCTCACGACATAGAGCGGCGCATTCTGGTCGCGGCCCTTTTTCATCAATTCAAGGAATACCCGGACCAGGTCCGGGCGGAATTGCGCCCCCGACTGGCGTGCAATTTCGCCCAGCGCTTCTTCTTTGCGCAGCGCCTTGCGGTAGGGGCGGTTCGACGTCATGGCGTCATATGCATCCGCTATGGTGATGATCGCTGCGAACAGCGGGATATCGTCACCGGCCAGCCCGTCCGGGTAGCCCTTGCCGTTGTGCCATTCGTGGTGATGCAGGGTCGAAGGAATGTATTTGGCCAGCGAGGGCGCCCAACTGAGGATGGAGGCGCCGTATTCGACGTGTCGCATCATTTCCCTGTACTCGATGCGGTTGAGTTTATCCGCTTTGAGCAGTATGGCGTCCGGCGTTTTGATTTTTCCCACATCGTGAAAAAGGCAGGCAATCTCCAGGTCTCGCAACTCCTCTTTGGCCAGGCCGATCTCTTTGCCGATGAGCAGCGAATATTTGGCCACACGGGCGCTGTGGCCATGGGTGTAGGTGTCTCTCGCATCGATGGCCGCGGCCACCACTTTCACGATGGAGACGTAGGCCTCTTCGAGATCCTGGGCGTACCTGGTCAGTTTTCCCCGCTGTTTAGCGATCAATGCCGACATCTCGTTGAAGTTGCGGGTCAGTTTGCCCAGTTCATCCTGGGAGTAGATCCGGAGGGGACTCTCCCCGGTCCCGTACTTCAATTCCTCGACACCTGCGGCGAGCTCTTTGATGGGTTTGATCAAGAAGGACGCCAGTAACGAACTGGCGAATATGCCCAACACGACGATAATGCCGAAGACGATGGATATCATGCGGCCGACGTTGCCTTGCGCCTCTATCAGGACGGATTTGTTCATGCCGACGACCACACTGCCCAGCGGCTTTTTCATAAAGACGATGGGGCATGATATTTCGAAAATCGTTCCCGATGCATTTGGCAGCTCATTCACGGTAACTCCGTCGGCGCCTTCGCGGTAAAGCCGGCCCTGGAAGGCGGGCATGCTCTCCCCGATGATTGGTTTCTCGCTGTGGACGATCGTCTTCATAGTTGTATCGACGATGTACACGTAAGGCATGTCGCCATTGGAGGACTTGCTCTGATAAACGAGGTTGTCCAGACCCAACAGATCCTTGGAAAGGAGGCTGTATCCTGCGGCGGCGGCAATGCTTTTACCCACCGATTCGCCTCTTTTGAGGATCTCGTTCAGGATATAGTTATTCATGATTTGGACGGTGATGAGGCTGAGAACGAAAGAGGTGGTGGTCAGCAGCAAGACTACGAAAAAGGCGATCTTGAATCGGAGACTGGCCGACCGGCATCGCCGCGCCGCCAGGCGCAAGGCGGCCTGAACAGGCTTGAGGTATGCGATCAAACAAGCAGCTGCCTTACCAACGGATGAGCCAATGCCCGCAATCAATGTCCTCTCCCTCTGCACCCGATCTTTTCAGACGTATGCAAAACATGTTATCGGCCAATTCAGGGAGAACTTTAGCCGTATCGGTGGCAAAGCCGTATCATGGCATCGGGTGAACCGATGTCTCCTTGGGCCTCCTGGCCGCTTTTCGTCGCTGATCCGAAAAAAATGACTTTTCCGATCGGCCGTCATGAGTTTATTTAATGGCAACAGCAGACCGACAGGGCAGGCGCACAATGGAACTTTCGATAAGAATCTGGACCCTCCTCCTATTGATCCTCATGCCATTTTCCGCTTTCGGCCATGAACAGGCCGACCTGGTTCTGGTCGTCAAGTCCAGGGCCAAACTTTACCTGATGAAGAATGGAAAGATGATGAATGCCTACCGGATCGCCCTTGGGGTCAATTCCACGGGCCGGAAGCTGCAGGAAGGGGATCGACGCACGCCGGAGGGTCGATACGTCCTCGATTACAAAAAGGAAGACAGCGCCTTTTACAAGGCCATTCACATATCCTACCCCAATTCGGCGGACGCGCGCAGAGCCAGGGAGATGGGCGTGGACCCCGGTGGCATGATCATGATCCACGGTCATAAGAGCGGTTTTGAGTGGTTATCCCGGCTCAAAGAGCCTTACCACTGGACAGACGGTTGCATTGCGGTTTCCAACAGTGCCATGGATGAAATCTGGGAGGCGGTAGCCGAAGGCACCCCGATTATCATCAGACCCTGAACGCCATTTCCGGATTATTTTTTCAAGGTTGCCGCCAGCGGCCATTGCCATGATTTTCCGGTGCACCCCGCCAGGATCCCCGACCCTGGCGTGAAGGGGTTTCCTTCCAGTCGGCGTTTCCCGGTTGATAATCCCCACGGTTTTCGCCCCGGGGTTCTTTTTGTTGAAAGGATGGCGGTCGTCCCCGTTCAGCCTCAACACGGCTGCCCTCGTCGCCCCGTATGTCGTTGAGAGGCCGCCGGATGGCGCCAGGCCCATGCACCGGAGAGGCCGGGACCGGCCTGGCCGAAGGCGCTGGGATGCGCTCCGGCGTGCGCTCGATGGCACGCTGAGGCCGGGTTGGGGATATGCCCGGGCGATCTGGCGTGTTTTGGGGAGCCTCCTTTTTATTCCCTGAATCAGTTCTCGAATCTTCTTTTTTATAGAATTTAGGCGGTCCAGATTGAGGTCGGGTCGTTTGCGGGGTCCGGGTCACCCGCGGCCCGCGCGTTTCAGGTGGCTGCTGGCGAACGTTGGGGGATGTGGAGGGCGGTGAGCGCATCTCGGGCGCCCTGTAAGGGCGCACCGGTGGCTGGCGTCTATCGTCAGGCGATGTCATGCGTGGCGTCCGGGGCCGATCCATTCGGGAAGGTTCACCGCGACCGTGGTTCGTCTTTACGGCTTCTGGAGAACGGCCGGATGCGGGGGCGGACGATCGGGGATAATTCACCACGGGGCGCTTCACGTATTTTTCCGGTGGACGCGGGCCGTGCTCACGGCTGGGTGCAAAGCCGGCGCTGGACGCGGTGACCCTGGGCGCCGCGGGCAGGGGGCGCAGGCGGTGCGTATCTGCCTTGACCCGATGCGCCTTGCCGATGGGACCGCGGCCAAAATGATCCCGGTGAACCACCACCATGCCGTTTCTGATTTTCGTGTTGCGGTAGACATTGATGTTCTGGACGTTGATCACGGTATGGCGATGTACGACCCGGTTGTTCACGTAGCGGGGTCCGGCCCAACCGCCCCACCAGGGCCGGTGGATAAAGCCGGGCCTGCCCCACCAGGGAATCAGCGGTTCGCCCCACCCGAGCGACACCCATCCGACGGACGACGCGCCGATGCCGATGCTGACCTGTACCCCGGGAGCCCCGAAAAAGGCCACCAGCGCGGGGGCATAGACCGGCCGGACGAGACGCGGACCGGGTGCCCAGCACCAATAGCTGTTCACGTAGACCCAGCGGCCGTAGTGATACGGGGCCCAGCCCCATGGGGAGCTGTCCACCCACGTCCAGCCGTAAAATGGATCGCGCACCCAGGCGCCGGTGCTGTAGGGGGCCCATCCGGCAGCGACGCCTCTCGGCATCCAGACCGGTCCGTAGGTCGGCACGACCCGCCACGTGCCGTAGCGGTCGAGATCGCTCAGACCGTAGACATCCGATGAGACGTAACGTGCGCTTTCCGAATCGATCAATTCATCGGTGCGGGCATAGTTCCACTGGTCCCAATCGTCCAGCGGCAGGGCGGTGCGGGAGGTGATCTGCGCATTTGGGGCGCCCTGGATGGTCACCGATGTATTGGCGCCGACCGGAATGGTTTCACCGCTCTCCGTGATGAGCGTGCCCCTGCCTGCCCGATGGGTGCTCAACGTGGTTTGCGACTCGTCGACATCCAGGCGAAAATAGCCTTCGGTGTCGACTTTGAACGCGGCGTGGGGCGTCTCCACCGCCACCATCTGTCCGGAACCCATTGCGCGCAGGTCCAGGGCAATGCGGCCGGTCGTCACTTTAAACTGAAGGAAATCGGGTTCCTGACTCTCAAGACCGATTTGCGTCTCCGGGCCGCTACGGACGAACGCCCGGGAACCGATCTGCAGCTCCAGGTTGCCTTCGTCTTCCACAAAGAGTTGATCACCGGGCGCCAGGGCGGTGTTGATCTGCGCCTCGACCCAGTCGTCGGCGCCGGGCCGCCAGTACGAGGCCCGCCCCTCGACAAGACTGAGGCGCGGCGGGGTGTGGCCGATCTCATCGGTTTGTGTCTCCTGGGCCATGCTCTCAAGAACCACCGGCATGCCCGGGAGCGCCAGGAAACATGCCATTGCCAACATGAATGTCATTGTCGTCCGCATGTTTTCATGCTCCTTTGTTTAAACCGGCAGACCATACCGGTCGATGGCCACTCGATGAGGAAACTCCATACGCGTTGAACCTATGCGTCTAAATCGATCGGGCTGGCCCCATGTCATTATCCTATCCGATTCGGTCTGCCGGGCAATCGGTTTTTCATTTACAAATAAAAAGACGTTCATCATCGGGAAAAGTTTACAACCTGCGTCAAATGGTCGCCCCGCGAATGGAGCGGAAGGGGCGCGGTTCCGGGGAATCGCCACAGAACGGCTTGTATTCACGAAAGCAGGAGTGTTAAATGAAAAGGAAGTGTTGGGTTTATTTTTAAAATTATCACCACTGGCGATGCCGTTCAGGAAGGAGGCCGGAAGCGTGAAAACGACGCATCATGATGCGCCGAGCCCGGAAGAAAAAAAGTATCGCAATATCCTGGATCAAATGGAAGAGGGCTATTACGAGACGGATCTGTCCGGCTATTTTACCTACGTCAACCCGGCCGCCAGTGCGCACCTGGGCCGCCAGGTCGATGAATTGATCGGCACGAACTATCAGACGTACATGACCGAGGATACCGCTAAAAGGATCTTCGGTATCTTCAACCAGGTCTATCTCACGGGCAAGCCTGCCAAAGGGATCGAATGCGACATCATCCATCCGGACGGGGCGTTGCGCATCCATGAAATTTCGGTTTCTCTGCTGCGCCAACCGTCCGGAGAACCCATCGGCTTTTTCGGCATTTCCAGGGATCGCACCGAGCAGCTCGATATGGAGCGGGCGCTGCGTGAGAGCGAAGAGAGCTATCGCAGCATCATGGACCTCTCCCCGGACGCCATCACCATCAACGAGGTCGGCACCGGCCGTTACGTGGCGGCCAACAAGGCCTTCTTCAAGAAAACGGGATACCGCCCGGAGGAGGTCGTCGGGCGCACCCCCGAAGCATTGAAACTGTTCGCCGTGCCCGAGGAACGGCAGCAGTTCCTCGAGGCCATGCGGCGCAACAGCATGGACGGCCTGGAGGTGCAATTTCGAAACAAGGATGGCACGGTTCTGGAAAATCTGGTGTCCGGACGCCGCATTCGGTTCAAGGGCAAGCCGTGCTTTCTGTTTGTCGCCACGGAGATCGCATCGCTCAAGCGAACGCAGAAGGCCCTGCGTGACAGTGAGGAGAGCTACCGTCAGGTGCTTGAATTGGCGCCCGATGCCATCAGCCTGACCCGGGTGTCCGACGGCACGTACCTGGAGGTCAGCGAGGCCTTCTGCCAGCAGACCGGTTACACCCGTGCCGAAACCGTGGGGAAAAGCCCCCTTGAATTGGACCTCTACGTCGATCCGGCCGAACGCCAAAAGCTGATCGCCGACCTGCTGTCCGATGGGCAGGTTCAAGGCATGGAGGTCGGTTACCGGGCCAAGGATGGTACCGTTTTAAACGCCTTGACTTCGGCCAGGGTCATTCAATTCAAAGGTGAAGCCTGTGTATTGGCGGTTTCCACTCTGATCAACGACCTCAAGGCCGCCCAGGAGGCGCTGAAAGAGAGCGAGGAGAGCTACCGTTCGACCCTGGAAACCGCTCCCTATTCGATCGTGGTGACACGCCTCTCGGACGGCACCTACGTGCAGGCCAATGCCGCATTCTACCGACGCACCGGTCATACGCCGGAACAGACCATCGGGCGTACGGCCGAGCAGCTCAATTTGTACGAAAATCCGGCCGACCGCGAACGTTTGATGGAAAGGTTCGACCGCGACGGAAAGGTGGAGGGCATGGAGGTCCGTTTCCGAAGCAGGGACGGGCGCACGCTTGAAAGCCTGATCTCCATGACGCCCATGCGCTACAAGGGCGAAGCGTGCATCCTGTCCGTCACCGTGGATATCAGTGAATTGAAAGCTGCCCAACGCGCCCTGCGCGAGAGCGAAGAGAGCTACCGCAAGGTGATCCAATCGACGCCCATTGCAATGGGGATCCTGCGGGCGTCGGATTCTTGCTACATCGAGGTCAACGAGGCTTTTACCCAGCACACCGGCTATCGCCGGGAGGAGGTGATGGGCCGCACGGTCCTGTCGCTTAATATGTATATCGACTCCGCCGCGCGGCAGCACCTGCTCGATGAGCTGGCCCGGCACGGCCGGATTCGCAGCATGGAGATGCAGCTGCGCGGCAAGGACGGCGGCATCAAAGACAATTTGATTTCCATCACCCCGATTCATTACAAAGACGAAGCGTGTTTACTCACTTCCGCCGTAGATCTGACCGCGATCAAGGCCTTTCAGAAGGCCCTGCAGGAGAGCGAGGAAAACTATCGCAAAATCCTCGATGGGGCGCCCTATTCCATTCTGATCACGCGGCGGAACGATTACCGTTTCGTCTATGTCAACGATAATTTCTGCCGGCGCATGGGATATGATCGTGAAGCGGTGATCGGGCGCACCTCCCTCGAACTGGGCCTTTATGTCAACCCGGATGATCGGCGGCTGTATTTCAAGACCTTCGAGGCGGAAGGCCGGGTGGACGGCATGGAAATGGACTTCCGGACCAAATCCGGAGAGGTCTTCACCAACCTGATGTCCGGTCTGCCCATTCGGTTCGACGGGCAGGACTGCCTTCTCTCCATGGCCGTCGATATCACCGGACGCAAACGCGCCGAACGGGAGCTGGAGAAGTATCGGCGGCACCTGGAAGAGATGGTCAAAGAGCGCACCCAGGCTTTGGAAGCCGCCCAGGCCGAACTGGTCAAGAGCGAAAAGCTGGCGGTGCTCGGCCAGCTCACAGCCACGGTGAGCCACGAACTGCGCAATCCCCTTGGGGTGATCCGGTCGTCCAATTTTTATTTGCACCGGAAAATCAAGGAAAAGGATGCCAAAATCGACAAGCACCTGAAACGCATCGAAGACCAGGTGTCCATGTGCGATGCCATCGTGGCCGATCTGCTCGAATACACCCGCGGCCGCAATGCCTCGATGGTCAAGGAAGCGCTGACCCCATGGCTGGCCCAGGTCATCCAACAGATCCAGGAATCCGAAGGCATGGCCATTGCCGCGGATTTATGCGCCGACCTGCCGGCCGTACCCCATGACCGGGAAAAGATGCGGCGGGTGATCATCAACGTGCTGGACAACGCCATCCAGGCCGTCCAGACGCGCGAACAGGCGGAGAAGGCGGCGGGTGTGCCCTATGTCCCCGAAATCAAAATAACTGCGACCGTGGAAAAGGATGGTGTGATGATCCAGGTCACGGACAATGGCACCGGCATGGAAAAAGAAACACTTCAACGCGCCTTTGAGCCTCTGTTTACCACCCGGGCGCGCGGAACCGGCATCGGCTTGGCCAATGTGAAGAAAATCGTCGAAGAACACCATGGCAGTGTCAGCCTGAAGAGCAACCCGGGTGAGGGCACACAACTCTCCATCGCCTTGCCCTTCGGCGAAAATTAAAATGAGATGCCCGGGCAAGGCAGGCGCCGTTGGTTCGATCAGGTTTTTCCGTTCTCAAGCGTCACGCCGCTTGGGACCTCGTCACCGCTGCCCTCTCTGGTGGGCTCCAAATTCAGCTGTGAGGAAGTAGTCAATTTTATAAGGCTTTTGGCCGACATCCGCGGCGATCATCTTTTCGATCAATTCCGCTTTGTGATTTTCCAGAAACTCGGCCTTGGCCTGATTTTTCATGGCGTATTCGCGTAAGGCACAGCACCTGGAGTTGAGGAAGCAGCATTTGCCCGCGCACTTTTCGGATGCCGCGGCCAGGTAATCGTCGTAATAATCGGCGAGATTGCCGGCTTGAGAGACGGATACGGCCGCCACGGTCAGCACACAAACCGCCAGTGCGATCATAATCTGTTTCATGGTGCACCCCCTTTTGTTTGGTGTTCATCTGCTAATGGCGTGGTCATCGTCGCGTTTACGATGCGTCCCCCGGCCTCCAGCGGGAAACGGGAAAATTCGGGCCGCCAGTGCCCGGTTGATCATAACGGTGCGTCCATCCTGATATTTAAACTATCATGTCGGGGGTTTCGTTGAGGTTTCAAAAAAGGTGGACGAATAGGATTTAAGGGATGTTATAATATTTTGATAAAATGGTTAATTTGAATAATAACGATGCCTGGCGATGATTCAAATTCAAAATTTGATTTATATTTATGGCTCTTTTTTGGTTTCCCTGATTCCCCGATACAGGGCTTCCAATCCGGAATCGAGTTTTTCGCCCAGCTCCTCTTCGAGGTGGCGCCGGTAGGCTTTGTAGACCCGGTCGGCCTTGTTTGGAAGTCCGCGCCGTGCATAAAGCGCCATGAGACGCTGACAGGCCCTTTCGTCCAACGGCTCCGCATCGAGCAGGCAATGAAACGTCTTGCAGGCTTTGTGCAGTGCGCCGCGTTGCTCATACAGGTTGCCGATCCTCGCCAGCAGGTCACAATAGACGGCGGACAGGCGCCGTCGCATGGGTTCGGCCCATGCGGCGTACCGGTCCGAAGGCAGAAAATCGCCGCCGTAAATCTCCTTTGCCGCCAGGTATAGGTCCAGTGCCTCCCGTGTTCGATTCGCTTTTTCTTCGTTCCTGGCGTTTTCGCACAAAAGTTGAAATCGAAAGGCGTCCACATCGCAAAGATCGGGATTCAGTGAGACAAGATTGTCCTGCAAGACGATGTAGAGGGAGCCGATCTTCTGGTCGATGTCCGGCTCCAACACCCGTCGCAGCCGATGCAGCGATGCCTTGAAGGTGCCTTCGCCCGAAGCCTTGGAGTCAGGCCAGAGGTCTTCGATCAGCATCTCCTTGGGAATGTGACGGCCGCCCCTGGAAACGAGGGCTTTGAGGAAATCTTTTGAGCGGGTGCCTTTCCAATCCGATTCGGTAATCGGGCTTTCGTCCCGGCAGACCTCGAAGGTACCCAGGGTGCGGACCTTGATTCGGGGCAGGGTGCGGGTGCGGATGGCTTTGAGGATCTCCAGGGCCTTGGCTCGCGTGCCTGGGGTGCCCTCGTCGGCCAATGCCGACAAGTTGGTGCGGGCGCGGGGGCCGTATTTGCGGGTGAGCAATTGTCGGATGTGGTCGAACCGGTCGTCGATATTCATTTCCAGGGCCCGCGTGCATATTTCGATCGCATCGAGAGGTCGAACGATAGCAAAATGAAAAACACCGTAACGCTCGGCCAACTCGAAGGCTTCTGCCAGACAGTCCTCGGCCGCTTCGATCTGATTGCGGCGAATCAATAGAAATCCCATGGACAGGAGCGCTTCGGTGATAAAGGTGTTGCTCTGGATGCGCCTGAAATAGGATAGACTGGTTCGCATTCGGATTTCGGCGGATTCCCATTGGCCGAGATGGAGTTCCGCCAGGGCGAGCAGGAGTTGGGTCCAGTTTTCATGCAAGCCCGATCGGCATCCGGGTTCCTGATAGATGGCGAGACTGTCGCGGAAACATCCCTCCGCTGCGTCGAAGTGTCCCTGCCAGTAGAAATTGGCCCCCCGGAAAGTTGAGGACAAGGCCATGCCGGTTCGGTGATCCATGGCGGTACAAAGCTGGAACAGTTGATCCGATATTTTTTGGGCTTCGCCGTAGGACTCGCTGTAGAAGGCCAATAGAAAATCGGAATAGAGTTTGAGGGGCGCCAGGTAGACCAGACCCATTTCCGAGATGGCCCGATCCAGTTTGTCCAGGCACGCCCTGGCGGGAACCAGATCGCCGCGGAACAGGTGCATCTCGCTCAACATTTTCTCCTTAAGGATGCTGAGTTCCGGAGAGTCGATGCGTTTCTCCAACATCTCGAGATTCCGCAGCAGGCCGGGCAGTTTATGGAATTCGCCCAGCCATGTCACGGCAATGCCGCTATTAATCAGCGCGCTGAACTGAAGGATCGGGTCGCCGGCCTTGGCAGCGAAAAGCCAGGCGTTCTGGCAGGCGACAAATCCTCTTCGCGGTTCTCCGCCGCGGATCGTCAAGGCCAGGCCGGTATTGAGCCACAGCAACGCCTTTTCCCAATCGAACCCCTGCGGACCGACGGCGTTCCCCAACCGATTGGCTTCTTTCAGAAGATCCTGTAGGGGGATCACGTCGCGCCCCCGCATCATCGTGGCCTCCAGGAGAAAGGCCAGACAGAGGATGCGCCCGTCGACCCGGCTTTGGGAATCGAATATTTGATAGGCTTTCCAGAGCCGTGAGATGTTCTGATCCGCTTCTGAAAACCGGGAGAGCATGGAGGCGAAAAACAAGAGCCAGGGGTTGTTGTTCTTTATCTCCGGAGGAAATGCCTTCAGCATGTCGGCGAGGATGGCGTGGCGACCTTCTTTAACCAGGGTGCTGCCGAATCGTTCGATCATTGCGACCGCCTCGGGAAAATGATGGGACCGCAGGTAAAATTGGGCAGCCAAGATATCTCGGTCCTGCCTCTCGTAATATTGAGCGGTTTCCGCGCAATACCTGCGGATTTCTTCCTCTGGCAACACCGCCTTGCACTTGTAGGCGAGATAGTCCCGAAAGAGCCTGTGAAAGCGGTAAATCGGCAATTCAGACGAACGTTCATAGACCTCGATGAATAAATTCCGGTCAAGGAGCGAACGGATGATCGCCGCATTGTCTGTCTGTGGAAGCAGATGGTTTATCAGGTGCAGGTCAAATTCATCCGGGATCGATGTCTTCAGCAGGAAATGCTGCACGGTTTCAGGCTGGGCATCGAAAATCGCCTCGTCGAAATATCGGTTCACCGTCGTCTGGAATTCGGCCAATGGGCCGCTCTTGAGAGTGGCGCCATCGGACCGGTGGCGGCCGTTCTTGATCATGTCGCCGAGCAGGATCAATCCGCCGACCCAACCTTCGGTGATGCGCTGGATCCTTTGGAGTTCTTCCTCGGATAGACGAACCCCCAGGTTTTTGCGGTAAAAGGTTTCTGTTTCCCGTGAAGAGAAGTTAAGCTCTTTGTCTGAGAGAATATTGATTTCCCGGGGTTGGGACCACTTTCCGAAGTCGATACCGGGTGGTTCACGGGAGACGATAAAGAGATGGAAATTTTTTGGAAGTAAATCAACCATCTCCTGGAAAAGTCCCCAGGAAGGCGCATTGGGAATCATACGGTCGGCCCCGTCAAAAATGATCTGCAGGGGGCCGGTGACCCGCTGGAAAAGCGCGGTGACCCACTCCTTGTGTCGTGACATGGCATCCCGCGGCCCCATATTGATCGACGGGTAGGACATCAACTGCAGCAGCGAGCTTTTGGGTACATACGGGGCGAGGGCAAGTACGATCAAGTGATACAGGGTTGCAGGATCCGATTCTTCGGTATCCAGGTTGATCCACGCGATGGGCATTTTGGATTGCGCGACATAGGTGGCCATGAGGGTGGTTTTCCCTTGGGCCGCCCGCCCTTGGATGAAGGTCAGTCTTCTCCCCGGCTCAACATCCAGTCGGCGAATCAGGCGCTTTCGAATCAGAGGGAATTGGATATGCGGAGGAGACAACTTGGATGGAACGGACGCATACATCATGGAAAATACCTTTCATCCGCGATGGTTCGTTTCATCGTTCGTTATCATTTTTTAAGTAACGATATTTTGGACGATGTTCAAGTCCAAACTGCGTTTGATATTATCGAACATACAGAGGCCCATCTTTACCTTGACAATAAAAATATATGTAATTACAAACAGCTATATCGGGGGCGCCGTTATGTCGTTTTTCAGAATAAATGATCGGCTGAGATTTTTTATCCATCGAATCCGCGAGCGCTTGTGGGTGATGCCGCTGGCCGCTTGCCTGTTGTCGATCGCCGGAGCGTTCATCGCAAAGATTGCCGACCTCCTCCCGCTGGGCCACATCGTGCCGCAGGTCACGGCAGAATCGGTGGAAACCCTCCTTTCAATCATGGCTTCCAGCATGCTGGTCATCGCAACCTTTGCCGTGGGATCAATGGTATCGGCGTATGCATCCGTCAGCACGACGGCGTCTCCCAGATCTTTCTCCCTCGTTGTCGCCGATGATGTTTCCCAGCGAGCGCTCTCGACCTTTATCGGCGCCTTCATTTTCAGCATCGTTGGGCTGATCGCCGCCAAAAACGACTTCTTCGATACCGCCGGCCGTTTTGTCCTTTTCCTGTTGACCGTCGCGATGTTCGGCATGGTGATTTATACCTTTGTACGGTGGGTCGATCGTATCGCCCGTCTGGGCCGCCTGGGAGCGACTATCGAAAAGGTGGAACGAGCGACCACTGCCGCGTTGAAGCGCCGTCGGAAGGCGCCTGCCCTCAATGGCGTGGCCGCCCTGCCACGGCCCGCATCAGGGCAGGCCGTGTTCTGTGATCGCATTGGTTATGTCCAGCGGATCGATATCGATGTGTTGCAGGCATGTGCTGAAGAGACCGACGGTTGGGTCACCGTGGCCGTGCTGCCGGGCTCTTTTGTCGCTCCTGGGCGGCCGCTGGCCTATGTCCGACCAGATTTTCGGTCCGAGGCCGAATTTGACGCGGAAAAACTGGCCAAGGCCTTTGTGATCGGCAACGAACGCGTGTTCGATGAGGATCCCCGCTACGGCCTGGTCGTGCTTTCGCAAATCGCCGGCCGGGCATTGTCCCCGGCGGTGAACGATCCGGGCACGGCCATCGACGTTATCGGTATTCTGGTGCGATTATTGACGATCTGGAGTGAACCGTCCGATCCGGAAACCCCTCCTCCGGTTGTTTATGATCGTGTCGAGGTGCCGGATTTGTCCGTGAGGGAAATGTTCGATGACGCATTCACGGCCATCGGTCGCGACGGCAGCGGCGCCGTCGAGGTAATGGTGCGTTTGCAGAAAGCCCTCTCATCGCTGGCATCGCTCGATGATGCGGCCATGCGCGATGCGGCCAGGCATCATGCCCTTCGTGCATTGTCCTGCGCGGAAAAATCTCTCTTGCTGCCCGAAGACCTGTCCAGTGTGCGCCGACTGGCCGATTTCGCTACGCGTTTGAAACCTTAACAGTCAGTAAGACATCATTCCCCTTTGTTTTCCGGATCAGGCGGAAGAAGAATTCAATTTTTTGGTAGACCATCTTGAAGACACCTGGTCGGTGTCTGGTATTGTGCACGGAGTGGGTATGAAAATTGGAACAGGTTTGAATCCTTGGGAATGCTATTTTTAATGGTTTGTATTGAATTTTAAGGAATTATTGATATTTTAATATTAGGCATTTTTTTTGCGTGCTCCTTCTGATGCTATTGGTTGGTACGACTCCCACGAACCTGATGGAATTTGGATCTGAACTCGCAGCAGACGGAGGAGCATTATGAAAAAGCCAATTAGAACTCTGTTCGTGATTCTCTTGTTGATGAGCCTGGCTTCTATCTCACACGCCCAAGGTGATCGGCGAAAATGGAACCCTCATGTGGAAAAACAACAGAAAACCTACTATGAACACTTCAAACAGCACATCCACCAAAAGATCGTCCAATATCAACTTCGTTCACTCAAACTGAAGTTTGACAAATCATTGCCCGAAGCCCGCCAGCTTTTTCTGGAGTATATTGGCACAACGGGATCCTCAAATGAAGAACAGATTCAAGCCCTGAGAGATCAGTATGAACATCAGATCGCCGAATTGAACGCCAGTGTGGCGTCATTGCAGCAATCGCTCGATGCGTTGCCGGCGCAATTGAATGCGCAATGTGATACGCGTTTGGCAGAGGCCCAGTTGGAATGTCAGGCAACCACCCAGCAGCAATTGAATGATTTGAATCTTGCCCATGAAAATGAATTGGCTGATCTCGGTACCCAACTGAATACGGCCTGCGATGACCGTCTGGAACAAGCCTATGTAGAATGGCAGGCTTCCTCCGGGTGCAATCCACAGGATGCTGTCCCACCGGAACAGATCGGAGCGCTAAGTACAGGGTATTCATATCCGCATGCCTTCGATATGGATGATTCCGGTAATTTTTTCGTATTGGACAGGGACGCTCTATCTGTTATTCAATTTGATGCCTCGGGCGCTCAACTTTCGCGATGGAGCTCCTTAACTTTGAATGATCCCTTGGATATAGCCGTCGACTCTAATGGCAGCATATATGTGATTGACTCATCCGCATCCCCTCCCCTGCAGAAATTCGAGGCGAACGGGGCTCCCTTGCCGTTTGTTTCAGATTCGACCATCATCAGTTCGCCACTTGGACTATATATCGATAGCAACGACACCATTTATGTGACGGACAAGCGCGGCGATAATGGGTCCAGAATTCTTAAATTCGATAGTCAAGGCAACTTGTTGGGCACCTTTGGTGAAAATCCGGAAATGGCAGCGCTTGGTCACCCGGAATTCACCGATGTCGTTGTCGATGAGAACAATCAGGTGGTATATGTCTTAGCGGGTTCCTCCAATCTGATCGCGAAATTCGACCCGAGTGGAAACCAACTCGGATTGTGGGAAGGTCTATTTATGAATGCCAATGGAATCGCAGTTGCAGAAAACGGAGACGTATTGGTTGCAGATACGGACAATTACCAGGTCGATCAGTATGATGCCAACGGGAATTACAAATTCAGCTTTGCCGAAGACATATTCCTTCCTTACAAGGTATTGGTCGATGCCAATGGAAAGGTGTATGTCACGGATACTTGGAACAACCAGGTGAAGATCTACCAGTAGCGGCTGGGTTAAAGCTCTGACGCAGGATAGAACCCCGGATACTCTTGATATGAAGGTGTCCGGGGTTCTTGCATGTCAGTATGCTGGGGATGCGTATGTGGTGTCTATTTTATATCCAATTTGTCTTGGCGAATTTGCGGATGATCCTTAATCCGCCTTAAAATCGTTAACGACTTGTGTCTTAAGGCCTTTGGTTTGCAGGTCGACCAGTTCAAGGTTCAACCGTCGTTCAGCAAAGGCCTTGTTTTTAAATCCAGTTACCGCACTGAACACAAAGAATGAGGAATTGATTTTATATTTTCTTTTAAGATGCGCTTGAAAAGCATCCTCCAATTTACGGATCTGCTTCATGTCTGCGACATACTGCTCGTTGTTGAAGGATTTGCCCCTGGACATCTGCATAAAAATCGGTGTGTGGTAAGCTGATCTTAAATTGTAGGAGTAGGCTGTGACGTAGCAGAAGCTTTCCTCTTCCGCCGAGGCCGAATAGGCACCAAAGGATAACATGACGACAGCCAGCAGAGTAATGTACCTGAAATGGAGAATCATCGCTCAAACCTCGCTTGATGAATAGAGTAATAAAAGGCGGCTACGTTGCATGGGCCAATGGCACTTTATGCAAGTGGAACGCTCAGTGGATCGATGGCTCTCTAAAATCCGAATTCCATGAATTTTATACAAGTCTGCCAATCAGTTGGCGGCTTGTCAACATGAAATGCGGCCTTTGTTGTTCCAAGGACAAGGGTGTCTGGCTGACCTGCGCGTGAGATACCTTTTTTTCCAAGGCCAATATTACAGTTGTTTTGAGGCTATCTTGGGTCGCGTCTACCGCTGGCCGGTGAATCCTGGCAATCGAAACCGGAACTTCGAATCAACGATTGGAGAGGGCCATGCGTCTGAAATAACCTTCGATGACACGTTGTGAATCAACCTGAAGTATTTGGGTATAGGATTTGAGGAAGGATTTTAGATATACCTCGGCAGGCAGACTGCCGTATTCGTCTGCTTCGATATGGTTCAGGGTTGATTTTGGTATTCGCATCTCCTCGAAGATTTCGCTGATTTCGACACCGAGCTCCTCTCGCAAGCACTTCAATTCCAGGCCCGAAAGTTGGTCTTTCGCAATGATTTGGTCTGCCATGCTTCGGATTTTTTCATCTGAATATTTTTCTTTGACCCGTGAACGAAGGTCTCGCGCTTTGCAGGTCACCGTTCTGTTGGAACATGCGTCAGTTGTCCGAATCGACCGCGTTGGCTCATGCGCTTCGTGAACTTGGCCCGAATCATGAAGCATCTGATCATAGATTGTTCGCCTATGTGTGTCGATCAGGGTATGGAATGCCGTTTCTATGGTTTGAAGCAATTGGGTCCGCTGCTCCTCGGGGAAAAGGCTATACGTTGCCAAAGATTCTTTACCATAAATATCCAGGGCCTCCCGGTAGGCGCGTTTGATGGTGATCAGGTCGGCATCCATTGGAATCTTCAGGATTTGGTAATAGTTCTGCGCTTCAAGTGCTTTCATGTTGGTTGGCCCTTTTTTTCCCACCAGGTAGTTTCTGCAGCAATTGTCCGACGATTCGGTATAAATCCGAAGCGGCGGCCGCATCCGGATGTTCTCTTATGAAAAGTTTCTTGCTCACAATGGAGCTGGGTACCCGTTCCTCAAATCGGATATTGCCAAGGAACTCAAAACAAGAATAAAAGTGCCGATTGCACACCATTTTGAGTTTTTCTCCCAATTCGGGATCGGAGTTCTTGCGAAATTGATTCAATATGAAATGAAATTTGATATGGCTGATTCGCTCGCGCAAAAATTGCTCTTTTGCCGGGTCATGCCTAATGACCATGTCAATAATGTTGCTGGCTGTCATCGATGGTTTTTCATTCTCAATGACGGCATTTTTGATGGTTTCGCAAAAGCCATTGGATTTGATGACGTGTTTGATGCTGCGCAAATAGGCAGCCTTGATAAAACGGAAGGCATTTTCAATGGATGTGGGATCTGGTGTGCAGACGATGATGCCTTGGTTGGAGGTAAGAAAAAAATCCAAGGTGTTGAAGTTGGTCCCGGCGCCAAGATCGAGCAGAACATAGTCGAACGGTAATTTGGCGATGGCCGTGAGCAATTTTAACTTTTGGGCATGATACAAATTGGCGATCTCTATGGAGCAGTTCACCGAGCTGATAAAATAGAGGTTGGCATGATCGGTAGGCAGTGCGACGTTTTCTAACCGATTGGATTTCTTGTTCAAAAAACTGTTCAATCCGTCTCTATGGGGTGTGATGCCCAGAAAGGAATGCAGGTTGGAAGCGCCCAGGTCCAAATCGACCAAAACGACCCGTTTGCCCCGTTTTGCTATCAGGGCGCCTAAATTCGCGGAGATAAAGCTTTTCCCCACGCCACCTTTGCCACCGCCTATCGGAAGAATTTCAGGCATATGGCTACATCGCTCTATGGTTTGGATTGGCCATGCTCATGGGCCTTGAACAACAGCAATTTTGGTGCCATAAAATGTCGCGGGTGTGTGTTTTTAAGAAAAAATTATGGCCGTTGGCGGGAGGTTCTAAGATTACGAATTGATTGTTTATACTACAATCAAATCATTTGATGATAAAGGCACCAAGCACTGCATCGTTTCAATCGTTTGAAAGAGGTGGGGCAGTCTTATAGCCTGCCCCCCGTCAAGTTCGGCATCATTTATTTTTTCTTTTTAGGTCCCATCCACAAATGGCCAATTTGCCCGATATCTGCGTTCTGCTCAAAATTTTATCCTCGGAATATCAACTACATTCCTGCGGTAAAATTTTTCGCACGCCTTGATCTCGACCCAATTTGCCTATTCGTGGACGGACACTATTTAGGCTGTTTGATCAAATGGTTGGCGATGATCAGCTTCTGGATTTCCGTGGTTCCCTCGTAGACTCTCAGGGGGCGGATTTCACGATAGAGCCGTTCGACCACCGCCCCTTTGACCACCCCCATGCCGCCATGGACCTGTATGGCCTGATCGATACAGCGGAAGGCCGCTTCGGTGGCATGCAATTTCGCAATGGACGAACTCAAGGAGGCCATTGGATCGGAGCGGTCTTTTTTAACCGCTGCCAGGTAGACCAGGCATTGGGCGGCTTCGATGTCCACGGCCATTTCGGCGAGTTTGAAGGACACTCCCTGAAATTTAGAAATCTGCTGGCCGAATTGGACCCGTTCGCGCGCGTATTGAATGCTTCTCTCCATGGCCGTGCGGGCCATGCCCAGTGCCGCGGCGCCCACCGACATGCGCATCAAATCCAACGTCTGCATGGCGAGCTTGAAACCGCCGCCTACAGGCCCCAACAGGTTTTCCTTGGGGACCCGAAGGTTTTTGAATTCGAATTCCACGATGTCATGGCTGGCCATCAGCTCGATGCGCCAATCGATATTCCACCCCGGCATGCCTTTTTCAATAATGAAGGCCGAAAGGGCATTGGGCTTTTCGGCCGTCGGGGTTTTGACGAAGACCACCCCCATATCCGCCGAAAAGCCATTGGAGATGAACCGCTTTCGGCCGTTGATGACGAAGTGGTTCCCATCGGAAACGGCCTTGGTCTGGATCGCGGAAACATCCGATCCGGCGTCGGGTTCGGTCAGGCAGAAGGTCGTGAGACGTTGGCCGGCGGCCAGCTTGGGAAGATACTTTTTCTTCTGGTCTTCGTTACCGGCCAGGACGATGGGATACCCCCCCAATCCCTGCATGGCCAGTGTCGTGTCGGCCGGCGCGTAGACCCCGGCGATCGCCTCACGGGCCAGGCAGATCCTCACGGCGCTGAGTCCCGTGCCGCCGTAGGCTTCGGGGAACAGCGGTCCGTAAAGACCCGATTCGGCGAGGCACGTTCGCAACTCCTGGGGGACATCGTTGATGTCGCCGAGTTTCTTGGCCAATGGGGCCAGCGTTTGGGAGGCAAACGCCTCACAGTGCGCCTTGAAGGCAAGGTCCTCCTGGGACAGCAAGCTATGCATAGTGGCCTCCTGAACCCCGATGGCGGGGCGTCTGAAGTAGTGCCCATCCGCAAATGGCCAATCGGCCCGATATCGGCGTTGCACAAAAAATTCAATCCTCGGGATATGAACGATATGCCTGCGGTTAAATTTTTCGTGCGCCTTGATCTCGACCCGATTCGCCTATTTGTGGACGGACACTGAGTAGATCAGGGTATAGGTATATTATTTGAATGTCACATCCAATTCGTTGAGAACGGTAATCTCGGGGCGGCCGGCCAGGACACCGCCGAGTTTGGCCGAAAACTCTTTGAAATGCGGTGTCGCCGAATGGGCCGCCAGAGCGGCATCGTCTTTATATCGCTCGATGATAACGATGGCGTTGGGGTCCTTTTTGCTCTGGTTTAAACTGTAAAGCAAGGTTCCCTCTTCGGTGGCCACCTGTTTCAGCAGAGCCTTGAACATGTCGATGGCTTCTTGGGCTTTTCCTTCTTGGACGGGCAGTTTGGCAACGACTGAAATCATTTTTTCCTCCTGTTTGATATCTTCTTGATGGGTGCCGAAATGGCGTTTGGTCCTTTTGTCAATTCGTTCTGGGTTTCGCGGACAAGGCCAGGATCGTGGCTGTTGCGATGGCCAGCATGCTGCCGACCTGGACCGCTTGGAGCTTATAAGGCGCGTACAACAACGCCAGGACAGCCGGTGAAACGGCATATCCCGAGAATTTGATGGCATTGTAGATGGAGGTGACCGGTTGGCGCAGCGATGTGGAGATGCGCACCGCCATGGTGTTGAGGGAGGTCCAGGCCGTGGCCGCACCGGTTCCCAGCAGGAGAAAAAGGAGCAGGCGGTTGAAAAAACCATAGGGTAGCCATAGCATCAGGCCGATGGCGATAATGGCAATGAGGCTTCCGAACACGAATACCGTCTTTCGACCCACCCGGTCTCCTGCATAGCCGGCGATGGGAGAGACCACGATCCCGGACAGGCCGGTGATCGAAAGTATGGTGCCGATTTTATCCGACGGCAGGCCGGCAAGGGTCTTGAGATCATCGGCCGTGAAGGTCATGATGCCGATGTACCCGAAAAAGAGAGCGAAGGCCGCGAAACTGATCAAGACCGCGCCGGGTTCACGGATGGCGCTTTTCAAGAGTGGAAGGATGTCCAGGAGGTTCGCCTTGCGGTCCATGGGGCGCTGCTGGGCTGTGCTGGTCAACAGGTAGAACAAGCCGGCGAGCAGGGCTACGACCGATAAAAAGTAGAAAAAGAAGGCCCAACCCAGGCGCACCTCGATGGCGCCGGAAAGATAAGGGCCGAGTGTCACGCCGACGGTGTAGGCCACCCCCAGGAAACCGATGGCCTTCCCGATGTGTTCTTCCGGCACCAGTTCGCCGATGAGCGCCATGATGATGGGCGTCAGAAAACCGGCTCCGATGCCTTGGACAATTCGAAAAGCGAGAAACGTACCGAAGTTGGGCGAAAGCCCGCTGAACAGGGCGCCTATTGCGTAACCTGTGAATCCAAAAAGCAGGGTTCTGCGAGCGTCGAATATCTGGGCAATGGCACCCGAAAAAATCTGGATGGCGATGAAGGGCATCATGTAGGCTGTGATGGCCACGGATATGCTGCCGAAGCTCACCGACCAGTTGTGGGCCATGACCGGCAGGATGGTGACGATACCGAAGCCGCCCATGGGGCCGATGGCTGCTCCGACATAAAGGGGAATGAGTTGGCTGAGCTTCAAATGGTTCGTTCCGATCAATATGAATATCTGTTCGGATATCGGGTCGGATATCTGTTAGGATACCATGCCGGATATCCGTCCAGTGGGGCATCCCCGTAAAGCGCCGACGATCCTTGCGACGGACGTCGCCGTTGTCAAAAAGTTGATTTTTTTATGCGGGTTACGCAGGTCAAGGGCTGCACGACAATTCCAACTTAAAGGAGTCCACAGGGCTTGTCAACAGCCGTTCCCATGGTTGGCAGCGTTCGGTCGGCGGTTATGATCGATTCGGCGAGATGGAACACATTTTGACATCCCAAAACGTATTGTGTTACTTAGCGTTTTAATAAAAGATGAGGCCACGGGATGACCTCACCGTTTCAGACGATCCAAGTGGCCGCAGGAGGATATCGGCATGATCATTACCCAGCCTGGAAAAGTAACGGACCGCATCACTCTGCTGGGCCGTTACGAATCGTGCGTCTACCTTGTCGACGGCGGCCGGGAGAGTGTGCTCATGGGCGGCGGAATGGCTTACATCGTTCCCGACCTGCTGGAACAGATCGAGGCATTTGGCATCGACGAGCGGAAAATTTCGCGCATTTGTATCCTGCATTCCCACTTCGATCATTGTGGCGCGGTGCCGTTTCTGAAAAAGCGTTGGCCATGGGCCAGGGTGACGGCATCGGTCAGGGCCGGGCAACTGCTTGCCAATCCCGCGATTATCAAAAGTATCGCCGAGATGAACCGTCGTGCGACAGAGCGCATGGGGCGGGGGCAATCGGAGGACACGCTGGGCTACCAGTTCGACCCAATCGTCATTGAAGAGACCCTTTCGGAGGGAGACCACCTGGTTTGTGGCGACGCACGGTTCGACGTGCTGGAGGTGCCGGGCCATTCATCGTGCTCCATCGCGTGCTATATTCCGGAACATCGGGCCATGTTCGCATCGGATGCCGTCGGCTTGTGCCACCAGGGACAGTATCATCCGACGCCCAATTCCAATTTCGATCAATATCAACAGAATCTGGAGAGAGTGTCCCGCTACGACATAGACGTTCTCCTTTTGGAGCATTACGGGGCCTATCTGGCGGAAGATGCACGGGCTTTTTTTCCCGCGGCCATCGCGGCGGCCAAGGAGACCCGCAGGTTACTGGAGGAGACTTACAGGCGTACGCGCGATGTTGACAAATGCAACCAGGAGATCAAAGAGATTTTTCTCAAACGTTCCGGCGACTCGTTTCTCTCGGATGATGTTCGTACCATGGTCGTCGGTCAGATGGTGCGATATATTGCCAAGACGATGAAAATCGAATAATCGAAAATCTTTTCCGTGTTGCCGGCGCAGGTGTCTTCGACCGGCATCAGGCTTCAACCCCAAAATCCACCTGTTGGAACGGAGGTCATGCCATGTCCATCCAGTCCGTTGATCGTGCGCTACAGATCCTGGCTCTATTTTCACACCGCTGCCCGGTGCTGGGGGTGACCGAAATCAGTCGTGCGCTGGACCTGTCCAAGGGCACCGTCCATGGGCTTATCCGGACGTTGCTCCAACAGGGTTTTTTGCAGCAGGACCTGCCCGGCCGCAAATATCGATTGGGTCTGAAAATATACGAATTGGGTATCATTCTGGCCGGTACCCTGGAAATCAATCAAAAATCGGCCGGTCTGATCAATCAATTGGCCAAATCGACGCAGCGCGTGGTTCGTGTGGCCATTTGGGATGGCGATTCCATGGTGATCACTTCGGATGCCCATCCGCGTCCCCGCGCCGTCCTGCCCCACCAGTTCGGTCCCCGGGTGCACGCCTATTGCTCGGCGATCGGCAAGGCGGTGCTGGCCCATTTGGGCGAGGACCAGGTCAAACAGTACCTTCAACGCACGGAATTGATCGCATTTACCGATATGACCATCACCGACCCGGAAAAGTTGTTGGCGGATCTTGAGGCCACGCGCCGGCGGGGTTATGCCATCGATCGCCAGGAAGCGGTCCAGGGGTTGGTGTGTATCGGCGCACCGGTATTCCAGCGGGACGGACAGGTGGCCGGGTCCATCAGTCTTTCGGGCGCGGCCCAGCGCATGGATGAGGGCAAGATTCAGGAGTTGTCCGAGGAGCTTGTGAAAACGACGGCCGAGGTATCGCGCTACATGGGCTACCTGCCTGATTTCGCCAACCCGGGCGCTGCATCGAACACGATCTGATCAATTTTGAATCGATTTCTGATCAATCTCGGCCGGTGACTTGCCGGTCCGATACAAAGGAGCAATGGTAAAGTCATGTCGCTCAATCATCTCAATGAGGAGGACCTGCGCTACCTGGCGTCACTGGTTGACGCGGCGCGCTGTTCGACCGGCGAATCGGCACTCAACACCCACTCCAGGGATCAATCCAGGCACCAACCTGTCCGACCCGAGGTGGTGATCTGGCCCCAGACCATTGAGGAGATCGTGGCGATTTTGACTTATGCCAACGAGCGCCGGCTGCCTGTGACGGGCTGGGGATCGGGTAGCAGCCTGGAAGGCAATCCCATTCCAATATACGGCGGTATCGTGTTGAGTTTCGCCTACATGAACAAAATTTTGAGTGTTCGTCCGGACGACTTCCAGATCGACGTGCAGCCGGGGGTCGTTTACAAGGAGATGAATCACGAGTTGCGTCACAGCGGTCTTTTTTTCCCACCGGACCCGGGAGCCGGGGCGACCATCGGCGGCATGATCGCTAACAACGCCAGCGGGACGCGCACGGTGCGCTATGGATCGACCAAGGACTATGTCCAGCGCCTGACCGTCGTGCTCGCCGACGGAGAGGTGATTGAGCTGGGCAATCGGGCTTCGAAAAGTTCTTCGGGGTATGACCTGCTGCATCTGTTCGTCGGTTCGGAGGGCACGCTGGGGATCGTCACCGAGGCGACCCTGCGGCTGGCGCCCATCCAGGAAGAGTTTGCCTGGGCGGTGGCCACCTTTCCCAGTGTCGAGGCGGCCAGCCGGACCGTTTTGGACGTCATGCGCTCGGGCATCAACCCGGCGGCCATCGAATTGCTCGCGCCTGAATGTATTGAGGTCATCAATCGATGCAAAGGGTTCGATCTGACCGTTTCGCCCACGCTGTTCGTGGAGCTGCATGGCGCCTCCACCGCGCATCTCTCCGAGGCCATGGATCTCTTACAGGCGTTGTGCGAGGACCAGGGCGGGATCGATTTCAGACCCGGTCTGGATCGGGCCGAGCGGGATCGGCTGATCGAGGCCCGCCACTCGCTGGGCGAAATGATCCGTCAAGTCCACAGGGATCAACATCGCATCGTCATCGACGTGGCCGTGCCCATCTCTGCCTACCCGGAAATGATTGCTTTTGCCCGCGAGGCGGCCGGAGAGGCGGCAGGAACCACGGCCTATATTTTCGGCCACGCAGGAGACGGCAATATTCACCTGGTCGTGGGGGCCAGACCGGATGACGCCCTCGCGTGGCAGGCCATCGACCGGCTCAACCAGCGCATGGTCATGAAGTCCCTGGAGATGGATGGAACGGCCACCGGCGAACACGGGGTAGGCATCGGAAAGCGCAAATTCATGCCGTCCGAACACGGCCATTCGTTGGCGTGGATGAGGAAGGTGAAAACCCTGTTCGATCCCAACGGCATATTGAATCCCGGTAAAATGTTTCCGGACTAAACCCGCTGGAGGCTGTTGAAAAGTAAAAAGGCGCGGGAGAACCCCGCGCCTTTTTTGTTATCGATCGATTGGTATTTGTGGTGGCCATTTGTGGATGGGCGTTATTTAAAAAACATGTCCGGCAGCCATGTGGCGATTTTGGGAAACATCATGACCAGCGCGAGCCCGGTGCACTCCATGATGGTGAACGGAATGACCGAGCGGTAGATATCTCCCATGCTGATCGAAGGCGGCACGATGGCTTTCAGGTAAAACAGATTGAAACCGAACGGCGGGGTCATGTAGCCCACATTCATGTTCATGATGAACAGGATGCCGAACCACAGGGGATCGAATCCGTGAGCCTTGATAATCGGCAGGAACACCGGAACGCAGATCATCATGATGCCGGCCGGATCGAGCACCATGGCGAGCAGGAAGATCAGGAGCTGGATGAAAATGATGGTGCCCCAGGGTCCGCCGGGCACATACGCCATAACGTTCTCGATGAGGTGCGAGGCGCCCATGCCGTGGTAGGCGGCCGTGAAGCTATAGGCACCGAACAGGATCCACATGATCATGCCGGTCAGCTTGAAGGTGCGCATGCTGGCTTCGAGCAGCAGTTTCCAGGTCAATTGCCGGTAAACCAGCGCCGAGACCAACGATCCCAACAATCCCACGGCCGCGGCTTCGGTGGGGGTCGCCACCCCGAAAATGATCGATCCGAGTACGGCGAACACGATGGCGATGGGGAGGATCACAGCCTTCAGAGCCGCAAATTTGCGGCCCCAATCCCCGCGTTCTTCCGGCGGCAGGGACGGTGCCAGATTGGGTTGTAGATAGCAGCGGATCAGCACGTAGGATGATACGATGACCAGCAGCAGCAATCCCGGTAGGACGCCGCCGGCGAAGAGTCGCCCCACCGAATCGCCTGTAATCAGGGCATAGAGGATCATGATGACGCTGGGGGGAATGAGAATGCCCCAGCCGCCGCCCGAGTTGATGCAGCCCACGGCCAGAAATTTGTCGTACTTGCGTTCCAGCATGGAAGGCAGGGCGATGGCCCCCATACTGACCACGGCTGCGCCGCTGATGCCGCACATAGCCGCAAAGATGGCACAAATGACCAGGGTCCCGATGACCAGGCCGCCCCGCAGCCCCCCGAACCACAGGTACATCATGTCGTAAAGGTCTTTGGCGGTGCCCGACTTTTCCAGAATCATGGCCATGAAGATGAATAGTGGAATGGCGACCAGTGTAAACTTGTTCATGGCCCCCCAGGTCTGGGCCGCCACCATGAAAAAGGCCTCCGGGCCCCAGGTCCACCAGATAAAAAGAATCGAGACGCCGCCGAGAACGAACGAGAGCGGCAGGCCAAGAAAAAGGAACACGAACAAGGCCAGGAAAAACAGGAGGGTCAGAATTTCGATGCTCACAGCACTTCCCTTTCTATCTTATCGTCGACTTGGCTGGCCGTATCCAGAGGTTTGCCATGAATTAAGGTGTAGATATCGCGGATCAGTTTGGCGATGCCTTGCAGCATGAGCAATATCATGGCCAAAGGTATGCACAGTTTGAAAGGATAGAGCGGCGGATTCCATGCCGAACGCGAGTGCTCGAAGGTGGAGAGGGATTCCCAGGCCAGCGAGCCGCCATAGACGAAAAGCATGCCGCAAAACAGGAAAAAAATAGTTGAAGTGAAAATGTCCAGGATGGCCTTCCAGCGATCGGAGAGGGAGGAGTAAAAAATGTCTACATTGACATGCCCGCCCCACCTGAGAATATAGCCGCCCGAAAGAATGACGTAGACGCCGAAAACCAGCTGGGTCAGCTCATTGGCCCAGACCGTGGGAGAGTTGAAAAAGTATCTCCGCACCACCTCTGACAAGACCAGAACGAACATGATAAAAACGGCATAAGAGAGAATTTTGCCGATCCAGTCGTTCAAGTTATCGATAAATCGTAGCACCGCGTTGATGGTTTGCACCCTCATTCCTCCATTGAAAAAGGGTTGCTTGGCCTGAGCCTATGTGTGATCCCTACCCGGGCCGAGCAACCCCTGCCGAACCAAACACCAAGCACGTTTAAGGGACAAAAAGCCAGCCGCGAGCAAATACCCGCCGTTGACCGCAGATGGTGGAATTGAAAGCCATTGGCGCCTATCGACCCAGGGTGATGAGAAAATCTTTCAGCATCTGGACGGCCTTGGCGTTTTCCGGGCTGCGTTTGGCCGCTTCATCCCAGGTGACCATGGCGGCGGCTTTCATCTTGTTGTAGTCGGCGTCCGGCAAAGTGGTGACCGTGACGCCCTTTTCCTTTTGAATCTTGGCCAGGGTGATCTCTTCCTGGTACTGGTATTGATTGGTGCGCAGCCAGAAGTGCTCTTCGAGCGTAGCCTTGAGAATATCCTGGATATCCTTGGGCAATTTTTCCATGGCCTTGATGTTGACCAGCCAGATATCGGTCTGAGCGAAATTCAAAGGGGTCCGCAGGTGGTACTTGCTCACCTCATAAAATTTCATGCTGTCACTGCCTTGGACCGCCCCCCAATGGGCGCCGTCGATAACGCCGGAACTCAGGGCGGTGTATATTTCGCTGCCGGGCAGCATGGAAGCGGCCGCTCCGATGGAGGAGAGGAAGACCTGCAGGATGCCCGACGAACGCAGTTTCAACCCCTTGAAATCGTCGAAGGATTTTATCGGTTTTTTGCAGGACAACTCGGTGGGGTAAACCTTGTCGGGCGAGTAGTAGAGGCCGTGTTGGTTGAAAGAGGCCTGCACCATGTCATCGAACCCCAGCCATTTATTGAAGTAAATGATTTCCCACACATTTTTGAAATTCATGGGCAATCCGGAAGCGATGTCCATCAGAGGCACCTGGTCGCGGGGGTAAGCCGATGAGGTGACGATGATCGGAAGCATCCCTCGCTTGCAGGCGTCGAAGAGCTCTGTGGGCGGAACCAGGGCGGGAGAAGGATATAGCTCGATATCCAATCTTCCGTTGGTGCGCTTTTTCAGCTTTTCCACGACCACTTTGGCGCTGTCTTCGAAGGAGGAGCTTGAGGCGGGCCAGTGGGTCTGCATTTTCCATTTAAAGACCTGGTCCGCAGCGTCTGCTTGACCGGCATTGAAGCAAATCATCGAAAAACAAGCCAAACCGATAATCAATAGACCAAAAATCCGAGACTTCGCTTTCATATCAAATCCTCCTTGTATGGGATGGGGTTGGAAGTATTGTTTTGCACAATCTGAAAATGGTGCGCGCCACCTCCTTTCGTAATCAACGGGCTTCTTGATGGATTACACACACTGTAAAAACCGTCGGGACAGGAGGGGCGGCGGGATAGAACAGATGGACACCCCAATGGGAGATTACGCAGCAATGGCGCTTCATGTGCTGGGGCATTGATTGTTGATCGTGTACCATGCCGTTTTAACCACTCCGGTCGCGTAACACCCCTAAACTATTTAAAGACTGAATGGGGATCATCAGTTTGTCGTCTAAAAAAACAGGTAATGGCATCCATTAATTGATAATGAAAAAATACTATGACAGACGGGTGGGGCGCTGTCAACGGGCAAAAATGTGCTGTTTTGAAAATTGAACGGTATTACAAACGGTTAAAGAAAATCAGGAGATGCTCATGTATGATAGGGCCGAACGGTGTATGCTTCTAAAACTATTTGAATCTGTTCTGGAAACGCTGCGGTGGGGATGATCATATGGATCGCTCTGATCATATGAAACAAGCATACCCCTTGGCGCAAATTGCGTGGGCCAAGGGGCATGCCATGGACATGTCAGGTGGTGATGGGTCAGGCGGCGTTGATCGACTTCTCCGGATCGTAACAAATGCGGCAGCAGTGCAGGCATCGCCCGGCTTCATAAGCCGCGTTCTGTTCGCTGATCACCAGATCGACTTCGATCATGCTGTCGATACGCTCTTTTACAGGCAATTCAGGCATGGGGGTGCGTTTCTTTGTCTCCACTCCGGGAACGGTTTTAAACAGTGATTCTGGAATATGCTTTTTACGCAGGGACTTGGGAGAAGTGTGGATCTCTTCTCCGGTCAGGAATTGATGTATGGACCGCGCCGCGCGCCGGCCGCCGCCGATGGCTTCCACGACCAGTGAGGGGCCTGTCGCCGCATCGCCTCCGGTAAATACATCGGGCAGGCTGGTCTGCAACAGCTCGGGATCATTGTCAAAGGTGTTCCAGCGCGTGATGGTCAGATGCTCCTTTTCAGGCTCTTTTTCCAGGAAGTCGAGTTCGGGCTGCTGTCCGATGGCCGATATCAACATGTCGATGGGCAGAATGGTCTCCGAACCTTCGACGGGCACGGGACGGCGCCGACCACTGGCGTCGGGTTCGCCCAACTCCATGCGCAGGTATTCGAGTCCGGAGACGCGGCCTTGATCATCGCCCACCACCCGTTTGGGAGCCGCCAGGAATTGGAATTTAACGCCTTCGTGCTCGGCCGCCACGATTTCTACCTCGTTGGCCGGCATCTCCTTACGGGTCCGGCGGTAAACGATATAGACCTCTTCGCATCCCAGACGCTTGAGGGTGCGCACGCAGTCGATGGCCGAGTTGCCGCCGCCGACCACCGCGGCGCGTTTGCCTACCGGGATTTTCTTGTCTGGTGATCCGGCCACCTTGGAGAGAAACTCGATACCCTTCCAGCATCCCTCCATGTCTTCGCCGGGGACCCCGATGGCGTAATCTTTCCAGGCGCCGATGCCCATGAAAATGGCGTCATACCCCTCTTCGCGCAAAGACTGGATAGTGAAATCGCGACCGAGAATGTGGTTGGTGTAGGCCTCGATTCCGAGATCGAGAATACCTTGAATTTCCCAGTCGAGTACGTTGTCGGGCAGGCGGTATTCGGGGATCCCGTAGCGTGTGATGCCCCCCAGCTTTGGCATGGCCTCGAAGATGTTGACGGAGTGACCAAGGCGACGCAGGAAATAGGCGCAGCTCACGCCGGCCGGTCCGCCGCCGATCACGGCCACTTTCTTGCCCGTATCCGGAGCACAGGGGATGGGCAGCCGCTTACCCGAATTCATCTCCCAATCGGCCACGAAGCGCTTGAGCTGGTTGATGGAAACTGGTTCGTCCTCGATTCCGCGACGGCAGTAATCTTCGCAGGGATGAGGGCATACACGGCCGCAGGTCAGCAGCAGGGGATTGCGCTCGCGAATGGTATTGACGGCGCCGGCATAGTCCCCTTTGCGAATGCAGTCGATGTACTGCGGGATATTGATTTCGGCCGGGCAGGTCTGCTGACAGGGGGCCAGCGCATCGTTCAGCTCGTTGAAGTGCAGCAGGCGCTGACTCATGGTGCGGACTGTGAGAATGCTCTTGGGACAGGCTTTCTCGCAGGCACCGCATCCCACGCATTTGGCTTCATCGACGATCGGATAACCGTCGGGGCCCATGTGAATGGCGTCGAACTTACAGGAGCGGATGCAATCACCCATGCCCAGGCAGCCGACCGAGCAGACCCGCCGGCCGCCGTGCAGATTGGCCAATGCCGCGCAGGTTTGGGCGCCATCATAGTAGTATTTATCGGCGGCGCGATGACCGCCGAGGCAACTGTTGAGCGAGCGCAGCGGCTCGGCCGTGCCAGGGTCCACGCCCATGATGGCCGCGATTTCGATCGCCGCCTCCGCGCCCGCCACAATGCATACACTGGGGGGTGCCTTGCCGGCGACCACTGCATTGGCGGCTGCCGAACAACCCGCGTAACCGCAGCCGCCGCAATTGGCGCCGGATAGGAAGTATTCGACCTGGGAGATGCGGGGATCTTCCCACACGTAGAACACTTTGGATGCCACGCTGAGGACAATGCCACAGGCGGCGCCGATACCTAACATGATGAGAACAGCTTCGAACACAGGATCCTCCTTGGAACCACATTGGCAGGCTGGGCGCTCCGCACGTATGTCCACCCGAATCTTTTAGGGGCGGGCTTTAAGCCCGCCCGCAAGCAACATCCGCTTAAGCTAGTGACATTGGATTTTACCTGCCAAGGTTCCCTGTGTAAATAGTGTGCGATAATTCCGGCAAGGTGCCCAGGCAAGCCTGGTAGCCTTGCCTCCAGTAACACAAAACCGTTCGGAACGTATCGCCCTGAACGGTTCGTGCGGAAAACAGATGCCCCATTCCGATCCGGGCTGGTGCCGTGGATCAGACCATCCCCCGGAATGCATAAAACGTCAAGGATATGATGCCGGCGGTGACCAGTGCGATGGAGGTATCCTGCAAAGGTCGCGGCACCCGAGCCACCAGGACCCGTTCACGGATACCCGCGAAGAGAATCAAAGCCAAACCGAACCCCGCCGCGTAGCCGAACGAAGCGATCAGCGATTGCATGAAGTTGAACTCTTTGTCAATATTGAGCACGCAGACACCAAATACGGCGCAGTTGGTGGTTATCAAGGGGAGGAAGATGCCCAGGCCGGCGTAGAGGGCCGGAATGCTCTTTTTGAGGAACATTTCCACGAACTGCACCAGGGAGGCGATCACGAGGATAAAGGCGATAGTCCGTAAAAACTCCAGCTTGAAGGGGACCAGCAGCCACTCATACACGAGCCAGGTAATGACCCCGGCGAGCACCAGTACGAAGACAACCGCCATGGCCATGCCGACGGCCGTCTCCATTTTCTTGGATGTCCCCAGGAAGGGGCAGTTGCCCAGAAACTGCGCCAGCAGAATGTTGTTGACAAAAATGGTGGCAACGATCAGCTCGAAATATTCCATGTCGACTCCTCAGACTACTTGCTCGGGATAAGGTTCATCACGCAAAGCATCAACCCCAGGGCGATGAAGGCCCCCGGGGCCTGGACCGCAAAAGCGAACGGTTCGAAAGACGCACCGAAAATGTTGGGAATATCATAGGGCAGCAACCCGAATACGTCGCCTTTGAGCCCCCCGGTCCCCAGCAGTTCACGAACGCCACCCAGTGCCGCCAGAGCCAGAGTATACCCTATCCCGATTCCGAGGCCATCGGCCGCAGAGTGAGCCAACCCATTCTTTGAGGCAAAGGCTTCAGCCCGTCCCAGCACGATGCAGTTGACGACGATCAAGGGGATGAAGACGCCCAAGTCGAGATAAAGGGTGTACGCATAGGCCTGCATCGTCAATTCGACGATGATGACGAACGAGGCGATGATAATGATGAAGCAGGCGATGCGCACCTTGGACGGAATGACATTGCGGAGCGCCGACACCAGGATATTGGCGCAAAGCAGCACGAAAGTGGTGGCCAAACCCATGCCGATACCGTTTTTCATCGATGTGGTGACACCCAACGTCGGACAGAGCCCGAGGACCAGCCGGAACGGCGGGACCTCCTTCCAGAGGCCCTTGGTAAATTCAGCAGCTAACGATTTGGCCATTTCAGAAACTCCTCTTATTTTTCAAGGCTTTTAAGCTGTTCCAGGATCTGGGGTTTGAGCTGTTTGTACTCTTCTATGGCTTGCATGGCGCCTTTGCACACGGCGCGGGAAGTGATCGTGGCACCCGAAATGGCATTAATATCTCCACCATCGTTGGTGACCTTGATTTCCTGGTCGATGGATTTGCCTTTGAATTGCGCGGCGAAAGAGGGGTCGGCCTTGGCATTGCCTCCCAGGCCCGGCGTCTCCTTGTGGGTGGTCACCCCAATGCCCTTCAAGGTATCGTCGTCGGTGTTGATGGCGACCATCAATCCCACCTTGTCGGCAAAGCCGTTGACCTGGGTTTCCAGGGCGATGGTCTTGAGCTGGCCGTCAAATTTTCCAACGAAAATTGTTTGCTCGGTGTCGCCGGAGGGTACCTTGAATCGCTGTTCGATGGGATTGTTCTCGGCACCCTCCATGATTTGAAGGACGGCGGGGCCTTTGACCAGCTTCATTTGGGCGTCTTCAATTTGTGGTTTGGTAAAACCTTCGTACCATTTCAATCCGCCGCCGGAAATAACACTCAATACCGTAAGGACGACCACCATTTTGATCATTTCACCCATTTTAGGCTACCTTTCCAATTGCTTTGGGTCTGATCTTGTCAACAAGGGGATTTATCAGATTGATTAATAAAATGGCAAAGATGATCCCATCCGGATAAGAACCGATGTTTCGGATCAGAATGGTCATGATTCCGCCGCCGGCGCCGTAAATCAGCATCGGAAGGGGAAAAACGGGGGACGTCGCGTCTTCCGTGGCCAGGAAGAAAGCGCCGATCAGGGTATAGCCGGTCAGCAGGTGGAACATGGGACCCGCGAATCGTTCCGGGGCCGCCATGTGAAACAGCGTCGCGGTGATGAAGAGCCCCAGGATAAATGCGAAAGGGATTTCCCATCGCACGAAACCCCGAATGATCATATAGAGGCCGCCGATGATCAATGCCAGGCCGCAAGTGCTGCCGATACCGCCCACCTGTTGCCCGAAAAACAGCTGGGTCAGGCTGTATCCCTGAACCACCTCCGGTCCGAAGGCCTTCAGGGCCACCAGTGGGTGGGCTGCATTGAAGTCGAAATTGAAATGGACCAGTTGAGCGTCGAAATCCAGGTAGTTTTTCCAGGAAATGGAGATGATCGCCAGGGCGAGAACGGCGGGATTGAACGGGTTACTGCCGATGCCGCCGAAGATCTGCTTACCGATGAAGATCGCCACGAAGGTGCCGGTGACGACCGCCCACCAGGGGAGGGTGGCCGGCAGCAGCATCCCGAAGATCGTGCCGATCATCACCGCGTGGCCGTCGCCCACGGTATTGGGACGCTTGGCGATTTTGGTGTAGATCAATTCCCAGCCGATCGCACTTGCAATGGACATGGACATGACGGCCAGGGCCGGCACGCCGAAAACGGAGAGACCCATCAGGATCGCTGGCAGAGCGGCGATGACGGTGTTGTAATGGCGCGCGGGTACCGCTGTGCCGATGTGCCAAAAGGGGGCATGGGAAACAAGGAGTTTGTTCTGACTATTCATTCTCTTCCTCCGCCGGGACTTCACGTGCAAGTTCGAATTTGGCCAGCTTGATATACTGGAGGATGGGGATACGGGCCACGCACACGAGACCGCACAGTCCGCACTCCACGCAGGAATACAGGTCGTAAAGATTGGCACCTTCCTGGTATTGCCCGGCTTCCAGATATCGGACCAGGACGTTGACGCCCACATTGGCCGGACAGACGCGGACGCATTCACCGCAGTTGATGCAGGGGTAGTCGCTGGACAGGACAATATCCCGGCTGTCTTGCACCAGAATCGCATCGGTGTCCGGCAGGACGGGCAAATCCTCGGAGTAGACAGCCGTTCCGGTCATGGGGCCGCCGAAGATCAGTCGATCACGATCCGCCAGGGTAATGTTCATCGATTTGAGGAGGTTGCCGACGGGGGTGCCGATCCGGGCCGCAAAGACTTTTTTCCGCCCTTGCTTGTCCACCACCGTGACTATTTTTTCCATGGGCACGCGGCCGTCAATCACGGCCTTGCCGATGGAAGCCACTGCTTCAGCGCGCATGAAAACCACGCCCTGGCTTTCGAATGTCTGACCCTGCTCGAGGATCCGTCCGAAAAGCCGGTAGTAGAGCATGAGCGGCTGGCCCTGGGGATAGCTGTTGGGCACCGCGCGCACATCGGCACCGAAGTGGCCGTCGAAATTCTGAAAACTATCGCCCGGAACCGCCATGATGATCCGTTCGATGCCGGTCACCTTTTTGAGTGTCTTGATCCCTTGCTCGATGGCTGCCGTTTGACTTTTCAGGACATACAGGTTGGTGTCCACCAGCAGGTCCGTATCGCCGCCATAAATCACCATGGTTTCGATCGGCCTTCTGGCATTGGCGATCGTTTCCAGCGGCGGTGCCCCGGGTGCTCCGGTCAAGTGCGCCGCCAGGGTTTGCAGGGTGAGGTCGCCGCGCGTTTCGGCAAACTGTTCGTCCCACTCATCTTTCGGGTTCACCGCTATGGCAATCGCCGTGAATTTGCGGCCATAATCACCGAGGTGGGCGCTGATTCCCGTTATCGTGCCGGTCACGCTGGAGACCACGGCCGGGCCTGGGTTTTCATCCCAGGTCAACCGCTGGCCGGTGCGGACTTTCACCCCCGGCTTGAGGATCGGCGATGGATTGGGGCCCATTTCCCGGGGAAGTAACAGGGTGACGGTCGCCGGTTGGGCAGTGGTGGCCGGACGGGGGAGTTTGGTGCTCAACAACTCGTATTGGAACTTGGGTTGGGTGTAGCCGAAAAACGGTTTGGATAGCATGGCTTAACCTTTACTGGGCTGCGACGGTAAACAGTAAACGGATGAATCCATCATGACCTTTGAAAGACGACTGTTCCCTACAGAACGTGGCATTTGGAACAATTGTCCGCCCCGGATGCCGGGCCGGCCCCATACTGCTCGTGACATTGGATGCATTGCTGATGGAACGCATCGGATCGCTTGAGGATGTCCGGAGATTCGATTTCCGAAGCATCTCCGTGACAGTCAAAACAGGCTTGGGGGTATTCGCTGACTTTCTGCCCCGTGGAGTGGCATAACCCACAGGCCACCGGTTCGATCTCTTCGCCGAAATGGGCGTGATGGCAATCCATGCAATCGAGTGCGTATCCGTTCACGGTGGCATGGGTTTGGTGGTCGAAGAGAACTTTGCCGGCATTGGTTTGATACATCAGGCGGATCGGCTCGGGGGGTTTTTCGATGGGGAATGCAGCGTAACAGACAATGGCGATGAGCAGCAACTGAATGGCGACGCCGTAAACGATCATTCGGTGCTTCTTGGAAGTCATCTGTGCAAGTTCCTTACTCTATTAAATTTATGTAAAAAAGCTGACACCGAGCGATTGAAAACCAAGGCCCTCGACTACCATAACGATATGGGCCTTTCAAGTCTTTTATTGCAATATGGATGAAATGATTGAAAATAATAGCGAATTTGGCTAAGGAACACTGCACCCGGTTCGTTGCATTTTTATGCGGTGCCACGGGGTGCCGGGGCACCGATGGGATAGAAAAAAGGAAAGCCTGGCATGCAAATGGAATCCGCTTTTTCGCCGCTAAAGAATTTTACCAGCGATCGTCTTTGTTTTGCCTGCGGGAAAGACAATCCCTTCGGCCTGCACATGACCTTTTACACGGACGGACGCATCGTCACCTCCAAAGTGATTGTCCCCTCATATATGTGTGGTTGGGGCGAGCTCGTTCATGGCGGTATCATCGCCACTTTGCTCGATGAGACCATGAGTTGGACCGCTATTCACCTGCTGAAGCGTTTGATTCTGACCCGCACCATGGAGATCTCGTTCATCCTGCCGGCCGCCCCCAATACACCCCTGCGCACCGAAGGACGCATCGAGCGGCAGATCAAGAACACGGAAGCCGAGGTCGGCGCCGTTATTTACAATTCTGAGAACCAGGTCTGCGCTCGAGCCAAGGGGCGTTTCGCCCTGCTGAGCGCCAAATTGATGCGTCGGATGAAGATCATGGATGATCGCACGGTGGACGATTTCGCTCGCTGCTATGAACAGGATTGAGTCAGGAGGTTGGAGGGCCTTATGCGCTTTTGAGCAAGTCGTGCAGCGCCTTGACCTGAAGCGGTGACGCCTGAATGCCGGCTTGCCCCAACAGGTGGTGGATGCCGGTCCGACCCGAATGGGTGCCCAAAAGGAAACGGCGGCGCCTTCCTATCTGTTTCGGCTCAAAAGGTTCGTATGTGTTCGGGTCATTGAGCAGGGCATGGCAATGGACGCCCGATTCGTGGGAGAATGCCATGTCGCCGACAACCGGCTGGCCGGGCGCGATGGGGCGTCCGGTGACCTGGGCCACATGCCGGCTCAGCGCAAGAAGCGACTCGCCGGCAATGTCGCAAGAGAGTTCTGGGTGTTGGTGCAGGACCATGGCGATCTGTTCCAGGGCGGCATTTCCGGCGCGTTCGCCCAGGCCGTTAACCGTCACGCTTATGGCGTCGGCGCCGGCCTCGGCGGCAGCCAGGGCGTTGGCCGTGGCCATTCCCAGGTCATTGTGCCCATGGAATTCCAGCGGCAATCCGGGAACGGCCGCGGCGAGGGTCCGGATCAACGGCGATATCGAGGAGGGCCGGGCGATGCCCACCGTGTCGGCAATACGAAGGCGACAGGCCCCAGCTCGTACGGCCGCCAGGGCGACCTGGCTGATCCAGGCCGAATCGCTGCGGGTGGCGTCCTGGGCGCCCACGCTGACCGCCTCAAACCGGTCCAGTGCCGGGGGAAGAAGTACGTGTAATTGGTCCAACACCCAAGCCCGTTTCTTTCCCAGGGCCGACAAGTGGATGTCCGAAACCGGCAGGCTGATATGGATGTTGCTCGCTCCGCAGCGTTCGGCCGCCATCAAGTCCTCCACGCGGGCGCGGCACCAGACGCTGATAGGGCACGCCAGGCCCAGGTCGAGAATATGCCGGATATCTTCCTCTTCCTTAGCGCCCATGGCCGGCGTTCCCACCTCGAGTTCGTCCACCCCCGATCGTGCCAGGGCCTGCGCAATGGCCAGTTTCGCTTCCCGATCAAAGGCAACACCGGGTGCTTGAGCCCCGTCGCGCAGGGTGGTGTCGATAATTTTTATCTTTCGGGACATGAAGGCATCCGGCATGGAGGTGTCCCCCTCATTTCGGAGGCTTTTCTTCGCAGGCAGATCATCCGGGTCGGCAGCCATCCGATGCGGTCGTAGAAATCAAGCGCCGCGAAGTTGGTGCGGTCGGCCAGCAATTGCATGCGGGTGACCCCTCGCTCGATCCCCCATTGTTCCAGGGCGTCTATGATTCGCCTGCCGATGCCGTTTCGGCGCCATTGGGCGTCGACTACGATGTCTTCGATCAGGGCCGCCGAACCGCCCTCGGCCGTGGAGATCAATAGTTGGGCGCTGCCCATGCCCACGACCGTCCCCAGCGCCTCCGCCACCTTGACGCAGCGGTGTTTGCCGCACCCGTCCAACATAAGCTCCAGACCCCGGCGGTGGCGTTGGATGTCGATCCTGAAGTCCTTTTCGATGGCAAACAGTTGTTGAAGCAGCGCGACCATCGTTTCGATGTCCTCCATACCGGCATCGCGGATCGTCACTGGCATATTCCCGCTCCCTTGCCGCCGTCAGGCTGTTTTCCGAAAGGCGGTCCCGACAAGCTCTTCTCCGGATCTGCAGCCACCGGCAAAGGCCCGGCCCATGTTGTCTTGTCCCTTACAAAGGCGGCCACCCGTTCGTTCATCGCCAGCAGGTTTTCAATTTGGTCGTCGTCCACGATGCATCGGGAATCGGCGTCGAGGGAGCACAGGTCCTGAACCCGATTCATCATTCCGACGGCCGCGGTCAGGGATGACCCCATGGGACAGAATCGGTCGGCCTCGGACACGATGCCGGACAGGGTGTGATCCATGGGCATATGCCCCCGATGCAGACATAAGCCGACCAGCAGCTTTTCTATGGACAGGCCGATCAGGTTGAAAACGAGTTCGTTGTTGAATACGGTTTTGCGCTGGTGCCCATTGCGTGCGGTTTTCAAGTATTGATGCCCTTCGTGGACAAATGCCGACCAATCGCTCATCGTTGCACCTCCAAAGTCGATAGTCTCGTGACAATACGTTGCCGCCAAAGTTAGGCCTTTCGGGACCGTATACGGCGCTGATCGCCGGTCGTCCCAACCGGACCTCCAACCGGACTCTTTATTGGATCAGGAATTTCTCCGCCACGGCATCGTCTTCGATGGCATCGAGGATTTCGTCCACCACTGCTTCGCTTTCCACTTTGCCATACCAGTGGCCCTGAGGGTAGACAACCAGGACCGGGCCGTAATCGCACGCCTTCATGCAGCCCGTGCTGGTGATCTGGGCATCCATGCCCCGGTCCAGGATTTCGTTTTCGATATAGGGCAGCAGATCGGTGGATCCTTTCTTATGGCACACGCCCTTGGCGTCTCCATCGGATCGAAAACTGGCGCAGACGAAAATATGGCAACTCGGCTTGTCCATTGGAAGTACTCCTTTCATGAGGAAAAGACTTCATTTCAAACTTCAAACTTTACACTTAAAACTTCATGCCCCGCACCCCATCATGTCCCCGCTGCACGAGGCCCCGCAGGCCCGTGCTTTGCGCACGGCCAGATCGTTGAGGCTTTCGCCGCTGTAGACGCGCCGCACCGCCTCGTCGATGAGCCCCTCGCAGGTGAAGATGTCGATTCCGCTGTCGGCCAGGGTTTTGCGCGGGTTCTCCCCGATACCGGAAACCAGCAGGGCGCGGCAGTCTCCGAGCCGGGCGGCCATCTCTTGCCAGCGCACCAGTCCGCTGCCGGCCGCCGGGGTCGGACGGGCTTCGATCAGGCCGATATGGCCTTCGGTGGGACCGTAAATGAGCAGCCGGTCGGCTTCGCCTAAATGACGATTGACCAGCACGCCCTCCATGGAAGCCACCGCCACATAGGGTCGAGCGGAGAGCTGCGTCCCCTTGTCGGGCAGAACCGACAGGTGTTGGCAATTGTTCAGAGTCTGCATCAATGACCGGGAAGGCGTTTCTCCGAGCAGCCCCACGGCATCGGCCCGGCAGCGCGTGCAGTGGCGCATCTGGCGGACATATTGTCCAGCCTGCTCGCGGATGACGGCGACGCGCCCTTTTGAAGGTTCTTCGAGATGTTCGAAATTGCTGCCCGGGCAGGGGAAGTAGGGCATGGCGTTGAATAGGTCCACTCCCAGGGCGCCGACACGCCGTGCCACCTCTGCGATATGCGTCTCGTTGATGCCTGGCAGAATAATGGCATTGACCTTGACCAGGATGCCCTTTTCCTTGAGGGCCGTGATGGCGGCCAGCTGCCTTTCCAGGAGAATGGATGCGCCCGCCTCGCCGCTGACGACCCGTTTGTCGATGCGCATCCAGTTGTAGATGTTGGCGCCGATGGCCGGGTCCACGGCGTTGACCGTGACCGTGACATGGCTGACCTTCAGGCGGTGCATCGCATCGATATGGGGCAGCAGATTCAAACCGTTGGTGGCCACGCAGAGCATCATGTCGGGATAGCCGGCGCGCACCCGTTCGAAGGTGTCGAGGGTCTGCCCGGCATTGGCGAAAGGGTCGCCCGGGCCGGCAATACCCACGACTTTGATATTCGGCTTTACCCTGAGCACGGCCGCCAGATAGACCATGGCTTGTCCGGGGGAGAGCAGGGCACTGGTGACGCCGGGACGGCTTTCGTTGACGCAGTCGAAGCGGCGGTTGCAGAATTTGCACTGCATATTGCAGCGGGGCGCCACCGGCAGATGGACGCGTCCGAAGGTGTGATGGCTTTTGCGATTGAAACAGGGGTGTTGTTCGAGGTTCATGGGCAACCACCTTTCCACATTACATGTAAGTGTAGCCGATCGGCGATGCGTCCTGGCGGCGTTCGATCAGGGTGTTGGCCAGCCGGTCGAAGAGTGCCATGGCGCCTTCGTAGCCCACATGCAGCAGGCGCGATCCGCCCATGCGGTCATGGATGGGAAAGCCGATGCGCACCAGGGGAATTCCCAGGCGGCGGGACATGGCGTAGCCCTTGCTGTGCCCGATGATCAGATCCGGGCGGGCGCTTTCCACGGCTGTTTCGATGGCGGCGAAATCGGCATCCTTCAGGATGGCGGTTTCGGCGTGCCAGGAGGCCGGTATCTGCGCCCGAATCGCTTCGGCCAGGTGCATGCTGCGGCCGCCCGAGGCGCACACCACCGGGTGAATGCCGATTTCGGCCAGGAAGCCGGCCATACCGGCCACCAGATCCTCTTCGCCATAGAGGGCCGCACGCACCGTGTTGACATATTTGTGACCATCCACCAGGGTGTCGAGCAGCCTGCCGCGTTGTTCGGTGTAGCAGCCGGGCACCGGACGGCCGCTGGTTTCCGCGAGCGACTGAATCAAAGCGTCGGTCTGGCGAATGCCGATAGGCATGCCCAATCGGAAGGGGCGGACAGCGAACTTCTGCTGCAGAAAGCTGGCGGCCGTCTCGCGGGCCATGGCCAGGGAGCCGCCCAGTTCGATGGAGGCCTCGGCTGCGCCGGCGGCGGCGATGGCATCCACCGGGGTTCCACCTTCCGGCACCCGCTGATAATCCTTCCAGAGGCCGCCGTCCAACGTTTCGCTGTAGTCGGGCAGCACCACAGCCTCAAGGCCGAAGGCCGCCGTCATCTGCTTCAGATGCCGGATATCGGCCGGCGAGAGCATGCCGGGAAATAGGTTGACCCGGCGGGCGTCCCCCCGGCGCTCGTCGCCGGCCAGGGCCGATACCGTGGCCCACACGGCGCGATGGAACCCCTCCACGTGGCTGCCCTGGTAGCTGGGTGTGCTCACATGAACGATGGGCGGCAGGGCCTGGCCGGTCTTCGACTTGCGATACTCCTTGATGAACATGGCCACGTCGTCGCCGATGGTTTCGGAGAGGCAGGTGGTGGCGATGCCCACCAGGCTTGGCGCATACTGATGTTGCACGTTCTCCAGGGCCAGCTTCAAGTTGGCGCCGCCACCGAAGATGGCCGAGTGTTCCGAAAAGTTGGAACAGGCGATGTCTATCGGCTCTTTATAATGGCTGATCAGGTAGCGGCGGATGTAGGTGCTGCAGCCCTGGGAGCCGTGCAGCAACGGCACCGCGCCTTGAATCCCCTTGAAGACCAAAGCCGCTCCCAACGGCGCACAGAGATTGCAGGCATTCTGGGTGGCCTCGGCCGAAGGCGTCACCCGGATGCGATCGAGGAGACAGGCTTCCTTGGGAATCGTGGGTGGCATGAGGGGCCTCCTTTACTCTTGTTTACTTCTGAAGGGTGCGAAGCGCCACACCGGGCTCGTCACGGTGGTGTGAATCTCCCGGGCAAGGTGGAGCATGCCTTCGAATCCCGCCAGGGAGATTTTGCGCTCGTGGTTGTGATCGCAGAAGCCGATGCCCAGCTTGAATGCGATGGGCCGCTCCTTGACCCCGCCGATAAAAAGGTCGGCTCCCTTTTCGATGACATATTTAGAAAGTTCCAGGGGATTGGCATCGTCCAGAATCACGGTATCGGGATCGCACATGTCGCGCAGGGTCTGGTAGTCGTCGCTGTTGCCGGTCTGCGACCCGGCCAGCACGACCTGCATTCCCAGTAGACGCAACGCCTTGATCAATGAAAACGCCTTGAAGGCGCCGCCGACATAGATAGCGGCGCGCTTGCCGGCCAGGTCGGCTTTGATGCGCAAGAGCTCGGGCATGATGCCATTGACCGCATCGCGCACCAGCGTTTCGGCCCGTTGCTGAAGGGTGGGATCGAACCTGAAATGCGCTGCCACGTCATACAATGCCTTGGCCATGTCTTCGATGCCGAAATAGGAGGCGCGGATAAAAGGAATGCCATACTCGGCCGTCATCCGTTCGGCCAGGAAGGTCATGGCGCCGGAGCACTGCACCACGTTGAGGGCGGCGCCATGCGCCCGGCGGATTTCGGACACACGGCTGTCGCCGGTCATCACCGACACCACCTGTACTCCCATCCGCTCGTAATAGTCCCGGATCGCCCAGGCCTCGCCGGCGATGTTGAACTCGCCCAGGATATTGATGCTGGCCGGCTGAATGCCGGCCGTATCGCCGGTGCCCACCAATTTGAAAAGCGCATCGCAGGCCGCTCTGTAGCCGTCCTTTTTGGTGCCCCTGAATCCCTCCGAGTGGACCGGCAGGACATCGATACCCTTTTCCCGGGAGACCCGGCGGCACACCGCTTCGACATCGTCGCCGATGATCCCGACGATACAGGTACTGTAGACAAAGGCGGCGGCCGGCCGGTAGGCATCGATGAGAGCGCACAACGCCTGATAGAGACGCGTTTCACCGCCGAATATGACCTGCTGTTCCCGAAGATCGGTGGAGAAGCTCATGCGGTGCAGCTGCGGACCGGAAGAGAGGGCACCGCGAATGTCCCAGGTATAGGCCGCGCACCCGATGGGCCCGTGGATCAGGTGCAGGGCGTCGGCGATGGGGTAGAGCACCACCCGGGAACCGCAGAAGACGCAGGCGCGCTGGCTGACGCTGCCGGCCAGGCTGTGCCGGTCGCAGGCCATGTCGAACGGCCGTCCGTCCTTTGCTTCACCCTTCTCATAAATCTGCTGTTCGCGTTGTTTTAGAATGGGGATGGCGGTCATGAAATTTTCCTTATGGTTTTTCTTTTATGCGTAGGGGGAAGAGAAGTTTAAAGTGTTAAGTTTTAAGTGTTAAGTGAAGGTATTCTGTCGATTTTGAATACGTCCAAGGGGAATTTCTGCCTAAAAGTACTTTTGATTGACTTTTTCCCTATTGAGATTTCCGAGTCTTCATTCAAACATTACAATATGTGAGGATGCGAAACCGTTCAGCCGCAATGGAGATATACGGTCCAAGTCACTACGCCCACCGGATACAAGCTTTCAAATGATAGAATTCCTTCACTTTAGACTTTTCACTTTAAACTTTAAACTCTTCTTTATAACACCAATTCAAACTCGATATCCGAACTGTCCCGATCCTTCCGGTCGAGGAGTGCATCCAGAATCTTCTCCAGTAACCTCAAGGCCCCCCGGTAGCCCACCGAAGGGAAGTAGCTGTGCCCCATGCGGTCGAGGATCGGGAAGCCGAAGCGCACGAAGGGTATGTCTTCATCCCGTGCAATGTATTTGACATAGGTGTTGCCGATGAGCAGGTCGACTGGTTCGTTTTTGATCCACTGGTGGAAGAGGTACATGTCGCCGGGTACCTTGATCCGGACCTCTCGGGGCACTTCGGCTGCCGCCTCGCGCAGGGATTGCTCGAACTTTTTTCCGGCCGGTGAACCGGTGACCAGGTAGACCGGGCGCATGTCGAGCGAGGCCAGGAACCGGGTCATGGCGAGTAGATGATCCGGGTCGCCCACGATCCCCACCCGTTTGCCATGCAGGTACTGGTGCCAGTCGGAAATCGCGTCCACCAGCTGCCCGCGTTCGAGAGTGATCGATTCTGGGACATTGACGCCGGCCATGCGCCGCAAGGCATCGATGAACAGGTCGGTGTCGATCAAGCCGATGGGCAGGTTGAGGGTCCGGCAAGGCACTTTGCATTTGCTGTCCAGCGCCAGGCCGGCCGGCGAAGAGGCGAGGTTGCCCAGGGCGATGGTGCCCAAGCTCGATCCGCTCTGGCGAAGTTGTTCGACGGTGACGCCGCCTTCCGGAAACATTTTGTATTTGCCGGTCAGCGGACCGTTGAGCACCCCGGCGGTGTCGGGGAAGATGATCGAGGCGATCCCCATCTCCGTGGCCAGGCGCCGCACTTCGGACATGTCGGCCGGTTCGACGTATCCGGGGATCAGGTTGACGACTTTGTTTCTATGGCCGTCGTTTTCCGCAAAATAGTCGACCATGGACTTGGTCATGCTGGCAAAGCCGGTCACATGGGATCCCACGTAGCTGGGGGTGTTGGCATGGAAGACATATTTGCCTTCGGGTATGCGGCCGTCGGCCCTGGCTTTGTTGATGATCTGGGGGATGTCGTCGCCGATGGTTTCCGACAGGCATGTGGTATGCACCGCGATGACATCCGGCTCATAGACCGAGAAGATGTTGTCGATGGCCTGCAGCAGGTTGGCCTGGCCGCCGAAGACCGAGGCACCTTCGGTAAAGGCACTGGTGGCCGCCATGACCGGTTCCTTGTAGTGCCGGGTGAGGGTGCTGCGGTGGTAGGCGTAGCACCCCTGGGAACCGTGGCTGTGGGGCAGGCAGCCATGGACCCCGAGGGACGCGTACATCGCCCCGATGGGCTGGCAGGTTTTGGCTGGGTTGACAGTGAGCGCCGAGCGCTCCTTGATGTCAGGATTGGTATGTCTGAGCAGCATATGAACTCCCTTTTTTTGTTAAATCGGCAGAGTACCTTCTCTTCCAACTTCAAACCTAAAACTGTACACTTAATGCGCCCGCATGGCTGGGTCCTATTCGAAAGCATATTTTGCGGCCAGTTCGGGGTTTTCCTGCCAGGGGGCCTTCAGATAGCGCCATACCCGGCTGTTCACCATGCGGTCGATTTCGTAGTAGAAATTCATGGCACCCTTGAACCCGGCGTAGGGTCCGCCGTAGTCATAGCTGTGGAGCTGTTTGAGGGGAATGCCATGCTTCTGGACCGCATATTTCTCCTTGATGCCGGCGCAGAAGATGTCGGGTTTGAACATGGCGATCAGCCGTTCGGTCTCCCACTGGCTGATGTCGTCGATCACCAGGGCGCCCGCATCCATCTCGGGCATCATGCCTTCGTACCCGCCGAAATCGAGGCCATTTTCCTTTAGCCGGTCGACTTCATCCGGGTTCTTGCGTGGACGATAGCGGGTCGCATCCGGTTCGATTTCCAACTCCTCGATATTCCGGCTATCGGCATCCACCTTGATGGTCGGCAGAACCGCCCGCCCCTCGTAATCGTCGCGATGGGCGAATTCATAGCCGGCCGAAAGCGTGCGCATCCCCAGTTCGCGGAACAATTCCTGGTAATGATGGGCGCGGGAGCCGCCCACGAACAGCATGGCGCGTTTGCCCTCCGTGCGGTGCCGAACCTCCGCCGCGGCCGCCTGGACGGCTGGAAGTTCGGCGGCAATGACCGCCTCGACCCGTTCGGTCAACTGGGGATCATCGAAATATTGGGCGATCTTGCGCAGCGATTTGGCCGTGGCCTCGGCGCCGATGAAATTGATCTTGATCCAGGGCAGTCCGAACTTGGTCTCCATCATCTCGGCCACATAGTTGATCGAGCGGTGACACATGATCAGGTTGAGATCCGCGGTATGGGCGTTGGCGAATTTGTCGATGCTCGAGTTGCCGCTGAAGGTGGAGATCAGGGTCAGGCCGCAGGCATCGAAGATGCGTTCGATTTCAAAGGCATCGCCCCCGATGTTGTACTCGCCGAGCAGGTTGATCTTGAATCGGCCTTCGTGAACCGTGTCGTCGGTGCCCACCACGTGGGTGAAGATGCCGTTGTTGGCGATATGGTGGCCGGCTGATTGGCTGACCCCCTTGTATCCCTCGCAAGAGAAGCCAAAGATGTTGATCCCCAGCTTGGCTTTCATCTCGCGGCAGACCGCGTGCACATCGTCGCCGATCAGTCCGACCGGACAAGTGGAAAAGACCGCGATGGCCTTGGGATGGAAATTGTCATAGGCCTCCTGGATGGCGCGTTTGAGCTTCTTTTCGCCGCCGAAGATGATCTCCTCTTCCTGCATGTCGGTGGTGAAGCAGTAGGTCATGAAGTTGTGGCCGTCCGGTGTGCTGTCCGGATCGGTCTGGTTGCGCCGGGTGAGCCAGCTGTAAAATCCGCAGCCCACCGGGCCATGGGTGATATTGACGATGTCGCGCGTGGGGCCCAGTACCACGCCCTTGCAGCCCGCGTAACAGCAGCCGCGCTGACTGATCAGGCCCGGGACGGTGCGCACATTGGATTGAATGACCGGCACCGTGCCGTCTCCTTCGACGCGGTTGACGACGATCTGCTTGTCACGCTTGCGCGCCACCTTGGGTGGATACTTCTCGATGAGTTTCTTTTTCACCTCCCGGACATTAAGGCCGTCCAATTCGCAGGCGGCATCGTCGCAGGTGGGGGCTTCTTTATTGGCGGGTATGGCAGCCATATGAATCTCCTTGTCGATTTCTATACTTTCGCGGTCTCTTGGCGTCGTACTGTCCCAATGTCCGTCAAATGTCGTCCAAAACCGCGTCGCCGCGTTCGCCGGTACGCACGCGGACCGCTTCCAGACAGGGTGTGACGAAGATCATGCCGTCTCCCGACTTGCCGGTCTGGTTGACCTTGATGATCGTTTTGACCGTCCTGCCGACCAACTCGTCCGGCACGACGATGAGGATGGCCCGCTTGGGTATCAGGCGCTGGCTCTGGCCCAGTTGGGAGATGGCCTCCTCATATCCGCGCTCTGCGCCTTTCAGCAGTTGCAGATCGACGATGCCCTTTCCTCGTCCAAGGGCGTCTCGGGCCGTGATCGAGGGCAGCCCGACCTCCGCAAGGGCGCGTTTGGTCTGGTTCATCTTGTTGAGCCTGACGATGGCAAGAATCTCTTTCATATCTTCACCTCTTCAGTGGTGCCGTCTTTGTTTTCCTTGACGCCGGAGCTGATGGTGTAGGATTCCAGGACCGGGACGATGAAAATTTTGCCGTCGCCGAAGGCTCCCTTCTCGCCGGTGCGGGCCGCCTTGATGATCGTGCGGATGACAAACTCCTTATCCTGGTCCTTGATCACGGTCAGCAGCAGTTCTTTGGGAATCTCGTCATAGGTGATTTCGCCGATCTTGATGCCGCGCTGCTTGCCGCGGCCGACGACCGACATCTTGGTGACACCGGGAAAACCGGCTTCCATTAAGGCCGCCAGCACATTGTCGACCTTTTCCGGGCGGACGATGGATCGAATCATGAGCATGGGAATCGTCTCCTATCATTCATTATGTGTGTTCAGTTTCCATCCAGTAAGTGGATTGGCAGCGGTTATGCGGCAATGCCGTAATCGATGAGCAGCTTTTCCAGTTCGTCGATCTTCAACGGGTTCGGAATCACTTTCATGTCGTTGCCATCGATTTTTTTCGCCAGGGTCCGGTATTCATCGGCCTGGGGATGGCCGGGATCATAGTCGATGACCGTCTTGCGGTTGATTTCGGCCCGCTGCACCATGTTGTCGCGGGGTACGAAATGAATCATCTGGGTGCCCAGCTTGTCTGCCAGGGCCTGAATCATCTCCTGCTCGTTGTCCACCTTGCGGCTGTTGCAGATCAGCCCGCCCAGCCGGACGCCCCCGGCCTCGGCGAACTTGACGATGCCTTTGCAGATGTTGTTGGCCGCATACATGGCCATCATTTCTCCCGAGACGACGATGTAAATCTCTTGGGCTTTGCCTTCCCGGATGGGCATGGCGAATCCGCCGCAAACCACGTCGCCCAGGACATCGTAAAAGACATAATCCAGTGCTTCGCTTTCGGCATAGGCGCCCAGCTGTTCGAGCAGGTTGATGGACGTGATGATGCCGCGTCCGGCGCAACCCACACCCGGTTCAGGGCCGCCCGACTCGGTGCAGAGGGATCCGCCGTAACCCTCCTTGCGGACATCTTCCAATTCGACATCCTCGCCTTCTTCGCGAAGGGTGTCGAGCACCGTGCGTTGGGCCAGTCCGCCCAGCAGCAGTCGGGTCGAATCCGCCTTGGGGTCGCATCCCACCACCATCACTTTCTTGCCCATCTCGGCCAGGCCGGCCACCGTATTCTGGGTTGTGGTGGATTTGCCGATGCCTCCTTTTCCATAAATGGCGACTTTTCGCATGTTCTTTCTCCTTTTGGTTGATGCACGATGCAGCATTCGCCCTTAACGCCGCATGCGGTGTCGTTTGAACAGCAGTAAACCAATAAACGTGCCAGCTTTGCGAACCGGCCCGGCAATTCTTTACAAGCCTTTGTGGTGAAGGGAAATTGGCGGCTTAAGCCCTTACATCGACGGATAGAGGCGGGTGGATTCACACTTTTGATCGACACTTTTGAAGGGATCTACAATTGTGTCGACATTGGAAGCATGGGGCGGAGCGGCATGGCCGGGCATGATTCAACCCGGCTCGGGTGCAACTGCAGACGGCTGGCCATTTCCTCGGTCCCACAAGGGCGAGGGTTATCTACGCCCATGGAATTTTATGCCGGTTGATCAGATGCGGTGCAGATCGATATCGTACTTTCGGATGCGGTAGCCGAGTTGACGGGGGGTGATACCAAGGATGCGGGAGGCGTGCTGTTGAACACCACCGGTAGTCTTGAGTGCTTCGATGATTTGTCGTCGCTCGAGCTCCTGGACCTGATTGCCGAGATCTGCCGTTATGGATGTGTCGTGTGTCCCGTTGCCGTTAGCGCCTCCGCCAGGGCAAAGAATATTGGCCGGGAGATCGACCTCGGTGACGATCTCCCGGTCGGACATGATGACCAGACGCTCCATGGTGTTGGCCAGTTCGCGTACATTGCCCGGCCAGGCGTAGGTTTTGAGACAGTTCACGACCGATGGTGCGATGCACACCCGTCGGCCGTGGAGGCGGTTGAACTTTTCCAGATAAAAATCGATGAGCAGGGGAATGTCATCGGCGCGCTCGCGCAAGGGGGGCAGTAAAATGGGTACCACGTTGAGACGCCAGTAGAGATCTTCACGGAACGTGCCTTTGGCGACCTCTTCCATCAAATTGCGGTTTGTCGCCGCCACGACACGAACATTGACCGTCAAGCTGTCCGATGAGCCGATGCGCTCGAAACTTCTTTCCTGCAGCACGCGAAGCAGCTTCACCTGGAGGCTGAGCGGCAGTTCCCCGATTTCATCCAGAAAAATGGTGCCCCGGTCGGCCATTTCGAAACGGCCGATGCGGCGGCCGGTGGCGCCGGTGAACGCCCCCTTTTCCACGCCGAACAGCTCGGCTTCGATGAGGTTTTCCGGCAAGGCGGCCAGGTTGACGGCCACATAGGACTGCCGGGCGCGCAGGCTCTGGTAGTGCAGGGTGTGGGCGATCAACTCCTTTCCCGTTCCGCTCTCGCCGAGCAGAAGAACGCCGGTGTCGGTGGCCGCCACTTTGCGCACCAGCTTGAGCACCTGCTGGAAAGGCGCCGATTCGCCGATGATGTTGGGGAGGCTGTACTTCTCCTCGAGCTGCAGGCGGAGGTGGCCGCATTCGTCCTCGGTTTGACGGAAATGTTCCCACAGCAACACGTACTGGGCGATGAACGAAGCCACGATGGAGAGCACCCGCAGGTCGTCGTCCACGCTGCCCTGGCGTGCATCGTAGATGCCGTCCACGCTGATCACCCCCAGGGTCTTGCCATCCATGGCAATGGGCATGCAAAGAAACGAAACGCCGCTTTTCAGGGGCCGCGACGCGGTTTTATTGAGGAACTTGGGTTCGGCCCCGATGTTGGGAATGAACATGGGCTGTCCGGTTTCGATGACCTGTCCGACAATGCCTTCGCCGATGCGGTACTTGCCGCGCTGGATTTCTTCGCGCGTCAGACCATAGGCGGCCACGATTTTCAGCTCCCGGGAAAGGGAATCGAGTAAAAATACGCAGCCGCGCTGCATGGCCAGGCGCCCTGCCAGGATGGCCATTGCCGAATAGAGATTTTTCTCCAGGTCAAAGGAGCTGGTCAGCACCTGGCTCACATGGAGAATGGCACTGAGCTCCTCGTTTTTGCGCAACAGTTGATCCATTTTTGTCTTTTCCGTTCCCGACCCAAGGCCGGCGGTTCGTCCGCGAGGGATACGCCGGGCATGTCGTTTAAGGTTAAGCAATCCTCGGGCCATTTTCCGGGATGGGTGGCGGTAGATAATAGGTTATTGATATATAGCAGAAATAATTGGTTTGGCGGGGTGGCTGGACCGGTGATTTAATGATACAAAAATGTCATAAAGTGCCATCAAAAGTACCAAAGTGAAATATATTGCTTCAGGATTTCGATCGCCGATACGTTTGTTCGGCCTGGTAGGAACTGCGCACAAAGGGGCCGGCCACCGCTTCGGTGAACCCCAGTTCAAGCGCAACGCTTCGCCACCGGACAAATTCTTCGGGCGGCACGTAGCGTTCCACGGGAAGATGTTGTGATGTGGGTTGGAGGTACTGCCCGAGGGTCAAAAGGCGGCAATGGGCGCGTCGCAAATCCCGCAAGGACTGGTGAATCTCCGCTTCGTTCTCCCCCAGGCCCAGCATCAAGCCCGATTTGGTGGGAATCTGCGGGGCCTGTCGCGCGGCATCGGCCAGCAGACGCAGCGAGCGTTCATATACGGCTTGGGGCCGCACCATTGGGTAGAGACGCGGCACGGTTTCGATATTGTGATTGAGCACATCGGGGCCGGCGTCAAGGACCGTGGCTAAAGCAGCGGGGTCCCCCTGGAAGTCAGGGATCAACACCTCCACGCAAACCTCCGGGATCTTGCGGCGCAGGGCGGCGATGGTGGCGGAGAAGTGGCCGGCGCCGCCGTCCGGCAGGTCGTCTCGGGTGACCGAAGTGACGACCACATACCTCAGGCCCATGTCGGCGGCGGCCTGGGCCACCCGCTCCGGCTCATCCCCATCGGGTGGCTGCAGCCTTCCGCTTTTGACCGCGCAGAAGCGGCAGTCCCGGGTGCAATGGTCGCCCAGGATGAGAAAGGTGGCCGTGTGATGCGAGAAGCATTCGAACATGTTTGGGCAGCACGCCTCCTGGCAGACAGTATGCAGCCGTCCTTCCCGGATCAGGCGTCGGGTTTCTTCATAAGCCGGGCCGCTGGGAAAGCGCACGCGCAGCCAGGGGGGTTTTCTGTGGTCTGGGTGTGTTGGTTTTTTGCGATTCATTGATTTATTGGATTTCTCGAGGTGGCCGGTTGGTATTGAGGGCGGCCCGGATGTGTTCCAGGGACACCGGCTGGAGATCGAGTCTTAACAGCGTGCTGATCCGGACGGCCATTTCCGTGCGTACGGTGGACATGTCGATCTCCTGTTGGGCTTCCGCGGCCAGGGTGGTCATGCGGCATGATTGAATGCCGCACGGGTTGATCCAGGTGAACGGGGTCAAATCGGTGGTGACGTTGAGCGCCAGTCCGTGAAAGCTGACGCCCCGCCGAACGGTGATGCCCACGCTGCCCAGCTTGCGCCCTTGGACCCAGGCGCCGCGGTTGGCCGCATCGCCGGCGGCCGCCACGCCCCAGCGGGCCGCGGTGCGGACCATGGTCTGCTCGAGTGCCTCGACGAAAGCCACCACCCGGAAGCCGCCCCGGTTCAGGTCCACCAGGGGATAGGCCACCAGCTGTCCCGGCCCGTGATAAGTAACATTGCCGCCGCGCTCCACAGGGACCACTTCTATCCCCCGGGCGTTCAGCTCGGATTCGGAGACCAACAAGTTATCCCGCCCGCCCCGGCGCCCCAGGGTGAAGACCGGCGGATGCTCGATCAGGATGATCAGGTCGCGCACCAACCGGCCCTCCTTGCGGGCCGCCACGGCCGCGCGCTGCAGGTCGAGGGCTTCAACGTAAGGCGTCAGGGGCAGGTCGAGCAGAAAGGCTGGACGCATCCTGTTATCCCATGAGGCACGGCTTGCGCGCCGCCTGCACTTCATCGAGCCGCCGCACCTTGGCGCTGCGCGGCGCCTGATGGAGCAGCTCGGGATCGGTTTCTGCTTCCCGGGCGATGGCTCGCATGGCCTCTATAAAACGGTCCAGGGTCTCCTTGGATTCACTCTCCGTGGGCTCGATCATCAGGGCCCCGCTGACCACCAGGGGAAAATAGATGGTGGGCGGGTGAAAGCCGTAATCGATTAGCCGCTTGGCGATGTCCAGGGCCGATACCTTGTGGGCCAGTTGCCGCTTGTCGGAGAAGACGCATTCGTGCATGCAGGGTCGGTCGTAGGGCAGATGGTAGTCGTCCCTGAGGCCTGCTTTGATGTAGTTGGCGTTGAGGACGGCGTACTGGCTCACTGTTTTCAGCATAGGGCCTAAGCTGAGGATGTAGCTGTAGGCGCGCACCAGGATGCCGAAGTTGCCATAGAAGGCGTGCAGCTTGCCGATGGAGTGGGGAAAGTCGTTGCTCAGGACGAAACCCCCGTCCTGTTCCAAAACGCGCGGCACGGGCAGGAATTTGGCCAGGGGGCGGGTGACGCAGACCGGTCCGGCACCAGGGCCGCCGCCGCCGTGGGGGGTTGAGAAGGTCTTGTGCAGATTGAGATGCAGGACATCCACACCCATGGCGCCCATGTGCGCCACGCCGAGCAGGGCGTTCATGTTGGCGCCGTCGGCATAGACCAGGCCGCCGCGGTCGTGGACGATTTCGGCCACCCGGCGGATTTCCCGCTCGAACAGGCCCAGGGTATTGGGGTTGGTCACCATGATGCCGGCGGTCTCGTCGTCCATGAGGGCGGCCACGGTCTCGGGATCGAGAATCCCGTCCGGTCCGGAGGGCACCGGCACCGCGGCGTAGCCGCACAGGGAGGCGCTGGCCGGATTGGTGCCGTGGGCCGTGTCCGGAATCAGGATTTTGCTGCGCGGCTGGCCCTGGTCGGCATGATAGGCGTGAAAGATCAGCATGCCGGTGAGTTCCCCCTGAGCCCCGGCCGCCGGTTGCAGGGTCACGGCGTCCAGACCGGTGATTTCGGCCAGCCAGCGCTCCAGGTCGAACATGAGCCGCAGCAGCCCCTGACTCAACTCCACCGGAAGCAGGGGATGGGCATCGGCGATGCCGGGCAGGCCGGCCTGGCGTTCGTTGGTCTTGGGATTGTACTTCATGGTGCACGACCCGAGCGGGTACATGCTGCTGTCCACGCTCAGGTTCCACTGGCTCAGACGGGTGTAGTGGCGCACGATTTCCGGTTCGCTCAGGTCCGGAAAGTCGGGGCCGTCGCCAGTCAAGGCCGCATCCAGCGGCAGCTCGGGCACGTCCCGGGCCGGTATGGAAAAGGCCGTGCGTCCCTCGGCGCCCATTTCCCAGAGCAGTGGTTCGTTGAAGATCAGTCCGGTCGTGCCGATCATCGCGTCACCTCCTCGACCAAAGCGTCCATGTCCGCCTTGCTGCACGTCTCGGTGGCGCACAGCAGGTAGTGGTCTGCCAATTCCGGGTAGTCGCCGGCCAGCGGCAGGCCGGCGACGATGTTCGCTTCAACCAGACGCCGGTAACGCGCCGAAGATGTCTGGGGCCAGCGGACGACGAATTCGTTGAAGACCGGCGCGCTGAAGGGCAGTTCGGCGCCGGCGGCTTGCAGGGCATTTTTCAGGTAACCGGCCTTGTCGAAATTGAGGCGGGCCAATTTGCGGAAACCGGTGCGGCCGAGGGAGGCCATGTACATGGCTGCGGCCAGTGCGCACAGTCCCTGATTGGTACAGATGTTGGAGGTGGCCCGCTCGCGCCGGATGTGCTGTTCGCGTGTGGAGAGGGTCAGCACGAAGCCGCGCCGCCCCTCGGCGTCGTTGGCGCGGCCCACCAGACGGCCGGGCATGCTGCGGACATGTTTCATGCGGCTGGCGAAAAGCCCCACGCCCGGTCCGCCGAACGAGCGCGGGATGCCCAGGCTCTGGCCTTCGCCGCAGACGATGTCCGCTCCGAGGCGGCCGGGCGCCTGGTACAGGCCGTAAGCCAGCGGTTCGTTGAATGCCACGATCATCAAGGTCGCGTCGTCGGCGTGGATTCGCCCTTCGGCCGCCTGGAGATCTTCGATGCAGCCGAAGAAGTTGGGCGACTGGAGGGCCACGGCCGCCAGCTCGTTCTGATCCGCCAGGAGCGCCAGGTCGGTCCGGCCGTCGGGTCCGTAGGGCAGGTCGACGATCTCGAACCCGGTGGGCCGAAGGTAGGTCTCCACCACACGCCGGTAATTGGGATGGACGGCCCGGGAAACGGCAACGCGCCGCCGCTTGGTGGTGCGAATGGCCATGAGCAGCGCTTCGGCCAGGGCCGAGGCGCCGTCGTACATGGAGGCGTTGGCCACCTCCATGCCGAGCAGGCGGCACACCAGGGTCTGATATTCGTAAATCGCCTGGAGCGTGCCCTGGCTCACTTCGGGCTGATAGGGGGTGTAGGCCGTATAGAGTTCGCCGCGGCGCAGCAGCTGCTTGATGGTTTCGGGGATATGATGATCGTAGCTGCCGGCCCCGAGGAAGATTTTATAGGCGGGCGCCGTGGCCGTCCCCCCGGCCAACTGCTCCATGTGCCGGTCCAGGTCCCATTCACTCAGGGCCGGTGGAAGGTCCAGCGGGGTTGGACGCCGACACGGTTCGGGAACGTCGGCGAAAAGCGCATCCACTGTTTTTGCTCCCACGGCCGCCAGCATGGCCGCGATATCCGATTCGGTGTGAGGCATATACCGCATGGCGGTTATCCTTTCAGCATGGCCAGATAGGCGCCGCGATCCATGAGTTTGTCAAACGCGTCGGCGCCGGCGGGCTTGACCTTCAGCATCCAGCCGCCGTCGTAGGGCTCGTTGTTGACCAGCTCCGGGCTGTCTTCCAACCCGCCGTTGATTTCGACCACCTCACCGGCCACCGGCATGAAGAGCTCCGAAACCGCCTTGACCGACTCCACCGACCCGAACTCTTCACCCTGCTCGAGTTTGCTTCCCTTCTCCGGAAGCTCCACGAAGACGATGTCGCCCAGCTGGTCCTGGGCATAGTCGCTGATACCGACGGTCACCAGGCCGCCCTCCTTGCGGGCCCATTCATGGTCCTTGCTGTAGTATACGTCTTCGGGGAATTTGAGTTCGTCGATCTCTTTCATCGCTTCCTCCTTCGCTTTAGGGAACAAGGGATTGGTATGCCATACGGTCGCGGATAAACGGATGGGGCGGCGTCGGAATGTGTCGTTCAAACGAATTGCAGGGCAGGTGACCGGGCGATCGGCCCCATCGGCTGGTGGTTATTGTGGACCGATTTCGGTCAAAATGCAATGGGAAGGGGAAGGGGGAGGCGATTTTGGCCCTATCCCAGGCATGGCACTTGGCAATGGCGGATATTTAGCCCCTATCCCAGGCTGGGTAGGACCGCCGATCTCTGAATTTGGGCGCGGACGTATAGAGGCGGGCTTTACGCCCGCCCGCATCGCGGGCTAAACAAATATGTCATGGTTCGGAAGCTATTTCTCCGCTTCGATCCCCAGCAGCTTGTCGATGCTCTTTTCGAAATTTTCCACGCGACTCTTGTTCAGCAAAAAAGGATAGGGGGTGGCCGAAGAGGCGGCCGGTATCTTGTCCGCCGTGTCATCCTCGGGGGTAAACACCTGCACGGCATATTCGCCTTGATCGTCCTTGAGGGTGATCTGCCAACGGGGGTCTCCGAAACCATCCCTGGCCGTGTCGTCCAGGTACCCGTCGCAATTCAACCGCGCGATGCCGTTCAGCATCGCATCGACCTCCTCTTTCGCCACAACCTGCCCCTGGGCATCGCGCCATTCGACCTTCGGGGATGGTGGTGGGGATGGGGTTTCGGTTTTGTCTTCCTGGGTCTCATCGGCCGGCGGGGCGATCTCCATTTTGGACAGCTCGATGGCGCGATCCCCCTTGCTCAAGGTCATCGTGTCGATGCTCTCCCGGGAAAGGTCGAGAATGGTTCTGTCTCTCAGATCCGCCATGGTGTGCTCGAAGGTGCGCTTGAGCTGCCCCCGGGCATGATAGACATTGGGATCGCCGTCAATCAGCACGAAGGTGTGCTGGAAGGTCGGTGCCGGTTCCCCGATATGGAAACGGCGAACGGCATCGGCGCCCCGGAAGGCGTCCACCGTGATGCGTTTGCCTTCGGTCAGCCCGTAGCGTTCGTAGCTCCCCGACTCGGAGACCAGGGCCGTGAGGGTCAGTTGGGCGGCGGCATTGGCCATGTTTTTCACCTTGACGTTGTCCGCCGGATAGGCCTGGGGTTGAATGAACCATTTTTCGTCTTTCTTGACCAGTTCCACCGAGCCGTCCGGTTGACCGGAAACCACCATACGGTCGATATCCGCGCTCTCCACCCTGGCTGGCTGAGGCAACTCGCCGGGTTCGTGATTGGCGGGTTGCAGGGTGAGGTAAAACACCAGTGCCACGATGACCAATACGAGGATGACGTATTCCTTTTTGACTTTCATGGAAACCTCTTTGACTGGATTGAAAATACCGCAATAAACGTTTGCCTGTTACTGACCGAATATCTGCTGAATCATTTTACGGCGGGCGTGGCGTCGCCACCACACCAGCAGTCCGAAGCCCACTACCAGGATGGGCAGGCCCACCATGTTGAAGGATTTGATCAACACCTTGGTGTTATTGGTGGTCGGCGCCAACGGGTTGAAGCGTTGCTCCTTGCTGCGCATGGCCGCCACCGCTTCGCGGTCGTTGAGGGCGTCGATCATGTTAAGCACGAACATGGTGTTGGGGCTCTGGCCGCTTTCGTCCAGCAACTGGTCCGAGAGCATCTTGGAGGAGGCCACGACGAAAATTTTGGCCGGCACGCTGGTTTCCCTGAACCCGCCCTGGTCCTGGATCTGGGAGAGGTCGGTCGTTTCAGTCGACTTGTCCGCGCCGGTGGCCGCCTCATCCTCGGCCGGTTTTTCCGGCATGGGTTTGCCTTTAAAGTAGCTGGAAAAGACGCCTTCGAGCAGGTAGGCCAGGGGCCGGCGGGCCATTTCGGTGTCCGATGCCGGCGGCGTGAGGAACATGGGGTTCAGAACGATGCGATCGCGTATCTCCCATGAACGCTCGGACGAGGCGAACAATTCGTGGGCCTTGACCTCCTGGGCCGCGATCCGTTCGCTGTCCAGCTCCAGGGGCGAGACCAGATAGGCGAACAGCCCCTTGATATTTTTAAGGTAGTCCAACTCCTTGTTGATGTTGGCGCTCTCGATTTTGGGGATGAAATAAATCGGTTGATCGCCGCCGCCCTGCTGCCGCGGTTTGACCTGGCGATGGCACTTTTCATCCAGCACCACGGCCTGTTTGATCCGTACGCCGTAATGGGCCAGCATCTGTTCCAGACCCGTATCCAGAGGCACAAACGTGGGCATCTGGTTGGACATGAACGGCCCCTGGTTGGCGGGCATCTTCTCCTCGAAGGCGTCTATGAAGAGCGCCAGGTTGGTGCCGCGCATCAGGGCCTGGTCGATCTGGTAGAGGTCGTAGTCGGACATCTTCTCGATGGGCCGCACGATCACCATGCTTTTCAGACCTGGTGGAATCGTCTCCTCCTTCAGGTCGATCGGCTTGACAGTGTAGGTTTTGTTGAGCAGATTGCCGAACAGGTTCAGGCCGTCCTCCTGGGGGCCGAGCGGGCTTCCACCGCCGATGTCCAACGTGCCGTAGGCGGTCAGATAGCCGACATCCTCGTTGATGTTGATCAGCCGTTCGATGTTGGTGTTGATCAGATCTTCCAGTTCTCCCACCGATGTGAGCTGGTACTGATCACCGAAAATCGGCACGCGCACCACCCGCAGCAGGGGGATTTCCCGGGTTTTATCCTTGTACTGCAGCAGCATGCCGATGGTGCCCTGGCCGGCGGCGATATTGGCCTTTTCGATGTCCGGCCATTGCAGCCGGAGCAGATTGAAACCGTCCAGCCCTTTGCTCGATGTGCCGGCCCGGCTGGGGTCGATACGCTCGAATTCCAGCTTGCCGTAGGTTTTGGCCTTCATGCGGTCCACAACCCCCTTGATCTCATCGGGGTACTGGTCCAGATGTTTCAGGTTCATGTAGGGCGCCACCTTGAACAGCTCGGAAGAGAGAACCAGGGTCGCCTTGATATTGCCATCCAGGGCCAGCAGGGCGCTGACCTTGTGGTTGAGTTTCTGGATGGCCGTGGTCAACTGGTACTCGAGCCCCTCGGTGGTGGTGATGGTGGGGATGCGCTCGATGATGTCTCCGTGGATCATTACCAGGCCCATATAGGCCTGTTTGAACTTGAGTTCGTCCTGTTCGACGATCTGGATCTGAACCGGATGGATGCCGTAGTCCCGAGCCATCTGCTGGTTTTCTCGGGCCGCCTCGCTCACCCCTTCGGTCTCCGGGCTCACGTCGTAGAAGTGGACCCGGAAGTACTTCTGGTTGTTGAGGGCGTACTCGCCGAGGAGGTCGCGCAGATAGATCTCCGTGGTGTTGTGGGGCGCCGGCAGGTCCCTGGTGAAAAACACCTTGACGGTCAGCGGCTCGGTGAGGGTCTGGGCGACCTTCACACTGACCGGAGAAAGAGAGTAGATCCCATTCTGGGTCAGGTCGCCCCTGAAGAAGAGGCGGATGCCCGCGATGTTGATCAGTATCACGATCAGGGCATAGAGCCCGAATTTGATATACTTGGCATGGTTGCGTGGTGTGGCTTTCATTTCGATCTATCCTTTACTATTTCTCTTCCATCGACAGATGGGTGGCATACAGTCCCAGGAAAGCAACGCTCACAAAGTAGAGCAGGTCGCGCGAGTCCACGATTCCCTTGGCGATGTTGTTGAAGTGGGCACTGGCGCTGATGAAGGTGATGACATCCAGAATTGTCTGTGGAAAGAAAAAGAGCATCTGGTCGATGATGGCCAGGGTCACGCAGATGACCATGGCCACGATGCAGGCGATAATCTGGTTACGGGTCAGCGACGAGGCGAACAGCCCGATGGCGGCATAGGCCCCGGCCAGCAGGATGGCGCCGATGTATCCGCCCAGGGTGGCGCCCCAGTCCAGATCGCCGACCGCGCTGATGAAAATCGCGTAGGAGAGAGTGGGGACCAGGATGGCTCCGGCAAAGGCCACGGCGGCCAGGAACTTGCCGATGATGATGTCGCGGAAGGTGACCGGCAGGGTGAGCAGCAGCTCATAGGAGCCCACATTGATCTCCTCGGAAAAGAGCCGCATGGTGATGATCGGCACCACCAGCGCGAAGACAAAAGGCAGCAGGTTGAAAAACCGCCGCATGTCCGCCTGATCGAAAATGAAGAAGGTGGAGAAAAACAGCCAGCCGGTGACGATCAGAAAGACCGCGATGACAATGTAGGCGATGGGTGAAACGAAATAATCCTTGAATTCTTTGCTGAAAATGAGCAGTGCCTGTCGCATGTCGCTACTCCCTGGTCAATTCCCGGAAAATGGTTTCGAGGTTCTTGGTCTCCTGGCTCAACTCCACCAGGACCCAGTCGGTGGCTTTAACCGCCGCGTACAGGTCGGGCCGAATGTCTCGATCGGCCCGGCTGACCACATTGCATCGAACGATGCCGGGCGCATCGCTTCGCAAAGCCATGGCCCGGGACACGCCGGGTACCGTCTGCAGGCGTGCCACCGCCTCCTCGGCGGCCACACCCATCAGGCCGAGCTGGATCTGGCACTCGCCATCCTTGCTTGCGGTGAGTTGCTGGGTGCTGCCGTCGGCGATGATTCGTCCCTTATTGATGATGACGATGCGGTCGCACGTGGCCTCGGCCTCGCTGAGAATGTGCGTGGAGAGAATAACGGTCTTTTCCCGTCCGATTCTTTTGATGATTTCACGAATTTCCACAATCTGATTGGGATCGAGTCCCGAGGTGGGTTCATCCAGGATGAGAATTTCCGGGTCGCTCATCATGGCATGGGCCAGGCCCACGCGCTGCTTGAGCCCCTTGGAGAGGGTGTCGATGGTTTTGTGCATGATGCCGCGCAGGGCGCACATATCGGCCAGTTCGACGATGCGGCGTTGCTTGGCCTCGCCGGACAGGCCGCGGATCCGCGCCACATGGTCCAGGTAATCATAGACGATCATGCTTTTATACAAAGGGGCCGATTCGGGCAGATATCCGATCAGCCGCTTGATGGCCAGCGGGTTTTCGTAGATCGAATGCGTTTTTACCTGGATGTCCCCGGCCGAAGGTTGGAAATAGCCGGTCAGCATCCGAAGGGTGGTGGTTTTGCCCGCGCCGTTGGGGCCCAGCAGCCCCACGATCTCGCCCCCCTTGATGTCCAGGTCGATGTGATCCACGGCGCAAAAATCGTCGTAGTATTTGGTTAGGCCTTCAACATGGATCATTCGTGGTCTCCTTGTTTGTAGCAGGCGATGGGAAATCGTGCATGTCTCTCATCAGAATATTTTTTACGGGTTTTCTCGGCCGCTTCGGGAGGTGGTATTCAGGTCTGACCGAATACGCGGCCGGTCACTGTTTCGCATGCCCATTCGGGTATCGTATGAAGTTGTTTTTAATAGAGGATAACGGCCGGGGTGTCAATAGCCCCAGCAGTCATCTATCGATTCTAACTGAATGCTATTCATTAAACCCGGCCTGGGTGGGACAGGTGGCCCTGGCCACCTGTCCCACCCAGGCCTGCCATGTCCGTTGCGATGTGCAATTTTTATCAAAAAACTTTTGGATAGCAGGGCCTTCAGTGTGAATCACATTCAGTAAAAAGTGCCGGCAGTCATCCGGCGATTCTAACTGAGCCGTGACAAGAACGAGGCGTGATCCGGGAGCCCGTCATCGTCCGGGTTGGTCCCGGAGCTTCACGGCGTACCACGGGCCTGAGAGTCGCGATTGTTTGCATTTCGGGCAGCGTCCCGGCGGCGACAGCCGCTGGCGCGACGTGAATTCATAGCCGCATCCGTCGCAACGGGCGGGTCTGACCAGGAGGCGGCCGCCCTGAGCGGTCACTGATTTCTGAACATGCGGCAGATGGGAAATGGCCTCTTTTTCTGTCATTCCAATTAGTTGGGCGATCTGGTAAAGATCCATCTCCCGTTCCCGGAGTTCGGCGATGATGCGTTGTCGGATGGTTTGGCTCATTTTTCCGTAATGCCGGGCTGTGCCAGAAGCCACTCGACCAGCCCTTCCACCGCGGGTTGAATGACGTTCAGGCTTGCCTGGTACATCTCCAAAGGCCCGCCATAGGGGTCTTCCACGTCGCGGTCCTGTTGATCCGGATCGGTCGAAAAAGCGGTCAACAATCTTACACTGCTCTTTCCGAAAAGCAGCATGCCGCGCAGCGTCCTCAGGTGCTCCTGGGCCATGGCCAGGCTCAGATCGGCCCGGCGGATGAGATCGGGACTCACCATCCGGGCCCGGTGGTCACTGATGTCGATTCCCAACCGGGCCATGACGGCCTCCGCATGGGGGGCCGCTCGATTGCCGTGCATGGCATAGGTGCCGGCCGAAGAGACGCGCACATGGTGTTTGAGCTCCGTTGGAAGCTGATGGCGCAACAACCCTTCGGCCATGGGGCTTCGGCAAATGTTGCCGGTGCACACCATTAATATATCAAACATGCCGGACCACCCTTCGATTTAAGGCCAAGGTATCGCGATCGCAGCGGCCAAAGGGTTGATGATAAGCCGCCGCTTTCGGAGTGTCAACGCGATGGAACATTCTAAAACGGCCTTGGCCATAAAACGGCCGGCTCTCGGGCAGTTCCATTCCCCGAGGCAGGCGACACGGACCAGAGGTGGATCGGCCGGATCTTTAATCGCGTGCCATTGCATACACCTTGTCGAACCACTTCAATCGAGATGCCTTGGGCATGCGCCAGCGCTTCAAGGCGCTGGTCAGTTCGCTTCGATTCACGCCGCAAATACGCTTGAGCTGCATGAACGCTTCGCCGTTGATCCAGCCGGGCAGGCCCCTCGAGGCCTGGTGGATGGCGCGGATTTGATCCGCACTGAAAGGCAGCCGTTTGAGGAAACCGGCCACTTTCATGCGGTGTTCCAGGTAGGCGGTGGTTTGTTTTTCCGTGAGCGCGGCCACGAAGATCTTTTCGATCACCGTTTTGGGCGGCAACCATTGGGCAATTTCAGCGAAACGGCGGCGCATTTCCGGTTCTGCGAACAAGACGATGCTTTGCAGTTTCCGCCGGCCGTCCGGCGCGAAGGCCGACTGCAGCAGCAGTCTCAACTCCGATGGCGAAAGCTGATGGGCATCGTCCACGATCACCGACGGCGGTGTGTCGTTGCGGGACAAATGGACCATGCGGTTATTCAGATTGCGCCAAGGGTCGAGGCGGCCTTTTGTCCGGCGCCTCAGGCGGATTCGGCCGGCCTGCCATCGATTGCCGGCATCGTGAAGAAAACGGTTCATCAAGGTGGTTTTGCCGCTGCCCCGTTCGCCGATCACGACAATCACCAGGCTGCTGCCGCCCACCATGTTGTTCAGAATGGCGAGTCTTTGGGTGGTCAGCGGCGAGGCAAAAAAATAGCGGTTCGACGTGCGTTGGCTTCCCTGATACTCTGTTTCGAGGCCCAGGAGAGCCGGCAGCGGTACGTGAGAGCGTTTGGCCAGAAGTCTGCAGGTCAATTTTGCGATCATTTTTTGACACCCCTTTTCCCGCGCGTGTGGCCGCTGGGGCGTTCCACCGCCCCTGATGTCCAAATTATTTTTCCAAAATCATACACCTGGATAATTTTGTGAACGGACCCTTTCGTTGTCCGCCCCGCTGCCGAGGCCCGGCATTTCCGCTTTTCTGAGCAATGCAATCCGCATACCATCCGACTCCATCAATCCTGCCCGATCCGTGCTTGATCTTTTATGTGCGGTCCATTATAAATTGTTCCATTGGGCCATAGAGACGCTTGCCAGATTGGGGCATCCCTTTTCGTGAAGACCCGGCGGAAGTGCCGGACCGATCGAACGCACCACCCTGTTGCTTGTGAGACAACCAACGGGAGATATCGCCACTGCCGGTCGCATTCCCAAACCACTCGTCATTGTTCCGCCCTGGAGAAAAAATATGACAGATTGCCGCATTCTTTTTGTAGATGACGACAAAGACATATTGATGATGGTCGAGCAGTACCTGCAAATGCAAGGTTATGATATCACCACGGTCGACAGTGGTATGAAGGCCCTCGACCTGGTCAAGGATCAGGATATCGACATCATCTTCACCGATTACAAAATGCCCGAGTTCAACGGTTTGGAGTTGCTGGCGGCTGTCAAACAGTACAAACCCAGCATCGAGGTGATCATCGTCACGGGCTATGGTTCGATGGAGTCGGCCATTCAGGCGATGAAATTCGGTAGTTATGATTACCTGCAAAAACCCTTCAAGCTCGATCACCTCAAGCTGATAATCGATCGCATCACCGGTGAGCGCAAGGTCAAGGACAAGAAAGCCCTGGTGCGCAAACGCGGGCAGCAGCGCCATCGATTCCATGGACTGGTCGGTATCAGTCCGCCGATGCAGCAGGTCTATGAACTGCTCGAAACTGTCAGCCAGCAGAACCCCATGGTCCTGATTCAGGGCGAAAGCGGTACCGGCAAGGAATTGGTGGCGCGCACCATTCACTCTATGAGCGAACGGCGCGACAACGCGTTCGTTCCGGTCAATTGCAGCGGCATCACCGACGGCGTGCTCGAGGCGGAGATGGTCAACCATGTGACGGCCCTGATGCAAAAGGTCCACGGGGGTACGATCTACCTGGATGAAATCGCGGACTTGGCGCCCGCGTTGCGTCTCTCCATCCTGCAGGCCTTGAAAGACGAGCAGAAAAAGGAGGGCACCACCACCCGGGTGATCGCCGCCACCAGCAAGGAGTTGGGCGAAGTGATCGCCAGCGGCGCCCTCAAGAAGAACTTTTTCGACCTGCTCAATGCCGTCGTCTTCCGCTTGCCGCCCCTGCGTGAACGGCTCGAAGATATTTGCCTGCTCATAAACCATTTTATCCACCTGGCCTGCGCCAAACACAATCGCCGCACCATCGGTGTTTCTCCCGAAGCATTGGATATCCTCATGGATTATCACTGGCCGGGCAACCTGATCCAGCTGCAGAACGTGATCGATCGGGCATTGGCCCTGGGCGTCGAAGAGTCCATCCAGCCGGCGGACCTGCCGGCGGAGATACAGACGTTCTCAACCATCTCTAAAATGAGCTGAGACGGCTGAGCACCCCAGATTCGGCGTTGCCGGAGGATCGCGGTAGAGGCACTACAGCTTCACCTCCGGCGCCTTGACTCTGGGGTGCTCAGCCGTTTCAGCGTTGGGGGTGCACCCCAGATTCGGCGTTGCCGGAGGTTTGCGGTAGAGGCACTACAGCTTCACCTCCGGCGCCTTGACTCTGGGGCGCTCAGCCGTTTCAGCGTTGGGGGTGCACCCCAGATTCGGCGTTGCCGGAGGTTTGCGGTAGAGGCACTACAGCTTCACCTCCGGCGCCTTGACTTTGGCGTGTGGCATCGGCCACCTGCTCCACCCGCGCCGGGTCAATGAACAGCATTCAGTTCGAGCTGGCTTCAGCTCTGGCGCTTTGACTTCCGTATACCTATGAACCATGCCTGAAATCCTGCTCATCCAGCCGCCGATCCGCGACTTTTATCTGACCGCCAAGCGTACCATGCCATACGGCCTGGCCTGCATTGCGGGTGCCCTGCGCCAGGAAGGGTTCAGCGTCGCCATTTTTGATGCCCTGGCCACCGATAAGGCCCGCGTCATAGGATGGCCCGGCGAGATGGCATTCTTGAAACCCTTTTACGGGCGGGAGGATCGTTCCCCGTTCGCGCTTTTTCACCATTACCGCCACTTCGGATACAGCTTCGAGCACATCGGGCACATAGCCCGACAGTCCGGCGCCCGTCTCATCGGCATCTCATCGCTCTTCAGCGCTTACAGCGACACGGCCCTGGAGACGGCCGCGGCGGTCCGTAAATTTTGCCCGGATGCCATCATCGTCATGGGCGGGCACCACCCCTCGGTGCTGCCAGAGGCGGTCATGCACCATCCGGCGGTCGATTTCGTGCTGCGCGGCGACGGTGAGGCGACACTGCCCCACCTGGCCCGGGCCCTGCTCGCCGGCGGGGATCTGGAGACCGTTCCCGGGCTGGTGCGGCGGGGCTCGAAGGGAGCCCTGATCGCCTTCCCGCCGGCGGTGGTCGATGATTTGAACGGCCTGCCCCTGCCGGCCTTCGATCTGATGGACTGGCGCTTTTACCGTCGGTCCGGCAAAGGCAGCCTCGCTCTGTCGGCCGGCCGTGGCTGTCCGATGCGCTGCACCTACTGTGCGGTCAATGCTTCCACCTATCATGGATTTCGGGGCCGCTCGGTCGATGCGGTCATGGCCGAGATCAAGACCGCCGACCGGATCGCCCCTCTGGGTTTCATCGATTTCGAAGACGAACACCTGACCGCGGACCGTTCATGGTTCATGGCCCTGTTGAGCGCCATTGGGGATTATTTTAAGGGCCGCTTGCCCGAATTGCGTGCCATGAACGGCATGTTCGTGCCCACCCTGGACCGCGAAATGCTCCTAGAAATGAGACGCGCCGGGTTCAAGGCGCTGAATTTCGCCCTGATCACCACAGATAAAGGACAGCTCCGGCGTTTCGGACGGCCCGATTTGAGTGCGGACCTGGACCGGGTGTTGTCGAGGGCTGGGCGGGAGGGCTTGCGCAGCGTGGCTTACCTGATCGTGTCCGGTCCGCAGCAAGATCCGTTTGCATCTCTGGCCGATCTTCTTTTCCTGGCCCGGCGACCGGTCCTGGCCGGCGTATCGGTCTTCTATCCGGCCCCGGGCAGCGCCGATTACCAATGGTGCCGCCGATGCGGGAAATTGCCGGATCGACCGGGATTATGGCGGGCCTCGACCCTGCCCCTGGAACACGCCACCGACCGTCGCCAGGCCATCACCCTGCTGCGTTTAGGGCGTATTCTCAATTACATGAAACATCGGCTGGACCTGGGACACGGCCTGCCGAAACCGGCCGCGCCGCCGGCTGAAATTGCCCCGGACGTTGACCGCGACAACGCGGGTCGCATGCTTCTATCGGCTTTCCTGAAAGATGGCGTGATCAGGGGAATCGATAAGGATGGCCGTCTCTATGCCCACGAGGTGGATGCCGCGCTCTGCCGGGCGTTCATCGATGGTGTGGCAGGCATTTGCCTGGGAGGCGCATGGCCGGATGCAGATCAGTTCGGATGCGAGTAGGCGTCGGTCCTACTCGTCCTGATCGTTGGGCGGGTTTCCGTCGATCCGCTCATAAACCTGGTCTGGCTCGTAAGCCAGGTAGCTGAACAGACGCGTTTCCAATCGAAGCGTCTGATCCCAAACCTCTTGCAGCCATCGGCGGTGTTCCTCGGTTTTGGCATAGCGGTATAGAATGTAAACCATGCGCTCCTTCAGCGAAACCACCTGGTCGTGAAGCACCCGTTTGTCGGCGTAATTGACGATTTCCGCCTCGCAGGGGGCATCTTCCTTGAAATAGGCATCCAGGATGACGTGCTGCCGAATGATGTCCCCCACTTCTGGATAACCCAGGCCGGCCAGGTATTCGCCACCGGTTTTGGAGTGGTTTTCGCCGGTGGTGAAACTCCTCGGCTTGGTGATGTCGTGGAGCAGGGCCGAGGCTTTTACCAGGGGCCGGTTGAGCTGGACCCCGGCCGACAGGAGGCCGTCGGTGAGCAGCAGCGCCACGCGGCACACCAGCATGGAGTGGGCCTTGATATGCGGCGGCATCTCCATGTCGGCCAACATGTGCATACATTTGGACTTGGGGGGAATACGCATGGACGATTTGCTCCTGCCGCAATTGAGGCACATCGATCTTATGACAATGTGGAAGCAGCGGGTGGGCGTAAAGCCCCCCTACGAGGTGTAGGTGTGCATTCAATCAGGTGCACTCCTCAGGCATTGCAGGGGCGGGGTTTATCCCCCGCCTGGATGGAAGCCTGAACACCTCAAGTGAACGGCATTGAGTTTCATGACACAATAGTCCACATGTCAATTATTACTATAGCCGAGGGCCGGCGCATACGACAAGGCCAATTTGACGCCCCGGTGATCCGGACCCGGACCCGGTGGGGCCCGGCGTGTTTTCCGGTTCGACGATATCGCACCTGAGACCAGATTTTACGAACATCGGCTTGCGCGGCCGCTGTCCTTTCCAATTGACACTTCTGGTCCTTTTTCTTATCATTTGCACGTTGCCACTGGTTCTTCTTCGCTTATGATCCCAGCAGCCTTGAAACAGGGCCATGACGACGGCCGGACGGTAAGGGTTTCCCACCCTTGCCGCCCACGTCCATTCCATCAACCCATCAGAAGAATGACACCATGTCCATACCCGAAACACTCAACCTCGACTATCTCGACGATCAATACCAGCGATATCGCCGTGACCCCGAGTCGGTGGGCCGCGAGTGGCGCGTCTTTTTTTACGGCTTCGACATGGGAAGGCAGCGGAGCGAAGTCGGAACCGGCACGCCGCAGCCACCTGCCTCCGGACCAGCCGAGGGGCAGGTGGGGGAATTGATCCTGCGCTACCGTCAGTTGGGCCACCTGCTGGCCTGTATGGACCCGCTGAGCGCCTGCCCCACCGAACACCCCCTGCTGGCCCTCAACGCCTTCGGGTTCGACGCCGGTCATCTTGAACAGGTCTATGCCACACCGCAGTTCGCCTCCGTCGGTCAGGCCCCGCTCAAGGAGATCATTCAGATCCTCAAACAGACCTATTGCCGTTCCATCGGGGTGGAGTACATGCACCTGCAGGACCCGGACGAACGGCGCTGGCTCCAGGAGCGCATGGAACCCAACCGCAACCGGGTCGACCTGTCGCACGACGCGCAGCGCCATCTGCTCGAAAAATTGACCGATGCGGCCATGTTCGAAGCGTTTCTCAACAAACGGTATCTGGCTGTGACACGGTTTTCACTGGAAGGCGGGGACGGCATCATCCCCATGCTCGACGCGATGTTGCGCCGGGCGGTCGGCCTGGGTGCCGAGGAACTGGTGTTGGGCATGGCTCACCGGGGCCGCCTCAATGTGCAGGCCAACATCCTGGGCCGCCCGGTGGAGGAGATTCTGGCCGAGTTCGAAAATTGCTACGACAGCAGCCAGTTGGTGGGGGCCGGCGACGTCAAGTACCACAACGGGTATCTGGGCAATATCGACCTGGGGGCCGACGGCCGCATCCAGGCGTTGCTGGTCAACAACCCGAGCCACCTGGAAGCGGTGGATCCGGTGGTGCTGGGTATTGCCCGGGCCCGCCAGGAGCGGCGCGGCGCAAATGGGCAGCGGCAGGTGCTGCCCCTGCTGATCCACGGCGATGCCGCCTTTGCCGGCCAGGGTGTGGTGGCCGAGACGCTCAACATGAGTCAGCTCAAAGGCTACAGTACCGGCGGTACCGTGCACGTGGTGATCAACAACCAGATCGGCTATACCACCCTGCCGGAAAATGCCCGTTCCACCCGGTACACCACCGACCTGGCCAAGATGCTCATGGTCCCCATCTTCCATGTGCACGGCGAAAATCCGGAAGCCCTGGTGCATGTGATACGGCTGGCCGTGGACTACCGATATGCCTTCGGCAAGGATGTGGTGGTCGACGTGGTCTGTTACCGCCGATTCGGCCACAACGAGGGCGACGAGCCATACTTCACCCAACCCCTGATGTATGACCGCATCCGCGAGCGCCCCTCCCTGCACCGGCTTTACGCCGATCAACTGATCGAAGCCGAGGTGATGTCCGCCGGCGTGGTGGATCGAATGGAAGAAAAAGTCCTCAAACGCATGGAGGCCGCCTACGACGAGGTGCGCAACAGCGCCTGCCCCTTCCCCGAGGGGCGTTTTTACAGCGAGTGGGATGGCTATACGGGGCAATATACCCATGATGCGGTCGATACCGGCGTATCGGAAGAGACGCTGGTCGATCTGGCCCGAAGGATCAACACCCTGCCCAAGGACTTTTCGCCCCATTCCAAGATCAAGCTGCTGCTGCGCCGCCGCCGGGAGACCGTGGAAAAGGGGAGCGGCATCGATTGGGGCAATGCCGAAGCCCTTGCCTTTGCCAGCCTGCTCGAAGAGCGGACGGCTATCCGCCTGAGCGGCCAGGACAGCGGCCGCGGCACCTTCAGTCAGCGCCATAGCGTGCTTTTCGACCGTAATAGCGGCGAGCCTTACGTGCCGCTTCACCACCTTTCAGAACGGTCCGCCCGATTCGACGTGCACGACAGTCCCCTCTCCGAAGTCGGCGTCATGGGTTTCGACTACGGCTATTCGCTGGCCTCGCCGGACAAGCTGGTGCTGTGGGAAGCCCAGTTCGGCGATTTTTCCAACAATGCCCAGGGGATCATCGACCTGTTCATCGCCAGCGGTGAAGCCAAGTGGCGCCGCCTGTCCGGCCTCGTCCTGTTGCTGCCCCACGGTTGGGAAGGCCTCGGACCCGAGCATTCCAGCGCCAGGCTGGAGCGTTTCCTGCAGCTCTGCGCCGACGACAACCTGCAGGTGTGCGACTTGACCACCCCGGCCCAGTATTTCCACCTGCTGCGCCGCCAGATCCACGCCGCCTGCCGCAAGCCCCTGGTGCTGATGACCCCCAAGAGCCTGCTGCGCCATCCCCAGGCCGTCTCCACCCTTGCCGACTTGAGCGGCGGGCGCTTTCAGGCCGTGCTGGACGATCCGGTGCGCCCCGAGAAGGCGAGCAAGGTGATCTTCTGCAGCGGAAAGATCTTCTACCAGCTGCTGCAACGCAGGGACGAGTTGGAGACGAGCAAGATCGCCATCATCCGTCTCGAGCAGTACTATCCGTTTCCCGAAGCGCAGCTCAAGGCGGTGCTGGCCAACTATCCGTCGACCGAGTCCTGGACCTGGGTTCAGGAGGCACCGGAGAACATGGGTGGCTGGCAGTTCGTGCGGTCCCGCCTCGAGGCCGTGGTGGGCCATGCCCTCACCTATGTGGGGCGCAAGGCCTCTTCCACCCCGGCCACCGGTTTCCCCAATCTCTACAAGAAGCAGCAGGCGGCCCTATCCGACGAGGCGGTGGGGCCTTACGACGCCGGCGCGAAGAGTGCGGGATAAGGGGTATGTTCAGGCATCAACGACATCGAGATATGACCGATAAGGAGAGCCAATGGCCATCGAGGTGAAAATCCCCAGCGTGGGAGAATCGGTACAGGAGGCCGTTCTGACCGAGTGGTTCAAGCAGGACGGCGATGTGGTCGAAAAGGACGAGCCCTTGTTCGTCATCGAAACCGATAAGGTGACCCTGGAAGTCACTGCCGAGGCGGCCGGCACCCTCAAGATACAGGTGCAGGCCGGCGAGACCGTGGCCGTGGGCACCGTGGTGGCCACCATAGAAACCGGAGGCGTCAAACCGGCTGCCGAAAAGAAGCCGGATGCGGCGCCCGAAGAGAAGGAGAGCCGGGATAAAGCGGCCAAGGCGGCCAAGCCGGAGAAAGCCGAGGGAAAGCCTGCGCCGGTCGAAAAGAAGGCGCCACGTCCCGAAAAGAAAGCTGCTTCACCCGTGGCCGCACCCGGCGAATATGCCCCGGCCGTGAGGCGGTTGGCTGCCGAGAAGGGCATCGACCTCTCCAGGATCGAGGGCACCGGACCGGGCGGCCGCATCACCAAGGGCGATGTGCTTCTGGCCTTGGAACAGGCGCCCGCCGGCGTGCCCGAAGAATGTGCGCCGCCGGATGAACTGGGCCGGGAAGGCGAACCGGCCGAGGTGCGCAAGGCCATGTCGCCCATCCGCAAGCGCATCGCCGAACGGCTGCTCGAAGCCAAGCAGAACACGGCCATGCTCACCACCTTCAACGACGTGGACATGAGCCGCGCCATGTCCCTGCGAACCCAGTACAAGGATGCCTTCAAGGAGAGACACGACATTTCCCTGGGCTTCATGTCCTTCTTCGTCAAAGCTTGCGTGGCGGCCCTGCAGGAGATCCCCGAAGTCAACGGCTTCGTGGACGGCAGCGACATCGTCTACCACAACTACCAGCACATCGGCGTGGCCGTGGGTTCGCCGCGCGGCCTGGTGGTGCCGGTGATCCGCCATGCCGAGCGCCTGAGCTTCGCCGGGATCGAAAAGGCCATCGTCGATTATGTGGCCAAGATCAAGGAGAACCGGCTGGAACTGGCCGACCTGGAGGGCGGGACGTTTACCATCAGCAACGGCGGCGTTTACGGCTCACTGCTCAGCACCCCCATCCTCAACATGCCCCAGAGCGGCATCCTGGGCATGCACCGCATCGAAAAGCGGCCGGTGGTGGTCGACGACCAGATCGTCATCCGGCCCATGATGTACCTCGCCCTGAGCTACGACCACCGCATCGTGGACGGGCGCGGGGCCGTCACTTTTCTCAAACGCGTCAAGGAGCTGGTGGAAAATCCCGAACGGCTCCTACTGGAGGTGTAGCCATGGCAGAGAACCGCGATTATGACCTGATCATCATCGGCGCCGGCCCCGGCGGTTACGTGGCGGCCGTGCGCGCCTCCCAATTGGGCCTCAAAACGGCCTGCATCGAGAAGCGGCCGCGCCTGGGCGGCGTCTGCCTCAACGAAGGCTGCATTCCCAGCAAGGCCCTGCTCGATTCGAGCGAATACTATCACCTGGCCAAAGGGGGGTTGGCGGTTCACGGCATCAAGACCGGCAAGGTGAGCCTCGATCTGAAAGCCATGATGGCCCGCAAAGACCAGGTGGTGGCCGACCTGACCGACAGCGTGCGCAAGCTGCTCGACGGCAACAAGGTGGAGATCATCCAGGGCCGCGCCCGGTTGACGGCGCCGGGACGGGTAAGTGTGCAGGGCGACAAGGGCAAGGCCCGGGAGGTGACCGCCCGCAACATCCTGCTCGCCACCGGCAGCGCGCCTGTCGAGCTGCCCGGCCTGGCGTTCGACGGGGAACGCATCGTCGATTCCACCCGGGCGCTGACTCTGGACGAAGTGCCCCGGCACCTGGGCATTGTGGGCGGCGGTTATATCGGCCTTGAGCTCGGATCGGTCTGGCTGCGGCTGGGCGCCAAGGTGACGGTCATCGAGATGCTGCCCAAGATCGGCACCGGCCTCGACGGCCAGGTGGCTCGCACCCTGGATCGCATTCTGCGCAACCAGGGACTGGAAATGCGCCCGGAGACCCGTGTGGTCGAGGCCAAGACGAGCGGCCGCAAGGTGGAGGTCACCGTGGAGAAGAACGACCAGCGCGACACCCTCGGCTTCGACCGCCTGCTGGTGGCCGTGGGCCGCAGGCCGCTGACCCAGGACCTGGGTCTCTCGGAGTTGGGCATCAAGACCGACGAGCGCAGCGGCCACATCCTGGTGGACGAGCGCTATCAGACCAGCGTGCCCGGCGTCTATGCCATCGGCGATCTGGTTCCCGGCCCCATGCTGGCCCACAAGGCCTCGGCCGAAGGCATCGCCGCGGTGGAAAACATGGCCGGCCGCTTCGGCGAGGTCAACTACGACGCCATCCCGTCGGTGATTTACACCTGGCCGGAGGTGGCCAGCGTGGGGTTGACCCTGCAACAGGTCAAGGAGCGCGACATCCCCCACTGCGTGGGCAGCTACCCGTTCACCGGCGCCGGCCGGGCGCGCTGCATGGGCGAGACCGACGGCTTCGTCAAGCTCATCGCCCACGCTAAGACCGATCGCATCCTGGGCGTACATATCATCGGACCGCGGGCGGCGGACATGATCGCCGAGTGCGTCCTGGCCTTGGAATTCGGGGCCAGCTCAGAGGATATCGCCCGTACCATCCATGGCCACCCCACATTTTCCGAGGCGTTGCAGGAGGCCGCCATGGCCGTTCGCAAATGTTCGATCTACGCTTCTTGATCGCGCGCTGGATCGTTGGACTGAACCTGACAGGAGGATACGCGTTTGCACCCCTCGTCCCCAGATGCGCTCAAGGCCATCTTCAACCCTAAATCCATTGCAGTGATCGGCGCATCGGACACCTTCGGTAAATGGGGCCATCGCATGGTCGACCGGCCCCTGAAAACGGGTTACCAGGGCCCCATCTACCCGATCAACCCCCATAAAAAGGAGATCCTGGGGCTCACCGCCTACCCGAGCGTAGGGGACGTACCGGGCGATATCGACCTGGCCGTGATCACCACTCCCACGGCCACGGTTCCGGACCTGCTCAAAGGATGCGCCGCCAAGGGGATCAAGGGGGCGGTGGTGATAACCGCCGGCTTTGCCGAAACGGGGGAGGCGGGGCGGCGGCTGGAAAATGAGATGATGGCCGTGGCACGCGCCGAGGGCATCCGGATCGTCGGACCCAATTGCATGGGCATCTTCAGCGCATCGGGCCGGCTGAGCCTCTGTTTTCCGCAAGCCCCCAAATCCGGGTCGATCTCGTTCGTCTCCCAGAGTGGCACCTTCGGGGTCTCCATCGCCCATGTGGCCGCATCCCAAGGCTACGGCCTGAGCAAATTCGTCAGCATCGGCAACCAGGCCGACCTTGGAGTGGCCGATTATGTGGAATACCTGGCCGGCGACCCCGAGACCCATGTCATCGCCCTCTATGTCGAGGGCTTCAAGGACGGTGAACGTTTTTTTCAGGCGGCCCGGCGGGCGATTCGGAAAAAGCCGATCATCATATACAAGGCCGGCCGGTCCGAGGCCGCCGAACGGGCTGCCATGTCCCACACCGCATCGGTGGCCGGCTCGTCCATCGTGTTCGACAACATCTGCCGGCAGATCGGGCTGCTGCAGGTGCGCGAGTCGTTTCACCTCTTCGAGATGGCGCAGGCCCTGGCCGACCTGCCGCTGCCCAAAGGCCGCCGGGTGGCGATCCTGGGCAGCGGGGGGCAAGGCGTGGTGGGCACCGACGCCTGCACTGCACTGGGGTTGGAATTGCCACGACTCGACCCCGAGACGGCCGCGCGGATCAACGCCCTGCTGCCGTCCCATGCGCCGCCGGCCTGCAACCCGGTCGATTTCGCCGGGGCCACGCGCACGGCCATGCAGGAGGCGGAGATCATCGAGCAGTTTCTTCGGCTCGATTACATCGACGGGGTGATCAGCAACGTACCGGTCAGCCCCCAGCTCTTCGACAGCGGACTGGTGGTCGACCGCAGCGCTGCGGATCACCCGCCGCACATCAAGGCGGCCATCGACGGCGGCGCGCGTTATGCCGCATTGCCCGGCAAATATGGCAAACCGGTCATCTGCCTGCGTTTCGCCAACCTGGAGAACGACATCATGGAGGAGATGCTCGGCGAAGGCGGCATCCCGGTCTACAGCTCGCCCGAGCAGTGCGCCCGGGCCATGTATGCGCTGGTGCACTACGGGCGGGTGCGGGGGGAAATGGTATGAAGCGGTGCACTTAAAATTTTAACGAGTGCCCATCCACAAATGGCCAATTTGTTCGATATCTGCGTTCTGCTCAAAATTTTATCCTCGGAATATCGACTATATGCCTGCGGTAAAATTTTTCGCACGCCTTGATCTCAACCCAATTTGCCTATTTGTGGACGGACACTAACGAGATGTTTCATACGCGCGAGTACGGGTAATTTTCATTACTACCATCATCGGAAAAAGATACGGAGGTATGATTATGAGCGGACGTCTGGAAGGCAAAGTTGCGGTCATTACCGGGGGCACCAGCGGTATCGGTGCGGCTACGGCGGAAGTATTCGCCGGCGAGGGGGCCAAGGTGGTCATCGCCGGCCGGTCGGAAGAAAAGGGCGCCAAACTGGCTGCCAAGCTGGGCGCCAATGTCGTCTATCAACGCGCCGATGTCACCGAGGAGGCCGACATCAAGGCCCTGGTGGAGATGGCCATGGATCGTTTCGGGCGCATCGACTGCATGTTCAACAACGCTGGCGGCAAGGACCGCGGCACGGTGGACACCGTGACCATGGACGATTTCGTATACAGCGCCAAGTTGTTGCTCGGCAGCGTGGCCCTCGGCATCAAATACGCCGCGGCGGCGATGAAGCCGCAGCAGTCGGGCTGCATCATCAACAACTCGAGCATCGCCGCCATCCGCAGCAACCAGGGCGGCTATCTCTACAGCGCATTGAAAGCGGGCGTGGTGCACATCACCAAGATGGCCGGCGTGCAGCTCGGGCCTTTCAATATCCGGGTCAACTCTATTGCGCCGGGCGCCATTGCCACGCCCATCTTCTGGGGCGGCTCCGAAGTGGCCAACACCCTGGATGAGGAGACCAACAAGAAGAAAATGGAAAAATTGATGAAGAACCTGGCCAATGCCACGCCCATCCCAAGAGCCGGTCTGGACAAGGATATTGCCTACGCCGCGCTCTTTCTGGCCAGCGACGAGGGCAGCTTTGTCAACTGCCACGACCTGGTGGTCGACGGCGGCCGTACCTCACTGTTTTATGAAAAGAAGTAATCGGCTCCCCGGACCGGCAGCGCGCCTGCCGGTCCGGAGGAAGATCGGATTCAATCCCACAGGAGATTTCGCATGAATTACGAGCAGATCCTCTTTTCCATCGAAAGCCCCATCGCGTTCCTGACCCTGAACCAGCCCAAGAAGATCAACGCACTCTCACAGAAGATGATCGGGGAGATGATCGACGCCTTGACGGCCGTTTCCCAGGATGAATCGGTCAAAGTGGTGATCATTCGCGCGGCGGGCAAGCATTTCTGCGCCGGCCACGACTTGTCCGAAATGGTGGGTGGCGGCGCCCGGCTGGCCAAACAGATCTTCGAAAACTGCGGCCGCCTGATGCAATTGATCCACGCCATGCCCCAGCCGGTCATCGCCCAGGTCCAGGGCGTGGCCACGGCCGCCGGCTGCCAATTGGTGTCGTGGTGCGATCTGGTCGTCGCCGAAGAAGGGGCGCGCTTCTCCACCCCGGGCGTGAAGATCGGACTTTTTTGCACCACGCCGGCCGTGGCCATCAGCCGGTCCATCGGGCGCAAGGCCGCTCTGGAGATGCTGCTCACGGGCCGCTATTTCCCGGCCGACGAAGCCAAGGACCTGGGGCTGATCAACCGGGTGGTGCCCCTGGACAAGTTGGCCGACGAGACCGAAACCCTTGCCCGGCAGATCGCCGAGGCCAGCCGTTACGTCCTGGCCGTGGGCAAGCAGGGGTTTTACGCCCAGATCGATGCGACCGACCAGAAGGCCTTGGAGGTGGCCACCCAGACCATTGCCCTGAACGTGCTCGCCGAGGATGCCCAGATCGGTGTCAGCGCATTCATCGAAAAGAAAACGCCCGAGTGGAAAAACCGTTAACGGTGGCCATCCACAAATGGCCAATTGGCCTATTTGTGAACGGACACGAACTACCAATGGTCGCAACATGAAACGTAGCGTCAAATTCGGCCTCATCGGAGCGATCCTGGTCGGCGCACTGGCCGTGATCGCCCTGATCGTCTCCTTCTTCAAGGGTATGCCCATCGGCACGGGTTACACCGCCAAGTATCTTTGTTCGAGCACCTTCATTTCCGGGCGTGACCCGGGGACTGTCTTCCGCGAGGATGTCCTGCCGGTCAATCCCATGGCGCGCCTGGTCTCCTATGAGATCGACCCTGTCGCCAGGAGCGTCCACGCCTCGTCCTTGGGACTCGTTTCCAGTACGGCCATCTATCGGGAGGGGTGCGGCTGCAGCCTGATCGGGGACACGACCGCGGGCGGGATGAACCCCAAGCCACCGCTGCCCCCGGATTTCAAGCGGCTGCCGCCCACGCACCCTTCGGATCGACCGTGGCCGCAAGGCAACGGCGATCCGGCCGATCCGGCCGGTGTCGACGTGGATGCCGATCTGCTGGCACGGGTGGTGGATCAGGCCTTCGCCGAACCCGCTCCCGAGCCCAAGCGTAATACCCGGGCCGTTCTAGTGGTCTATCGCGGACAACTGATCGCTGAACGCTACGCCGACGGTTTTCACAAGGAGATGCCCATGCTCGGCTGGTCCATGAGCAAGAGCGTGACCAGTGCCCTGGTGGGCGTGCTGGTCGGTGAAGGCAAGCTCGATATCATGGCCCCGGCTCCGGTGCCCGAATGGAATGATCCCACCGATCCAAGGCGGACGATAACGATAGACCAATTGCTTCGCATGAGCAGCGGCCTTGCCTTCGACGAGGTGTACGCGCCCTTTTACGACGTCACCTACATGCTTTACAGCACCGATGATTTCGGCGCCTTTGCGGCCGAAAAGCGGCTCGCCGCGCCGCCCGGAACGGAATGGAAATACTCCAGCGGCACTGCCAACATCGTGGCGCGCGTCGTGCGCGAGGCCGTGGCCCCCGATGCCGCCTACTATTACCCGGCGCTCTATGAGAAATTTTTCGACCGCATCGGCATGTCCAGCGCCATCCTGGAGCCGGACGCCTCGGGCACCTTCGTGGGTTCCTCCTATATCTTCGCCACGGCCCGGGACTGGGCGCGCTTCGGCCTGCTCTATCTGCAGGACGGCGTATGGAACGGCGAGCGCATCCTGCCCGAAGGGTGGGTGGCCTACACAACCACGCCCACACCGCCGGCGCCCAAGGGGGAGTACGGCGCCATGTTCTGGCTCAACGCCGGCGCGCCGGGCGATCCCAACGACCGCCGCTGGCCCGATGCCCCGGGCGACGCTTATGCCGCCGAAGGGTTCCAGGAACAGAAGGTGATCATCATCCCGTCCCGCGACACGGTCCTGGTGCGCTTCGGGGCCACCACCGACCGAAGCACGTGGAACACCAGCCGCTTCATCCACGACGTGTTGGCAGTCCTGCCATGAAGGAGCCAGGATCCGATGAAAGACGAAAAATCCAGATGTCCCTGGCCCGGCGACGATGCCCTCATGGTGGCCTATCATGACCATGAGTGGGGCGTACCGGTGCATGACGACCGCCTATGGATGGAACACATCACCCTGGACGCCTTCCAGGCCGGCCTCTCGTGGCGCACCGTGCTGCACAAGCGTGAAGCGTTCCGAGGGGCCTTTCACGGTTTCGACCCCCTGCGCATGGCGCGCATGACCGAAACGGAGATCGAAGCGGCCCTGTTGAATCCGGCCATCATCCGCAACCGCCAGAAGGTGCGCGCCGCGGTCCGCAACGCCGCCTGCTTTCTGGCTCTGGTCGAGGCCCACGGCTCGTTCAGCGACTTCATCTGGTCGTTCACCGACGGTGGGGTGGTACACAACCGCTGGAAGCGAGCGGAGCAGATCCCGGCCAATACGCCGCTGTCCGACCGGGTCAGCAAGGCGCTCAAGCAAGCCGGCTTCGCCTTCGTGGGCAGCACGATCTGCTACGCTTTCCTGCAAGCCGCCGGCGTGGTCAACGACCATCTGGTCGGCTGCTTCCGGCACCGGGAAATTGTGGGGATGAAGCCATAGGCGCACGTGAATGGATTTCCGTTTTCGCCGAAATGACGTTGAATAGGCGTATGGGTCATTTTGCGAATCCATTAAGTGTAAAGATCGTGGACGAGTACGAGTAGGAAAAAAAACTACGGAGCACGCCATGCCCCCCATCGTCATCACCATCCTCTCCCTGCTGGTCGGGGCTCTGCTTTCCATCTACCTGCCGATGAACAGCATGGTTTCCCGGCACCTGGGATCGGCCATCACGGCCAACATCACTTTTTTTCTCATGGCCCTGGTTACCTCCATGGCGCTGTTCGCCGTGTGGGGCGATCCGGACAGCCTGACGCGTCTCAGGTCCGTGCCCACCTATCTATATCTGACCGGGTTCGTCAGCGCCTTCATCGTCCTGGCCACCACCTATCTGATCCCGTGCATCGGGGTGCGCCAGTTTTTCATCCTGACCGTCAGCGGCCAGATCCTCACCGCCCTGGTGGTCGGCCATTTCGGCCTGCTCTCCACGCCGGTCGATCCACTGTCCGCCAAGAAACTCGTCGGCGCCGCCCTGGTCGTGCTGGGCGCCGTCTTTTCCACGCTCTGAGCAAGGGAGATAAGATCGTGTCCAATGATGTACCCGTGTCCCAAACAGGAACCAAGGAGGTAACCGGCCATGGCCCCAACGACAACTCAAACATCCCCAATCGACTTCGAACGCATCTTCCATCCCAAACGGATCGCCATCGTCGGGGTTTCCCAGGAGGGGCTCGGCTTCGGCGCCGGCATCTTCGTCTCCCTGCGGCTCATCGGATTCGAAGGTGAAATTTTCCTCGTCAACCCCAAGGGCGGCGAGTTGAACGGCGAGCCGATCCACCGCAGCGTGGAGGAGATCCCCCGCGCCATCGATTTCGCCATCATCGCCGTGGCGGCCCGGGCCGTGCCCGAAGTGCTCGAAGCGTGCCGCCTCAAGGGCGCAGCCGGCGTCGAGATTTTTTCCTCAGGATTCAAGGAGCTGGGAACCACCGAGGGCATCGCCCTGGAGCAAGAGATCGTGCGAATGGCGGCCCGCGGCATCCGCGTCATCGGCCCCAACTGTTTCGGTATCTATTGCCCCCGCAGCGGTCTCACCGTGCTGCCCGGCCCGGATCTTTCCCGGGAGACCGGTCCGGTGGCCTTCTCGTCCCAGAGCGGCGGCATGGCAGTGGATTTTGCCAACGCCGGTAAGTCGGTGGGCCTGAAATTCAGCAAGGTGGTCAGCTTCGGCAATGGCTGCGACCTGCGCGAAACCGAGTTACTCGACTATTTCCGCGACGATCCTGAAACCGGCCTGGTGGCCATGTACATCGAAGGCATCCGCGACGGCGACGGCTTTTTCGATGCTTTGCGGCGCACCACGGCCAGAAAGCCGGTAATCGTCAACAAGGGCGGCCTCTCGGCGGCCGGCAGCCGCGCCGTGCAGAGTCATACTGCCTCCATGGGCGGCAGCCGCGAGATCTGGCAGTCGATCCTGCGTCAGGCCAATGCCGTGCAGGTGGGCGACATGGGCGAGATGGTGCAGGCATGCCTGGCCTTCAGCCTGTTGCCCCCGCGGATTTTCCATAACATCACGGTGTTGGGCGGCGGTGGCGCCTTGGGCGTGGCGGCCGCGGACCTGGCCGAAAGCTTCGGCGTCCAGATCCCGGCCTTTGAACCTGGGCTGGCCGGCCGCATCGACGAGCTGCTGCCCAAACCCGGATCGAGCCCAGGCAATCCAGTGGACGTGGCCAACCCCTTCGTGCCGCCCAAGACGCTCAAGGCGATCATGCGACTGGCAGCCGGCGATCCGCGCATCGATCTGCAGATCTTTACTTCCCTGCTGCATCATTATAAGAATATGGCCATGTTGACAGGACGACCGATCAAGGCCGTGACCCCCTACCTGGAACTGGCCGACGACATCCGCGAGGTGGCGGCGGAAACCGGCAAACCCATCGTCGTCATCCTGTCCAACCCCAAGAGCGGGCCGGATCACCTGGATGTGGTCGATATGTTCGTGGATGCCCGCCGCGCCTTCATCGAGCGCGGCGTCCCGGTATTCGCGGAATTGCGTGACGCACTTCGGGCCATCGGACATCTCAACGCGTACTACGAAAGGAAATCATGATGAATAAGGATCAAGCCCTGCAACTGATCGAGACCGCCCGCAAAGAGGGGCGCAAAACGCTCTCCGAATACGAAGCCAAACAGGTGCTGGCCGCCTGGGACATTCCCGTGACTCGGGAGGTCCTGGTCGAGGATCGCGCGGTCCTGGTCGGTGCCCTGAACGCCATCGGCTTTCCCCTGGTGATGAAGGGTTGCGCCGCCGAGATCGCCCACAAGACCGAAAAGAACCTCGTGCGCGTGGACATCCGCGGTGAGGCCGAAGCCACCGCCGCCTTCGACGAGATCATGGCCGGCCTGGACGGCAAGGGCGGTGTGCTGGTCCAGGAGATGATCGGCGGCCGCCGCGAGCTGGTCATGGGCCTGACCCGCGACCCCCAGTTCGGGGCCTGCGTCATGTTCGGCCTGGGCGGCATATTCACAGAGATTCTCAAGGACATCTCGTTCCGCAAGGCGCCCCTCGAACGCCATGACGCCATGGAGATGATGGGCGACATCAAGGGCCATAAGATCCTGGAGGCCGTGCGCGGCATGCCGGCCGCCGACACCGGGATCCTGGCCGACATGCTGATCCGCATCGGGCAGCTCGGCGTGGAGATCGAGGCCGTGGCCGAAATCGACCTTAACCCCGTGATTCTGGACGGCGCCCGACCGGTGGCCGTGGATGCGTTGATCGTGGTTAAATAGTTCTCATCCACAAATGGCCAATTTATGGACGGACACTGAACAGACCATCCCACCGTTACCCATGCGCGTGCGAGGAGATAATCCCATGACCCCAAAGGGTTCAGCAGAGCGCATCCAATTTATCGACATGGGGCGATTCGGCACCATGGCGCTGGTTTTCTGCGGCCATTTCATCGAACGGACCCTGCTATTGAAGAACCCGCCCACGGCCCGCCGGGTGCCCCAGCTGGTGGGCAAGCCCAAGGCGGCCGGGCCGCTGATCGCCCCATTATTCAACACGCACCTTGCGCCGTTCGAGCCGCAAGGGAAAGGAAGTGATTGTCATGTCTACCCCAAAGTGTGAATCGTGCGCCTTCCGGGCCAAATATGACCGTGACCCAAATTCGCTGCTGGGCCGCCTGTGGCGCTGGCACACCTCCTGGTGCCCCGGTTGGCGGGGCTATATGCGTTCCCTCTCCGCCGAACAAAGACGAGAATTGGCCGATAAGTACGACCTGAAAAGATACAAATGATCAAGGACATCACTCAGAAACTTTACGCCGATATCCCCCGGGAGACCCTCTATCATTACACCACCTTCTCCGGTCTTTTGGGCATCGTGGGCAGCCGTGCCCTGTGGGCCAGCGACATCCGCTACATGAACGATTCCGCCGAGCTCAAACACACGGCCGACCTTATCGCCAAGGAGATCAGCCGGCGGATCGCCGCAGGCCATCCCAACCCCAACCTGCTCAACCAGTTCCTCGATTGGGTCTCCCATCGCATCACCAACGGCCACCTGCTCTTCGGCGCCTCGTTCCGAGCCAACGGCAACCTGCTCAGCCAGTGGCGCGGGTACAGCAGACTGGGCAAAGGGGTCAGCCTGGGTTTCAATCCAGCCTATATCCTCAAGTGCGCCCAGGCCCAATCGTTCCAGATCGGCAAGTGCATCTACGATCCGGGCGAACAGCGCCGTCTTATCATCCGGGTGGTCGATGCGGTCGAAGCCCTGGTCGAGCAGCGCCCCGAGGTGCCCCATTCGGACAATCCCTGCAGCTCGCTGCCCTACCACGCCGCCTTCCAGCACATCGAAGGCGACCTGCTGCGCATCGCGGCCGTGCTCAAGCACCCCTCGTTCGAAGAAGAGGCCGAGTGGCGTATCGTCTCGCCGGCCATCACGGACTATCTCAACGCTCCGGTGCTCTTTCGCGAAGGCGCCTCCATGCTGGTCCCGTATGTGGAATTCAAGTTCCAGCCCGAGAACGGCAGGCCCATCGCTCTGGAGCACGTCTTTCTGGGACCGACGCCCAACATCAACATCTCCATGAATTCCCTGAACATGTACCTGCGTAAAAACAAGGTTACGCCCGCACGGGGTGCCGACTACTGCCAGATTCCCTTCCGTCAGAAATAAATATCAATTAAAAGACCCTTGCCAGCAATACTTGGCCGTTAATCTGCTTGAAGGTTTTTGTTTTCTATAGATATTTCTGATTACTTATCAATGGCCAGCCACTTTAACGGCCAGTTGGTTTCAGAGCAGTGTGGCATTTTCTTTTCAGCAGGCTTGCAATTTTACCATTTTGAGAACTATAAAATATTATTTTAATGGGTTAGCTTGAACTTTAATTCAAGAGAAACCCGACGGGCCATTTGTTTTTGCCGGGGAAGGCTGGCATATCGATGGCGGATGAATGTATTTACGGTTCAGTCGAAAGGCTGAGGGAACCTTGAATTCAAAGGTCATTATTTGGGACGAAGCGCCCGGCGATATTGCCGCGATAAGCGAGGTGACCATCTAAGCATTCAAGACCTTGGCCATCAGTCAGCACACAGAGCAGTTTATCGTCGAGGCGTTGCGTGCTGCCAAGGCGCTCACGGTATCGCTGGTGGCGGAAACAGAGGGCCCGGTGATCGGACATATCGCTTTTTCTCCGGTGACCATCTCGGATGGCATTCCGGGCGGGTACGACTTTGGCCCTGTTTCGGTATGGCCGGCGTACCAGCGCCAGGGCATCGGAAAGGCGCTGATACAGGCTGGGTTGGCACGACTGGAAGAGATCGAGGCCAGGGATGGTGTCTAGTGGGGCATCCGGAGTATTACCGGAAATTCGGGTTTGCCGACATGCCTGGGCTGGTGCACGAGGGCGTGCCGCAGGAGGTCTTTTTTGCCCTGTCGTTTGGCGGACGAATGCCGCAGGGCGAGTTCGTTTTCCATGAAGCATTCAAAGCGGATGGTCGGAACACAGTCGCGGACGAGGCCTGAATCTATAGAAAGGAAAGAACTATATCATTATTATTTTCCTGCCCCCATAAAGGAGGTTCCCCGGCAGCCTTTGTGGGACTGGGATGGCTGCCCGACGGCCGTCTGTTGATCGTGTCCATGCGCGACAAGGAGATTTTTCGGCGCGTGGAGGCGCCCGGTGCCGGCTTGCCCTGATGCCCGGCAGGGAGGGCAGCGGCGCAGCGATGTGCTGAGGCCTTTTTTCTTATGGTCAGCAGGATGAAGGCTGGCGATGCCTTTTTGGCAGGAGGCTGGAATGGATCGTATAAGGATCGGTGGTGGCAAAGATCTGGATGAACGAATAAAATCCCAGACGTCCGGCCAAACTGGCGCGAAGACCTCCGATACCGACGAGGCCGAGCCCACGACCGTCATCACCCCGTCGCGGATCGAAACAGTGAAGAAGCGATTTTTCGGCGAGATCCGCGCTGTCCGCGATGCTTTGGCGCGAAAGACGGCGGTGCACAAGCTGCGGGAGAGTGAGGAGAAATTCCGCAGCTTTTTCGAGGTCGTGAAAGACCCTTCATTCATACTGGATGTGGATGGCCTAATTCTGGAGGCCAACCGGGAAGCCTGTGAGCGGTTGGGCTACAGCCGGGAAGAGTTTTTGAAAATGAATATCCGGGAGGTGGACGCTTCAGAGCAGGCTGCGTTGATACCCGGGCGATTCGAGACCCTGCGGCGACAGGGCCATCACTTGTTCGAAGCCATTCATAGGGCACGGGATGGCACCCGGGTCCCGGTGGAGATATCGGCCCGGCTGTTCGAATCATCGGGGAATCGACTGATTTTTGTCATCTGCCGCGACATCATGGAACGAAAGAGGGCGGAGTCAGCGTTAAAGGAAAGCGAGAGGCGTTTTTCCGCCTTCATGGCGCACTTGCCTGCCAGCGCTTTCATCAAGGATGGTTCAGGGCGAATTTTATATGCCAATCGATACCTGGAGCAGCTTCTCGGACAGCAGTGCATCATCGGGAAAACCACCGAAGAAATGGTCCCGTCGGAGATTGCCGAGCGCATGCGCGCGGACGATCTGAAAGTCCTGACAGAGGGGCCGCTCCTCGTGAAGGAACGTCTCACCGACCCGAACGGCGCCGAAATTTTCTTTGATACGTATAAATTCGCGATAGAGGGGCACGATGTGCCGGCAATGGTGGCAGGAATCGCGTTCGACACGACGGAACGCGTCCGGGTCGAAAGGGAACTCGCCGAAACCAAGATCCTGCTGCAATCGGCCTTCAACCAGACACCGGTTCCCATGGCCCTGGTCAGCGCTCCCGAAGCGGTCATTCTATATGCCAACGATGCCGGAATGGAGATGCTGGGCATAGATGGAGCGTCTTTGGTGGGGCGGTCCCTGGATGAAATTTCACCCACCTGGCAGGATTTCGACAGCGAGGGACATCCGGTTCCCTGGAACGAGCTGCCCCTGATCCTGGCCCTCCAGGGGGTAACGACCAAAAACAAGGAGATGATTGTAAAGCGTAAAGATGGCACGCGCCGTTACGAAATGGTCAGCGCGGCCCCAATTTACAACAGTGAGGGGGAGATCATCGCCGCATTTCTGGTTTTTCCGGACATCACGGACCGCAAACGCATGGAGGATGCGCTCGAAAAGCGCGTCTTGGCGCTCACCCAGCCTCTGGACGATGTTGAGAACATTGCCTTCGAAGACCTGTTCAACCTCTCCGAACTTCAACGCCTGCAGGACCTGTTCGCGGAGGTTTGGGGCGTTGGCGCGCTCATCACCCGACCTGACGGGACACCCATTACGCGACCAAGCAACTTCACTTATTTCTGCAGCGAGTTTATCCGCAAGAACGAGATAGGTGTCCGAAACTGCAAGATTTCGGACGCGACCCTCGGCCGGCACAATCCTTCCGGGCCGACCATCAGGGCCTGTTTGAGCGCCGGCCTGCTGGGCGCGGGCGCCAGCATCACCGTCGCCGGGCGTCACATTGCCAGCTGGCTGATCGGTCAGGTCCGCAGTGAGGCGCAGAGCGAAGCGCAAGTGATGGCCTATTCGCGCGCGATCGGCGCTGACGAGGCGGCGTTCCGCGATGCCCTGCTCAAAGTTCCCATCATGCCCCAAAAGACTTTCGAACAGATCGCCCAATCCCTTTTTACTCTGGCGAATCAACTCTCCAACACGGCCTATCAGAACATTCAGCAGGCGAGGTTCATTGCCGAGCGCAGGAAAGTGGAGGATAAACTGTCGCGAAGCGAACAAAATCTCAAAGAAGCACAGCGGATCGCCAGGATCGGCAATTGGGAACTGGATCTGGTGAGCAATAAGCTGGAATGGTCGGATAGCGTGTATGCGCTGTTTGAAATCGATCCCAGGGAATTCGATGCTACAGCCGAGGCTTTTTTGAATGCCATCCATCCGGAGGATCGCGATAAGGTGGAACAGGCCTATTACGGGTCGCTCAAGGATGGAAGTCTTTACGAAATCGCCCATCGTTTGCTGATGGATGACGGGAGGATCAAGTGGGTCAAGGAGATCGGCCACACCGAATATGACCCACAGGGGCATCCCATAAAATCCTGTGGCATCGTGCAGGACATCACTGCGGAAAAGCGGGCGGAGGAGGAGCGCAAAAGGTTCGAGACCCAGATGCGCGAAGTGCAAAAACTCGAGAGCCTGGGGTTGCTCGCCGGCGGGATCGCCCATGATTTCAACAACCTGCTCATGGCCATCCTCGGAAACGCGGATCTGGCAGCCCTGAAGCTTTCTGCGGTGTCGCCGGCGCGCAATCACATCGAGGAGGTCATCCGGGCCTCCCATCGCGGCGCGGATCTGTGCCGCCAGATGCTTGCTTATTCCGGCAAGGGGCGTTTCGTGGTCGGCCGCCACGATCTCTCGGAGATCGTCCGGGAAATGGGCCAGATGCTCGATGTATCGATTTCCAAGAAAGCGCTGCTGAGCTACGCGCTCGGCGAGGATCTTCCAGCGGTGGAGGTGGACGCCACCCAGATCCGCCAGGTGATCATGAACCTGATCACCAACGCGTCCGAAGCCCTGGGCGAAAGAAAAGGTGTCATTTCGATCACGACCGGCGTCATGGCATGCGATGACGCCTATTTGGCCTCGAGCTATATGGATGATCGTCTTCCCGCAGGCGACTATGTCTACCTGGAAATATCAGATAGCGGTTGCGGGATGGATGCCGAAGCGCAGAAAAGGATTTTCGATCCCTTTTTTACCACGAAGTTCACCGGCCGGGGACTTGGGCTGGCGGCGGTGCTCGGGATTGTGCGTGGCCACAGGGGCGCGATCAAGGTTTACAGCGAAGTGGGCCGGGGGACCACCTTCAAGATCCTCCTGCCCGCTGTGGGGCGAAAACCAGGCGACAAGGAGAAGCCGGTTGAAGAGGGCGAGTTGTTGCATGGCGGCGGCACCATCCTGCTCGTCGACGATGATCCCGATATCCGTGACGTGGCGTCGGCGATGCTGGAGATGTTGGGTTTTCAGGTTCTGACGGCGACCAATGGCCGGCAGGGCTTAGAGATCTTCCGCACTCGCGGGGCAGAGGTCGTATGTGTCATCCTTGATCTCATGATGCCCGAGATGGGGGGTGAGGAGGCATTTCGGGAGCTACGCAGGATGCGAAGCGATGTGCACGTGATCCTGTCGAGCGGTTACAACGAGCAGGACGTGGCGCAACGTTTTATCGGCAGAGGGTTGACAGGATTTATCCAGAAGCCTTACACCATGGCCAATCTTCGCAATGCACTGCGCCGCGCCCTCGATTGAATGAAACGGTCGGTACGATCATTTGACAATGGAGAAACTCAGCGATGAACATTGTTTCAACTGCGTTTCGCAATAACGGTGGGCTTTGTCGCCGATCCAACGGCAGGCGGACGCTGTACGTGACCGCCGGTCTGGCACTGATGGTGCTGGCGTTCGCAGCGGCGGACGCCTTGGCACAATGGCCCCAAATGGTGCAATCTGCGGATGGCACGTCCATTTCCTGCGAGATTCACGGCGAAGGGGAACCCACGCTGGTCTTCGTACACGGTTGGAACTGCGATGCCCGCTACTGGCGGGCCCAGGTGCCATATTTTACGAAACGGCACCGTCTGGTCATCCTCGACCTGGCCGGTCACGGCCACTCGGCAGCGACGCGCACGCGCTATACCATGCGTTCCTTTGGAGAGGATGTCTATGCAGTGACAGCGGCGGCGGGCGCGGCCCGGGTGATTCTGATCGGCCATTCCATGGGCGGATCGGTGATCGCGGAAGCCGCCCGCATCATGCCCGATCGCGTTGTCGGCCTGATCGGCGTGGACACCCTGGAAAATATCGAGTACCCGGTGACGCGGGAAGATGCGGATAAAATGGTCGCTCCGTTCAAGAAAGATTTCAAAGCCGAGACCCGGCGGTTCGTGGGGGAGATGATTTCCCCACGAACCGATGGGCGGCTTCGCGAATGGATCCTGGCGGACATGTCGGCTGCGCCGTCGGTTGTGGCCATCGGTGCCATGGAGGAGATGCTGAAACAGTACATCACAGGCGAAGCGGCAAAGATTTTTGAGCAGATCCGCGTCCCGGTCATCTCCGTGAATGGGGATCTGTGGCCGGTGAACTATGATGCCAACCGGCGGCACATGGCATCGTATGAGGCCATTGTGTTGAAGAATGCCGATCATTTTCTGATGATGAACCGTCCGGAAGAGTTCAATCGGGCCTTGGAAAAGGCGATCCGAATGCTGACGGACACGAGGTAGTGTTCGTAAGGCTATGCGTTTGCCCCTGACTGCTTTACAATATTTTGAACAATTGCGGTCGCAGATTTGCCGTATGTTATTTCCGCCGGCTGCGGTGTGGTTGCTCGTGTTTCTTTTTCCCAGGTTCATCGAAAGGCTTCAAGGGTTGAATCCTTTCTCGGATGGCGGCGCCCCGCACCTGCTGTTCGAAGCCGCCATGCTCTGGCTGCCGGTGTTGTCCGCCCTGGCCCTGATCGTCTGGCTGATAGTGCGCAATCCCCGTTTTCTGCGCTTGCCCGTGTCATTGCCGGCCACGCGCATCCTGGTGTGCATCCTCATTTCCGCGGTCGCCCTCTTCGTGGCCATCATGGTGGTTGCGGTGGCACTCGGCTATCTTTTTCGAGAACCCGCCATCGATCCTCAGGCGGGAATCCATATCCGGACCTGGTTCGACGGGGTGTGGTATGCAACGGCATTGACTCCCCTCGCCGCGACCCTGTGGGTGTGGTGTGCGCTGCATCAGGAAAGGCAAGAGGAGCCGGAGGTGTCATGACCCTGTTGAAAGCGGTTCCGAAGAGATGGCTTGCAAATGATTTCTGGCTGAATGACTCGAACGGGAAAGAGGTGGCTGAGATCCTGCTGTCGTCATGGCGTGAGCGGGGCGCGGTGGTGATCGGCGGTTCGGTCTACCCCATACAGCGGCAGGGGCTGTCCGGGGCGTTTGTTATGTCGGCGCCGGACGGTTCGCAGGTGGCCTGCGCGGTTAAGCCGAAGGCCTTGCGACGGTCGTTTAGAATCCGTTACGGACAACGGGAGTATGTGCTGACCCCGGTGTCGGCCTTCCGAAGGGAGTGCGGGCTGTTAGACAGGGATCGACCCATCGGCGCGATTACACCCCAGTCCTGGATCAGCCGGCGGGCTGAGGTCTTGTTTGCCCATGAGGTGCCGTTATACCTGCAGGTTTTTACGGTCTGGTTGACGCTGCTACTCTGGAAGCGGGAGGCGGAGGCGGATGCGTCGCCGTCCCAGACGCCGGTCGTCACATGAAGACGCGCTTCACAAAATTGTGCCGGTGCGCGTTCGTATTGCCGATGGTCATCCTTTGCCTTCTCTTTTCGTCGGCCTGGGCCGAGGCGACTTTCGACGAGCTGGCGGCGACCTATCGCTTCCTAGTGAGCGATCGCGATGCCGACGGCGGTGCCCTCTACACGGCCACGGCCGGAGGCTTGAAGGGCCGCGCGCTACCGCTGAGCTATCTCGACAGCGCGGCGTACTGGGGTGAATTCGTCTGCGCCTCGCCTGATGTCGTCTGTGCGGTCACCGACCGCTACAATCCCGAAGACTCGACCCTTTCCCCGCTGCCGGGCGCGGGTGGCCCCCTGCAGATCGAGCGGGTGTTTGTCCACAACGGCGCGAACATTTACGATGGCGCGGTGTGGCAGATCGCGGTCGTCCTGGGGCAGGCGGCCAACGGTTTCGCCAATCCCCATGCCGTCGATGCCTACGATCTGGCTGCCAACCAGAGCATGATGCTTCGCGAAGGCCATTGCGGCGATGCGGAAGTGGTGGTCAAGGGGGCCAATCGGGCCGTTACCCACAAGGAGATCTTTCGATACAACGACCGGTCGGTCTCCGATCCCCAAAGCGCTTTTGCCTTCCGCATGTTCGGTCGGTCCTGGCTGTCCGACGATCCTTTCAGGGGCACGCCCTGGGAGCGCTGGATCACCGTCGAAGGGCTGCCGGCTCATCAGACCGGGCCGAAACCCGGGCACCGGCGCGGCCGGATCAGCTGGGCAGACTGGAAACCCATCACCGGTGAAAACGCCTGGGCGTTTCTGCTGGGGCCGCTGCACGCCGCCTATCTGCACCACGTGCGGTATAAAGGGGGCCGTTTCGTTCCTTTCGACGATCCGGCGATTCGCCAGGCCCTGGCCCTGCTGCCCACCTTTGCCGCCATGCAGTCCGACATCGGCGCCATATACTATGCGCCCGCAGGCACTGCCGGCAACGTGGGCGGCACCTTTGTGCATCCCCAACAGGTGTCGGTGGAGAACAACTTCTCCCTTTATGCCGGTTTGAAGGTTCTGGGGGCGACCCTGGAGGTGACTTTGGCAGGCCAGACCACGCTGGCTGGGCGGGACAACAGAACGATCCGGCAGGCGCTGGCCACTATTCAAACCATGCTTCACGGTGGGAAATCGGCATCGGGCCGCACCACCGCCGGCCTCATCGACTTTTTCAGGCATCGGGCGTGGCATGCCGGCGGGTTTGTCCAGGGCGGCCTGGCCAATGCAGCGGACCGGACCGAGGCATGGGTGCCGATGCTTTCGCCCCTGGCCGTGGATGTCAATACCTGGGGCGTGGCGGCTCTCGGCGCGGGCATGATCGACGATTGGTTCGGGAGCGGCGCGGCCTTCGACAACTGGCAGCAGGTCAAACGCTGGGGCGGCTACGGCGTCGCCCAAACGCTGTGGGGCGTGGGCTATTCGGACCGTGACGGCAACGGCATGACCGCCGGTGGAGACTTTCGCCAGGGTATAGTGTCCGCCGAGTGGACTGCCGGGGCCATCACCATGGTGCGCAACCTGCGCCGGCATTATGCGCGTGCGGCGGCCGACGGAGATGCCGAAGCACGGGCACGGCTCTCGAGCCTGGACCGCGACGAGCGGCACATGCTGGCCGCCCTGGTTCGCCTGCGCCATGACCGTTACGCGAATGAGGATTTTCCCGGTCGCCCCGACCGCTACGCCCGCCTGATCCGGACCCGATCGAAACCCTATCTCTATGCGAGCCGTCGGGCCATGATTCCCTTCGGCTGGTACGCCAATCCCATTCCCAGCACCTGTGCCACGGGCTGGGTCGTGCTCGTCGCCAACCACTATGATCCCTTCGGATATGCGGGCCATCCCAATTGAACCGTTGGTAGGTTTTGACTCTCATTCAACGCTGAATTCCCTCGGATTGCGTTATGGCCAGAGGCGGTTAACTTTTGGATCAAATATCTTTCTTGTGAGGTTAACCCGACCCCGTCAAAAGGAGAAAAGCCATGAATGTAAACGATTATTGCAAAAATGTGGAGCTTGAGCTGGGCGTGTGGAAGGCCCGTCTGTTTGACCTTCAGCGGAAATTTGATAAGCTTCCCGGCGTGGATAAGGATAAGATGTTGTATCAGTACGGCGATCTGGTAAATATCATTACCGAAATGGAAGATCGATTGGCCGGACTGCGGAACGAGTGCCCAACCGAATGGAGTCCGGTCAAAAAGGAGATCGATGACGGCACAGTGGATTTGCGAGCCAAGTATGAAGAAACCCTGGAATTCATCGGCAAGGCCGCGCCAGTTTCCATCCCCGGATAGGCAGATGTTGCCAACGCGTTGCCCGGCAGCTTCCCTCGTAGGTGATGGGGTGGACCTGCCGGGCAGCTTTTTTTGTCATCTCACAGATGTTTAAATCCAAACTCTTCTGGTCCGATTATTTCGAGATACAGGCGCAACGGCAGGGGCCCGGGCCTGAGCGGTTCAGGTCCGCGGCCAAGTGGACTGGTATTGTCGTTTCGGCGCTTGCCGTCGTTCTGTTTTTTGTCATACTCCTGCTGCGCTGGATGCCGGTTCCCACCAGCGCGTTCATGCTGGGGCACAAGCTCAGGGGTAACCCGGTCGCATACCGCTGGGTTCCCCTGAAAAAGATTTCGCCCGCTCTCGCCGTGGCGGTGGTGGCGTCCGAGGACCAGCGTTTTCCCGATCACTGGGGGTTTGATTTCAAGGCCATCTCCGACGCGCTGGAGGAGAATCGGCGCAGGTCGACGCCCAGGGGGGCCAGCACCATTTCCCAGCAGGTTACCAAGAACCTCTTTCTCTGGTCTGGACGCAGTTGGGTGCGAAAGGGCATCGAAGCCGTGCTTACGGTGGCCATCGAATTGCTCTGGTCCAAGCGGCGTATTCTGGAAGTCTATCTCAATATCGCCCAGTTCGGACCCGACATCTTTGGGGCCGATGCAGCGGGCCGTCGGTTCTTCGGCTTGCCGCCGTCACGGCTCAACGGTTACCAGGCCGCCCTTCTGGCCGCGGCCCTGCCCAATCCCGGGACGCATCGCGTGTCGCCGCCAACCCCCTACGTGTCGCAGCGTGCCGCGGATATCCAGTTAGAGGTGCGGCGCTTGGGCGGTGTGGCCTATCTGTCGGCCATCGGGATCGGTGCCCGCTGAGGGTCGGATACGTCTCCGCCTTTGTCAGCAGTTCTAACTGAATGTGATTCACCCTGAAGGGAGTGCTTTCCAAGCGTAGTTTGATAAAAAATTCGCATGGCATCGGCCACCTGCCCCGACTGGGCCGGATTTGATGAATGGCATTTAGTTGGAAACGTTCAGCCTTTGTATAGAAACTTGACACAAACGTCATAGTCACATATTCAAAGAGCCAGCATTGAGGCCTTGGGTGGTTGCAACGGCCACTCATAAACAATGACCTATAACGCAGGAGAATTCCCCATGGCAGATTATTTGATCAATATTTTTCTGGATGATGAGAAACGCGGCAAAATCGAAGCGGCCGGGCTGGCGGACAAGATCGTCGAGATCGACGGCAAAAAGGCGGTGCAGGTAGAGATGACCGCCAAAGAGCAGAAAAAACTGGTCAAGGGTTTCAGCGACCTCACTTTCGACGCATCCAATGCCTGCGAACTGCCGGCCGAAGCGGAAGCCAAGCTGTTGGGCATCATCGCCGATATGAAGACCCTGGATGTCATGAAATTCGCCATCATGAAGCTGTACAATCCGCTGGCCGGTAAAGCGCCCCGATCTGCCATGCGCTAATAGACTTCAGCGGCGCGGTGTTGCGCCGATCGAGAACTTAAAAAACCCTGCGCGTTGAATCGCCGCGGGGTTTTTTTATGGCCGCGCCCGTAACGGAATAGACTCCTTTATTCAAAAATGCCTGGGATTGACACGCGGCTACGGTTTTGCAATACATTCTCACATAGAAATCAATTTCCAATCTTCCCGTTCACCATACAAGGACGCTGCTCAATGAAAAAAAAGACGCAAGAGGCACTGGCGCAATTCATCGCGGAATGGCAGAAATCCCCAACAAAGGCCAAGGCATCCTTCCTGCGGTTCAAAAAGCAACTGGAGGACAAGGCGGGCGTCATATTGGATTTTATCCCCCGCGCAGGACTCACCTATTCCCTCAGGGCGGTTCACGAAAACCAGAAGAAAAAGGAACTGTTCGTCATGGTGGATGTCATCGAGGATGATCCGCGATGGCTTTCGGTCTGTTTTTACGGCGAGATGATCAACGATCCGGATGAACTGGGAGATTATGTCCCCGAGGGCCTGCTCGGCGAAGATGCGGTCTGTTTCGATCTGGACGAGGAAAACGAGGCGTTGGTGGGGTATATCGAAGCACGCATGGACGAAGCCAGTGCCAGCGCCGCAAAAGGATAGTCTGCGGGGTACGATGAAAGTCACGATTGTTTACGATAACACCGCCATCAAAAAAGAGCTGAAAGCGGATTGGGGGTTTTCGGCCCTGGTGGAGGCAAAGGGGAAAAAGATCCTTTTCGATACGGGTGCGAGAGGTTCCATCCTCCTTTCCAACATGGCGCAACTCGGCATCGATCCCGGGGAAATCACCGATGTCTTTATTTCCCATGCCCATTTCGATCACACCGGCGGCTTGTCCACTTTCCTGGATCAGAACAACGATGTCAAGCTGTGGGTCCCCGTCTCTCTTCGAGGCGTGAAAAAGCTGGGTGAGGTGGTCGAGATAGAGCGCGCCCGGAAGTTGTACGAGGGGATCTTCAGCACTGGAGAACTGGAGGGGATCGAACAATCCCTGTGCCTGGAAACCCAAAAAGGCATCGTCGTTATCGCGGGATGTTCGCATCCCAGGATGACGCATATTCTGGACGCGGCATCGCAATTCGGCAAAGTCTACGGCATCATCGGCGGCTTGCACGGCAATCGGCCCGAATCCCTGAAAGGTCTGGAACTCATCTGCGCGACCCATTGCACTCAGTATAAAGAGGACATCGCTTCGCTTTACCCGGGCAACCATATCGAGGGAGGTGCCGGCCGGGTGATCGAAATTTAGCCGAGTGCCATCCAGATTTCTGGATGGGGAGCATCATGATCATTCACATCGTATGTACCGAGTCCCTGGGTGCCCGCGGCCTTTCCTGCTCAGTCGAACTGAAGGATCGCAGGATTTTCATCGACCCGGGAATTGCCTTGGGCTGGTCTCGCTATGGTTTTTTGCCCCATCCTTTTCAAATCGCCATCGGCGCGCAGCTCAAAGCTCAAATCATCGAGACATTGCAGCATGCCAGCGATGTGATCATCAGCCATTTCGACGGGGACCACTGCCCGTTGCACGATGCGAATCCCTACCAACTGAGTCTGAACGATGTGACGCACGGCTTGTCCACATGCCGGATCTGGGCCAAGGGGCCGTTGCAGTCACCGCCGGTTCAACAAAAGCGAAGAGAAGCCCTGGCCCAGGCCTTACCTGTGCCCCTGATCGATGCCGAGGGGCTCAAAAGCGGTCCTTTTCAATTCTCGTGCGCCGTTCCCCATGGCCCTCAGGATCGCACGGCGCACACGATTATGATGAGCCGGATCGAAGAGGATGGATTTGCCTTCGTGCACGCGTCGGACTCACAATTGCTGGACGTCCGGACCATCGACACCATATTGGCTTGGCAACCGGATATGGTGCTGGTGTCGGGGCCGCCCCTGTACCGGTACGCCGCCGAAACCTGCCGCCTGCACCGGGACCTTGCCTGGGAAAATGCCCTCAAACTCTCCATGCATGTCGACACGCTCATTGTGGATCACCATCTGCTCCGCTCCGAAGAAGGGCTGCAATGGTTGCGGCAGCTCGGGCGCAAATCGAAAAACCAGGTTCTTTGTGCGGCGGATTTCATGGATCGGGAACCGCTGCCGCTTGAAGCGTGGCGCAAAGAGCTCTACGAATGGCTTCCCGTCCCGGGCGGCTGGCACGAGGCTTATGCGCGAGGCGAGGCGGATTGGACGGATTACTGGTCCCGGGGCTGGCAGGCGCTCATCGAGCATGGAAAAATCAAAGCCGTGCCGCAGAACTGAAAGATTTTGGAAATTTTGGATGGCCGTGAGCATCCAATTGATGGTAAATTTATAAAAAGTGAAATACGGACGATGCTGACCATTGAAGAGATACGGCAAAAAGCCGCCCGATGGCTTCCGCCATCCTGGGATTCCGGGCGGTTGAAGGTTCACACGGACACCACGGACTATTTCGGCGTGGAGTATGGTGACGTGGTGATCCTCAACGGCAATCCCTATCTCGTGCGTCAAAATGCCAAGGAAGGACGCTTCGGGGTGGATGACGAGGTCAAGTTCTGGGTCAAGCGCGCCATCGACCTGCAGACCGGGGATGCCAAGATCATCAAACTCGTCTTTTATGAAAGATTCTTTTCTCACATCGGCGACATCGAATTCGAATGCTTTCGCAGCCCCCGAAAAGAGGCGCGCATCCTGAAACTCGTCGCTGGCCATGAGAACTTCATGCAAGGGTTTTCCGTGGAGGATGAGAAGGGGAATGTCGTCCGGGTGCTCGATGTGATTCAAGGCGGGCCGCTCTCCAGGCATATCGAGTCCCTGGATCTGGATCATGCCACCTACTTCAAGGAGCACTTTCCGAAAATCTTCGATCACTTCCTGTCGTGCGTCAGGGCCATCGAGTTTTTGCACGAGCACGGTGAAAAGCACGGGGATATCCGGCGGGATCATATTTTTGTAGACCGGGACGAAAACCGCTACCGCTGGATCGATTTCGATTTCAACTACCGCCACCGGGAGAACATATACGGTTACGACCTTTTTGGCCTGGGAAACATTCTGATATTTCTGGTCGGTAAAGGCGATGTGCTGTTGTTCGCTTTGAAAAACCAGGAGAGCCCGCACCTGGATGAGCTGGAAGATGATGATTTGAATATCGTTTTCCATAACCGGGTGGCCAATTTAAAGAAAATATTTCCCTACATTCCCGAATCGTTGAACCGGGTGATGATGCATTTTTCCAGAGGGGCCAACTGGTATTATGAACATACGTCCCAATTGCGCCATGACCTGGAATCCGTTCGGCATGAGTTGGGGGCGTGACAGACCATAATGCGCTAAACCGAATCATAGGGAGAGGCACATGGGAAAAAGCGCTGATCATGATCCGAATGGCGACAAGGTTTTCAACAAAAACATCCTGATCGCGGTGGATGAATCCCACAACGCCCGCAGGGCGGTGTCGTATGTCGGGCAGCTTCTGGGCGGCCTGAAGGGTTTCAAGGTGACCATCCTGCATGTGGTGCCCGAACCGGAAGAAGATTACTTCCCCACCGAGGCAGAAAAAGAGCGATGGCTCGCCCAATATGTCAAAAAGATCGATGTGCTGCTCGAAGATTACCGGCGTCTATTGATCGACAAGGGGTTTGTCCCGGAAGATGTGTCGACCCGGTCGACCATCCGCTATTGTCCTTCCATGGCCGAGTGCATCCTGGCGGAACGCGACAGCGCCGATTACAGCACCATCGTGGTTGGCAGACAGGGGCTTTCCCGCAGCGAGCAGTTTCTATTCGGCAGCATTTCGAGCAAAATAGTGAATCATGCGCGCAAGTGCACGATCTGGGTCGTGGAGTAGCAGCAAACCCCATGGAGTGAGACGATGACCATCCGCAATCTCGATTTCATGTTCAAACCCGCGTCCGTGGCCCTGGTGGGGGCGAGCCAGCGGCCGGGTTCCATCGGCGCCGTGTTGGCACGCAATCTGGTGCGTGCCGGTTTCAAGGGGGAGATCTTTCCCGTCAATTCAAAATACAAGACCATAGAAGGGCTGCCCGTCTATCCGGACCTGAAGAGCCTGCCCAAGGCCCCGGATCTGGCCGTCATCGCCACGCCGCCCGATGCCGTGCCGCAGCTGATCGAAGATTTCGGCCAACGGGGCACCCGATCCGCGGTGGTGATTACGGCCGGATTCGGCGAGGGCGGCAACGAAAGCGGACAGCGGTTGCTGGCGCAGATGCTCGATGCGGCGCGACCCCATCTGCTGCGCATCGTGGGTCCCAACTGCCTGGGGATCATGGTGCCCGGGGTGGGGCTCAATGCCAGCTTCGGCCATGTTCAGCCGCTCGGCGGCCATATCGCCTTCGTCGCCCAGTCCGGGGCCGTGCAGACGGCGGTCCTCGATTGGGCCACGTCCAAGGGAATCGGCTTTTCCCACTTCGTCTCCGTGGGCAACATGGCGGATGTGGATTTCGGCGACATGCTCGATTACCTGGCCGCCGATTTCAGCGCCAAGGCGATTCTGCTTTACATCGAAAATATCATCCATGCCCGCAAGTTCATGTCAGCGGCCCGGGCCGCGGCCCGCATGAAGCCGGTGGTCGTGGTCAAGGCCGGGCGCCACCGGGAAGGGGCCCGGGCGGCCGCCTCCCACACCGGCGCCTTGGCCGGCGCGGATGACGTTTACAACGCCGCCTTCGAGCGGGCCGGGATGTTGCGCGTCATGGACATGCAGGCCCTCTTCGACAGCGTGGAGACCCTGGCCACGGCCCGGTCGTTTTACGGCGATCGCCTGGCCATTTTGACCAACGGGGGCGGCATGGGCGTGCTGGCCACGGATGTGCTGATCGATAAGAAGGGGCGCTTGGCCGAGTTATCGCCCGACACCATCGAACGCCTGAACCAGGTGCTGCCCCGAACCTGGTCGCATAACAACCCGGTGGACATCATCGGCGACGCGCCGCCCGACCGCTATGTGGAGGCCCTGAAGGTGCTGCTCGAGGACAAGGGGGTTCATGCCCTGTTGATTTTGAACTGCCCCACGGCGGTGGCATCGAGCACGGAAGCGGCCCGGGCGGTGGTCGATACCCTGAAAAAGCGCGGGGGGGGCGGTTCCCAAGGTGTTTTCACCAGTTGGCTGGGAATTGATGCCGCCCGCGAGGCGCGCCGGATTTTCGCCGAGAACCGGATCCCGACCTATGAAACACCGGGAGAGGCGGTTCGAGGCTTCATGCAGATCGTACGCTACCGTCGCAGCCAGGAAATGTTGATGGAGACGCCGCCCAACATTCCCGAAGCGTTTGCCCCAGATGCCGAGGCGGCGCGCCGGATCGTGGCCACGGTCCTGTCCCAGGGGCGTGCCTGGCTGACAGAGACCGAGGCCAAGGCCGTTCTGGCCGCCTACCAGATACCCGTTGTCCAGACCAGCGAAGCGGCCACCGCCGAAGCGGCCGCCGAGATCGGCGCCCGGCTGGAGGGACCTGTGGCCCTGAAGATCCTGTCGCCCGACATTACCCACAAGTCGGACGTGGGCGGGGTGGCGTTGAACCTGACATCCGGCGAGTCGGTTCTGGAAGCCGCCCGGGCCATGCTGCAGCGCATCGGCGAAAGGGTGCCCGACGCCAGACTGACCGGATTCACGGTACAGCCCATGGTACGCCGCTCCAACGCAAGGGAACTGATCGTCGGGGTCAGCGAGGATGTGCAGTTCGGGCCGGTGATCTTGTTCGGCCACGGAGGCACGGCCGTGGAGGTGATTCAGGACAAGGCCGTTGCCCTGCCGCCGCTGAACATGAATCTGGCCCGGGAAGTGATGCGGCGCACGCGTGTCTACCGGCTGCTCGAAGGTTACCGTGACAAACCGGCCGCGGATCTGGACGCCATCGCGTTGACCCTGGTCAAGGTGTCGCAACTGATCAGCGATATCGCTCAGATCGCCGAGCTCGACATCAATCCCCTGCTGGCCGATGAACGGGGTGTGCTGGCCCTGGACGCGCGCATCAAGGTGGCCGAATCCGGTCTGCCGGCTGAACAGCGCATGGCGATTCGACCCTATCCCAGGGAACTGGAGGAGACGCTGACCCTTTCCGACGGCCAGAAGCTGTACTTGCGTCCCGTGCGACCGGAGGACGAACCGGCGTTCCAAACCCTGTTTGCCAGGCTCTCCAAAGATGAGATCCGCCTGCGGTTTTTGCATGCCATGAAAATTCTGAGCCACGACATGGCGGCGCGGTTGACCCAGATCGATTATGACCGTGAAATGGCGCTGGTCCTTTGCACGCCGACCCCCCAAAAAGAGCCGGAGCTGTATGGCGTGGTGCGCATTGCCGCGGACCCGGACAACGAACGCGCCGAATTCGCCATTCTCCTGCGCGGCGACATGACCGGGCTGGGGCTCGGACCGATGCTCATGCGCCGCATTATCGACTATGCCAAAAAGCGCGGCATCCGAGAGGTGTTCGGGGAAGTGTTGTCCGAGAACCGGCCCATGTTGCGGATCTGCGAGGCATTTGGATTCAAGAGACGGCGCGATCCCCATGAGCCAGACGTGGTGATGGTCTCCTTGGCACTTTAAGGCGCGCAGGTCAAAGTTAGCGGTGCCGTCAGGAAACGACTTCTTACGGGTTTTCCAATGTTGATGAACTCGTAAAAAGTCGCAGAAGCGTCATGCCGGATTTGATCCGGCATCCAGAACATATTGAGAATACTGGATCCCGGCGTTCGCCGGGATGACGGGAAAAGCGAATTCCGGACTTCTAAGGAAGCGTCATGCTTTTGGGCCGCTTCCTATGTTCAAATGTTTCTCCGCGAAACGGGGTAAGCCGCTTTTTACGGTGACGTCAAAGTTGCTATGTCGCGGTTTTTGATCTCAAGTAGGCGATGCAGCCGTCGAGCGTCGCCAGCTGCGGATAGTCCTGCTCTGGAATTTGGATCTTCAGCCGATCCTGGAGCCCCATGGCGAAGTTCATGAAATCCACGGAATCGAAATCGAACTGATTGCGAAATCGATCGGCGGGATCGAGTTGCGCCAGGTCGGCCTCCGGCGCGATTTTACCGATAACCTCCAGGGCCGTTTGTCTGATCTGATCTTCGGTTGGCATGGATTGCACCTGTTTCTGTATGGAAAAGCGTTCCGCTCGTCTGGGTATCGTGTGGATTTACATTCCTTAAATCGGGCCGGCCGTCAATACCTAAATCGGACCACGGGTGAGACGAACAACTTACCTGTTGGCTACCTCCAGTCTCGCAGGGGCGGGCTTTATGCCCGTCCGCACCATTCGATGAGGTGAAGGCACCGAATTGAAATTGAAGAGGTGACCGTGATGGGAAAGCAGCAGAAAAAGAAGAAAAAGAAAAAAGAGCTGACGTACCAGCACAAAGCCATCGAGATGGCGCGCGAACATTATGAAAAGGAAAAAGAGAAGGCCATCAAGGAGCGGCGAACCTTTCGAGGCCTGCAGATCATCCCCACTGCCAGCTATTACGATGAATCCCACGGGCACAAGCCGGGTGAACATAATTGGAAGGGGTTCGGGTTCGATCTGCATCCCCAGGTCTCCTTGACGGCCGGCGGCCTGGTATTGCTTTTTATCGTCCTGACCCTCATGTTCCGGGAGCAATCGGCCGCCTTTTTCCAGGGACTGCTCGACGGCATCGGCAACACCTTCGGGTGGCTCTATATCCTGGCGGCCAATTTTTTTATCATCACCATGGCGTTGATCGCCTGGAGCGACTACGGCAAGATCAGGATCGGCGGTCCGGATGCCCTGCCCGAGTTCAGCACGTTCAGCTGGTATGCCATGCTGATCAGCGCCGGAATGGGGATCGGGCTGATGTTCTGGAGCGTGGCCGAACCGGTGTTTCACTACATGACGCCCTCGCCGATGTTCGATGTGCCTCCGGAAACGGCCCAGTCCGCCCAGGTGGCCCTGGGGCTCACCTATTATCACTGGGGAATTCATCCCTGGGGGATCTATGCGCTGGTCGGGCTTTCCCTCGCCTTTTTCGCCTACAACCGCGGTTTGCCGCTGACGATTCGTTCGATTTTTTCTCCGCTGCTGGGCGACCGGATTTACGGCTTCTGGGGAAATCTCATCGATATCCTGTCGGTGCTGGCCACCCTTTTCGGCCTGGCGACATCGCTGGGGCTTGGGGTTAAACAGGTCTCGGCTGGGCTTAACTATCTGTTCGGCCTTCCGACCTCAACCGAATTTGCCGTATTGCTCGTCGGCATCATCACGTTTTTCGCCGTCTTGTCGGTGGCCGCCGGCCTCGATAAGGGCGTCAAGAACCTCAGCATGGCCAACATATACACGGCGGCGGCTTTCATGGTCTTTTTGTTGATTGTCGGGCCGACCGTCTATATCTTAAAGGCCTTTACGCAGAACATCGGATTTTACATCCAGAACTTGCCGCAACTGAGTTTCTGGGTCGAGACGTTCTACGGCGCCGAGGGGAGCAACTGGCAGAACCCCTGGACCATTTTCTACTGGGGCTGGTGGATATCGTGGTCCCCCTTCGTGGGCATGTTCATCGCGAGAATCTCCAAGGGGCGGACCGTCCGTGAATTCATCCTCGGCGTCATGATCTTTCCGACCCTGCTCTCTTTTTTGTGGATGTCGTCGTTTGGCGGATCGGCGCTCTGGCTTCAAATCACCGGCACCGCCGACATCGTCACCGCGGTTCGCGCCGAAGTCTCCACCGCCCTTTTCGTCATGCTTGAAAGCTTTCCGCTGACGGGTATCACCTCCTTTGTCGGCATCATGTTGGTCGTCATCTTCTTCGTCACCTCCTCGGATTCCGGATCGCTGGTGGTCGACCACCTCACATCGGGCGGCAAGCTCGATTCGCCGGTGCCCCAGCGTATTTTCTGGGCCGTGATCGAAGGGGTTTGCGCGGCGGCACTGCTCCTGGGCGGCGGTCTGGTCGCCCTGCAAAGCGCCTCCATCGCCACGGGTCTGCCGTTTACGATTGTGTTGCTCGTCATGTGCTACAGTCTATATCGGGGCTTGCAGGAAGAGCACTACCACGCCACGATCATCGCCAAATTGAAACCCGAAACCCATAAGATCGAGATTCCGGTGAGCCAAGCGGATCTGACAGGGGAGCCGGATCAGGCCCGATAATATTTTTCCGTTTTATGACCATGCCATCACGTAACGATTCGAACAACAGGAGGCTATCATGATCAGGCAACATGTATATCGTTCCAAGGGTTCAGTATGTCGCAGCTTTTTAAAGGAAACGAGCCGATGGCTGCCTGTTTTGATGTTGCTGGCATGTGCCACCGCCAAGCCGAGCGCCATCGATTCGCAACTGACAGGCCAAGGGGGCGACGAACAATCACAAAAAGGGTTACGCATTTCTATTCGACCCCTACATGATTCAAAAGAGGTCAAAAAGTATTTTAGCGCTAATCTTCTCGATAAACGCATATTACCCGTCTTCATCCTTGCTGAAAATGCCAGTGCAAATCGATGCTTCTTGGTGGAACCTTCGTTAGAAAATGAGCTTCCTGAACTGAACGGGGCTAAAACAAGCGAAGAGGGGCCGGTACATGACCAGGGTGGACCGATAGATTCCAAAACAGCCAAAGAGATGGTCGATGCAACGGACATGGGACGCTTCCTGGTTACGACAGGTCCCATTATTTGGCTGGCCATACTCCCTTTGATGGTGAAATCGGATTTTCAGTATGGTCCGACAGATGCATCACGGTCGCTTCAGCAAGCGATGATTGCCCAATCTTTCAGGCGCCAGACTCTGACGCCGGGTAAGATCGAACAGGGATTTTTGTACTACCGGCTACCCTCCGATGATATTTCTGGAAAGACGGTGGGGATATCGATCAAGGCAACGGATTCAGAGACAATGGAAACGATGTCCTTTAGGTTTACAAAAGATTTAACAACAGGAGGGGAATGATGATATCCATAAAGAATCATTGGCGCTTACTTGCGCTATCGGTAACATCTATTCTGCTCTCTTCCATGCTTCTTTGTGCATGCGGTGGATTTGGCGGGCGTTATCTTATCGAGAGTGCAAAAACAATTGACGAGGGTGCCGCAGGAAAGTACCCGCTGCGTGTCCGTCTCATCTTGAGCCCAGCGCTTTGCAGTTATACCTATACCTATGTAAGACAAGGCGCCAAGCGTTTTTATGAAATCGGTGATGCCATGTGTGACAACCACCGAAATCTTTTTCATACGCTGTTTGAAAAGGTCGTCGTTGTTTCAGATGAAAATGAAGGCTGTGATTCAGATTATGATGTAACAGCGACGCCTCAAATTGTCGACACCTCGGTTTTGGTGCGACCGGGTGCGCCACCGAATTTTGAGGCCACAATAATTTACGAGTGTGCATTGGTGGATAAAGATCAGCGGACGATTTTTCTGAGGACCGTCAAGGAAGATAAAGTCCATAGAGGATATGGCCACAAAGGTTATGGGATCGTAATGCAGCAGGCGGTGGACGAGCTGTTTGTTCGGCTTCGGCACGAAATAGCGATTTCACCTGAAATTCGGCGCGTTGCGGGATTACGGAAATAGAAAGCGCACAGGGATGTCGTCGGAAATTGAATTCGAACTTCTATTGCCGGAGAGCCTCAAAGCAAGACCCGGTTGATATATTTGACCGTTCCATTGCCGATGCTGTTTGCCCGGGCGCCGAACGGGATGAACCCATCGATTAGTCGGTCGACAAAGCGGCGGTCATTCTCGCTGTGATACTCGAACATGACGATGCCCACGTATCTGAGGCGAGGTTGCAGACTCTTCAGCATCTCCACCTCGCATCCTTCAGTGTCGATTTTCAACATATCGATGTAATGAAGTCCGATGTGCTCAATGGTTTCGCGTGCGTCGCGAAGCTGTACCTCGATGGTGGGACACCCTTCGGAAAGGCAATATTTGATCCAGTATGGGCTCGAAGGCTGAAACAGGGGGAATTGCATATATGATCGGCGCGATTGCCGGGGACATCATCGGATCGGTCTATGAAGGGCATCCTATCAAGACCAAGGCGTTTCCGCTATTTCATCCGCAGTGTCGTTTTACCGACGATACGGTGCTCACGGTTGCCATCGCCGACGCCATTCTGAATCGACGCCCCTACCTGGATGCGGTGAGAGCGTTCGGACGGCGCTATCCCCATGCGGGCTATGGGGGGTCTTTTATCCGTTGGCTTTTTTCCGCCGAACCCGCCCCTTACAACAGCTGGGGAAACGGCGCCGCCATGCGTGTCAGTCCGGTCGGTTTCGCCTTTACTTCCGAAGAAGAGGTGCTCGAGCAGGCGAGGCAGACGGCGGTCATCTCCCACAACCATCCGGAGGGCATCAAGGGGGCCCAGGCCGCTGCCCTGGCCGTTTTTCTGGCAAGGTCGGGCCACGAAAAGGAGGATATCCGATATCGAATCAGCCGCCGGTTCGGCTATGACTTGAACAGGGGCGTAGACGACATTCGGACCGGCTACGCATTCGATCTCTCCTGCCAGGGGAGCGTGCCCGAGGCCGTCATCGCATTTCTCGATTCGACCTCCTATGAGGATGCCATTCGAAACGCCATATCGCTGGGCGGGGACAGCGACACCCAGGCGTGCATCGCCGGAGGGATCGCCGAAGCCTTCTACGGTGGAGTGCCCGGGGAGATCCGGTCGGCGGTGGACGCGCATCTCACGCCGGATCTGAGAGAAGTGGTCGATGCATTCCAAAGGAAATATGCCAGTTGCTGAAGGAAGCGGCGCGACGGGCCGGCGTCATTCCGCTTCGAGCACCTCTCTGACCTTCTTTGAAAGCTCGCTCATGGTGAAGGGCTTCTGGATGAAGCCCTTGCAGCCTTGGGCCAAAATCTCTTCGGCCTGTCCGTCGAGGCTGTATCCGCTCGAAAGCAGAACCTTGACATTCGACGCGCGGGAACGAAGGGCGCTAAAGGTGTCGCGGCCTCCCAAATCGGGCATGATCATGTCCAGGATCACGAGATCGACGGCCCCTTCGTTGCGGTCGAAAAGCTCCAGCCCGTGTTTACCCCCGGTGGCGGTGATCACCTTGTACCCGAGGCCTTCGAGCATTTGGGTGCCGATGTCCAGGATCATCTCTTCATCGTCGATGAGCAGGATCGTTTCCATTCCCTTTTCAATCTGTTCGGCGGCCGGCCGCTCCTGTTCGACACTTTTTGTGGAAGCGGGCAGGAAGACCATAAATGATGTGCCGACTCCCTTTTCGCTCTCCACTAAAATGAATCCGCCATGGTTCTTGATAATGCCGTATACCGATGCCAATCCCAGGCCCGTGCCGCGTCCGCGCTGCTTGGTGGAGAAGAACGGTTCGAAGATGCGTGCCTTGGTGGCCTCGTCCATCCCCACGCCCGTGTCAGTCACCGTGATTTTGACAAATGGCCCGGGGTTGAGGTCATAGGGACTGACCTCATCCTGGCGCAGCACGATATTCTCCACGGAGAGGTACATATCGCCCCCGCCCGGCATGGCCTGCCAGGCGTTGACGAACAGGTTGAGCATCACCTGCTCCATCTGCCCCCGGTCCACTTCTGCCGGCCAGAGATTTTCATCCACTTTGTGATGCATGCGGATCTCCTTTTTGGTTCGGCTGAACATTTGCGCGCTGTTCAGCAAGAACGTCCCGAGGTCCGTGCATTTCACCTCATACTTTCCGCCCCGGGCAAACCCTAATAGTCGCCGGGTCAGGTCCGATCCACGCTGCACGTAGGCTTCCATGTTTTTGAGGCGGTCATAGGAGGGATGCGATGGGGACAGATTCATAAGCATGAGAGTGATGTTCCCCAGGATGCCCATGAGCAGATTATTGAAGTCGTGGGCAATGCCGCCGGCAAGGGTCCCGACGGCCTCCAGCTTCTGAGACCTCCAGAGTTGCTCTTCCAAGTTCTTTTTTTCCGTGACATCGATGAGAAATCCCCTTAGGCCGACATATTGGCCATCCCTGTATATGGGGGTCGAATGAATCAGGGATGGAAATTTGGTGCCGTCTTTTTTTCGCGCGGTATACTCGTTGAGGCCGAGGCGTTCACCCTGCATGACGCGCGTATGGCTGGTAAGGGCCCGTTGGTGGTCCTCGGGCGCGATGACATCCATGACCGTGATGCCCTGTTCCACGTCCTCCAGCGTATAACCGAAGCGCTCCAGGGAGATTTCGTTGACGAAGGTAAATCGCCCGTCGACATCGGTTTCGAAGACTGTCTCGGGAAGCAGCCTGGCCAGGTCCCGGAAGCGCTCTTCGCTCTGCCTGAGGGCGTCCTGGGCCTTGTTGCGATCGGTCATGTCGATGAGCGAGGCGACACTCTCACGTGTTTCAGGGATCATGGCCACACTCATGAAAAAGTCGCGGACCTCGCCCGTGCGGGTCCTGGCCTTGAATTCGTAGGCATTTGGCGCCGAACCTGGATCGACCCGGCGCTGCAGGTGGCGCTGTTTCATGAGTTCCAGGTCTTCCTCCACCACGAAGGCGGTCCAACTCATCTTGTTTTCGACCTCTTCGCGGGAATAGCCGGTGACTTTTTCAAAGTTGGAGTTGGCCAACAAAATAGTGGTGTCTTCGGCCACGATGATATTGGCCGTGGCCGTGTGTTCGAAGATGGTGCGGTAGCGCTCTTCACTCTTCCTCAGGGCCTCTTCGGCCTTTTTTCGATCGCTGATGTCATGGGTGATGCCCAACAGGCCTTCGGGTCGGCCGCTGTCATCGTAGAGAATGCTCAGGGTGACTTCGGTCCATACCGTAGCGCCGTCCCTGCGGATCATCTCCAAGTCGAGATTCATGGTCCAATCTTTGCCCTGGGCCTGACTCCTGGGGACCTGCATCTTTTCGCTGGCGAAAAGGGCCATGGCCTTGCGGTAGGAGTCGGGGGTAAGGACCTGATCCATCGTCTGCTGCATGGCCTCCTCGGGCGAATATCCCCTGAGTTCCATCACCGAAGGACTCACATAGACATATTTCAGATTGGCGTCCAAAATCCAGATGACGTCCCGGAGGTTCTCGGCAAGCAAGCGGTATTTTCTTTCATTCTCCTTCAGCGCCTTCTCCGCCGCAATTTTTTCGGTCACATCGCGACCCAACCCCCTGAATCCGATGGGTTCACCGGAGGGGCCGCGCACGAGCGATGCCGAGAGTTCGGCGATGATCTTTTTCCCATCCTTTCTGATGATTTCGTAATCGGCAATGGTCTGTTGTCGGCCGGTTCGGTAGATTTCGTTAAAAATCTCGTACGCGCGCCTGGCGGTTTCAGAGGAGGTGCACTCCCGATGATTCATGCCGAGAAGTTTTTCCCTGGGATAGCCCATCACCTTACACTGGGCCTCGTTGGCATAGGTATAGTTGCCATGCAGGTCACATTCGAAGTAGGCTTCGTCCATGGTTTCCAGGATCGTGCGGTAGCGTTCTTCGCTTTGGCGCAGGGCCTCTTCGGCCCGCTTGCGGGCGGTGATGTCCATACACGAGGCGATACTCTCCCCGCTGCCCGGTATCAGGGCCACGGTAAGGTAGATCTCTCTGATCTCGCCTTTGCGGTCGATCAGGCGGAACTCGTAGCAGTTGGGGGACAAGCCGGCTTGCGATCTTCTTTCGAAATGGTAGCGTTTCATCCGTTCGCGGTCGTCCGCGTGGATGAGCGTGGTCCAGCTCATCCGGCCTTCCATTTCCGCTTTGGTGTATCCGGTCAGGCTCTCGAATTTGGAATTGGCCAGCAGGATGGTGGTGTCCGCAGCAATGAGGATCGTGGCATTGCCGGTATTCTCGAAAATGGTGCGATAGCGTTCCTCGCTCGCTTTTAATAGGTTTTCGGCTTCCTTGCGTGCGGTCACGTCGTGGACGATGACATGGAACCCGGCGGGCCTGCCGGCGTCATCACGCATGAGACCTGCGGACATTTCGTGGATTCTGATGGAACCGTCTTTATGGATCACATCATAGTTGACCACCCGGCTGGGATGACCGGTTTCGTAAATATGGTGAAACACCTCTTTCATCCGATGGGCCGTGGCCGCCGTGGTGTAGCTGCGGTAATTCATTCCCACGAGCTCATGGGACGGGTAGCCCAGAAGGGAACCGGCCGCCTGATTGAAGGAAATGATGTTTCCTTTCAGATCGAGCTCATAGTAGCCCTCCTCGATACTCTGCAGCACCTGGCGGTGTTTCTCTTCGTGCTCACCCGATGCGTTTTTGAGACGCCGGATCTCGTCTTCGAGTTCCGCTACTCTTTGTAATAGGTCTTCCTTTGTCGGACCATCGTTCATCCGCCCTGTCACTCCCTTTTGTGATGGATTCGCCTGGCGCGACATCGAGGTATGCCGTTGCCGCCAGACAGGTTATCGGCATTTTCGCTGAACTCTTGAAGTGATATAACAACCCGAAATAATGCAAAAGAAGGGAATGCCCAGTTACCTTCTGCGAGTATGGCAACCCATTGAATGGCTGTCAAGCGCCAAGCCTGCAGCGTTCAAACCTTGTCCCATTTAGATACGGTGGGATCGGCTTAGATACGGTGGGATCGGCCGACACGAAATGAGGTCCATTTTTCTCTATTGACCCTTTCGGCGCTTGACGTTAGCATTTTGAATCGTTCACGGATCCTTATTCCCGCCTTTTCAATCGGCGTGCCAGATTGCGCCGGGGCCGACCCCACTGGGGATGCGCCTTTGTTTCAACAAGATAAAAGAGGGAGGTAGCGAGATGATTCAGTTGACATCCCCGAGCTTTGGGCACTTGCAATCGATACCCGAAAAGTTCACCTGTGATGGCGACGATTTCTCCCCGGAGTTGAGCTGGTCCGGACTGCCTGAGGGGACTAAAAGCTTGGCGTTGATCGTCGACGATCCGGACGCGCCCGACCCGGCCAAGCCAAAAATGACTTGGGTGCACTGGGTGCTTTACAACATACCGCCCACGGCAGATGGTTTGCCGGAGGGGGTTTCGACAAATGCCCTGCCCGCCGGAACGCTGCTGGGGCTCAACGACTGGAAACGCACCGGATACGGTGGCCCTTGTCCGCCGATCGGTCAGCACCGCTATTTCCATAAGCTGTACGCGCTGGACCTCGTACTCGATGATTTGAAGCACCCGGCTAAGGCCACATTGGAGAAGGCCATGTCCGGCCATATTCTTTCCAAAGCCGAATTGATCGGCGTGTACCAGCGAAAGTAGGGCCCGGCGCATTTTCCTTCCGAGCCGGGTCTAATGAATAGCATACAGTCAGGATTGCTGGGCGTTTAATGAATCCACACCTTCCTCACTGGGGTCATTTTTGATAGGCTGATGAGCAGACATCGGGCAAAGAGGAGAGCACATGAAAGAAACGCTAAAGCCGGGCCTTGCGCATGAATTCCGTTTCCGTTTGACCGAGGCCAAAACCGTACCGGCCCTCTATCCGGAGGCAGCCGAATTTCAGGTCATGCCAAAGGTGTTTGCCACCGGCTATATGGTGGGTTTCATCGAATGGACGTGCGTCCAGGCGATCAATCCCCACATCGACTGGCCCGAAGAGCAGAGCGTCGGCACGCATATCAATGTGGCCCATGTTGCAGCCACGCCACCGGGGATGGAGGTCCGTGCACAGGTCAAGGTCATTGAGGTCGACGGCCGCAGAGTGGTCTTTGAGGTGGCGGCCTTCGATGAATCGGGTCTCATCGGCAAAGGGTTTCACGAACGCATGATCATCGATGCAAAGAAATTCAATCGAAAAATCGAAGAAAAGGCGAAGTCCATCGGTGGATAACGGATGCGCTGCCGCCGCACGAAACAGGAACCGGGAATTGCCGCGGACGCACAGGCAAGTCATGCCAGTATGGCCGTTGGGTTGGAGGTGGTCGCCATGAACAAGGAGACGGGAAGAATCGGGTGTGCACTCATTTTTGTCGCCCTTCTTTTGATCGTTCTCGGATGCAGCAAATTGACGCCTGAAGCGTATGATCAACTTCGGGTCGGTATGAGCTTCGAAGAGGTGGTGAAGATTCTGGGACAACCCGACGCGTGCGAGGGTGCATTGGGTTTCAAGGAGTGTACGTGGGGCAACGCAACCCGACACATTAACGTCAAATTTGGCGGCGAAAGCGTTGTTTTCTACTCCGCCAAGGGGCTCTGATAGGCAATTGAAGCCGACCTTCAGGGATGAACAGGAGATCTAAGGAGGAGAAGGCGCCGTGAACATCTGCACGTTAAAATCGTATAGACGGCTCCTTCTTTTTCTGTTTGTGCCGGTATTTTTTTCGTGTGCCGGCCTGGCCGAAAAAGTGCGACTGTCCCAGTTCGACACGACGTTTGAGGTCTACGACATCACCCTGAGGCGATCCCAGTTCCACGCCGTTCAAAATTTTATCGATCCTGTCTACAGAGATGAAAATATCACCTACGAGACCTATAAAAACATCAAGGTCGTGGACTTCACGGTCACCCATGTAAAAGTCTCAGAGGATTGCCTCAATGTTGATCAAGTGGTGCGGTTGCAATATTTTTTGTTGGATCGCAATATCCTGAAAACCATTGAGTACCGTCAAACTTGGCGTTTCGATGAACAGGAAGAAAAGTGGTTGCTCCACACCCCCCTGCCGACTTTCAGCCCCTGATCGGATAGAAGTTATCGCTTGCAGTGGCGCAAAAGCTTTGTTAATAATAATTGTTATTATTTAAAACTTGCCATCGAGGTTGCCATCAATGAACAGCCAGGATGTAAGATTTCGTGCCATTATCGAAAAGTTAAAGGGCAGCAACCACAAGTTGACGCCTCAGCGCCTGGCCATTGCCAGGTTGCTGGCGATGAGCAAGGGGCATCCTTCGGTCGAAGGCATTTTCGAGCAGCTGCAAGACAATTTTCCGACCATGAGCCTGGCCACGGTGTACCGCAACGTGATGCTCATCAAGTCGTTGGGCGAAGTTCTGGAACTGGGATTTGCCGACGGCAGCAACCGCTATGATGGCAACAAGCCTTACCCTCACCCTCACCTGATTTGCGTGAGGTGTAAAACCATCGTGGATCCGGATCTCGAGAGCCTCAGGGACATGTCCAGAGAGGTCGAGACAGAGACCGGATTTAAAATATTGACCCACCGGCTCGATTTTTTCGGCCTTTGCGCCAATTGCAGGCCAAAAGAATAGGGCGGGGTTGCAACAGGAGGTGACGTCATGGCGGAACAAACTTTTAAACAGGTATGTGAATGCAAGAACTGCGGCAATGAAGCGGAGATGGTGGTGACGTGCTCGTTGTCCGAAGTGTTGCCGGATGATGCGCCGTCGCCGAAAATCGTCGGACCGGCTGAAGGCAAAACCAAGGGGCACGCCGTTTGCACCCACTGCGGGAGTGAGGCCGACATCTGGCTGGATGTTTAGTGGGGGCCCAATCGCATCTACCATCAGGGCCGTGGCCTGCCTGATACGCATGAGGAGGGATGGCGGTGATGGGGAGGTTCAGTTTTCACATCCTTCTCCCGCGAAATAACGGGAAAGGAAAACGGGAAAGGAGAACCGTATGGAAGAAGTGGAGGTCGGCTGTGCCAGGCCCACTGGCGGACCGGTCGGAGAGACGGTAGAAGACCCGAAGGAAGTTATTCATCAAACGCAAAAGGAGGTGACCCCCATGATCAAAGTTGGTAAAAAAGCTCCGGATTTTACTGCTCCGGCCTATCATCAAGGAAAATTTGGCGCGGTTAAACTGTCCGAGTATTTGGGCAAGTGGGTCATTCTCTGTTTCTATCCGGGCGATTTCACCTTCGTCTGAGCTACCGAAATTTCGGCAGTTGCCGAAAAGTATCCCGAATTTCAGAAACTCGGGGTTGAGATTCTCTCCATGAGCATTGACAGCGTGTTCGTTCACAAGATGTGGAACGACAACGAGCTGTCCAAGATGGTGAATGGGGGGGTGCCTTTCCCCATGCTGTCCGATGCCGGTGGACGGGTCGGCAAGGTGTTCGGCGTGTATGATGAAGACGCCGGCGTGGAAACTCGCGGCCGGTTCATCATCGATCCCGAAGGCGTGGTGCAAGGTTTCGAGGTGCTGACGCCGCCGGTGGGACGCAATATCATGGAATCCATTCGCCAAGTGCAGGCCTTCCAGTTGGTGAGAAACAGCAAGGGCAAGGAAGCCACCCCCTCCGGCTGGAAGCCGGGCAAAGTGACCTTGAAACCGGGTCCCGATCTGGTCGGCAAAGTGTGGGAGGTCTGGAAAACCGAGATGGCATTTGATTGATTGAACGATTCACCGCGGCATCGAATCGTTGGACGCGAGAGGTCGCATCCCTTTGGGACGCGGCCTCTTTTTTTTGTTAGTGCCCATCCACAAATGGCCTATCGGCCCGATATCGGTGTTGCGCGAAAAGGTAATCCTCGGAATATCGGCCATCTGCCTGCGGTCAAATTTTTCGCGCGCCTTGATTTCGACCCAATTTGCCTATTTGTGGACGGACACTAGTTAATTTTGAAATATTGTTCAAAACTCTCGTTGACAACCCGGGCGCCTATCGTTATTATGAACGTGATTTCAAAACAAACGGGGAGTGAACATGCCGAGACCAAGAAAATGCCGCCGTGTGGGACGTGAACCCGTACACACCTTTTACAAACCCCAGGGCGTGCCGCTGGAAGGATTGACCGGCCTCAATCTCTCCATAGAGGGACTGGAGGCGATTCGCCTGGCGGATGCCGAAGAGATGGACCATTTGGCGGCGGCCGAACGCATGGGTGTATCCAGGCCGACCTTTTCCCGAATCCTGGCCGAAGCGCGGCGCATCGTGGCCCGGGCATTGAGCAATGGATGGGCCATTCACATCGACGGCGGCAGTTACCGGGTGGTCGGCCAGGAAGGTCAAGCGCATCGGCCCGGCCCCATGGGGGGTGGCCGCGGCCCTGGAAGACGAATAAGAGATTTTTAACGGGTCAAAAACCCTGAGCAAAGGAGGCATATCATGCCAAATCATGATGGCAGGGGACCGCTTGGAAATGGTCCCGCAACAGGAAGAGGGTATGGCGCTTGTCGAAACGGATATCAGCCTGACGCCGCCGGCGGCTGGGGCGGTCAAATCATGAAGCGCTTTCAGTATAGATGCCGGCGCCTGCTGGGGATGTTCCCCGGACAGGGGCGTTTGACCGGCGCGCCCATGGGGACCGGCCGCGGCGGTCGATTCCGCTCAACCGGAGCATCGCCGGAAATCCCATCACCCGGCGGCTGGGGCGTTAGCCCCGGGAGAGCAGGCAGAAACCGCCGATAGCCGTTGTCCCGGCGGCGAGCCAGCGCACATCCGGAGCCGATCGGTACGACCTCGCTGCTGCCGTCGAACCCCGGATGATCGTTGACAGGGCTTTGGGTGGCACTTATCGGGCTTCGGCTTGCCCAGGGAACCTCGCTTATGAGCATACGCTCTTTTCCTTGACGAATTCCCTCCAAGGTAGTAAGGCCGGTTTGTCATAGTCGGAAAAACGATGACAAGGGTAAGGTGAAAAAATGCCGCGACCAAGAAAATGTCGGAAGGTCAACACGACGCCGGAGGTGACCTATTTCAAGCCCCGCGGGGTGCCGCTGCGAGAACTGGCGGAAGTCTATTTGCCGTTGGATGGCTTCGAAGCCATCCGCCTGGCCGATCTGGAGGGCTTGAATCACGAGGCGGCCGCCCAACGGATGCATGTATCGCGTCAGACCTTCGGCCGGATACTGGCGTCGGCCCACCAGACGGTCGCCAAGGCTTTGGTCAATGGAATGGCATTGCGAATTCACGGTGGCGATTATCGTTTGGCGGAAACGGCCTTCGAGGAGGTTGAGACCGATCACTCAGATGAACAGCACCCGTCCACGGCCGGCGCGTCCGGCGAACCTTTGGGTGCTCAGCCTCATACGCAAAAGGATCAACAGAAAGAACACCAAACAGTTCAGAAGGAGAGTGTTTCCATGAAAAGAATCGCAGTCACCAGTGAAGGACCGACGCTGGACGATCAAGTCGATCCACGATTCGGCCGAGCGGCCGGTTTCATTATCGTCGATCCGGTAACCATGGAGTTCGAGTATCTGGACAACGGTGCCAGCCAGGCCAGAGCCCAGGGCGCAGGGATTCAGGCCGCCGAGAGCGTCGTATCCGCCGGCGTCGAAGCGGTGCTGACCGGCTATGTGGGTCCCAAGGCATTTCAGGCGCTTGCGGCTACGGGTGTTCGCGTTGCCCAGAATCTCGAAAATCTGAGTGTGCGCGAGGCTGTGGAACGTTATATTAAAGGCGATGTCACCTGGGCCAACGCCGACCAGGCCAGAGGATCGGGAAAATGAAAATTGCAATCGCCAGTGGCAAAGGCGGGACCGGCAAGACCATGGTGACCGCGTCCCTGTCCGCCAGTTGGGGCAGACCGGTGGTGGCCGTGGATCTGGACGTGGAGGAGCCCAACCTGCACCTCTTTTTGAAACCCGACATCACCGGCAGACGGGATGCGTTGATGGAGGTGCCCCAAGCCGACGAGTCCAAATGCGATTATTGCCGGAAGTGTGCCGAATTTTGCCAGTACAAGGCCATATCGGTGCTGGGCGACCTGATCATGATCTTTCCGGAGATGTGTCATGGTTGCGGCGGATGCCTGGCGCTATGCCCGACCGGCGCCCTGACGCCGTCCCATCGGAAATTGGGGGAGGTTTCCTGGGGAACGTCCGGAGAGAACAGGTTTCTCATGGGCCGTTTGCGCGTGGGTGAAGCGATGAGCCCGCCGCTCATTCATCAGGTGATGACGGAGTTGAAACGACCGGAGGTTTCCGCGGATCTCACCGATGTGTTGCTCGATGCCCCGCCGGGTGTCAGCTGCCCGGCCATCAGCGCGGTGATTGACAGCGATTTCGTCGTCCTGGTCACCGAACCGACCCCTTTCGGGGTCTTTGATCTGCGCCTCGCCCACCAGGCGTTCACCACATTGGGCAAGCCCATGGGGGTGGTGGTCAATCGTGCCGGCGTGGGAAATGATGAGGTCTACCGGTTTTGTTCCCAGGCGGGTTTGTCGATACTGGCCGAAATCCCCTATGACCGGGCCATTGCGGAGGCGTATGCCGCGGGCAACGTCATCGCCCGCACCTCGGCATCGATGACGGCCCTGTTTCAGCGCCTGGCCGAAACCATTCGCCAAGCGGCTGCACCGGCAAAGGAGGCCCGTCATGCATGAGATTCTGATCATCAGCGGCAAGGGCGGAACCGGCAAGACATCGGTGACAGCGGCCTTTGCCCATATCTGTGAAAACGCCGTAATTTGCGACCTGGATGTGGATGCCCCTGATTTGCATTTGATACTGCAACCCGAGCCGAGGCAGACCACTGCGTTCATATCGGGTTTTGAACCCAGGGTCGTCGCTGCAAAGTGTACTTCGTGCGGGACCTGCGAGCAGATGTGCCGCTTCGGCGCCATTAAAGTGGGCGACGAAGGTGCGGTGGTGGATCCCATCCGCTGTGAAGGCTGCGGTGTCTGCGTCTATTTTTGCCCTGAAAAGGCGATCGATTTCCCACCCAAGCACTGCGGTGACTGGTCAATTTCCGATACCAGGTTCGGTACCATGGCCCATGCCCAGCTTTTTCCGGGCGAGGAGAATTCTGGAAAACTGGTCGCGCTCCTGCGCACCAAGGCCAGGGAGCTGGCCGCATCCGAAGGCGCTTCTCTGATCCTTGCCGACGGCCCTCCGGGTATCGGCTGCCCGGTCATCAGCGCGCTTTCAGGTACCAACCTGGCGGTGATGGTGACCGAGCCGACCCCGTCCGGGATTCACGATCTGGAACGCGTGGTGGAATTGTGTGACTATTTTAAAATACCCACGTCGGTCATCATCAACAAATGCGATCTGAATAGAACCATTGCTGGCGATATCCGTACCTTTTGTGATAAGAGGGGCATTTGCGTTTTGGGCGAGTTACCCCACGATCCGGATTTCGTCAATGCCATGGTTGAGGCGCGCGCCATTACCGAATTTTCCCAAGGCCCGACCTCTCTGAAACTTCGCGAGGCGTGGCAGAAAATGCTTCAACAAGCGGCTGAATTGAAAGCCGCATAACGCTGTATACGAACAGGAGGAATTATGAATAAGGTTTTAATTGCCGTACCTTCGGAAAACCCGGGCGGGTTGGAAGCCGGCCTGGGCGCCCATTTCGGGCATTGTGATCTCTATACCCTCGTCAGCGTGGAGGGGGGCACCATCGGTGATGTAACGGTGATTCCCAACATGCCGCATCAGCAAGGCGGATGTATGGCACCGGTGCAATATCTGGCCAGCAAGGGCGTTCACCGGTTGATCGCCGGCGGCATGGGATTGCGGCCGTTGATGGGATTCAACCAGGTGGGCATCGAGGTCTATCACGGCGGCAACGCCAGAACCGTCGGCGAGGCGGTGCAGGCGGCCATCGAAGGTCGTCTGCCCCAGTTCAGCCAGGAGCATACGTGTGGCGGAGGAGGCGGTCGTTAGCCTCCGTCCGGTTTGCCATGGACCCTTCATTGCCGATCGGATTGAATGCAATGACAACCTTGTTGGATCACAGGGAAGCAGACTCGCATCACGATGCCGGACCGGATTGCGAATCGTTCCAGCGGCATGCCCGTTTTCCCCGACACCTCGGGCTCCTGGCGGCCGCCCACGGCCGAGCGACCGGTGTCGGCAGCTGTGGTGATGCTATCGAGATGACCATTCGTCTCGATGGCGAAACCATTGCGGATATCGGTCACCGGCCCAACGGCTGTGCCTATACGGTGGCGTGTGCCAGCGCCGTAAGCATGCTGGCCCATGGCCGGAGCATCGACGAGGCGCTGCGATTACAACCGGAAGATGTGGAAAATGAACTGGGAGGACTGCCCGAGGATCATCGTCATTGTGCCAGACTGGCGGTCAATACCCTCGGAGAAGCCATCGCCGACGCGTATCGGACAATGATGCGGTAACGCAACTGGGAGGATCCCATGCCGATTTACGAGATTACATGTACCGCATGTGATTATTCGGGAGAGGTGATTGCGCTCAACGCCGACGGTCCGCTGGCATGTCCGTCGTGCGGCAGCACCGATACCCGGAAGCTCATGTCCGCCACCAGCAGCATGACCGGCAAATCATCGCCAGCCTTTCCCGGCCCGGGAGACACGACCTGCTGCGGGAAGCGTCCTCCTGAGGCGTCGTGCGCAGGACCGGGGTCGTGCTGCGGGAAAACGTTTTGACCTGTTTTTGGAAGGGCACGAAGTAGGGGATAAATATGGGCAATCGACAGATCATTTTATTGGTAACGCCGCGTTCGGATCAGTTGGCGTCGTTCGAGAAAGCCTTGCGGTCGGATACCGGTGTGGAGTTGATCACCATCGGCACCGCGGAAGAAGCCATCGATGCCGCCGTTCGCCTGGTACCCGTGATGGCTATTGTCGATCAGCGTGTGCCGGGCGGTGAGGCCTTGGAGATCGTTCAGCGCCTGTTATCGGTCAATGCCTTTATTCATACCGCTGTATTGACCGACATGGACGAGGCTTTGTTCCACGAACGCAGTGAGGGACTGGGCGTCCTGGCCGGACTGCCCCTGCGTCCCGATGAGAAGGATGCCGCCGATCTGCTTGCCAAGCTGCGGGAGATGGCACCTCTCGGGTAGGCCGCTGCCGGATTTTTTTTCGGTGCCACCATCTTGGCGCCTCCTAACAAAATACCCCCGATGGGACGGAACCTCCATCGGGGGTATTTTGTTTCGGGTCAATCGTATTGCCCCCGCGCCATCCTTTCGGAGGTCACGAATCGGCTCAACTGCTCACGCAACTCCTCGGCGATATCGACGAAGCGGCACCCCACCGATACATATCCCGGCATGTCCAATGATTTCATCCATCGCACTTCGGCGCGGAGTTGCTTCAAGAAGGAGAAGGAGGTGCCGCCCGCGATTTGCTGCAGTTCCAGGATGTCTTCTTCCTTGAGCTTGTGGCTCTGGGCATCGGTGACCGCGATGTTGATGCCCCCGGCACTCAGGTTGACGATCAAAGCAGCAACGCGTTCCTGGTTGGGGAGCGTGAAATGACCGAAATAACCGTCTTCGATGTTCAGGGTCAGCCGTGGGTAAAGCCTCTTTTCATCCTGGGACATGCATCTTCTCCTCTTCTAATATCCGCCTAAAATTTTGAGAAAATCGGTTTTGGAGGCAATCTGCGCCAAGGCCTCTCGATACGGGTCGGCCTCAATGTCGGCTTCAACATCGGCATAGAACATATACTGCCATGGTTTGCCATGAATCGGCCGCGATTCCAGCTTGACCAGATTGATCTGGTTCTCGGCAAACACCTTCATGACCTCGATCAAGGCGCCGGGTTGATTCACGGTTGAAAACACAATGGACGATTTGGTTTTGGGTCTTTCGGTAAGGGGTGTTTTGCCTATTATCACAAAACGGGTGTAATTGCGAGGGTTTGTTTCGATTCCGGAGGCGATCACGGACATGCCGTAGATGTCGGCCGCGTCGCGGCTGCCGATGGCGGCATAGCCGGTCTGATCGATCTGTTTCAAGCGGCCCACCGCGCTGGTGGTGGAGTTCATATGGGTGATCTGCCAGTGGGGATAGCGTTCCAGGAACTGGCGGCACTGGTTGATGGCCGGCTCGCTCGCCAGGACGTGCGTGACCTGGTCCAGCGGCGTCTCTTCTGCCGCGATCAGATGATGGATGATGCGCAGGTAGAGTTCCCCGACGATCTTCAGGTCGTATTCGAGCAGCAGGTCGTAATTTTCATGGATGCTGCCGGTGAGCGCGTTTTCGAGCGGCACCACGCCATAGTGGGCGTCGCCGCAGTGAACGGATTCGAAGATGGATCGAAAGGCGGGTTGGGGAGCCATTTTGACGTCGTCCCCCAGGTACTGGCGGCAGGCCATGTGGCTGAAACTGCCCGGCTCGCCCAGATAGGCGACCATGGCCGGGGCGGCAGCGGCACTTTTGCCATTGCGGCCGGCTTTTTCCAGGTAGTCGAAGTCGAGCTGCTTGCCGACCACGGGGGCGATGACGTAAATATCGCGGGTCAATTGACCGAACTGTTCCGGATAAAGGCTCTGGGGGCCGTCGGAAAGGGCGTGATCCGGATCGTGGTGCACCTCCACCATCAAGCCGTCGGCGCCGGCGGCCACTGCCGCACGGGCCATGGGGGCCACCTTTTCACGAATACCGGTGGCGTGGCTTGGGTCCACGACCACCGGCAGGTGGGTCAATTTTTTCAGCACCGGAATGGCGGACAGATCTAGGGTGTTGCGGGTATACGGCTCATAGGTGCGAATGCCGCGTTCGCAAAGCACCACGTTGTCGTTGCCCTCGGCCAGTATATATTCGGCCGACATGAGCCACTCTTCGATGGTCGAGGCCAGACCCCGTTTGAGCAACACCGGCATGCCCAGTCGGCCAACGCATTTGAGCAGTTCGTAGTTTTGCATGTTGCGCGCGCCGACCTGCACCATGTCGACATATTGCCGCATCAGTTCGGCCTGGCCGGGCGACGTGATTTCGGTGACCACCGGCAGGCCGGTCTCCTCGCGCACCCGGGCAAGGATCTTGAGACCCTCCTCCTCCAGCCCCTGGAACGAATAGGGCGAGGTGCGAGGTTTGTAGGCCCCGCCCCGGAATATGGCAGCGCCGCAGCGCTTGACTTCGCGGGCGATGGTCAGGGCTTGCGCCGCACTCTCCACCGCGCACGGGCCGGCGATGATCGCCACTCGGTGACCGCCAATGGCGATCGGCCCCACCTTCACTTGGCTGTCGCGGGGATGCCACTGGCGGCTCACGAGCTTGAATTTGCCATTGATGGGAATCACCTCGGATACGCCGGCCATGGCGGTCAGATTCTGCGGGTCCAGGTCTCCCCTGCCGATGGCGCCGATAACGCTCTGACCGGCCGTGTCCAACTCCCGCACCACGCAACCTTTTTCATACAATGCGGCCCGGATGCGACTTTTTTCCTCGTCACTGGCATCACGCTTTAATACCAAAATCATGGTCCTGCTCCTTTGCTACGGTTCTTCGGTTATCGGTGGCATCCGTCGGAAACAAAAGGCCCCGCGGAGGGTTGCCTTCTCCACGGGGCCCAAAAATAGAAAACCCCGGGTGAAGGTCGATCTCCACCCGGGGTCGCAGCTCGAATTAGATGCTAATCCGCCGGATGGATGCTTCTAAAGCTAAAAAAGAAGCATCCACTAAAAAAACGAAAAATACGTCCTGTGTTGTTGGTCGACATGGCTTGGTGCCTTTTCATTGATTCGATCTGATCCAGCCTATACCTCATCGAACGAGCGCACGTCAACGGGTTTGTGTCGCAATAGTGATTTTAACTGAATGTCATTCATTAGACCCGGCCCGGGTGGAGCAGGTGGCCGATGCCACACGCCAAGCGGTCAAGTGCCAGTAACATGCACGGCGGGCGGCCCAGAAACTCGCTGCGCTCAAACAGTCTGGGCCGCTTGTCCGCCGTTTGCATTTAACTGGCACTACGACCGCAGGCCCACGTGGCCCCTTGCCACCTGCCCCACCCGGGCCTGCCATGACCGTTGCCATGCGATTTTGTTATCAAACAACGCATGACGGCCATGTAAAAAGTTGTTGCCGGACGGCACCGTAAAAGGTTCAAGATCAAGGCGCGCGAAATTCCGTGTCCTGAGGCGTACTGGTCGTACGCCGCAAGGACGACGGGATGATCGCAACGCAGATATTGGACTTTTTACGGTGTCGTCAACGCTTGGAAAGCACGCCTTCCAAGGTGAGTCCCATTCAGTTGGAACTGCCGGCGGGTGCCTGGGCATGTTGAGTTGAGGAAAGCCTCGTGGTAGAGAGTATCGTCACACATGATCATATGAGATCGAGGCGGATGCCGTTCCCGAAGGCTGGTTTTTGCGATGAAAAAAATAATCTTGCGGCGGTTTTTATATGAGACCCTGATGGTGGTGGCCATCGCCGTTGTGCACGCGGCCGGCAGTTATCTGTTGCGTCCGGAAGTGCTGCCGCTGGTGGCCACTTCGCCGCCGGCGCCTTCCGACACCAGCGACATCGATCTGTTCAAAGTCATCGATTTCGAACAGGCCCGGCGGATGCATGAAGCGAACGAGGCCCTGTTTGCCGATGCGCGCCCGTTGATCGCGTACGAGGTCGGCCATATCGGAGGCGCCATTCATCTCGATCCTTACGCCTTCGATCAGTGGGCCGATACGCTGATGGCCGGCACAGCGCCCGATCAGGTGATCATCACCTACTGCGATGGTCCGCAGTGCACGCTCGCCCGTGAACTGGCCGAAAAGCTGACCTGGCTGGGGTTTGAACGCGTATACTACCTGGTGGACGGCTGGGGACTATGGCAGGCACACGGCCTTCCGGTTTCCAGATTGATCTCGTCCCCGTAAAATTTGATAACGTTATCAGCGCCCGAGGGCCATCAAGCGATAGATCGGCAAACTGCCCAACCACGCGGCATCTTCGGGTGAGAGGTAGTCGCCGATCGACGCATCGAAGAGAATGTTGGCTTCCGCCGGGAATTCGTCATCGCCTTCCCATACGAAGATCTGAATCGGGGCGTACGGCAGCACGTCCAGTTGAAAAGCGGCCGGGCCGGCCTCGATCGGCGTGGCCCCGAGTTTGCCGGCGGCTTTTTGAAATGCCGCAATGTTCTGGCCGAATACCTTTTTGAGTGGATCGATGGCGCGTTTGACAAACGGGCCATAGTAGAATCCGGCCCCAGGGATTTCGCGGTAGGCCACCCACTGGCCGGTGAGCCTGGGTCGGCATCCCAGCAGGTAATGGAGCACCAGCACTTGCTCCTGGAGCGGTACTTCAGCCGAGGCATCGTATGCATCGCGGAAGGCGAATTCCGGATAGGAGACGGTGTAGACGCGATCCAGGAAAGGGATACGCAAATTATCGGATCCGACCGTTTCAAATCCCGATCGGTCGGCGATTTCGGCTAATTTCTGGTTGGCCAGTTCTTGCGCGGCCAGGTCCCGGGCTTGTTGAAAATCATCGACTCGTGCCATGGGCGTGCGACTCCTTGCGTGTTGATGTTGCGTGGGACTCTAACTTGACTTGACGGCGCCGTTCGGTAACAACTTTTACGGGTTCATCTAACCCGTTTTGGGCGTTAAATCAATGTCTGGCGATCCGGTCGCGACGGTGAGCCTCGAGGCGCCGGAGGAGGCATGACGTTTAACATTTCCATCGAATCTTATTGAGAAGATAATGGGTGAAGCCGTGATGGGCCAACTTTACATGATGTCGGCATTGATCTTTGGTTTTGTGATCGTCGTTCTGGCATCCAGGCAGATTGGCCATCTTCTGGCAAAATTCAAACTTCCTTTGATCAGCGGTTTCTTGTTCACCGGTATCATGGCGGGTCCCTATGTGTTGAATCTCATTCCGGTTGATGCGGTCCAACATCTCAGGTTCGTGGATGAAGCGGCCCTTGCCTTTATTGCCTTTGCCGCGGGTGCGGAATTGGTGCTTCGCCAGCTCAAACCCAGGTTTAAAAGCATTCGATACAACGCCTATTTTCAGATTCCATCCATTTTCGTTCTGGGCAGTGCCGCTTTTTTCTTCCTGTCCGAGTGGATCTCTTTTACCCGTTCCCTGCCGACCTCCCAACGGATTGCGGTTGCTATGATGGCCGGTGCCATCCTGGTGGCCCGATCGCCATCGTCGGCCATGGCGGTAGTGAACGAGCTGCGGGCAAAAGGCCCGTTCACCAAGACGATCCTGGGCGTAACCATGATCATGGATGTGATTGTGATCACGTTGTTCAGCATCTGCGCCGCCGTGGCCGCAACCCTGCTCACCGGGCGAACCTTCGATCTGCGCTTTTTATTGATCCTGGTCCTGGAGCTGTTCCTCTCCACGGTCGTCGGATACTTTCTCGGCCGGGGGCTGGCCGCTGTGTTATCCTGGCGGCTGCATCGCGGCCTGAAGACCGTCATGGTGTTGTTGACCGGCTATGGGGTTTTTGTCCTGTCTTCGTGGCTTCGCTCCTGGTCCCAGGCCCATTTCTTCATCGACGTGTTGATGGAGCCCATGCTCATCTGCATGATCGCGGGCTTTGTGGTCAGTAACTACAGCCCCTATCGCACCGAGTTGATGAAGGTGCTCCACGATCTCGGACCCATCGTCTATGTCGCCTTTTTTACGCTCACCGGCGCCGCCATCTCCTTGGATATCCTGGCTCAATGCTGGGGAATCGCGCTCGCCCTCTTTGCTTTTCGCCTGGTCGCCATCTTCATCAGCGCTTTTTGCGGGGGGCAGCTGGCCGGCGACCCGATCAAATACAATGCCCTTGCCTGGATGGGTTATGTGACCCAGGCCGGCGTCAGCCTGGGTCTGGCCAAGGAGGTGGCCGCGGAGTTTCCCGACTGGGGATCGGTTTTTGCGACTCTGATCATCGCGGTGATCGTGCTGAATCAGCTGTTGGGGCCGCCGCTGTTCAAATGGGCCCTGTTCCTGTCCAATGAAGTTCAGCCGCGGCTGGCTGCCCAGAGCCTCGGCGGCGTGCGTGATGCGGTCATTTTTGGTTTGGACGGGGAGTCGCTGGCCCTGGCGCGCCTGCTGCAATCCAATGGGTGGGAGGTCAAGATCGCCACCAATCAGGTGCGCTACGCCCAACATTCGTCCCAGGACCCGGAAGTCGAAATCCACCCTATCAGCGAGGTGAGCCTCGAATGCTTCAACCGGTTGGGGGTCGCCCAGGCCGACGCCATCGTGGCCATGCTCTCCGACGAAGAGAACTACCGGATCTGTGAATTGGCCCAGGAGTACTTTACGGCCCAGAACCTGATCGTGCGGTTGAACGAGAGGAGCCATGCCAGGCGTTTTCACCAGCTCGGGGCCCTGGTTGTCGAGCCGAGTACAGCGGTGGTCAATCTGCTGGATCAATTTGTCCGATCGCCCTCTGCCGCCACGCTGCTGCTCGGCCTCGAAAAGGGACGGGAAGTGATCGAATTCGAATTGCGCAACCCGGATCTGGATGGTTTTGCCGTGCGCGATTTGCTTCTGCCCCTGGATATCCATATTATTTCCATTCGGCGTCATGGGGAATTGATTGTCTGCGGCGGATTCACCCAACTGCAGGTTGGCGACTGGCTGACCGTGGTGGGGTCCAGGCAGAGCCTCGAACAGATGATGCTTCAGTTCGGAGAGAATCGTGACCACGCCGTATTGAGTATGGTTGGCCGCGCAGTGCCAAAGGAGATGGCGTTTAAGCGGCTGGAGAAGGAGGTCCGGGAAGTGGCCTGCGGCGGAGAGGGGGATTTGTGCAAGGTGCGCTACCGACAGGCATTGGACAACAGCTCGATTCTCGATTTCAATGACACCATGCACGTGGATTCGTTTTTCCGGCGTGCGGCCGAGGTGTTGTCCGAGTCGCTCGGTGTCTCATCCGACACCGTCTATGGATTGCTTGTGGAAAGGGAAACGGAGAGCAGCACCGCCTTGCGGCCGGACCTGGCGATTCCGCACATCATCATCAATGGCGACCGGACGTTTCATATCCTGCTGGCGCGCTGCAAAGCAGGCATCTATTTTTCCGAACTGGCGCCACGCGTCACCGCGGTTTTCGTGCTGGCGGGCACCCGGGATCAACGCAATCAGCACCTTTTTGCCTTGTCGACCATCGCCAAACAGGTCCAGCAGCCCCAATTTCATGACCGGTGGCTGCGGGCCAGGAACATCTGGGCACTGCGCAATATCGTACAGGTGTAGATTGTATGTTGATGGCGCCGGCATGGTAGGAGGTTGACGGAGCCTATCGGGAAGATCTAAAAGGAGTCTCGGCAGCCTGCATCCCCGGCTTTCAACGATAGATGAAGGAGCAACCATGCGTTCACCCCGATCCATCGGCACCAGCACCCAGTTCTGCATGGTGATCGGCAATCCAATCGCCCACAGCCTTTCGCCGGCCATCCACAACGCCGCCTTCCAGGCCCTGGACCTGGATTTCGTCTACCTGGCCTGCCGGGTCGAAGATGTGAAAAGCGCCTTGGCCGGCATGCGCGCGTTGAGCAACTTCAGGGGCATGAGCATCACCATTCCCCATAAAATAGAAGCCATGAAGCACGTGGACGAGATCGGGGAGCTGGATCGTTCCATCGGGTCGATCAACACCGTGATTCACGAAGGGGGGCGCCTGGTCGGTCTGGGAACGGACGGACCCGGCGCCCTCAAGGCCTTGACCGACGCCGGGGTGAAATTGGACGGCCGGCACATCCTGATGCTGGGGGCCGGCGGGGCGGCACGCATGATCGCCTTTACACTGGTGCGCAGCACGCAACTCGCGAAGCTTTCGATTCTGGACATCAATGACACCCTGCGCGAAGGGCTCGGCGCGGATCTGGCGGCCGGCACGCGAATCCCTATCTCTACCCAGGTGTGCACCGAAAGCCACCTGGCCGCGGCAATGGAGGCGGCCGATGTCATTATCCACTGCACTTCGGTGGGCATGCATCCCAAAGTGGACGCCTCCCTGTTGCCGCCAGCCCTTTTCCGGCCCGGCCAGGTGGTGTTCGACATTGTCTATACGCCCCTCGAGACCCGCCTTCTGGCCGATGCCAGGGCCTGCGGGCTCCAAACCATCTCCGGCGTGGAGATGTTTATCAACCAGGCGGTGCTTCAGTTCGAACGGTTTACCGGCGTCGATGCGCCCGTGGATGTGATGCGGCAGGTGGTGATGGCGCATTTGAAGCGATGAATATCGTCTTGATCGGATACCGGGGAACCGGCAAGAGTGCGGCGGGCGCCGAGGTGGCCCGGCGTTTGGGCATGGATTGCGTCTCCATGGATGCCCGCATCGTCGAAAAGGCCGGCATGAGCATTCCCCAAATCGTGGTACGATACGGCTGGCCCGGCTTTCGGGATAGGGAAACCGAGGTGGCCCGGGAACTGAGCGGCCGGGACCGTCTGGTCGTCGATACCGGCGGCGGCGTGATCGAACGACCCGAGAACATGGCCGCCCTCGGCGCCAATGCCTGCGTGGTGTGGCTCAAAGCCTCGGTGGATGTGATCGTTGCGCGAATCGCGGGGAGCAACGAACGACCGGCCCTGACCAGCGGCAAAACCTTCACCGAGGAAGTCGCCGAGGTGCTCGCACAGCGAACGCCGAAGTACCGGGTCGCGGCCCATCACGAGATCGATACCGATCATCTGTCCATCGATCAAATTGCCCATCGGATCGTCGATATTTACCGTGCCGCATGCGTTCAATGATCTCACTTTCCGATTAATTCCGTCGAATTCTCCTTTTCACATCCGTTTACCTGCAGAAACCGCCGTTGAAGCGTTTTTTATTTAAAAACAGTCTCTTTTCATTGCTCCCAATCTGATTCCTCTATCTGATCGCTGGCCCTCATTCAGCGATTCTAACTGAATGCCATTCATTAAACCCGGCCCGGGTGGGGCAGGTGGCCGATGCCACACGCCAAGCGGTCAAGAGCCAGTAACATGCACGGCGGGCGGCCCAGAAACTCGCTGCCCTCAAACAGTCTGGGCCGCTTATCTGCCGTTTGCATTAAACCGTCACTGAGACCGCTCGGCTCACTTGGCCCTGGTCACCTGCCCCACCCGGGCCTGCCATCTCCGTTGCCTTGCGAATTTTTTTATCAAACAACTGGAATGCATGCCCTTCAAGATGAATCACATTCAGTTAGACCTGCTGGCCCTCATTTCGCGACATTGACATTCTAACATTTATAGGTTAAAATGTTCTTTTACTAAAATTTAGTGTACGAAATAAAAGCCTCACCGAGTGGCAAACCGCTTCGGGGAGTCGTGCCATTTTTTATGCGAGCCATCGCCGGCATCCACCGGGAATTGGGAATGAAAACCGACTTTGCAGGCAGTATCTTACTGTCCTTGAGACGGATCATACGATCCATCGATCAGCACAACAAGCAGCTTGGAATGCGATATGAACTCACCGTTCCGCAGTTGGTCTGCCTGCGGCAACTGCTGGTCGATGGGGACTTGACACCCGGTCGGCTGGCCAAACGGGTCTATTTGAGCCAGGCCACGGTCACCGGCATTATCGATCGGCTGGAAGAAAAAGGATGGATCACTCGCGAGCGCAGTACCCTGGATCGCCGCAAGATCCTGGTTCGGCTGACGGGCAACGGCGCCCGCAAGGCCAATGGCATGCCATGGCCGCTCCAGGAGCGGTTTTCAAGGAGCCTGAAGGCGTTGAAAGCAGAAGATATCGAGCAGATCGACGCCATGCTCAAACGGTTGGTGCAAATGATGGAGGCGCCGGCCATGCCGGTTTGGGCCTTCGGACCCAGCGAAGCCGTGGCGGCGGATGACATTCACTTTCCGGATTAACATGCCCGGCATGTTTCGGAATCACACGGAGACATAACACATGGAGAGCGATGCCAAGATCGTCGTGCGGAATTTGTACAAGATCTTCGGGCCAGACCCCGAGCAGGCCTTGGAGCTGTTGGCCAAGGGCCTCGAAAAGGCTGAAATTTTCGAAAAAACGGGCATGACCGTGGGGGTCAACAATGCCAATTTCGAGATTCACGCCGGGGAAATTTTTGTCATCATGGGGCTGTCCGGTTCGGGCAAATCGACCATCGTGCGCATGCTCAATCGGTTGATCGAGCCCACGTCCGGCCAGGTCATCGTGGATGGCAGGGACGTGGTGCAGATGTCCCAGGATGAACTGGTGAAATTCCGGCTGCACAACATGAGCATGGTGTTTCAATCCTTTGCCTTGATGCCCCATCTGACGGTGCTGGAAAATGCCGCCTTTGGACTGGAACTGGCCGGCGCAGACAAAGCCAAGCAACGCGAGCGGGCTATGCAAGCGTTGGCTCAGGTCGGGCTCCAAGGCTGGGAGGATGTATACCCTTCGCAATTGAGCGGCGGGATGCAGCAGCGGGTCGGTTTGGCCAGGGGCCTGGCCGTGGATCCGGATATCTTATTGATGGATGAGGCCTTCTCAGCGCTCGATCCGTTGATCCGCACCGAGATGCAGGATGAACTGCTCAAACTTCAGGAGAGTGATCAGCGGACCATCGTGTTCATCTCCCACGACCTGGACGAGGCCCTTCGCATCGGCGATCGAATCGCCATCATGGAGGGCGGCCGGGTGGTGCAGGTGGGGACGCCGGAAGAAATTTTGCAGAATCCGGCCGACGATTATGTGCGCGCGTTCTTCCGGGGCGTGGACCCCACCAATGTCATCTCCGCGGGAGACATCGTCCGCGACACGCATCCCACCATTATCAAGACCAAGGTGGGCAGCCTGCGGGCCGCCCACGAACTGCTCAGCAGCAGCGAGCGCGATCACGGCTATGTGCTCGATGCCAAGCATCGATTCCTGGGCGTCGTCTCTTCCGAGTCGCTGCGAAACGCCATCGAATCCTCGGCCAAGGGCAGCGCCATCGATTTGGCCTATCTTCCTGAAGGCGTTGCAGTGAGAGCAGATGCATCCATGCAGGAGATTCTGCCGGAAGTGGCATCGAAAGCCTGGCCGGTGCCGGTGGTGGATGAGAACAATGTGTACAAAGGGGTGGTGTCGAAGAATCGTTTTTTGAGAACGCTGCATCGTACAGAAGAGCAGATGGAAGAAAATGGACGCAATCAAGAGAGTGCGGCTTAACTATATCATAGTGGGAGTGCCCCATGTTTGAAGATAAAGTAATTCCCCTGGATGTATGGGTGTCCCAGTTCGTCGATTGGCTGGTGGACAATTACAGGCATGTATTTCAGGCCATCAAGTGGCCCATCGAGCAGACGTTGAACGGATTCGATACCGGTCTGAACGCTTTGCCGCCGCTTTTGGTCATCGTGTTGATTGCCGTAGCGGCCTGGCGCTTTTCCGGTATACCGCTGGCGATCTTTTCGATGATCACCATGACGCTGATCGGTCTGCTCGGCCTTTGGGTTGAGTCCATGACCACCCTGGCCATGGTGCTGTCGGCGGTGATTTTCTGCGCCATCGTGGGCATCCCGCTGGGCATCGTCGCCGGGCGCAACGACCGCTTCGAGGCGTGGATCAGGCCGGCCCTGGATGCCATGCAGACCACGCCGGCCTTCGTCTACCTCGTTCCCATCGTCATGCTTTTTTCGGTGGGCAACGTGGCCGGGGTCCTGGCCACGATCATTTTTTCCATTCCGCCCATCATCCGGTTGACCAGCCTGGGCATCCGTCAGGTCCATCCGGAGCTGGTCGAGGCGGCCCAGGCCTTTGGCGCCACCAACTGGCAGGTGCTGCGCCGGGTTCAGGTACCGTTGGCCATGCCGACCATCCTGGCCGGTCTGAACCAGACCATCATGATGGCCCTCTCCATGGTGGTGATCGCGGCCCTCATCGGTGCCGGCGGTCTCGGCTCTCCGGTGATGTTGGGCCTGAACACGCTGGATATCGGTCGGGCGGTGATCGGCGGGTTGGCCATCGTACTCATGGCCATCGTGCTCGATCGCATCACCCAGTCCATGGCACAGAAGCGATAAGCCGCCGGACAGGACCGATCGGATCGCATCAACATTTGGAAAGTGAAGCCGGATCAAACCGGCGTCCGGGGAAGATGACCCGGGTGCTGGCGCGGTCGGGCCGTTCTTTTAATCAACATCTTACAGGAGGAGGCGTTATGCGCAAATTTATCTCAATATGGACCGTGTTGTTTGTCGGGGCCGCTCTGGCCATGCTGCCGGGGCCGGTAATCGCCAAGCAGATGAAGCCGGGCAAAGGGGTCAAGGTTCAACCGGCGCGGGCCACGTGGAGCACCGGCTTTTTCAATGAAGCCTTGGTGCGCCGGGGACTCACGGAGCTGGGGTACGATGTCAAGCAGCCCAAAGACCTTCAGAATCCCATCTTCTACAAGTCGGTCGTGTTAGGCGATGTGGACTACTGGGCCAATGGCTGGTTTCCCCTGCACGACGAACAGCTGCCCAAGGATTTCAACGAAAAGGCCGAGGTGGTCGGGTACATCGCCAAGTCCGGTGGACTTCAGGGATACCTCGTCTCCAAGAAGGAGATCGAGAAGTTCAAGATCAAGTCCCTCGACGATTTCAAACGCGACGATGTCAAAAAGGCCTTTGACAGCAATGGCGACGGCAAGGCCGACTTGACGGCCTGTCCGCCCGGTTGGGGTTGCGAAAAGGCCATCGCCCATCATCTGGACATCTACGGCCTCGAGGATGACATCAATCCCATCAAGGCCGGTTACGAGGCGGCCATGGCTTCGGCCATCGGCAACTACAAGTCCGGAGGCCCTGTCTTCTTCTACACTTGGACGCCCAACTGGACCACATACAAACTCAAGCCGGGCGAGGATGTGATGTGGATCAATGTGCCGGACGGGGAGGACGCCGACAAGGCCGTTTCCGGACTCGAGGGTGCGGTGAGCGATCCCATCCATATGGGATTCGAGGCCAACGACATCCAGATCGTGGCCAACAAGAAGTTTCTGGCCGACAATCCGGCGGCCCGGAAGTTCTTCGAGGTGTTCAGCCTGAAGCTGGCGGATATCAACGAGCAGAATGCGCGCATGAACGAAGGGGAGAAATCCCAGAAAGACATCGAACGTCACGTGGACGAATGGATCGCCAAGAACCAGGCCCAGTGGAACGGTTGGATCGAGGCGGCCCGTAACGCAGCGAAATAGTAATGGATCAAACTGGAAAGGAGAACGAGCGATTACCATGAAAGTGACACGAAGTGTTTGGTTATGGATTTTGGCAGTGGTTTTAGGATGCGGATTGCTGGGTGCCGAAGCGGCATCGGCATTCCAGGTCGGCGACCTGAAGGTGGGCGGCGCGATCCGCGTTAATTATGTCTACGGTGATTATGACGAAGATGGCACGGGCAGGGCCCAGCGGGGTGACAACGACGGTAATTTCGAGTTCGACACCTTCCGCGTCAACCTGGACTACCAGCGCGACAACCTGCTTGGCAAGGTGGAGTATCGCTTCTACGACGGCTACCACTTTTTGCACACCGGCTGGGTCGGCTATCAGCTCACGCCGGAGAGCCAGATCCAGGCGGGCGTGAACCGGGTGCCCTTCGGCGTCGGCCCCTACGGTCCCTCTAACAACTTTTTTTTCGATCAGCATTACTATGTAGGGCTCTCCGACGACATGGACCTGGGTGTCAAGTACATGACCCAATTCGGCAATCTCAAGCTTGACCTGGCCTACTATGCCATGCCCGAACCCAACGGCCGCGGCGACAGCGACCAGAGCGATCGCTACTCCTACGACATGGTCAATGAAACGGATGACACTCCCTATGCCGCCTATGAAGAGCAGCATCAGGTCAACCTGAGGGCCGTCTACTCCCTTTTCCGCGACAGCAGCCTGCCCACCGATCTGGGTGTCTCGCTGCAGTATGGGCTGCTCGATGCCAAAGAGGATTACGCCGACGATACCGACGCCTATGCCGGATCTGTCCACAGCAAGACCACTTGGGGCAACTGGGCCCTCATGCTGCAGTTGACGAAGTACAAATACGATGCCGATTATGATGATCCGAATCTGAGCGACGACCTCATCGGCATGGGGGCATGGGTTTATGCCGCCCCGGTGGCCAGCGAAGGGACCATTCCCTCGGTAGCCCTCGCATACACCTGGGCCAACCCGGTGTCGTTCATCGACAGCATCACCTTCTACAACGACTACAGCATCATCATCAAAGAGGGAGAAGATGCCGCTGGTAACGACCTGAACGACAGCGAGCTGAACGTGACCGGCATGGCCATCGCCAGCGGCGGATGGTACACGTACATCGATTATGCCTGGTCGGACGGCAATTTTTTCATCGGCGACTCGGGTGATTTCGGTTCCAATCAGAACAATGACTGGCAGTACCGTTTCAACGTCAATTTCGGCTATTACTTCTAATCCCTGTGAATGGGTATAGTCTCCGGTTGACCGGAGACTGTTCTGCAACGGATGAACACTGAAAAGGATCGCAACATCGCGCGGCCACTGGATTGGGCTGGCGATGTTGCGATCCTTTTATTTTTTGCGATTGAGAGTGTCTGACTTGTGCCTCCGGTTCGATCTGCAGCGCATCAATGGCCACATGATTGCCTTGGCACGACCTTCCGTCTAAGAAGGTAACAGAAGTTCTAATTGAATGCGATTCACCCCGAAGGGCATGCTTTCCAAAAGGCGATTGATAAAAAAATTCGCATGGCAACGGACATGGCAGGCGTGGGTGGGACAGGTGGCCAGGGCCACGTGAGCCATGCGGTTTAGTGCCGGTTGAATGCAAGCGGCGGACAAGCGGGCCAGACTGTTTGAGCGCAGCGAGTTTCTGGGCCGCCCGCCGTGCATTTTAGGGACACTTGACCGCTTGGCGTGTGGCATCGGCCACCTGTTCCACCCACGCCGGGTTTAATGTATAGCATTCAGTTAGAATAGCTGACAAGGTAACCTGTCGGTTGTCAAATCCACTGCCAGCGATTAAAATGCCATGGTGTTGATATGCCCCGACCTTGGACCGGCCCATTCATCTCTGCGAATCCTGAAATTCATGCGGCATCAGCCGGGCCTGGGACTTCAACGGCAGAACCTGCGGGATCGGGTTGTCGGAGCGCGGTGGCATGTACTATCGTTCGCTTTTCGTTATGATTTTAATTTTTAGATTTCCGGTCTCTCCGGAACAGGAGGTGTCCCATGGCCCAAAAGAAAATATTGATGATCGTCGGCGATTTTGTTGAAGATTACGAAGTGATGGTGCCGTTTCAGACGCTGTTGATGGTCGGCCACGAGGTCCATGCCGTCTGCCCGGACAAAAAGGCCGGGGAATCGGTCAAGACCGCGGTGCACGACTTCGAGGGCGACCAGACTTACAGCGAGAAGCGCGGGCATAACTTCACCCTCAATGCCACCTTCGACGACGTGGCGGCCGAGCGTTACGATGCACTGGTGATTCCCGGGGGGCGGGCACCGGAATATATCCGCCTCAACGGCCGCGTGTTGGAAATGGTGCGTCATTTCGCTTCGGCCGGCAAACCCATTGCCGCCATCTGCCATGGCGCGCAGGTGCTCGCGGCGGCCGGGGTTCTGGAGGGCAGAAGCTGTTCGGCCTATCCGGCCGTGGGACCCGACGTGACGCGGGCCGGCGGCAAGTACATGGATATTGCCGTGGATCAGGCCCACGTCGACGGCAACTTGATCAGCGCCCCGGCCTGGCCCGCCCATCCCCAGTGGTTGTCGAAATTTCTGGCTGCTTTGGGCACGCGCATCGAGTTGTGATTCAGGGCGAAGATCCCCTGCCTGATCAGTAACGCCATTGTGACCAAGTCTTAAACGGAGAGGTGCGTTGGCCGATTCCAATTTTATTCGTAAATGCATAAATGACACCGGCGAAGGATTGCGCGACGGTCTTTCTCATTACTCTGGCGCCAGTCGTGTCGCCGTGATTTATAGGGTTCAGCCGGAAGACCCTCCCTCCATTTTCGATCCGCAGCATCTATTGCGTGGCCATGAACCCATCCTCAAAGAGCTTTACCTGGATCGCGCGGAGTGGCAGGCAAAGACGGCCTTGTCGGAGTATATGAAGGGGTTTGGTCATTTTATTCCTGAGAAGAACTTGCATTTAGCCGGGTTGGTCTCTTACGGCAGTCGTTCGCGAGAGGTGGCTTACCAGATGTGGTTTACCGAGCACCATCCCGATGTCTGCTCCGTCGGTCCCACCGAGCGTTGGCTGGAGTATGCCGCCTGGCGTCTGTCGCATGATCTGGCTAACAGCACCGAGCTTTATACCGGCATATCCGGAAGCTTTTTGAGAGAGTATGCCACCCACGCCGTTCGAGATTATATCGTCGACCAAATGAATATCCATTTGGGATGGGATACCCCGCTGCGCATTTTTCCCATTCTGGACGCTGTATTGAGCATATCCAAAACACGTGAGGAGCATGCCTGGCCGCGTGGAAGGCTTGTTTTCGTCGAGCGAGGATCCATTGAGGAGCTGGACTACGTGATCCGCTTCCCGGCCAACGAATTGCCGATATTGGCCAATTTCAAGCACGTGTGCAAATTGCTCCAGGCGGTGGAGAGCGCCCCGAGGGTCTTGGTGTCTGACGGTATATTCATCATCGGCATTGCCGAGGGGGCGGTGCCCGCCTTCTATTTGGTGGCAGATTTTTTTGGTCAGTATGGATATGTATCCATCAAAGAAGAGGCAGTGTGCAGTTTCTCGGATGGCAGCTTCAAATCCACCACCCGTCGGGCCAAGCTGGTACAGGTCGAAGAAGCATTGCTCGAATCGGAGCTGGATAACGAAACGGGAAGTCAACTCTACAGAATTGTCTTGCAGCTCGTGCATCATGCCCAAGCTAACCGTTTCGGATGCACGCTGGTCGTTGATTTGAACTGGACACCTGTAACGATCGCAGGCCACAAGCCTGATGATCCCATTGATCTGACATCGCCCAATTCCATCGAATTGGCCCAGTCCCTGTGCAGAGTGGACGGAGCCCTGCACATCTGTCGGGATTTGAAGTTGCATGGATTTGCATGCCTGCTGGACGGACTTAAACTCGAGAATGAAGACCGATCTCGAGGTGCCAGGTTCAATTCGGCGCTGCGTTTTACAAAGGCCAACGCCAATATCATCGTGGTCGTGGTGTCGATTGATCACCCCGTATCCGTCATTCAGCAAGGCGTTGAAATCAACGCCCAGTGTGGGTGGAGTCCTCTTCCGACATCCGTCATGGAGCCTCAGCTGCTTGAAGATTGGATCCACTCGACGGTTCATGATGCAAACGTAGAAGAATAGAACAATGCCAGCTTCCATGATTCGGTTCTATTACATGTGAGGATCTGTTTTCAGCATGGGGAACAGGATCGTCACCCGGGTGCCCTGGCCCGGTTGGCTGTCGATGTGGATGCTGCCGCCGTGCGCCGCCATGATCGCCTTGCACAGGCTGAGCCCCAGGCCGAAACCGCCGGTGGCGCGGGATCGCGAGGGATCGACACGATAAAAGGGATCGAAAACACGGTCCAGATCTTCCGATGGAATGCCGATGCCGTGATCCTGGACCGTGATGCGATAATCCGTCCCGTCCCGACCGGCCGTTATCTCCACTGGGCGGCTGCTTTGGCGAGAGTATTTGCGTGCGTTGTCGATGACGTTCTTCAGCAACGTGCGCGCCTTCTGCGAATCAACGCGCACTGCAGCTGCTTCGATGGCCGCCGTTTCTATAGCAGGCGTTTGACCGGTGAACTCGGCCGTCACCGAACGGATAAGTTCACTCATATCCACTTCCCGCAGGTCGATCCCGGCAGCCGATTGGCGCAGGCGGGCCGTCTCCAGGATCTCGGTCACCATGGCTTCCATTTCAGCCAGATCTTCCCTCAAGCCGGCCCTGGTTGTCTCATCGTCCAACAACTCGACGGCCACTTTCATGCGGGCGATGGGCGAGCGTAACTCGTGGCTCACGTCGAGCAGCAGTTTTTCTTTGGATGTGAGCAGGTTCTGGATGCGTTCGGCCATATGGTTGACCGATGCGGCCAGGTCTTGGAATTCATCCGAACGTCTCAGTGGCATGCGATAGCTCAGATTTCCATCCCCGTATTGATCCATGGCGGCGGTCAGCCAGCGCACCGGCTGCATCACCCGGCGGATGTAGAGATAGGCGGCGGCGAGGATCAGCATCAAAACGATGCACACCATGACCAGGGTTTTCACCGCCTGGCTTTCGAAGGCCTCACTTTTCAATCGCCAGAAGATGAGCCGGCCGCCGCCATGGGCCACACGGATAAAATGGCCTTCCCGCCCGGCACCGACCTGCACCTTCGGGCTGTCGTGCCACAGGTGGCGATGGGCGCTGAAATCGGGCAGGGGTGTTCCCTGGGGAATGGTCCAGATCTCCCCGGGCCCCTCGAAATGGATCATCATGCCGGTACGGGCCGCGATGGCCTGAGCCCGCACCCGGTCGGGCGGGTCGCCGATATCCTGCACCAGGTAGTGGATATACTGGGCGAAGTTGAGCCGGAAAGCGTCGGCCATGTTCCGGCGCAGGGTGTAAAACCCACCCATGACGGTCAGGGTCATGAGGATGCCAGCCAGCGCGATGACGGCCACGAGACGGAAGAAGACCGAGTGAAAGAACCGCTTGAAATGCCGCCTATGCATCTTGGGCATCGCCTCCCACGAAAACATAGCCCGCGCCCCATACGGTTTTGATGAATCGGGGAGCGCGCGGATCGTCGCCCAGTTTCTGTCGCAACCGGCTGATGGTAATATCCACGGTGCGATTGAAGGCCTCGCTGTCCATGCCGCGCAGCTCCTGCAGGATTTCATCGCGATCCAGAACCCGGCCCGGATGGCTGGCCAAAAGGGACAGCGCATTGAATTCGTTGGTGGTCAGTGCGATCTGGGCCCCATCGATCATCGCCTGGCGCCGGCCCAGGTCGATGGTCAGGCGTCCGCGTTCGAGCAGGCGGTTATCCGGCGCCTGGCGCGTGCGGCGCAAAACCGACTGGATCCGGGCCACCAGCTCGCGAGCTTCGAAGGGTTTGGGCAGGTAGTCGTCGGCCCCTAGCTCGAGGCCCACGACCCTGTCCATCAGATCTCCCCGGGCGGTCAGCATGATGATGGGCACCCTGCTCGACGTACGAATCCGTTTGCAAACCTCGAACCCGTTGGTGTCCGGCAGCATCACGTCCAGGATGATCAGGTCGGGTGCCTTCTGCTTGAGTAGCTCCATTCCCTTTTCCGGGTGGGCGGCCGCCAGCAGTCTGAACCCAAACCCTTCCAGGTACTTGGCCAGCAAACGATTGAGTTTTTCGTCGTCGTCGATGATCAGCAGGGTCTGGTTCACATCACTCCGTCTCCTTCGGTTGGCCGCCGGGCGAAAAAACGGCCATCGGATAGCCGGCGATCAAGCCGATGCCGGCCAATACATGGGCGCGCCACAGGGACCAGAATCGGCTGTCCACACCCCCCGGCACCCATCCGGGGTTGCCCTCGCGGGGGCAGATCGCCGCCTTGCCGGTCGGGCGGACGGGCGGTGCGGTTGGGTGACCTTCCGATGGTGCGGGCGTTTTATCGGATTTTTGCTGATTCTCTTTTGGCATTGTTTTCATCTCCTTTCAAGTTCGAAGCCGGACGGTGATCCGGCCACCGGACGCGAAGCACGCCGATGGCCGGATCCCATGAAAGCCTGCACTCTATCTGGCGTTTCGCCACAGGCGGCAACCGCCGCGGCTCGAGGCGTGCGTTTCCATGGCCTGCACCAAAAGCCCGCGCTGTTCGTCGGACAGGGCGGCATGAAAACGCACGAACTGGCTGGCGGCGAAGGCGGCCATGCGGTCGAATTTTTGGCGGTGCTGCGCCATCAACGCCGCCACATCCTCTTCGGTGATACGCTCCTGTTCGACCAGGGCGATCACCTGACGATGCGCCTGCTCGCGGCCGGTGTGCAGCTCGACGATTTTCTCCTTGAACGCCGTGGCGATCTCCTGCAGGAGGTGTTGCTGTGGATCGTCCAGCTCGAGTTCACGGACGATCTTGTCGGTCAAATGATCAATGCGCTCCTCAGGTGAATAGAAATGGTGGTAGCCATAGGCCGCGCCGGTGAGGATGATGCTGGCCAGCGCGACGACCATACCGCCGTAAAACATGTGACGTTTTTTCATGATGACCTCCTTTAGGGCCTGTTGATGGGAGTTGAAACGGTTCCGATATGGTGTGGACCCTATCGCACATTCCGGGGAAGTGCTTTTCAGGCGGGTAACGAATGGTAACAAGTTGTAACGGTGGTGTCGCTGATGATAAATCGTCAGGTGTTCGTCTTCATTTTTACCCTGGCGATCGGCAGGGAATTGGACTAATCTTTGTCAAGCGGTTTCCGAACAGGAAACCTGGCAATCGAAACAGCAACCGGGAAGGAGAGAGGCATGGGGGAAACATTCACGATTCGCAATCTGGACGACATCGAAGTCATCGAAAAGGTACCGTTGCACGAACGGGTGACCGAAAAAAGCACTTATGAACTGATCGGCAAGGGCGCGGCAATCAATCCGGACGCCACGGCCATGAGTTTTATTCTGGACGGCGAGCGTTTTCAGGAGCCGATCCGGGTCACCTACGGCCAGTTCATGGCCAAGATCCGTCAGACGGCCAACATGCTGGCCGATTGGGGCGTGGGACCGACCGATGTGGTCACCTACCTGCTGCCCAATCTGCCCCAGACCCATTTCGTGCTCTGGGGCGCGGAGACAGCCGGCATCGCCAACCCGATCAACCCCATGCTGGAGGCCGACACCATCAAGGAGATCTGCCAGGCCGCCGGCACCAAGGTCCTGGTCGCCCTGGGCGATATGCCGGGGGTCGATATCTGGCCCAAGGTCGAGCAGATCCGCAAATCGATTCCGTCGCTGGAGAAGGTGGTGCGCGTCATGGGCCCCACGGACGAGGCCGAAGGGATTTTTTCGTACGAGGAGACGGTGGAGCGCTATGCGGGCGATCGCCTGACCTTCGACCGGCAGATCGCGCCAGACGATATTGCTTCCCTCTACCACACCGGCGGCACCACAGGCCGGCCCAAGCTGGCCAGGCGCAGCCATTTCAACGAAGTGGCCCTCTCCTGGGGGCTCAAAGCCGCCGCAGAACTCCAGCCGGGCGAGGCGGTCATGGTGGGCCTGCCCCTGTTCCACTGCAACGGCACCTGCGTCACGGGCCTGCTGCCCTTCTCCCTGGGCGGCGAGGTGGTGATTCTCTCCCCGTCAGGCTATCGCAACCCCTCGATCATGAAGAATTTCTACAAAATCGTGGAATATTACAAACCGGTCTTCTTCTCCTGCGTGCCCACCGTGCTTTCGGTGTTGCTGGACATCCCCGTGGGCGATGCCGACATCTCCTCGCTCAAGTACCTGATCTGCGGGGCGGCGCCGCTGAGCGTCGAGCTGTTCCGGCGCTTCGAGGCCCATTCGGGCATGAAGATCCTGGAAGGCTATGGCCTCACCGAATCGACCTGCGCCTCGTGCGTCAACCCAAAGGACGGCGAGCGCAAGATCGGCAGTATCGGCATCCGCCTGCCATACCAGGGTGTCAAGGTGATGGTCCTGGACGCCGACGGTCGCTATCTGCGCGACGCCGAGATCGACGAGATCGGCTCGGTCTGCATCAGCGGTCCCACGGCCTTCAAGGGCTACGTGGAAGAGATCCACAACCGCGGGCTGTGGGTCAAGGAGGGGTGGTTCAACACCGGCGACATGGGGCGCATGGACAAAGATGGTTTTTTCTGGCTCACCGGCCGCATGAAGGAGCTGATCATCCGCGGGGGCCACAACATCGACCCGGCCACCATCGAGGAACCCCTCTACAAAATGAAGGGGGTCAACATGGTGGCGGCCGTGGGACGCCCGGACGCCCACGCCGGCGAGGTGCCCGTGGCCTACGTGGCGCTGGCCCAGGATGCCGGGATCAGCGAGAATGACATCGTGCAGTGGGCCCAGAGCCACATCGGCGAGCGCGCCGCCATCCCCAAGGCGGTCTATATCGTGGATCAGATCCCCCTCACGGCCGTGGGCAAGGTCTTCAAACCCGCTCTGCGCTGGGACGCCACGCGCCGGGCCTACGAGCAGGAGCTCGCCCAGCTGGGAGATCTCGCTCAATCCATCGAGGTGCGCGTGGCCGAAGACAAGGTGCACGGCACCCTGGCCACCATCCGCATCCAGGCCGCACCGGGTGCCGACCGCGCAGCGATCGAGGCGAAGGTCGGGGAGTTGCTGGCGCGGTATACGGTTCGGTTTACGGTCGAATTTCTTTGAATGGGGAGGGAAGAAGAAAAGAAATTCTGAATTCAAAATGCTAAGTGGAAAGTGTAAAGTGTAAAGTTTAAAGTGAAGGTATTCTGTCGATTTGAGGGCGGGGGTAGTGCAGTTCAACCGGCGGTATTCCACGCGTACTCGTACTCAGCGCAGCGGTACTCGTACTCGTTCCCGAAGGGCGGAAGTTTTTAATCGAACGGGGAGTGAAAGTTAAAATTAAAAATCGAGAACGAGTGCGAGTACGCGATGGAAGGACCAAACAAAACGGCGATCCCCACCAGGTGAGGATCGCCGATTTTAATTACAGAATTACGCCTGTCTTAAAGTACTATTGGACCTTCGCTTAAAACTTGATGCGGGTACCGGCCATGGCCACATGGATGTCTTCCGGGTCGTCGCCGTTAGGAACATCCAGCATGTAGATGCGATAGGCCGCATACAGTTCGATCGGCTTCCACGGTTTGACCACATAAGCGAAACCGTAGTTTGAAGAGTCCGTGTCATCAGCGTAAAGGTCTTGGGTTAAGCCATATTCGATGGAGAATGCATGGATGTCGAACTGGTACCCTATTTTGCCATAGTAGGTGGTGGACTCGTCCCTGCCCCTGGTTTCTTGTTCATAATCACGCTGGCCATAGGCAACGGTGAGGTTTAAGCCAAAAGGTGCCAGCCAGGAGATGGAACCGCCCCATTGGGCATCCTCGCTATCGTATTGGCCCTCGGGATTCGTATAACCGATAGCTGCGGCGATTTTGTTGCCGGAAAATTCACCTGCATACCAGAGGGCCGTGTCCCAAGCACCGCCATTGGCGGCACTAGCCGACAAAGTGAAACCTGCGAAGGTTGGTGTGTTGTAGCGCACGCGCTCGGCACGGCTCAAACGACCATCAAAGTTATTGCGAGTGTCGCTAATAGTCAAATAATCCGGGGTAGCAGTCGTAGATTTGTCAAAAAAAGGATTGCCGTCGCTTGCCTTCCAGATTAGCGATCCGCCGGTGGCGGTGATATCCGAATAGGTGATCACTGAAGTGCCGGACAGGTCCACTTCCAGGCTGCCGTTGGAAGCCGTGTCGCCCTTGCCGATTTCAAACTTACCGAACCGGGTATCGAAGTAAACGTTAAACCAGCGGTCGTTCCAATTGAAGGCACCATCATTGTCCTGATCGATCTGGACAGCGCTCGAAGCATTACGCACAGCCTCCAATTCGAACTGCAGGCCGACCGTGACCTCACCGAACTTTTCAGAACCGGTGAGGCGAACACGGGTCGATGAGGTACTGTTATCCGTGATGAAAAAATCCTCTTGATCCCCATCATTGGCATACATCACCATCTGGTTGATCTGGCCGGATACATTGGCCTCGAGGGCGCAGGCCGGATTGATGCCGGCAAACAGCATTGCCGCGCAGACCGCGCCTACCAATAACGTTTTTGCACAAACCTGTTTCATGTTTCCTCCTTTAAGGAATTGAATCTTTTGCGGGGAATCCCCACATAGGTTACACCGCGGGTACACTCCTTGACGAACCATCGACAGGCGAGATAGTACGGTCTGGAATCCGGCCGCGGATTTTCAAAAACCGTTGGAATTCCCTATTACCAAACTTTGCGCATTTAGCAACCATTTCATGAGGTCTGTGCTAGCCGAATGTTAGATATCAGTTAGGCGGGCGTGTTCCTCCTCTTTTTATAATCGACAGAATACCTTCACTTCAAACTTTACACTTTAAACTTTAAACTATCCCTTATAACTTGCCCCACCGGTCCCTATCCAAAATTCAAAATCATACTATCCCGCGCCGTATAAACATCGAACCCCCTCCCGGCCGCCTCGGCCACATGCCCGGGGATGGCGATGCCGGCGGGATGGCGGCGATAGTTCAGGAAGGTGCGTCCGTCGATACGCACTTTCATGCCGGGCACCGGAGATTTGAGTGGGATCACGGCGTAAGCATCGCGCAAGGGCGCATACAGCTCATGGTAGCCCAGTTCTCGGGCCTTTTCGCCGATGTTCACCTCCATGTAGTGTCTGGCGTCAGGTTCGATCTGGTCATGGTAAACCTCTCCAATACGGTCCAGCACGTCGTTGATATGAGCGTTCATCACGATACCTCCTTCTCATTGCCCATCCACAAATGGCCAATTGGCCCGATATCGGCGTTGCGCGAAAAATTTAATCCTCGGAATACCGACCATATGCCTGCGGTTAAATTTTTCGCGCGCCTTGATCTCAACCCAATTTGCCTATTTGTGGACGGACACTCATTAAAATAATCAATTGTGATGACAAAAAGTTAGGTATTGTGGAAGCAGGTTCAATGGCAGATGAAGAGGGGCGCTATGGGAGGGTAATGGTAGGTGTCTCTTGTGTTATTTACGCTTGGACACCGAGCGCCACCCGCCCAAGGCGGAATAGGTGGGGCGCAGCACCTTGCTGATGTCCCGGGCCTGCTCAATGACATAGAACGCCGCCGGGTCGATGCGGCGCACGTCGCTGAGGATCCATTTCAAATCCCTTCGGCGGCAGGCGATATAGAGTTCTTCGACCGGGCCATACATGCCTTCGCCCCGGAAGATGGTAACCGGCTGGCCGTTTTGGCGCAGATTGTCGGCCAGTTGGCGGCCGGTATTGGGGGTGATCACCTTGAGGATGATCAGGCCGAAGGCCAGCTTGCGTTCGACGACGATGCCGACCACGTTGCCGGTGGCATATCCCAAGGCATAGAACAGCACGAGCAGGGGCTGCTCCTTGACCTGGTTGATCACCGCACTGGCCACCAATACCCAGATGGTGATTTCGAAGGTGGCCAGGAAAAAGGCGATGGTGGTGCGGCCCTGAACCGTGATGATGGTGCGCACCGTACCGATGGAGACGTCGCAGATGCGGGCCAGGAAAATGACCAGGCCGGTGAGCAGGATGGGCATGTCGAACATGGCGCGGAACTCCTGTGGTCTAAAGCTTGGCGCGGGCGTACTGTGAGGGCCAGTCGATGTCCTGGCCCAACTCCCGGGCGGCCTTCAAGGGCCAGTAAGGCTGGCGCAGCATTTCGCGGCCCAGCAGCACGGCATCGGCCTGCCCCGTGGCCAGGATCTGTTCGGCTTGCACCGCTTCCGTGATGAGGCCGACGGCGCCGGTGGCAATGTCGGCCTCTTTGCGGATGGCGGCCGCCAGAGGCGTTTGGAAGCCCGGCGCGACCGGGATTTTGGCATGGGGCACCAAGGCGGCGCTGGAACAGTCGATGAGATCGATGCCCATGGGCTTGAGCCGCCGGCAGAATTGGATCGATTGGGCCAGATCCCAGCCGTCGTCCACCCAGTCGGTGCAGGAGATGCGCACGAAGAGCGGCAGGTGCGCCGGCCACTGTTTGCGAGCGGCTTCCGCCACCATCAGCGGCAGGCGCATGCGATTTTCCAGGTCGCCGCCGAAGCGATCGGTACGGTGGTTGGAAAGCGGCGACAGGAATTCGTGCAGCAGGTAGCCGTGGGCCATGTGCAGTTCCAGCACCTCGAAGCCGGCGGCCAGGGCCCGGGTGGCGGCTTCGGCGAATTGATCCACGACCTGTTGGATCTCTTCGGTGGTCATCTCCCGCGGCATTGGTGAGGCGTCGCTGAAGGGCAGGGGGCTGGGCGCCATCGGTTGCCAACCGCCGTCGTTTAAGGCGACCGTTCCACCGCCGCGCCAGGGCGCATCGGTGGAGGCCTTGCGCCCGGCGTGGGCCAGTTGGATGCCGGGCACGCAATTTTGGGATTTGATGAAGGCGGAAATGGGTCTGAAGGCTTCGGCCTGCCGATCGTTCCACAAGCCGCAATCCCATGGCGAGATGCGCCCCTTCGGGCTCACGCCGGTCGCTTCGACGATGACCAGGGCAGCGCCTCCCACGGCCCGGCTGCCCAGGTGGACCAGGTGCCACTCGTTGGGCATCCCGTCCCGGCAGGTGTACTGACACATGGGCGAGACGAAGATGCGGTTCTTGAAGGTGATGGATCTCATGGGCAATGGGGAAAAGAGGCGGCTCATTTTTCGGTCTCCGTGGCATCGTTTCGGTACAACGCGTTTATTCCATGTCGAATTTGGTCCGCAGCGCCTTGATGCGCCCCCGGCGGACCTTCTGGTCCACCCGTTTTTGCCTGGCCTTGAGGTTCGGCCGGGTGGGCCGTCGCCGTTTGGGGGTGACGACCGCCCTGCGGATCAGTTGCTGGAGGCGGGCCAGGGCCGCGGCACGGTTTTTCTCCTGGCTGCGAAACTCCTGGGCCTTGATCACCACCACCCCTTCCCGGGTGATGCGTTGGTCGTTCAGTTTGAGCAGGCGCTCCTTGAAAATGTCGGGCAGCGAGGAGGACGGGATATCGAAGCGCAGATGGACGGCCGATGCCACCTTGTTCACATTCTGGCCGCCGGCCCCCTGGGCGCGGATGGCCTCGATGTCGATTTCGCCGATGGGGATGGCCACTTTGTCGGTGATGGGCAACATGCCGGACCTTTTCTCCTATCCCAGGTAGACCGTGATGACATCCTTGCGCGCATTGACGTGTTGGATGGTGACCTGGACCAGGTCTTCGGGCTTGAATTTGATGTTTTCGGCGCCGGCCAGGGGGCATTCGATCAGGTATTGGGGAAGCAGGATGAAATACATGCCGCGCCGTTTGTGCAGAATGACGGCCTCTTCCTTGGTGCCGATGCGGCCCTCCAGGTATTTGAGCAGCCAGTAGCGATGGCGGCGGTACTGAAGCCGGCCGACGCGGGCCATGGGTTCGGCCAGGGCGGCGATGGCCGCATCGATCTGTTCGGCCTGGTAGGGTTGCTCCAGGCCCAGTGCCGACCGCAGCTGGCGTTGGGTCATCAGGTCGAAGTATTTGCGGATGGGCGACGTGCAGGTGACGTAGGCCGCCACGCCCAGCCCGGCGTGGGGTTCGGGGCTGCTGCTCAGGTTGAAGCGGTTGATCTGCTTGCGCTGCATCCAGGATTGAAACAGGGACCCTTGGTCCCGTTCGAAGAGGCGTTCGCGCGGTTCGGCCTGGGAGCGGAAGATGGCCGGGAGCCCCTTTTCGCTGAGGAATCGGGCGGCCAGGCTGTTGGCCAGGATCATCAGCTCGGAAACGAACAGATGGGAGGGGTTTTCGCGGTCGATGCGCGTTACCACCGGTTTGCCATTGGCATCGATGCGGATGGCGAGCTCGGGCAGTTCGATGATCAGGGCGCCGTCGTCCAGACGCCGGCTGCGGTATTTTTGGGCGATGGCGTGCAAGGCGCGCATTTGCGCGTCCGTTTCGGTCAAGGCGTCCGCATCCTGATAGGTGAGCTGACGGCTGACCCGGATCAGGCTGGGCACGATGTCATAAGCCACCACCTCGGCATCGGAGGTCAGGGTCACCAGGGTGCTGATGGCCGGGCGGTCCTGGCCCTGTTTGAGGCTGCAAATGCCCACTGACAAGGGTTCCGGCAGCATGGAAATCTTACGGTCCGGCATGTAGATGGAGCTGGCGCGGCCCATGGCCTCCTGGTCGATGGGATCGTGGCGGCCGAGGTAGTGGCCGACATCCGAAATATGGATGCCGATCACAAAGTGATCGCCCTGGGGGGTGATGCTCAACGCGTCGTCAAAGTCCTGGGTCGACGGCCCGTCGATGGTCATCAAGGCTAGCTCCCGCAGATCGCGCCGGCCCTCTTCGGACGTCGGCGGATGGTCGGCCAGGGACGCGGCGCGTCTTAGGATCGCCTCGGGAAACCCATCCGTGACGCCCTCGCGCAGCAGATCGAGATTTTCGTTGGGCTGCCACACGCCGATCCTGACCAGGAAGTCGAAAATCGTCTCTATGGAACCGCCCCCGGCCCGCTTGGTCATGGCCCGTCCCAGATCACGCCGGGGGCTCTCTTTTTCAAACAGGTAGTAGGAGATCAGGATCGGGACGATGTCGTCGGCCAGCTCCGGGCGGCCGGCAGCCGCCGGACCCGACAGGACGTTCTTCATCCAGGCGCCGCCCTGCTCCACGAGCCGCGCCTCTTGCTCCTGGCGGGCACGCTGGGCGATCATCTCCTCCACCTTGGCCGCCGGGTGAGGATGGAACTGATCGGGGCCGAACTTGAAGTAGAGCCGATCGTCGAACAGGGCGCGCATCACCGCCGATTCCTGTTCGCTGTTGGCATGCTCGGGAAAGCTGAGGGCCGTCAGGGTAGTCAGGTCCACGGCGGACTGTTCTTCCTGCAGCACCTCCCACAGCCCCTGGATATCCACGGTGAGGCTCAACGCCTTCCTGCGGGCGGCGATCTCCTTGAGGCGGGCCGTCAGCTTGTCCCGCCCCATGGCCGGGTCGAGCCGTTCGGTCGAGCGATGCAGCAGCCGGCCGGCCGAGAGCTTGACCTCGCGATTGTTTTCCGACAGGAGCCGCAACCGCAGATTTTTCGCCTCCAGCACCACGGCGCACAATATTTTCTGGCTTTCGATATATTCAACGACCTGACCCGGTTCCATAGGTTTCCTTTCTCGGCCCCTTTTAACAAGCCGCCCGGCCGAAGTCAATCGGCGTCATGAAAGAAAAATAAGCCAAAACAAGGTGTTGACCAATGACGGCGGACGTCTTAGGTTATCGGCTGACTTTTGGTCGACGGCGATGGGCGAGGGGAAAAAAGTTTTAAGTTTGAAGTGTTAAGTTTTAAGTGATTGATAAAACCATAAAAGTAGCTGAGGCGTCATGCCGGCGAACGCCGGCATCCAGAACCTATTGAAAATACTGGATCCCGGCTTCCGCCGGGATGACGGGAAAAGCAAATTCCGGACTTTTTACGGTGCCGTCAAAATCGATGGTGATGTAAAATATCGTCACCCCTAAAGTGAGCGAATGTTATGAGCGGGCATAAAACCGCCCCAAAGAGATTCGGGTGGCCCTACAGGCCGTTGCCAAAAAACGGATTTTTTGGGGATGCGTTTATCCTCGCACGGTTGGAGAATCTATATGCAGCAAGCAAACGACATTGGTTAATAATCGACAGAATACCACCAACTTTACACTTTAAACTTTACACTTTAAACTTTTATTCATGAAACCCCGCGATCTCATCAAACCCTATTTCGTTTCACGCTGGCGTATCATCGCCCTGGGCCTGGCCTCCCTGATCATCGTCGATTTCTTGCAACTCATGGTCCCGCGGGTCATCAAGTGGGCGGTGGATGACCTGACCCTGCTGCGCGCCGACGGGAGCGGCCTGCTGCGCTATGCGGCGGCCATCGCCGTCCTGGCGCTTTTGATCGGCGGCTTCCGCTATGTCTGGCGGCGCTGCCTGCTCGGCACCGCGCGCTACCTGGAGGCGGACTTGCGCAACCGCCTGCTGGCCCACCTGCAGACCCTTTCGGCCGAATTTTTCAACCGCACCAAGACCGGCGACCTGATGGCCCACGCCACCAACGACATCCAGCAGGTGCGCATGGCCGCCGGCATGGGGCTGGTGGCCCTCAACGATGCCATCGTACTGGGCGCCGCCGCCATCGGCTTCATGCTCTACATCCATGTGGAATTGACCCTCTACGTGCTCATCCCCATGCCGCTGGTGGTGCTCAGCGCGCGATTGCTCGGGCGCCGCCTGCACCATCGCTACCAGGGGGTGCAGGCCGCTTTCTCGGACCTGACGGAAGCGGTCCGTGAACGTCTGGCCGGCATGCGCATGATCAAGGCGCACAACGCCGAAGGGGCGTCCATGGCGGCGGTGGAAGGTGTCTCCCGCGGCTATGTGGCCCAGAACATGCGCCTGGTGGGTGTGACCGGGGTTTTCTTCCCGCTGATGGTGATGCTGACCAACCTGAGCCTGGCGGTTGTGCTCTATTTCGGCGGCCGCAAGGCGATCCTCAACGAGATCACGCCCGGCGATTTCGTGGCCTTCATAAGCTATCTCGGCCTGCTCTCCTGGCCCATGATGGCCCTGGGCTGGGTGACCAACCTGATCCAACGCGGGGGGGCCTCTCTGCAACGTCTCGGGGCCATTTTCGAACAGCAGGCCGGGATCCGCAATGCCCCTGCAGCCAAGCGCCTGCCGGCCGCCCGGGGGCACATCGTGTTCGACGAGGTAACCTTTTCCTATGATCGTGATCCGCGCCATGCGGTGCTGTCCGACATCCGGCTCGACATCCGGGTTGGTCGGGTCCTGGGGATTGTGGGGGCGCCGGGTAGCGGAAAGAGCACCCTGCTGAGCCTGGTGCCGCGGCTGTACGATGCCACCCGGGGCCGGTTGACCATCGATGGGCTGGATGTGCGCGACATCGACCTGGCCGACCTGCGTCGCCAGGTGGCCTACGTGCCCCAGGAGCCGTTTCTGTTTGCCGGCACCATTGGGGAGAATTTGACATTCGGCTGTCCCCGCGACTGCGCCGCCCGTTTCGACCAGGTCGTGGCCGATGCCGGATTGGCCGAAACCCTGGCCCATCTCCCGGCCGGCCTGGAGACCCTCGTGGGCGAAAAGGGGGTCCTGCTTTCAGGCGGTCAGAAGCAACGCATCGCCCTGGCGCGGGCCCTGCTCGTCGATGCACCCATTCTGCTGCTCGACGATCCCATCAGCCAGGTGGATACCCAGACCGCGGCCGTCATCGTGGCGGCCATCCGGCGTATGGCCGGCCGCAAGACGATTCTCATCGCCTCCCACCGTCTGTCGGCCGTGCGGTTCGCCGACCAGATCGTCACCCTGGACAACGGCCGCCTGGTCGAGGCCGGCACCCATGAGCAGCTGCTTTCCGCGGGGGGGTATTACGCCCGGGTCCATGGCCTGCAGGAGCTAGAACATGCGCGCTGATTACGGCTATGTGGAAGAGGGCCACAGCGGCAAGCCCTACGATCCGGCCCTGATCCGTCGGTTGTGGCCCCTGGTGCGGCCCCATCGGCGTATGCTCCTGGGGTCGGTGGCCCTGGTCGTGATTCTGACCCTCATCGAACTGGCCTTGCCCTATTTCGGCAAAATCGCCATCGACCGCTACATCGTGCCGCCCGCAACCAGCGGCGATGCCGGCCCGGGTGCGACCGGTGGCGCCAACGAAACAGAGGCGAGCCGTTACCTCACCGTGCCGCTGACCACGCCCGAGACGCGTGCCATCGTATCCGCGCACGCCGATCTCTTCGTGACCGACGGCGATACGGCCCGCATCGCCTATGGCGACCTTCCGCGGTTGACGCCGGAGGACATCGCCACATTGCGGCGGGACGACATCCGGGGGCTGGGATGGGCGGTGGTCGTCTTTCTCGCCCTGGTGGCGGCCGAGTTCGGACTCACCTTCTTCCAGCGCGTCATCATGGAACGGGCAGGCCACACCATCATGCACGATCTGCGCATGCGCCTCTACGCGCATATCCAGCAGCAGAGCATGTCCTTTTTCGCCCGCCGGCCGGTGGCCAGCCTGGTCACGCGGGCCACCAACGATGTGCAGAACATGCACGAACTGTTCACCACCTTCGTCTCCATGGTCTTCAAGGACGTTTTCCTGCTGGCAGGCATCTCCATCGTGCTGCTGGCGCTCGATTGGCAACTGACCCTGGTGGCCTTCGCCGTCCTGCCCATCGTGGTGGGGCTGGCCATGCGCTTTTCCGAGCGGGCGAGGGACGTGTTTCGCGCGCTGCGCGTTAAGGTGGCTGAAATCAATACCCGCATGGCCGAGTCCATCGACGGCATCAAAACCATCCAGTGCTTTGTGCAGGAGGCGCGCAACCGGCAACGTTTCGAGCGCCTCAATGCCGAGAATTTTCGACTGGGCATGCAGGAGATCCATGTGTTTGCCGTCTTCATGCCCATGATCGAGGCCCTGGGCATCGCCTCGCTGGCCGTGCTGGTGTTCTTCGGCGGTCACCAGGTGCTGGGTGGCCACATCAGTCTGGGCATTCTGGTCCTGGCCATCTCCTACATCCGGATGTTTTTCCGGCCCATGAGGGATCTGGCCGAAAATTACAATGTCCTGCAAAACGCCATGGCCTCGGCCGAACGCATTTTCGGGCTGCTCGATATCGACGAACGGCTCTCCCAGTACCAGGACGCTTCCGCTGCAACCGCCTCCCCATCGACGCCCCTGACCCTCCATCGACTGACCCTCGACCGCGTGTCGTTCGCTTATACGCCGGGGGAATGGGTGCTGCGCGACGTGAGTATAGAGCTTCGCCAGGGCCAGCGCGTGGCCCTGGTCGGCCCGACCGGCGCGGGCAAGACCAGCGTCCTCAACCTGGTGCAGCGCTTTTACGACCCCACCGCCGGGCAGGTGCGCATCAACGGCATCGATGTGCGCCGGATCGATCCGCGCCGCCTCCGGGGGCTGACCGCCCTGGTAACCCAAGAGCCGATTCTTTTTTCCGCCACCTTGCGCCGGAACATCTTCCCCGATTGGGAAAATGTCGATGCAGCCACCGAGGCCCGCGTTATCGCCGCGGCCCATTGCGATGAACTGGTGGCAAAGCTGCCCCAGGGCCTCGATACCTATCTCGATAAAGGCGGCGGCGGGCTCTCCAGCGGCGAACGCCAGTTGATCACCATCGCCCGCGCCCTGGCGCGCGATGCGCAGTTGATCCTGCTGGACGAAGCCACCTCCTACATCGACTCCCAGACCGAAGCCGCCATTTACGGGGCGCTGGACAACCTGATGGCCGGGCGCACCTGCATCATTGTGGCCCACCGGCTCTCCACGGCCCGCATGGCCGACCGGATCGTCGTGCTCCAGGAGGGCCGCATTGTAGAAGAGGGATTCCACGACCGACTCCTGGCCGCCGGCGGGCTCTACACCCGCCTTCACCGGCAGGACCGCGTCAACTCGGCCGCCCGGTCCATCCCATAAAACCAGCACGCTCCACCCGCGCCGAATTTAATGAATGGCATTCAGTTAGAATCGCTGGTTCCTCCCGTTTGCACTTGCCAAATTTACGGTCGCATGCTAAGGAGCGCACTGTTTGCACTGTTTAACAGTCTAATGAACAGTCTAAACCGCCGGTGTTTCCTGCTGCACAACTTCAAAGGTTTCCATGCGGCTCGCAACCATGCAATCACCCGGCGCGCTCAGGACCATGCGCCCGTCATTCTCATAACGAAACCCTTAAAAGGAGGTTGGATCGATGGCTTACGATGCGACAAAGATGGCCGACTGGCAGATTTCCGAAGAAGCGGAAAAGAACATGCCCATGCCCGAGGAGTGGCGGGCCAAGCTGGGTCTTGAAGCGGACGAGATGCTGCCCATGGGCCGCCTGTCCAAATTGGACTTTCTGAAAATCATCAAGCGCCTGCAAGGCAAACCGGACGGCAAGTACATAGAAGTGACCGCCATCACTCCGACCCCGCTGGGCGAAGGCAAAAGCACCACCTCCTTAGGCTTGATGGAAGGCCTGGGCGCCCGCGGCAAGAGCGTGGGCGGCGCCCTGCGTCAACCTTCGGGTGGCCCCACCATGAACGTAAAGGGTACGGCGGCCGGCGGCGGCAACTCCCTGCTGATCCCCATGACCGAGTTCTCCCTGGGTTTGACCGGCGACATCAACGACATCATGAACGCCCACAACCTGGGCATGGTGGCCATGACCGCCCGCATGCAGCACGAGCGCAACTACAACGATGAGCAGCTCAAACGCCTCACCGGCATGCGCCGCTTGGACATCGACCCCACCCGCGTCGAGATGGGCTGGATCATCGACTTCTGCGCCCAGGCCCTGCGCAACATCGTCATCGGCCTCGGCGGCCGCACCGACGGCTACACCATGCAGTCCAAGTTCGGCATCGCCGTGGGTTCCGAACTGATGGCCATCCTGGCCGTGGCCACCGATCTGGCCGACCTGAAAGAGCGCATCAACAACATCACCGTGGCCTTCGACAAGAGCGGCAAACCGGTCACCTGCCGCGACCTGGAAGTGGGCAACGCCATGGCCGCCTTCATGCGCAACACCATCAACCCCACCCTCATGAGCACGGCCGAATATCAGCCCTGCCTGGTACATGCCGGTCCGTTCGCCAACATCGCCGTGGGCCAGAGCTCGATCATCGCCGACCGCGTGGGCCTCAAACTGTGGGATTACCACGTCACCGAGTCCGGCTTTGCCGCGGACATTGGATTCGAGAAATTCTGGAACGTCAAGTGCCGCTTCTCCGGCCTCAAACCCCACGTCTCGGTTTTGACCGCAACGGTGCGCGCCCTCAAAATGCACGGGGGCGGACCCAAGGTCGTGGCCGGTAAGGCCCTGGACGACGCCTACACCAAGGAGAACCTGGCCCTGGTGGAAAAGGGCTGCGAGAACATGGTGCATATGATCGGCGTGATCCGCAAATCCGGCATCAACCCGGTGGTCTGCGTGAACCGCTTCTACACCGATACCGACGCCGAAGTGGCCATCGTCAAGAAAGCCGCCGAAGCCGCCGGCGCCCGCTGCGCCGAGTCCAAGCATTGGGAAAAGGGAGGCGAAGGCGCCCTGGAGTTCGCCGATGCGGTCATCGACGCCTGTAACGAAGGCAACGAATTCAAATTCCTCTATCCGTTGGAGATGAAGCTTCGCGACCGCGTGAACCTGATCGCCAAGGAAGTGTACGGCGCCGACGGCGTGGACTGGCTGCCCGATGCCGCCGCCAAGGCCGAGATGCTGGAGAACGATCCCAAGTACGCCGACTTCGCCACCATGATGGTCAAGACCCACCTCTCCCTGAGCCACGACCCGGTCAAGAAGGGCGTGCCCAAGGGATGGCGTCTGCCCATCCGCGACGTCCTCATCTACTCGGGCGCCAAGTTCCTGTGCCCCTGCGCCGGTACCATCAGCCTGATGCCCGGAACCAGCTCCAACCCGGCCTTCCGCCGCATCGACGTCGATCCGGCCACCGGCAAGGTGAGCGGCCTGTTCTAAGCATTACCGACATCGTTTAAAACCTCAAACGCCCGGGCTTCGGCCCGGGCGTTTTTGTTTGGATCGATCGGCAAATTTGACCATTGAATTGGTTAAATAGTGTTGGTATTTAACCAATAAGTTGGTTAAAATGATGTTGGAGGCCGAAATGGACCGTGCATTGGCATTGCAATCTTTACGGCGGTGGAACGCATACTATAAGGCGCTTCGCCAAAAATTGATTCCGAGGCGCAACGTGCCGCCGGTGCCAAAACCTGAATTGGGGCTGGCCGTCTCCGGTGTCCGGAGGTGCGGTAAGACAACTCTCGCGGTCCAAGTCTCCAGCGCTTTTGAAGAAAATGAAGTGCTTTATTACAACTTTGAAGACCCGTTGTTCCTCGAGGCCAACGATGCCCTGGCCATCGATATCTTATGGACGGTATACGAGCAGCATGTTGGACGTACACCGGCTATAACCATTTTCGATGAAATCCAAAACGTAAACGGATGGGAAAGATGGGTAAGGTCCGCCGTGGATCAAGGCAGATCGCGATTCATTGTGACCGGCTCCAATGCAAAACTGCTGAGCGCCGAATTTTCCACGAGTCTAACCGGACGCAGCCTCGAGCACACGACCTGGCCGTTGTCCTTATCGGAGGCAGCCGACTTTCTGGCCGGACGGCCCCGAGCCTATTGCCTCACACAACTTCTGTCCTGGGGAGGCCTGCCGGCAGTTCTATTGACGGAAACCGCAGTGGAGCGTGAGCAACTGCTGCGACAGTATCTTTCAGATATCGTCCATCGGGACATCATCAACAGGCGCAATATCCGAAACAAACGCGCCCTCGATCTTCTGTTGATGTATTATCAAACCAACTTGAGCTCACTGCATTCCTATTCCGCGATCAAAAAGGCATTCGGAATTCCGCTCGACACCGTTGCTGAATATACCAACGCACTTAAGGAAGCCTTTTTGGTGTTTGAGGTGGAAAGATTTCACCGCAACCTGAAAGTACAATCACGTGACCCCCGTAAGATCTATGTGATCGATGCCGGACTCAGGCGCGTAGCGGCTCGCTCCGCCGAAGCGGACGTCGGAAAACTGCTTGAAAACCTGGTGTTCCTTGAACTCAGACGCCGTAATCTACGGCCATACTACTATTCTGAACAAAACGAAGTCGACTTTATCATCACCGAAAGCTACACTCCAACAGCCGCCATACAAGTGTGCGCATATGGGATGGATGTGGAAAGCACGCGCGAACGTGAGCTGAAGGCGCTCGTTGGGTGTTTACATGACCTTGAGTTGGACGAGGGGATGATCGTCACCATGGATCGAAACGAACTCATTGAAATAGACCATAAAACGGTACGATCGGTGTCGGCACTGGATTGGTTGTCGTAGCCATTGCCGCCTGCGTCTGGATGTCGACGGATTGGGAGGGTGAACCGAACCATTAACTCCGGTCATACTTCTTTCTCTTCCGCCACAGGGTGACCCGGGATATGCCCAATTCCGCGGCCGCGGCGCCCAGGTGGCCTTCGTGCTTGGCGAGCGCGTCCATGATGGCGCGGTGCTCGCGCTCGTGCCGTTTCGATTGATTATTCAGGACGCTCGCAAAGTGGGTTTCCTGGGCAGCCATCGGCGCCTGGCTTTCGGGATAGAGGATCTGCAGGGGCAGGCAGGCGGGCGTGATTTCCATCACCCGGCTCATGGCCAGGGCATGCTCCATGGCGTTCTCGAGTTCACGAATGTTGCCCGGCCATGAATACTGCTGCAGCAGTTGTTGGGCGGAGAGGCTGACGGTTTTCAAGTGCCGACGGTCTTTCTTTTGATGCTTGTCGATGAAGTGACCCGCCAGCCGGAGGATGTCCTGCGATCGCTCCCTCAGCGGGGGAATGATAAGGGGAATCACCGCCACCCGGTAGTAGAGATCCATCCGGAATCTTCCCTGGCGGACACCGGCCTGTAGATCCCGGTTGGTGGCGCAGATGATGCGCACGTCCACCGGGTAGAAGCGGTCCGAGCCCACGGGGCGCACCTTGCGTTCCTGCAGCACCCTGAGCAGCTTGACCTGCATGCCCGTGTCCAGCTCTCCGATTTCATCCAGAAAGAGGGTGCCTTCGTGAGCCTCTCTGAAGAGGCCGGCCCTGTCCGAGATCGCCCCGGTGAAGGCGCCTTTTACATGGCCGAACAGTTCCGACTCGAGCAAGGTTTCCGGCAGGGCCCCGCAGTTGACGGCCACGAAGGGCTTGTTCTTGCGATGGCTCTGGCCATGGATGGCCCGGGCGGCCACCTCTTTGCCCACCCCCGTCTCGCCGGTGATCAGAACGCTGGAATCGACCTCTGCACAGCGCACGATGGTTTCAAAGACCGCCTCCATCTCCCGTCCGCTGCCGATCATTTCGGTCTGCAAGTCGCTGCGTCGCTTCTGCCGCCTGAAGTGAAACAACTCCCGTTCCTTTTCCGCCAGGCGGACGTTGTCGGTGATGTCGGTGAGGGTTTCGGCATGGGCGAACAGGCGGCCCTCGTGGTCGTGGATCGGCCGGATCTCCCCAAGAAACTGGCGGTTTTGACCCGCCGCGGTCAGGGCCAGTTCGACCGGACCTGTGGCGCCCAGAGGCACGAGCGGCGATGTGCGGCCGCCATGCAGGGCTAAGCTCTCGGGGCTTCCGAACATGTAGCGACCATTCTCATCGAAGATCGAGACGCAATCCCGGATGCCGAAAAGGATGCTCTGGAGCATCCGTTTTTCTTTTTCCAGGTCGTCGCGCATGCGTTTCTGTTCGCTGATATCCACCAGAAGGATATTGACCGTCGCCGGTCGCCCGTTGTCGTCGGTGTTGAGCGACTGGTGAAAAAGGATCGGAATCTTTTCCCGGTTGCGCGGTCCGTAGATGTAGAGTTCGTACTGGACCGTTTTTTTCCCCTCCTTGAGCAGCCTGGCATTGTGCTCCACCATTTGAATCTCTTCGCGGCTGATCAGGGTGCGCATGTCCCGGCCGATCAAGTTCTTCCGGCTGGCACCGGCGAACTCGAGAAAGGTCTCGTTGACATCCAGTAGAACGAAGTTGAGATCGGTGAGCCAGTAACTGATCTTCAGGTCGTCCAGTATCCGCTTGAAATTGACCTTGTCCCGGGAGTCCATGGCGTCGGGCGGCATGTGGGCGTCGCTCCTTATATTTCAATTTTGTTTCTTTAATGTTTCACAAATTTCATTCGTGTTAAGCATAAATTGAAACATGTCGGGGCGTCAATCGATTCCTGTCGATTCATATTTATTGTTAAATCAACCTGAAGATTCGATCCTGACGTTTGGCACCAACCTTGAAAGACCCTTCCATTGGTATGGATGGGCCTTTGCACCTGAATCACGGCCTTACCGGCATCGTCCATCCCCTTCACGCATCTCCCGGAAAATCGCGCAGGCACCCAAAAGGAGGCAGGCGACACCATGCATGTGATCGCGTCCCGCATCGACACCCAATCGGATGGATATCGCAGGAATTATGACCTAATGGCGGCCCGGGTGGCCGATTTGAACGTGGCGTTGAACCGGTCGATGAACGAGCGTCCGGAAAAGGCGCTCAAGCGGTTGGCAGAGATCGGCAAACTGCCGACGCCGAAGAAGCTGGACCTGCTCCTGGACCCCAACACGCCGTTTCTCGAAATCGCGCCGCTGGCCGCCAAGGGCATGTACGGTGGTACGATTCACAAAGCCGGCGTGATTATCGGGATCGGCATGGTCTCCGGCCGGGAGGTGCTTGTATCGATCAACGACCCCGGCATCAAAGGGGGGTCCTCCTATCCTATGACCGTAAAGAAGACCTTGCGCAGCCAGACGATCGCCATGGAGAATCGGCTGCCCATGGTGAATCTCCTCGATTCGGCGGGCGCCTTTCTGCCATTGCAGTCCGAGATTTTTCCGGATGTGGATGACGGCGGGCGGGTCTTTTACAATCAGGCCATTCTGAGCAAGATGGGCGTCCCCCAGATCACGGCCGTCATGGGTTTGTGCACGGCCGGCGGGGCCTACGTGCCGGCCATGAGCGACGAGGTGGTCCACGTGCGGGGCCACGGCGCCATCTTCCTGGGCGGCCCGCCGCTGGTGAAAGCCGCCACCGGCGAGGAGGTCTCGGCCGACGAACTGGGCGGCGCCGAGGTGCACTGTGCCGAATCGGGTGTGTCGGATTACTATGCCGAAGACGACGCCCACGCCATCGAGATCGTGCGCCGGCTGGTGGCCAACCTGCCTGGCAACCCCAAGGCCCGCCTGACCACCCGGGAGCCCCGGCCGCCTGTTTATGATCCCAAGGAGATATATGGGATCGTGCCCGGGGATATCTCCGATCCCTACGACAGCCGGGAGATCATCGCCCGGATCGTGGACGGCAGCGAGTTCATCGAGTTCAAGGAGATGTACGGTTCTACCCTGATTTGCGGTTTCGCCCACATTCACGGCTACCCGGTGGGCATCCTGGGAAACAACGGCATCCTCTTTTCCGAAAGCGCCTTGAAGGGCACCCAGTTCATCCAGTTGTGCGATAAGCGCCAGATTCCCCTGGTGTTCCTGCAGAACATCACCGGTTTCATCATCGGCCGGGATTACGAGCGCGGGGGTATCACCAAGAACGGCCATAAAATGGTCAACGCGGTGGCCACGGCCACGGTCCCCAAGTTCACCGTCATGGTGGGCGCATCGTTCGGCGCCGGCAACTACGCCATGTGCGGAAGGGCATACGGGCCTCGCTTTTTGTGGACCTGGCCCAATCACCAGATCGGGGTCATGGGGGGCCGCCAGGCGGCCGACGTGCTCATCACCCTGCAGAACGACCAGCGGGCGAGGGCCGGCCAACCGCCTCTGACCGGAGAGGAGGTCGAGGCCATCCGGGAGCCGGTCATCGCGGCGGCCCTCAAGGAGGGCGATGCCTATTACAGCACCGCCAACCTTTGGGATGACGGGATCATCGATCCGGCCAAGACCCGCGACGTCCTGGGGCTTGGCCTTTCCGCGGCCCTCAATGCGCCTCTGCGCAGCGATGTACACGGCTACGGCATTTTCCGCATGTAACATTCATTGTAACCCATGCCCGACAGCAGAGGCCAATCCCATGGGGAACCGCATGTTTAAAAAGATTCTGATCGCCAACCGCGGAGAGATCGCGGTGCGGATCATGCGCACCTGCCAGGAGATGGGCATCGCCACGGTGGCCGTCTGTTCCGATGCCGACCGGCACGCCCTGCACGCCCTGGAGGCCGACGAGGCGGTGCCCATCGGACCCGCCGAGCCATCCAAAAGTTACCTGGACATCGACCGCATCGTCGATGCGGCCAAACAGACCGGCGCCGAGGCCGTTCATCCCGGTTATGGGTTTCTGGCGGAAAATGCGGACTTCGCCGAACGCTGCGAGCGGGAAAGGATCGTCTTCATCGGTCCGCCGGCCCAGGTGATCCGCAGCCTGGGGGACAAACTCACGGCGCGGCGGATCATGCAGGCGGGCGGGGTGCCCATCATACCGGGCATGATCGAGGCGGCCGACGCCCCCGGCGCCTGGGCGGCCGCTGCCGAACAGATCGGCTTCCCGCTGCTCGTCAAGGCATCGGCCGGCGGCGGCGGCAAAGGCATGCGCATCGTCGAGCGCCCCGACGACCTGGCCGAGGCCTGCCGGGCGGCCTCCCGGGAGGCGGCCGCCGCTTTCGGCAATGGCACCATCTACTTGGAGAAATTTCTGCCCAAGTCCAGGCATGTGGAGTTCCAGATCCTGGCCGACCGGGAGGGCCGGACCATCCACCTGTTGGAACGGGAGTGTTCGATCCAGCGCCGGCACCAGAAGATCATCGAGGAGACCCCCAGCCCGGCCCTGAGCCCCGAGCTGCGCGCCGAGATGGGCCAGGCGGCCGTGGCGGCGGCCCGGGCGGCCGGCTACGTGAATGCGGGCACGGTGGAGTTCATCCTGGACCCGGAGGGCCGCTTCTACTTCCTGGAAGTCAATACGCGCCTGCAGGTGGAACATCCCATCACCGAGATGATCACCGGACTGGACCTGGTGCGCCACCAGATCGAGATCGCCGCCGGCCGGCCGCTGAGCCTGATCCAAGATGAGGTGCGGGGCCGGGGCCACGCCATCGAATGCCGCCTCTATGCGGAAGACCCCGAGCAGCGCTTCATGCCGTCGCCGGGACGCATCGTATATTTGCGGGAACCGGCCGGTCCGGGCGTCCGCAACGACTGCGGGGTTTATGCCGGGTGCGAGGTCCCGGTGGAATACGACCCCATCCTCTCCAAGCTGGTGGTCCATGCGGAAACCCGGGAGCTGGCCATCCGGCGCATGATCCGGGCCCTGACATCGTATGTGGTGCTGGGGGTGCGGACGCCCATGGACTTTCTGCTGGATGTGCTCGCCTCAGCCCCGTTCCAGGCCGGCGAAACCTATACCGATTTCATCGCCGCCCATTTCGCCGACTGGGCGCCGGATCGCAAGCGCCTGGGACTGGCAGCCATGGCCTATGCGGCCGATGCCATGGCGCCCCGGGCGCGTACGGCAGGGCCGGTGGCTGCGACTGCGGCGCATCCCGGCCCCTGGCACACGTTGAACCATTGGCGGCTGTAGCCCGCCATCGACCACGATCGCCAAGCGGAGGATCGGCTGCATGGATTGGAAGCTGAGATACAAAGAAGAGACCATCGTTCTGGCGGTGGAACCGGCCGGAGAGAGCGGGTTTATCGCGAACTTCGGCGATCGGGAAGCCCATGTGGTGTTCGAGCGCATTTCCGAGCACCGGCTGTGCCTGATCGTGGACGGCCGCCAGACCTCGGCCTTCGTGGTAGAAACCGCCGATGGCAAGGCGGTGATGGTCGAGGGGCGCACTTTTTTCCTGGCGGACGATCGCGCGCCGCAAATGCGTTCCCGGTCAGGGGCCAAAGCGGGTCCCAAGACGGTCACACCCCCCATGCCGTCGGTGGTGACCCAGATCCTGGTCGCCGTTGGCCAGGCAGTCGAACAGGGGCAGGGCCTGGTGGTGGTGTCGGCCATGAAAATGGACACCACCTTGACCGCACCTTACGCCGGGGTGGTCACGCGGATCAACGTGGCCGAAGGAGAGAAAGTGGCGCCCAAGCAGGTGCTGGTGGATATCGAACCCGGGGCGGCCGATGCGCCGGTGGCGCCATCCGCCGGAGGGGCGTCGTAATGGACGTCGCAAAGATAGTCGTTATGATCGTCGTAAAGATCGTCGTAATGATCATCAAATCGATCAAGGAGGGCGGTTGATGGCGGAAAAGGATCTGATTTACCGAGTCGACCGGCAGGTGGCCACCGTGACCATCAACCGGGCCGCCGCGCGCAATGCCATCACGCCCGAAGCGGTGGTACTGTTCCACTCGGCCCTGGACCAGGCCCAGGCGGATGACGGCGTGCGCGTGGTCTGTATCACCGGCGCCGGCGACAAGGCCTTCTGTTCGGGCGCCGACCTGGGAGGCGGCATGCAGGACGACGACGCCGACCGCCGCAGCCACTTCGACAGCTATGCCGGGCTCATCAGCCGCCTGGCGGAATTTCCCAAACCGACCGTGGCACGGGTCAACGGTCACTGCCTGGCCGGCGGCACAGGCTTCATGCTGGCCTGCGACATCGTGATCGCCAGGGCGTCGGCCCAATTCGGCACCCCCGAGGTCAACGTCGGGTTGTTTCCCATGATGATCGGGGCCCTGATTTTCCGCAACGTGCCCCGCAAGAAGGCCATGGAGATGATCCTGCTCGGCGAGCGGCTCACGGCCGCCCAGGCCCTGGAGATGGGGCTGGTCACCCGGGTGGCGCCGGATGATGATTTCGACGCCGAGGTGGGCCGGGTGCTCGCCGCCCTGGCGGCCAAGAGCCCCATCGGCCTCAAGCTGGGCAAGGCGGCCTTTGCCGCCGCCGAACGGATGCCCCTGGCCGAAGCCGTGCGCTTCCTCGGCGGCCAACTGGTCGAGGTGGCCGGTACCCGGGACGCCCGGGAGGGTATTACCGCTTTTCTGGAAAAGCGTCCGCCCCGATTCAAAGGAGAATGATCCGCATGAGCGACCCTGAAAAACTGATCATCGCCAACTGCAGCGGATTTTTCGGCGACCGCCTGTCGGCGGCCCGGGAGATGGTCCAGGGCGGCCCCATCGACGTTCTTACCGGGGATTATCTGGCCGAACTGACCATGGCGATTCTCTTCCAGAAGAAGCTCAAGTCGCCTGAGGGCGGCTACGTGCCCACCTTCCTCAAACAGATGGAAGCGGTCATGGGCCAATGCCTGGAGAAGGGCATCCGCGTGGTGGCCAACGCCGGCGGATTGAACCCCGCGGGCCTGGCCCGGATACTGAAGACCACCGCTCAAACGCTGGGGGTGTCGCCCAGGATCGCCTACATCGAAGGCGACGATCTGATGCCGCGTCTGAAAATTCTCCAACAGACCGGTGAACCCTTCACCCACATGGACAAGGGGGTGTCCCTGGCCGATGCCGGCGCCGTTCCTATCACGGCCAATGCCTACCTGGGCGCCTGGGGCATCGCCGCGGCCCTGGCGCAGGGGGCCGACATCGTGGTCTGCGGCCGGGTGGCCGATGCCGCCCTGGTGGCCGGTCCCTGCGCCTGGCGCTTCGGCTGGCAACGCACCGACTGGGACCGGCTGGCCGGGGCCTATGCCGCCGGTCACATCATCGAGTGCGGCGCCCAGGCCACGGGCGGCAACTATTCGTTCATCCACGAGGTGCCCTCTTACCGCAACGTGGGGTTTCCCATCGCCGAGATGCATGCCGACGGCAGTTTCGTCATCACCAAGCATCCGGACACCGGCGGCCTGGTGTCGGTGGGCACGGTCACGGCCCAACTGCTCTATGAAATCGCGGCCCCAACCTACCTGACCCCGGACGTGGCGGTGCGTTTCGACACCCTGTCGCTGACCCAGGAAGGGCCCGACCGGGTGCGGGGCGCAGGCACCCGGGGCGAGCCGCCGCCGGAGACCACCAAGGTGTGCATCAACACCCTGGGCGGTTACAAGAACACCATGACCGTGGTGCTGACCGGCCTGGACATCGACCGCAAGGCCGAAATCGTCACCGAAACCCTGTTCGACAGCCTGGACGGCCGGGAGCGGTTCCGGACGGTGGACGTGCAGCTCGTGCACGCCGAAAAGATCGATCCGGCCACCAACGACGAGGCCTTTGCCTTCCTGCGCATCACAGTGATGGACCCGGATGCCGACAAGGTGGGCAAACGCTTCTCGGCCAAGGTGGTGGAGATGGCCCTGGCCAACATTCCCGGCTTCACCTTGACGTCGCCGCCCAGCAACGGGACGCCGGCGGTGGTGCACTGGCCCGCGTTGGTCTCCAATCGCCACATCCACCAGACGGTCTGCATCGACGACCGCCCGACGTCGGTCATCGAGGCTGCCGGTGCCGATGAATCCTTCGTGGTGTCGCCCCCCACGCCGGACATCCCCTCGGTTCCCGGCGGCCCGACCGTCCGAGCGCCTCTGGGACGGGCCTTTGCCACCCGCTCGGGCGACAAGGGCGGTAACGCCAATCTCGGAATCTGGGCGCAGACGCCCGAAGCCTATGCATTCCTGCGGAGTTTTCTGACCACCAAGTGTCTCAAGCGGCTGCTGCCCGATTGCGCACCCTTTTCCATCGAGCGCTACGAACTGCCCAATCTGCTGGCGGTTAATTTCTATATCCGCGGGTTTCTGGGCGACGGCGTGGCGGCATCGTCGCGCAGCGACCCCCAGGCCAAGACCTTAGGGGAATATCTGCGGGCCAAGATCGTGGAGATGCCCGCCTCGATCCTGGTGGTCCATCCGGAAGCAAAACAGGCTGGTCGGAAGCAAAATAGGCCGGAAGCAAATGAGGCCTGAAGCAAAGGAGGTAGGATGAAAGCGATCTGCGCAGACCTGGCCTGGGAGCAGGATACCCTGGACGCCCTGGTGAGCGGCCTGGCCCCGGACCAGTGGCAACTCCTGGCACCGTGCGGCCGGTGGACGGTCAAGGACGAAATCTGCCACCTGGCCTACTTCGACCACACCGCCCGTCTCTCGGCCACCGACCCCGAGGCGTTCCAGCGCCACCTGGCCGAGGATCTGGGCCGGATCAATAATATGGACGAAGCCACCGAAATCACGCTGACCAAGGGCCGGGCCATGTCCACCGACGATCTGCTCGCCTGGTGGCGCCGGGAGCGGCGGCAACTGGTCGACGCCCTGGTTCGTCTGGACCCCAAAGACCGCTTGCCGTGGTACGGACCGCCCATGAGCGCGCGCTCGTTCGCCAGCGCCCGGCTCATGGAGACCTGGGCCCACGGCCAGGACATTTACGATGTCCTGGCCATCGAGCGGCCTCCCAGCCCCGGGCTGCGCCATATCGCCCACCTGGGTGTCACGACCTTCGGCTGGAGCTTTGCCAATCGGGGCATGGCGGTGCCGGAAACGTCCGTGCGCGTCGAACTGACCGCGCCTTCAGGGGAGATCTGGACCTGGGGCGATGAGGCCGCGGACCAGCGCATCAGCGGACCGGCCGAGGACTTTTGCCAGGTGGTGATCCAGCGGCGGCACGTGGACGATACGGATCTGGTGGTGGTCGGCGATGTCGCCCGCAAATGGATGGCGGTGGCCCAGTGCTTCGCCGGACCGCCCACCTTGGGGCCGGCACCCGGAATGCGGGTCATTCAGAAGCAATGCTCTTAGCCATTACCAGGAGGTTTGGATGTATCCCTATCTGTTCAGTCCCATCCGCATTAACCGGTTGGAGGTCAAAAACCGCATCGCCTACCCGGCCCTCGGCCTGGCCTTTTCCCATGACCGGCGGCTCAACGGCCGGTATTTCAATTACTTCCAAGAGATCGCCCGGGGCGGCGCCGGAATCGTCACCGTGGGGCCCGTGGGGGTCGACGTCATCGGCGCCGGTTTTATCGTGCTGACCCTGGACAACGACGGCGCCATTCCTGATTTTAAGCGCCTGACCGACATGATCCGCAGCGAAGGGGCCAGCCCATGGATCCAGCTCTTCCATGCCGGCGCCTATTCGCACCCGATATTGATCAACAACCAGACGCCCATGGCCCCCTCGGCCGTATTGTCCAAATATTCCCGGACCATCCCCCGGGAGATGACCCTCGAAGACATTCTGGGGGTCCAGGAAGCCTTCGCCGCCGCGGCGCGGCGAGCCCGAGAAGCCGGTTTCGACGGGGTCGAAATCATCGCCAGCGGCGGATACCTCCTCACCCAGTTCTGGTCGCCGCTCAAAAACCAGCGCACCGACCTGTACGGCGGCAGTTTCGAGAACCGGGCGCGTTTTCCCCGCGAGACCATCCAAAAGGTGCGTGCCGCGGTGGGGGACGACTTTCCCGTTGGCGTCCGCATGGCGGGCAACGACTTCGTACCGGGCAGCAACACCGATTCGGAAACGCCGGCCATCGCCAGGGCGTATGAAGCGGCGGGCGTGGACGTGATCAACGTCACCGGCGGCTGGCACGAGACCCGGGTGCCCCAATTGCCCATGGAGCTGCCGCGCGGAGCTTACGCCTACCTGGCCTTGAACATCAAGCGGGCCGTGTCCGTGCCGGTGATGGCCTCCAACCGCATCGCCGATCCAGGAGGGGCCGACCGACTGCTGCGCGACGGGTGTGCCGACATGGTCAACCTGGGCCGGGTGCTCATCGCCGATCCCTTCTGGCCCCTGAAAGCCTTCGAAGGGCGCGCCGCCGAGATCCGGCCCTGCACGGCCTGCGGTCAGGGGTGCGCCGACCAGGTGTTCACCGGCCAGCCGGTCTTTTGCGCAGGCAATCCCCGGGCCGGATTCGAGGCCGAGCGGGTGATCGAGAAGACCGACACGCCGCGACGCATTCTGGTGGCCGGCGCTGGTCCGGCGGGCCTCGAGGCGGCCGTCACCGCCGCCCTCATGGGGCACCGGGTGGAGCTTTTCGAACAGGCACCGGACATCGGCGGGCAGATCTGGCTCGCCGGCGCCCCGCCCCACAAGCAGGAGTACCTCGAGTATATCCGCTACTACCGGGCCATGCTCAACCGGCTCGAGATCCCGGTGCATCTCAACACGCCGGTGGATGCGGCGCTGATCCGCGCCCAGGCGCCGGAGCACGTCATCGCCGCCACCGGGGCCGCACCACTGCGGCCGCCCATACCCGGCGCGGACGCCGAAGGCATATTGACCGCCTGGGAAGTGCTACGCCACAACCCGCCCCTGGGCCGCGAGGTGGCCATCATCGGCGGCGGCGCCGTGGGACTTGAAACCGCGCTTTTCGTAGCGGCCAAGGGCACCATCTCCGCCGAAACCCTCGCCTTCCTGTTCACCTACCGGGCGGCTTCCGAGGAGCGGCTGCGCGAGTTGGTCTTCAACGGCAGCTCCAGGGTGACGGTTTTCGAAATGCTGCCCCGGGCCGGCGGAGATGTGGGACGCTCCACGCGCTGGGTGCTGTTCGAACGCCTGAAGCAGTTCGGGGTGACCATCGAAACCGGCGCGAGGGTCACCGAATTGACCGCCCGGTCGGTGGCCTGGGAACAGGACGGCACGGCGCATAATCGGGCGTTCGACCAGGTCGTCGTGGCCTCGGGCTCGTGTCCGGTCAACACCCTGGCCGAGCGTCTGACGGCCCAGGAAATACCATTTACGACCGTGGGCGATTGCACGGGACCGCGCAAGATCCAGGACGCCATTCACGGCGGCTTCTTGGCCGCTTTCAACCTCGACCGGAAGCAGAAGCATGGAGAAGCCGCATGAGCCAGAATCTGTATTTCACCAAAGCGCACGAGCAGGTGCGCGCAGCCATAAGGGATTTCGTGAACCGGCGGATCAATCCGTTCATCGACGAATGGGAAGAAAAGGGGGCCGCGCCGCTTCACGATCTGTTCAAGGAGATGGGGGAACTGGGGTTCCTCGGCATCCGCTACGACGAGCGGTACGGCGGCGAAGGCCTCGACTACTGGTACGAGACGGTGATGCTGGAGGAGATCGCCCGCGCGCGTTGCGGCGGCGTGCCCATGGCCATTGCCGTGCAGACCAACATGGCGACGCCGGCCATCGCCGAGTTCGGCAGCGATTATCTGAAGGAGAAGTACCTGGCCGCCGCCATCCGCGGTGAGATGGTGGGCGCCATCGCCGTCACCGAACCGGACGCCGGCTCGGACGTGGCGGCGCTGAAGACGTTCGCCAGACGGGACGGCGACGCATACGTGCTCAACGGCTCCAAGACCTATATCACCAACGGCACCCAGGCCGATTTTCTGACGCTCCTGGCCCGCACCAGCGAGGCGCCGGGATATCATTCGTTCAGTCTCTTCGTGGTTCCCACCGATCTGCCCGGGTTCAAGATCAGCCGGAAACTCGACAAGCTGGGCATGCGCAGCAGCGACACGGCCGAGCTCTACTTCGACGACCTGCGCATTCCGGCCGATAACCTCATCGGCCAGGAAGGCGAAGGATTCATCTACCAGATGCGGCAGTTTCAGCACGAGCGCTTCTCGGCCCTGCCGATCTGCTACATCGGCGCGGAAGAGATGATCCGCGAAACCGTGGCCTACATCAAGGGGCGCGTCGTCTTCGGCAAGCCCCTGATCACAAAACAGGTCCTGCGCCATAGGCTGGTGGACTGGCTCAGCGAGATCGAGGGCCTGCGGCAGCTCACCTATCACATCGTGCGCATGAAGATGGCCGGCCAGGACGCCACCCGGGAGATCTCCATGGGTAAATTGATCGGCGGGCGCCTGCTCAACCAGGTGGCCGACGGCTGCCTGCAGATGCACGGCGGCATGGGGTTCATGAACGAGATGCGCGTGTCCAGGTTTTTCCGGGACGCCCGGCTGATTTCCATCGGCGCGGGTGCCAGCGAAGTGATGAGCGATATTGTCGCCAAACTCGAAGGGTTTTAGGGTGTTGATGTCTTAAACCAAGTGGCAGTTCCATCCACTTCAGGAGGGTCGACGTGTAAACAAAAACCATTCAAAAAGGAGCTGGGGTGAAGCGCGTTGACAAAACACCGCCCAGAAAGTTGCGAAAAAGCGCCGCGCGAAATCGTTTGATATCATCAAATTTGGATTGATTTACAGAACAAATATGATTTGAAGGGCTTAGCACATGAGATTGTTGATCATGCTTTTTTGGGGGGCATCATTATATGTAAAGGGGTATGAACATCTGGCAGTCGAATTGACCCATTTTCAGGGAAACCATATTCATTCTTCTACAGCGAGTCTTTCCTTTTTTCTTATTACAGCGATGTGTAACTCCACCATATTTTTCAGAACGATGGCTACATTGGGATGGTTTGGGCCAAAAGCCTTTTCCAAGATGCCCAGGGCACGCTTTAAGAGTGGCTCGGCCTTAGCATACTCGCCTTGATCCATATAAAAGCTCGCCAGGTTGTTCAGACTATTGGCGACATCGGGATGTTCAGGGCCAAGCGCCTTTTCCCTGATGTCCAAGGCACGCTTTAAAAGCGGCTCGGCCTTAGCATACTCGCCTTGAGCCATATAAAAGCCTGCCAGGTTGTTCAGACTATTGGCGACATCGGGATGTTCAGGGCCAAGCGCCTTTTCCCTGATGTCCAAGGCACGCTTTAAAAGTGTCTCGGCCTTAGCATACTCGCCTTGAGCCATATAAAAGCTTGCCAGGCTATTGAGACTATTGGCGACATCGGGATGTTCAGGGCCGAACACCTTTTCCCTGATTTCCAACGCACGCTTTAAAAGCGGCTCGGCCTGGGTGTACTTGCCTTGATCCATATAAAGTCTTGCCAGGCTATTGAGACTATTGGCGACACCGGGATGTTCAGGGCCGAACACCTTTTCCCTGATTTCCAACGCACGCTTTAAAAGCGGTTCGGCCTGGGTGTACTTGCCTTGAATTATATAAAGCCCTCCCAGGTTGTTCAGACTGCTGGCCACATCAGGATGTTCAGGGCCGAACACCTTTTCTATGATATCCAAGGAACTTTCGTAGAGTGGTTCGGCCTTAGCATACTCGCCTTTAGCTTGGTATAATTCAGCCAAGTTATTCATATTTTGGGCCACATTGGGATGGTTTGGGCCGTATGTTTTTTCAAAAATATCCCGGGAACGCTGTAAAAGAGGTTCGGCCTTAGCATACTCGCCTCTTCCGATGTAAAGCCCTGCCAGGTTGCTTAGGATTATGGCTACATTGGGGTGGTTTGGGCCGTACGTTTTTTCTAAAACGTCCAAAGAACGACTGTAGAGGGGTTCGGCCTGGGTGTACTTGCCTTGAATTTTATAAAGCGCTCCCAGGTTGTTTAAACTGTTGACGACATCGGGATGCTCGGGGTCAAGCACCTTTTCCCTGATTTCCAACGCACGCTTTAAAAGCGGTTCGGCTTGAGCGTACTTGCCTTGTTTATAATAGAGCATTGCTATATTAGATAGACTTTCGGCCACATCGGGGTGTTCAAGGCCAAGCGCTTTTTTCCTGATTTCCAATGAACGCTTTAAGGGAGAATCGGCCTCGGCATACATTCCGGCCTGAAATAATGCTATACCTTGTAAGCTTAAATATGTCGCAAAAATAGTATCTTGGCCCTGTGGTATCAACTCAGCTGCCTGGTGATAGTATTCGGCAGCTTCGGCATACGCCAGTTGGGTGTTTTTCAGTTCTGCAATCTGCGCTGTGATGGCGGCTGCCGATAATAATCGCTTATGGGCAAGATCTTCAATTTTCCTTGCGCTTTGGATATGCTTTTGTTTGGCCTGTAAAAGGAATTCCTCTGCTCGGTCAAATTCCCCGGTAGCCAAAGATTCTCTTGCCTTTAGCTTCAAGTCTTCCACTTCCGGATCTTCTGAGGAAAATTGCTGCAATTGGGATTCAAGATCTTTGTGACGGTTAGCGATTTGGCGCAATGTGCTATCAAGGTCTTCGGGTGAAACCTGCTTTTCTTGCAAGATCTTGAAAAAGCTCGTTAAAGCCGCTTTGGTAACGCCCAACTCCTCGGAAATGGACTGAAATTCAGCTTCTGAAATACCGTTGAGATTGGTGACATACACATTCATATCACCTTCGACCACAAGGCCACCGTCGAGATTGGTGACGTACATGTCATCTCCGGCCACATTGCCACCGTTCATTTCATCTATATAGGTGCTGGCTGTAACTTCTGGTGAGGGTGAAGGTAGCTGAGGATTGTAAAAAAAGGTAAATACTGCCCATACAGCTCCAACGAGGATAACCACACCACTGCCAATGAACTTCAGGATGGTTCGGTTTTTTCGCTTAGAAAGCCATTCCCAAATCCTTTTCATGAGATATCCGCCTTACAGGTATAACCCCCTGCTAAAAAAAATTAATTTGTAACCAGGATCTCGCAGGCCTTGAGACCTTCGTTTTTTGAGCTTGTATACGTCAATTGGACAGTACAATGCTTAAATGCCGAAAACACGCGCCGCATTTCCGGATGGTCGTTGATGCTGAGGATAAAATGCGACTTCAGGCTGGATAGAGCTTCAGCCAGTTCTTGATAATCGGCCAGCTCAAAATTGTGCTGGTAATATGGCGCTTTATAGTATGGCGGGTCAAGGAAAAACAGCGTGCCCGGCTTATCGTAGGTCTTTAAAAATTGCTGCCAGGGCAAATGCTCGATGGTCACGCCGGCAAGCCTCAAATGGACCTCCGAAAGCTCTTCCTCAATCCGTAGCAGGTTGATCCGCGGCCGGCTCATCGGCGAGGCCCCATAGGTCCTGCCCCGCACCCGACCGGCAAAACAGAGCCGCTGCAGGTAATAATAGCGGGCCGCCCGCTGAATGTCGGTCAGGCCGCCGGCCGCCTGCTGGCGTTTCCAATCCTCGAACCATTCCCGTGAGGCGAGCAGCCATTTAAACTGTTTTAAAAACTCCTCCAAATGGTTTTGAAGCACCCGGTAAAAGCAGATGAGGTCGCTGTCCAGGTCGTTGATGACTTCGTATTTGGAGGGCTCTTTGCGAAAAAATACCCAAGCCGCCCCTGCGAACACCTCGCAGTAGGCTTTGTGCTCGGGCATCATTTCGATGATGGTTTTTGCCAATTTTGACTTGCCGCCGATGTAGGCTAAAGGGCTGTTCATGGGACCCTCCTTGAGTAGATCCAATTGATTGTGATATGAGCCCCTTGCTCGGTCCGAGCGGGGGGTCGTCCATTTTGGATGTGGGGCTGGTGCGAACAGCTCTTCGCCTCATGGGGAGCGGCAACTTCCCAGGAGGTGGCCTCCCAATTACTTAAATATAGACCCTCCTTTTATTGCATTCTTCCGTAGCCTGCGCCGATGCGGCCGTGGCCGGTGGTGATGCGGCCGGCGTTGGTGGTCTGGGCAGGCTCTCCGGTCGGAGTGGAGCCGCCAGTACCATATTCGAGCGCCCCTATGTCCGGGGTCGTGCCGTTATAGTTTATGGTTGTCAGGCCATCTCCGGCCGTAAACCCGGTGGCATCGTCGAGCGTAATTGTGTTGGCCGAATAATCCACTGCCGTGATTACGGCGGTCTCGCCGTCGTCGTCGTAGATCGTGTCTCCAGATAGGCCTACAACCCCAAAGCCGTCGTGAAAAAACTTTGCGCCGTCCGTGGAAAGGGTGAGCACATTGCCAGCGACCGACGCGATGGTGGCCAGCCATGTGCCGGCATCGATAGCCGGACTCCCGGCTTGAAGGGAAAAATCCAGACTGGATGGATTGCCTGTGGGTTGATAATTGGCCAGCGACAGCATGGGGTCGGCAAAAAGAGAGTTGGCATCGAACCCGAGGGACAGCCATTGGGCCTGTGTCACTTGAGCGCCATTATCCCAGAAATAATATGCCCCGCTGCGATAGTTTGGGTTATAGTAGATGTTGTAATCACTGGAATATTGCCCTGGGACCGAATAAGAAGAGGTCTGCGCCCAGGACATATAATAGGCGTTCACCCCTATATTGTTCTTCGCGTGGCAGTCGGTCCATCCCATATGCAGGGCATAAAACGCGCCAGTGATGAGCGGGGAGGTCTGGTTCGATCCCCTGTAGTCGGTATTGTTGTTTATCGATGTGTTGTGGTAGAGCGTCGAGTATTTGATCCCTCCGGAAAAACCGCCGCTGCCGGAATCGATGATCACGTTATTGCGGATGATCAGGTTATTCCCGCGCTGGCCGGAACCGCACGTGATTGAAACACCGCCGGAAAAATCCTCGGTCGGATAGTTGTAGAATTCATCCCCGATGGCATGGGACATATAATTCTGCTCGATGATCCAGTATTGGGCGCCCTTGCCATCAATGGCGTTTTCCCTGGTATCATAGATCAGGTTGCCCTTGATATGCACAGAGGTGGCATCGGTAACTGTGTCCAGCGCGGAGCTGTTGCTCTGGATGCCATCCTCTTCCGCATCGATCAGGACATTGTCATAGATCCTGTGGCCGTAATAATAAGTATTTTCGGTTCCATCGCGTCCGCTGATTGCGATCATGTGATAGAGCGTGCCGTGCAGGTAGCAATCGTGAATGTAGGCATATCTGCACAGATTGGTGTTTGAGATGGCGTTTCGAGCGCAGTTTACAATTTCGACCGAGTCAATCTCGGTGGACGTGCCCTGGTTGCGGATTCCACGAAAGATATAGGCCGGTCCAGCCGTCTTGTAATCGTCCGTTCCCAGGATGCGGATTGTCCGGCTGCCGGTTGACCATTTTGTCAGGCGCGCGCCCTTGATGACCGTGTTACTCACGCCGCTATCGATCTCGATCCCGAAAACCTCATAATCGGGATCGCCTACGGTATCGTAAGGATCGACGATATGCAGATATCCGGCCCCTGCGTTGCTCGCATCGATGGTGCAGTTCGACGCGGATATGCGCACTAAGCGGATACCGGCTGTAGATCTAGAAATCACCACCTGCTGGCCATTTGGGATCGACCATGTGAGCTGTTTATTAAGCGTCACCGTCTCGTTGTAGGTGCCGGAATAGCTTTCGATCGTGTCTCCGGCCGTCGCGGCTGCTATTGCGGAGGTGTGGGTGGTGTAATCCCTACCTGGGCCGACAGTTATGGTGGCTGCGTAGGAGGTTGGGACCAGTAAAGCAAAGACGAAAAGTAGCAAACATAGCTTTTTCATCAGTTATATCTCACCTTCAAACGCACTGCCGTTGCTCGTATTTGCGCGTCTGTTTGCGTTGTGTTAACCCCCCAATCCTGCAGAGGGTTTCCGCTTGTTCCTTCTACGTCCGCTTCCGTCCACGCTGACGATGAGACGGGGTTCGTCGTCCACTCGTTGCAGTATTCTGTATAGGACGTAGTAACGGTGGTTGCAGAACTATGGCTGCTGCTGCCATTGACCCGGATAGAAAATTGAATGGTATTAACTCCGGTATCACATGCTGCATAGGCGCAAACGCTAACACCCAGGATGGTTCCGGCTGGCAACGATGGCAGGTTGGTGAATCTTTGTGAACTGTTCTGGCCATTATACCAAATGTAAGTTGCATTCCCATCCTCGGCCCCTACCGGATCGTCAACTAGTGCATATTTATCGGTGCCGGAGGAGGCATACCATGCATTATAGGTGGCCGAATCAGCCGTTGGTAAAAGCACAACGTCACCCGGTGTGCTCCCACTCCCCGCATCAATCCCACCAACAGAAGCCGGGTTGTCTATCCCGCCCACACTTGCCGGATCGTCTATGCCTCCGACACTAAACGCAGCCAGGGCGATGACCGGGATCAGCAGTAAAAGGAGAAGCGGCCAGGATTTACGCATCACGGCGTCACCCCCACTTCTACGAGTTGATGGATTTCGATCAGTATCGAGTCTGCACTGTCGGCGATCCCTATGATCTGCCCGAACTGCCCAGGCGTGCTGGGTTTTGTTTGAGTTAAGCCATCGGCTGTTGTCGGATCGGCAGATACATAGACAGGTTGGCCTGGATTCCAGTTCCATGCGGATTTATAAATCTTGCCAGTTCGCAAAAGCCGCTGATTCGATCCGGCGTCTGTCACCGCAAACCCTGCCGCTGGCATGGTGCTCGACGAGTCGCAATCGGCAGCGGCGATTTCTCCATCGGACTGAATGTAGACCGCCTGTCCGAAATTATCGTTGGTTTCTGCCGCGTCAAAGCTCTTGAGCAGGTTTTCGCCGCTCCAATCACCGTCCGCGTCCACGCCATCGAGTGTCGGCGATGCTTCCATGTAGTAAGCGCCAACAAAGCGGACCAAACTCTTGGTAAACTCAAGATATGCCCCGCCTGCTATGTCGCCGATGCGCAGTTCGCCATCATCTCCGATCTGATACGCTATGGTGTAATCGCCTACGCCGATGGTGGCGTTGGCGCCGGCGTCCTGGATCTGGTCCAGGGTGCTGACGCCGCTGGACAGGCAGACCCAGGCGGCCCCCGACCAACGCATCAGCGAGTGATACGAGCCAAGGCCGGTCGTCGTGTCGCATGGTGCGACACCATCTACCACGATGATCAGATCATCGGTTGCCGGCGTCGCCGGAATGGTGGCCACGGTGCAGATGGTGATGACGTTCTGCTTGGCGTCCAGGGCGGCCTGCACGGCAGTGGATATGGGCAGCAGTGATAGCGGGAACCGCTTGTTCGTGCCGGTCGGTGCCATACTGGTGTCCGACACGTCCACGCCGAAAAGCCAATCGTCGGCGGCCGGACTGCCGGCCACGTTGTAGCCGCTTCCCTGGCCGGCCCATGAGGCCGATGCGGCCAGCAAGGTCAGCAGCAGTATGGCGATGGCGAGTTTTTTCATGTCACTCTCCTGTTTTAAATGCCCCAACCAACCAGGGTCAGGCCCATGTGCTGCGTGGTAAAATCGTTGCCCACCCACAGGTCGAAGCGGCCGCTGGCATCGACCTGGACGGTGGCCTCGACGCATGTGGCCGCGTCGGCGTCGCCGTTCGGTGTCACGGCGGCCGCCGCCCAGGCGATCATGTTGGAATAGGTGTTGGAGATCACCGCGCCCGTTTTCCGGGAGTGAGCCACGATGGTCAAGGTGGCGTCCGGCGACCCGGAATCGGTCCAGCCGATCAGCCACAGCCGGATGCGCACCCACTTGACGCCAGCCGGCAGGGAATCGAGCGCGGTCCAGATGTGATCCGCGCCGGAACCGGTCGGTCCGATGCTTTCCCACGTGATGAGGGTGACGTTGGCGTCTATGTCGAACTCGGTGTTGACGATGTGCGGGCCGCCCGCCGCGCTGGTCACCATCACCTGCTTTGCCGCGATAAGGGCCGCGATGGCCGCGGCCAACTGCGTGTTGTTCCCTTCTTCCGCCGTGATGCCGCCAGCCGCCTGGGCGGCAAGGATCTCGTCGGTCACGGCGTTGGCCCAGGCAGACGGATCGCGCGAAGCGGGCACGCCCAGCTCGCTATCGCCGTCGGTGAATTTTCCCAGGTACAAATTGACGTTGGGTTCTGATGCGGGATAGTCCATGTCTTCTCCTATGCGTCGTAGCTGTAAACCACGTAAACGTGCGCCGGGCGCAGCTTGGCGATGGCGCATTCGAGGGCCTCGAATCCCCATGTGGCGTAGGGTTCGCCATAGACCGCCGTGCCGTATTGACGGTTCTGGACGGCCACGGCCGGCGCGTTGACCGTGATGGTGTTGGCCCATGATTTGCCGATGTACTCGCCGCCGGTTTCGGCCTGGCCGTAGCGGCGCATGGGGTAGTTGTCGATGGTGATCGTGTAGCCCAAGGCCGCGGCCACCGCGATCAAATAGGGTTTGCTCAGGGACCGGCGCTCGCCGAACTTGGCCACCACGGCCGCGCGGCGCAGGCCCACGGTCGCCAGCTGGCCGGTGCACGGATCGGGCAGGCCGAGCAGGCGCTCCCAGTCGGCGAGCATGGCAAAGCAGGTGTCGGGGAACATCTCGCGCAGCAGCTCATGGGCGTCGGCCTGGATCTCGTCCAGGTGGGCGCCCTTGACCTGCAGCTTGGCCTCGTGGTTCGGCCCCAGCGTCACGGGCGCCAGCGCGGCCAGCACGTTTCTGTGCAGCATGGGCTGCGTGGCGCTGGGGCTCCACGGGATGTGCTCTTCTTCTATGGGCGCGCCGGCCTCGTCCAGTATGGCCTCGCCCGATTCGTCGTATATCGTGTAGTCGGTCATCAGGTCACCGTCACCGTGATGGTTCCGGGCCGGATCACCTGGCCCGCGGCCGCCGGCACGTTGGCCGCCGGCGTGGTCACCGTGGCGGTCTCCTCGCCCAGGGCGATGGCCAGGGCCACCAGGCGGCCGGTGTAAAGCGTCTGGCCCGGCTCCATGGCCGCCATGAAGGCGGCGATATCGGCGGCCAGCTCGTCATCGTCGGCCGCGCCAGATATCCCGATCTCAACGTCCTGGGTGATCACCGCCGGCGCCAGCACGCGCAGGTCGTCGGGGTGCATCTCGCACGGGCAAAGGGCGATGATGTGGGCGTGCACCGCTTCGAGCAGGGCGCTGTCCGGGATCTCGGACCCGGTCTGCGCCGCGTCGGCCAGGATCAGCACGTCCACCGTGCCCGCGCCGTTTCCCAGGGGCACGCACCAGGCCGCGTCCACGTTTTCCACCTCAAGCGCCCAGCGCGGGTAGTCGGCCGCGTTGCCGCCCGCGGGCGGATTGCGCAGGTCGGCCAACAGGCGGGCCAGCAGCTCGGCGTCGGTTTCGCCAGCCTGCCGGGTAATGCCGCGCAACCAGCACCAGTGTTCCAGGTTGACGGTGGCCGCCTTGTCGGCGAACATCTGGTCCGCGATCCAGGCCTGATGGCGGTGCAGCCCCCACTTGGCCGACGCCAGCGGCGCGGCGTCCACGAACACCATCGACCCCTGGGAGATGTCCAGCGGCGCCAGGGTTTCGCCGGTCTCCGGGTCGGTCCAGGACTGGTTGCGGTAGTCGGTGAGGATCTGGGCCAGCTCCTCGTCGAAGGTTTTCAAAAAATTCATCAAGCCACCTCGACAAAGTGTTCAAAGGGTATCCTGCGCCCGTCGGCCTGCACCACCGTGCCGCGGATCAGCAGCCGGTTGGGGTGGTTGACCGGATCGCGCTGGGCCGCCGCTTCCACCGACGTGGCCCGGCCCGTGTCGATGAGCCACTGCAGCGCCTCTTTGACGTACTGCTCGGCCAGGTCAGCCGCCTGGGGCGTGTTTTTTTTCAGCAGATGCAGCCGGTGGCCGAAGTTCGGGGCCGCGAAAAAGGAGCCTCGCCGGATGTTGAGCGACAGCCACACGTTGTTGGCGATGGAGGTCACCGGCTCCCAGGTCAGGTCGGCCGCGAAATTTCCGAATGCGATCGCAAAATCCATGACGCTCTAATCCCCCATCAGCTGGTTGGGCGGGTCGGTGGTCGTGTCGGCGTTCTCGTCGTGCGTGTGCAGATCGTAGGTCTCGCGCATGGCGCTCATGGATTTTCCGCCCATGCCGTACAGATCGGTGATCGGTCCCGTCACGCGCAGCTCGCCGTCGATATTCACGATGGGCGACACGATATCCACCTGCGTGGCGGCCGTCACCGTCACCTGGGGGCTGGTCACCGTGCAGCTTTGCGATGCGTTGACCTCCGCCTGTTCCGCGTTAACCGTCACCAGCGGCGCGTTCACCTCCACCTCGTCGGCCGCGTCCACCGTGATCTTGCCCGTGCCCACCACGTGGATCTCGCCGCCGCTTTTAAAGTGGCATTTTTGCCCCTGGTGGTCGTAGATCGCCATCTCTCCGGCCGCCATCTCGATGCGGTAGCGCCGGTCGTCGGACGCGATGGCCACGATGTGGTTGCCCTCGCGCTGCAGAATGCCCTCGGCGCCGGGCAGCGGCCGGGAAGTAAAGCCGTAGTGCTGGAAATACTCCCGGTTGCTAAACGATTCGCCGGCCAGCCCCCTGGCCGCCATGCGCTTGATGGCGCCCTCCACCACCGCTTCGATGATGACCCGGATCATGCGCCTCATGCGATCACCCCCGGAAGGCCCAGGCGGATCTCGGTATAGCGGCCGTCGCGCTTGGACAGCTCGAAGGCCCGGCTGACGACGAGATACGTGCCGTCAGTGCCCCGCACCGCGTCGCGCACCCGGCACAGCTCGTTGACCGTCCAGTTGCGCCCGTTCTGGCTGTGGCCGGCCACGCTGTAGACGAGCGAAAAAGCCGCCGCGCGCTGCATCTCCAGCAGTTGGCGGGCGTGGTGGTTCGGGCTCACCGCGTCGTCGTTCAAAACCGTGACAAACGGTTTGTAGAATGGCGCGCCCTCGTCGGTCACCGTGGCCTGCACGTTGATCTCGTCGGCCGCCGTGTCGTCGTCGCCCTGCTGCTGGCCCACCACCACGATCTTGGAGTAACGGCGCGAACTGTCGCGCATGCGCGTGGCCCGGAACGCGTTGTTGCCCGCCCCGTCGGCGCGGTAGGTGATCTCGAAAACCGGCGCGCCCTTGGCCTTGGGCCGGCCGAAAACGAACGTGCCGTCGGGCAGGGCGAAAAAGGTCGCCCCCCGGCTGGCCGCCGCGCGCCTGAGCACGTCGAACACCGTGCTGCCAGGCTCCACGTGGGCGTTTTTCTGGCCGATGCCCAGGGCCGCCAGCGGATCGGCCGCGTCGCTTCGGGTGCTTGCCGCCGCCGCGCCCGCCAGGCCCCCCTGGTAGACCACCGCCTTGCGGTTGATGTAGGGCACCGTGGCCAGAAGCCGCTCGGCCAGGTCCTTTAGCGGCGTGTTCTCCACGTCGGGAAACTCCTCCACGTAGCTGTCCACCAGCAGGCCCATCAGGTCGCGGCCCTCGATCATCATGTGCGGCCCGCGCTTGTCCTCGCCGTCGATCACCCGGTCGATGATGCCGGTCAGCGCCAGCGCCCCGTTGACGTAGAGCTGGCAGCGCATGCCCGGATCGACGGCCATGCCCGGATCGGCCAGCTCCAGCCGGAAGTAGTTGTCCGCGCAGAAAAGATCGGCCTCCACGCGGTAGCCCAGAAACTTTTCCAGGCGCCGGCCGCCCACGGACAGGGCGATGCTATCGGACGTAGACATCGATCTCTCCTTCGGTGAAATTCGGGTGGGCAATGGCGTTGACCGCGTAGATCCGCTCGGCATAGGCGTAGGGCAGCCCGCGCATCAAACACACCAGGTGCAGCGGCATGGGGTTGTCCAGGGCGATCCTCACCAGCCGGTCGCGCTCCAGTTTCACCACCATCACGTGCTCCAGCAGCTCGCGGGCCATGTCCTTCGCGCTTTGCAGCGTGCGGTCGGCGTCGATGGCCGCCTGCAGCTCGGCGCGCACCGTGGCCAGCGACAGCTCCAGCTCGCGCACCGTGAGCACCGCCGCCGGCGTGTCCGGAGACAGGTAGTTGCCCTCCACGTCGAAGGCCCCGGCCGCGTTCTCCCGGCTTCTCTGGCGGTTTCGCTGCTGCTCGTCGTCGGCGAAGATCGCCGCCGCCTCGGCGGCCATGCGCGCCGCGCCCGATCCGCGCGTGATGCCCGCAAAATCGCCGGCCGCGTCGGCCAGGTCGTCCAAGGCGTTTTTAAGGTTCTCCAGGTAGCGATCGGGCGCCGTTTTCAAACTTTCGTTGAGGATGGCGTGGCGCTCGAAGGCGCGCGCCACCGCGCCGATCACCCGTCCGGGAAGAGCCGCCCCGTAGTCGATCGCGGCGATGATCGAGTTGGCCGGGTTGGTCACGCCGATGGCCTCGGCCTGCACCGTGCCGACAAAAGATTCCACGGATTTGAGCCAGGTGCGCACCGTGGTGCCCACGCCGGCGAACTGCTCGACAATGCCCAGGTCCGGGTCCAGTTCCGCGGCCAGCACCTCGGCCGCATCGGCGCCCAGGGCGTCGGCCGCCTGGGCCGAAAAGCTCTCCATCAGCTCGTCCTGGCCGGAGATAAAGGACTCCTCCACCGCCGCCGTCACGTCGCGGGCCGGCGCCGGCTGTTCCTGGGAGGCCATGTCCTGGATGAACTCGATGTCCACGGCCGCCGTCTGCTGGCGGTCGTCGTGGCGCACGTGCACCGCCTCCACCGCGCCGGTCATCAGGCCGTATTTGGGATGGGACAGCTCGAACAGCTCGCGGCTTTTCAGATGCTCGACAAACCCGTAGTGCCCCTCGTAACGCTCCTCGATCCACCAGCAGCGCAGGCGGATGCGCCGGGCGCGCTGGCCCATGTCCTGCAAGGCCGCGCCGTCCCGGTAGGGGTATTCGTGGCGGGCGATCGCCTTTTCGATGCTGTCGTCGATGGTCTCCACGTCCAGCTCAAAGCCGTCGATCTGCGCCCGATAGCGGTCGGTCATCGGTCCATCCTCCCGCGTCTAAGCTCGGTGTTGACCGTGGTGTTCATGCCGTCGGTCTCTGAAATCACCCGGTTGCCGTCGATGGTGATCTGGTTATTGACCTCGATGGGCTGGTCCGTGCGCCAGTCGCGCCGGCCGCTGGCGTAATCGAGCAGGCGGCCGTAAGCCGTGGCGAAGTCCTGGTAGCTTTTGACCATCGAGGACCATCCGATGCCCATGGGCTCGGCCACCAGTTCGTTGATGCCGACCATCGCCGCCCCGAACTGCCCCACCTTGCCGGCCGCCGCCAGGGCGCCCTTGCCGCCCTTTCCCAGGGCCGCACCCTTGCCCGGCAGCCCGCCGCCAAACGCCCCCGGCCAGTTGGTGACGAACACCGGCTGAACGCCCGTGGCCGCCTCCACCGCCAGGCCGGCCGTGATGCCGCCCGCGTCGGTGCCGAACCTTTTGGCAAGGGCGCCGATGGCCTTGGGGCCGTAGCGCGCCAGGGCCGCGCCGCCGATGGCCAGGCCCGCGCCGCCGGCCATGATCTGCCCGCCGGACAATTTCTTCTGATCCAGGCCGTACTTGATCCACTCGGCCAGGGTATCGCGCATGGGCTTGGTGAAGGCGTCGGCCGCCTCGCGCAGCGTCTCCTTGAGCCGCCCGGCCTGGTCGATCAGGTTGTCGGTGGCCGCCTCGAAATCACGCATCAGCGTGCCGGAGGCCGCCCCGATGCGCTGCTCGAAATCCCCCGTGGTCTCCAAAAACTGACCGGAGAGCAGCGTGCGCAACCCCTTGATGGTGTCCAGGTCCGCTCCGCCGAAGGCCCGCTGCATGAAGGCGCCCTGCTTGGCCTCGCTGTCGAGCTTGGCGTACTCGGCGCGGATGTCCTTGAGCACCGCCACCGGGTCGCGCCGGCCGCCCTTTTCGTCGAAGAACTTCACGCCCGTGGCCTTCTGGGCCGCGGCCATGTAGCGCATGTTGGTAAACAGGCGCAGGGTGGAATCCACCAGGGTGGCCAGCCGCTCGGGCGACCGCTCGATCAGGCTGAGCGTCTCCACGAAGGCCAGCGTCTTGTCGAAGTTCATGCCCGCCGAGGCCGCGTTGACGCCCACCCGCGCGAAAATTGCCGCCAGGTTCTCAAGCTCCGCGTTGCCCAGGCGGCCGGCCGCCACCATGCGGTCGAGCAGGTCAAGGGCCTGGCCCGGCTTTTCCAGGTCGATGTCAAAGGCCGTGGCCCCCACCGTGAGGCCCCCGGCCAGCACGTCGCCCCTGGCACCGGTCACCGCCGAGGCGATGTTGATGCCGCGCGTGGACTCCATGGCCGCCGCGAACGACTGACCGGCCTGGATCAGGTTGTTGAACCCGTCCACCAGGCCGTCGATGTCCTGGCCGCTGCGCCGCCCCATGGCCGAAATCTCCTTGCGCAGTTCGGCCACCTTCATGCGGTCCACGTCGGCCGTCTGGCCGATCTGGATCAGCTTCTTGTCCAGCAGGGCCGCGTCCTTGGTGATCTTGCCGGCCCCCAGGGAGATGCCCAGGCCGGCCAGCTTGCCCTGCAGCGATCCGGCCGCGTCCCGCAGCGCCCGGAACTCGCCTTTCACCGCGCCGCCGAACTTGCGGATGCCCGAGGACGAGCGGTCCAGCTCGCGCAGCAGGCGCCCGGCGTTTCCAACAAGTTCGATGGCGACGTGGTGCTTGGTCATGGTTTACTTCTTTCCCGGTCTGCGGACCAAAAAGGTCTTGCCCTTATCCTTCCAGCCTCGGCGGTTGGGCCGGTTCAGGTCCACCGCCGCTTCGATCCACTCCAGCGCCGAAGAAGGGGGCGTCTTTTCCGCCAACTCCCACGGCATCCCGATCTTGACCAGCGCCAGGATCAGCTGTTTTTTCGCCTTCTCCTCGAAATCGGGCCATCTGTTCTTGCAGCCTCCCGTCGGCCGCCTGGATCTCGGCCAGGTCCTCGTCGAACAGCTCCAGCATGGTGTCCAGGCCGATCTGTCCCACGCCCTCGATGGTCAGGCGGGCGGCGTAAGAGAGCAGCCCGAGCAGCTCCTCGTCTCCCTTGGCGCGCGCATAATCTGCGGTTTTACGGGCCGCGATGCTGTCCTTCACCCGCATGGGCCGCAGCGTGTAGCGCCGCCGGGCGACGCCCTCTGTCACCACCCCGAAGGGCAGCTCCCCTTTTTCAACGAACATTTGATTTCCCCCTTACTCCACCCGGCGCTTTTCCGCGCCGAAGGTGATGGTGCGCACCAGCTCGTTTTCGCCGTCGATGGTCTCCTCGCCGATGGAAAGGGTACGCACGCCGGTGAAGATGATGCGCCGGCCGTTTTCGTACTCCACGGTGAGCGTGCCGTCCTTGACCGACTCGAAGTCGAACTCGTCGCCGTCCAGGGGCACCACGTAGTCCATGCGGCAGCCGGGCCGCTGGGTCACCGTGCAGTGGCCGGTCTTGTTCATCAGGGGCACCTGGCGGCTCAATTCGCGCTCCATCTCGGTGAAGGTCTTGAAATCCTCGATGTTCTGCCCGTTGATGGCCAGAACGCAGCGGTTGACGTATTCCATGATCGTTTCTCCTTTACGCCCGGCCGGATCGCGGCCGGCCGGGCAGCGGGTTTCAAAATGGCTACAGGATCATCACAAAATCATATCGATGACGCCGTAGATCTGATGCAGGCCGTTGACCACGTCGGCCGGGCAGCGGAAGCGGAATCGCGTGGGCTCGTTGGGGTCTACTACGACGATCAACAGATCCTTGTTGGCCTCAACGTTCTCCCAGATCTCGGCCTCGTCCAGTTTGAGCGCCGTGACGTAGATCTCCGTTCGCACATCTTTCAGCGTGCGGGCCGTGGCCTTGGCGCGCTGAAACACGTTGGACAGGCGCTGGCGGATGGCCTTTCGCCCGTAGTCCAAAATGGCCAGGGTGTTGAAATCCAGCAGGGCCGGATCGGCCACGTCCTCGCTGTTGACCGTGTAGGTGGAGATCAGGCGCTTGACCTGCACCTGCTCGCCCGGCCCCACCACCATGGGCGCCACCCCGGAATAGAGCAGGGTGTGCATCTCGGCGTCGCTCAACCGGTCGGCGATGGCCGGGGCATGCAATCCCTTGATCACCACCTCGCGCCTGGGCACGGCCGGGTCCTCGAAGGCCGGCGCCGCCTCGGCTGCGGCGCAGGCCGCACCGATCTCGTAGGCTGGCGAGCGCGTGCCGCGAAGATAACAAAGCGCCACCCGGCCCGCGTTGATGCCGTCGGCCAGGGTCACCGCGTCGGCCAGGATGCCGTCAAAGCCGATCACCCCGCGCCCGGCGCGCATCTCCATGCCGTTGGAGACCGTGTCCAGGTGGTCGCGCAGGGCCTGGGCCGATGTGGCGTCGCTCAGGTGGGTCGTGATCAGCTCGTAGGTTTCGCCCACCACCGCGTCCAGGGCGTCGTCGATGTCCGGGTCCGTGGCGCCGGGGGTCACCGTGGCCACGGCGATGGTCACGCCCGGCGCCGTGCATTCGTAGGTCACGTCCACCTGGTTGCCCACCGTGCCCTTGTGCCGGCAGGTAAGGGTGATCACATGGTCGCTGGGCGCCGTGCCGACGGCCGCCGTGTAGAGCATGTCCGGGTGCTTGGCCAGCTCGGTGTTGAGCGTGGCCGCGATGGCCGTGGCCACGTCCTCGTTGGCGACGGCAATGGCGATGCGCTCCTTGCCCACGAACAGGCGCAGCTCGCCCGGCCCGGTGGCCGGTCCGGTGATGGTCACGGTCTTCACCGCCGCCGCCCCGGCCCCATCGTCCGCGAGCAGGCACAGGGTCAGGTCCACGTACCGGTTGGCCTCGATGGCCGCCTTGACCATCAGGTGGGCCGCGCTGCCGCGTCCCGCGTAGGTGGCGGCCTCTTCCGAGCTATAGACCTGGTAGGGGGTTTGGGCGGCGAGCGTTCCGGCCGCCAGCTTCTGGGCGATGATCAGCAGGTGCTGGGGGTTGGCCGGCAGCCCGCGCACCGCGTTTCGGGTGTAAAGCTCGATGTAGACGCCCGGCTTGCGGGACGACGCCTGCAGTTCGGCGAAAGTGATGGGGTCGCTCATGGCTTATTGCTCCTTTTTGTCGGCCGGCTTGGCCGGTTTCTTCTCATCGGGCGCGGCCAGGAGGCTGCCCTCGGCCAGCAGGCGCCGGTAAAATGCCGTGTTGGGCACGATGTCGGCCCGGCTGTCGGTGATGATGCCGGCCGGTTTTCCGCCCTCTTTGGGGCAGATGCGGCCGGGCGGCGCGATCACGCGCAAACTCTTGATGCTCATGGGGCCTCCTTAATCCGTTGGCAGGTCGATATTGTCCTCCGCGTCGGTGATGGTATCGATCGCGGGTGTCAGGTAGTACTCGATGTCGATGCCGGTGAGATTCGGCGCCGCTTCTTCTTCCGGCGCCACGATCTCGGCCACCTCGGGCAGCGTAATCTCGGCCACGTGGCACAGCACGTGCCCGAACATGCGCACCTCGATGGAGGCCTCGGGCATCTGCTCGCCCTGGGTGCCGGAGAGCTTGGTCAGCATGAAATCCAGCACGATCTGGTCCACCAGGGCGTTGACCGTCTTTTCCGTGGCCGCGGAATCCTCCAGGCCGTAGTAGCCGCGCAGCACGTAGCGGTGGATCAGCTTGTAGCGGCGCATGGTGACCTTCTGCGCACGCACGGCCCGGCGCATGATCTCCCAGCCGAAAATCTTTTTGGTGGCCGTGTCCTGGAACAGCGTGAGGAAATTGGCGCCCGACACGTTCCAGCGCTCGTAGTCGTGCACCCGGCCGATGCCGGCGCCCAGGGCGTCCAGGCGGGCCTTTATGGCGGCCCTGATCGTCGCGTCGCTCATCGCTCAAGCCCCCTTGCGATCGCCACCCCGTGGCGGTCGAACACGGCCTTGATCTCTGGCCACTCCTCTTCGAGCGTCTCTTCGAACATGTGCGCCCCTTTGGTGCCCTTTTTGGCGATCTTCCAGCGCACCGGGTGCACGATCTGCTTGGCCTGCTCTTCGGTTGCGCCCATCTTCACCTCGATCCAGCGCATCAGGGCCGATGCCGGCGGCGGGGCCTGGCCCGGCCGGCGCCCCTTTTCCACCACCAGGCCGTAGGGGCTGGCCGTGCCCACGATGCCGATCACGCCGTTGGAGCGGCGCCGCACCTCGGCCTGGATGCTGCCCAAAAGGCCGCCCTGGGCGCCGAAAACGCCCTGGGGTGTGCGCTCTTTCACGCCTCGGGATACGAACTGCACCGCTTCGAGCATGGCCGTGCGCTGCTTCTCGATCACCTCGGCCTTGGGCCGGCCCGTAAACAGCACGCCGCGCGCGGTCATGGTGCCGTCGATCCTCATGCTATCGCCTCCAGTGCGTCAGGCCGTTGTAGCGCGACGGCGGCGGGGCCACGGCGAACGACGCGGGCGGGCCGCCGTCGGCGCCCACCCCGATGTGCTCCAGGTACAGCCGGCGCATGTCCTTGGCCCGCCGGGCGTACTCGCCGCTCTTGCTGCGGTAGTTGACCACGTCCGCCGAAATGGTGGGGTCGTTGGTCGATGCGAACAGGTTGGCCAGGGTGTCCAGGCAGAACGACGCGGCCAGGGCCGCCACCGCGTCCAGGTCGCCCATGAGGATGTCGGCCTCCACGCGCGGCACCGTGATGGTCAGGCGCAGCGTCTCGTCGGCCGTTGGCGTCTCGTCGAGCAGGCGCAGCACCGGGCCGGAAGGCGTCCGGTAGACCCGCCAGCAGTCGTCTGCGATGATCGATTCCGGGTTTTCGCCGATGGGAAACTCCACCTGGATCACCTGGGAAAATCCGTCCACGTAGGCCACCGGCAGGTCCACGTCGCTGGTCCCGGCACCGGCCACGTCCACGGGCGCGAGCTTGGGCCGGTGCACCGAATAGCGCTCCAGGGCCGCGTCGATGGCCGGGGTGTAGTCGTCGGGCACCTCCAGCCGTCCGGAGTCGTCTTTGACTTTGGCTTGCACCAGGTCGATCAGGGCCATGTGCGTGTCCTCGTTTCAATGCGGGGGGCGCCCGCTCGGTCCACCCCCCGCGCCATGGGTTGATATCCGGTTTAAAGGTTACGGCACGATGTTGCCCTGCAGCCCGCGGTAGTCCATTACCGCGCCGCCGTAGATGTGCCGGATCTTGTAAGTCAGCTGGTCGTTGGAGAACATCGAGCCCACGTTGGGCATGTCCTGCACGAACAGCTCGGGCTCCTCGCGCCCGTCCAGAAACCCGATCTCGATCGTCGGGATGTCCTTGGGATCGGCGGCGAGATACCAGTTGTTCTGGTCGGCCCAGCGCGCATTGACGATCACCTCCCAGGTCTGCCGGCGTACCGCGTCGGGCGCGGTGGGCACAAAGCCGCCCAGGTTGGGCTGCACGGTCGTGGTGTAGGCCGTGTCCTCCAGGCCCGAAGGCACGATCAGGTACTTGGGCGGAATGCCCAGGAAGTCGTTGGCACCGAAGTCCTGCTGCTGCACCATTTGCAGCCGCGCAGCCGCAAGGGCCGGCCCGGCCAGGGCCGCCACCAGCAGGTTGGCATGCCCGGCGGCGAAAAGGGCCACGCCGTCGTAGATCAGGCCGTTGCCGTCCAGGAAGGCGAACACGAAGTCGTACAGCGTGCGCGCCGCTGCGCGGCCCAGCTTGACCGGGATGCGCCGGATCGATCCCACGTCGTCGTTCTTGATCATCTCCAGGGTGATCGTCTCCAGTCCGCCCACCTTGGATGCCGCATAGGTGGCCTCTTCGTCCGTGGGACTCACTACCGCCACATACGGCCCGGACTCGGCAACAGCCGCGAGGTTGCCATACCCGCCGAAGCGCGTCCGGCGCTGCGTCCGGAAATCGGTCAGAGGCACCACCTCGCAGATCTTGCGCCAGTCACCAAGGCCAGCCAGGTTGTACTCGGCCACCATGCGCCGGGCGATCGAATCGCCCAGCACCTGCGGGAAGGAGGCCATTGTCAGGGCCGCCTGCAGGCGCACGGCGTCACGCACCTGCCCGGTAATGCGTTCGTCGCCGGTCAGCTGCACGTAGGCGGCCTTGAAGCTGTGGGCCTTGCCGTCGAAAAAGTCGTTGAGGTGCGAAACGGCTTTTTCGTGCGAATCGACGATCACGCGCGCGCCGCCGGCGCCGGTCACCGCGCCCGAGGCTGTGTAATGGTCCACCGCTTCCTTCTCCTCCTTGATGGCCGCCGCGAGCTGCTCGGCCTCGAACACCTGTCCCTCAAAGCGCTTGCGCAGCCTGGCCTGGGAAAACTCGGGCAGTTTGCTTGCGCTGAGCTCGCGGTCCAGCGTAAGGCCGGCGGCCAAGAGCTTGACCTTTTCCAGGTCGGGGCTGCCGTCGGAGACCAGCAAGGGCTTCATGGCGGCTGCCACCGCGGCGGCGATTTTCTCGGCATCCGCGCCTCCGCCGGCGCCTTGCGCCGCGTTCGATGCCAGCAGGGCGATCAGCTCGTCCTCGGTGATGGTCTCTTGGTTGATTTTGTCGAATTCGTCGGGCCGGGCTTTTTGCAGCGCGGCCAGCAGTTTCTGCTTCATTTGCTCCTCCTGGGTGCCTGCCGCGGCAGCCGCGGCCATGCGTAAAAATTGTCCGTTATTGGTGGGCGCGTACACCACGTCCACCTCCACGCCGGTGATGGTCACCGGCTCCTTCACCTTTTTGCCGGCCACGGTGCGGGTGGCCACCTGGGCGGTCACGTCGTGCGACAGGCCGAACAGCGTCGGGTTGCCCCGCTCGTGGCTGTCCACCAGGCCGTCGCGCAGCCACTTGGCGCTCTTGAGGATGTAAAGATCGGCCTCGATGCCCGTGCCCGTGTCCGTGGGGTTGGCCAGCCAGCCCACGATCTCGCGCACGCTCTTTCCGAACGGCTTGGGCGCGGCCTGGTGCTGGCTGTCGTTGAGCGCGAACACCTTGGCCCCCTCGTACAGGGGCAGGGCGGCGGCCAGCGGCGCCCTGGGCCAGTTGATGCGCCCGTCGGCCCCCAGACCGTATTCCACCACCTGCACCCGCCACTTGTAGCCGTAGTCCGCGTCGGCCGGATCGCCCGCCGCCGCCACGATGCGCGATGCCACCTGTAAAATCCCGTCGCCGTTGCCCATCTGTGCCTCCTTACCGTTTCACCCGGTATTTTTTGCCGTCGGCCAGCACCAGCACCACCGCATCGCCGTAGTCCCGGATCGCCAGCACGTCGGCCGGCTTTGCGGGCCGTTCCATGGCCGTGTACTTGCGGCTCTTTCGGCCGTTCTCCATCACGTCCTGGTGCTCGCTGTAGCGAAAGCGCACCCCATCCAGCCATTTGGGATCGATTTTGCCCGCACCTTTTTCGTCCTCCTGGTCCTTGATCTGGTCTTTTTTCTCGGTCGCCATCTTCGAATCTCCTTTTTTGCCCTTATGGTTTGGCTCAAATATCGCCTGTAACAGTGTCAATCCGGTTTATAACAGGGGTATCGCACCCACCCACGGCTGGTTATATGCCCCATGTCCTTTTAGGCCCCTTAAATCGCCTCTCAGGCGTTTTGGGCCGTTGCCATGCCCGAGGCCCCCCATTTGGGGTGCCAGGGCACCACCTCGCAGGCGCAGTTGATCACCTCTGCCGGCGGCGCCGTGGGCGCCCTGGGGTAGTCGATGATCAGCCCGCCCCAGCGAAACGGCTCTCCCACCGGCCGGTGCTGGCCGTCGAGGCGCAGGTGCGTCACGCGCGGCACTTTGGGATGCCCGGCGTGCCACCACTGCTTTTCCATCTCCGGCACGCTGCTCGATGCGGTCTTTAATCCCTCCACCGTGGCCGTGGAGTAGGCCCGGCCCATCTCGACTTTGGCGATCGTCTCGGCGCGCATCTCAAGGCTGCGGAAAATCCCCGGCGAGTTGAGGCTCCCGGCGATCCCCTGCACCACCTGGTGGGGCGTCTTGGCCCCCAGGATGCCCAGGGACAGCTCGCCGCGGATCTTGGTCATGGCGTCCTCGGCCAGCCCGGCGATGCGGTAGGCGCTAAAATCCTTGAGCGTTTTTAAAATCGGCCCCGGCACGTGCCCGAAGGTGACGAACAAGCCCCCCTCGCGCATGGCCGCCGGCACCAGGTCGGCCCCGTCGTCCCAGGCCGCGTCCAGAAGCGCGTCCATCTCGCGCGTGGCCGCCGTGTCGAAGGCCGACAGGTAGCGCTCGAAGCTCGCCAGGTTGGCCCGCAGCATCTGGGCCGTGTAGGTCTCGGCCCCGATGTGGGAAAGCTCGTCCACCACCTGGCCCTTCACCTCGGCCATCAGGCCGCGCAGCGCCTTTTCGCCCGAGAGCTGCCCGGCCTCCTTGGCTTTCAAGATGCGTTTGATCTTGGTGGTGACGGTGGCCATTATCGCGCCCCTTCCTTTTTCTCCGGTTCCGGCTGGGTGCTTCCCGGCTTGTCCTTGCGGTAATCGTCATACTCCGGCGCGATCTCCTCGTCCGGCTCGTACTCGTAGCCGATGAACCCCAGGAAATAGGCGAACGCCTTGGCCGCCTCCTCGCCGCTCATCCACCCCTGGGTCTCGGCAACGGTCAGGCTGGCGGCCACCTGCTGGAGCATGGTGGAAAGTTTGGCCACGTCCTTTTCGGTGACATCGGGCGTCTGCACCTCGTAGGCGTAAAGCTCTTCTTCCGGCACGCCGGTCAGGTATCGGGCCGCCACCGCGCTGTCGATGACGAAGTCCACGATCATCTCCAGCATGTTCTTGATCTTCTCCTGGCGGTTGGCGATGATCTTTTTGGCCGGGCCGTCCATCTCGGCCGCCGTGGCGCGGTTCACGTCGCCGCCGCCGCCGAACCAGTGCTCGGGAAGTCCCATGGAGCCCAAGATGTGGTTGCGGTGCAGCCGGGCGGCGGCCTGGCTGTCCTCGGCCTTCATGTCCGGGTTGACTGCCTGGGCCGTCACCTTCTCGTTGTGGATGAAGGCCCCGCCGTTTTTGGGCGGCTCGTAGTTGGCCCGCTCGGCGGCCAGTTTCTTCTCGTCGGCGCCGGTGACCGTGATGTCGTAGAAAAAGGAGTTGAACCGCGCGTGCTTGTCGCCCGAGTCGAACAGGAACTGCTCATAGTTGTCCAGGTGGTCGGCGACCGTGAAAAGATCGCTGCTGCCGCGCATCTCGTTGGTCAGGGCGTTGATGGTGAAGAAAAAGCACCGTCCGTCGGTGAACGTATCGCGCAGCGCCTTTCCGGCAGGAGATAGAAAATCCTCGTTCTCGGCGTCCAGAACGATCGCCAGGCGTCGCCCGCCCGAGGCCCCGTTTTCCGCCTTGACCGTCAATCCCAGCTTGATCTTGACATTCTCCGGGTCGCAGAACACTTCATCGATCAACGCCGGGTCCAGGTAGCCCAGGCGCACGCGCCCGGTTTGCTCGGCCACGAACACCGGCCAGCACTGCTCGCCGTAGATGCCCAGCTCGCGCACGAAGTTTTCCCAGTGGATGTCCATGCGGTTGACCGAGTCCTCCCAGAAGTCCTGGACCACCTCGGCCACGTCCTCGTTCGTGCACGTCACGGGCAGCCCCTTGGCCGCCACGTGGGCCGTGATCACCTCGATGATCCACTTGGCCAGGGGGTTGGTTTTCCACAGCCAGTAGGCCACCTCGATCGCGCGCTCCTGGATCATCAGCGGCAGCTCGCGCGTGGGCACCCCGGTCAATCGCCTGAAGCCGATCTCGGCCAGGCTGTCGCCCACCGCCGCCGGCAGGCGCTCTTTGACCTGGCGGTCGATTTCAGATCCGAACAGTTTATTGACGATCGCCGCGCGCAAGCCCATCTATGCCGCCCTCCTGGAAATCCCGCTCAAAATGCGCCCGAACAGGCGCCCGCCCCTGGGGGCGTGGTAGTCGTCGGCCCGCTCGTCGCCCTCGGCCCTCGGCGCCACGGCCGCCCCGTGCAGCCCCTCCTCGCACAGGGCGAGCAGCATCTCCAGGCAATCCGGGCCGTCGTCGTGCCCGCCGCGCCCCTTGGGCCGGTAATAAAGCAGCTGCCGCTTGAGTTCCCGGTGCTCGGGTTTGAACCGAATCCAGCCGTTTTTGATCCACGGCTGCAGCCGGATGATGCGCAAATCCTTGTCCGTGTTGGGCGTGTGCTCGTCGATGTTGAGCGTCAGGTTCTCGTCGTGGGCGCGCGTCTCCAGGCTGCGGGAGAAAAACTCCTGAAACTGCACCGTCTCCATCCGGAACTTGTTGAACGGATCGCGCTCGTGATAGGCCAAAATGTCGGCCATGATGCGGTCCGGCTGACGCTTTTCGATGTCGGCGATGTCCAGGTACAAAATTTTGTCCTTCATGCGCCCGCCCATAATCGCGCTCGGGTCGTTGCGCTTGTTGCGCTTGCCCAGCGACGGGTCGCAGGCCCCGGCATGGGGCAGGCCCGACAGATCCACATCGGCCTCGTCCCAGTCCTCGAACCACTCCTCCTGGAACACCTGGTCCTCTGGGTTGAGCGGCTCGTTCTGCTTTTCGCTGTCGAAATAGGCCGGGCCGTCCGTGACCCTCATTTTCATGAGGTAGTAGTAGTCCTCTTCCTCGGGCCACAGCACCTCGGCGCCGGCCAGCATCTCGTCGCGGTGGGCGGCAAAGTAATCGTCGGCCGCCTGCTCGGCCCGCTCTTTTCCCACCGAGATGTCGGCGAATATCTTTTCCCACTCGTCCCAGCGCCGCCGGTTGTCGGCCCAGCGCATGACGGCCTTGAACTTTTGGCCCTTCCATCCCGGTTTTTCCAGCAGGCTCTGGAGAAGCGACTCGGCATGCAAAATCGTGCCGATCACGATATAGACCGTGGCCTTGTTGCCGATCTTCATCAGTGCCTTGAAAAACCACGCTTCGAGCTTCTTCCTCTGGTCCGGGCTCTCCACCGACTCGTCGTTTTCAAGGTCGTCGCAAATGACCAGGTCCGGCCGGCGGCTGCCGTGCCGGAAACCGCGCAGCTTTTGCCCGGCGCCGGCCGCGTGCACCTTGATGCCGTTTCTCGTGATGATCCAGTCCGCCCGCCACACCGGCCCCTCGCCGGCCAGCTCGGGAAAATCCTGGGCCAGACGCTCGTTGCTCTCAAGCTCGGCTTTGATGAACGAGAGGAAGCTCTGGGCCTGGGGGCCGGTCTCGGACACGATCATCGGGTAGTGGCGCTTGCGGTAGGCAATGCACCACAACACCAGCGCGAAGGTGGTCCAGGTGCTCTTGGCGTTGCCGCGCGGCGCGGCGTCGGCTTCCTTGTCGCCCTGGCCCGTTTCGATCGAGTGTTCGATCATGGCCGGGTAGCGCTCGGCGAAATAGGTGTGCAGGGCGCTCGACGGCCGGGTGAAGTAGTGCGGAAAATAGGTGCGGTTGAAATAATCCAGGTCCTTTTCCCCACGCGCCTTGCGCCGCTTCTGGGCCGGCTTGTCGTCGGCAAACGGCCGCGCCGAGGCCTGGATCATCTGGCGGATGGCCTCCACCTCCTTGTCCCAGCGCTTCTGCTTTGCGGTCGTTACTGCCATTTAAACCCCGTATTTCTCCTGCCCCCAGGCAATGATGTCGTCGAAATTGGCCTCGATGGCCGTCACCAGGGCCGCGTCGTGCCGGCCGCCGTACTGGATCAAATCCTTGACGAAATCCAGAAACAGCGCCGAGCGCTGCGCCCCTTCCTTCAACGCCGATGTCTGGGCCATCTGTTCCCAGCGCTGCACCAGCGTGCCCAGTTTCGTGATCGCGTCCAGGCTCACGTTGTTCAGGCTGCCCGGCGGCGAGTCCTCAAGGGCGGTCAGCTCCCGGTCGAACAAATTGCGCAGCCGGGTCACGTTGTCGCGCTTGACCTGCCGCGCGCGGTCCCACTCGTCGGTCTCGTCGCCCGGCACCTTGGCGTCCGCCTTCCACTGGCTGAGCGTCTGGCGGCTCACGCCCAGGGCCGCCTCGATGTCGGTCAGGCTGGAGCCCTCCACGTACATGCGCATGGCCACGTCGTAGAGTTTCGCCTTGTCGCCCTTGGCCGCCATCTACACCAGCTCCTGTTCCAGGCGCCCGATCTCGGCCAGCACCGCCTGCAGCTCGCCCCAGGCCGCCACCAACTCATCCATGTGGCCGGCCGTGTCGGGCACCAGCAGCTCGTCCACGGGCGTGAGCGCCGTGTTCAGATTGGCGCGGATCACCGTGCACAGCCGTTCGATGCGCGGCATCATCTGGGCGCGGCGCTGGTTCAAATTGGCCAGCTTGATCCGCATCTGGGCCAGCTCCATGTTCATGATCAGGCTCCTTTTCCGGTACCGCCCGCATCGCAGGCGCTGCTGCTCTTGATCAGGTCGGCCAGGTGCGTCTGGGCCTGGGTGTTGAGCGAGATGACCGACAATGTTTCGCTATAGAGCCGTTCCAGGCGGTGGGTGGCCGATGCGTAGTTTTTCACCAGCTCCACGTTGTTCTCGTACAGCTGGCGGATCTGGGACACGTCCTCGCGGTACTGGGCCAGGATCTCGCGCACCGCCTGCTCGCGCTCGGCGATCTCGGTCTTGCGCAGCTCCTCTTTTCGCTGGTCCCGTTTGTTGTCGAAGTGCCAGATGATGAACACCAGGCCCGGCAGCCCCAGGATCTGGATGATGATCGTTGCCAGCGGCATTGAAATCGCTTCCATCACGTTCCCTTTTCAAAGCGGGTTTGACATTCGGCGCACCGTTCGCAGGTGAGCCCCAGGGCGGCCATGGCACGGCGCCGATCGTCGGGGATCGGCTCGCCGCAATCGATGCACCAGGCCGTCGAAGGCCGCCCGCCCGATTGCTCGCGCATGTGGCGCACGCTCGCCTGGTAGTACACGGCGTCGTCGCCGGCGGCGCGTTCGGCCTGGTCCATCGGCGCTACTCCTGATCCAGCCCCAGGGCCGCGTTGACCTCGGCCCGCCGGGCGCTGCGCTTGTCCACGTAATCGCCGATCGTCTCGGGCGTGATCGTGGCCCCGGTGCGTTCGCGCACCCGCTCGATGATGTCGTAGATCAGGTTCAGCGCCACGGCGATGTCCACGATGCCGATGTTCTTCAAGTCGATATCTCCCACGGTCCTCTCCTTTCGCGCCTACAGTTTGCCGTCCAGGGCCTGGGCCGCCATGATGGAAATCTCGCGCAGATAGGCCCGGAAAGCCTCCTTGTCGCCCGCCGGCACGTCGCCGTAAAGCTGCCAGTCGGTCAGGATCTTGTCCGCCTTGCGGAAGATCTCGCGGATCTCCCTGTCCAGCGCCGGGTTGTTCTTCTGCATCGTGGCCTGGTAGGGCAGGTACAGCTCGGCGGCCTCGATGTAGGCGTCCTGGGCGTCGGCGAACACCGCCAGGGCGATCGTTCCCGGATCGGCCGTCTGCTCGGCGATCTGCCCCGTGGCCGTCTGGTGCGCGCATCCTCCCAGAATGAAAGATGCCCCCAGGCCGACGGCCACGCCCATGATCACCGCCAGCAAAGCCATTTTGATGCTTCCGGCCTGCTTTGTCTCAGGCGCCGTCGCGGCTCCCTTGACCTTTTTGACGGACCGGAACCGGCTGACGATCACCATCGCGGCGGCGATCACCAGGTAGATGTTGTCGATAAGGTTGCCGACCACCTTGTGGGCCGCGTCCATCTGGTCCTGGCTGATATCGATGCCCTGGCCCCGCAGCGCGGCCGTCGCCAGCAAGATGATCGCCGCACCCAGGCGGCCCCACAAAGCGCTTCCCCACCATTTGTCTGCTTGCATGCTCTTGCCTCCTATGGCCCCACTTTTTGCAAAGGGTTGTCGCCGACATCGGCGCGGAACTGGTTCAGGTCGAACTTGCGGCCGGGGCAGCTCTTGTACGGCGCGATCTCCCGGTGGCCCAGCACCCGGTTCTTTTCGATGCCCAGCACCGCCATGAGCGATCGCACCAGGCGGATGCCCACCGACAGCTGGGCCACGGGCACCGGCGCCTTGTCGAAGTTGCCGATAAAGCAGATGCCGATCGAGGAAAAATTCATCCCCCCGGCCGAGCAGTGCGCCCCCACCTCGTTTGGCATGCGGCCGATCAGGATCTCGTACCGGTCGCCCACCCGCTCGATGCCGAAGTGATAGCCGATGTCCTTCCACGGCGCTTCGACCGGCATGCCCTGGGCGATCATGGCTTTCACATGGTCGTCGGCGATCTCCACGCCGTCGCACTTCCAGGACGTGTGATAACGCCGGATTGCGTCCCAAGACACGGTCTCGCCGTCCTCGGTCAGTGAGTGGTGCAGGATGATGAACTTAGGTTTCACGAGCCGCCCGCCTTTCCGTGCTTCGCGTCCGGGGCCGCTGCCGGTCCAGCGGCCCCTCGCGCGAAATTCCACATCGTCATGACGGACTATGGCACGCGGAGCGGGGAATATTCCATCGAAGGGGTTCTAAAAATTACTTCTCTTGGCAGGATGGTATGATGGGTAGGATAACAGATGGGACGTTAGAACAGTTTGCGCTGTTTGTAAATACTTTCGCAGCTATCTCCGGCGCTGCCATCAGCGGCTTGCCCGGACACCAGGGCGCGCACCCAGCGCACCGTCAGGCCGTACTTTTGCGCCAGCTCGCGGTAGTTTCTGCCGTTGAACTCGGCCCGGATCGCCCGGTTGCGCTCGGCGCGCGTCAGGCACCCGAGCTTGGGGATATAGATCGACCCGCCGCCGACCCACCGCGCCAGGGCCAGCAGATTGTCCAGGCCGATCACCTCGGCGATCTGCCGGCTCTCGTCGGTCAGATCGTCGAGGGTTATCTCCATTCGCTCATGCACTGTGTCTATGCCTCCACGTAAATGGCGTCATTGCGGACCCTGTTTAATCCGCTGGATATTACGATATCGCTCTAACTGCCAAGCCATATCCGAGTATGCCACTTTTAAGCATGCCGGGCACTCACCCCTTACCAGCCCATTTGTGGCCAATAAAATAGGGCAGTCAGTGCATTGCTCGCACGAAATTGTTATAAGTTCAGATGCCGTCATTTTCCGCTCGAAAGAGCACACCAATAATATCCAACAATTACGCCAATTATCAGGCTGATTAAATATGGAATGATTGGATAATATTCTATCATTTCACGAACTCCCCTTTGGTCGCTGCGGGCCTTATAAATCCGCTTCCCACGCTTCTGAAAATTCTTCGTCGGCGAACAATTCTGCGAGACCGGATATCTGTTTCAAGCGCAACACCTCATCTGCATCCATGCCAAGTTCTTTGGCTATTTTCTTGTCGCTCCAATTTCGCCGGGAAAGCTCCACCACAATGTCGCTCATGGCGCTCACTTGGTGTTTGCCACGGGCGCGGTTATGCCGGATCGTAGAGGCTATACGGTCGGCACGATCCGTCCTCTCTGTATTTATAACGACTACCGGGAGGTGCGTGAAACCAAGTTTTTTCCCCACCAGGTGCCGATGGAACCCATCGACAACCTCATATCCGCTGTCTGTCTCCCAAACAACGATTGGCTGGGTAAAACCATCGTTGACAATCGATATTTCGAGCAGCTTCATTTCTGGCGGAGCCACACTGTTCGGGTTATAATCGTTGGCGAAAACCATTTCTGTTGGCACCCATGTGACATGCGAAACAGGATGATCCTTGGCCCAGGCTATATCAAACCCCATTGCCGCCTCCTTTTTTTCATCACCTTCAAATATTGGTCGTATGCAGTTGTTTTTTGTTGGGTAAAAGAGAGCCCCTTGCACCAGTAATCGTTTCGCAACAACGCCTTGCAGACGCGTCTCCAAGATGGCACTTTTTTTGACGCCTCGTCCTTAAAATCGGCCTCATCTGGAATTCCGTTCGGGTAACCGCGATCTGCGTACCATTTCAGGAATACTGCGATCTTGTTCTCGAAATGATTCTTAGACTTTTCCGGCATGCTCGAAAGCAAAAGCCTTGCGAACGATTCCCAGGTATGACCATCGGGCTTGCTGATTTTGATGTTGCCCATTACATTGCCGGTCTCTTGCACATAAAGGGCGCCTGAATTTGCGCCGTTCACCCTGGAAATTATTTTTACCCATGTCTCTGGCTCGATAATATGAAATAGCCATAAACCACGGCGTTGATCGTCTCCGTAGGGCTGGCAGATCCGCATCTGATGGACGGATAGGCCAGCCTGATGCATGCGGTCATAGAGTTTGTTGTACGGCTTTTGCGGAAATCTGGCGTGATAACGCCATATATCCTCTGTTTTCCAATCATAAACAGGATAAGCGTTGTAAAGCGTTTCACCACACCATGTTGTCCATTGCTGCCCGCCGATGGTTTGTTTTTTCCCGCTGGCGACAGTTCTGTATCGGTTCAAGCTCTCGTCTGCCCGAATACCGACAAAGCAAGCACATAGTTTATCCTCGGCATACCATTTGCCGAATTTTGGGACGAACTCCTCGAATTCCATGCCATCCCATGAGAACGTAAAATCGGATATGGACCCAGCGGGTTTATCCCTTACCCAGATCTTCTCTTTACCCGGCTCCCAAGCCATCCATTTTGGTTGGTACATCGATACTGCATTGCGCAAAGCTATTGGGGATGTCACCCAAAACGGCTCTATGTGATCCCGATACATCTCGAAACAAGTCGCCACATGGTCTATGGTCAATCGATATTGCGCTTCAAGATCGACGAAAAGCAGCCCGACTTTTCTATCTCTCTGGATAGCTTCGTCCATGACGAGGTGCAGCATGACGGTCGAATCTTTACCGCCGCTAAAACTCAGGTATATGCACGGAAAATTATCAAAAACCCACGCTATTCGTTGCCGCGCTGCTGTCAGCACGTCTATCCCGATATACTTTTTGCCCACTTCAAAACCTCTTCTTTCGAAACCCTTAAAATTTCTCCGTCGTCCGTGACCATGCAAAAATATCTATCTACCGATCTCCATGACGTTTTTTCATAGACCTCGTAGTATTTGCCGGAATCAAGGATAAACCATGCGTAGACACCGCGCGATCCATTACTGTTGGATTGTGCATAGTCCTTTTTGTAGGGCAGGAATGAACGCTCAAGACCATATTTTTTAGACAACCCGGTTATTTCCGCTATCCACCCACACGAAGGAAAACCGCCAAACAAAGCATCTCCAACCCCGTTAAAGGCGTCATTGACCATGTTTGTATAAAATCTGGCCTGTGATTTGATATTGTCACCAATCAGCTCAATTTTTTTGGTAGCCTTCATTTTTTCCTTGACTTAATATACCCAATGGGTATATCTATAATTAAACACTAACCAATGGAGGGCAGCATGGATATCACAGACATCAAGATTACAACAAATCACCCAAAATCGGTCAACAACATCCCGGTGGCAATCATAGAGGGCAGGGCTTATGGTCCGGATGACAACTACAAGGGCATCCCAGTTGCATCTTACGTGATTGTCAATATCGACCCGACAAGGCCGGACCACAATGATATAATGCGGTTTTTGTCCCAATCTCCGTCTGCCTACAGGCGTGCAGAAGATGCGGTAAAACGATACTACAACGCCCCTGAGCCAGAGGTATATTAGGATGGACATTTCTCCCAAAGAGGCCCGGCTCAAGCTGGGCCTCAACCAGCAAAAAATGTCTGAGGTGATGGGTGTCCACCGGCAGACCTGGGTAAAATGGGAGCGTGGAGAAAGGGCTCCCGACGCGGCTGCCGTAACCGCCATAGAGGCGCTTTTGTGGCTGCATGAGCACGGCAAATTGTCTGATTTTTTAGAATCTCGCGCCATAATTGTTTGACTCCGGAGTCCCTATCACTACTGACTCATGGCATTGATGATCCGCTCTACTTTATCTCCTATTTTATCGTGCGAGTACCACCGAATGGGCTTGTTCTTTGATAACGCATATCCGATTTCATTTCGCGTACTGCTTCCGATGTAATCATTGCGGTTCACAACAAAAATCTCGCTAGCAAGGTCTATTTTCCGAAGGTGCAATTCATCCATGTGAGCCGCGCATCCTTCGTGCTCTGCTAAATGATCGGGGATATCATCTCCGCAATACCAACCTGGAAGCAAGTGCAGCCCCATTGATATAGCGCCTTCGTCACGCTCCAAAAACCAAGCGCAGACGGCCATCACATCTACGTATCGACTTGAACCACACAAAACTACTATTTTTGGTTTTTCCATATCCCTATCCATCCTTGTCGGTAAACCTCATCTCTCCTGATCTTCCATTAACGTCATGCCGCCCACCGGCAGCCCGGCCGCCACGCGCGCGCTGAGCATGTCGCCCTGCCATCTGACCGGGCAGTGCTCCCATATGTATTGGTTGACCTGCGGATCGTCGTACACCCGCGTCCACCAGTCCATGCCGTGCTCTTTTTTCATGCGGTTTTCAAACATCTTTTTCAGGCCCTCGATCACCTTGTAGGCGTGATCGGCCCGCCTGATCTTGTCTATCCCCAGCCGCTTTTTCATCCAGAGGGCCAGGCCGTTTTCAACCCGCCAGGGGATCAGCGCGGCCACGGCCGCGATCTTGGCCATCTCGTCGGGGTTGACCATGGCGATGGTGTTGCCTCCGGCCTCGCGCGGGATACGCTGTCGCCTGGGCGCATCGGCCCGCTGCCGTGAGCGGCGGAACCGGAACCCCTTGCCGCGCAACTCCTTTAAAAACTCGTCGGCCTGCATCTTGCTGATCTCGGTGGTGTGCCCCTTACCGTAGCGCTCCAGGAGCATATCCTCCTTGGTGGACTTGTCAATGCCCAGTTGGCCGCAGGCGATGCCGATGAGCTGGCGCTGTGTCTTGGTGGATGGGATCATCTTGGTTTCCTCTTCGCTTTATGATTCGAAGAGATTGTCTTACCGCATTGCGGGCACCTGTCCTTGATTGGATAAGAAAACGTCCTGGGCCGCTCGATACCCTCGTATGTCACTTGAAATTTGACGACATATCCCTTGTACTGAACACCGGTAACCTTCCTGGTGATCTGTTCTTGGATGCCCTCCTTAACGATCTCTTCCAACTCTTTGATGTGTTCGCAGGCCATCATCCCCATCCTTTCGCTAATCGTTCAGAAACCGGCAGGCCTCGTCATAGGCCGCCTCATACCCTGCGCCGATCTTGCGGTACAGCGCCCGGCGAAGATCGTCCGGAAGCCGCTGCCAGCACTTGAAACACACGGCCCGGCCGCGCTGCTTTGGTCTGCCGCACTGGCACTCCTCGCTTTTGAGCGCCTCGATACAAAAGCGCCGGTCCTTTTCTTCCTGGGTCATCCTGGGTTCGCTGAGCATCTATTCACCTCCTTCCTGTATTGATACGCTGCTCCCATCGCATCTTACTTGCACTATCTGCCCGCCGGGGTTTTCGATGCCGACCTGGCCAAGTTTTGCCAGCGCCCTGCCTACCGAAAAAAGGAACCTCCAGTTTTCACGACTGGCCTTACCGGATAGATTACAAGACATATTCTCCCACTCATCCACATCAAATTCTTCTTCTGGATCGAGATGATAAAAATCGACTTGCATTCTGATATTGCCATCATGATCGACATACGCGACCATGTGGTCCCGGTAAAAACCTCCATCCACCTCACATCCTCCCGGACCACCTTGCTCCAACATTTTGCGCCTCCTCTCCTTGGCTGCTCGTCAGGCCGCCCGCGCCACCGGGCGACGATCCCGCGCGAAGGCGGGATTTCGCTTGGTTATTCATCGATGCGTTCGATGTTCGTGATCTCCCCCCAGCAACGGCACTTGGGGCACACCGCGTGGCAGGCCGCCTTCGGCCGGCCGTCGGCGCCCTTGCGGATGATCTTCTTGACGATCTTGCGAAACGCCCCCTGGTCGCATTTGATGTTCAGGCACTGGGCGGTGATGATGTAGTAGGGTTTTTTCATGCGTCCCTCCTAATTGGCCGTGTCGGCGATCTTGGATTCGTCGATCTCGTACCAGAACTGATCCTTTTCCACCCGCCGGGCGCCCACCAGGTCCAGCCGCTCGGCCGGCCAGGTGGCCAGCTCCTCCTTGTTCACCTCCTCCTTGGTGCGGATGGCCGTGGGAAACTTCATGTCGCGCAGCAGGCCCAGCACCATCGCCCAGGTGTGCTTGGCCTTGGGCTTGATCTGGCTCGACTTGCGGTAGCCGATCGTGCCGTAGTCCAGCTCGTGGGAGCGCTTGCCCTTGAAGATGGTGCGTTTGTTCGCCTCGGCGAACACGAGCAGGCCCGCGTCGATCTCCGCGATCCGGCCCTTTAATGGTGCGGCCAGGGCGTCGGCCTCGGCCTTGGCCTGGTCGATCTTCTCGTTCATCTCGGTCTCGATGACCGTGACGCTGCGCCTGAGGGCGCCGATCTCGGCCAGGGCCGCGTTGGCGTCCGCCAGGCTGTTGATCGGGTAGGGTTTTTTCGGTTTACTTCTCGCCATGATCCGTCTCCAATCTGTGTTTGATTAAGTAGGCCGTGATGGCCGATTCCACGCAGGCGCACAGCACCAGGATGTCGCTCGCCTTTTCCGGGCTGCCGGCCGCAACGAACGCCTGGGCCTTGTCGTTGAGGCGCCCGGCCCAGTCGGCCACGGTCTCGGTGCTAACCATTGCCGCGCCTCATGGCCGCCGAGTGCAAAATACCCAGGTTGTCCATGATGTTGCGCACCACGCGCAGGCCATCGATGGCCTTTTCCTTGGCGGCCCGGCTGTGCCCGTCGAACGTGTTCACGCACGCCATGTCGATGCCGACCTGGGCCAGCTCGATGCGCAGCTGGTTGACTTTTTCCTGTTCATTCGCGGGTATGATGATCATATGCTCCTCCTAATGGCTGCTTGGTTTTGACCGGCGTTGAATCCGAACACCTGCCGGATGCGCGCCACGCGCTCGGCGAACCGGATCGGCGCTGACGGCGCCGGCGCCGGATCGTCGCATTCCTTGTAAAGTTCGCGCGACAGCACGGTGACGGCCACGCGTTTTTTCTCGTCGATCTTGAGCACCAGGTCCAACTCCGGGTGCCAGTAGATCCCCAGCACCCGGAAGTGGCGGCCGTCCGTGTCGATCAGGTCGCGGCAGTGCTGCACGCGCACGCTCTGGTTCATGTAGTGCTGCACGGCCTCGGGCGTCGGCCAGTTGCCCACCCGCTCGACCCAGCGTTCGGTAAAGTGTTTCGACAGGCTCAACGGTTGCATGGGCGCCTCCTATATGGCCATGATGACATCGGCGGAAATGACCGGTTCGCCCATCTCGAAGGCCAGGTTCATGGCACGTGCCGTGTAGTTGTTGACCAAAAGCGGATAGGCGTGGGAGATCCGGCTCTTGCCGTCCCGGCTGGCGGAAGTCATGCGCTGGGTCATGGCCTCGAAGGCGTCGTCCGCGAACAGGTCGGAAACCGCCTTTCCCACCCGCTTGAACTTGACCGCCAGGTACTCTTTCAGGTTGCCGTTGAGCCCCTTGATCTCGGCCACCTGCACCCGCCGGATCACTTCCCGCATGTCCACGTTCTGCCCCTCGTTGAACATATGCTTGAGTTCGCTCTGGCCGATGAGCACGATGCCCAGCAGCTTTCGGTAGCCATCCTCCAGCTCGTAAAAGCGTTTAAGGTACTTGAGCGTCTGCACGTTCAGGTCGTGGGCCTCCTCGATGATCAGCACCGCCCGGTAGCCGCTCTTGGACCGGTCCATGAGCAGCCGCTGCACCTGGCGCGTCTTTGCCTCCAGGCTGCGCATCGGCCGCTCGCTGCTGATGTCCAGCACGATGGCGTCGCAGATCGAGCCCGCCGTCAGCCGCGTCTTGTCGATCATCTGCGGAAAGATCACCAGCGTGTCGCCGTCGCGCTTGAGCTGCTCGACGACCTTGCGCCGCATGACGGATTTCCCGCTGCCCACCTCTCCGATCACGGCCAGAAAGCCGCCGTGCCGGGACGCGTCCAGCATGGCCGCCTCGATGTACCGGTGCTCGTCGCTCATGTAGATGTCGGCGTCCTTCTGGATATCGTCGATGAACGGGTTTCTGAAAATCTTGAAGTACTTCAACGCCTCTTGACTGATCATCTCCACCTCCCAGTTGACTGTGATTTTTTCCGGATCGCCCGGCACCATCGCCGGCCCCTGCATGCCGGCCCGCGTCCGGTGGCCGTGTCCCGCCGGCAGCATGTTGCGCAGATCGCGCCCGATCGGCTGCCAGATGTCCTTGATTCCCAACCCCTTGGCTGCCAGCCAGCCGCCCACGCGCGGATTGCGCGAAAGAACCCGCTCGACGGCTTCCCGGAACCCGGCGATCGTGGCCGGGACATACCCCCGGTTGACCGCCAGGTTGATCGTCGGCCGGCTGATCTTGCGCCCCAGCTCCGCCACCACCGCCGCCGCCAGGTCCGTCTGGCTGATGTCGCACGCCGACGCCAGCTCCTTGAGCACGATGGGTTCGAAATCCATCCGATACGCCCTTGCCTCTCGTTTCATGGGGTTGCACCTCCCTTGTTTGCTACATCGCCTGGGCGGCCGGTAGATCCGTCCGCCAGTCCGCGCCGTCGATCAGCGCCCGCACCACGTCATCGGCCGACCCCACCGGGATGCTGTCGCCGAACGCGGCCCGCAGCTCGGCATTCAACTCCGTGGTCAGCGTCACCCCGGCATCGCGCAGCCGCTTGAACAGCTCGATGATGGGGATCTGCCGGGCGGCCAGGTCGCGCCCCACCTCCATGGGCGTGCCCCGTCGCGGCATGGGCATGGCCGCCACCTTGTCGGCGTGCAGGCCGTGCACCCGCAGCGTGCCGCCAAACGGCAGGTCGCCTTTTTTCTTCTCTTCGCCGAACGCCAGGTTGTCGTTGAGCTTTCTCATCTTCATGGCCGCCGTGTCCGGCTGGGCCTTGTACTCCTGCCCGATGATGGCCGCGTCCGCCGGAAAGCACCCCACGCCCGGCAGGCATCCCACCGGCGATACCAGGTACTGCTCGCCGGCAAACTCGATGGCCACCTCGGGCCAGTGGTAGGGACGCAGGATCACCAGCACCTCCTTGCGCGGGCAGATGCCGGGAATGTGCTTGAGCCGGTAGGTGTTGCCCCGGAAGGTGATGGTGTTGTCGGCCCGCACCGTGCGCGTCACCTCCGGCTCGGCGTACAGGTCGCGCAGAAGCTCGTCTCCCGGCAGGTCGATGAGCTGGTCCTGCCGGATGGTCAGCCAGCAGGCCGTGCGGGTCAGGCGGTGGCGACGGTGCCGGCGGGTGCCGTTAAAATGCACCAGCCAATCGCTCACCCAGTCGTTGATCTCCTCGATGGTGGTGGCCGGCTCCAGGTGCAGCCGGGCCTCGAAGTGGGTCTCCACCAGGTTCTGGGCGCACTCGGCCGACCCCTGGCGCCTCGGGTTGTGCGGCATGTTCTCGGGGATGGCGATCTCCAGGCGCTTTAGAAACTCCAAAATTCCCTTGGCCACGTTGGCGCTGCCCGCGTCCATCAGCAGGATCTTGGGCACCCCCCGGAACGGCGTCTTTTCATGCGACCCGCCGCGCCACGCAGATGATAGGAAATCAAACGTCATCCGCGCGTTTTCGCCGCTGGCCAGATAGTATTTGACAAACAGGTGGTGGGAAAAATGATCCGCCAGGATCAACCGGTAGATCCGCTCCTTGATCTTGGCGAAATTCTTCGGCTTTTTCTCCCGAAAATCCCGCTCGTCCATGAACCCAAGCCCCTTTTTGCCCCGCAGGTAGTACTGGATGCAGATCGAGGCGTCGAACACATGCACGTGGTTGGGGTGCAGGCTGGCCATGCGGATGGACGGCGTGGGGGCGTCCAGCGCCGCCCCGTTCATCTCCCGCTCGCGCAACAGCGCCGCCAGCCGGTCCTCGGATATCTGCCCCGGCGCGATCACGCCGTTATCCACGGCCACGCCAAGGGCCTCGCCCACCGGCAATATGGCGCCCTTCACCTCCCTGGCCGTGCACTGCACCAGGGACGAGACAAACTGCAGCTGGTCGTCCGTCACGCTGCACGTACCCGCGTCGCGTCGCCGTTTCCGGCCGCTGTCGAACCCGTGCCGCCGCGCGATGCGGTAGAGCGTGGCCGGGCTTTTACCGGTCAGTTCCTGGTACTCGGCGATGATGCGGTCCTTTTCGCCGTTGACGGCGGCCGAAAGCCGCCGGGTCATCTCCTGAGCCCACTGCATGGCTAAGCCTCCTGCGGGTAGAGTTCGCACAGACCACCGTCCTTGGTGCACTTTCCGCTCTGGCCGGGTATCTTTACGCCTTTGGCCGGGTTCATCATCCCCTTTCGAAAATTACAGGAACTGCACCCGTTATCCCCGAACCCCTTCGGAGGATCATTTGCCTGGTCATCGTCAACGCTTTTCCTTCTTAGATGCGGGGGCACCCAGTCGTCGTCCAGTTCCGGCTCGCCGTACAGATCCGCCGCCGTGTCGTAGGCCGCCAGGATCACCCGCCTGAAATAGTCCAGCGTGTGCATCAGCTTGGCCCGCATGCGCGGCGTGGCATCCTCGGGCAGAGGGTTTTTCTCCGGATCGTACTTCATGAGGAATCCGTCGATGATCGTCCGGGAGTTATCCAGGTCCGACAGGATGGCGTCCTCCTCGGCCGTGAGCCCCATCTTCTCCGCCCGGCCCTCCAGCTTGGCCAGCTCCCTGGCCTGTTTGTTGATCAGTTTTTCCTTGTCCTTGAGCACCTTGTCCTTGGCGCGCAGCGTGGCGGTCTGCTCTTCGATATGCTGATTTTTGGCTTCCAGGAGGGATTCGATGGCGGCCTGCAGCTCATCGGCGCTTTCCTTGCCCAGCGGGATCTTTTCCTCGCCAATGGTCACATACTCGGCATCGATGACCACGTCGCCGTCGTGGGTCAGTTTCCGCAGCTTGCGCAGCTCGCGGTAGCCGACCGATAATTGCTGACATGTCGTCAAAAATTCCTCGCCGAAGGCGGCCAGGTTGGCGAGGTCCTCATCGACCTTCTGCCGAGACATCCCCACGGAATCACAGAACTTATCCCAAGTTCCGACCCCTGGAATATCCTTATAGACCTTCGATCCTTTTACCTGCTGGAGCCACACCAAACTGCTGACCGTCGCGAATTTTGCGAACATATTGGATGTCTGCACCTGGCCGATGGCCTTGTAACACTGGCCGATCATGGCCTCCCGTTGCTCCTGCTCGGTCCGCTTCAATTCATCCCGTTTCCGCTCCATCTCCACCACGGCAAGTGCCGCCTCCGTGTCGGGATCTGTCGTCTTCTTGAATAATTTTTGCTTAGCCATCTGTCTCAACTCCTATGTCCCGAAGGGTGTTTTTTGCGCGGTCGATACCGCCCTCAAGCTGCGCTTTTCTTCTTGCCCAGAACAAAGCCAAACCGTCGCCAAGCTCCCAGTGCTCGCCGATGCGCCGCACCAGGCGGTCATCTTCCAGCGTCACCAGGTGGCACATGGTCGTGCCTTGCGGCAGATCCAGCGCCCGCGCCACGTGCGTTCCAGCCACCGGCTCGCGCTGGTCGGCCAGAAACCGCAGCACGCGGATCGTCGTCTCCACCGCAGCTATTCTTCTGTAGGTTGTCATCGATCTCCTCCTTGTCTGTCGAAAAGCAAAGCACCGGCAGCCGCGCTGTAGATTACCCACTCGGCATCTCCGTGTCCGCCGCCGCTGTCGATCATTTCAAAGTCGTGGCCATCGCCATCCCGTCTGTGTAATAGAGGGTATGTCCACGTTTCTATTGCCGTTCCGATATGATAGCCGGTTGCAAAATGGCTGTCGGGCCATACCAGTTCCACCGCCCCTCCAACCGCCAACTGGGCGACGAACCCCGCCCGCCCGAACCATTGACGCTGAGAACCACTCAATTTGCCGTCGCAAATCTCGTAAAGGCCGTCGATGTGCCATTCCTTCCCTGCTGTCTCCAGATAAAGGATGTGTCCGGCGGTGTGCACAGCCATCGAGGCGATGGCGCCGCCGGCCATAGTGACGACCTGGGCGGCGTCGGCGCCCCTGAAATTGTCGGCCCGCAAGCCGTTGACCGTCCACCCGGCGCACCCGTAAAACAGCGCCACGGCCAACAGCGCAGCTATAAAGACGCTGTCGAAAACCACCCTCACGCAAAAAAACCGGTAGGACATGACGCCCTCCTTTTCTTCTACGGCAGCATCCCGTAGGCATGCGCCATCCACAGATAACCGGCGAAACATCCGGCCACGAAAGACAAAAAGGCGATGGCCAGGCCGTTTGCGACCCTGTCGGCCCACCTGCTCGCCTCTGCGAATCGTTCAAAATCACTCATGTTCCACTCGCGCCATCGATTCATTTTTTGTCCTCCACCAGTTCCCATTTCGGGTCAAAATCCCTGTCAAACGGGCAGTTGTGCGGATCGAAATTGATTTCGTTTCCTCGCACGGAAAGCACACACGGACTGCCACCTTCGTCCTCGCAACAAGCCGAACACCGAAATTTTTTAAATTTTCCCATTATTCCCTCCTTGTAGAAGTACTACCGCCGTCCAAGTTCGCGCTTGAGCCGGCGCATTTCAGAAATCGTCTCTTCCAGTTTCCCCAGGGTCATCTGGCGCAGCTCGGCGCCGGTCGCCACCTGGGCGCCCTCGTAGGCCACGATGGCCGCGGCCGGGTACAAAAGCCCGGTCACATGATGGATCGCCACCAATAAATAAGCCGGCAGGGGATACTCCACCGGCTTGGACAAGTAATTGTTGAGCATATGGATCGAAAGCGGATTGCGGCACTCGGGCGGATCGGCCTGGGCTCCCTGGGAACTGCGCCCGAAGAATGCGTTGATCTCGTCCACGAGCTGCTCGCGCGACCCGCCCCACTCGCGGATCGCCCGCTTGGCCGCGCCGGCGATCTCGATACTCACCTCCATCTCGTTTTCAAAAGGATGGCTCGGCGGCCCCTGCTCGATGGCTTCTTCGATCTCCTGGCGCGCGGCCACGTATTGCTCCACCTGCGCGTCGAAATCGAACTCGAATTGCATCTGCCTGGGGTCTAATCTTTTTGAACCTTTAGACATGGACAGCCCCCTGAAAGCTGGTATAAATGTTGACCATCAAACCTGATTTGATTATTAAAAGGAGGTTGGTTATGCGGTACGTCATGATCTGCTCATCTCCGGAATGTTCATTTACAAAGTCGAACAGCTACGAGCAGGGCGTGGATCAGTTCTGCCCCCAGTGCGGCAGTGAATCGATTTGGAAGTGCCCGCACTGTGACCGCCCGCTGCGCGACAAGGGAGCGGCGTTTTGCTCTGGTTGCGGCAAGCGCCTCAAGCCGCACCCCCCTTCCCAAGGGGATCAGTAGCGCCGCAAAACGGGCAGAAGTCCCACTCGTCGTGCATGATCAGTTGCACCCGCCCGCAGCACGGCAGCACCGATTTATGGGGGCGCAGGTCGCATCCGCACCCTGGGCAAAAGTTGTGATCCGGCTCGATCTGCCGGGTCCCGCACTGAGGGCATTTCGAAACGACGGCGATCGACATGAACGTTCTCCTTTTCTCAGTTGTTGACGGCTTTCTTGAAGTGATCGGGCCAAATGGCCTCGATGGGTTTGCCGATGACGCGGGCGATCTCGCGCCGGGTGTGTGTGGATTTTTCCCCCAGGGTGATGACCCGGTAGACCATCTGCGGGGATATGTTGCAGCGCCTGGCGATGATGGTCTGGGCACCACGCCCGAGGGAACGTTCAAGTGCGTGCTTGATGTCGATTGGTTCCATTTGTCCGCCCCATTTTTTTTGTAGTGATTTTAAATATTGATTTTTAAATATTCGCATACACGAATATTGTCAACGGAAAATTCGCAAATATGGATGATATTTCGAAAAGACTGGAATTTCTTGTTGGGGAGCATACTGGTGGAAAGGCCACTATTTTCGCTAAAAATGCTGGAATACCGGCAAGTACCTTCCAGTATTATATAAAAGGAAGGATGCCGCATGGCGATCATTTGAAACGTATTTGCGAATTTTATAATGTGAATTTGAATTGGCTTTTAACCGGGAAGGGCTCTCCATATATAAAGGAGGATGTAATAAATTCTGAATTGGAAACCCATACCCCACCGTCCTCCAGCAACGTCATTGAGATGCGACACATGGAGCTGGTTAAGGGATTTAGCGACAAGCAGCGTGCATATGAAATCAACCGGGAATTGATGGAACTGGAAAAGCTCGATAGGGACGCTTTCAGGCGGATCGAGTCCTATATAAAAGGAACCGTTGATCAGGTGAGATCCGCGGCCGAGCGGGTGCCTTTTTATGGACCGGATCGACGCAAGGCGGAGCGACGGATAGGTGGTGGAGGTGATAATATGCCGGAAGGTGGAAACCGGCGCACGGGGAAGGATCGGCGCAAGTAGCCGTCAAAGTAGGGTCAGGCCGCACCCCGTGCACGGATTCCGATCGTTCGGCCTGCCCAGGGAGTATCTCATTGTGCCGTTACGAAAATATTTACTGTATTTGGCTTAGGATATGTCTTTGCCATAAATCGGGTCAACGCCATGCGCCCTAATTTACTGATTCTGGTTTTGGTCTTTGCATCTATCATCTGGGTTTATTTAGATATCACCAAGTATAAAATTGGAAGAGTAAGTAATAAAAATTACTCTTTTAATTGGTCAGTGTGGGAGTGGATTATTGCCGTTTCAATCTTATGGATCGTCTTTTTCCCAGTATATCTATATAAAAGGACCGACCTCATGGAGCGATCCAAGGATTACCCAGTCGAATACAAAAGGCGGGCATTCGGTTTATTCATGATAACCGCTGCCGGAATCGCATTAATAGCTCTTCTGTCATCCTAATTTTCAAAAAAATAAGGATGCTCCCCCATGAATACTTCACATTGTTTCGGCGGAGCGTGGACGCAATCGAAACTGAATCGATTGTCAAAGTACCTGTCGGAATACATGAAAATTTTTAAAGCAAATGAAAAGGCGCGTTATTTTTCAACCTTCTACGTCGATGCTTTTGCTGGCACGGGACACAGATCTGATCCTAACAACTCCTATGATCAGTGTCTTTTTGGCGATGATGATGCCGTTGAATTCCAGCAGGGCAGCGCCAAGATAGCGTTGGACACCAAGCCGTCTTTCGACCATTTTATTTTCATTGATACCAATCCGGTGTTTATCGAAGAATTGAATTCTTTGAAAGAAAGTTATAGAGATAAAGATATCCACATCGAATGCGAGGACTGTAACTACTATCTTCAGAGATGGTGCAAAAGTATGGATTGGCGACGTAACCGCGCCGTCGTCTTCCTCGATCCTTATGGCGCCCAGGTGGATTGGAAAACTATCGAATGTATAGCAGCTACAAAGGCCATAGATTTATGGTTGCTTTTCCCGCTGGGGCAGGCCGTAAATAGGATGTTGGCACGTAAAGGCCCGGACCCTTCCTGGGCGAAGCGTCTGGATCGTTTTTTTGGCACCACCGATTGGTGGGATGCATTTTATAAACCATCTCCACAGATGGGATTGTTTGACGAAGAGCCAACAATGGAAAAGACAGCCAACTTCAAATCGATCAGCGACTATTTCGTGAAGCGCTTAAAGACTGTTTTTGCCGGTGTCGCCAATCGACCGCTTGAGTTGTGTAATAGTAAAAACATCCCAATTTTCATGTTATGTTTTGCCTCTGCGAATCCCAAAGGCGCCAAGACGGCCATCAGGATTGCAGATTACATATTGAGGCATTGACTATGGCGACCAAAACGAAAATCGAATGGACGGAAATGTCATGGAACCCGGTGACCGGCTGCACTAAAGTCAGTCCTGGATGCTTGAATTGTTACGCGGAAAAAATGGCCTTGCGGCTCCATGCGATGGGCCAAAAAAGATACCGCAACGGCTTCGAGGTGACGTTGCAGCCGGATCTGCTCGATGAACCATACAAGTGGTCTGCAGCCAGGACGATTTTCGTCAATTCAATGAGCGACCTTTTTCACGCGAAGGTCCCCTTGCCATATATCCGGAAGGTGTTCGAAACGATCCGCAACAATCCTCAACACACGTTCCAGGTGCTGACCAAGCGCAGTGAACGACTCGCGAGGGACGCCGGAAAATTATTCTGGCCCCACAATTTATGGATCGGAGTGAGTGTCGAAAATTCCGACTACCGCAATCGTATAGATGATCTCAGAAACGTGCCGGCCGCCGTCAGATTCCTATCCTGCGAACCACTCCTGGGGCCGTTGCCTGAACTTGATTTAAAGGATATTCATTGGGTAATTGTCGGGGGTGAATCCGGGCCAAAAGCAAGACCTATGAAAGAGGACTGGGTGACCAGCATCAAATCACAGTGCGCCGCCCAGAAAATACCATTTTTTTTCAAACAGTGGGGTGGGACTAATAAGAAAAAAACCGGCCGTCTATTAAATGGTAAAATCTGGGACGAAATGCCAACTCCAATCCCCAAACCTAACCTTTTCAAGGCGACCGCGGCATTCGTATAGCCGATCCCCTTTGTCTCAATCAAACATCGTTTGAAAACATCCCCAAAATTGGGGTTGGTCACCCTTCCGTCAAGAATCGTAAACCATAGTTTTGTCAACGGCGCGGGTTTTCTTTTCTCACCCCCGGTCACTGGGGTCATGAAGATCAACATCGGTTATCTGCTCTACAAGCGGGCCATGCTGAGTCCCAAGCTGGAGGCCCTCGTGGTCGGAGATGTTCGGCGTTCCTTCAGGGAGTTGAACGACGGCGCCAACCGGGTCGCCCATGCCATGCGCGAGATGGGAATCAAACCGGGGGACCGGGTGGCGGTGCTGGCCCTGAACGAGCCCGAATACCTGGAACTCTTCTTTGGTCTGGCCAAGATCGGGGTGGTGATGGTGCCGATCAACCACCGTCTGGCGCCGCCCGAGGTGGCCTACATCGCCGATAACTGCGGGGCGCAAGCCCTTATCTTCGGCAAGGAGTTCGCCCCGGTGGCCGAGGCCATCCGTGCCCAGATCCCGGCCAAGGCCTTTATCGGCATCATGGACAGCCCCCCTGCGTGGGCACAATCCTACGCATCGGTCATCGGTGCCGTATCGGCCGACGAACCCGAGCACATAGGCGGGGACGACGACACCCTGACCATCCTTTACACTTCGGGCACCACCGGCCGGCCCAAAGGGGCCGAGCTGACCCACCTGGGCTACTACCACACCTCGGTCAATCTCAAAGCCACACTGGGTGAGGTCGGCAACCGGATGCTGATGCCGCTGCCGTTGTTCCACATCGGCGCCTTGGCGCCGGTGCCCATGTGCGTGCACTTCGGCTCTGCCATGATCTTCCAGCGCGCCTTCGAACCGGCCGAGTTTCTCAAGCTGATCCAGACCGAGAACATTTCCTGGTTCGGCTCCGTTCCCCAGGTGTTGATGTTCCTGCGATCGGTGCCGCAATTCGAAACCTTCGACTGGTCCACCATCAAGCTGGCCCTGGTCTATGCGGCGCCCGTGCCCGTGCCCCTGATCGAGGCCTTTGCCGAGAAGGGAATGGGGGTGCGCCAACTCTACGGTTTGACCGAATGCACCGGCCCGGCCTCGGTCATCGACGCGGAATGGGCGATCAAGAAAGCCGGATCGTGCGGCCCCCCGTTCTTCCACACCGATATCCGTGTGGTCGACTTGGAAGGAAACCCCGTTGCCCCTGACCAGCCCGGCGAGGTGCTCATGCGTACCACCCACCTCATGAAAGGCTATTTCAACAACCCCGAGGCGACGGCCCAGACCATCATCGACGGATGGCTCCATACCGGCGACATCGCCCGGATGGACGCCGACGGGTTTTTGTATATCTTGGACCGGAAGAAGGACCTGATCATCTCCGGCGGGGAGAATATCTATCCGGCGGAGGTGGAGGAGTGCCTGCTCGCCCACCCGAGCATCGCCGATGTCGGGGTGATCGGCGCCGCGGACGAACAGTGGGGTGAAGCCGTCAAGGCCATCGTGGTGCTCAAAAAGGGCGAGAGCCTTACCCAGGAGGCCCTCAGGGAGTGGTGCCGGGACAAACTGGCGCGGTTCAAGACGCCCAAGCAGGTGGTTTTCACGGATCAGATCCCGCGTACCCCCACCGGCAAGATCCTCAAGCGGCTGCTGCGGGAAAAGTTCAACTAGGGCAGGCTTGGTGGTCGCAGGCATAAATAAAACAGCGTTCGATGTCCGATGCTTCTTCGTGAAGGCAGGGCGGTCCATGGCCCTGCCTTCCTACTCTCGCACGATCCGTGTATAATCCCCCTTGCCATGAGTCGATGCCGATGAGCCAAAGCCCTTCAGATGATGTCATCGAAATCGGTCAGCGGCGCTGCTCTCCACCCGTCCAGATGCCATCGTTCATTGAGAAAATCCTGCATGAAAGCTATCGACAATCGGTTCATAAGAGATTTTGAGAATCTCGATTTAGCTCTTTTGTCGTAGACTGTGCCGTTTTTGGCGGACTATGTAATTTGGGTATGGCCGAGCCGATGCGATAGGGAAAAGAAATGTATCGAAATTGAAAACAGAGGGGCCCTCCGAAGTCATGACAAAGGATGAAAACCGACAGGTTGGGGATTCAGGCTCGTTGTAAGAGGCGACGCGGCCTGCCTGCCGTTCGCCGCTTTTGCTGGACAATTGCCCGGATATATGGTTCATGGGGCGATAAGATTGGAAGCGGGTCCGGAATGGCCGGCGCCTGCTTTCAAAACGGCCCGTTTCTGCAATTTCCATGAATGATTCAGCAGCCTTCATCCCCTGCCACCGGTTGCACCGGACCGCGCGAGGTGCAGATGCATCTTCCCCATTCACCGGGCTTGTCGATAGAGATGATAAACGCTGTCCTCCTTTACAGAATGGCGGTTTGGAGAGATGGGATGTCAGAACGTTCCACCTTCGATGTGCTTCGCGACGACGAGCGGGAGGTGCGCTGCCAGGTGATCATCGACGCGAAGATCCGGATGCTCAGCCAGAGGCCCTTCGCCCAGCTCGGCATGCGCGAAATTGCGGCCGAAGCGGGCGTATCGCCGGCCGCCATTTACCGGTACTTTCCGGGACGCAACGATCTGCTGGTGGAGGCGTTTGTCCACCAGATGAACCTGATCGGCGATGAGTTCGATCACAAGATGGCCGACAAGCCCATGTCCATCGAGGAGTTTTCCCAGTATGTGTTGGACCACCTGGCCGACAACGAGTCCACCTTCCAGATGATGAGCTACCTGATGGTGGTGGGCCAGATGCCCTCCCGGGTGCTGGACAAATACAACGAGATCCTGCGGCGCTTTTTAGGGGAATTCCGGCGGGTGCTGCAAATCAACGGCATCCAGGGGGATCTGAGGATCCTCTCCCAGACCTTTTTCTCGGCCCTGGCCGGCATCACCATGGCCTACCGTAACTATCCCGGCCGCAGCAAGTCGGAAATCCGCAGACACATGAAACGGCATGCCGCCATCGTCGCCGAGATGTTCAAGACGGCCAATGCCGCCATGACCTCGAAAGGAATGCTATGATCGCCCGTATCGACCATGTGTCCGTGGCCGTCCGAGACTATCCCGCGGCCCGCGCCTTTTTCGAAAAGGTGCTGGGCGCCATCCCCTGCGCCATGGCCCGGGATGACCGGCTGAAATATGTGTGGCAAACTTTCGCCTTGGGCGACCTGAGCCGCATCGAGTTGGTGTATGCCACCGAGGCGGGCAGCTTTCTCGACCCGTTTCTCGCCGATCGCCAGGGCAGCGTGCACCACATCACCATGCAGACCCCCGACATCGAGGCCGCAAAAAAAACATTGGACGCGGCGGGGATTCCCTACTTCGGATACAACGAGTATCCGGATGCCTACTGGAAGGAGCTGTTCATCCATCCCCGGCACGCCTTCGGAGTGCTGATCCAGATCGCCGAGTTCGAGGCCGACGAGTGGCTGGCGCCGGAGGTGACCATGCCCCGGGGCAAGACTTGGGAAGTGACCCGCACCGACACGGGCTGCACCCTGAAGATGGCCCATCCGGGCGGCGGAATCGTTGAAAAACACCTGGACCGGGATCAGATCGACGCGTTGATAGATGAATTGTCGGCCATGACATAGTTGGTGGAGAGGCCGGCCCTGCCCACGACTTTTCACATGGTCATCAAGGTTCGAGCGTGCACGTCGAGGTTGAAAAGGCCTCCCGGTCGGCCTGGCCGATGCGCTGCCAGCCTGCTTTTTCCAGAAATTCACCGGCCAGTTTCTGTTCGGGCTCAAAGACCAGGAAGAAGACCAGGTCGCCCTTCTTGAGCTGCGTGCCGTCTCCGAAGGGGATGAGTCGCTCGTTGCGGCGCACGGCGGCGGCCAGCAGGCCGTTGCCGCTGTAACCGGCCAGCGGCGGATCGCCATTTGTCTCGCCAATGGTGTCCGGATCCGGCTGCCAGATGTCGAGGTACACCTGTTCGTTTTTGAACCGGCGCTGCCAGATCTCCACATCCGCGGTGGCGCCGAAGAGCAGTTGGGCGCCGGCCTGGTGCAGCATCTTGACTGTCAGCGAGGCGGTGTCGGTCTTCAGGACCGCATAGAGGGGGATCTCTTTGGCCTCCTGCTTGACCTGCTGGACGAAGAGATAGTTGACTTCGTCGTTGGCGGTCAGGGCCAGGGCCCCGCGGCGCGTGTCGATTTCGGCGCGGAGCAGATTCCTCGATTGCAGCCCGTTGCCGTAGATGACGCGGGTGCAGTCCTGTTCGGCGGCCTTGCAGTGGTCGGCGTTGGAGTCGATCAGCACCACCTCCTGGCCGGTCTGTTTGAACAGCTTGGCCACGGCCCGGGCCAGGGAACCGGCGCCAAGAATCACCCACCCCGCCTGGCTGGGGCGCCGCAGGCCGAGGAGGCCGGCCATGGAGCCGCCGGTCAATCCGGCAAAGACCACCGTGACCGCGATCACCAGGAACACCAGGGCGCGCAGTTCGTACCCGCCGGAAAGGCCGCGTTCGGCGAAGGCGGCGGCGAAAAACGAGGCCACGGCCGCAGCCACGATGCCCCGCGGACCGATCCAGGCGATGAAGGCCCGTTCCTTCCACTTGAGTTCGGTCATACCGGTGCCGGCCAGGACGGCGGCCGGACGGACGAGAAACATGAGCACGAGGACCACGCCCAGGGCCGGCCAGCCCAGATCGGCGACCTGGGCCATGCGCACGTCGGCGGCCAGAAGCACGAAGAGCATGCCGATGAGCAGAACGGTGAGTTCTTCCTTGAATTCCACGAGGTCTTGCAGAACGTAGGTGCTGAAATTGCCGATGACGATGCCGGCCATGGTCACGGCGGCGATGCCGCTTTCGGCCAGTACCAGGTTGCTGCCTTGGAACAGCGCCAGGACGATGGACAAGGTGAAGACGTTTTCGGTGCCTTCTGGGATCATGCGCCGGAAGCGGTAGAGAAACATGAGCGCCAACCCTGTCGCCCCGCCGGCCAGAGCCCCGAAACCGAGGCGCGACACTACATGCCAGCCCCACACCAGGGGGCTGCCGTGGGACGGGCTGAGGGCCGCTTCCAGGGCCACCGCGGCCACCACCGCGCCGAGGGCGTCGATGAGCACCCCCTCGGCTTCGAGCACCACGGCCACCGAACGTTTGACCTTGAGGCGTTTCAGCAGCGGATTGATCACCGTGGGGCCGGTCACCATGACCAGGGTGCCGAAGAGGATGGCGCTCTTCCAGGGCCACTCCAGAATGAAGTGGGTCGCGGCGGCGGCCCCGGCGACCGTCACCGCCCCCCCGAGCAGAATGAGCTGGCGCACCGATCGCTGGGCGCGTCGCAGCCGCCGGAACTTCAGGTTCATGCCGCCTTCGAAGAGGATAACGGCCACGGCGAATCCGGTGAGAATGCCCAGGGCCGGTCCGAGTGCCGCGGGATGGATGAGCCCGAGGCCGTCCGGACCGCAGGCCACGCCGGCGGCCAGAAGCAGAACGATGCCGGGCACCCGGAGGTGATGGGCAAGGGTCTGGGCCGCCATGCCCAGGGCCAGGGCCAGTGAAATGGTCATGCCCGGATTCTGGGCGAGGCCGGCCGGCGTCATTTCAGCTCCTTGATTTTTTTCAAATCGCCGTCGCGGCCCAACATGATCAGGACGTCGCTGTCTTTGATGGTGAACTCGGCGTCGGGCACCATCCTGAAGCGTTCGGGCACCAGTTCCTTGACAGCAATGATGTAGACTTCGTAGCGTTTGCGCAGGTTCAGATCCTTGAGGGTCTTGCCGATGAACGAGGGCGGCGGGTCGACCTGGGCGATGGTGTAGTCTTCCTCCAGGGGCAGAAACTCGAGGATGTTGGGCGAAGTGAGCCGCAAGGCCAGGCGCTGGGCCATGTCCATGCCCGGCCGGATGATTTCGGTGGCGCCCAGCTCCTTGAGGATCTCGCCGTGGTCGTCGTCCTCGGCCTTGACGATGATGCGCTTGATGCCCAGGCGGCTCAGGTGAAAGCAGATCAGGATGCTCGGCTTGATGTTGGCCCCGGTACTGACGATGACCGCATCCATCTCCTTGAGCCCCAGCCCCTTGAGCGCCTCCATGTCGGTGACGTCCTGCACGATGGCGCTGGTGCAGTGGGGTTCGATGGCCTGGACCCGCTCCTTGCTGCGATCGATGGCGATCACCTCGTTCTTGTTCTCGTAAAGGGCCCTGGCCACATAGTATCCAAAACTTCCGGCGCCGATGACGGCGAATCGTTTCATGGGAATTCCTTTCTTTGCTATCCGATCATCATGTTCTCTTCGGCGTACTGGACGCCTTTGGTGGCCCCGCCGCCGGCAATGATATAGGTAAAGGCGGGCACGCCCACGCGACCGATGATCATCAGCACGATGATCACCAGTTTGCCGGACCACGTGAGCGCCGCGGTGATCCCCATGGAGAGGCCCACCGTGGCAAAGGCCGATACGGTCTCGAAGAGAAAGCTTAAAAACTGGCGGTTGCCCGAAATGCGCGCCCCATGGTTCGGATCGAACATCAGGATCAGGAAGACGGCCAGGCAAACGGCGGCCAGGGAGAACACCAGCACCGAAATGCTCTTGGCGATCGTCTCCTGAGGAATGGTCTTGCCGAAAAGGTTGGCGCATTTGCGCCGCATCAGCCGGCTCCACGAAAAGGTGGCCAGGACGGCCAGGGTGGTGGTTTTGATGCCGCCGCCGCACGATCCCGGCGAGGCGCCCACCAGCATCAGGAACATCATGAAAAGCAGGGTGGCCGTATTGAGGCCGGCGATGTCCAGGGTGTTGAAACCGGCCGTGCGGCAGGTCACCGATTGGAAAAGGGCGGCCATGATCCCTTGCCCCGACCCCAGGGTGCCGGTCAGGGAGCGCTCCGAAATCAGCAGCACCAGCGCGCCGGCGGCGGTCAGTCCGATGGTGGTGGCGATCACGCTCTTGGTCTGCAGGGACACCTTGCCGCTCCGGCGGCCAGTTATCCGCTGGAAAAGCTCGTACACCACCGGAAATCCGATGCCTCCCAACACGATCAGGCCGCCCACCGTGAAATTCACCAGGATAGAAGCGCGTTCATCCATCAGGTTGTTGCTGAATTGGGAAAAACCGGCGTTGCAGAACGCGGAGACCGAATGGAAAGCGGCTTTGAAGAGCGCTTCGGGCCAGGGATAGGTCGATTGCCAGTGGGCGAAAAGCAGCACGGTGCCCGCCGCTTCGATCGCCAGAGTGAAGACGAGGACCGATCGGATCAGGGCGTAGATGTCTTCCCGGGGTGCATGCGAAAAGACCTCCTGCATGGCCATGCGCTGTTGAAACACCACCCGTTTGCCGATGATCTGGAAAAGGGCCACGGAAAGGGTCATGATGCCCAGGCCGCCGATCTGGATCAGAAAGAGGATCACCGCCTGACCGAAGCCGGTGAAACAGGTGGCCGTGTCCACGACGATCAGGCCGGTCACGCACACGGCCGAGGTGGCGGTGAACAGGGCGTCGACGGGGGCGATGCCCCGACCTACGGTGGCCGCCGGCAGCATGAGGGCCAGGCTCCCGATGACGATGGTCGCCAGGTAACTGGTCAACAGCAGGTTGGTGGGATGGGCGTGATAAAGGCGCCGGTGCAACCAGGATGAGAGCGGGGGATCTGACATGAACACTCCTTGGCTTTGGGCCGGCTCAATATTTGCGCTGCCGCAGGATCGTGAAGACCAGCCACAGCCCGAGGACGCCGGAAATCAGGTAGCCCACTACGCCCAGGGCAGGAAATCCGAACAGAAAGGGGCCGATACCGGTGGTGATGATCATGGAGGAGCCGATGATCATGGCGGCGATGATGATACCGAAGGTGAGCCGGTTGATGATGCTGTCCAGGGTATGAATCAGGCCGCCGAGGTTTTCGTGCCGGAATCCAAAGGTCAGTTTGCCCTGTTCGGCCTGGCCCAGAAGGGTTTCCATGCGCCTGGGCAGGGATTGCTGCAGGCTGAAAAATTCGAAGAGCGTAAAACGCAGGCGCCGCAGCAGTGATCTGGGTTTGAAGCGCCGCTTGGCGAGCGCCGTCACCTGGGTTTTGGCTTCGGCCACGATGTCCAGATCGGGATAGATGCGCCGGGCCGTGCCTTCGGCCGCCACCAGGGCCTTGATCATGATGACCAGGTCCGGCGGCAACCTGAGACGGTGGGTCCTGAGCAGATCGGTGACTGCCATGAGCAGGGCGCCGATGTTCATCTCCTGAATGGGAACCGCATGGTGGGCATCCAGTATGTCAAGCAATTCCCGTTCCAGGGCTTCGCGGTCCACTATCTCCAGGGCATGGCCCACCCGCAGAAGGGCGTGGACCATGGCCTCGCCGTCCTTTTCCAGGACCGCCTTGAGCAGCTGGATCAGTTCATGGCGATCGCGCTCGGCCAGCCGGCCCGTCATTCCCCAGTCGATCAGGCAGAGTCGTTCCTGGGGGGTGACCAGGACGTTGCCCGGATGGGGATCGGCATGGAAAAAGCCGTCTTCCAGGATCTGTTTGATGGCGGCACTCAAGCCCGCCCTGGCCAGCGATTCGGGGTCGGTGAGCGTATCGATGGGCAGCTGCTTGAGGGGCGTCCCCTGGATGAAGGTCATCACCAGCACGCGCTCGGTGCAGTAGTCTTCGTACGGCTCGGGGATGTCGACCAGCGGCTTCTCTCCCGCTCGGCTGCGGGCGATTGTCATGTTCCGGGCTTCTCTTTTGAAGTCCAGTTCGCGCAGCAGCGTTTTGCGGACATTTTGCACCAGACGGGGCAGATCGAAGCTTTCGAGCTCTTCGATACGTTCATGAAGCAGATCGGCCGCCATGGCCAGGATGTCCAGGTCGCTCTTCATTTTGGCGCGGATGCCGGGGCGCTGTACCTTTATGGAAACGATATGTCCTTCCTGTTTCAATACACCCCGGTGCACCTGGGAGATGGAGGCGGCCGCCAGCGGTTCGACATCGAAGATGGAAAAGATCTCGTAAAGGGGCCGCCCGGTGCTCTCTTCCACGACCGCCTGGATTTGGGCCAGTTCGATCGGCGCTACGTCGTCCTGGAGCCTGCTCAGCTCTTCGATGAGTCCGGGTGGCAGCAGGTCGGGACGCAGGCTCATGATCTGGCCGAACTTGACGAAAGTCGGACCCAACTCTTCGGCCGCATGGCGGATTCGCTGGAAGGTGTTCAGCCCGTCGTTCGCACGGGTGATTCTTTTAAGAAGCCCGGCGCCGGGCAGGTCGAGACGGTCGATGAGATCGTCGAAGCCATACTTGAACAGGATCATGACGATCTCTTTGAAACGGCCGAGCCGCATCAGGGTTTTCAATTCCATCATATGTCTTTCATAGGGCATGAATGCGAGTGGGCGCTATATTAATTTTTTGGCCAACTATTTGCAACGACAATTGGGGTGTATGGCCGAGGATGGTCGGTGCACTTTTATTCTATTGAAATAAAAGGATATTGAGGTGGTTCGGCCGGTGGTCGCCGCCGGACACCGCATCGGGCCACCGACAGGGGTCGGTCGGCCTGTCAAATTACTGACTGTCGCTCCTGGCCGGGGCTCGAATTCGAATGGACTGCCGGATAACACGCTATGGAAAAGATTCGCATCACCGCCGTCGAAAAGACCGTTACCAACTGCATGATCGAGACTTTCGATACCATGCTCTCCATGGACCTGAACAAGGTGGGCAAGGTCACCGATCCGGGACTCAATGAAAAACGGCTGGTGGGCGCCGTGCATTTTGCCGGCGAGGTGGTCGGCACCATGAGCCTGCATGTGAGCCAGGAGTTCGCCGCGCTGATGACGACCGCCATGCTGGGCATCGATGAGAGCGAGATCGACGGTGTGGAGGAGATCAAGGATGTCCTCGGCGAGCTGGCCAATATCATCAGCGGCAATTTGAAAAGTGATTTTCTGGACAGCGACCTGGCCTGCGTGATTTCGACCCCCTCGATCACCCGGGGATCCGATTTCAAGATCGAGGCCAGCAAGATGGGCGATCTCAATCGATGGATCTTCAGACACAAAAAGCATGAAATCATCGTCGAGATTTCCCTCAAGGAAGATATCGGCGCCAAGCGCGAAATCGCCGGCATCGCCCAGTTGGAAAGCGCCGAAATCCTGTCCAAGATCAATTCGGTGGATATTCCCACCACCGTGATCAACGCGGTCATCGACGTTTTTTACACCATGCTCTCCATGGAGACCGAGAACATCCCGGCGGTGCCGGAGGGGTTTCGTGAGGACAAACGCACGGTGGGCACGGTCAGTTTCGCCGGCGACGTGCAGGGATTGTTCAACATCCAGGTCAATGATGACTTTGCCCGCACCATGACGGCCGCCATGCTCGGCATGGACGCAAGCGAGATCGAAAGCGAGGAAGAGGTGTTCGACGTGATGCGCGAACTGAGCAACATCATCGGCGGCAACCTCAAGTCGGCTTTTGTGGATGTGGGTCTTTCGTGCGTACTGTCCACACCGGCAATCACCAACGGTATGGATTTCAGGGTCGAGTCGCTCAACATCATCAAGACCCAGCGATTTCTATTCTCGTGCGGCGGCAACACGATCATCGTCGATGCCGGAATCAAGAAAGATGAGCTGGATGCGCCGATGGGTTCCGATTTTTCGCCCGAGCAGCTCGCCAAACAGGATAGCCCACCTGTTTCGGAGGAAGCCCCCGATGATCCATGGCGCAACCTCGACCTGATCATGGAGATTCCCCTGGAGCTGACGGTGGAGTTGGGACGCACCAGCAAGCGCATTTACGATGTGCTCAAGCTCAACCAGGGATCGGTGGTCGACCTGGTGCAACTCGAGGGCGAGCCGGTGGATCTGCTGGTCAACGACACCCTGATCGCCAAGGGGGAGGTCGTGGTGGAAAAGGAAAAGTATGGCATCCGCATCGTCGAAGTGGTCAGCCGCATGGAGCGGGTCAGTAGTTTCAGGTTGTAAACCCGAACCGCCGTCACATCAGCAATTCTGACTGAATGCGATTCACCTTGAAGGGCGCGCTTTCAAAAGTTTTTTCATATAAAAATTCGCATCGCAACGGACATGGCAGGCGTGTGGCATCGGCCACCTGTTCCACCCACGCCGGGTTTAATGAATAGCGTTCAGTTAGAATCCCTGCCGCCCCATCGTTAGGCTTGCAAAAAAAGATGGATTCGTTATGATAGCCGTCAATGACCACGCGCGCCGAATTCATTTCCAGGATGCATGCCATGTCTGAAGAAAAAATCATCTCCATCGAATCGTTGGACAAAGCGTTGTCCATGATGCTGCAGAACATCATGCGCATGGTGCCGGAGAGGGACCAGCAGGATGTGGCTCTTCAACGTCTTCTGGCCTTCCGTTTGCGCATCGATGGGGAGAGCACCACACGAGAATATCTGATGCGCAAGATACGGGATATGATCCAGTGCCGGTACAACGGCCGACTCTATGATTTCGTCAAGGACGACCACTTTTCGGCGGCCTGTGCGCCTCCGCCGCCGAATCGCACCGAGCCACCCGAAACCGCCTGAAACCATTAATTCGTGCTTATCCACAAATGGCCGATTTGCCTGTTTGTGGACGGATACGGATTCTTGATGCCATCCTGGCCGCGGCTGGATGGCCTAAGGCCCCATGTACACCCGCGCCAGATCGTTGTCGATGACATAGATGCAAACCGCCTTGGCACCCTGAGGGGTATAGCCGTGTTTGGCCGTCAGGTTTTTCATCAGGTAGGTCACATCGCCGCGAATCCTGCGGTCGTAGGTTTTGAAATCCTCTTCACCGAAATCCTTGATGGCCCTGCGGAAATTTTCGTTTTCAAGAAAGGGATCAAGCACTTTTTCCTTGATGTTGTAGATGTAACGTTCATTGAGTTTGCCGAACAGGGTGGTTTGACGCAGGTCCTTGACGTGGCTGGGCACTTCCAGGGGGAGGGTCTGGGTGGCATACTCCTTCTGCACGTCTTTGCGAAAGGCGTGGCGCTCGGCCCTCGAGGCGCCGGACCCGAGGATGCGCCGCTCGAAATGCCCCAGGTACTCCTCGGTGATTTCAATCTTTTCCTGGGTGTATGGACAGCGTTCGACGGATCCGGGTTCGAAATTGACGGCGAAGATGTAATTCTGGATCTCAACACCGATTTGATCCTCGTTGTAGTAATAAAGGGCCTCTTTCACCTCCTGTAAAACCGCATAATCGTACATGTGCAGCAGGGAGTCGAGGAATCCGTCGGGTATGGAGGCGCGCAGATCCTTGCGGGACCTGAAGAATTTGCACAGGGTCGACATGTCGATGAGTTCGCCGTCTTTGGCGTAGGTGGTGTAAAACTCGCCGAAAATTTTGATCGAATCGCGCCCGGAGATCCCGTGCTTGCCTTCGTTTTCGGCCTCGGCGATGATGCGCCGGCGCCTTTTGGCCGTCAGGCGCTTGCGATCCTCTTCGCTCAGCCAGGTGGGAATATAGCCGGTGTAGATCTCCATCTTGAGCAGTTGCAGGTTTTTGTCGCAATACCGGCTGTATTTTTCCGGATCTCCGATCCATTCCAGAAGGGCCTCGGACCGCAGGCTCAGCCGCGAAGAGATGATGATGCGCGAGAAATTGTGCAACACGCGCGGCAGTAAGGCGTTGTCGATGTGGCGACCGAAGATATTGCGGTAGATGTCCACCTCGGTGTTGTGGTCCAGCACGTAGGAGATGTTGATATAGGCGATGCGGTCGGAAAAAGACTGAATGTTCTGAATGTTTTTTTTGTCTTCGGGGTTCATGAGGGCCATGAACAGGGAGTTGACGTTTTCCTCGATATCCTGGACCTTGTGAACGCCCTCGGAGATGATGTTATGCAGTTCGATAAGGCGTTCGATGTTGTGCGACTTGATGTCCATCAGGGCATAGAGCCCGCTGTTGGACTTGGCATAGCGGGAATAGAGGTACTGGACCTGGTTGCTGTCTCCAAAAAGCCGGTTGATGCGGTTCTGAAGCATTTCGTTGGTCAGGACGGATTGCTTCTGGGGGCTGTCGCCGGGATTGAAGACATTGATGCCATTACCCAGGCGCCGGTTGAAATGATAGGGCCTGGCCCACAGCATATCGAAGACCCGCAAGGGGTCCTTGAGTCGGCGTTGCAGGATGTCGAACAGGGAGCTGCAGATAGTGCACGGCTGGTCGCTGAAGACCCATTCGTAGTCCTTGTGCGTGAACAAGGCATATTTGAAGGCATCGTTCTTGAATAAATCGTCGAAAAAGGCGCGACGCTGGGCTTTGGGCACCAGCAGCAGCGGATTGTCGTGGCTGGGGCAGGGGATGTCGATATACTGGTCGCTGTGCCGCCGCAGCATTCGGGATTTGATCCGGTCGTACTGGTCCTGCTGGGACTCTTTTTGCAGCTGGAACAGCCTTTCCAGGATGGAAAAAGTCTCGTCGCTTACCGCCGGACCACCCAGAGCCGAGGTGTCGATGCGCCAGATGGTTTCAAAGCGGGTGCCCTCCTCGGTATTGGCATACGCTTCGAACTTGGTCAGCAGATTGTTCAGAAACGTGCTTTTGCCGCAGCCGTGCGGCCCATCGAAGATGTAGATCTTGTTTTGCTGGGCGCCCTGGCGCATGCTTTCCACCTGTTTGACAAACCGGTTGGCAAAGAGCCGGTCGGGCAGAAACGGATGGTCCGAATCCTCCACGAAGAGCCGTGTGCAATCGTAATCCACATATTTGATCGATTCGGGGTCGTCGGGATATTCATCGACGCCGGTGCCCACATAGGTTTTGACCATGTCGTGAAAATATTGAAACACATTGCGAATCATGGTGCCGGGCTGCTGAACCACCCGTTCCAGGAAGGCTCTGAAGGTGATGGGAAAATCCTGGTCCAGCGTTGCCTGTGCGCGTTGGATCTGCTGCATGGCCTTGTCGATGTTCGACGCGGGTTCGCGGATGGCTGTTTTTTGCACCATGGTGGACTGCCTTGTTGGTCCTGAACCGGCGAGGCCGGTGGTTAAGGTGTAAAGTTCAAAGTGTAAAGTTTAAAGTGAAGGAATTGTGTCGATTTAAGATTCTGAATCTTATAGACAATTGATTGTGCTGTTGCCCCATGGCCACCCTGATACGCACTGTTGGCCGCCGGCATGGATGCCGGTCGGCCCCCTTTTGAGTCTTTCGTGTTTCCATTGTCAATCCATGAGTTGCCGTTTGATCCGGCGATTTTCCATGCTGTATACCACGCGCTGCCAGCGGACCTCCGTTTTTTCGGGTGTGTCGACGCCGGAGGTGCCAGAGCGCGGTCGATCCGACCTGGGGCCGGTGGGGGCCAACTCGTGGGTCTCGAGCATCACCGGCCCTCCCCACAGGTATTCGATGCCCAGCAGGGTGTTGGGGATGAAATCCTTGAGCAGGGGTTTCTCCTCGAATGTATGAACCAGATAGAGGGCTTTCTTCTGCTTGCCCTTCTCGTGATCGATGACGATTGTCGGCGGATGATAGAGCGATTGGCGCAGCATGTCTCGGTATGCATCCGCGTCGCGACTTTTGACGTAGTATTCCCAAACCATTTTGCTTTCGTTGAGTCGTCGCCCGGCGACGAAGAGCCGGTGGCGGTTCACGAAATCCTGGGTGACGAACTGATGGATGAAGTTGAAATCGCTAAGGTTCTCACGCACGTAAAAGATATAGTCCCGTCCGTTGCCCGCATGGGTGTCGAAGGCATCACGGGCATGCGAATCGTTGAGCCGTTGGAAATCCCAGTGCAATTTGCCTTTGTCGGCCGCCTCTTCGATGTCGTAAAACAGGCGCATGCCCAGCGCGTAGGGATTGAGGCCCACACGGGGCATGGCCGTGACCCCGGCGTTGACCCTTGCAAATTCGACTTCATGGCCCCGGATGCGATCGTCCTTCAGGAAGAGCGTTTCGTGCCAGTAGCTGGCCCACCCCTCGTTCATGACCTTGGTGCGGATCTGGGGTTGGAAGAACAGGGAGGTCTTGCGCACGATTTCGATGATCGTCTTCATCCATTTGTTCTCTTCCTTGTTGACGAATTCGGAATGTGCCAGGATGTGTTGAAGCAGATCGTTGGGTCGTGTGGTTCGGGTACTTCTGAATTTGGCCAGCAGGGCCTTGAATTCGGGATAGCGCCGGTCCACTTCGGCGAAGAAGATGTCCTCGCAAAGCTCGCCGGTCTCTGCCCGGCACTGGTTGTAGCGTTCGATCTCCTTGATGTATTCGTTGGTTTTGACCTTCTTGACGTCCTGAAGGAAAATATCGAAGTAATAGTCCAATCGCAGCGTATGTCGGGTCGTGGCAACGGGGAAAAGATTTTCCAGCTCCTGATAGTAGCCAACCAGGTTGTCGATGCTGCGGCTGAATTCGATGACATAGTCGACCCATCGGCCGTGTTCGGAGCGCAATTTGGCGATGACCCGCTTGTCCGACAGGGCCTCGCCGGTGAAGTCGTAATCCCAGGTGTGGCGAAAGAATATGTTGTTCTGAAAAAAGTCGATGTGCGCCAGCACATGGTAAAAGATCATCACATTGAGCCAGTCGGGGTTGTTGTCGTTGTAATAGGAGATCGCCGGCCGCGTGTTGATCACGGTCTCATAGGGGTTGCTGGGATAGAGTTCATATTTGCCCTTGCCCTTGAGCACCTCCACGTCGTGAACCCAGTAGTCATACAGGGTGGGAATCATCAATTTGGGCGACAGCTCGAGCAGGTCCCGATTCGTCACCACGTATTCGAGGGACTCGTCTTCAAAGCGCAAGCCGGCCGCCCGGGCGCGCGCCTTGCACCCTTCCATGATGTCCTTGGTGTGTTGGTCGATCAATTCCACGTAAATTCTCCTGGTCCGTGATCATTCTTCCGACCCATGTTACTTCTCCTGGGAAATCAGGTGGCGAATGCCTTCGATCAAGCGCGATTCGTCGGCGTCGTCATCCAGAATGTCCATGCGAATCAATTCCGGAGATGCGTTCAGCAAACCGGATCGTTTCACATATCGTTCCACTTCGGTGGCGCTGCTGGAGCTGTGCCGCGCAACCGTGATGCCGACCCGGTTGGCATAACCGAGCATGATTTTGAGTTGCGGAATCGCCTCCCGGCCCTCGGTATCCCAATCATCGCCGTCTGTGCCGTGAAAGATGTAGATGTTGTAATCCTTGGCCAGGTTTTCCTCTTTTACGATGCTGTTGACCAGCTTGTAAGCAGACGAAACCTGGGTGCCGCCAGCCACCTTGGAGTTGTAATAGGTGTAAAAATCGGGCACCTCCTTGGCCTTGGTATCGTGCAGAACGAACCGGGTTTCGACCTGGTGGGTGTATTGGTATAGCAGCCAGCTGTAAATCAGCACGTGCTGGGCCACCACCAGTTCGGTGGTCTTGCCCACCATCGAGCCCGAATAGTCTCGTACGAAAAAGACCATGGCCTGGGATTCCAGGTCCTTTTCGCGGCTCAGGATGCGGTAGATCATGTCCTTGGGCGAGATCAGGAAGCCGACCGGGTCGATGTCGTAGACATCGGGAATGTTGCCCAGATGGATGTTGGTTTCGACGATCTTTCGCAGGGTGGCCTTTTTGTCCAGCACCTGTCCGAAACCCCGGTGGCGGTCGGTCAGGTCGTAGGTGTAGCGGGTCAGCGAGCGTTTCTTGCCTTTGTCCTTCAGGTTGGGCAGTTCGAACTGCTCGGTGAGAATGCGCCCCATGTCATAGGCGGTGGACTCCAACTCGTGCTCTTCGCCTTCGCCCTGGCCCGGTCCGGCGCCGCTTCCCTGCTGGGTCGGACGCACCGGTTCTTCGCCGATCACATCACCCTCCTGGCCTTCCCCCGAACCGGCGCCGGCTTCTTGCTCCTCTTCCTGGCGAAACGACGGATCATGGATCAGTTTTTCCTCGGCCGTGGTGGGAACGACGATGACCTTGTCGCGGCCGCCGCGTCCCGGTTTGATCATGCGGCCCACCTTGAGTTTACGGGGAAAGCCGTCTTTTGCCCGCTGCCGGTCTTTTGCCAGCAACTCGTCTATGGTGCGGATGTGGGCGTAATAGTTGCCCATGCCCACGGTCAGGTCCTGGAGCATCGCCATGTCGTTGAAGGCGTAAATGCTCGGTTGGACGGGCGGGGCCTTGGGAGTCCCCTGGCCCTCTTCCATGTGCGCTTCGCTCATGCGGATCTCGGTGAGGATCTTCTCTTCCTGTTCCGGAGAGAGCCCCTTTGCCTTGAGCGATTGATATATTTCCCAAAGGCTTGCTGTCATCGTTCTGTTCCCGGATATTCCACTTCAGAAAGGGTAGATTTCGGTGGCATTTAATTCTCATCCTCCTGGGTGCAGAAATATTCAATGGTCTTCTGCGCGCATGTCCGGCAATACCCCAGTTTATCGAGCATGGTGCTGATCATGCGGTCGTAGAGCTTCTGGTTCTCCTCGTTGGTGCGGTTGGCCAGGGCGCCGATCAGGCTGCCCGCGCCGGCGATGTCCGACTTGAGCCGCACATCGGTGACCGCCTTGACCAGCTCCAGGTTGTCCATGAAATCATAATTGGGGTCCACCGAGATTTTCTGGCCGTAGATCTTGCGGATCGAGGTACGGAAGGTATCCCGTTGCTCTTCGGTTTTCAGACCCAGGCGTTCCTCCACGCTCTTGACGAAGCGGTCGTCGATTTTAAGGGCTCGCAGCTCGCCGGTCTGGGGGTCCTTGTATTTCCACATCTTGTCCGGACCCAGGTTCTCCGCATCGGTGCCGATGATCATGTTGACGTAGTTCATCACATCCTTGCGGATGGCCAGCGGTTCGTCCATGTAGGCGTTGAACATCTCGGTCATGATGCGCTCGCGGTAGAGCCCCTTGGCCAGCTTGAGGTCTTCCAGGTACTTGGCCCGGTCGTTGGCTTCGGATACATAATCCAGGATGATGCGCTCCAGGGCGCGGAAGACATCGTAGGCGAACATGCACTGGCCTTCGTTGGTCTCCGAGCTTTCGGTGAGCAGCTGGATGGCGCGTCCCAGATTACGCTGGCCCATTCCTTTTTGGCCGAACCGTTTGGTGATGTCGGGCTCCTGGTTGAGGGTGTCGATCACCTCGGCCAGGGTCTTGATGCTCTTTTCTCCGGCCACCTCGCCGGCGGCCAGCTTCATGGTCTCGATGGGCGTGAGCTTTTCGGATCGGGGCAGGCGGGTCAGCACCGTGGCCACCGAAGCGGCATGGTTGAGATTGGGGTCCTGGTGCAACGCCTCACGGGTCAACGTGGTCCGGGCTTCGGTGCCGATGGCGTAACTGGTCAATTCCGACTGCATTTTGTAATTGGTGTTGTGCGAGACGTAGCAGATCCGGCAGCGGTCCACGATGGGCGCCTCCTCCTTTTCCGACAGGAAGCGGTTGAACTCCGAATTGTTGCTGGTGGCGATGATCAGGGTGTCGATGGGCCATTTGTAACCGTCGATTTCGATGTTGCGATTCTGAATGACCCCCAGGTAGACTTGGACCAGGTCTTTCTTGTTCTTGTAGATTTCGTCGGCAAAGTGGATGCCGCCGCCGGCCACGCGCGCCAGGGCGCCACGGCGCAGGTCGAACCGGTAGGGGTTGTTGGTGTCGGTGATGTGCAGCAGGCGCTGAATCGACTCTTCGCCCAGCAGGTCGACGGCCGAAGAGGTAATCTTGTCCTTGGCCGGATATTTGCCGGTCACCGTTCCGAGGCTTTCGGTGAGCGGCACGGGGATGATGTCCACGAAAGCGAGCATTCGATCCATGTCGCCGTCGCAATAACTCCGGATGTCGTTCCAGATATAGCCGCTGCAGGCGCCAAGGGGGCGATAATCGTCGTAGAGCTTGTCGATGGCCCGGTCGTCGAAACCGATGTCGCGGGCGAGAAACGTCTTGTTTTCATTCGGGTCCTCGAAGAGGTTCATGGCCAGGATCATGGGGTCTTCGTAGGTCTGGGATTCGATGGTGGAAATACGCCCATAGCTGCCGATCGCATCGATTCCCTTGAAACGGAAGGTGTATTTCCGGTTGCTCGGCTGGGACAGAAAGGCGCGGTACTGCGCGCAGAGAAACTCCACGAAAAAGGTTTTACCGTTGCCCGGCTCACCCACCAAAACGAAAGCCATCTCCTTGGAGGATCCGCCCTCGGCCGCATCTTTTACATATGAGACAAAGCTGTTGATCTCATCGTACATGCCGATCACATGTTTTTTGCCCTGCCGGAAGATACTGAAATCATAGGTGGTTCTACCGTTTACGACGACTTTCTCGATATGGCTTTCCAGAATCATGCGGGCCACGCTCTGAAAGGCATTTTCGAAAGAGCGGGCACCTTCCCTGACCTGCAGGCAGTGATGACGCAATTGGGTTTGGGTATGATTCTGAGTTTGGGTGTTGATCTTAACCTGGGCTTTTTTGGCCATGATATCCCCCATCGTTGATAAATAGCGTTTACGACTCGTGTTTGCAGGTGCATTCAGGGGTAGATTTGCCTTGAGTGCGCCTTCGTAGGGATCCTGCAGAAAGAAATGATTGCGTGTTCAGGAGGAGAAGCGCCTGCCTTGGAGGCTGGAGCGATTGGTGATCTGGATCAGGTCAAGTCCTGCATGGGTGCTCACTACACATCAATTATAGTGCTTGAAGATGGGGACGCAACTTAATTTTGAGGGCACCAGCGATTCTATTTCAATGCTTTTCATCGATTTGATTGTTGCCTGCGGATCAGGGCAGGCGCGAGATGATGTCGATCACCTGGCGGCCGAACGCCTCCACCTGCCATTGCTGCATGCTCTCGATTTCGCGCAGGCTCTCGAGATCCTTTGGACGGCGGACGGCGATGTCGCTCATCAGGGCCTTGTTGAGCAGGAGCGGGGGGTCGAGGTTCAATTCGCCGGCGAGTGCGTCGCGCCAATCGCGCAGGGCGTTGATGCGGCGGGGGATGCGCGGCGACAGCCGAGGGGACCGCTGGTGCGGATAGGTCGGTAATTGCGATGCGGATAGGTTTCTGGCCTTATCCACGGCGGCCAGGATCGCGTGGCCATACATGTCCACCTGCTTTTTGCTCAGGGCATTGCTCGCCTGCAAGCTGGTCAGGTCGGCGGGCAGGGTCGCGGCGATTTTAAGCAGGGCTGCATTGTTGATGATTTTGAAGTGTGGGCGGTCCTTGTGGCGCGCCAATCGGTCCCTGAGCTGCAACAGCTCTTCCAGCACCGCCAATTCCCGCGGGGTGAGACGCCCGGCGCCCCGGATTTTCAGGAACATCGGTTGCTCATTCTCCTGGGGCCGGACCCGGCTGAGCTGGCGGCAGTTTCCCTCCACCCAGTCCAGGCGGCCCTTGTCCGCCAGTTCCTGCCGCATCGCCTTTGCCATGGGGATCAAATAGGTGACATCCGAAGCGGCATAGGCCACCATTTCCGGCGGCAGGGGTCGGCAGGACCAATCCTTTTTTTGAAAACGCTTGTCCAGACTCACCCCGAACCGGTGGGCCACGACGGCCTCGAGACTGGTCTCCGCGTATCCCAGGTACATGCTGGCCAGTTGGGTATCGAACAGGTTGTTGATGGTGATGCCGAAGTCCCGGTACAGGGAGCGCACGTCATAGTCGGCGCCGTGGAATACCTTGCAGATGCGTTCGTCGTCGAACAGAGGCCGCAATACCGAGAGGTCCTCGACCTTGAGGGGATCGACCACCACCGTCCGGCCGTTGGCCGCCATTTGGATCAGGCAGACCTTTTCCCGATAGTGGTACATGGAGTCGGCCTCCAGATCGACGGCCAGGATGTCGGCCTTGCGAGCCGAACGAACGAAGTCGGCCACTCCGTCGACGGTTTCGATCAGATCGAACGTCGATGCTATCGGCCCTGAATTATTTTTCTCTTGACCCACAGGGGCATTTCTCCTACTTGATTCATTTTATTGAATTCCCGCTTCGCTTCGGTTATAAACTTCTGTTTTATCAAGCGTTGTACGAATTCAGAAACCCAAGAAAGCTTTTAAAAATGGTTAATATAACACTTCCTGACGGGAGCTCAAAGCAATTTGACCAGCCACCGACCGGTTTCGAGGTGGCCCAGCGTATTTCAGAGGGGTTTGCCCGCAACTGCGTCGCCATGGAACTGGACGGCCTGAAAAAGGATCTCGCCAGTCGGATCACCCGGGACAGCCGGGTGCGATTCATCACCACCAAGGATGAAGAGGGCCTGGAGATCATGCGCCACAGCGCGGCCCACGTCATGGCCCAGGCCATTTTGCGGCTCTATCCGGATGCCAAACTGACCATCGGGCCGGTGGTGGAAGAGGGCTTTTACTACGACATCGACATGGAGCCGATCTCCGAGGAGGCGTTTGCCCGCATCGAAGCCGAAATGCAAAAGATCGTCAAGGAGAAGCTGGCCATCGAACGCCAGGAGGTCTCCAAGACGGACGCCCTCTCCCTTTACGAGGGGGAGCCCTATAAGCTCGAAATGGTCAACGACCTGCAGGACGGCACCATCTCCCTCTATCGTCAGGGGGAGTTTGCGGATTTGTGCCGCGGGCCGCATGTGCCCAACACCGGTTTCGTGAGGGCGTTCAAACTGATGAAGGTATCGGGCGCTTACTGGCGGGCCGATCAGACCAAGGCCCAGCTGCAGCGCATTTACGGGACCGCCTATTTCGACAAGAAGGATCTCAACGCCTATCTGACCTTCCTGGAGGAGGCGCGCAAGCGCAATCACCGGCGCATTGGAACGGCCCTGGATCTGTTCAGCTTTCACGACGAGGCGCCTGGCATGCCGTTCTTCCATCCCAAAGGCATGGAGATGTGGAACGCCCTGCTCGATTACTGGCGTGAAGAACATCGCGCCGCCGGTTACGTGGAGACCAAGACCCCCATCCTGCTGCAGCGCAAGCTGTGGGAGCGTAGCGGGCACTGGGAAAATTACCGCGAGAACATGTACACCGCCACCATCGACGAGGTGGAGTACGCCATCAAGCCCATGAATTGCCCCGGCGGCATGCTGCTGTTCGGCCGCAAGCACCATTCCTATCGCGATTTGCCGTTGCGAGCCGCTGAGATCGGCCTGGTGCACCGCCACGAACTGAGCGGTGTGCTCAACGGTCTTTTCCGGGTCAGGGCGTTTCACCAGGACGATGCCCATATCTTCATGACCCCGGAGCAGATCCAGGAGGAGATCCTGGGCGTGCTCAAGTTGGTCGAGCGCGTCTACAGCACCTTTGGCTTGGGGTTCCATCTGGAGCTCTCCACCCGGCCGGAGAAATCCATCGGCAACGACGACCAGTGGGACATGGCCACCAACGGCCTCAAGGCGGCGCTGAACGCCTATGGCGCCGATTACAAAATCAACGAGGGCGACGGTGCGTTTTACGGTCCCAAGATCGACATTCACATCAAGGACGCCCTGGGCCGGACCTGGCAGTGCGGCACCATCCAGCTGGACATGTCGCTGCCCGAGCGATTCGATTTGACCTATATCGGCAAGGACAACGAACGCCACCGGCCGATCATGATCCACCGGGTGGTATACGGATCCATCGAACGTTTTTTCGGCATCCTGGTCGAGCATTTCGCCGGTCAGTTTCCCCTGTGGCTGGCGCCGGTGCAGGTCGGCATTCTGCCGCTCAACGACGACCTGATCCCGTTCGCCCAGGAGGTCGCCAACCGCTTGGCCAGGAGCGGCCTGCGCACAGAGGTGGACTACCGTTCGGAAAGCCTCAATAAAAAGGTGCGTGACGCCCAGCTCAACAAAATTCCGCTGATTCTGACCTGCGGCGCCAAGGAAAAAGAGGCCGGCACCGTCTCGGTGCGCACCCTGGACGGCCAGGTGCGTCACGGCGTTCCCATGGCGACCTTCGAAGAGCGGGTGCTGGAAAATATCCGCCGGAGAAAATTATCCCTGGCATTCGACTGGTAGCCGCATGTGCCCCCGCACCGATCCGTCGCCGCGATCCTTGCCATCGACATCGGGCAGGCCGCCTGAGGTGCGCTTCAGGCGCCGGCTCATCGGATATTGGCTGCCGGTCGGGCTGTGGTGCGCGATCATCTTTGTCCAGTCCGCCTTTGACACGCCCGACATCGGCCCCCGATGGCCGCATGTGGACAAAGTCGCCCATGTCGGCGTCTATGCCGTTCTGTCCATCTTGTTTTGCCGCGCCTTCAAAACCCTGGCCGCCTGGCGGGGCAGGTCGTGGAGATTGATCGTCACGGCCACCGTCCTGACGTCACTTTACGGCGCATTGGACGAGTGGCACCAGAGTTTCGTCGTGGTCAGAACGGCCGATGGCATGGACCTGCTGGCCGATGTGATCGGGGGGGTTCTGGGGGCTTGTCTCTATGTGGGGGTCGGCCGTTACCGTCGCCGACATGCCACTCCAGCGATTCTATCTGAATAGGATTCGCCCTGAGGGCCTGCTTTCCAGGCGTTGTTTGATAAAAAAAATCGTGTGGCAACGGAGATGGCAGGCGTGGGTGGGGCAGGCTGCCGGGGCCACTTGACCGCTTGGCGTGTGGCATCGGCCACCTGTTCCATCCACGCCGGGTTTAATGAATAGCATTCAGATAGAATCGCTGACGCCACTTTGCCCTGATTGACAAAAGCACCGATATTTTCTACAAGTAACCGACTGTTCCCGCAATTTCGGATTGGACCCCGTATGGCCAATCATCCCAAGTTTACTGATTGAGGAGTAACGCCGGTATGAATGCTCAGCAAACCATCAACATCAACGGCCGCGAGTTGAGTTTCGAGAGCGGCGAGACGATCCTGGAGGTCGCCCGTCGCAACCACATCGATATCCCCACGTTGTGCCATTTAAAGGGGACCACACCGACCGGCGCCTGCCGTATCTGCGTCGTTGAGGTCGAAGGGGCAAGGACCCTGCTGACCGCTTGCGCCACGCCGGCGGCGGCCGGGATGAAGGTGCAGACCGAATCGCCGGCCGTGGTCAAGGCGCGCAAGCTGGTGTTGCAGCTGATGCTCAGCTCAGGGAACCACAACTGTGCGGTGCGCGGGTCCGATGACCAGGAGTGGACCACCTTCCAGCTCAAGGTCCAGGGCGAGGACAGCAGCGAAGAGCTGTGCCCGGTTTGGGGGGATTGCCGGCTGCAGGATCTGGCCTATCGCTATCAGGTCAGCGGCGAACGGTTTCCCGCCACGCCGACCCGTTACGCCATCGAGTCGGTCAATCCGTTCATCGTGCGGGATTTTTCCCGTTGTATTCAATGCGGCCGTTGTGTCCAGGCCTGCAATGAGGTCCAGGTCAACAACGCCATCAATTTCGGCTACCGGGGACCGGAGTCCAAGATTATCGCCGCCGGTGACCGCCCCTTGAAGGATTCGGACTGCGTCTTCTGCGGCGAGTGCGTGCAGGCCTGCCCCGTGGGTGCCCTGGTGGAAAAGGATGTGCGCTACAAGGTGCGCCCCTGGGAGACCCATAAGGTGCGCACCACCTGCAGCTACTGTGGGGTGGGGTGCCAGCTGTACCTGCACGTGAAAGACAACCGGGTGGTCAAGGTGACCGGCGCGGACGTGCCTCCCAACAACGGGAGCCTTTGCGTCAAGGGACGCTTCGGCTACCATTTCATCGGCTCCGAAGAGCGTCTTAAACTGCCGTTGATCAAGGAGAACGGCAGCTTCCGGGAAGCCTCGTGGGATGAAGCCTTGGATCTGGTGGCCAGCCGGCTCAAAGAGGTGCGCGATACCCATGGCAGCGACAAGATGGGCGTGTTGACTTCGGCCCGTATCACCAACGAGGAGAATTATGTCGCCCAGAAATTTGCCCGGGCCGTTCTCAAGACCAACAATGTGGACCATTGCGCCCGGCTCTGACACAGCTCCACCGTGGCCGGTCTGGCCGCAGCCTTTGGTTCGGGTGCAATGACCAATACCATCGCCGATATCGAAACAGCCGATGTAATTCTGATTGTCGGATCCAATACCAGCGAAAACCATCCGGTGCTCTCCACCTTTGTCAAACGCGCCGTCAAATTCAGGGGCGCCAAGCTCATCGTCATTGATCCCCGGCGCATCAAGATGACCGAGTTTGCTCAGATCTGGTTGCGACCCAACCTGGGCACCGATGTGGCCTGGATCAACGGTATGATGCACGTGATCATCGAAGATAAACTGCACGACGTCGAATTCGTCGAAAAGCGGACCGAAGGATTTGAAGAATTTCGGCAGATGGTGGCCAAGTATACGCCCGAATTCGTCGAAGGCATCACCGGCATTCCCGCCGAAAGCCTGGTGGCGGCGGCCAGGCTGTTCGCCGGCGCCCGGGCGGGCAGTATTCTCTACTGCATGGGCATTACCCAGCACACCAGCGGCACCGACAACGTCAAGTCGCTGGCGAATCTATCCATGCTGACCGGCAACCTGGGCATCCCGGGCGGCGGCGTCAATCCGCTGCGCGGCCAGAACAACGTCCAGGGGGCCTGCGACATGGGCGGCCTGCCCAATGTCTATCCGGCGTATCAGCCGGTGGGCGATCTTTCCGTGGCCAAGAAGATGGAAGAGGCCTGGGGCGTCAGCGAGCTGCCGACCAAAATAGGGCTGAAGGTGACCGAAATGATCCCGCTGGCCTACGAGGGCAAGTTCAAAAGCCTCTACATCATTGGGGAAAACCCCATGATCTCCGACCCCGATCTTCACCATGTGGAAAAGGCGTTGAAAAATTTGGACTTTCTCGTTGTCCAGGACATTTTCCTCACCGAGACGGCCCAAATGGCCGACGTGGTGCTGCCCTCGGCCTGCTTCGCCGAAAAGGAGGGCACCTTTTCCAACACCGAGCGTCGGGTCCAGCGGGTGCGCCGGGCCGTGACGCCGCCGGGCGAGAGCAAGGAGGACTGGTGGACCCTTTGCGAAATCGCCCGACGCATGGGTTATGATATGCCATACGCCGACAGCCGCTCCATCTTCGAGGAGGTCGCCCGGGTGACCCCCTCCTATGCGGGGCTCACCTACGATCGCATCGACGCCATCGGCATGCACTGGCCCTGCCCCACCGTCGATCATCCGGGCACACCGATTCTGCACGGCCAGCAGTTCACCCGCGGATTGGGAAAATTCCACGCTATCGAGTGGCTCCCACCCGCAGAGCAGGTCGACGACGAATATCCGCTTTACCTTACCACCGGGCGGTTGCTGTACCAATACCATACCGGCACCATGACCATGAAGAGCGCTGACCTCAACGACCGCGCCCCCGAATCCTTCGTGGAGATTTCACGCAAGGACGCTCAAAAGTACGGTATCGAGGACGGCGAAATGGTGACCATCGCTTCCCGTCGAGGATCCATCTCGGTGCGCGCCAAAATTCTGCCCAAGGCCGTCGGTGGCACGATATTCATCCCCTTTCATTTTGCAAAGGGTGCGGCCAACCAGCTGACCAATGCGGCCCTCGATCCGGTGTCGGGCATTCCGGAATTCAAGGTGTGCGCCGTCAAAATAGACAAGGCGGCATAGCATTTGATCCAAGCCACCTGAATCGACAGCCTACCTTCACTTCAGACTTTACACTTTAAACTTTCTAAAAACAAAAGCCGGCGGCACCCAGTGTGCCGCCGGCTTTAAATTTCTTTTGTCAACCTATCGGTTTAGTGGGTTTACATCTCTGTTTCGGGATGGAAAACGTCCACATCCTTCAAGTCTTCACCGAGGTAGGTCCTTTCGTTGGGACCGAGGATGCCCAGCGAGAGGCACAGCATGGTCCACAGATGAACCGTCTGCCACGGATGATGACGAACTTCGCTCAGGTCATGGACCTGGGCATGGCAGTTGTGGCAGGGGGTGATGCAGTATTGGGCCCCCGTGGCCAGAATCTGGTTGGCCTTCAACTCGCCGTATTTGCGTCGCTGATCGGGATAGCCGGATTGCAGGAAGCCGCCGCCGCCGCCGCAGCAGAAGTTGTTCGAGCGGTTGGGGTACATGTCCACGAAATTTTCCTCGCCGATCACGGCCTTGACCACATATCGCAGATCTTCGGCCACGGGGTCGCCAAATGATTTTCGGACCAGTTGGCAGGGGTCCTGGACCGTGAACTTGATCTTCCGCTCCCGGTTCCATTCCGAACTGGGTTTCAGCTTGCCCTCACGGATCCACTGGGCATAGAGCTGAATGATGCTCTGGATCTCGAAGTTGTATTTGATGTTGAATTTTTGCAGTCCGAACCGGACCGCGAACAGTTCGTGCCCTCACTCCGTGTTGAGCCAGACCTTGCAGCCCAGATCCTCCACCGCCTTGACCTTGGTTTCCACGATGTGTTTCCAGGCCTCGTCATCGGCGGCGAACATGCAGTAGTTTTCCGCCGCCCAGCCCTTGGTGCCGTAAGTCCAATCGGCGCCGGCCAGGTGGAGGATTTTCCACAAAGGCACCATCTCATCGGGTTCGGTCACCGGCTCGCGCGAGTTTTGATTGAGAAAATAGTAGGCCCCTTCTTTGTTGACGGGAGCTTCCATCTCGGCAAATTCCGGTTGGGCTTCCCGGTACTCTTCCAACACGTCCTCGACGACGAACTGGAAATCCTCCTCGGTGGCCCCCATGGCGCTGCAGGTGTCGCTGCGCAGGGCCATGTCGCAGGAACCGAGGATGCCCTTGGGACGTTCTTCCCGGGGCCATGACTGGCGCGCATAAAAGACCAGTTGGGGAATGTTGATTTTCATGGGGCAGACATAGACGCAACGGGTACACATACTGCACATCCATACCCATGGGGTGGAGGTGACCTCCTCGTCCATGCCCAGTGCCGCCATCCGCAGAAATTTCCTCGGGTCCATGCCTTCGATACCGGTCGCCGGACAACCCGATGAGCACGCACCGCAGGTCAAACACAGGTTGAGGTTCCCGCCCTCGGGAAGCAGCTCTTTGACCTTGTCGATAAAGGTGCTTTGTTTTTTGCCGCCAAGTTTGATTGCTTGTTCCGCCATTAAAAAAACCTCCGAAGTTTATTGGGGTATCACTTTTCAACGAATTCGAATCGGCCTGATGCCCATCCACATATGGCCAAGCGGCCTGTTTCTGGACGGACACTATCTAAACGGAATCATCTGGCCATGTCAATAGAAAGGTCCCATTCGCGCTACTCTATTCGGTGACGGTTCAGTAGCTTAAATGCATCTCCCCCTGAATGCATCGATTTTTCCCGGGTCACGATTTTAAACCTTGACACGCGGAAAAGGGGTTTGATAAATGAGTGAATGCTCATTCATTTTTGGAGAGAGGTTCCGGACGTTGGTTTCAAAACGCAATGCCGATAAATATCAACAAATTTTAACCGCGGCCATCAACGTATTCGCCGAACGGGGGTTTTCCCAGTCGACCATCTCGCAGATCGCCCAGGAAGCCGGCGTGGCCGATGGCACGATTTATCTCTATTTCAAGAACAAGGATGACATCCTGGTTCGATTTTACGAGGCCATGACCGAGCACGTCTCCGAACGGTTCTGGAAAGCGGTGGAAGAGGGCAAAAACGCCATCGAAAAGTTGTACAACCTGATCTACGCCCATTTGGATCTGTTTCAGAGCCAGCCGACCGGCGCCATCGTTTACCAGGGGGAGACCCATCTGCAGTGGCGCCTGGTTCAGGAGCCCACCCGTCAGATGTCCAAGATGTATCGCGATGTGATCTCCCAGGTCGTGGCCCTTGGGCAACAGGAGGGGACCATTCGCAAAGACCTTTACGTGGGGTTGGTCAAACGGCTGATCAACGGTGCGGTGGACGAAGTGATCAATACCTGGATCCACACGGGACGGGATCATGATCTCACCTCCATGGCCGAACCCCTGGTGGATCTTTTTATCAATGGCATCGGAACACCCGCGTCCGGTAAGTGCAAGGATAACCCATCGCCGCAAACGATGGATGAAACTAATGCGGTGACACGACATAGTTAAGGAAGGAGATTTTTTAATGGCACAGGTAATTGCAGATCGTAGAGACATTGATTTCGTGTTGTTCGACCAGCTTCATGCGGAGGAGTTGAGCAAACATGAAGAGTACGCCGAGTTCAACCGCAAGACCATCGAGTTGATCGTCAGCGAAGCACGCAACCTGGCAGTCAAGGAGATTTTGCCGACCCAGAAGGACGGGGATGAAATCGGCTGCAAATTTGACAATGGGGTCGTCACGGTACCAGAAAGTTTCAAGCGCGCCTGGGAGTTGTTCAAGGAAGGCGAGTGGGTGGCCACCACGATGAGCCCCGAGTGGGGCGGTCAGGGCATGCCGCACCTGTTGGGCATGGCGGTCGGCGACTATTTTTCGGGGTCCAATTTCGCGTTCATGATGTACACTGGCTTGACCAACGGCGCCGCTTTACTGGTCCAGAATTGGGGCACCGAAAAGCTCAAGAAGCTTTTCCTGAAGAAGATGAACTCCGGGCAGTGGACCGGCACCATGCTCCTGACCGAACCCGAAGCCGGTTCCGACGTGGGACGCCTCACTACCACGGCCGTTAAAAACGACGACGGCACCTATTCCATCTCCGGCAACAAGATCTTCATCTCCTCGGGCGAGCACGATCTGGCCGAGAACATCATCCACCCGACCCTGGCCCGTATCGAAGGCGCACCGGCCGGGACCAAGGGGATTTCCCTCTTCCTGGTGCCCAAGATCTGGGTGAACGACGACGGCAGCCTGGGCGAGCCCAACGATGTGGTCTGCACCGGCATCGAGGAAAAGATGGGCATCCACGGCAACGCCACCGCCTCGTTGACCCTGGGCGGAAAGGGCAAGTGCCGCGGCTACCTGCTGGGCGAAGAGAACAAGGGCATGCGCGCCATGTTCCAGATGATGAACGGTGCCCGCCTGCACACCGGTCAGCAGGGGTTTGCATGCGCCAGCACCTCGTTTCTCAACGCCCTCAATTACGCCCGTGAGCGTATACAGGGCCGGCACATCACCGAGCAGTCCCACGACGCCCCGGCCGTGCCGATCATCCAGCACCCCGACGTGCGCCGCATGCTCCTGACCATGAAGGCTTATGTGGAGGGTATGCGAAGCCTGCTCTACTATGTCGGCCTGCTCATCGACAAGTCTCATACAGCCAAAGACGAAAAAGAGAAGGCCAAATACGAAGCTTTGATCGGCTTCCTGACCCCCATCTGCAAGGGCTATGTCACCGATCGCGCCTTCGAGGTGACCAACCTCGGTATGCAGGTCTACGGCGGCTATGGCTTCATCAAGGAGTATCCCCAGGAGCAGTTGGTGCGCGACACCCGCATCACCCAGATCTACGAAGGCACCAACGGCATCCAGGCCATGGACCTGATGGCGCGCAAGACCATTATGGATGGCGGCAAGGCCATGATGGCCCTGATCGCCGAGATGCAGAAGAACATCGACCAGGCCAAGGCCATCGAGTCCTTGAAACCGCTGGCCGAAAAGTTAGAAGCGCTGATCAAACGCATCGGCGACGTGGCCATGTTCGTCGGCAAGAACATGATGTCCGGGCAGGTGGAAAACGCATTCATTTTTGCCTACAGCTTCATGGAGATCACCGGTGACATGGTGATGGCCTGGATGCTCCTGTGGCGGGCCGCCATCGCCTCCGAGCAGCTGGGCAGCGCCAAAAAGAAAGACCAGAAATTCCTCGAAGGGCAGATCAAGTCCGCCGATTTCTTCATCCGCTACATGCTGCCGGTCACCAACGGCAAGATCGACGGGATTCTGGAAAACTGCTGTGCGCCCGTGGAGATCGACGAGGATAGTTTTGGCGGTAAATAGACGATAGGTTTCGAACGTGAGTTAGGCAAAGAGGAAGTCAAATGCCGGAGGTCCCTCAAGACCTCCGGCATTTTCTTTCTTGATTCAATAGCGTGGGAACGCCGATATGGGCCACAAGATGCCGTTTGCGGTTATTTTCTGCGTTTCAACTCCTCCTCGCGCAGATCCTTGCGCAGCACCTTGCCCACGTTGGTTTTGGGCAGCTCCTTGCGGAATTCGATCTCCGTGGGCCATTTGTATTTGGCGAGCTTATCGGCCACATAGGCGATCATTTCTTCCTGGGTGGCGGTTTCGCCCTCTTTCAACACGATAAACACCTTCACGGCTTCTCCGCGCGACGGGTGGGGAATGCCGATGGCCGTCGCTTCGACGACCTTGGGATGTTCGAAGTAGATCTCCTCGATGTCCCTCGGGTAAATGTTATACCCGCCGGAGATGACCATGTCCTTCTTGCGGTCGATGATATAAAAATAACCGTCCTCGTCCATCTTGGCGATGTCGCCGGTGTGCAGCCATCCGTCGGCCAGGGTTTCGGCCGTGGCTTCCGGTCGGTTGAGATAGCCCTTCATTACCTGGGGCCCCCGGATCAGCAGTTCACCGCTTTCGCCCACCGGTACGTCGGTCTTACCGTCGTTGAGATCCACGATGCGGCATTCGGTGTCGGAAACCGGAAGGCCGATGCTGCCGACCTTGCGCAGGCTACCCTCTCCGCACGGGTTGATGTGCGTGACCGGCGAGCTCTCCGTGAGGCCGTACCCCTCCACGATAATGCCCTTGGTGCGGGCTTCGAACTCCTTGATCACCTCCACGGGCAGCGGTGCGCTGCCCGAAAACATGTTGTCGATGGAGCTCATGTCGATGGTGCCGCATTCGGGGTGCTGGAGAATGCCGATGTACATGGTCGGCACCAGCGCGGCAAAGGTGGGTTTGGTCTTTTTAATCGAGGCGATCAACTGGTCCGGTTGGGGTTTGGGAATGAGAATGATCCCCCATCCGTAATAGATCCCCATGTTCATGACGCAGGATAGGCCGAATACATGGAAAAAGGGCAGTGCGCCCATGGCGATGTTCTCGCTGTCGACGTGCGGAAACCAGGCGGCCCCCTGCTGCACCTGTTTGCTCAGGTTGCCGTGGGTCAGCATGGCACCCTTGCTCACGCCGGTGGTGCCGCCGGTGTACTGGTACATGGCCACATCGTCGAACGAGAGCGTGACCTTGGGCGGGGTGGGTTGGGTCTTGGCGATCAGATCTTTCCACCGATAGAGCTCGTCGGCCGGGGCCACATCGGCTAGAAGCCCCTTCTTTTTGCCGACCAGCGGAAAGAGCAGATTTTTGGGAAAAGGCAGGTAATCCCCGATGCTGGTATAGACGATCTGTTTGATCTTGGTCTTGGGCCGCAGGGCGACCATGCGCTTGGCCAGCAAATCGATGGTGATAAGCACCTTGGAACCCGAATCGTTCAGCTGGTGCTCCAGCTCCCGGTCGGAATAGAGCGGGTTGTTCATCACGGCGATGCCCCCGACGCGGTGGATGGCATAATAGGCGGCCACGCAGGGAATGACGTTGGGCAGCAGAATGGCCACGGCGTCTCCCTTGCGGACACCGAAATTGTGAAGGCAGGTGGCAAAGCGGTCCACCATGTCTTTGAGCTGGGTATAGTTGAGCGTGTACCCCTCGAAATTGAGTGCCATCTTGTTGGGAAAACGACTGACGGTTCGATCCAGGAATTCTGGCAGGCAGAGGTTTTCGTACTTGGGAACTTCAGGAACGCCGGATTGGTAGTGTTTCAGCCAGGGTTTGTCCTGGTAGGCCACTGTCGCTGTCACGTGCACCTCCTTGTCAGTAAAACATTGATGGAAACTCTCATGTCGACGATGCGGGGTCGTCAGGGGTGGGAAAGCCAACTCTGATTTATCATTTTTGTAATGGCGAACATGCGGATTTGTCAAGCAGCATTCGTGGGTTAACTGTCCACAAATGCGATACTTTTTAGCACCCTGTCGCCGATTGGGACAGAACCTGAAATCGTCGCCGGCAGGCATCGAAAGGCTGCAGACGCGGGGATGGGTAGCGGGAGGATCGGATTTTACAGCCCCTTTTTTCCTTGACAGCTGTAGATTGGATATGTAGATGAATGAGTCTTCATTCATTAGGCAAAGTAGGTCATTTCATCATAAGGAGATAGACGAACAATGGATTTTGCATTGATTCCACCAGCTAGCGGCTCGTTTTGGTTCATCCCCGCATGGCTCATCTACACCTTGATCCCCGTGGTCGGCATCACGCTTTTCATTTATATCATCGTGATGCGGCTCAAACCCATGGTTTTGGCCGCCCCGGACAAACCGATCAAGGAGTTGCCGCAGCGAATTTTCCAAGTCATCAAAATCTGGCTCCTTCAGTATCGTCATCCCCGCTACATGGCCGCAGGCGTTTTGCATATCCTGCTTTTCGCGGGTTTTCTGCTTCTGGGGCTGCGCTCTCTGGAGTTGATGTTCGTCGGCATCAAGCCGGGATTCCACCTTCCCGGATTGGGCGGAACGTTCGGTGCGATTTACGGGGTTCTTCGTTCCTATGCCGCCACCTGGGTACTGGTCGTCGCGGTGTGGGCCATTTACCGCCGACTGGTCGTCAAACCGGCTCGCTATGAGGTGCCGGCCAAATACGGCAAGCCGCATACCGCCGAAGCGGTTTTCGTATTGGGTCTGATTTCCATTCTGGTGCTTGCCGAGGGTTTTTTCGAGGGCAGTCTGGTGGCCGCCCAGAAACAGCAGGGCATGGAGGCACATACCCTGGCGCCCTTTACCCTGGCCTGGATTTTTCATCACGTGCTGGCAGCGGCACCCAAGGGCATGCTGCAATTCATCCACTCCTTTTCATATTTCGTTCACGATGTGACCTTCTTTTTCTTCCTGTGCTTTCTGCCGTTCGGCAAACATTTCCATGTCATCACCTCGCTGTTCAACGTCTTTTTGATGCGCGTCCAGCGCGGCAACATCAAGCCGGTCAAATACGGCGTCAGCCGCGAGCAGCTCGACGACCTCGAATCGTTCGGCGTTAAAAAGCTGGAAGATTTCACCTGGCGCCACATCCTGCATTTTTACTCTTGCGTGGATTGCGGGCGCTGTTCGGACAACTGCCCGGCCAACGCAGTCGGCCGGCCCCTGTCGCCGCGTTTTATCTCGATCAAAGGCCGCAACCTGGTGTTTGCCAAATATCCGGTTTTCGGCGAACCCAAGGCCGGCGACGAACCGTTGATCGGCACGACCTATGAAGAAGACGAGATCTGGTCCTGCACCACCTGCGGCGCCTGCGAGCAGGAGTGCCCGGTGGGCATCGAATATATCGACAAGATCGTGGACCTGCGCCGCGGCATGGTCGACGAAGGCATGGTGCCCCAATCCCTGCAAAAGCCGCTGAGCGCCATCGAAAAGCGCGGCAATCCCTGGGGCAAGATGGAGAAGAAACGCGCCGAGTGGACCAAGGCACTCGACGAATCGATCAACGTAAAGGCCCTCGACACCGGGGAACAGGCCGAAGTGCTCTACTTCGTGGACAGCATCACCTCGTTCGACGACCGCATGCAATCCATCGGCCAGGCCACGGCCAAACTGCTCTATTCGGCCGGCGTCGATTTCGGTATCCTGGGTAAAAGCGAAAAGGACAGCGGGCATGAAGTTCGCCGTTTCGGCGAGGAGATGCTTTTCCAGAGCCTGCGCGAACACAACACCGAAATGATCAAGGAGTCCGGCGCCACCAAGATCGTCACTGCCGATCCCCATGCCCTCAACGCCCTGAAAAACGACTACGAGGGTCTGCCGCCGGTCGAACACGTCAGTCAATTCCTGCTCAAGCAGGTCCGCAAAGGCACGTTGAAGTTCAAGCCCATCGAAGATGGAAACAAGGTTTACACCTACCATGATCCATGCTACCTGGGACGCCATAACGGCATTTACGAGGACCCCCGTGAATTGATCGACGCCCTTCAGGGTATTCGGAGAGTCGACATGCTGCGCAGCCGTGACCGCTCGTTCTGCTGCGGCGGCGGTGGATTGATGCTCTTTTACGAACCCGAAGAAGATCAACGCATGGGCGTTCTGCGCGTCAAAATGGCGGAAGAGGCCGGTGCCAACGTCATCGTGACGGCCTGCCCGTTCTGCCTGGTGAACATCGAAGACGCAATCAAGGTCGCCGGTCTGGAAGGCAAGATGGAAGCCATCGATTTGTCCGAACTGATGGCCGCACATCTGGTCGATTGATCCGGACGCGGGCGTGCCCTGTTCTTACATACCGGGCCATGATCATCATGGCCCGACGGCAAATGACAGACGCCGGCCGAGGCGTCGACCACATATAGCGATTTGAATTCAGGGAAACGAATATTTTAGGGAACCGTAATTAGGGAACCATATATCGATCAGGGAGGATTAAACATGGAGATTCTGGTATGCGTGAAACGGGTTCCGGACACCGCCGAAAATGAAATCGAGATCAAAGGCGACGGAACCGACATCGAACGTGATGACCTGGTCTATTCGGTCAACGAGTGGGACAACTACGCCACGGAAGAAGCCATTCAGATCCGCGACAACGTGGGCGGCTCGGTCACCGTGGTCACCGTCGGCGACGATGAGGCCGAAGAGGTGCTGCGGCGGCAGATGGCCATGGGCGCGGACAAGGGCATTCTGCTCTCCGACGACGCCTTCGAGGGATCGGACGGACGCGGCATCGCCACCATTTTGAAGGCCATCGTGGAAAAAGGGAACTACGACCTCATCCTGACCGGCGCCCAGGCGGACGACGGCGCGGCCCAGGTGGGCGGCATGCTGGCCGCCATGCTGGATCTGCCCTACGCATCCCTGGTCAACAAGGTCGATGTCGGCAACGGTAAGACCATCAAGGTCGGCCGTGAAATCGAGGGCGGCAACCAGGAGATGAACGAGATCGAACTGCCCTGCGTGCTCTCCATCCAGACGGGTATCAACGAGCCCCGCTACGTGGGTATCCGCGGCATCCGTAAAGTGGCCTCGGTCGAGATTCCAACCCATGGGGCCGGCGATCTGGGTCTGTCCGCCGACAGCGTCGGCGCAGGCGCGGCCCGCGTGAAACGCGTGGACTACTTCACGCCTGAGATGGGTGCGGGTGCCGAAATCCTGGAAGGCAGCATTGAAGAGAAGATCGATAAACTGATTGAACTTTTGAAAGCCAAAGGAGGGTTGAAATAATGGCTCAGATATTTGCCTATATCGCTCACAAAGGTGGGGTTGTCGACGACACGGCCGCCGAACTGGCCGTGGCGGCGCGTAAGATAGACGCCTCTGCAGAAGTAACGGCCATTGTGACCGGCTCCGGCGGCGATGTGGATAAAGCTTGCGAAGGTGCGGCGAAACTCTATGCCCAGGTTTGGAAGTTCAACCATGCCGATCTGGCCTATCCCAATGCCGAGATCGTGCGCAAGCTGTTGACCAACGTGTTGCCCAAAGACGGTATCGTCCTGATTCCCCACGACACCTTCGGCATGGACCTGGCCCCGGGCCTGGCCATCAAGTTGGATTCGGCCTATGCGCCGGATGTGGTTGGCATCGACGGCATGGACGGCGCCGGGATGAAAGTCGTGCGCCAGGAGTTTGCCGGCATGGCCCATGCCCACGTGACGTGCGATACGGCCGCCGGCGCGGTGCTGACCCTCCGCCCGGGCTCTTTCCAGCCTGAAAACGGCGCAGTCTCGGGCAGCGTGACCGATAAATCCGGCGACATCGGCGACATCAGCGCCAAACGCCGTTTCCTCGAAGTGGTGGAAGCCGAAACCGGCGATGTGGACATCACCAAGGCCGACGTGCTGGTCTCCATCGGCCGCGGCATCGAAGATCAGGACAATATCGGGGTCGCCGAAGAGCTGGCCGAGGCCATGGGCGCCGTGGTGAGCTGCTCGCGTCCCATCGTCGATGCGAAGTGGCTGGAAAAATCCCGCCAGGTGGGGACTTCCGGCAAGACCGTCAAACCCAAAGTCTACATGGCCCTGGGTATCAGCGGTTCGTTCCAGCATCTGGGCGGCATCAAGGGCTCGCCGTTCATCGTGGCGGTGAACAAGAATCCCAAGGCCCCCATTTTCCAGGTGGCCGATGTAGGTATCGTCGAAGATATCCTCGAGTTCATGCCGGCCTTGACCGAGAAACTGGGCTAAGCATCATTCCGGTCTAGAATTTGAGAACCGACCCACCGGCAAGTCGTGGCCCTGTCACGGCTTGCCGGTTTTTTTTGTCCGGCCGATCCGCTCGCAATGAGGACTTGCGGCCAACGCCCGCCTTGCCATAAGATCATTGCCGATGCGACCGAAAATTTACAAAATTGCACTCGTTTCCGGTGCCGTGTGCTGTCTCGTCCTGATGACGGCCCTGGCGGCGATCTCCATTTTTCTCAACAGTGACGCCGGTCGGGACATGGCACTGGATCGCATTCAGTCGATGCTCCAGGGCCAGCTCAAGATCGGCGGCCATCGGGTGGATCTCATCGCCGGACGCGTCGTCTTGTCCGATGTCCGTCTGGACGACCCCCGGGGCGAGCCCATTGCCGAGGCAAGGCGGTTGCAGGTTCAAATCCGCTGGCTTCCCCTGTTCGGCCGAGCCATTCATATCTCCCGAGTGATCATAGAGGATCCCTTCCTATCCCTGGCCTGGGATGCCCAGGATCGACTCGAGCTGCTTGACATTGTGGCCGGTTCGAATGCGCCATCCGGGGATGCGTCCGATGGTGCGTCAGACTGGCAAGTTCGTCTGGATGACCTGCAGTTGGAGAACGGGCAGGTCATCTTCGACCGTCCGGCCACGCAGTGGAGCGGCAACGCCAAGGACATCCACGTATCGGCCGGCGGGGATTTGAAACGGCGCATCGCCAGTATCCGGGTTTCCGTCGGCCGGGCAGAGGGGCGATTCGAACAGGCCCAGGGATCGGTGAGCGATATCGTGGTGTCGGCCCGGTATGCATCGAGCGAAGCCCGTCCCATCCGGCTGTCGGTCGAGACCGCGCGATCGAATGCAAGTGTCGAGGGCCGCCTGAACCTGGACGCGAACCGACCCGAGGCCACGGCGGTGGTCGAGATCGATCTGGACCTGGCGGAGATTCAACCGTGGCTGCCGGCCGACGGCGTCTTGCAGGGGCGGGCAAAAGCCAGAATGACCTTAGACGGCCCGCTGGATGACCCCGGTGCGGCGTTGACCCTGACCCTCTCCGACACCATGGGGTGGGAGACCCCGGTGCGCTCCCTGAAGCTCGACGCGCTTCTGGACGGCCGGGTGGTCGATATCGAGCGTTTGACCGCAGAGGACGAATGGGGACGAATCGAACTCCACGGTCGTGTGGACCTGCGACCCGTTTTTCCTAAGTCCCTCGGCCAGGCCGTTGCCGGCTGGTCGGCCGCGGTGTTGCAGATCGACCTGAAGGGACTGGATGTCCGGCCCGGACGCATCATCGCACTGGAAGTCCCGTGGGACGGAGTCTGGCAAGCCCACTTGCTAATGCAGGGTGATGTCGGAGAAGCATGGCGCGGCAAGGGTCAAGCCGAAATCGACCTGCGCGCCGTCGATCTGAAAGGGCCAGGCCTGCCGTCGCCCGGCGACGGCAGGCTGGTCGCCTATCTGCGATGGGCCGACGGCAGGCTCGGTCTGGATTCATGCCAGGCGAACCTGGATGACGCGACCCTGGAGGCCAGCGGCACCCTGGATTTGGAACAACGCCGCATCGACGCGGGGGCCACCCTGCGTTCGCATCGCATCGTATCGCTGGGCGCACTGTTCGACATGCCCCTGCCGGACGGCAGCGCGTTGTTGAAGCTGGATGTCGACGGCCCCTGGGATCGCCCGCTGGCCCGTGGCGCGCTCATGGCCGAGAATCTGGCTCTGGACCGCTGGCACTTGGGCCGGTTGCTGGCCGAAGGGGAGTTGAAGCCCGAGGGGGTGCTCCACATCAACCGTCTGGCACTGGAAAACCAGGGCAGCCGTGTAGAAGGCAAGGGGCGGTTGACGCTGAAGGATGGCGACGGCCGTTGGTCGTCCGAACCGGGGATCGAAGGCGACTTGGACCTGGCCAACGTGCGGCTCTCCGACTTTTTCGGGCCGGTGGCTGTTGATGCATCCCTCAATGGCCGCCTTCGGATTCAGGGCCGCGCGGCGCATCCCCGGGCCGAACTCGCCCTGGATGGCAGCCCGGTCGCATGGCAGGAAATCAAAGGCGTCATCGATGGCCGGCTCATCTATGACGATGGGGATCTATCGGCGCACCCGATTCGGCTCGCGAGCGGCCGCTCCAATATCCGCCTGCAAGGCAGCATGGCGTTTCGCGACGGGCGTGGCGGCCCATGGCGTGCCGACCCCATCGTGCAGGCCGAGATCCGTACCGAAACATTGCACCTGGCCGATTTGGGCCGGGGACTGGACGGTACGGCCACGTTGGACGCCGAGGTGGCCGGCACCCTATCCCGGTTGCGCGGGGCCTACCGCCTGACCGGCCGCAATCTCGACCTGCGCGATCAGAAGCTTTCTGCCCTGCACCTCGAAGGCCGCCTGGCCGACGATACCGTGACCGTGGATCGCATGACCGTCAGCACCGTGCCGGGCGAGGAGATCATCGGCAAGGGCTGGTATGCCTTTGACCGGCGGTTCGCGGCAGAGGTCGCCACCGAGGGATTCGATGTGCGGCACGTCGCCCGAATGCAGACCGGCGGCCCGGTGCAAGGCCGGTTGGAAGGCAAGCTCAGTGCCGACGGCACCCTGGACCAGCCGCGTCTTTCGGGTCGCCTCTGGCTTCGGCAGCCCCGGATTCACGGCCAGGACTGGGACGATTTCCGTCTCGATCTGGCGCTGCGGGAACAGCGCCTGGCCATCGATGCGGACCTCACCTTCGCGCTCAAGGCCGACTATCAACTACAAAGCGGCGATTTCGACTTGACCGCCGCGATGGATCGCACGGACCTGGCGCCCTACCTGGCCCTGTTGGTCGACAATCGGTGGCAGGGGCGCCTCTCGGGCCGGCTGCACGCCAACGGCAACGTCCATCGACTGGAAAAGGTAGACGCTGTCGTGGAACTTGCGGACGGGGAATTGCGCTTCAAGCAAGCGCCCATGATCGGCTTCCAAAGCCTGGCCGCCGATCTGCACGACGGGGTCGTGACGGTGCCCGAAACCCGGGTGTGGCTGATGCAGGACGGTGACCTGACGATCAGCGCCCTCGGTCCTGTGCAACGCGATCTGGCGGTACGGATTGACGGGGCGCTCCCCCTGGCCGCCGTGGTCCCATTCAGCGATGCCGTTGCCGATGCATCGGGAAACGTGCGCTTTCAAATCCAGGGTAGAGGCGCCCTGGCCCGGATGACGTGGCAGGGCGAGGTGGTGCTTGAAGCGTTGGGCTTCCGGCTGGTCGATCTGGGCCAGACCCTGCATGGCCTGAACGGCCGGCTGCGCGTGTCACCCGGGCAGGTGTCCATTGAAACGGTCTCCGGCCGGATCGGTGAGGGGGACTTTTCGATTGACGGCACCGTTCCAATCGACGGCATGCGGCCGGCCGGGGTAGACTTGCGGATAGCGGCCCATGCCCTGCCGCTGGTTTGGCCCGATACCATGGATGCCAAGATCGGCACCGATCTGACCCTCAAGGGAGATGCCCGCGACGCCCTGCTGCAGGGTCGCGTGGTGCTGCTGGAAGGGATCTACTATAAAGATTTCAAGCTGAACCTGCTGTCCGCGCTCACCGAAACCCAGCGCCCGGAGCCGTTGCCGGCGCAATGGCAGGCGCCCGAATGGATGGAGAAGATTCGGTTCGATGTCGTCATCACCCATCGCTATCCGCTGCTCGTGGACAATAACGTGGCCCGGCTCGAGGTCGCGCCGGATTTGAAATTGACCGGCAGCGTCGCCCGTCCCCTGCTCGACGGCCGCGCCCAGGTCGCCGAAGGCGAGATCATTTTTCGGAAGAAATCCTTCACGGTCACGCGCGGTGTCGTCGATTTCGTCAATCCCTACCGCATCGAGCCGATCCTGGATATTCAGGCCGAAGCCCGGATCCGCGAGTGGCTTATCGGCTTGTCGGCCCAGGGAACGCCGCAGCAGTTGAAGATCCGGCTGAGTTCCGATCCGCCCGAATCGGATGCCAATATCCTTTCACTGATCGTCTTCGGTCAAACGAGCAGTGAATTTTCCAGTAACGGTGGCGGCGGAACCACCACCGGTCAGATGCTGGCGGCCCTGGTGGCTTCGACCTGGGGGGAAGATATCCAGAAAGAGACCGGCCTCGATATCCTCGAGGTGGAGACCGGCGGCGAGGCCCAGGGTGAAGATCGCATCGAGCTGACCGTCGGAAAGAAATTGACGTCTCGACTGACCCTGAAGTATGCCTTGGAGTCCAAGAACAACCAACTGGTCCAGCGGGCCATCTCCGAATATCGTCTCTTGGAACACATGTCGGCCAGCGGCTTTCAGGACACCGCCGGCAACTACGGCGGCGAACTCCTTTTCCGGATCGAATTCAGATGATGGGGCACTCGCTCATCGAACATGCCGCGGGCAAATTCCATGCGTGATAGCCACCGACGCAGATGCAGCCGTCTTTCCCTGGTGTGGGCTGCCATTTTCACCCTATTATGGAGCCTGATAGCGGGCGGGACCCAGGCGGATGGGGTGGCCGTCGCGGAATGGAGTGGGCCGCCGGTGACCATCGCCGATATCGTGATCCGGGTGGATGCGTCTCTGTCCGATGGTTTCGATTGGCGCGGATGGGCCATGGCCCTGATGCGTTTGACGCCCGGGGATCTTCTCACGCCGGAGCAGTTGCAGCAGTCCTGCGAGGCCCTGGCCCCCCTCGCGCGGGTTTCGGCCCATGTCGATCCAAGACCCGGCGGGGCGGTCGTCACGGTCACGCTTCAACCCTATCCGCGGATTGAATCCATTTCGATCAGCGAGGCCTATCCCCTGTTCGAAAAAGACGTGCGCACGGCCATGACCGTGGCGTCCGGAGACGTTTTCCATTCTGACGAGATGCCGTCCCAGGAGGCGTTGGTAGTCCAGCGCTACCGCAACGAAGGCTATATCGACCCTCGGGTGTGCATACGATGGGAACAGGCCGGGGATGAGGGCCACTATCGCCTTGACGTGGTCATCGAAAAAGGCCCGCATTATGTGCTTGGCGATGTCCGGCCCCACGGCAACCGGGCGTTTGAGGACAGCGACATCATCAGCCGTCTGAAAACCTGGCGCACCGGCACATTTGGATTGGGCTTCGGCCGCTTCGTGGCGCGTGATCTCGAAGCGGACATCGGCAACCTGATCGCCTTCTACCGCAGTCAGGGGCACGCCGACGCCACCATCGCATCGGAATTGACCTACACCCCCCGGGATCATCGGGTGGACTGCGACCTGACCATCATCGAAGGCCCCCGGTACCGGGTCCGCTTCGAGGGAAATCGTTTCTACAGCGATTTCACGCTGCGTCGCGACCTGGTGCTGACCGAAAAGGGCAACCTGGGGAACATGGGCATCCGGCGCAGCATCCAGAACATCCGCAGGCGCTATCTGTCGGCCGGATTCGCGGATGTCCGGCTGAGCTGGGAGAAGAATGATCGGTCTGAGGCGGGCGCCGCGGTGCGCGAGGTGGTGATCCAGATCGACGAGGGCCTCCGCCATATCGTGAACCAGGTGATCCTCCAGGGCAATCGTCGATTAGGCCACGATCTTCTTTACGAGCAGCTTTTGACCCGTCCGCCGGGTGCATTGAGCGCAGGCCCCTATGTCGCGCAGGTCCTCAGCGAGGACCTCGTGGCCATCCGGGCCCTTTACCGGAACAGGGGGTTTCTCGAAGCGCAGGTCACCGAGGAAGTGCAGATCGATGAAATGAGGGGTGGGGAGACGGCGGCTGCGGTGCGGGTGATCCTCCATATCGAAGAGGGCCCCCAAACGCGGGTGGCCAACGTATCCATCGTCGGTGATGCCCCGCTTTCCAGTGAAACGCTTCAAGAGACCGCCGGTTTGAAGAGCGGCGACGGGTTCGTGCCCGAGCAGCTCAAAAACGATGAAAACGAACTGGCGGCCCGGATATCCCGGGCCGGCTATCCCCACGTGAAGGTCACGGGCGTCCCGCATCTGTCCGAGGATCGCACCCGCGTGGACATTCGTTACAGGGTCGAAGCAGGGCCGTTCGTGCGTTTGGGGCGCCTTTTTTTCTTCGGCAATTTCCGCACCCGGGAGGTCTTCCTCACCAGAGAATCAGGGCTTGCACCGGGAAACCCGTTCGATCTCCGGCAGGTCCTGGAAGCCCAGCGCCGGCTGCGCGACTTGAACGTCTTCGATTCGGTCCAGGTGCAGCCCGTGGGGCTCAGGGAGAAGGACGAGACAGTCCATCTGCTGGTCACCACTTCCGAGCGAAGGCCCTACTATTTTGAAATGGGCGGCGGTTTTCAAACCGACAAGGGGATTTTCGGCCGTGCCAAGGTGGGTGATCACAACTTTCTGGGGAGCGGCAAGGACCTGGCCCTGAGCGCCGAGGCCAGCGAAGTGGGCAGCCGCTACGAGGCGAGTCTCACCGAGCCCCGCCTCTTCGGTACCCGGATCAGCGCCGGGGCCGGGGTCTATGTCGAGCGCAGTGAACCGTTCAACCAATCTTTCGGCGTCGATACCACCGGCGCCACTTTGAACCTGTCCCGGGACTGGGGCCCCCACCTCAAAACCGTGCTGGCCAATCAGTTCGAGCGGCGGGAGCAGTACCGCCGCGACGATGTCGAGCCGGACGAGACCGAGGATCCCCAAGACTACGATCCGCGGCGGATCTTCGTCACCACGCCCACGGTGCAATGGGACAGCCGGGACTCGTTCATCCGCCCCCGGCGCGGTCTGCTGGCCAGCCTGGCCGTGGACTTTTCGGTGGGCATCGACGATTCCCTCGACGATTTCGTCAAGTACCGCCTGGATGCCCGCGGCTTTTACCCCGTGCTCTCCAGGGTGACCCTGGCCGGCCGGGTCTATGCCGGCTATCTGGAGCCTTACGGCGGCGACCAGCCGCCTGAAGATCAGCTCTTCTTTTTGGGCGGCGCCGCCACGGTACGGGGCTACAAGGAGAACATGCTGCGCTACGATGCGGACGGCGATCCGGTGGGCGGACAACTGGCTCTGACCGCCGGTCTGGAAGCGCGCATCGATATCGGCCGCCATTTCGAATTGATCCCTTTCGTGGACACGGGCAGCATCCAGCAGACGCTGGTGTCGGCGGGCAGCGACCAGTTCCGATGGTCCTACGGCCTGGGGTTGCAGTACATTACCCCCATCGGCCCGGTGGGGATTTTCTACGGCCGGAAAATCGACGCCCGCCCCGGCGAAAGCAGCGGCCGGTTCCATCTCTCCATCGGATACACCTTTTGATCGTCAGCGCAGGAAACGGCCGAATTCGTTCAGGGCCTGGTCGATGGGAATGGCAAACCCCAGGCCTTCGAATTTGCGCGTCAACAGCTTGAAGGTGTTGATACCGGCCACCCGGCCCTCCTCGGTGATCAGCGGCCCGCCGCTGTTGCCCGGATAGATCTGGGCATTGGTCTTGAGAAAGCCGTTTTCAAAGCCGGAGAACACGCCCGAGGTCACCGAATTTTTCAGCTTGGCCGGATTGCCGACCGCATACAGCGGCCGTCCCGGGGTGAGCCGGCCGGTCGCCGCCACCGCCAGAGCCGGCGTCCTGTACCCGTCGAGCTTCAACAGGGCCAGGTCATGATCGGTGCTGGTGGCCACCAGGTGCACATTGAGGGGGGTGTTGTCGGCCAGGATGATTTCGAAACTCTGGGAGAGATTGCCCACCGCGCGGCCATATGCATGGGCCGCGCGCTGGGATTCGTAGGCTTTTTTTTGACTCTCGTACTGGCGGCGACGCGACTCGTAATCGTCTCTGGCCGACTGGTATTCCCGTTGCCGATGCCGGTATTCGTTTTCATAGGAGCGCTTGCGTGCGGGGTCCGCTTCATCGCCGGCCAGCCGTTTCAGGTCCTCGAGACGGCCGGCGTAATTGTCCAGGCGCTTCTTTTGTTCGGCGAACCTTCTCTCGATCTCTTCGATATTGCCATCCACCGTGCCGAAAAAGGCCTTTTCCTTTTCCGCCTGGGACTCGGTCGTTCGAATGACATGCTTGTTGGTGAGGATATAGCCGTCGTTCGAAATGAAAAAACCACTCCCATAGCCGAGTGTGCCCCGGACCGCCACCGTGGCGGCCACCGCCCTTTCGATCTCGTTGCGGGCCGGGTATTCGGTGAGCAGAGGGGTGCCCTCGGGGGACGGCGGCGGCGCATCGGGAGCGGTGCCGGCTATCTTTTCACTCTGGTCGACCATCTCCCTGGGAGGCGCGTCGGTAAAGTACCAGACCCCGTCCTTCTGGTATTTGTACAGCTCGGCATGACAAGGGAGCTCGATCCATATCAGTAAAGTCAGGGTCAGAAGAATAGATCCGGAAAATTTCATAACCATCGCCTGTATTCAAAATGTTGACGCATCGTCCGGACAACCCAACTCGCTTTTGGGCCAGGTTGGTCCGAACGCCTATCCTTTTATTATTGGCGGCAACGCGTGAACCTTGACTTCGAAGGGACCCATTTTCTAAAAATCCATATTGGCCGGTTCGTAGAATTTTTGCGGATGCTCGCACGAGGGGCACTTGCGCGGGGGTTCCTTGCCTTCGACGATATACCCGCACATCGTGCATTTCCATTTTATAGGCGTTTCGCGCTTGTATACGGTGCCGGTTTCGACCATGGCCAGCAGCTTCTTGTAACGCTCCCGGTGGTGGGCTTCGATCTTGGCGACCTGACGGAAGGCATTGGCGGCCTTGGTTTCACCCTCCGCCTCGGCCTCCTGGGCAAAGTGTGGATACATGCTGTGGACCTCATAATCCTCGCCGCCGATGGCCGACTTCAGGTTGGCGGCCGTATCGCCCAGGCCGTCGAGCAACAGCAGATGATCCTTGGCATGCTGGCGCTCATTCTCGGCGGTTTCTTCAAAAATCCTGGCAATGTAAAGAAAACCCTCCTTGCGCGCCACCTCCGCAAAAAAAGCATATTTGCTGCGGGCTTCGCATTCACCGAGGAATGCGGCTTTCAGGTTGTCCTTGGTTTTGCTCATGTGGTCCTCCTATTTGATTTAGTATCGGCGTTTGGTGACCAGTTCGACACCACCTGGATCTTTATAGCGTGGGCTCTTGACAGAGGCAATCAGGTAAACGAATGGCTGGAAAACGCTATAAACCTGAGAGGTAGTTTTTGGCCATGAGACAACGGCCCGGGTTTTTCAAACGTGGTCATAACGACGGTTTCTGCATCATGGATTTTCGCAATACCAATCAAACGCATATGAGTATATAATCAACTAGATAAATTGTATTTTAAATATAACAGACAAAAAATGAGATTCACCCTTCAAACAACGGTCAAACAAAATGCCCCATTCCATCAAACCCACTAGGGGAGATAGTTACCCCCCCTGCTGCCGACGGTTTGGTCGTGGCAGCGGAACACACCGGCATCGGTGGCATCGTCAATGCCAAATCGTTGCCGCATGGAGGGAGCACCATTGGCTGTTGTAAAGGACGAAATCCCGGGGGTGCGGATCATGGCGAGCCTTGCCTCTTGTGACCGGTCGATCCGTGATTAAAGTATTTTTTAATAACGCCATGAAGCATTGATGGTTCTGAATATTAACGCAAGGAGGACGCCATGTCTCAACAACCCATATCCAGCCGTGACCAACGCTGTATCAGCGAATGCATTTTTAGACATTGGAGCGAAAACAGCCAGACCCCGCCGGAGCGCCGGGCCGATGCCTACGAGCAGTGCCTTTCGAGCTGCCGGATATGTTCGTAGTCCGGCTTTACCGGACGATTAAAGTGTAAAGTGTAAAGTTTAAAGTGGAGGAATTCTGTCGATTTGAAAAACAGACACCCCGGTCGGTTGACCGGGGTGTCTGTTTTTCAGGGGCATGGGCATCGGCTACAGGTGGTCGATGAGGTCGCAGAGCAGGCGCACGCCGAATCCCGTGGCGCCGGGCGCACCGTAATCCGGTCCTTTTTTCAGGAAGGCCGGGCCAGCAATGTCGATGTGGGCCCAGCGCTGGTCGCCGATGAATTCGGAGAGGAAGATGGCGGCCGCGATGGCGCCGCCGTAGCGGGAACTGGCGTTGTTGTTGATGTCGGCCAGCTCGCTCTTGAGCAGTTCGCGGTAATCTTCCGGCATGGGCATGCGCCAGCAACGTTCGGCGGTACGTTCGCCGGCGGCCAGGATGGCCTGGGCCAGGGCGTCGTCCGGGGAAAAGACTCCGGCGATTTTGTCGCCCAGGGCCACCACGCAGGCGCCGGTCAGGGTGGCCAGGTCTATGAGCACGTCGGGTTTGTACGTCTTGACGGCATAGGCCATGGCGTCGATGAGGATCAGGCGTCCTTCGGCGTCGGTGTTGCCGATTTCAACGGTCTTGCCGGCATAGCTGGTGACGATGTCGCCGGGCCGGGTGGCGCTGCCCGAGGGCATGTTTTCCACGATGGGGGTGATGCCGATGATGCGCAGATCGGGTTTGAGTCGGGCCACGGCGGCCATGGCACCGGCCACGGCGGCCGAACCGGCCATGTCGGCCTTCATGGTGTCCAGCCCGGTGGAGGGCTTGAGGTTGAGGCCACCGGTATCGAAAGTGACCCCCTTTCCCACCAGGACAATGCTCTTTTTGGGTTTGGCAGGTGCATGGATCATCTCCACCAGGCAGGGCGGATGGCTGCTGCCGGCCGCGACGGCCAGTAGGGCGTTGAATTTCTGGCGTTTGAGATGGGGTTCGTGCAGCACGTTGACCTTCAGGCCGGCTGCCGTGGCCATTTTGGCATAGGCCTGGGCCAGCTGTTCGGGCACCTTTTCGTTGGGCGGGGTGTTGACCCATTCACGGGCCTGGCGCACCCCGTTGCAGATGGCTTCGGTTCGGGCGATCAGGGGGCGGCAGCTTCGGGCGGTCCCGGGCGGCAGACACAGACCGATCTGTTTGAGCAGGTTGTTCTTAGGTTTTTCCTTATACCGCGTGTCTTTGTGGTTGGCCAACAAGGCTCCTTCCATCAATGCGGAGACTACCCGGGCCGCTTCCATGCCCAGCGACGGGTCCAGGGGAACGACCAGGTCGATGCCGCTCTGCCTGGCGGACATGGCTTCTTTGACGGCCCGGCCGGCAAAGTTGCGAAACGTTTCGGCTGTCAGCTTGTCTTTGGGTCCCAGGCCGATCAAAAGGCAGCGGGCCACCCGTCCTTCCATCACGTTGTGCAGCACGATCTGGCGGTCTTTTTCCGGAGTGAACTCCTGCAGGGCATTGGCCTTGGCGATCAGCTCACGGACCGCCGAGTCGGCGTGAATCTCAGCGTCTTCGCAGACCGCAATGGCTATGTTGTCACTTTTGAATCGCTCCAGGGCAGGGGTGTTGAATTTGAGCATGGGAAACTCCTTACACATCAATGGTTCATGTTGGAATAGGGTCCATCCTTTTTCTGGAGGGGTGCTAAAATTGATGATTATGTAAAAAGTCGCTGTCGGACGGCGCCGTAAAAAGTTCAAGATCAAGGCGTGCGAAATTCCGTGTCCTGAGGCGTACTTGTCGTACGCCGCAAGGACGACGGGATGAGCGCAACGCAGATATTGGGCTTTTTACGGTGGCGTCAAAATTGGGTCCATCTCTCCCAGGCCACCAGCCCCCAGACGGCCACCGCCGCAATCAACGCAATCAGGACCGCCGCGGAGCCCATATTTTTCGCCTGGCCGGAAAGCGGGTGGCGTTCGGCGCCGATGCGATCCACCGTGGCTTCGACAGCCGAGTTGAGCAGCTCCACGATCATGATCAGCAGGGCCGAAAAGATCAGCAGGGCGCGCTGGGCAGCCGTATGTCCCAGCCAGAAGGCCGCCGGAATGGACAGGGCGATCACGATCGCTTCTTGTCGGAAGGCGGTTTCACTGCGCCACGCCTGGGTCAACCCCTGTAAGGAGTAGCGGGTGGCATGGATCAGGCGGGTCATTCCGGTTGCGCTGCGTTTTTCCATGTTTTCCTCGTGGGCCTCGTGAGATGCATCGTCAGGTGCCGGCCGATTCGATTTCGGGAACCGGCACAGGCGCCTCTGTGGTGTATTCGGGCATCACCGGATCTCGCAGGATGCGTTCGATGGCGTCCTGGGCGGTTTCGGCCATCTGGGGAAAGACATGGCGCAGGCCCACGATATGGCGCAGGTTGTCGGCGGTGCGCAAGGCCAGCATGGCCAGGTCGCCTTCGGCCATCTGGGCGGCCTGCACGGTCTGCTCCCACGGCAGGCCCGAGGCCCAGCGCCAGATGGCGGCGGTTGGACGATAAAAAATGGGACGGACATCGAAGTCGTTGGCCAGCATGTGCTTGGCAAAACCCTGCAGCCCGCGCACCACGCGCTTGACGGTCTTGATCAGCGGGTTGGGGACGCTCTTGCGATCCAGGTGTTCGTCGGTCTCCTTGTCGTTGACCATACCGGCCATGATGGCGGCCAGCATGGCCGGGTCTTCCCGAGGAAACAGGTCCTGCCGCAACCCTTCGGCCACGAGCAGCGGCTGGTCGATGCGCAGCTGGGCGGCCCACAGACCGTCGTCGGTCAGACGGTCCTGGTCATCGACGAATCCGGTGACCTGTAAAAAGCGCAAGTGGCGCTGAAAATCGTTCCACAAATGGGTGTGCGCCGCCTGTTCGCCGCCCATGGCCGCGCCATGGTGTTGAAAGGCGGCCAGGGAGTGGTGCAGCAGAGCCTCGACCTCTTCGGGCGTGTGGGAGAGAAGCAGATTGAGGGTCATGGAGAAGTTGATGCGGATCTGGCTGTGCACGTCCGCCGCCGGTGCCCGGAGCAGCCGGGCCACCTGTCGGATGTCCATGAACTTGCCGGGCACCACCATGACGAAGCCGATGTGATCCTTGCCCCGGCGACCGGCACGGCCGGTCATCTGCTGCAGTTCGGTGGCATCCAGGGGCATGAATTCTCGGCCGTTGAAGCGGTCGGAGTTTAAAAAAGCCACGGTGCGGGCCGGGAAATCGACGCCGGCAGCTACGGTGGAGGTGGCGAAGATGGCATCGAGCAGCCCTTCGCTCATCAACATTTCCAGCGTTTGCTTCCAGGCCGGCAGCTGGCCGCTGTGGTGAGCGCCCACGGCGAGGCGTTCGACCATCCAACGCTGGCGATGCTCGAGAATGTGCGGGAAACGTTCAGCGAGTTGGGTCAGGCGCTCGCTGAGCAGCGTGGCCTGATCCTGGTTTCGGACCCGGTTCTCCAGGCAGAGCTGCAGGGCGCGGTCGCAATCGACGCGCGATTTGAGAAAAAAGATCGCCGGCAGCAGGTGATACTTGCGCAGGATGGCCAGCATGGCGCCAAAGGGCGGCAGTTGACCGGGAGGCGCCAGGGATGGCGCCCGGCGGTCGTTGAGCAGGTCGACCACCTTTTTATAGAGGTGGGGTTTTTTGCTTGTTCCGCTGGAGACGAAAAGGGGCATCAGCATGCCGCTTGGGTGCTGCACGATGGGGTAGAGCGGCACGGGCCGATGGGTCTCCTCCACTACCCGGCAAGGGCGCCGGCGGATGGCCGTCATCCACCGGGCGATCTGGTCGGCATTGCCCACCGTTGCAGAGAGCAGCAACAGCGGGATGCGCTGGGGCAGATAGATGATGGTCTCTTCCCAGACCACGCCCCGATCCTCGTCGCCGAGATAGTGGGCTTCGTCCAGCACCACGAAATCGGTGTCGAGCGTCTGGCCGCGATGCATGGCATCGTATAGTTGATTGCGCAGAATTTCGGTGGTGCCCACGATGATCGGTGCGTCCGGGTTTTCCTTGCGGTCGCCGGTGAGGATGCCGACGTTGGCCACCCCGAAACGGTTGCCGAACTCAATCATCTTGGAGTTGGTCAACGCCTTGAGGGGCGATGCGTACCAGGCACGACCGCCTTTTTTGAAGATTCGTTCGATGGCTTGCTCGGCAATCCAGGTTTTGCCGGCGCCGGTGGGAGCGGTCACCAGACAGTCGGCCTCTCGAACGGCGTCCAGCGCCTCGAGCTGAAACGAGTCGGGGACAAAGGGGGTGGGTTCGGGAATGCCGATACGTCCGAAGATTTTTTTCAGCCTGGGGTCGATCCCCGGACGCAGGGGCGCCGCCTCCTTTCTGGGTCGTGGGGTTCGGTGGGGATGTTTTTGCGCGTGGGCCGGGATCCGGCGGTGGCTGTTGCCCATCAATGGCTCCTCAAGAAGCGACGCACCGGAAGGTATGTCCTGGATGTCGGCCGGAGCGCTCAACGCTGTTGCATTCCGGCGGCGGCAATCGACGAAGTCTTCGATTCCGGTGCACCAGAGGGTTGTGCGGCGATTGTCGTTCTATAATTTTTCCACCATCTCCTGGATACGCCGTTTGGCCTCGGAGGCCACGTCATAGGGGGATTGGCCTTTCAGGTCGGCTTCGATCAATTCGTTGCCGTAGGGCAGGAATCCCAGGATGTCGAAATCGGCCAGGTGTTCGCGGATAAAGGCCTCGTCCTGGGGAGAACGGATCTTATTGCCCACCACGGCGATGCGGGTCAGATGAATTTCCTCGGCCAGGCGCCGGATGTGGGCGGCCGTGTCGATGCTGCGGCGGCCCGGCTCGACCACCACGATCAGTTTGTCCACCGCACTGGCCGTGGCCCGGCCAAGGTGTTCGATGCCCGCCTCCATATCCATGACCACCACCTCGTCCCGAAGCAGCACGATATGCATGACCAGGCTTTTGAGCAGGGTGCTTTCCGGGCAGAGGCAGCCGCCGCCGCCCTTTTTGACGCTGCCCAGACGCATCAGTTTGATATTGTCCTTTTTCACCGAGAGGGTATCGGGCAGGTCGTCCACCTTGGGATTCAGCTTGAAAAAACCGCCGATGGTGCCTGCCTTGGCGCCCGTGCGTTCGAAAATCATATCTTTCATTTCCGCGATGGGCGTGATGCGATCGGAATTTTCGATGCCGATGGCCGCCGCCAGATTGGCATCCGGGTCGGCATCGATGGCCAGGACTTTTTTACCCGCGTCGCTGAGCATCCGAATCAACAAGGCCGCGAACGTGGTCTTGCCCACGCCGCCTTTTCCGCTGACTGCGATCTTCATTCTCGTTCCTTTCGTCTCCCGTATATTGAAAACCTTCAGAGGGCTGATGTCGTTTTTATACGCACCAACCAATATAACAAACATTGAGCGTTCAGCAAGGGCGCAAACGGCACAAATCGGTCCGGGGTGACCAAACGCATCGAGCGCCAATGTTGTGAATGGATTTTTTATGGGCTACTATATCTGGTGTTCCAGCCGCTTTCCTGATATGAGCCAAGCCGACTATCGGCGCCGGGATCTCCATGGCGCGAAAGGATGACATGAATCAGATCGTAAGACGCAAACCCGGCAGTTTTAAAGGCCCGAAACCCGAGATATTGGCGCCGGCCGGCAACCGGGACAGTTTTCTGGCCGCCCTTGCGGCCGGGGCCGATGCGATTTATTGCGGCCTCAAATCGTTTTCCGCCCGCATGGCGGCCAAAAACTTCCAGCCGGCCGAATTTGCGGGATTGGTGGATCTGGCCCACCGGCAAAGTGTAAAAGTCTATCTGACCGTCAACACCTTGATCAAGCCCGATGAGTTGCTGCCCCTGGGGCGGCAGCTCGATTGGGTCAACCGGTATGCCCGGCCCGATGCAATGATCGTCCAGGACCTGGCGCTGCCCGCCCTGGCCCGCCAGGTGGGCTACGACGGTGAAATCCATCTCTCCACCCTGGCCAATGTGACCTTGCCGGCCATGCTGGCGCGCATGGCCAAGACCATGGGTATTCAGCGGGTCGTGCTGCCCCGGGAGCTCAATATCGAAGAAATCAAGCAGATGGCCGCCGCCTGTCCCCCGGATTTGGGCCTGGAGATCTTCGTGCACGGCGCCTTGTGTTACGGGGTCTCCGGCCGATGCTACTGGAGCAGTTTTTTGGGCGGCAAGAGCGGTTTGCGGGGTCGTTGCGTGCAACCCTGCCGGCGCATCTACACCCAGAACCGTTCCAGCCAGCGGTTTTTCGCATGCCAGGATTTCAGCCTCGATGTGCTGGTCAAGGTGCTGGCCGAGATTCCCCAGCTGCGCGCCTGGAAGATCGAGGGGCGTAAAAAGGGGCCCCATTACGTCTATTACACAGTGACGGCCTACAAGATGCTGCGCGACGAAGGCCATGATGCCCAGGCCAAGAAGACGGCCGTGGAGCTGCTCGAACAGGCCCTGGGTCGCCGCGGCACGCACTACAACTTCTTGCCCCAGCGGCCCCAGAACCCCATCGACATCCAGTTCGATTCGGGCTCCGGAATGTTGGTCGGCACCGTGCACGGCGGCCAGGACAAACCCTACATCTCGCCGCGCATCGATCTGCTCGAAGGGGACAAGTTGCGGGTGGGTTACGAGGATGATCCGGGCCACCAGACCTTCGATCTTTCCAAGAGCGTGCCCAAGGGGGGAAAATTTTATTTGAAGGCTGCGCGCGGAAAGGCGCCTTCAAAGGCGGCCGCCGTTTTTTTGATCGACCGTCGGGAACCTTTTCTGGCCGAAGCGATCAAGAAACTGGAAAAGCTGATCGATCCGGTGCAGGTGCCGACCGAGGAGCGGGAGACCTTCAACCTGCGTTTGCCGCCGGCCAGCCCCCGGCAACCACACACCCGCCTGATGCATGTTTTGCGCTATCCGGGACAGCGCATCCGCCAGACCAGCCTGGCGTTGTGGATGTCGGATCAAACCTTGGATCGGGTCCCTGCCGCCCAGGCGGCCCATGCCTGGTGGTGGCTGCCGCCGGTCATCTGGCCCGAGGAAGAGACCCAATGGCAGCAGCGGCTGGCCCAGTTGATGAGTAAGGGTGCGCGCCGCTTTGTGCTCAATGCACCCTGGCAGATATCGCTTTTCAGCCGGCCCGAACGGCTCAGCCTCTGGGCCGGGCCCTTTTGCAACATTGCCAATCCGGTGGCCGTGCGCGCTTTCAAGCTGCTGGGCGGGCAGGGCGTGATCGTCAGTCCGGAGCTGGGGCGGGATGACATGCTGCAACTGGCCGAGAAGAGCGTTCTGCCCCTGGGGGTGGTCGTCTCCGGTCAATGGCCGTTTTGCGTCTCCCGGGTGCTGGCCAGCGAACTCAAACCCGGTCAGCCGTTCGTCAGCCCCCACGGCGAGCAGGGTTGGGCCGAACGCCATGGCAGTCTATATTGGATCTATCCCAACTGGCCGCTCAACCTCAGGGCCGAGCAGAACACGCTGACCAAGGCGGGCTATCGACTCTTCGTTCATCTGGAAGAACCGGTGCCCAAGGGGGTTACCATTAAAAAGCGGCCGGGGAACTGGAATTGGGAGATCGGGTTGAAGTAGAAAGAAGTTTAAAGTGAAAAGTGTAAAGTTTAAAGTGAAGGATCAGGACAATCGTGCCTGCCTCAGAAGTTTTGAAGTGAAGATCAATGGAATTGAACGGTAGAAAACAAAGCAATGAAGAACGGTAGTATATTCAACGGCAGGAACAAGAGCGACGGCAGCTACACGGCGGCGTCGGTGGAAGTGTTGGAAGGCCTGGACCCGGTACGACGACGGCCGGGCATGTACACCGACACCCAGCGACCCAACCATCTGGCCCAGGAGGTGGTCGACAATGCCTCCGACGAGGCCATCGCCGGTTTTGCCGACCGCATCGAGGTCGTGCTGCACGAGGATGGTTCTCTGCAGGTGGGCGACAACGGCCGCGGCATGCCGGTGGACACCCACCCCACCGAAGGGGTGTCGGGTGTCGAGGTGATCCTGACCCGGTTGCATGCCGGCGCCAAATTCACCAACAAGGATTACCGCTTCTCGGGCGGTTTGCACGGTGTGGGTGTGTCGGTGGTCAACGCGCTCTCAAGGCGCCTGGAGGTCGAAGTGATGCGCGATGGCCAGCAGCATGCCATGGCGTTTGAAGGCGGCGAGGTGGTCCAGCCACTGACCGTGGTGGGTAAGACGGCGAGGGCCCGCACGGGCACTATGGTGCGCTTCTGGCCCGATCCCAAATATTTCGACAGTGAACGCTTTTCGGTTTCCCGTTTGAAGCACATGCTCAGGGCCAAGGCTGTGCTCTGTCCTGGTCTTTTCGTGAGCTTCGAGGATCGCAAGACGGGCGAACTGGAGACCTGGCATTACGAGACCGGCTTAGAAGAGTATTTGCGTCAGTGCCTTGAGGGGCAGACGACGATACCGGACCTGCCGTTCACCGGCACGTTCGAAGGCCGTGAGGAGCAGTTGGCTTGGGCGGTGGCCTGGCTCGAAGCACCGGGGCTGGTGGTGGCCGAGAGCTACTGCAACTTGATCCCCACCGTGCAAGGCGGCACCCACGTCAACGGATTCAGGGCCGGGCTGCTGGCGGCCCTGAGGGAGTTTTGCGACATCCACAAACTGCTGCCCCGTGGAGTGAAGCTGGGTCCGGAAGACATCTGGGACAACTGCGCTTATGTGCTGTCTCTGAAGATGTCCGATCCGCTGTTCTCGGGCCAGACCAAGGAGCGGCTCGGTTCGCGGCAGTGCACTACCTTTGTTTCCGGGGTTGTCAAGGATGCCTTCAGCCTCTATCTCAACCAGCACGTGGAGATCGGCGAACAGCTGTCGGAGCTGGCCATCGAAAGCGCGCGCAAGCGGCTCAAAGCGAGTAAGGCCGTGGCGCGCAAGAAGGTCGGGGCAGGGCCGACCTTGCCCGGCAAGCTGACCGACTGTGTGAGCGAAGACCCGACCGAAGGCGAGCTCTTTCTGGTCGAGGGCGATTCGGCCGGCGGATCGGCCAAACAGGCGCGCGATCGGCAGTTCCAGGCCGTGATGCCGTTGCGGGGTAAAATCAAAAACACCTGGGAAGACAGCTCGGATTCGGTGCTCTCTTCGGCCGAGATCCACGACATCGCTGTGGCGGTGGGCGTGGATCCGGGCAGCAGCGACCTCAGCGGCCTTCGTTATCACAAGATCTGCATCCTGGCTGATGCCGACTCGGACGGACTGCACATCGCCACCTTGTTGTGCGCGCTGTTCCTCAAGCATTTTCGGGCTCTGGTGGACCACGGCCATATCTACGTGGCCCTGCCGCCGCTCTACCGCATCGATATCGGCAAAGAGGTGTTCTACGCCCTGGACGATCAGGAGAAGGAAGATATCCTCAAGCATGCCCCTAAACTCAATGCCAAAGCAAACATCCAGCGTTTCAAAGGCCTGGGCGAGATGAATCCGGTGCAGCTCAAGGAGACCACCATGGCACCGGATACCCGCCGCCTGATGCGTCTGGAATTTCGTGAAGACGACCCCGGACAGATCGATACGCTGATGGACATGCTGCTGACCAAGAAAGCGGCCGACCAGCGCAAGGCGTGGCTGGAACGCAGGGGGAGCAGCGCGGAGACGTTTTAGGGGCGCTGTTTGGAAGTAAAAGATAGGGGAGATTGACTGTATGGGAACGCCGGCGAAAGAGGCACATATCGAATCCACGCCGATTCATCTGTTTGCCGAAAATGCTTACCTGAACTATGCCATGTACGTGATCATGGACCGCGCCCTCCCGTTTATCGGCGACGGACTCAAGCCGGTCCACAGGCGCATTCTCTACGCCATGTCCGAACTGGGCCTCAAGGCCAGCGCCAAATTCAAGAAGTCGGCGCGCACGGTGGGCGACGTACTGGGCAAGTTCCATCCGCACGGCGACACGGCCTGTTACGAAGCCATGGTGCTCATGGCCCAGCCATTCTCCTATCGCTATCCCCTGGTCGAAGGGCAGGGGAACTGGGGCTCCGTCGACGATCCCAAGTCCTTTGCCGCCATGCGCTACACCGAGGCACGGCTGTCGGGCTACGCCGACACCCTGCTCTCCGAGGTCGAGATGGGCACGGTTCAATGGGGACCCAATTTCGACGGCACCCTCAGCGAACCGATGACTCTGCCCGCCCGGCTGCCCAATGTGCTGCTCAACGGATCCAGCGGCATCGCCGTGGGCATGGCCACCGACATCCCGTGCCACAACTTGAAAGAGGTGGTCCAGGCTTGCGTGGCCCTGCTCGACCGTCCGAATGCTTCTCTGGAAGATATTTGCGAACATATTCAAGGGCCCGACTATCCCACCGGCGCGGAGATCATCAGCTCGCGGTCCGACATCCTCAACGCATACCGCACCGGCCGGGGATCGATCCGCATGCGCGCCACCTGGCAGAGTGAAAACGGCGACATCGTCGTCAACGCATTGCCCTACCAGGCCTCGCCCACCAAAATCATCGAGCAGATCGCGGGCTTGATGAACACCAAGAAGCTCCCCCTGGTTGCGGATATTCGTGACGAATCGGACGGCGAGGACCCGGTGCGCCTGGTGATCACGCCGCGCTCCAACCGGGTGGACCAGGACGAATTGATGCTGCACCTGTTTGCCGTGACCGATCTGGAACGCACTTACAAGGTGAATTTGAATCTTATCGGCCTGGACCGGCGGCCCGCGGTCAAAGGATTGCTGGAGATCCTTACCGAATGGATCACCTACCGCCAGGAGACGGTTCGCCGGAGACTCGCCCATCGTCTCGAACGGGTCCAGGAACGGTTGCACGTGCTTGCCGGATTGCTCATCGCATACCTCAATCTCGACGAAGTGATCCACATCATCCGGACCAGCGACGAACCCAAACCGGCCCTGATCGCACGTTTCAACCTCAGCGAACGCCAGGCCGAAGCCATCCTGCAATTGCGATTGAGGCAACTGGCCAAGCTGGAAGAACAGAAGATCAAAGCCGAGCAGGCTGAACTGCTGGCCGAAGAGAAGCAGATCCAGGGTCTTTTGAGTTCCAACACCCGTTTGAAGAACTTGATCAAAAAGGAGTTGCTGGCCGATGCCCGGCAATATGGCGATCCGCGCCGCACCGCCATCACGCAGCGCCGGGAAGCCAGGGCGATCTCCCAGGTCCAGTTGGCGCCCGTAGAGCCGGTGACGGTGATCTTGTCGCGGCAGGGCTGGGTGCGCATGGCCAAGGCGCATGACGTGACCGCCGAGGAGCTGATCTACAAGGCCGGAGACGATTTCCTGGCTGCAGCCCAGGGCCGCAGCAATCAACAGGCGGTCTTTCTCGACTCTACCGGCCGAAGCTACGCCAGTGAAGTCTCTGGTTTTCCATCGGCGAGAAGTTACGGCATCCCTTTGACCGGTCTGTTCAAAAACCCGCCCAACTCGCAATTCATGGCCGTGCTCATGGGTGAGCCGGAGCAGCGGATCCTGGCGTTCAGCAGCGCCGGATACGGCTTCGTTACCGTCCTGCAGAGCATGTATACGCGTAATCTCAAGGGCAAGGCCTTTCTCAGCCTGCCGGCCGGCGCGCTCCCTCTGCCGCCTCTGATCGTCCCGGACGATGGGGCCGAGCGATTCATCGCGGCGGTCACCCTGCAGGGTCGCCTGCTGATTTTCCCTTTGAGCGAGCTGCCCGAGTTGCCCCGGGGAAAGGGCAACAAGATGATCCACATCGCGCCCAAGGAGATCAAGGAAGGGACCGACCGGCTGCTCTGCTGCACACTTCTGGGCAGTGAAAACAAACTGGTCATCCATGCCGGCAAGCGCTTCTTTGCTTTGAGCGGCGGCAATCTTCAGGATTTTATCGGGGCCCGCGGCAAGCGCGGAAAGAGACTGCCGCGCGGTTTTCGCAACGTGACCGCAATGGCGGTCGAGTAGGAGGCGCGGCGCATGACGATACTCGAGGTTCAGGCTTTTTCATACGAGCTTCTCGGGGCGCTTCAGCGTTTGTTGCCCCAGCTGTCGGATGCCGCGACGCCGACCACGGAAAGGCAGTTGCGCAGCATCATCGCATGCCCATGCACCCGCCTATTCATGGCCATGGACGAGGGGAGATATGTCGCGACCATGACGCTGGTCTTTTACCAACTCCCCACAAGCCTGCGCGCGCGCCTCGAAGATGTGGTCGTGGATATTGCCGAGAGGGGTAAGGGGTATGGGCGGCAGCTCGTCGCCCACGCCCTTGAAACGGCGCGCCTCGGGGGTGCCAGGGCCCTGGATCTGACATCCAATCCCAGCCGGCACGCGGCCAATGCGCTGTATCAGAAGATGGGGTTCGAACGGCGTGACACCCATGTCTTCGCGCATGCGCTGGTATAAACCACCCACTACTCAACAGACCCGAATGGCGCAACACTCCTGAATTGTTTCAGCGGGCCTTGGGAAGGCAGACGCACTCGATCTCATCCTGCAGGTTTTTCAGGTCATCGAGAAAACGTTCCCGCTGGTCTTCGATAAACTGCTGGGTCAACGCCCGGTAGTAGTCGATCCCGTTGAGTAGCTTCTTTTTAAAAGTTTCAAAAAAGCTGTGTTGACGATTGGAAACGCGCTGGGTGAACAGGGTGATCTCTTCCTTCAGGTAATCCAGATTCAGACGCATCTCTTCGATGAACATGTGGGGTCGTTCGTGGTTGAAGATGATCGATAGCCGCCCGTAAATATGATCGATCATCTCTTCCAGTGAAAAGGTGCGGTTGAAGTTCCGAATGTTCGGTCCGCAGCAGATCGCGGGGGTGGCCGTCGGATCGGTCTGGTGGTTGAGGCTGACGGCACCGGCCAGGTCATGACAAAGACAAGACTTTTCCAGGACCCTTTCCCGCAGGATCTTGGCCTGGGTGTCGGTTAACTCTTCCTTCGAAAGCTGATCGAGCCGCTTTTTGGTATAGACTCGGGAAGCGACGCACATGGGTTTACCCTTAAATTCCTTATTGAGCAGGCACAACCCCTTGGGACAAGGACTGCCGGGCTTGTCTCTTTCGATGCGTTTGCGGCGCATCTCTTCGCTCGCCGACGTGCGCAGATTCCAGAACCGCACCCCCAGCGGAGAGCTGTTGCTCAGGTAGACGTCATCCCTTTTCGCATGGCAAAGCTTATCGAGACTGGCACGATCCACGTTGGTCACTTCCGGTACCAGCATGAACGGGGTGCCCCAGCCGGTTCCATCGAGTTGGTAGTAGCGCAATAAAAAACGGTCCTCACCGGCGGTGCCGATGCCGCCCTGCGCCGTTATGCGGATCCGCGACGGCACGGGGGCAGCCGGACGGCCCATCTCACTCAGCGCGTGGATGTAGATCTCATGCAGACTCGATTGCAACGATTCTCGGTTCTGCTTGAACTCCTCCAGTACCGGGCCCATCAGGCTGCAGTCGGCGCCGAATGCATGACCGCCGCAGTTCAGGCCCGATTCGATTCGGAATTCCGATACCCACAGACCCCGCTTGGCCAGGAATTTGCCTTGGATCAACGCCGAGCGGTAATCGCTCACCTTCAGAATGATTTTCTTTTTAAAACGGCCCTGTAGGTCCGGGAAAAAATCATCGAATTGGGCGGTATAGGTGTAAAGACGCTGGTTGATGCCGGCCGAAAAGACGATGGCCGAGCCCAGATCGCTCTGGGCAAATCCGCGCAGGGCCGACATGGCGAGGGCATATTCGGAAGGCAGTTTCTCGCCATTTGCATATTGATCGGCATCCAACTTGGTCATGATGTTGACGTCGGCGCTGCCGGCGACGATCTGGCCGCGGAGCCGTGCCTGCAATGCGCTTTTAATCGAAGGGTCCCGCGTCGCCCGCATCTGTTCGAATTCTGTTTTTAAACTGCATGGGGGCAACCATTCGAAATAGCGATCGATGGCGCCGCCTTGCCCAAAGGGTTCGTTCTGGAGCGATGCGACCTGCTGTTTCACTGTTCGATCGATGTAATTCAGATAAGCGGTAATGCGTCTCGCGCGGGCATCTGGTCCGTTCTCGATGGGCGTATAGGGTTGGCCGTTTTTCTGGCAGTGAAATTTGCGAACCTGTTCGATCAGGACATCGTCCACCAGTGAAATCACCGAGGAGATACCGTAGCGGGCCACCCGCAAGGGGGTATCGATACTGAATCCGGTCCCCATGACGGGGATGTGAAAGGAGTGCAAGGGCAGGGGCATGCGGGTTCACCTTTTGAGTGCTAAGATCCAATAGGGGGTGAATTTGAAACGCGCGCTTGCCAGACAGTCTCAATTCAGCGCCCACCCCCTGCCGGCGCCATTCGTAAAATCGGGTTCCACCATACTGTTCCCGCGCCGCATCTTCAACAGTTAAATAGTCAGAAGAAAGGTTGATGGCTACGTAAAAAGTCGCCGTCGTACGGCGCCGTAAAAAGTTCAAGATCAAGGCGTGCGAAATTCCGTGTCCTGAGGCGTACTTATCGTACGCCGCAAGGACGACGGGCCGAGCACAACACAGATATTGGATTTTTTACAGTGACGTCAAGGTTGTCTTGGTGAGGTGCCGGTTTGGACTCTTGCTGTCTGGATCAATGAGTAAACGGGTTATGGTGTTTTTCCAGGTAGACGGTGGACGAGGGGCGATCGCCATAATCATGACCCGGCCAGACGATGGTGCTCTCAGGCAGCGTGTAGATCCTGCTGCGGATGGATGTGAGGAGTTGCCGTGAGTCGCCGCCGGGCAGGTCGGTCCGGCCCACACCGCGCACAAAGAGGGTGTCACCGGTAAAGAGGTGACCGGGAGCATACAGGCAGATGCTCCCCGGCGTGTGGCCGGGGGTGTGCAGCACCCTTAAGCGAGTCATGCCGACGATGATATCGTCTCCATCCCGGAGGCGTCGATCGGCCGGTGGTGATCCCTTGCCGCCCAGCATGCGCGCGAAGGCTTTGCCGGCGATTTTGGTCAGAGCCGCCGCGTCCTGCTCGTGGATGCTCAGCTGTGCGCCGGTGGCCCGGATGACCTCTGCGTTGCCGGCCGAATGGTCCGCATGGTGATGGGTGTTGATGACCTGGGTGATGCGATACCCTGCCGCGCGGGCCCTTTCCAGAACCTGCGGCACATCGAAGGCGGGATCGATGAGTGCGGCGTTGCCACTGGTTTCATCTCCAACCAGATAGCAAAAGGTCTCCATGCGGCTGAGTTTGATTTGGATCACTTTCATCGTGTATCTGCTTATTCCCGGGTTTAATTTCAATTCGAGCCAGATGCTGCCAGAAAAGGCCTGACCGGTCAAGATGGATGGTGTGGCTGCGGTGGCGGCGTTGACAGGCCCTTGGTTTTTCTTTATGATCCCGCCGCTACCTTCAAAAGACGTTTCCCATCAAATGGCGTCGCTTCACTCCTTGAAGCCATCCGCCCTATTGAACGAGGCAAAGTGTAAAGTGAGCAGGAAATAGTGAAGGCGTCGGTTTTGTGCCCTGCCCACGATCACGGGCACACCCCTTTTTTGCGTCCGTTTATGCCTATAACGTCAGCGGTGATCGTCGGCATCCTCGCGGGCATCGCTGCCCCGGGATGGCTGTGGTGGGCAGTGGCCGCGCTTATCGGCCTGGCGGCGGCGATCGTATGGTGTGCCTGGCGGCGGCGGCCCCTGGTGGTGGTGCCGCTGCTGTTTTGCGCCGTTGGGGGGTATCTCTCCATCCAGCCATGGCTGGGGCGGGACCTTCCGGCCGGCCATGTGCGACATAGCGTGGATGAGGGCAAGTGGCGCGTGATCGGCCGCATCGTCGACGCACCCCAGGTCAGGGGAGACCGGCTGCGTTTCGTATTGGCGGCCCGCGAGTTGAGGCAGGGAGAGCGGTCGTTGAGGGTCACGGGCCGCGTCCAGGTCACGGCCAGGGCGCCGTTTCCGGAACTGTGGCGCGGCGACACGGTGGCGCTCAGCGGCCATCTCCGAGACATCCACAACTTCTGCAATCCCGGTGGATTCGATTACGAACGCTACATGGCCTTGCGCGGCATTCACTGTCGGCTCTATGCCCAGGGGGAGAGTGTCCGGCGGGTCGCTTCCGACCCAGGGCTCTGGGCCGCACGGATCGATCGATTTCGGGCCTGGGTAGCGGCAAAAATGGCGGCGGCGCTGCAAGGTCATCCCGACGCGGTGTCGGCGGTGATCCAGGCGCTGGCTCTGGGCGATCGCAAGGGAATCACCGACGAACTTCGCACCGCTTTCAATCGCGCAGGGGTGAGCCACGTGCTGGCCATCTCGGGATTGCACATCGGCATGGTGGCTGCCGCGGCTTTATTTATCCTGCGCGCACTTTTGGTGAGGATCCCCGTCGTGGTGCGCAGCGCATGGGTCTTCAAGGGTGCCGCCGCCTTGAGCCTGCTGCCGGTCGTGTTTTACGGCCTGTTGTCCGGCTTTTCGCCATCGACCCAGCGGGCGGTGATCATGACGGCCTTCTTTCTGGGTGGTTTCTGGGTGGGAAGGCCTTACAACTGGCCCAATGTGTTCGCCGTGGCGGCGTTGGCCATTCTGGTTTATCGGCCGCCGGCCCTTTTGAGCATTTCGTTTCAGCTCTCTTTTGCTGCGGTCTGGGCCATTTTACTCGGTGTCAAGGCCTTGCCGTTTCTGATCCAGGGGTCGGACCAATCTTTTTGGCGGCGCTGGGGCGCGCGAAGCGCTGGGCTGGCATGGGTCTCCATTCTGGCGATGATCGGCACGCTGCCATTGGTCATGCGCTATTTTAACCTGGTGTCGTGGGTGGGGCCCGTGTCCAACCTGTGCATCGTCCCTCTGGTGGGCACGGTGGTGGTGCCGGCGGCCCTGGCAGGCGTCTTGTGTGCACCCCTGAGTGCAACGGCGGCGGCGTTTTCCTGGCAGATCGCCGCCTGGGGGGTGCGGGCCATTCTCTGGTTCGTCGAGAACATCTCCCAATTCGAGGCCGTGGCCTGGGTTTCGGTTACCCCCACGGTCGTGGAGATCGTGCTCTTCTACCTGTTTTTTGCGCTGCTGTTTTTTTGGAAAAGAATACATTTTCGGTGGGTTGCGATGGGGGTGGTGCTCATGGCAACGGTGGCCGACGGGGTTTATTGGCATCACCGCCGATACGATCCGGAGCGAATGGTGGTCACGGCCCTGGATGTGGGGCAAGGCAGCGCCAACCTGCTCCAGTTGCCGGGAGGCTTCACGGTGCTGGTGGATGGCGGCGGTTTCAGTGATTCCTCTGTCTTCGACGTGGGGCGCAGCATTGTGGCGCCGTTGCTCTGGCATCACAAGATCAAACGTGTGGATCTGATCATTTTGAGCCATCCGGACAGCGATCACCTCAACGGATTGCTCTACATTCTGCGCCATTTCGATGTCAAAGAGATCTGGAGCAACCATGAGGCGGCCCCGACCGAAGGCTATCGCCAATGGCAGGAGATCATCGCCCAAAGGCGGTTGGTGCACACTGCCTTCGAGCGACTGCCCAGGTCGAGCGTGCGCGCCGGGGTGAGTTTCGAGATCCTTGGACCGCCCGCGGACTTCGCCGCTCGCCCGGCAGGCGTTCGAAGAGGCGGTTCGAACAACCATTCGCTGGTGGTGAGGATCGCCTGGGGCGACACCTCCTTTTTGTTTCCCGGCGACATCGAAAAGGCGGCCGAGGCTGATCTGGTGGCCCGGTATGGCGCCGAAAGACTCGGCAGCACCATCCTCCTGATGCCCCACCACGGCAGCCGCAACTCCAGCTCCGAGGGTTTTCTCCGGGCCGTGGGGCCACGCGAGGCCATCGCCTCTGCGGGCTGGCACAATCCCTTTCACTTTCCCCACCCGCAGGTGATCGAGCGCTATCGACAGGCCGGCTGCCGGCTATGGCGCACCGACCATTGCGGTGCCATCCAAATCACCTTAGAGGGCAAGGCTTACCGCGTGCAAAGTTGCCGTTCGGATTGCCCTTGAACGCATCGGTTTTGCCCGTCACCAATCGGCTTGACTTCCCGCGGCAAATGTCACTAAATGGTTTTTCTTTTCATTATCGGCCGGCGACCTCACAATATGTTGTTCCGGGCCGTCCATTCAGATCAAGGAGATGAAATGATGACCCCATTCGTTTATGAGGCCATGTTCCCCATGGGAGAGGATGACACGCCCTATCGCCGGCTGACCGGCGACCATGTGTCCCAAGGCACCTTCGAAGGCAGGCCCATTCTCAAGGTTGCCAACCCGGGATTGACCCTGTTGGCCGAGCAGGCGTTCAAGGACGTGTCCCATTTCTATCGTCCCGGCCACTTGCAGCAATTGGCCGAGATAATGAAAGATCCCGAGAGTTCGGACAACGACCGGTTCGTGGCGCTGGAGATGTTGAAAAATGCGGTGATCAGCGCGGAGGGGGAGTTTCCCATGTGCCAGGACACGGGCACGGCCATCATTATGGGCAAAAAGGGCCAGGGGGTGTGGACCGGTGGCGGAGACGAAGCAGCGCTCGCCGAGGGGGTTTACAACGCCTATACCCGTAACAACCTGCGCTATTCCCAAAATGCGCCGCTGACCATGTATGCGGAGAAGAATACCGGCTGCAATCTCCCTGCTCAGATCGAGCTGTATGCGGTGGATGGAGACGCCTACTCGTTTTTGATGCTGGCGAAGGGGGGCGGATCGGCCAACAAGACCTATCTGTACCAGGAGACCAAGGCGGTGTTGACGCCTGAGAATTTAATCAACTACCTGGTGGCCAAGATGAAAAGTCTGGGCACGGCCGCCTGTCCGCCCTACCACCTGGCTGTGGTGGTCGGCGGTACGTCGGCCGAGATGAATCTGAAGACCGTCAAGCTCGCCTCGGCCAAATACCTGGACCATTTGCCGACCCAGGGCAGTGAGGGCGGACACGCCTTCCGCGATCTGAAAACCGAAGCCGAACTGCTCGAACGCTCCCGACAGCTGGGCATCGGCGCCCAGTTCGGGGGCAAATATTTTTGCCTGGACGTGCGGGTGGTCCGTCTCCCGCGGCACGGGGCCTCCTGTCCCATCGGCATCGGGGTGAGCTGCAGCGCCGACCGCAATATCAAAGCAAAGATCACGGCCGAGGGTATTTTTCTGGAGCAGCTGGAAACCGACCCGTCCAAATATTTGCCCGAACCCGGCCAGGAGAGCGGGGAGGCCGTCCATCTCGATTTGAATCAACCCATGGCGCAGATTCGCGCCATTTTAAGCCAGTATCCGGTGGCCACGCGTCTGCTGTTGAGCGGTTCCCTGATCGTGGCCCGCGACATCGCCCACGCCAAGCTCAAGGAGCGCCTGGACAGCGGCCAGGGGCTACCCCAGTATTTCAAGGATCACATCATTTATTATGCCGGCCCGGCCAAGACACCGGCGGGTTATGCCTCCGGCTCGTTCGGGCCCACCACCGCCGGTCGCATGGATCCCTATGTGACCATTTTCCAGGAGCAGGGCGCTTCCATGGTGATGCTGGCCAAGGGCAACCGTTCCCAGGTGGTGACCGATGCCTGCAAGAAGTTCGGCGGTTTCTACCTCGGTTCCATCGGGGGGCCGGCGGCACGTTTGGGCAAGGAGTGCATCACCCATATGGAATTGATAGAATTTCCCGAGTTGGGGATGGAGGCGATTTATAAGATTACGGTCAAGGACTTTCCGGCCTTCATTCTCGTGGACGACAAAGGCAATGATTTTTTCAACGGGTTGTTGTAATTTTTCCCCTAAAGCCATTTTCTTTATAACGGCCGACAAGATCTATATAAAGAACCCAAAAAGTATGAAAGTATGAAAGTTGGAGAGTTAAGGTATATTGTCATCTTATGCATGGCCGACCACTGGGACAATCTCAGGCACTGTCGACGGTCACATCAAATGACAGAATCCCACAACTTTCATACTTTCCACTTTTCGACTTTCATACTTTTCAATTAAACTAGTAAATTGGAGTGCGACAAAAATGATCGACCTGGACGCCATCTTTACCCCTCAATCCGTGGCCGTCGTGGGTGCTTCGACGACACCGGGCAAGGTGGGGCATGATATTTTCGTGAATATTTTAAAGGGGGGATACCGGGGCGTGCTTTACCCGGTCAATCCCAGCGCGGAATCCGTCGCCTGTGTGCGCGCCTACCCGCGCATCAGCGACATACCCTACCCCCTCGATCTGGCGATGATCATCCTGCCGCCCAAGCTTGCCATTGGCGCCATCCAGGAAGCCATCGACAAGGGGGTCAAAGGGGTGGTGATCGTTTCGGCCGGATTCAAGGAGGTGGGCGGCGAAGGGCTGGAGATCGAACGGTGGATCGTCGAGATGTGCCGAGAACACGGCGTGCGGATCGTGGGTCCCAACTGCCTGGGGGTGATCAATCCCCTCGACAATGTGCGCCTCAACGCCAGTTTTTCCACCCGCATGCCCAAGGCCGGCAACGTGTCGTTCATCTCCCAGAGCGGCGCCCTGTGCACCGCGGTGCTCGATTTTGCGGCCGATCGGGATTTCGGTTTTTCCAAGTTCATCTCCATCGGCAACAAGGCCGACGTGGATGAGGTGGACCTGCTCAAGTACTTCCAGAACGATCCGGACACCGAAGTGATCATGATCTACCTGGAAGAGCTCCAGTGTGGCCAGGAGTTCATCAAGATCGCCAAGGAGATCACCGGCGGCAACCGTCCCAAGCCGATCCTGGTGATCAAGTCCGGCCGCACCAGCGCCGGAGCCCAGGCGGCGGCTTCGCATACCGGTTCCCTGGCCGGATCCGAGGCGGTTTACGATGCCATTTTCAAACAGTCGGGCATCATCCGCGTGGAGAGCATCGATGAACTCTTCGATTTTGCCATCGCCTTTGCCTACAAAAATGAAAACGCCCTGGGCAAGATGCGGCGCAAAGTCCCCAATGGCAATCGGGTGGCCATCGTCACCAACGCCGGCGGTCCCGGCATCGTGGCCACCGACATGACCGTGGTGTCCGGGCTGGAACTGGCCAAATTCCACGAAGAGACGGTGGAGGTGCTCAAAAGCCATCTGCCGGCCACCGCCAATGTCCACAACCCGGTGGATATCATCGGCGACGCGGCCCAGGACCGTTATGAAAGCGCCTTGAACGCCGTGATTCGGGACGAAGGGGTGGATGGCGCCCTGGTCATCCTCACCCCCCAATCCATGACCAACGCCATCGGCACGGCCGAGGCCATCGTGCGCATCGCCAAGCGTTCCCACAAACCGATCCTCTGCTGTTTCATGGGAATCATCGATGTTTCCGCCGGCGTTAAATATCTTCAGGAGAGCGGCGTGCCGGTCTATCCGTTTCCCGAGCACACGGCCAAGGCCTTCGGCGCCATCTACCGCTATTCCAAATGGCTCAATCGGCAGGAGCTCGCGCCTTACGCATTCCATCATGACAAAGCCGCGGCCCGGGAGACGATCGAAGCCAGTTTGACGGCCGGCAAACACTACCTGGGCGAATTGGACGGCGTTCACCTGCTGAAGGCGTATGGCTTCAACGTGCTGCCCTCGGTCCTGGCCCAATCGGCGGCCGAAGCGGTCAAGGCGGCCGACGCCATGGGGTACCCGGTGGTGCTCAAGATCGTTTCCGACCAGATCGTCCACAAGTCAGATGCCGGCGGCGTCAAGATCAACCTGGCCGATGCCGCGGCCGTGGAGAAGGCCTTCGACGAGATCCTCGCCAATGCCAAGGCGTTCGATGCCGATGCCGTGATCGACGGTGTATTGGTGCAGAAGATGGCCCCCAAAGGCCAGGAGGTGATTCTCGGCGCCAACCGTTACGATAAATTCGGCCACCTGCTCATGTTCGGGTCGGGCGGCGTGATGGTCGAAGTGTTCAAGGATGTCACTTTCCGGCTGGCGCCGATCAATCGCAACAGTGCGCGCTCCATGGTGCGCGGAATCAAGGGATTTACCCTTTTGAACGGATTTCGGGGGAACCCCAAGGTCGATTTGGCGGCCCTGGAAAAGCTGATCGTCTCTTTGTCGGATCTGGTGTGCGACAACCCGGAAATTAAAGAGTTGGACATCAACCCGCTGTTGGTGCATCCTGAAGGCAAAGGTGCCACGGTGGCCGATTGTCGGTTTATTCTCGATCCTCCGGATACGGGATCTTGCAAGGCGTCCACCTGATCGTGTGGGGTGGCGCTGTTATCGTCTGGTTTTTCCGGTCATCTGTCCGGTCCTGCATCAGGGTGAATGAACCGGGCGTTCAATGTTGTGGTTCAGCGAAGGAGAGGTGCCATGGCCAAATCGCTCTATTGGGCCGACAATTATCTTGAAAAACGGCAAAGCGCCGATCAGGCGATCCAAAGAATCCATTCCGGCCAGCGTGTGTTTATCGGCTCGGCATGCGGTGAACCCCAGGCCCTGGTCAGGGCCCTGGCCGACCAGGCGCACACCTTCACCGGTCTCGAAATCGTGCGCATGATGTCCAATGAGAGTGCGCCTCTGACCGAGATTGCCACCAGGAGCTACGAAACCAGTTTCAGTATTCGCCAGATCTATCTGGGTGCGGCCCGTTCGGAGCATTTCGCCCGCAACCTGCGATTTGTCACTCCCATGAACATTTCCGACGTGCCCCTGCTTTTCAAGAGCCGCAAGCTGCCCATCGACGTGGCCCTGATTCAGGTGTCGCCGCCGGACGACTTCGGGTGGATGAGCCTCGGGGTTTCGGTGGATGTGACCCAGGCGGCGGCCACGTCGGCCACCAGGGTCATTGCCCAGGTCAACTCCCGCATGCCGCGCGTCATGGGCAGAAGCTTCATCCATGTCAATGACGTGGATTGCATCGTCGAACAGGAAGAGGAGCTGCTGACCATCGATCCGGCGCCCCGTTCGGAGATCGCCACCTGGATCGGGCGCCACATTTCACGTCTCATCGACGATGGCTCCACTTTGCAGGTCGGGCTGGACGCCAACTCCCAGGCCACGGTCCAGGCCCTGTCCCAGAAGAACGACCTGGGGTTCCACTCCCAGTATTTGACCAACGACATCATGCATCTGTATGCCATCGGGGTGATCACCAACCGCAAAAAGGGTTTCAATGACGGGAAGCTGGTGGCTTCGGCGGCATTGGGGTCCAAAGATCTCTACGAGTTCCTGCATGACAACCCGGCCATCGAGTTTCATCCATCGGACTATGTCAACGATCCCTATGTCATCAGCCGACACAACCGCATGGTGTCGATGAACGTGGCCAGCGCCATCGACCTGACCGGCCAGGTCTCTTCGGAAGCCGTGGCTCAGACCCTGTTCGCCGGTGTCAGCGGCATTGGCGATTTCGTGCGCGGTGCCCGCCGCAGCCCCGGTGGCAAGTCGATCATCATGCTGCGTTCCACCACGGCGGACGGCCACAAGAGCCGGATCATCCCCATGATGCAAAACGAAGCCGTTGTGGTGACCCGCGGCGATGTCCAGTATGTGGCCACTGAGTACGGGGTGGTCAATCTCTTCGGCAAGAGCCTGCAGGAACGGGTGATCGCCATGATCAGCATCGCCCATCCAGACTTCCGCGATGAACTCTTTCACGCCGCCAAGGCGGCCGGGTTGGTGGGCTCCGAGCGTACCCTCGGAGAGGCGGCCAAGGCGGTCTACCCGGTCAACCTGGAAGAAAAGATCGTGATCGACGGCGAGACGATCATCATCCGGCCGGCCAAGCCGGTGGACGAACGGCGCATTCAGGAGCACTATTACCGCCTGGACAAGGATGACATTTTCCTGCGCTTCTTCCACGAAAAGACCAGCTTCGAGCGCTGGGAGGTGGAAAACAAGTCACAGATCGATTACATCAAAGATATGACCCTGATCGGTGTGGTCGGCGAATCGGGTTTCGACCGGGTCGTGGCCGTGGCCGAATATCTGCTGCTCTTGGAAAGCAACATGGCGGAGGTGGCTTTCACGGTGAGCCGGGAGTTTCAAGGCAAGGGATTGGGCAAGATATTCATTAAAAAGATCGCCGATGCGGCCCGTGAAAACGGCATCTCCGGTCTGGTGGCCTACACGGCCGCTCACAACCAGCCCATGATCCGACTGTTTAAAACCCTTCCCTATAAGGTCAAGACCACCTTCGATGGGGAGGCCTTGACCCTGAGCTGCAAATTCGATCAACTCAAGGAATGACGGCACCGTAAAAAGCCCAATATCTGCGTTGCGCTCATCCCGTGGTCCTTGCGGCGTACGACCAGTACGCCTCAGGACACGGAATTTCGCGCGCCTTGATCTTGAACGTTTTACGGCGCCGTCCGACTATTTTTTTTAGGAATCCATCAAGGGCTCACATCGCCAACGACCGACAGGAGGCTCGACATGATGTTGCGGGCCACCGTTTCCACCTCGGCGATCTCGGATGCCGCGGAGATGGCATCGTAAGCCTGCGCCTCTCCATCGGGAAGCCAATCACCGGCCCCTGAGGTGGTGACCAGAATCAACTTGTCGTGGCGGGGTTGCCGATCGACGAAGGCGCGCACCCGGGTATCGAATCCCCATGCCAGACAGGTGCTGATGACCACCACCGCGTCGTACCGTTCTATCTCAACCGTTTCGAGCGCCTCTATCCCTACGATTTCCAAACTCAACCCCCTGGACGTCATTTGTTGTCCGATTTCATCCACCAGTGCGGTTTTGAACGCGCTGTGGCGTGAGGCCACCAGGATGTTGGGGGCATGGACGGTGCCGGTACGCACCATGGGTGCCATATCTTTTTGCGGCCACATTTTCTGCGGCACGGCGCAGCCCTGCACGGCGATCCATAGAATCAAAAAGAGGGTGAACGTCCCTGTTCCGCCAGGTGTCATGTCGATCATTCCTCCCCTGCGTGTTTGCCAGCGGCGAGCGCCGGTGGAATTTTAGTCAGAAGCCGTGGCGGCTTTTTCGATATCGATGATCTGCTGCCCGCCGTAGTCTTTTGTCGCGTAACGGGTAATGCGCATCAGCTTTTGGGTGATGGTGGTGATTTTTTCCAACTGCGCCGTGAGATTCATCATGATGGGATACAGGGGATCGTCCTGGGGAAGGTCCAGCAAAATCAATTCCGCATAGCCCATAATGGCCATGATCGGTTGGTTCAAGTCGTGACACACGGCGCCGGCCATCTCCAGAACACCTTGCAGCCGTTCACCTTGGCCCATGGCCCATTGGGCACGATGACGCTCGGTGACGTCCCGCAAGATGATCATGCGACCGATCCGGTTGCCGCGTTTGTCTGGCAATGGGGTTGTCCGCGTTTCATAAAATCGTTTCATGCCATTGTTTAACAGGCAGACCGTTTCCTCCGGTTGAGCGAGGGACAATGGCAGGGCGGCCGGCCGTTCAATCGGCATGGGAAAGGCGGCATCCTTGGCAGAGGTCCGAATATTAAACAGGGCTTCGGCGGCGGGATTGAGATCCAACAGGTGGTTCTGATCATCGACGACGAGGATGGGGTCGCCGATCCCCGAGTAGATATCGGCCTTGGCGATGGGCAACAGGTCCAGCAGATGATAGCGGAAAAATCCCCATGCCATGGACAGGGCCACGAGAATAAAGGCCAGGGGGCTGATATCCATATGGGGAATCGGGCTGTTGCCGGTCACGTAGACCGCACTTGTCAGCCAAACGATAGCGACAGCCGCCAGGATGACGCCGGCCTGGGCACGCATGACCCCCGACGATATCCACGTGACATAGATCAAAAATGTGGTGAGCCCAAAGGCCAGTATGTATTGGGTGCCGATAATGCCCCACCACAGGATACCGCGTTCAACCCCACGGATGGGAACTGCATGATCGTGGATCAGGTAGTAATTTTTATAGACCAGGTGGTGCAGGGGATCGGTCCACGCCAGCGCCCACATGGCCAGGGGAATCAGGATGAAAATCGTTTTTATCGTGTGATTGATCCAACGTTCGAATCCGAAAATGGCGAAAGTGAAACAAAGCGCCAGGGGAATCATGGGAGCGGTGCCGAGATATTGCACATAGGTGACCCGCATGTCCGTCTGCAGACTCAATCCCAGGTAGAGCAAGCCCTCGAATATCGACCAGACCGCGCCGGCCATACATACCAAGGATAAATACCAGGCACCTCGAATCCGTCGTCGCCGCCAGGCGAACACGGCGACGACGATGATGAAAAACGCGGCGATGAAAAAGGGCGCACTATAGATCAGTTCGGGACGCATGACCCAATTCCGTCAAGAAGGGCGTTCGAGTACTGAGACAAGCGACCACTAAGCATCGGCCGATGATTTGTCGATGTCGACGATCTTACTGCGTAAATATTCGCGGGTTTCATAGCGGGTGATACCTGTCAGTTTCAAGGTCGTTTCCCTCAATCGATTGGCTTGCTCGGCCAATTTGAGCACCTTGGGGTAGAGTGCATGGTTGCCGGATACCGCGCTTTCAAGCCTATCCGTCTGCTTCAACAGGGCAGCGACGGGCTGGTTCAGATCGTGGCACACCGCACCGGCCATTTCCAGGACGCCTTGCATGCGCTCGTTTTCGTCAAGTGTTTCGTTTGCCAGCTTGTTTTCGGTGACATCCTGGAAAATCAGGATCTGGCCGATCTGTTTCCCCGTTTTGTCCCGGATCGTGGACCTGCGCAGGTCGAAAAACCGCGGCCCTTCGCCCATGTGTAAGGTGAGCTGTCGGGCCGCGTCCTGATCGAGAATGCCTTTAAATTGCGGGTGCTTGTCGAATATATGCTCGAAATTCCGTGCAATGGCGTCGGAGGCCTTGAGATTGAACTGCTTTTCGGCTGCGGGGTTCATGTCTATGATTCGACGTTTTTCGTCGGTGACGATGATGGGATCGCTCAGGGCCTTGAAAATAAGTGCCTTGGCGATGGGAAGGAGCTGAAGCAGGTCATATTTGAAAAATCCCCAGGCAAGGGAAAAGGCGACAAAAATAAAGGCCAGAGGCCCAAGATCCATGTTGGCAACCGGGCTTTTCCCCATGACGTAGATTGCGTTGGCCAGCCAGATCACGCCGATGGCGGCCAGCACCACACCTGCCTGGGAACGGCGGGCGCCCTGGTTGGCATACACCGTCCGAATCAGAATCGCACTCATCAGCCCCGTCAGTGCATAGTGATATCCGATGATCACCCACCATAAGGGGCCATGGTCGATGCCAAGCATGGGCACCGGCCCCTCGTCGATGCGGAAGAAATGGCTGAACACCAGTTGGTGTGAGGCGTTGGTCCAGACCAGCACAATGATCGTGGCGGCGGCCATCAACGTCGTGATGCTGAATGTGTTGACCCAGTGCTGGAAACCGAACGTAGACAATGTAAAAATCAACGCCAGTGGGATAACGGTAGCGATGCCCAGATACTGGATCGAAGTGATGCGGATGTTGGCTGCCATTTCCATGCCCAGATAGAGCATGCCTTCGCAGGTCGCCCAGAACGCCCCCGCCATGCAGAGCATGATCAAATACCAGGCACCGGGTGCGGTTCGGCGAATAAAGATGAACACCGCCACCACCAGAATGGCGATCGATGCGAGAAAAAAGGGCGTACTGTAGATTAATTCGGGTGGCATTGGCACCGTCTGCGTCCATCCATAAAAGTGATTCGCAGATACGTTATCGGGGGTCGATTGTCAATGGTGCCCTGACTCGCGCTGCCCGGTGGGATCGGGGCTTGCCTGTTATTCCGTTATTTTCGTCGTTGCCGCCAGTTTGTCGATTCTGTCCTCGGCGACGTCGCGCACCATGGCATGCTCATCTCGTTCGGATATCTGCTTGAGCAGGTTTATATCGTCTATTTTTTCAATTGCCCTGATCCGGACGTGGGGATTTGAGTTCCGCCAACGCGGGATAAACAAGTCACTGAATTTCATGACAACCTCCTTTCGGCCCGGCACACCTGCGCCGGGAATATGAATGGTTGGCCGCAGGCACGCATCGCTCATCGTTTGAAAAGCGAAACAGCGACTGGGGGAGGTCACCATACAATTGAGTAAGGGGGTGGCTCGCTCGACGTTCGGAGGCGCGGCATCCGAAAGGAACATCCAATTCGGGGGAATGGCTTGTGAAACGGTCTTGTGATCAGAGACGCTGCTGCACTGCGACGGATGCCATCATCCTAAATGAAACGGCGGGGTCTGTCAAATCCGATGTTGATCCTGGGGACGGTCTAAAGCCTGGGCTTCCTTCGTTTTTCTTTGTGCATGTTTGCCAATTTTTCACTGATGGCATCAAAAATGAATTCTTTGGGATCCAATCCTTTGGATTTGCAGAGGGCCTCCACCCGCTCGAACAGGGCTTTGGGGATAAATGCGGAAATGGACGCGTTAGGCTCTTCGTCGTGGTTTTGGCGCATCGCAAGGTTCCCTGTTGATGGACAGCATCTGTGCAGCGATCCGGTCTATGGCCATCGTATCTGGCACGATCGCGGGGTGTTTGCCTTCGAGGGCCCTGTGTTTGAGATTGAAACTACTATAAGGTGAGTGTTTTGCCAGCGTCAAGATCAATCCTCTCTTAATGTTCAGGGAGCCATTCAGCTATTTTTTCAACCACGTCCCCCGCGGCTTCAGGGGAGCATATGGATCGTATTAAAAAGGGGCGGCACGAGGCCGCCAGAAAGGACAATTGGTAACTTTGTTACCGTATTTACAGCGTTTCCGCAGCGATAGGGATTCATTTTGGCCTTGCCAACAATCTATGAATATGGTTTTGTAAACTCTTTCGTACCCTCATGAGGTTGGCCATCCAATGCGCGGCGGCCAAGGGGGAGGTTGGACTTTACGCTTTGCGTTACAGACCGAAATTAAAAAAAGGAGCAAGATCTATGGCAAAGACGATGCAAACGGTAGACGGGAACACCGCCGCAGCACATGTGGCATACGCGATGAGCGATGCGGCAGCCATTTACCCCATCACACCCTCGTCTCCGATCGGCGAAATTTGCGATGAGTGGGCGGCCAATGGCCGTAAAAATATTTTCGGACAGGAAGTGTTGATTCGGCAGCTGCAGAGTGAGGCCGGCGCCGCAGCGGCGGTGCATGGCTCGCTGGCGGCCGGTGCGCTGACCAGCAGCTTTACCGCCTCCCAGGGGTTGCTGTTGATGATTCCCAATATGTACAAGATGCGGGGCGAGGTACTGCCCGCTGTCCTGCACGTCACGGCCCGCGCCGTCGCGGCGCATGCCCTGAGTATTTTCGGCGACCATCAGGACGTCATGGCCGTGCGTCAGACCGGTTTCGCCCTGCTCTCATCGGCCTCGGTTCAGGAAGCCATGGATTTGGGGCTGGCGGCCCACCTGGCGGCCATCGAGTCCAGTGTGCCGTTTGTTCACTTTTTCGATGGCTTCCGCACGAGCCACGAAATCCAGAAGATCGAGATGATCGATTATGCGGATATGGCCAAACTGGTCAATTGGGATGCCGTGGCCAGGTTCCGTGCCCGGGGGGCCAACCCCGAGCGACCCGAGTTGCGCGGCACGGCCCAGAATCCGGATATCTATTTCCAGGGATGTGAGGCGGCCAATGCCTATTATCTCAAAGTGCCGTGCATCGTGGCGGATTATATGAAGAAGGTGGGCGATCTGACCGGTCGCCCGTATAGCCTGTTCGATTATGTGGGAGCGCCCGATGCCGAGCATATCGTCGTTTCCATGGGCTCGTCGTGCGAGACCATCGAGGAGGTGGTCAATTACCTGAACGCCAAGGAGGGCAGGAAAATCGGATTGATCAAGGTGCGATTGTACCGGCCATTTTCCGCCGAGCACTTGCTCAAGGCGATTCCGGCCAGCACCCGAATGATCACGGTGCTCGACCGTACCAAAGAGCCGGGGGCGCTGGGTGACCCGCTCTACCTGGATGTGTGTACGAGCCTAATGGAGAACGGGCGCAGCATCAAGGTGCTCAACGGCCGCTATGGACTGGGTTCCAAGGAGTTCAATCCCTCCATGGTAAAAGCCGTTTACGACAATATGACCGGGGCTGCCAAAAACCATTTCACGGTCGGGATCGTGGATGATCTCACCCACACCTCCCTGGAGGTGCAGGAGGGTTTCGATGTCTCCCTCGAGGGAACCGTGCAGTGTAAATTCTGGGGCCTCGGCGCGGATGGCACGGTGGGCGCGAACAAAAGCGCCATCAAGATCATCGGCGACAATACCGACATGTTCGCCCAGGCCTATTTTGCCTACGACTCCAAAAAGTCGGGCGGTATCACCATCAGCCACCTGCGATTCGGGAAGCAACCGATTCAATCCACCTATCTGATCGATGCCGCCGATTACATCGCCTGTCACAATCCCTCCTATGTCAACACTTACAACGTATTGGAGGGCATCAAGGCGGGCGGGACCTTCATGCTCAACAGCCCTTGGTCGTTGGACGAGATGGAGGTTCACCTGCCGGCCGCCATGCGACAGACCATCGCGCGTAAGAAGCTCAAATTTTACAATATCGATGCCGTCAAAATTGCCGGTGAAGTGGGGTTGGGCGGCCGCATCAACATGATCATGCAGACCGCCTTTTTTCAGGCATCCGGCGTACTTCCCGTAGAAAAGGCGCTTGAGCTGCTCAAAAAAGAGATCAAGAAGATGTTCGGCAAAAAGGGCGACAAGGTCGTTCAGATGAATGTTGATGCCGTGGACCGTACGCTGGATCATTTAATAGAGGTCGACTATCCCCAAACCTGGGCGCAGGCCCAGGGGGATGCGCCGGCCAAACTCGATGTACCCAAATGGGTCAGCGAGGTGATGCAGCCGATTCTGGCGCAGCAGGGCGATCGTCTGCCGGTCAGTGCCTTTAATCCCGACGGACTCTTTCCGGTGGGCACCACCCAATATGAAAAGCGGGGAGTGGCCATCAACGTCCCCGAATGGATCATGGATAACTGTATTCAGTGCAACCAGTGCAGCATGGTGTGCCCCCATGCGGCCATCCGGCCCTTCCTGGTCACCGACGAGGAGTTGGAAAAGGCGCCGGCCGGTTTCGAGGCCAGAAAAGCGGTGGGCAAGGAGTTCAAGGATTACAAATTCCGAATGCAGGTCTATGCCGAGGATTGCATGGGCTGCGGGAACTGCGCCGATATCTGCCCGGCCAAGACCAAGGCTCTGGTGATGCGGCCGCTGGCCACCCAGTTGGCGGCTCAGGTGCCCAACCAGCGCTATGCCCAGACCCTTCCCTTGAGAGATCATCTGGCCAAACGCGACACGGTCAAGGGCAGCCAGTTTTATCAACCTTTGATAGAGTTTTCCGGCGCTTGCGCAGGATGCGGCGAGACGCCGTATGCCAAACTGATCACGCAGCTGGTTGGAGAGCGAATGGTCATCGGCAATGCCACCGGTTGTACGTCGATCTGGGGCGGTTCGGCGCCGGCGATTCCCTATTGCAAAAACAAGGAGGGGCACGGACCGACCTGGGGCAACAGTCTGTTTGAGGATCCGGCCGAATTTACCTACGGCATGCTGCTGGGACAGTTGCAGCAGCGCCGCCTGTTGGCCCAGTTGGCCGAGCAGGCCGTGGCCGGTGATATCGACGCCGAACTCAAGACGGCTCTCTCCGGATGGCTGTCCAACATGAAAGATGCTGAAGGATCGAAAAAGTACGGCGACCAGCTCAAGGCCCTGCTGCCCAAGTTCAAGGACAATGACCTGCTCTCCCGGATCAACGGCATGGCCAATCTTTTCACCAAGAAGTCCTATTGGGTGTTCTGCGGCGACGGGGCGGCCTACGATATCGCTTATGGTGGCATCGATCACGTGCTGGCCTCGGGCGAGGACATCAACGTCATGGTGTATGACACCGAGGTCTATTCCAATACCGGCGGTCAGAGCTCCAAGGCCACACCCACCGGATCGATCGCCAAGTTTGCGGCTTCCGGTAAAAAGACGGCCAAGAAGGATATGGGAGGCATGGCCATGAGCTACGGGTATGTCTATGTGGCCAGCATCGGCATGGGCGCCAATAAGCAGCATGCGCTCAAAGCGATCGCCGAGGCCGAGGCCTACGACGGGCCATCGTTGATTCTGGCCTACGCGCCTTGTATCAACCACGGGATCAAAAAGGGCATGGGCAAGACCCAGGAAGAGACCAAGTTGGCCGTCAATAGCGGCTACTGGCCGCTCTACCGTTACAACCCGCAACTGGTGGCCGAGGGCAATAATCCCTTTAGCCTGGATTCCAAGGTGCCGGACGGCAGCTTGAAAGAGTTCCTCTCGGGTGAGGTACGCTACGCGGCGCTGCACAAGCTATTCCCGGCCGAGGCCGACCGATTGCACACCCAGTTGGCCAAGGAGTTGGAGCTCAGATATCAGAAGCTCAAGAAAATGGCCGAGGAGACGCCGCCCCAGCCCGAGGTGAAACCGTTAAGCCCCGATGTCAGCGGCGAGACAGACGTGTGCGTCCTGTCCAGCACCGCCGAACACGGACGTGCCGGAGCAGCCGACGAGCCTTGTGACGACGGGCGTGCCGGCAAATAGACCATCATCGATTTGACTGCACTTTCCAGGGGCCGCTTCATCTTGGTATGAAGTGGCCTTTTTAATTTGACCGATTTGTTGTAATAAGGGCCCTCATGTCGACCGAATCGCATCCATCCGAATACCAGTGCCGGCGTTGCGGAACCTGTTGCTGTAAGGGCGGGCCGGCACTGCATGTCCAAGACGAGACGCTGGTCACCTCGGGCAAGATTCTGTTGAAGGATTTGTGCACCATTCGCGAAGGTGAACCGGCTTTCGACAACATCCGCGGCGTGGTGAGCCCGGCCCCGAGCGACATCATAAAAATCAATGGGGCATCCGACAAGGACGCGACCTGCCGGTTTTTGAACCAGGAAACCGTTGGGTGCACCATTTATGAATACCGACCCGTGGAGTGTCGTGTGCTCACGTGCTGGGACACCCAGGCGATCATGATGATGTATGATCAGGATCGCCTGACCCGTAGCCGGCTCTTGTCGCGTCTGCCAGGATTGTTCGACCTGGTCGGCGAACATCAGCACCGTTGCGCTTATCCGCGTGTCGCTGATTTGGCGACGGCCATCAGAAACGGGGATGAGGACGAGGCGGCGGCCGAAGAGCTGTTGGCCATGATTCGTTATGACCAGAGCTTGCGGCAGGTGACCGTTGAGCGTTCCCGTCTGGATCCCGCGCTACTCTATTTCCTGTTCGGTCGACCGTTGGCAGAAACACTGCGCCGATTCCAAATCAAAATGATCCGGAATGGGCCCCGCATCACCATCGTACCTGCCTTTTGACATCAGACACCGTTCTTTAGCGGCCTGCGACGCGGCTTGCCAGTGGACGCTGGCCGACTTTAATTGAAAGCGATGGATTCCCGCGTCTTATCGGCCGTAGAGGTCCGGACGGCGGTTGGGGAAAAAGTAGCGCATGGGATGCGACCGAACCGCTTCTATCTCAGCCGCCATAAGATCCACTACCAGCATGCCTTCAGTGCTTTCCAGGCGTTTGGCGATGACGTCACCCGACGGACCGATAACGACCGCGTTACCCGGAAAAACGAGTCCCCTGTTGTTTTCTCCAAGTTGGTTGCAAGCCACCACAAAGACCCCATTGTCATAGGCCCGGGCCGTCAGGTGGCGCAGCCACGATCGATGTTTGGTAGCGGCGTCTCCTCTGGGTGACGCATGGGGCATGAAGAGAATGTCGACGCCTTTGGCGGTCATGGCAGTCGAAAGTTCAGGAAAATGCGCATCGTAGCACAATTGGATACCGAGGATGGCGTGAGTGGTGTCGAAAACGGGGATTTCATTGCCTGGAACAAAATAAGGCGTTTCGTTGGGCGCCAGGTGGAGTTTCCGGTAATAGCCGATCCGGCCATCGGGCCAAAAGATGCCATGGCTGGCGTATGCCTTGTCTGTGTCACTTCGTTCGGCCATTCCGGCCAGGATGATCATCCGGTGCCGAATGGCAAGCGTGGTGAGACGATGGCTGACATCTCCTGGAAGGGATTGGGCGTAAGCTATAATGTCGCTATGGTTCACATAGCCCGTGATGTTCAATTCGGGAAAACAGATGAGTGCCACGCCGATTTTTTGTGCTTCTCGGACCCAGTAGGCGGTTCGGGATAGATTGAATTCGATCTCTCCCACCGGCGATCGGCAAACCACTGCGGCGACGCGGAGATTTTTCATGTCACAAATCGAATTGGGCCCGAATTTTAAACACCTTGGTCGCCGGCATATTCAGGATCGCCTCCACGCCGGTCTCCTTGGCGATTCGTTCGAGGTTTTGGGCGATCTCTTCTCTGGAACGGGCGATGAAGGTAAACCACACATTGAATTCATTGTCCCGTTGGTAGTTGTGGGTCACACCCGGATAGCGATTGACCACCCGGGAAAAGGTCTCAATTTTGTCTTCAGGCACCTGGGCCGCGCACAGGGTGCTGACAAATCCCACCTTGCCGGGCACAAAATTGGCGCCGATACGACGAATGATGCCCGCTTGCTTGAGCCGAAGGACCCGTTGGATGACATCGCTTTCCTGCAAGTTCAATTCGCGGGCAATCACGCCGAAAGGACAGGGTTCAATGGGAAAGTCCGACTGAATCCGGTTGAGAATCGCCTTGTCGGTGTCGTCCAGGCTCATTGGGCTGACCTCAGCTTTGCGATGGCGGGGTGAGTGTCGATGCCATCCATGTGATATTGACTTTTCGGCTGCGCGGCCCATCGAATTCACAGAAGAAGATACCTTGCCACGTTCCGAGTACCAGGCGGCCGGCTTCCACCTGGACGAGTTCAGAGGACCCGATCAGGGCGGTCTTGACGTGGGCCGGCGAATTGCCCTCCAGGTGGCGGTAAGGCGCCTTCCAAGGCACCATCTGGTTGAGTACCATTAACATATCCGCCGTCACGCTGGGATCCGCGTTTTCGTTGATGGTTACCGCAGCCGTCGTGTGTGGCACATAAACCATGCAGATCCCTTCCCGAACACCGGATGCATCGATCAAGTGCTGGACTTCACCAGTGATGTCGATCATTTCCGTTTGGCTATGCGTTTTTATGCTCAGTTGCATGGCTGCGCTCCCGGGTTTAATGAATAGAATTCTGTTAGAATCCCTGTCGGCAAGCGACATCTCAAAGCTTGCTATCACTTTTCCGGATCACATCTCAAATAAAAAAGGCCCTGCATTGCAGGGCCTTTGAGTGAACTGATGTCGAATCGGATTAGACGCAACCGGTCGGTTTCGGCAGACCTGCCATTTTACAGGCTCCCTTGCCCGGTCCGGAAGGAAAGAGTTCATAAATGTGTTTCAGTTTGAACCCGGTGACTTTGGAAAGAACGCGAACCATCGGGGCGATACCGTTTTTTTCATAGTACTCGCGGAGTACTTCGATCACCTTTTTGTGTTCATCGTTCAGCTCATCGATGCCTTCCTGTTGCTTTACATACTGGACCCACTCTTCACTCCAGTTTTTGTAATCATCGATGAAACCATCTTCGTCTACGTTAAAAGTTTTTCCACTAAATTCAACTGTCGGCATTTAAACTCCTCCTTTGCCAATATTTTATGGTCCTTGGCTAGTCAGCCTTTGCTAATCCGAAACTGTGAAGTTAACCCTAATAACGAATCACCTGTTTGTTGTCAATATGAAAACACGCGATCGGCGCTTATCTGTTCCAAACCGATCAATATTCTCTAGGGGTCTGGTTTACCTGGGCCAGGGTGAATACCGGGCCGTCCTTGCAGACCAATTCGCGACCGATACCGCAGCGACCGCACATGCCGATACCGCACTTCATCCGGTTTTCCAGTGAAAGGATGATATGGTCATGGTCGTAGCCCAGTTTTTCAAGGACCGGCTGGGTGAATTTGATCATGATGGGAGGGCCGCAGACGATGGCGTACGAGTTTTCATCGCCCGGGGGGGCCTTTTGCTCGGTAATCGGCGGCACAAACCCGACATTGTATTTCCAGTCCGGGTCCTTTGTCCCGTCCACGGTGATGTGCATGTGGATATCATCGCGTTTTTCCCACTCGATCAGCTCGTTTTTGTAAAGCAGCATACCCGGTGAACGCGCGCCGTAGACCACTGTAATCTCGTTGAACTTGCTTCGATTGGCCGGATCGAGCATGTAGATGATCGAAGACCGCAAGGTGGTGAAGGCGAATCCGCCGCCGACGATCAGCACGTTCTTGCCTTCGAGCAGGTCCCAGGGGTACCAGTTGCCCAGCGGACCGCGCACCCCCATGATGTCGCCGACCTGCATGTTGTGCAGATGGGAGGTCACGACCCCGGCCTTGTTCACGGTGAACTTGATGAACCCTTTTTCCACCGGGGAAGAGGCGATGCCGATGGGGATCTCCCCCACGCCGGCGATGGAAAGCTCGGCGAACTGACCGGCTCTATAAGCGAATTTGGCTTCATCGTCCGGGTTTAGGAATACAAATTTAAATGTTTTTAAATTGCGATCTTCGCTCTCGACGGTAATGTCGTCGATGCGAACCGGATATGGCAAGTATGGATTTTGCACGAATTCCTCCCTCGATCGGGTGTGTTCGGGGCGCTGCTGTGTGGCGGTCGGCATCGTCAGCTCCCCTGAACGGCACATTGGGCTTCGGTCCCCAAGGTGTTCATCAGTTTGCTGATCTTGCGGATATCGATGTTGACCGGACACTGCCGAACGCAGCGACCGCAACCCACGCACATGATGCCTTTGTCATATTTATCCACAAAATATTTGAGCTTGTGCATGAAACGCTGCCGCAATCGGGCCAGTTTGGTGTCCCTGGGGTTATGGCCGGTGGTGTGCACGGTGAAGATGGGAAACATGCAGCTGTCCCAGTTGCGCATGCGCACTCCCTCCTTGCCGTAAGTTTCATCCTGGATATCGAAACACCAGCAGGTGGGGCAAGAAAACGTACAGGTGCCGCAATTGATGCAGGCGAAGGAGATATCCTCCCAGAAATCGGCGCCGTGCAGGGCCATGGTGTCGGCAGCGGCCAGACTGTCGGTCTCGATTTTGGAGGCGATTTTTTCTTCGGCGACGCTTTTTGCCTGGTCCATCACAGCCGCATCCGGGAGAGCGGTCGACCAGCCGGCGCTCTCCATTAGGCGTGCCCCTTTATCGGTCAACACCTTGGCGACGAAATGATCCTCCCGCTCGGCCAGCAGTACGTCAAGCCCTTCCTCATGGTAGGGGCCGCAGCCGGTGCTGGTGCAAAAACAGGTGCTGCAGGGCGCATCGCATGCCAGTCCCACGAAAGTGGTGGCGTTATAGAGATTCAGCCAGTAAGGATCCTGGTACTCATCCGTATCGAAGTTCATCTTCACCAGGATCAGGGCTTTGGCGTCGCACGGGCGAATGCCGATGACTGCCCTGGGAGAATAATCCTTCTGGGCCATCTTGGGGATGTTGCAATCCGGGTCCTTTTTGTCGAGGGAGTAGTCGAGCATGATCTCGGATTGGGGAAAAACCAGGCTTTTGGGCGAGAGCCGCGTGTTCTGAAAGGCCAGGTCGGGCATCTGTCCGGCGGCCAACTCCTGGAAGTTATGCCACGTCTTTTCCTTGACCGGCCCGATCAGTCTGAACGCCCCCCTCAATTTTTCCAGGCCCGGTGACCATTGGCTTTTTTCAATTTTAATGACCTTCATAATTTGCCTTTTAGTCTGATTAGAGAATAGAATCATTGGTGTCGTTGGGCTTGTAGACATCGAGCGCCGGCCGTGAATCCAGGGAGAGCCCGGCTTCCCAACCATAGAGATCCAGGCAGTCCTTGTTGAGCTTCTTGGTCAACAGGCGCATGTTGATGCCCATCGGACAGGCTCTTTCACAGGCACCGCAATCGGTACAGCGTCCCGCACAGTGGTAGGCACGCAGAAGATGAAAGGTGCGTACATCGATGGGGTCCTGGCTCTTGCCCACCCATTGCGGTTTGGCTTCATCCACGAAGCAGGTCGGGCAGTAGCACAGCGGGCATGCGTTGCGGCACGCATAACAACGGATGCAGGGTGCCAGCAAATCATCAAAGAAGGCCCAGCGCTCATCGGTGGTCATTGCTTCCAGGGCAGCCACGTCGGCGTATGGGTCCACATCTTTTTGCTCTTCCACCGGATCGGCCACCATCTCATCGGAAATGACCGGATTGCGATGGACACAGACGCTGCAATTTTGCTGAAGCACATCTTTTTTATCGAATGTCTGGCTGCCGGCGGCGGTTTTGACATGCACCTGACCGTCGCTTTCGGTGACTTCGAGAACTTCGCCCTGGGCCATGACGGCGATCTTACGTTTGTCGATCATGCCCTGACACGGCACACCGATGATGACGAGCTGTTCGCGTTTGATTTTATTTTCCAGGATATGGTTCACGATATTGCGTGAATCACACCCCTTGGCGACGATGCCGATCTTTTCCTTCCGATTGGTGAGGTAGTTGGCCAGGTTGATGCCGCAGCTGCTGTCCCACATCAGCGCATCGACCTCCTCGGGTTTGCGTACGAAACACGGTTCGTTCATCATGGGAACGGAACCCTTTCGGAACCCGATAACCATCTCAACCCGGCACTCTTTGAGCAGCCGTTGGGCGATTTCCCTGATCTTTTCAGTGTAAGTTGACATCTTAGGCTACCTTGGCTTCCTTTTTCACGAATCGTTTGTTTGGGCCAAGGGCTTTGACCTTGGCCGTGACCTCACCGACGACCTTCACGAATTTGGTGGATTCGGCGGAAGAAATCCAGGAGAAGTGAAGACGGTCCGATTCGATACCCATGTATTCGAGCAGTTTTTTCATCAACATGAATTTTCGACGTGCGTAGTAATTACCTTCCAGGTAATGGCATTCGCCCGGATGTCACCCGGACACCCACACCGCATCGGCGCCTTCGCGAAGTGCAGCCAGGGCGAATTTGGGGCTCATGCGCCCCGTACAAGGAATGCGCACCACCCGGATGTTGGGAGGATACTCCATGCGGCTGACACCGGCCAAGTCGGCCGCGCCATAGCTGCACCAGTTGCAAAGAAAGCTGACGATTTTAGGTTCCCATTCGCTCATTATGTCGACTCCGTTTTGGTAGGTTGAATATCTATTTTGGCATTCGATGCCGTTTTAACTGTTATTCCCAGCTCACCGCGGAGATTTGGGCAAAGATCTGGTCATTGTCGAAACCTTTCAGATGGATGGCGCCCGAGCGGCACGAGGCCACGCACAGTCCGCACCCCTTGCACAGCACGGCATTGATCTGGGCCTTGCCGGCGTGCATGCGGGCATCGGCGGCGATAAAAGAAGGCGCCGAATAGGGGCAGATCGAGACACAGACGCCGCAACTGCTGCACATCATGGGATCGACCTGGGCCACCTGGCCGCTGGTCTTGATCTTCTCGCGGGCCAACAGGGTGACCGCCCGGCTTGCGGCGGCGCGCCCTTGGACGACGGCTTCGTCGATGGGTTTGGGGTAGTGGGCCAAACCGCAGAGGAAGACACCGTCCGTGGCAAACTCGGAGGGGCCCAGTTTGGCATGCTTTTCAACGAAAAACCCGTCGTCGTTGATCGGCACCTTGAAGAACTGGGCCAATTTGTCGTCCCGGTTGGGTACGACGGCCGTTGCCAGGGAGAGCAAGTCGGGCTCGATGGCGACCGGAAGTCCGAGCACATGGTCGGTGACGGTCACCTGGATGCGGCCGTCGGCCACCTCGACCTGGGGTTTGTTTTCCAGATCGTACCGAATGAAGATGATGCCCTTTTCGCGCGCCTCTTTGTAAAGGTATTCACGTTCTCCATAAGTGCGGATATCCCGGTAGAGGATATAGATGTTCATATCCGGGTTACGCTTTTTCAACTCCAGGGCGTTGTCGATGGAGTGGGTGCAGCAGACCCGCGAACAATAAGGCCGCTGGGGTTCGCGCGAACCGACGCATTGAATGAAAACCGCTGTTTTTGCCGAGGTCAGGGCCGGATCGTCGGCCTTCATACGTTGGTCGAGTTCCAGGCTGGTCATGATCCGGGCATCCTGCCCGTAGCAGTACTCTTCGGTCTGCAGCGGCGCGCCGCCGGTAGCGATCACGGCCACGCCGTGAACGATCTCCTTCTGACTGCCGTTGGAGCTCACGGTCGATTTGAAGCTGCCCACAAATCCGTCCAAAGCGGTCAGTTCGCTGTTCAGATGGACATTGATATTTTTGTTTTGCTCAACATCGGCGACGAGTTCAGCCAATTTATCAGCCACCAGATCGCCGCTGATGGTTTTGTACAAATTGTGGGCCTGGCCGCCCAAACGTTCTCCGCGTTCGATGATGTGGGTTTCATATCCCTGGCGTGCGAGGCTGCGGGCCGCGGTCATGCCTGAAATGCCGCCGCCGATGACCAGAGCGGCCTGGTTGACCTCGAGTTCGGCCTCCTGGAGGGGCTGCATGAGGCCTACCTTGTTGACGGCCATACGCACCAGGTCCTTGGCCTTCTGGGTAGCCAGGTCGGGATTGTTCTTGTGCACCCAGGAGTCGTGGTTGCGGATGTTGGCCATCTCAAAAAGATATTTGTTCAGCCCCGCATTGATCAGGGTCTCCTGGAACAGCGGCTCATGAGTTTTCGGCGTGCAGGCAGCCACAACGACGCGGTTGAGATTTTTCTGCTTGATGATCTGAGTCATCCTATCCTGGGTGTCCTGGGCGCAGGAGTAAAGATTGTCGGTGGCATATTCGACATAGGGGAGGGTGGCGGCATATTCGGCCACCGAGGGAACGTCCACCACGCCGGCGATGTTGATGCCGCAGCGGCAGACAAAGACACCAATGCGCGGCCGTTCGCCCTGAACATTGACCTCGGGGATCACTTCGGGCTTCTTGGTAGCCGTGTTGCGTCCCGGTGCCAGGATTTCGCCCGCCGCCGCAGCGGCCGCGCTGGAATCGACCACCGATTGGGGGATGTCTTTAGGGCCCTGGAAGGCGCCGCAGACATAGATGCCCGGCTTGCTGGTGGCCACCGGTTCGAAGGTGTCGGTCTTGCAGAAATTGCCTTCGGTCAGTTCGATGCCCAGTTTCCTGGCCAACTGCACCACTTCCGGGGAGGTCTCCAGACCGATGGAGAGCACGATCATGTCGAACTGCTCTTCCTGCAGGCTGCCATCGTCGTTGACGTAGCGCACCGACAGCTCGTCGCTGCCCCGCACCGGATCGATTGTGTGCACCCGGCTGCGCATGAAACGTACACCCTTGTCTTTGGCGTTGTTGTAGAACCGTTCGAAATCCTTGCCGTGGGTGCGCATGTCCATATAGAAGATGGCGCAGTCGAGGCCGGCGCCGGCGTGCTCTTTGGCGATGACGGCCTCCTTGATGGCGTACATGCAGCAGACCGACGAGCAGTAGCTGTTGTCGCAGCGGTTCAGGTCGCGGGAGCCGACACATTGGAACCAGGCGATCTTCTTGGGTTCCTTGTGGTCGGAGAGCCGCACGAGATGGCCGCCTGTAGGACCCGAGGCGGAGAGGAGGCGTTCCATCTCCATGGAGGTGATGACGTTGGGGTGGTTGGCATAGCCGTAGCTGTCGAACTTGGAGGGATCGAAGGGTTGAAAACCGGGCGCCAGGATGATGGACCCGACTTCCAGTTCGATGATTTCGTCTTCCATCTTGTGGTTGATGGCGTTGACACCGCAGAACTCGACACACACCTGGCAACCGCCGGTTTTAAAGTGCACGCACACATCGCGATCGATGGCCGGTGTATTGGGTACCGCCTGGGCATAAGGCACATAGACCGGCTTGCGTCCTTTTAGACCCATGTCATACTCTGAGGGAATTAGATGGACATTTTTCTTTTTCGTGATTTCGTCACGGATTTTGTCCAGGGTAATGTGTCCGGTCGGGCAGACCGATGCGCATGCCCCGCAGGCCAGGCACACATCGGTCTGGGTGTGAAAGGGGGTATCGACTTTCATCTCGACGCCGCGCCCGGTGAGTTCGATGGCGCTGTTGCCCATCCGTTCGCACATGCGAACGCACAAGCCGCACAAGATGCATGTGTCGTCTTCGGCCTTGAAACGAGGTTTCTCGATCCCATATTTTTTGCCCAGCTTTTGAAGGATGGGAACCTCCGGGCATCGGGCCATGAGCAACTCCACGATCAATTTGCGCCCCTGGTGCACCGATTCCGTGTCGGTGTTGATCTCCATGCCTTCCCAGATGGGGTAGTTGCAGGCCGTCACGAATCTGGAGCGCCGGCCGTCGAACATCTCCACGGTGCAAAGCCGGCACATACCAGCCGGTTCCAGAGCCTTATGATGGCACAGGGTGGGGATTTCAATGCCGTACTTCTGGGCCACTTGCAGCACGTATTGGCCCTCTTCTCCCTGAACCGTCTGGCCGTTGATCTTGAAGGTAATCATAATGGACTTTCCTCATGTTTTTAGCAGATTTTTATCGCGTCGAATTTGCATCCTTCATAACAAATACCGCACTTGATGCATTTGGTCTGATCGATGCTGTGGGGTTTTTTCTTTTCCCCCGAGACCGCATTTTGAGGGCATTTGCGGAAACATACCTGGCAACCGGTACAGGCCTCTGCATCGATTTCATAGTGAAACAACTCCTTGCATACGCCGGCGCCGCACTTCTTATCGCGAATATGCTGTTCATATTCGTCACGGAAGTACAAAATGGTGGTCAGGACCGGGTTGGGTGCCGAAGTGCCCAATCCGCACAGTGAAAACTTTTGTACCATGGCGCCCAACTCTTCAAGCAGTTCGATATCGCCGTCTTTACCTTTGCCCTGGCAGATATCTGTCAGTATATCGAGCATCTGTTTGATGCCTTCACGGCAAGGGTTGCACTGGCCGCAAGACTCCTCTTTGAGAAAGTCGAGGAAATACCGGGCCACATCCACCATGCAGGTGTCCTGATCCATGACGATCATTCCGCCGGAGCCCATGATCGAACCCACCTCGGCCAGCTTCTGGTAGTCGACGGGCAGATCGAGGAATCGTTCGGGGATGCATCCACCCGACGGCCCGCCGGTCTGCACGGCTTTGAACTTCTTTTTCTTGGGGACGCCGCCGCCAATGTCGAACACGATTTGCTTGAGCGAAGCGCCCATGGGAACTTCCACCAGACCCGTGTTCTGTATCTTTCCGACCAGAGAGAACACTTTGGTGCCCTTGCTGTGTTCAGTGCCCATGCCCGCATACCAGTCGGCTCCTTTGAGAACGATGGCCGGTACGTTGGCGTATGTCTCCACGTTGTTAAGGTTGGTGGGGCTTTCACGGAATCCTTTTTCAACCGTGTGCACATATTTGGCGCGCGGTCGCCCTACCTTGCCTTCCAGCGAGGCCATCAGTGCCGTTGACTCGCCGCATACGAAGGCGCCGGCGCCGGTGGAGATTTTGATATGGAAAGAAAAGTCACTGCCGGCGATGTTGTCGCCTAAGAGCCCATAAGCTTCGGCCTGCTTGATGGCGGTCAGCAAACGCTTGACGGCCAGCGGATATTCGTTGCGCACGTATATGTAACCCTGCCGGGAGCCAATGGCGTATCCTGCGATGAGCATGCCCTCCAGCACGCTGTGCGGATCACCTTCGAGTATGCTGCGGTCCATGTACGCGCCGGGGTCGCCTTCGTCGGCATTGCAGATGATATAGCGGTCGCCATGGTGCTTGGCGGCCGTGGCCCACTTGATGCCAGTGGGGAACCCCCCACCGCCGCGTCCGCGCAATCCGGAATCCTTGATGGTCTCGATGATCTTTTTCGGTTCCTGGTTATGCAAGGCTTCGATAATGGCCAGGTAGCCTTTTTTGGCGATGTAGGCGTCGATTTCGTCCGGATCGATGTAGCCGCAGTTGCGCAGGGCCACCTTGACCTGGTTTTTGTAAAAAGGCACATCCTCCAGAAAAGGGATGCCTTCGATAGGTTCGATTTTATCGATGGGGTTGTCGAGATCGTCTTCCAGCACGCACCGCGGATCCCGCATCTGCCCGAGAATCCATTTCTTCTTGGATGCACCGTTCTGGTAGTCCTCGACGGCTTCTATAATTTTATCCGCCGTGATGTTTTTGTATATGACGCGTGGTCGGCCGTCCGCCAAAATTTCCACGAGAGGCTCGACTTCACAGAAACCGATGCAACCGGTTTGGCAGACAGTGATATGGTCATCATCTTTGAAGGCCTCGGCCGCCTTTTCAAAAGCATCAACGGCCCCGGCGGCGATGCCGCACGATGCCATCCCCACATTGATTTTGATTCCTTCAGGGTGGTAAAGGCTCGGGGCGTATGCTTTTCTAATTTTTTCCAGGTCTTTCGCAGACGCGATTTTCATGGTTTATGCCTCGCTAATGCCGTTATTCGTATTGATTCAGAACCTTTTCGACTTCATCCGTGCCGATGCGCCCATGCATGTCTTCGTTGATCTTGATGACCGGCCCAAGGCTGCAGCAGCCGATGCAGCGGACGGATTCCAGCGTGAAACGGCCGTCCGGTGTCGTCTCACCGTCCTTGATCTTGAGCGAATCGGTGATGCGCTCGCGAATGCGTTCGCCGCCACGGACGTGGCAGGCCGTACCCAGGCAGATCGAAATAATGTTGCGTCCGCGCGGCTCGAGGCTGAAAGTGGCATAAAAGGTGGCCACGCCGTAAATTTTGCTGAAGGGCACGCCAATTTTGGGCGCCAGGTAGGTGAGTGCCGGCCGCGGCAGGTAATTGTAACGCCGCTGAATGGCCTGCAGAATCATGATCAGGTTTTCTTTGTCGTTGCCGAACTGTTTTTCAATGATGTCATCGAGTTCGCGAATGTCGATCTCTTCGACGGGACCACTAAGGGTCGCAGCGGCTTCGCTCATCTGCTCTTCTCCCGAAATCGCAAAAATTTGGCAATAAATTAAAGGTTAACGGCGGTAATCGCTTCGGAAACCGCCATGCCGCAACCTGGTGTCAGGCGCCGGTGGTTTGGACCACCGGGCAGTTTTCGACACAAGCACCACAGCCGGTGCATAGATCCAGGTCGATGCTGCGGGCGCGTTTACGCACCTTGACCTTGAAGTTGCCTGGTTTGCCTTGAACTTCTTCCAAGTCCGCATAAGTAATCAGTTCGATATTTAGATGCCGGCCGACCTCGACCAGTACTGGCGAGATAATTCACATCGCGCAGTCATTGGTGGGAAATGTCTTGTCCAATTGGGACATGACCCCACCAATGGCAGGGGATTTTTCGAGCAGGTAGACGTAATACCCTGAATTGGCCAGGTCCAAAGCGGCCTGCATCCCGGAAATACCGCCGCCGACAACCAGAACGGAGCCGTTAACACTATTTGCCATTGGTTTTTCCTTCCTTGATTGTTGCACACAAGAACCGCTCATTCGATCCCGTTGACTGCCTTGGATCGAATCCAGCGGTTTGCGGAATTGACACAATGCGTTGCGCTAACTGATGGAGTATCAAACCCGATCTCCAATGAATTTCCTATCACGATACCATACGAGATTCAAATTCCAAATCATCATGAAGCGATAGCCTTCGAGTGGCCGGATGATTCGCATTGCTATGTGCTGAGCGTACGCTCGTTTTCATCTATATGTTGAATATGGGCTTGTCAATAAAATTCGACCGTTGGATTCGGCCCTGACAATGGATGTCCCTGAATGGATTTGGATGCGAGATTAGACTGTTAGGGACGGTTTCGCATCGAGTCGGTAACAATGCGATGAGCGGGGCCAAGAATGGCGAATCGATATGTATCCCAGCGCTGATGGGCGCCTATAGCCTCTTCGACCGAATTCCGGATCGACACCGCGCAGCGTGCATATGATCTTGAGCTTATAAATACCCAGTCTTCTTCCCCATCGGCCCTTTATAAAGCATCATGTGGAGGTCAGCTTACGAGCATGGGCCCGCTGTTTTGGACCTGGGCCGCCATGGAAACCCCGCGTTGTGAACCGAGTGATGGAGGGGCCACTTATTATGAAACATTGTTCAAAATAAGGGCCCCCTCCCAAAGAGAAAGGGGCTGTCTGGTGCAGCCCCTTCCGATCAGGTGCTCATACTACCCGCCTTTGCGTCGAATCAGGCGGCGATTTTCAGCGCCTCCTCGGCTGCTGTGCGGATCTCTTTGGGGGTGAACGGTTTGGGCACGTAGTCCACGGCTCCCATGCGCGCGGCTTCCTTGGCCGTTTCAATGCTGGCATAGCCGGTGATGATCACCACCCTGGCCTGGGGCTGGGCTTTGCGCAAAGCCGCGAGCAGTTCCAGACCCTGTACGCCGGGGATCCGCAAGTCGAGCAGGACCAGTGAATATAAACCTTGCGCAAACTTGGCCAGTGCTTCCTCTTTGGTGGTGGCCTGCTCGACGGTGTAATTGCGTCTGCTCAGGATCTTGCGGATGTTGTTGTTGACCGCCACCTCGTCGTCCACCACCAGCACTCTCTCCATTGCTGACGTCACCTTTTGGGCAGCCACCCTCTCGGCGTCGAGGATATTTTGGTAGTTGGCTTTGAGTTGCGCGTAGGGCATCTGCACCGTACCGTCATAAATCAAGTGGTCTATGTATTCCGAACCGGTCATCGCCGCTACCTCTTGATAGTCGAAGGGCATGTCCGGTGCGATCAGGCGGCGTGTATCGGCTGTTTTGGATTGTGCGGCTTTCTTGGACTGTTTGGCACTTTTCTGGGGGCAGGCACCCTTTTTGGTGCCGGCCTTACACGTGGCGCCAAGCTTTTTGAAAATGTCGCAGACCATGTCGCCGACCTCGCAGAATCCTTCCAGCTCTTTGTTTACGACCACTTCCACCACCGGGACGTCGGACCTGCCGGCATGGCGGGCATATGCTTCGCCGGTGCTGCGGGCCACCTCCTCGTAGTCGAAGGGCACATCCACGTCGATGCGTCTCTTCTGGTCCATACGGGCCACATTGGCTTTTAGTTCCTCGTAAGTGGGTTGCACCACGCCGTCGTGGCGAAGGTAATTCAAGTATTCGGGGCCCGTCACAGCGCGAACTTCTTCGTAGTTGAAGGGGTGATCGATACCCACCAGGGTCTTGACGCTCGGTGCGGCATCCTTCTTCGAGGCGCTCTTTTTCTTGCCGGCCTTAAGTTGTGGGCACTCCTTGGTTTTGGTGCCGGCTTTACAGGTGGCACCCAATTTCTTGAAGATGTCGCAGACCATGGCCCCCACTTCGCAAAAACCTTCGGCGGCGCTGGGCAGTTTGACCTCCACGGTGGGAATGTCTGAACGCCCCACATTGCGGGCGTACTGCTCGCCGGTGTATTTGGCCACCTCGTCCGCATCGAAGGGGATGTCCACATCGATCACATTGATCGACGCCTTATCCTCCGGGCTCACCTGGGCCTCGACGAGTTTGCCTTGGATCGCCTCGTCGACCATGGCGCGCAGTTCGTCGGGCGTAAAGGGTTTGGGGATGTAGTCCAGGGCGCCGAGGCGGATGGCTTTCATGGCCGTATCGGTGGAGGCATAGGCAGTCATCATGATGGCCTTGGTTTCAGGCCATCTGGCCTTGAGGGATTTTAAGAGTTCGAGGCCATTCATTTCCGGCATCAAGATGTCGGAGATGACCAGGTCGAATGATCCTTCGGCCATTTTTTGCAGGGCTTCGCCGCCGCTGGTGGCCGATGTCACACGATAGCTGCTTTTGGAGAGAATTTTTTCCACATTGCGGCAGATACCGGCTTCGTCGTCCACGACCATAATATTGACCTGTTTTTCCATGATGTCCTCCTCGTTATGGTGTTCGCATGATGCATGATTTCGCGAGTGTCTTTGACATGGGAATATAGCATCGGTCGTGCCAGGAGTTGTATCTGGGAACAACCAATTGAATTAACAGGTTAAAAGCAGAATGTGACATAACCTCTCGAGGAGATCGTATAAAAATTTCAGGCGGGCCGTATTCTGCCGGCGGAGAAGCGGAGTTTGTCGTAATGTACTGATATGATGTTTTAAAATATGATTTTCAGGAATCCTCGGAAGCGGGGGTTCATGCTGTATGAAAAAAATAGGCAGTGTATGGAATCTCTCTTTTTAGGGGAAGGCTCAGGAAGAGCTGCTCCTACGGATGCCGTACTTACGCATCATGGTCTGGAAATTGGTGCGTTTCAGCCCGACCCGGCGCGCGGCTTGGGTGACGTTCCAATTGGATCGGTTCAAGGCCTGCAGGATGAAATTCTTTTCGACTTTGTGCACGGCCTTTTGGCGAATCTCCTTTTTCATCCTTTTCAAGGCTTCATTATCTTCGGGAACGTTCTCCAGCAGCAGGCTCAGTTCATCCTGGGGATCGCCGAAGGTAAGATCCTTGAGTTGAATGAGACCGGATTCGCAATGGATCACGGCCCGTTCGATCACATTGCGCAGCTGACGCACATTGCCCGGCCACTCGTGGTTCAGCAGATGCTTGAGGGCGTCGTCGGCAAGACCACGGATGCTTTTGCCTACCTTGGCGGCGAATTGGTCGATGAAGTGGTAGGCGATAGGCAATATGTCTTCGGTGCGTTCCTTGAGGAGCGGCAGATAGATGGGATAGACGAAAATACGGTAGTAGAAATCGTGGCGGAACCGCCCGCTTTGCACCATCGCCTCCAGGTTCTGGTTGGTGGCCAGAATCAACCGGATATCGACATGCTGCGGTGCTATATGCCCCACTGGAATGAATTCGCGGCTTTCGAGAAAACGGAGCAATTTTCCCTGGACGTCCAGATCGATGTTGCCGATTTCATCCAGGAAGACCGTGCCACCGTCCGCCCGTTTGAAAATGCCTTCCTTCTCTTTGTGGGCACCCGTGAAGGCCCCTTGGGCGTGGCCGAAAAGCTCACTTTCCAGCAAATTGCCCGACAAGGTGCCGCAGTCCACCGCAAAAAAGACCCGGTCGGCCCGCCGGCTGTTGGCGTGCACCGCGCGTGCAACCAGCTCCTTTCCCGTACCGCTGGCGCCATAGATCAGGACCGTGGCGTCGGTGGGGGCCACCTTGGCGACCATCTCCACCACTTTTCTGATCTTCGCGCTGTTGCCGACCAGTTGATGGATGGTTTTCTGTGGGCGTCGCGGCTGCGCCACCAGGTCGCGGTTTTCCATCCGCACCTGGCGCGCTTTGATGGCCTGGGCCACCATGGCGCGCAGTTCATCGGGCGTGAAGGGTTTGGGCAGATAATCGAAAGCCCCCAGTTTCATCACCTCCACGGCCGAGGAGACGGTGGAGTAGCCGGTGATGACGATGACCATGGTGTCCGGTGCCATGTGCTTGACGCGGCGCAGCAGCTCCATGCCGCCCAAACGGCTCATTTTCAAATCGGTGACCACCACGTCGTATGGGGCTTTGGCGAACAGGGCCAGTGCATCCTGGCCGTTGTGGGCACAATCGACCCGGTATTGATCTTTAGTTAGTATTTTAAGGCAGTTATGGCATATCTGGGGCTCGTCATCCACCACCAGAACGCGTGTGCTCTGTGTCATCCGCCTGTCCTTTGGCTATCGGCAAATGGATATTGAAACAGGTCCCCTGCCCGGCGGTGCTTTCCACCGAGATGGTCCCGCCGTGCTGTTCGATGATGCCGTGAGTGATGGATAACCCCAGGCCTGTACCCGACTCCTTGGTGGTGAAAAAAGGTTCGAAAATTTTGTCCAGATAATCCTTTTCGATCCCGGAACCTGTGTCCGCAACGGCGACATGGATGGCATCCCCGCGCGGCATCAGGTCGGTGCTGATGCTGATGGTGCCACCTTCCGGTGTCGCTTCAACGGCATTGAGGATCAGGTTGATCAAGGCCTGTTCGATCTGTCCCTTGTCGAGCATCTGATCGGGAACTTGCGGCGCCAGGCGGGATTGGACCGTGATATCCTTGAAAGCCGCCTGCTTGTGGGTCAGCAGCACGCTTTCGGTGATGATCTCGTTCAAGTTGACCATCTTTTTTTGGGGTTTGTTCTGGCGCGCAAAATCGAGCAGACTGCTCACGATTTTACGGCAGCGCAGGGTTTCGTTGGCAATGATCTGAAGCTCTTCGTAGTTGGGATCATCCGGCCCCAGCTCTTCTTGGACGAGCATGGCCGAGGTGAGGATGGTGGTCAGCGGGTTGTTGATTTCGTGGGCCACACCGGCCGAAAGTCTTCCAATGGAGGCCATCTTTTCCTGCTGCATCAGGGTCTTCTGGACATTGATCTCCCGGGTGATGTCCCTTGCGATTTCGATGGCGCCGGTCACGTCGCCTCTTTCGATGATCGGGTAGGTGCTGATCGAGTAATAAATCTCGCGGTTGTGTCGATCCAAATGGATGTGGGTGGTCTGGGAAGGCATGGCGCTTTGCAGGGTTTCGATCAGGGGGCAAGGATGATTCTCGCCCGAGCAGGGGGTGTTGCGGTGGTGGGTGATTTCGTAGCAGCGGCGGCCGATTACCTCCTCTTTCTTCAGGCCGAGCTTGTTCAACAGATGCTTGTTGATGTCGGCGATGGTGTAATCCTGGTCGATGATCATCACCTCTTCCTGGATGAGCTCATCCATGATCATCTTGCATTTGGCCCGCGTCTCGTTGAGCTCTCGGCTGGTCTGTTCCTGCAATCGGGAAGCATAGGCGAGTTCCCAGAACAGCTTGACTGTCTGGGAAGAGATGATGCGGACACTTTTGCTTTTGCGACGCAGCAGGTCATTGAAGATGTCGTCCTTGCCGGTCAGTTCGATGATCAAATCGATATCGGTGCGCGGCAGGAGCTCTTGATAGTCGGCAAAAACCGGGATGCCCTTTTGCAGGGCGATTTGAACGCCTGGTGCATCTGGGGCGATGTCGACCACCGCGACGACCAGCGGGTGGATCTCTTGAAAGGCATACTGATCGAATATTTTCATCAGGCGAACGCTGCGATCGCCACAGCCGACGATGGCAATTTTCATGGTGGGTTTCCTCTCCTCAATGGCATACGGTGAGATGAGCGAACTATACATTCAATTTCGCTTAAATTCAAATCGATCAGCCACCCGATCAGAGCTGCTAAAATAATATTGACGTCTGTCGAATTGACGCTATTATCTGAAAAACCGTTTGAATGCCCGAACACCAACCCTGTTGATCATCCGGCAGGCCGGTTCAAGAGGTGTGCCGCAGACAATCCAGAAAGGAAACCGTATGCCATTCAAAAATCTCGACGATATCATCGACTTTGCCATTGAAAAGGAAAAAGAAGCCGCCGATTTTTATATGGCGGTGAGCCAAAAGGAACAGTTCAGCGGCAAGAAAGAGATGCTTTTGGAGTTCTCCGCCCAGGAACGCAAGCACCAGGCCCTGCTCGAAGATCTCAAGGCCGGCAATGTGGGACAGAAGCTCGATGACTACAAATTCAAATGGATTACCGATATCAAACGCAGCGACTATGTGGATGAAATCGTTTATCACTCCGGCATGGGTTACAATGAATTGCTCATGTTCGCCATGAAGCGCGAAGAAAAAGCCTTGAAGCTCTACAACGAAATGCTCGCCAATGCCGAGACCGAACAGCAGAAGAAAGTGTTCAAGATGCTCTGTCAGGAAGAGGCCAAGCACAAACTGTCGCTGGAGACCATGTATGACGACTACATGGCTGAAATGGGCGATTGACATGCCGGCGGCCGCCCTCCAAACATCGTGAATGCGCCCCACCCACCCAAAATAGTGACCGTTTGCGGTCCCACCGGCGTGGGCAAGACTGCCTTCGCCATCGCACTGGCCCGCCGTTACGGTGGTGAGATCGTCGGGGCCGATTCCATGCAGATCTACCGATGCATGGACATCGGCACGGCCAAACCCACCGCCCAAGAGCAGGCCGAGGTCCGCCATCACATGGTGGGCATCATCGACCCGGACGAACCCTTCGACGCGGCAGAATATGGGCATCAAGCCCACGGGGTCATTGAAAAGCTGATATCGGAAGGCATACCGGCTTTTGTGGTGGGCGGCACCGGCTTGTATATCAAAGCCCTTGTTTATGGGCTTTTCGAGGGCGAACCGGTGGATGCCGAAGTGCGCCGGGGGCTCCGCGCCCGACTCGACAGGGAGGGGGCGGCGGCATTGCACTTGCGCCTAATAGAGAAAGACCCCCGTGCCGCCGCACGGCTTCATCCAAACGATGCATACCGCATTTTGCGCGCGCTTGAGGTGATCGAAACCACTGGGCGTTCGATCAGCGACCTGCAAAAGGCCCACCGTTTCGGGCAAGCGCGCTACCAAACCCTCAACATCGGTCTGTCACTGCCCAGGGATGCGCTCTACACCCGCATCGATCGACGCGTGGACGCCATGATCGCAGCCGGATTGCTCGAAGAGGTGCGGGGTTTGTTATCGCTGGGATACGGACCGGATCTCAAGTCCATGCAATCGCTGGGATACCGCCACATGATCACCTACCTTCAAGGAAAGGCAACCTGGGACGAGGTGGTGCGAACCCTGAAACGTGACCACCGCCGCTATGCCAAACGCCAATTGACCTGGTTCAACGCGGTGGACGGGATGCACTGGCTGGCCCCTGGCCAGATCGACACCGCCGTCGAAATGGTCCGCCATTTTCTTGCCGCGGCGTGAGACACTGTCCGGGGACGACTTTTTCAGAATCCATCAGGTTTGACAGTCTCGTAAAAAATCGTTGCCAGTCGGCGCCGTAAAAGGTTCAAGATCAAGGCGCGCGAAATTCCGTGTCCTGAGGCGCACTGGTCGTGCGCCGCAAGGACGACGGGATGAGCGCAATGCAGATATTGGGCGTTTTACGGTGGCGTCAGGTTTCGATGATGGCCACCGGCCGCGTCCAGCCGGCCGAGGCATTTTTGATCTTGATGGGAAAGCAGGCCACCTTGAAGCCGTGGGCGACAGGGATCCGGTCGAGGTTGGCCATTTTTTCCATATGGCAGTAACCCCGCTCGATACCTGCAAAATGGGCCTCCCAGATGACCGAAGGATCACCCTTGGATTGAAATTCCTGCGCCAGGAAAGGCAGGGGGCGGTCCCACGACCAGGCATCGATCCCCACCACCTTGATGCCGCGTTCCAAGAGATAGAGGGTCGACTCGCGAGTCATACCGGCGCCTTTGACGAGATATTCGGGGCGGCCCCAGAAGCGGTCGGCGCCGGTTCGCACCAGCACGATGTCCAGGGGTTTGAGCCGGTAGCCGATCTCTTTGAGCCTGGCGGCCACATCGTCGGCGGTGATGCGCTCCCCATCCGTTTTGTGGCTGAAATCGAGCAACACGCCATCCTGGAGACACCACTCCAGGGGCACCTGGTCAATGGTCATGGCCGGGGCGCCCCCATCCATTCTGGGATGGTAATGAAACGGTGCATCCAGGTGAGTGCCCGAGTGGGTGGTCAGGTGGATCGATTCCACGGCCCATCCCAGACCATCGGGCAGTTGTTCTTTTTTGAGGCCCGGAAAGAACTGGGTCATTTGCTCTGCCCCCTGGATGTGATCGATGTAGTCGATTTGCGGAATCATCATTTCGGGATCGCTGGGCAGCCCCGATTCGATGGCGATGGCCAGGTCGATGATTTGTCTTCCCATGGAAACCTCCGTCCGGTTGCGTTTTGCGTTCATTCAAACATATGATAGATTCAGTTTTCAAATTAAAATACAACTGCTGGCACATGAAATTCGCAGCAAAGGAGAAGCTTCATGAACAAACTGAAGAGAGGCGATCAGGCCCCGGCGTTTTCGCTGCCCGACCAGAATGAGAAGCGTATTGCGTTATCGGAATTTCAAGGGAAGAAGCTTTTTCTCTATTTCTATCCGAAGGCCGACACCCCCGGTTGAACCACTCAAGCCCAGGCGGTGCGGGACGCACTGCCCCAAATGAAAAAGATGGGCGTGGCGATGATAGGCATCAGCCCGGACGTGCCGGCACAGCAGAAGAAATTCGACGAGAAATATGGCCTGGGATTTCCGCTTCTGTCCGATCCGGACCACCGCGTGGCGTCCGCTTACGGGGTTTGGGGGGAGAAGAAGATGTTCGGCAAGACGATCGAGGGTATCGTTCGATCGGCTTTCCTCATCGACGAATCCGGATTGATTCTGGAAGCCTGGTACCGGATCAGCCCCAAAGAAACGGTGCCTAAGCTCTCCAAGGCGCTCGCAGCGCACTAGGCGGCTTGCCACCATAGACAGGATCGTTCATTTAAGTTGCTAAATGTTGGGCGACACGACCCGATCCCCTCCACCCGCAATCATTTTTTGCATGACAACGACGATGACGAACAACGCCAACCCCAGCAAGTCGACCCAAAATGTTGGCCAGAGCAGGCAGGCCGCTGCCGCCCATAATATGATGGTTTCCAGCCAGGTCGCTTTTCGGAAGAAATAGCGTTCGATGCCTGCGGCGAAGGCCACCAGGCCCAAGGTGGTGGTGAGCATGGTCAGCCCCACCTCAAGGTCCAACAGCTGATAGTTCGGGCCGACCCCCAACAAGGGCCGATAGGCCATGACCAGGGGGATGATGTAGAGCCCCTTGGCCAGCTTCCACGAGGTGAAGGCCGTGCGCATGGGATTGGCGCCGGCCACGCCGGCTCCGGCGAAACTGGCCAGGCTGACCGGCGGGGTGACATTGGCATCCTGGGAATACCAGAACACGATCATATGACCGACCAGCAGGGGCACGCCCATGTCCAACAGGGCCGGGCCGGCCAGGGTGGCCAGAACGATATAGCTGGCGGTGACCGGCAGCCCCATGCCCAGCACCAATGACGCGGCGCCGATGAGCAGGATGGCCAGGGCCTTGATGCCGAAACTCAATTCGAGCACCAGGCTGGAGAATTTGAGCCCCATGCCGGTGAGTGTCACCATGCCCACGATGATGCCTGCCGCGGCGCACGCCACCGAAACCATGATGGCATTCCTGGCCCCTTTTTCGAGGGCCTCCTTGATGCTGACCAGTTCATCGGTGGCAAATCCCAAAACAGACCGTTTTTCATCCGACCCGGCCGGCATTCTGGCCCATCTCACGGCGTTGGCGGCCATGCTCGCGAACACCGTGCTGATGACGGTGACGAAACCGGCCATCATGGGCGAATAGTTGTTGAGCAACACATAGATCAGGATCGCCACCGGGATGATGAAGTGCAGCCCGTTGCGGATCGTCTGGCCGATCCGCGGCAATTTCTCTTTGGGTTGGCCCTTGAGGCCCATTTTCTGGGCCTCGAAGTGCACGAAGATAAGAACGGTGAGATAGTACATGATGGCCGGCACCAGGGCCACCTTGATGATGGTCAAATAACTGGTGTTGGTGAATTCGGCCATGAGGAATGCGCCGGCGCCCATGATGGGCGGCATGAGCTGCCCGCCGGTGGAGGCTGCGGCTTCGATGGCGCCGGCCACATGGGGCCGATAGCCCACACGTTTCATCATGGGGATGGTGAACGATCCGGTGGCCACCACGTTGCCCACGGCCGATCCGGAAACCGATCCCATGAAACCGGAAGCGACCACCGAGGTTTTGGCCGGCCCGCCCGAAAAGCGGCCGGTGAGCGCATAGGCCATCTCAATAAAGAAGTTGCCGCCGCCCGTGCTTTCCAGGAAGGCGCCGAACAGGACGAACACAAAGACAAACGTGGCGGCTACGCCCAGGGGCAGGCCGAAGACGCCTTCGGTGGTGAGCCACAGCGTGGTCGCGATCCGTTCGATGGAATAACCCTTGTGAATGATCAATTCGGGCATGTAAGGGCCGAAGTAGGCATAGAGCATCATCGCGACGCAGATGCCGGTCATGAAGATACCGATCACGCGCCGGCACGCCTCGAGTACGAGTATCGTGCCGATGACGCTCACCACCCGGTCCGCCACCAGCCAGTCGCCCTGACGGTCGAAGATGTCGGTCAGGTTCACGCAGATGTAGGCCGTGCAATAGATCGAGGCCGCCACCAGCAGCCAGTCCATGACGACCCACGCATTCATCCGATCCTTATTGGTTTTTGCAAACGGGGGCCTTAGAAGAAATGTGAGGGTCAGGATGGCCCCCAGGTGGATCGAGCGCTGCACCAGGGCGGTCAGGGCCGTGATGCCGGCCGTGTAGAGCTGATAGAGGCTCAGACTGATGGCGACGACCATGACGATCTTGGCTGTTGCGACGATCATGAGTTGATTGCCGTTATCCAGGGCGGTGTTCGGTTTCGGCGTCATTGACATCCATTTCCATTTGAGTAAGCGTTTATGCGATAATATTTCGCATCGATCCATACGCCTGGATTATCTTCATGCGGATTCGAGCGACGGCGTGGCGGCATGGGGAAAGATGCGATGCCACGCGCGACCGAGCCAGGACACGGGGTGGGCCCGGAACTGCACGGCTTTGTGGGGGGCCAGGGCCGACAGGTTGGTCCGGCTCCCGCGCCATATGACCGTATGATCCACGCCCGCACTGCCGATGCGCAGGATAAAATCCCCCGTGGGCATGTGCATGTTCTCGATGACTTCGTAAGGCCCCCTGGTCACCATGCGGCCGATTCCCGGCATTTTTCCCATGCCCGCACCGAATTTCAGGTAGATTTCTTCTTCGATATGAATGCGACCCGCATGGTCCACGCTGTGGACTTCCCATATGGGCGATTTTTCGACCGAATGGATGTAGCGGATCGTGAAGCGTTCGTCCGGTTCGAGGGGCAGCACCAGGAGCGGCGCGCCCCCCAGTACCGGCGTCACGGATAGCTCAAAACCGCCGGGAAGGTAATATCCACCGGCGATCAGCAGCACCAAAGGCGCAGCTGCCAGCAATGCCAGGCGTTTGACGGACCTTACCTGCATCTCGCATCAGGGCTTCAGCTTATCCGGAACTGTGATGCCTTTTTCGGCCAGATATTTGATGGTCCCCGGGTGCAGTGGAATCGGCGAGTATTTCACCGCATTCTCCGGTGTCGTATAGGCGGCCGAGGGATGAATTTTTTTCAGGTAGTCGTTTTTTTCAAACAGCGCCTTGGCCAGCTGGTAGACGAGGTCGGCGTCCAAAGAAGACTGGACGATCATCACGTTCCAGACGCCGATGGTGGGCACGGCCTGATCGACACCGCGGTAGACCCCGCCGGTCAGGTCGATGGCCGAATAGGTAGGGTTGGCCGCAAGGATCTTTTCGGTCTGTTCCGGCGAAAAGGCGATCATGTGAATCTCGTGGGTCGTGGCCAGATCCAGGATCGAGCTGGTGCCCGGCCCCACCGACCAGATGCCCACGTCGATGGTCCCGTCTCGAAGGGCGTTGGCCGTTTCGGTGAAGGAGAGGCGGCTGTCCTTGTAATCCTCGGGGGTGATCCCCAGCGACTTGAGCACGGCCTCGGCCATGAAGTTGGTCCCACTGCCCGGACTGCCGGTGCTGACGCTGCGCCCCTTGACCTGCATGATGTCGGTGATCCCGCTCTTTTTCAGGGCGACAATCTGCAGCAGGTTGGGATACATGATCGCCATGGAGAGAATGTCGTGCTTTTTGCCCTGGAATTTGCTGTCGCCCGTATAGCCGGCCACGGCCACATCGCCCATGACCTCGCCGACCACCGTTTCCCCCTTGTGGGCCAGTTTCACATTTTCCACGCTGGCGCCGGTAACCTCGGCCACCGCCTTGACGTCTTTGACATATTTAGACCAGATCTCGGCCACCCCGCCGCCATAGGGATAGTAGATGCCGCCGGTGCCACCGGTGCCGATGCTCACAAAAGTCGTTTTGGCCATTGCCGGGGTGACGACCAGGATTGCCGCCACGAGGGTAAGAAGAAGTAGACTTGCACGTTTCATATCACAAACCTCCCTTTCTGATTCAGCTCTTATGGCGTTACGGTTTTGACAGTCAGGATAAGCGATTTGGGCAGATGCATCATCGAGCCTGGCACTGGATATGCGAACGAGGCTGTTTTTCCAGGCTCAACCAGCCCCTGCTTGGAAGATGAAGGGATCAGGCCGCCCACCGCCTTGCCGTTGTCGAGAAAAATGTGGACACGGTAGCGCTGGGGTTGGGCGCTGACATTTTTCAAGGTCACCAGGAAGTGCAGGGTGTCGCTGCCTTCCCACTTTTTCAGGGTGCACGAAAAATCCTCGAGGGACGCTTCGGCGGCAATGCTTTTTTCCAGTCTGGCTTCGGGGACACAAGGGCAGACGTCGCCGGGTTTGAGTTTTTGGCCGGCGCAGCCAGCGATGCCAAGGCATACAAGGAGCACAACAAACGCCGGGCAGAGTGACGCTTTCATGAATCGCAGCATGGTTCAATCCTCCTATTATGGTTGATAACTGAAAACCGGAACCTATCGCCGATGCCTTTACCGGTATAGATTTCTTGGAGCTGTAGAACCGGGGAACGATTTATCTGAATTTGCGCTGAACGCGGGTATTACACCTTCAAAAAGTGTCTTACTTGCCCTTGCAGAGATGATTCAAAAGACCACAGCCCAGCCCAGTTGTCAACTCGAGATCGATGGCTTATGCGGCTGCATTTCGCCACTGGAGCAGGATGTCGCGGTCTTTGGGATCGATGGAGGTAATGCGTAACCGGTGCAGGGTGTGTGGGCCCCGGTTTTCCGACGCAATGATTTTGGCGTAGACGGCATTGAAACAGTGCGCCTGGGTGCAGAAATCAAGTTGCAGCTTGACGTCGCTCTGGTTGGGCAGCGCTTCCGCCAGAGTGATGCTGATACCATTTTCCGTGACACAGTGAGTTTGTCCTGGTATGCCGGGTTCAACGACTTTTTTGTCGGCCACACGCCAGCAGGTGAGCGACAGGTTGATTTCCGTTTCGTCTTCCTTTGTATGGGAAGTCAACAGCGTGAGGTCATATGGTGCGCCGATGGCATTGACCGTGTAGCAGACCAGCGGCCGGACCAAGCCCTTCATCATCACTGTCTCGGGTCCCTCGACATCCAACGGGCAAGGAATCAAGCGATAGGTATCCTCGCTGATATAAATCTCTCCCCCGGTGGTAAGAGATTCGATGCGCCCCGCGATGTTGACCGTATTGCCCACGATGCCATATTTGGCCCGGATCTCCGAGCCGATGTTGCCCACGATCACCTGTCCGGTGTGAATGCCGATGCCCATGGACAATGGGGGGTACCCTTCCTTGGAAATTTCGGTGTTGAGCGCGACCAGATGATTTTGCATTTCGATGGCGCAGGCCACGGACCGGGCCGGATCGTCAAGGTGCCGTTCGGGCACACCGAAGATGGTCAGGATGCCATCGCCTAGAAATTCATCGATCATCCCATCGTAAGAGAAGATGATGCGCGCCATGTCGCCAAAAAAGCGGTTGAGCAGGGCCATGGTCTGCTCGGCATCGTAGGTATCGGCAATGCGGGTAAATCCGCGCAGATCGGCCATCAGGATGGTCACCGTTTCGCGCCGTCCCCCCAAATTGCTCCCATCCGGCGACGCCAGAATCTCGTCCACCACCTTGCGGGAGAGATAGCGGCCGAAGGTGTCGCGGATGAAGTTGACCAGCCGGAGCCGGTCGGCAGAGACGTCGAGGATCGATTGGAGCATGCGCTGGCGGGTATCGACGATTTGTACGATTTCGTCGGGGGTGCCCTCGGGCAGTCGCACGCTGTTGACCTCTGGCGCGTCGGTGTTCAGGTGCTGATTGGCGCGCGAAATTTCTTCCAAAGGCTCAATGATGCGCCGGTTGAGGAAACGGCGCAGCGACAAGGTGACGAAGGCGATGATGATGGCGACCAGAACGAGAATGCGGACCGCGTACCAGAAGAGATCGACGGCCTGCACCTCCTGGGTGTAGGCGCGATAGGCCAGCGAAAAGACCAGCAAGATCATTTCGATGACCAGAATCCGCCAGAAGACGCCGCTGATCAGCACCCGGCGTACGCTTTGGCGCCCATCCTTCTGTTTTCCATCATGTTTCACGGGTGCCGGGGCCATTGAGATTCAGGATTGGCTTTTAGGGTTATAGGCATCTCATCCTCATCTCCAATGGCCCGGGGGCCATCAGGTGTGGTTCTGCAGTCCCAGCGTCCATTCGGCAAAGGCCTGTTTGACCCGTTCCGTAATGCTTTCGATGCGTGCAGGGTCGGGAAGAATGGCATCCCTCGCCATGTAAAGATCCTGGTTCATCTCTATCTGGAGCGCAAAACGGCCCCGCGACCGGAGCAGCCCACCGAAATGATTGACGATATAGCCGCCCCGGTAGGGGCGGTTGATCGAGACCGAAAATCCCTGGGCCCGGAAGGCCTCCGCGGCCATTTGGATGGTTTCGGCCGGGCATGTGGTCGCCGCCGCGTCATCGGAAAGCGGTCGACCGTGCAGGTCACCATTATTGCTCAAGGTGATGTCTTTACGCACCATGCCGCGGTCTGGCGCATCGGCGGGACCAATGCCGTTCAAAGAGTGACAGTCGATCAGTCCGATGGCCTCGTCGTTGCGCAATGCGTTGACGATGGCCTCATGGTAAGGCCGGGCGTAGCGAATCATCCGCCTTTCGATTTGGGCTCGGGTGGGTGCCTTGCCAGGCAGAAACACCTCTCTTCCATGATAATCCTTCAGCGCCACAACGCCCTTGGCGCCGAAGTCTGAAGGGTTGCGGTTCAAATCGACGACCAGACGGCTCCAACGGGCCTGGATGGCATGGGGCGCCTTTAGGCTGCCGAAAATTTCACGTGTGCCGAAATCCACCGATTCGAGGATCTCACGATCGGTCAACACCACATCGGATCGGATCTCAGGCGGCATTTCAGAGCCGCAATGGGGAATGGATAGGACGAATGGCAGTTGCATCGGATACATCTCCAATTGATATCAGTCTACCAGAAAGCAGGCACTGCTGTGTATGCCATCTATCGTTTTCAGCGCGGGCCGCTGGTGACGGCAAAGATCCAGGTCGGCCGGGGCACAGCGGGAGAAGAAGGGGCAACCGCCGGTCGCCGGTTCGCTGCGGGGTATCTCCCTCAGGGTGTTGAACTGGCGTTCTCCCCATGGGTGCCCGAACCGTGGCAGTGCGTCGATCAGGGCTTGGGTGTATGGATGTCGCGGGTCGGCAATCACCGATTTGGCCGGGCCGATTTCGACGATGTGACCGCGATAGATCACAGCGATCCGATCGCACAGGAAGTGAGCCGCCGCCAGGCTGTGGGTAATAAAGAGCATCGTGACCTGCCGCTGCCGCTGCACCTCGGACAAAATGCCGTAGATTTGAATGGCAATCGAGGCATCGAGCATGGAGGTGGGTTCATCGGCGATCAACACATCGGGTGACAGTACCAAGGCCCGCGCGATGGCCACGCGCTGACGTTGCCCCCCGCTGAGCTGGTGGGGATAGCGATTAAGGTACGTTCGGCAAGGTGTCAGTCCCACCTGGGTCAGCGTCTCGATCACTTTGTCCTGACGTTGGGCCGGCAGGCCCAATCGATGAATGGCCAGCGGCTCCTCGACGATATGCTGCACCGACTGATAAGGGTTGAGCGATTGGTAAGGATCCTGGAAGATCATCTGCACCCGGCGTCGAAATCGTTTCAGCTTTTTCCCGCGCAACCTGGCGACATTCTCGTCATGGTACAACACCCGGCCGTGGTTGGGATGCTCCAGGCGGACCATCAACCGGGCGGCGGTCGTCTTGCCGCTGCCGCTTTCGCCCACCAGACCGAAGATTTCACCGGCGTGGATGTCCAGGTCCACCTTATTGAGCGACGTCACCATGGTGTGGCCCCCAGCGAATCCGCCACCGCCGGTAGAATACGCCCGCGTGACCCGCTCCAGGCGAATCACCGGCGGTGCTTGCGTTTGCGAATGGGTCATGGTTGCGGTGGACATGGTGTTCCTCCGGTCGACATGGCGCAGCGGATCCAATGGTTGTCTCCCCGGCGCACCCACTGGGGCGGCGTTTCGGCGCATTGCGATGTGGCATGGGGGCAGCGTGGCTCAAATCGGCAGGTCGAAGCGCTGACGGCCGTATCGGCGATTCTGCAAACGACCTCCGTCGACCGGTCCCCCTCATCGGCAAGGGTGATGTGGGCACCGAGCAGCATGCGGGTGTAGGGGTGGCCCGGTTTGGCGAATACGTCCGCACTCGGCCCGATCTCCACGATCTGTCCGGCGTACATGACGGCCACATGGTGGCACACATCGGCGACGACGGCAATATCGTGGGAGATGAACACGATGCCTATCGATAATTTTTGTTGCAGCGCCTTGATCGTTTTCAGAATCTGATCCTGGACGATGACATCCAGGGCAGTGGTCGGTTCGTCGGCAATGACCAACTGGGGGTTGCAGGCCAGGGCCATGGCGATAATGGCGCGTTGGCGCATGCCTCCGCTGTATTGGTGCGGGAAATGTCCGAGACGCTCCAGGGCAATTCCCATCTGTTCGAAAAGGGTGCTGACCCGCGCCCGTGCATCTTCCGGCGTGGTGTCGGGTTCGTGGACGCGAATGGCTTCGACGATCTGGTCGCCAACCCGATGAATTGGATTGAGCGCGTTCATGGCTGCCTGAAAGATCATGGCAATATGTTTCCAGCGCATCTGGCGAAGCCGCTCGGCATCGATCCGCAGCAGGTCTTCTCCATTGAAAAGTATCTGCCCGCCGGTGATCTCCGCATTGCCGGGCAGCAACCCCATGATGGCGGCGCCGATGGTCGATTTCCCGCTGCCCGATTCACCCACCAACCCCAGGGATTCCCCCTTGGCCAGACTGAAGGAGACATCGTCCACGGCAGTGGTGCGTCTTCCCCTGCCGCCGCGGTAGTCGATGCTTAAATGCTGTATTTCCAGTAAAGGCGCCATGTCGTTTGCAATCTACTCTTCGGGGTCTTCCCTGCGCAACCTCGGGTCCAATATCTCCTCCATGGCCCGGCCCAGCATGTAAAAAGCCAGGGTCAGCAGCGAGATGCAAATGCCCGGCGGCAGCAGCCACCAGAGAGCCTGAAACATATGGCCGGTCTTCCAGACCCATTGAAGCATCATGCCCCAACTGACCGTTCCGGGGTCCCCGAATCCAAGAAAGGCCAGCGCGGCTTCGATGACGATGGCCGATGTGACCCGGAAGGTCATGTAGAGCAGGGCCAGTGGAAGGACATTGGGCAACAGGTGACGCACGATGATGCGTGCGTGGGAAGCACCGGCGATTTTGGCCGCCTCGATGAACGGCCGGTGTTTCAAGGTGAGGGTTTGGGCGCGAATGACGCGCGATACGCCCGGCCATCGGAACAGGGCGATCAGCAACACAATGGTCCAGATGTTGAGCTGGCCGAAGAGCGCCGACATGATCAGCAACACCAGCAAGGTGGGCATGACCATCACGATGTCGGCCGTGCGCATCAGGGCTGTGTCGGTCCAGCGTCCGGCATAGCCGGCCATGATGCCGATGGCCGTGCCGAGGAAGATGCTCATGAAAGCCGAGGAGATGCCCACCATGAAGGCGATTCGCGCCCCGGCCAGCAGTTGGCTGAAGATGTCGCGACCGATGAAATCGGTTCCCAGCCAGTGCCTCCAGCTGGGCGGACTGGCGTAGGCGATGTCGGGATCCACGCCGCTCATGGGATTGTAGATGGGGTCGATCACCGATGGAATGAAGCTGCCGACCGCCATCAGCGCGAAAAGGGCCAGCAGTGCGATTCCGATCCGCCCGATGGTGTGGTGGCTGAGCATCGACCAGTTGTTCATGAATGCGCTTTGCCAGTAGGCTTCCGGCAATCCTGCGCTCTCCATAGGATTGGTGTTGTTGTTCAAGGTCGTCGCTTTTTTAGCCATCAGTAGCGTATCCTCGGATCCAGAAAGGCGTACAGCACGTCTACGACCAGATTGGCCAGCAGCACCACGACGGCGATGAGCAGAAAACATCCCAGAGCCAGGGGATAGTCATTGTTGCTCACGGCGAAGACCAGTTCGCGGCCGATGCCCGGCCACGAAAAGACCTTTTCGGTCAGGGCGCCGCCGTTGATGGAAAAGGCCAGGCTGAGACCGACGCTGGTGACCACCGGCAAAGCGGCATTGGGGGCCGCGTGGTGGTCCCGGACCATCCGTTCGGGCAGTCCCTTGGCCCGAGCCGTGTAAATGTAATCCTCGGCCAGGGTGTCGAGCATGCTGCTGCGCATGATCAACAGGTAGCTGCCGAAATGGATCAGGAAGAGGGTCAGCAGGGGCAGCACCATGTGATGCAGCACATCCATGAGTTTGGAAACCACAGTCGCTTGGGGATCGATCCACACCTCGGCCGATATCATGCCGGTGATGGGAAACCATCCCAGCTGGTACCCCAGCAGCCAGATCAGCAACAGGGCGATCCAGGGCAAAAATAGCGTGTGGCACACCAATGCGCCGATGGTCACGGCCGTATCCACCGATCGTCCCTTTTGCCAGGCAATGATTTTTCCCAACCAAACACCGGCGATGGCCGACAGGATAACCGCGGTCGTGAACAACAGGATGGTGTTGGGCAGCCGATCGGCGATGATTCGCGATACCGGTTGGCCGTAGTGGAACGAGACGCCTAGATTGCCTCGGAACAGATTGACAACGAATTTCAGATAGCGGTGTCCAAGGGGTTGATCGAGGCCGAGCTGGGCGATGAGCCGCATTTCATCCTCGGCCGTCATGCCCGGGTCCACCATGCGTGCCACCGGGTCGCCGGGGGCCAGATGGAAGAGCAGGAACAGACCGGTCAGTATGATGAAAAAGCTGATGCCGATCTCGATCAGCCGTCTGAAAATGTAGCGATTCAAGGTCATCTGCAAGCCCGCGAAGCCCTTTGTAAAATCGACATCATTCCATCACTTAAAACTATTTCTCATTTCACTAGCCTGATTTCATTGAACGACCAGCGGTTGCCGATTCCGTCCAGCATCGAGACCCAGCCATCGAACCGATCCGTGCGTACCGCCTCGATCAGGTCGGGCACATAGAGCGGCAGATAGGGCACATCTTCGATAATGATGCGTTGCATTTCTAGGATAATCTCACGCCGCACGTCGGGATCCAATTCCTTGTCCGCCCGCGCGGCCAACTGGTCGAACGTCTCGTTGTGGTATCCGCTCATGTTCCATCCCCGGGCCTTGTCGTTTTTGGTGTCGAAAAAGGCGCCCAGGTAAGAAGGATCCAGCGAGAGCCGGCCGTATCCCAGGATAAAGGCATCGAAGTCGTGGCGATTTTTGATCTGGTCGATCAGGGCGCTGAACTCCATGGGGCGCGCGGAAGCGGGCATGCCCACTTCCCGCAGCCACTCCTGGATGATGGTGCCGCTGATGGCCCGGGCCGGATCGTAGTCGGCCGGCGGCGTGAGGATGGTGAAAGGGGCCACGAGATTGCCATCGGGTGACCGGAACCCCTCGCCTGGGACGACATGGCCCTGTGTATCCACCGGCGGGCGGTCCCAACTGTATCCGGCCCGGGAAAGGACCGCATAGGCGGTCCGGACACGCTCTTCCCGACTCTGGCCATCGGCATAGGTCGGCAAGCTGGTGTTGCACCATTTTTCGTTGCCTGGAGGCACGATGGAGAACATCTTGGCGCCGCGCCCCTGGAGCAGACGTTCGACGATGAAATCCTTGTCGATCAGGACCGCGACGGCCCGTCGCAGATGGACATCGTCGAACGGCGACCGGCGGAGGTTCATCCCCATATAGTAGAGCGCACTTTTGGGACTCGTGTAGACCCGGATATGGGGTTCGCGTCTGAGGATATCGATGTAGCCGGGTTGAATGCCCTGCCAGAACATATCGATCTCGCCCCGCCGCAGGGCGAGCATGGCCACATCGGTGGTGCCGTATATCTTGAACAGCAACCCGTTGACATGGGGACCCAGCTTGCGGCCGCCGATCGTCTGGCCCGAGGCAAAAAAATGGTCGTTTCTTTCGAAATGGAGGAAATCCCCTCGCGTCCATTTTTTCAGGATAAAGGGGCCTGACCCGATGGGTTCATCGATTTCATGATTGAGCAAAGCGGCCAGCGGTTTTTCGGTACGAAGGGCCGATTCGACGATGGGGCCCCATTGGTGTGCCGGGACGATCGGCACCTGGAGGGTGTGGGTGAGGAAGGTGGCGATGGGCTTTTTCAGATAAAAGATCACCGTGGCGGGGTCCGGGGTGTCGATGCGTTCAACCTCTTGCCACCGTGAGGAAAGAACGGGCAGCTTGAAGTCCTGGATGAGTCGGGCCGTGAATGCGACGTCGTTCGAGGTCAGCTCCCGGCCGTCGGACCAGCGGGCCTTCCTCAATGTGAGGGTGTAGCTCTTTTTTTCGCGATCATAGGTCGGCAGGGCCGCGGCCAGCCAGGGAACGATCTCCAAGGTCTCCGGGTGGTGCTCGTAAAGCGGCTGGTAGATCTGACGCAGGACATTGCGCGTATTGCCGTCGCTGGCCAGAAAGACATTCATGGTCAGGGGTTCTTCGGGCAGGCCGATGCGCAGACATCCTTCCATGTGGGGCGTATCCCGGCAGGATGCGTTCGAGATGACGAGGATCAACAGAAAGCAGATGACGGCCCAGCGTGCTGGCGCGGCACCGGGTTGGCGGCGGTTAGGCATGGACAGCTCTCGTATCGTTCTGGCGCTTGTGTTCCAAGGCCTTCTGTTCGACGAAATCGATGACCTGGGCCTCTATCCGCACACCGTTCAAGGCATTGATGCGTGGGATGCCGCCCGGTGACACGCAATTGACTTCGATCAGCTTGTCCCCGATGACATCGATACCGACAAAGTACAGACCATCGGCGATCAGGCGCGGTTTGATGCGTTCGCAGATTTGCATGTCCTGGGGCGTAATATCGTGGCGGAGTACCTTGCCTCCGGCCTTGACATTGGAGCGGAATTCGCCTGCCTGGGGAACCCGCCGCATGGCCCCCAATATATCGCCATTGAGCAGCAGGATACGAACGTCCCCATCGCGCTGGCCCGCCTCCAGGTATTCCTGCACCATGATCGGTTCCCGTTCGGCGTATTGCCGGCTGGCTTGGGTATAGTAATTGATGAGCGAGATCAGGTTTTCGCGGTCCCGGGTGCTGACCTTGATGACGCCTTCGCCGCCGAAACGCTGCAACGGTTTGACCACCATGGCGCCCCCGAAATTCTCGATGAGCTTGATCAGCCGCTTGGGATCGCGCGAAACATGGGTTTCGGGAATGATATCCGGAAAGTTCAAGGTATAGAGCTTGCTGTTGCCCATGATCTGGCCGATGGTGTTGTTGATCATGAATACCTTGCGGTTGACCGGCTGAAGGAATTCCAGGGTTTGGTAGTTAAGGGGCGGGTCTTTGCGCAGGAAAAGGACGTCCAGATCGGTAATGGATTCGAAGATCAGTTCTTCCTTCTGGAGACAGGCAATCAACGCCTGCCAGTAAGCCTTCAGCGGCATGTCCGGCGGCACGGTGATGTCGCGCATGCGTGCGACGACCTCGTTGCCGCGGATATAGACATCGTGCGGTTCCAGGAAAAAAACCTTGTGTCCGCGCTGGTTGCATTCATACATGAGGTGGCTTGTGGTTTCGAAACTCGGATCGATCGTTTCGAGTTTGTCCATCAGAAAGGCAATGATCATAAATAGATCCACCATTTTGGGTTAGGAAATAATTTTATAACACGAACTCGGTGGGGTGACAAATCCTATTCGTGCGTCTGCCCGCAGATGAAAGCGGACTGATCCCGTATTGCGCCTTGGGGGGAATTGGCTTACAGTGGCCTGAAATTATCAACTGCGAAAAGAGGGTACGATATCGATGGACCGATCGAAGCTATTCATGACCATCTTCTGGGGGACCGTCCTGGTGTTTTGGTATGGCACCGCGGTTGCGGCGCCTGCAGGCAACCGGATCGAAACACTTCGCCGCAGCGTGGTGCGCATTTACACCGTGTCCCAGACCCCAGACTACCTGATTCCCTGGGATCCGGGCGGGTCCGGCGAGGGTTGGGGGACCGGCTTTATCATTTCTCAACACCGCATCATCACCAATGCCCATGTGGTCAGCAATGCCCGTTTCATCAGCCTGGAGAAGGAGGGCGATGCCCGGCGCTACGAGGCCCACGTCAAATTCATCGCCCACGATTGCGATCTGGCAATGCTGGAGGTGGCCGATAAGCGTTTCTTCGACGGCACCACTGCCTTGAAGCTCGGTGCGGTGCCGGCCCTGGATTCCACGGTTACGGTATTGGGCTACCCCATCGGCGGCGATCGCCTCTCGGTGACCCGGGGCGTCGTGTCGCGCATCGATTATCGGGGATATGCCCACTCCGGCGTGGACGCTCATCTGGTGGTGCAGATCGATGCGGCCATCAATCCGGGCAACAGCGGCGGGCCGGTGGTTCAGGACAACCTGGCGGTCGGCGTGGCGTTTCAGGGGTTCAGCGGTATGGTGGCCCAGAACGTGGGCTACATGATTCCCACACCGGTGATCGATCGTTTCTTAAAGGATGTAACCGATGGCCGCTACGATTTTTATGTGGATGTGGGATTCCAATACTTTCCCCTGATCAATGCCACCCACCGTCGTGCATTAGGGCTGGGTCCCGGGGATTACGGTGTCATGGTGGGGGAGGTGATGCGCGCCGGAGCGGCATACGGGCAGCTGTTCCCCGGAGATGTCCTTCTGGCCATCGACGATCGGACCATTACCAGCGACGGCCGGGTGGAGATGGACAACAGCCGGGTGATGCTCAACGAGGTGGTGGAACGCAAATTCAAGGGAGACACCGTCGATCTGAAAGTATTGCGCGACGGCAAGGAGACCGTCGAAACCATTTCGCTCACTACCCCTTGGCCTTATTTGATTCAGGCCAATCAATACGACGTGCGACCTCGATTCGTCGTTTTCGGAGGCCTCGTTTTTCAGCCGCTTTCCAGCTCGTTTTATTCGGCCTTGGAAACCAAGCCGATCACACTGCGTTACTACTACACGCAGTTTCTCGAAGAGGAGCTCTACCTCGAACATCCTGAAGTGATCGTCATCAGCAAGGTTCTGCCCGATCCGACGACCAGCTATTTCGACGGATTTGTCTATGCCATCGTCGATCAGGTCAACGATGTCAAGATCAGGACCCTGAACGAATTGGCCGCCATCTTCTCCCAACCATCGGAATTTTACGTGATTCGCCTGAAAGGCGATCCGCAACCGCTGGTTCTCGAGGCGAAAGCGGTCATCGCGGCCCGCGAACGCATCCAACGTCAATACGGCATCACCGCGGCAGCCTATCTCGAAGGCGGTATCGTCCCGCCGGGGTGGGAATAAATTTCTGCGGATTTAACCGATTCGACTTTTACACCGAGAGAATACCATCATGACGATCATTCGAAGCCATCATCGCTTTTTAGCCGTTTTTCTTTTCTTGGTTCTTGGGGGTTGCGCATCGATGCCTACGGGCGCCCGCATTGACTTCGCGCCGCCGATGGCCCAACAATCCCTGTTGCGCGTCACCGTGACCAGCCAGAGCTACATTTTTCATCGCCCTTGGCAGCAGCGGCGGCCGATCACACAGACCGCCATCGGGGTCGTCGTGCCTGGAGGCATGGTGCTGGTCAACGGGTTGCTCGTTGCCGACCATCGTTACATCGAACTGGAAACCCTCGATACCCAACTCAAGCAGCCTGCGCGTGTGGTGGTGGTGGATTACGAAGCCAACCTGGCCTTGCTTGCGCCGTTGGACTCGTCTTTCCTGAACGGTCATCATCCGTTGCAGATGGCCGATAGGGTGACCGTGGGCGATCAACTTACCGTGTGGCAGGTCAAACCAGGCGGCGACGTGGTTCCCAGCCGCGGGCAGGTGACTTCCGTGGACCTGGGGATTTACACGCAGAACAACTTTTTTTTGATCTACCGATTGGACAACTCACTACCCTACCGATTCAACAATGTCACCTTGCCGGTGGTTCGTGGAGATCGGCTGGCCGGTCTGGTCTTGCGGCAACAGGCGTCCGGTCAAGCCGTTGAAGTGATTGCCGCTCCGGTGATCCGCCATTTTCTGGACGATGCCGCCCATGGTGACTACCAGGGGTTCCCCAGTGCCGGCTTTCACTACGGCCCGACGCTCGATCCCCAGTTGCGCCGTTACATCGGGTTGCCCGACGATGTCACCGGCATTTACGTGCAGAAGGTGATCAAGGGGGGGCCGGCCGATCTTGCCGGACTGCAGGCCGGAGATGTCATCTCCCAAATGGGGAATTTTAAAATTTCCAACACAGGCCTGTTCGAACTGGCGCCCCACGGCAAAATTTCAGTGGTTCACCTGATTCGCACGCTCTTTCATGCCGGCGATATCGTGCCGATCCGTATCCTGCGCAATGGTCAGATCGTCCATCTGGAGGTCAAGCTGGATCATCGCGAACCGGAAGAGTATCTGGTGCCGCCATACCGGGTCGACACCATACCCGAACATCTCATCGTCGGCGGGTTGGTCATCCAGGAGCTCTCGTTGCCCTATTTGCGGGAATACGGCAACAACTGGGCGACCGATGCCCCCATCCACCTGCTCTACTACCACCAGAACCAGGATTACCTGAACGGCGACCGGCGCGAAAAAATCGTCATCATCTCCGATGTCATCGCGACACCCTTTACTATCGGATATGAGAACCTGTCCAACCTGGTGATCGTCCGCGTCAACGAACAACCCATCGGCAATCTGGACGATGTGCGCAAGGCCTTGGCCAGTCCGGTAGAGGGTTTCCACAAGATTGAACTGATGCAGCACCCCAAACAGATCTTTCTCGATCCAGTTCAGCTGCCCTCGATCCACCGGATGATCACCGAACGCTACCGGATTCCCATTCCGCCCCTTCAATAAAAACGAACGTTCGTTCTATATTGACAAACCCTGGGATGTCGGTTAGTCACACTGAGGCCACGACGTTTTTTCATGGCTTTCACACCCGGTTCGCCTCGGGTGGGCCCGCTTTTCATAACCGTTAGGATCAGGAGGAAAGAGATGGTGGACTTCAGATTGGATGGCAGAATCGCCCTCGTCACCGGTGCCAGCCGGGGAATCGGCGCCGCCATCGCCGAAGCATTGGCAGACTACGGCGCCCATTGCATATTGGTCAGCCGCAAGATCGACGGCCTGCGGCAGGTCGAAGAAAAGATAAAACAAAAGGGGGGCCAGGCACAATCGATCGCCTGTCATATGGGCCAGTTGAATCAGATCGACCAGTTGTTCGACGAGGTCAAGGCCCAGCATGGCAAATTGCACATCCTGGTCAACAACGCAGCCACTAATCCCTATTTCGGTGAAATGCTGGGCGCGGACGAAGGCGCTTTCGACAAAACCTTCGATGTGAATGTCAAAGGTCCCTATTTCATGATTCAAAAAGCCTCCGCCCTGATGACGGAAACCGGCGGCGGTGCTATCGTCAATGTGGCATCGATCAACGGCATTCGCCCTGCACCCATGCAGGGCATCTACTCCATGACCAAGGCGGCCCTGATCTCCATGACCCAGGCCTATGCCAAGGAGCTGGCCGGTCGCAAGATCCGGGTCAATGCCCTTTTACCTGGATTGACCCAAACCAAATTTGCCGATGCGCTCATATCTAATAAAGATATTTATGATTACGCGATTCAGAGCATTCCCCTGGGGCGCCACGCAACGCCCGACGAGATGGCCGGAGCGGTCCTCTACCTGGTCTCCGATGCCGCTTCGTTCACCACCGGCACGTATATTGTCTGTGACGGAGGCCACCTGGCCTAAAACGGTGCCCATCCACAAATGGCCAATTGGCCCGATATCGGTGTTCTGCTCAAAATTTTTTCCTCGGAATCTTCGACATATGCCTGCGGTAAAATTTTCCGCATGCCTTGATCTCGACCCAATTCGCCTATTTCTGGACGGACACCGAAAAACACTCATTCCCGCAATGTGCTATCGGGCCGGCCCTCCTCCGATGGCTGGCCCTTTTCAGTCGCCTTCGGTTCCTCCTCTATGCTCAGCCGCGGAAGGAAATCTTTGAACACCTCCCCGTAAATATCCCAGATCGTCACGAAAAGGGCGGCGATGATCGGACCGATGATGAACCCGATCACACCGAACAAGGCAATGCCCCCCAGCGTACCGAGAAAAATCATCAGATCATGCATCTGCGTGTCTTTGCCGACCAATCGGGGGCGGAGCACGTTGTCGAGACTGCCGACGACCAGGCCGCAAAAAAGGGCCAATCCGATCGCCTTGAGATAGCTGCCGCCGGCCGCCAGGATGATGGCGGCCGGTACCCATACGATGGCCGAACCGAGGGCCGGAATGATCGAAAGCGCCGTCATCACCGTACCCCAGAAGATCGAGGCGTCGATGCCCACCACGGCGAAGGCCAATCCCGCCAGGATGCCTTGCAGCACACCGATGAGTGCCGTGCCTTTCAAGGTGGCCCGGGTCACGGATGTGAATCGGTCCAGCAAGCGGTTTTCATCCTTTTCCTTCAACGGCAAATAATAAAGGATGCGCGCCATCAGGGCCTTGCCATCCATCAGGAAAAAATAGCTGACGTACAAAAAAACTAAAAACATGAAGATGAAATTCACGGTGCCCAAGGCACCGGCGGACAGGCTGTTGACGAGAAATACACTGACCCTGCTGGCCAATTCACCGGCTTTGCTGACGATCTGGTCATGGTAGGGAAGTAGCTGGTCATAGTAGGGAAGACGCTGCAGATACTCGGAAAAGGCGGTTGGTTGAGCGATTTGGTGTTTTACCCAGGGTGTAATCGACTGCCCCACCTTGACCGCCTGGGCCGTGATGATGCTGATCAGGCCGGACAGGGGCACCAAAACCACCAGGCAGAATAGCAGCAGGGTGGACAAGGCGGCCGCCCGGGGGCGTTTGCCCAGGAGTCGGGTGATTTTGCGGAAAATCGGTTGCGCCATTGCAGAAAAGATACCTGCCAGCAAAAGCGCCATGAGAAAGTGGCGAATCATGGAAAGAAAAATGGCCGAAATGAGACAGAGCAGGGACAGCAACACGAGATTGTTGATGGTTTGGCGCTGCATGGTTCGCTCCGCTAAATAGTTTGGAGAAAGTTATGAACGATTTAGGGCAAGTGGCCATGTGCAGATGGGCACTGATTCTATAAGATTGCACTTGTAGTATAACCGGAAAGGCAAAAGATCAAGAGAGGAGCGATCCGGTTTGCCTTGACAGGCGATCGCGCTTTCCCATACTCTAACGAAAAAGGTGCAGGGCGGCACAGGCGGGTGCCTTCGAGAAATGTAGACCTTTACCCCCGAAATGATGCGAACCTGTGGGTGGAGGCCTTTTTTTATGGCCACCCAGGGGGAACGGTAGACGTTGGCCCGCGCGACGCATCAAATCAAACCATGAAAATAGGAACAGCATCGATGAATAAAAAGACCCGGTTGTCCATATTCATGATTTTTGCTTTTGCATTCAGCCTCTTTTATTTGTGGCAGGCGTCAGCCGAGGCTGCGCGTTTGGGACGGAGCAGATCCTTCGGCAGCAAACCGACCTACCAGCGCAGTGCGCCGCCGCCCGCACAGAGTCCTGCCGCTTCTCCGACGAAAAACGGGCAGACGGCCCAGGCCCAGCCAAATTCCGGTGCGCCTTTGGGGCGCGGAGGCGGGATGCTGGGCGGCCTGCTCATGGGCAGTCTGATCGGTTCCCTGCTCTTCGGCGGTGGTTTGGGGGCCAGCGGCATCGGCTTTCTGGATATCTTGCTGATCGGAGGGGGGGGGTTCCTGTTGTTCCGGTTCTTGCAAGCCCGGCGCATGGCGGCGGCAACGGCTGCAGCTTCTGGCGGTATGGCCTTTGAGCGCGGCGCTGACCAAGCGTGGGGCAGTGCAAGTCGTGCGCTGGATGAGCAAGCGGAGGCTGCTCCAGATCTGCCGCCCGGATTCGATGCGGACGAGTTTTTGAAAGGCGCCAACGCCCTTTACGTTCGTCTGCAGGGAGCCTGGGACAAGCGGGATCTGGAAGATATCCGTCAATTTACCTCACCAGAGGTCTTCGCCGAAATCCAAAGTCAAGCCCAAAAAGATCCCACGCCGGGAAGAACCGAATTACTCTTGATTACACCCCGCCTTTTAGAAGTGCGAGAATCGGACGATCAGATCATCGCTTCGGTGCTTTTCGATGTCATGCTGCGCGAAAACGAGGATGCACTGTCAAAACAGGTTCGCGAACTATGGCATTTCAGCCGTGAGCGAAACAATCCTCAATCGTTCTGGTTGCTGGAAGGCATTCAGCAGGTGGAACAGTAAGATTCTGGTAGTTCGGCCGGTCGCCGGTTACGGTGTATCCGAGTTCCCTTCATCGGTAACAATGCCCAGTGCCCGAGCACGCTTGAGCCATTGCTGCCTGGCCAGTGCTCGCATATCGGCAACCGTGTCCGTCTCATCCATGATTTCAATTCCCAAAAGGGTTTCGATGATATCTTCCATGGTGAGAATGCCGGCCACCCCACCATGCTCGTCAACTGCCAGCATGGCCTGTTGGCGCTGCTTCAAAAAACGTTCGAAGAGTTGAATCAGCGGGACCGTTTCTGGAATCACCGGCAGATCCCGGCGCAGGGCCGAGATGGGTTTGTCATGGTTGCCGTGTGAGGCTTCGAGATAAATGTCGTTTTTCAGGACGAATCCGACGATGTGGTCCGGATTGTCTTCATAGATCGGAATCCTCGAGAAACGGGCATCATCGAGCTTCAGCGCTTCGCCGATCGTCACGTTCGCCGGCAGGGTAAACATCACCGTGCGAGGGGTCATGATATCATCGGCCCTCAATTTCCTCAGCAGGAAGAGGTTTTTGATAATGCGCGATTCCTGTTCGCGGAACTGCCCCTCCTTGACTCCGATATCGGCAATGGCCTGGAATTCTTCACGGCTGAATATTTTTCGTTTCCTACCGCGCGAGATCACCTGGGTCAGCTTCATCAACAGAAAGATGATGGGAAAGAGCACCACGATCATGAGTTGGAGTGTTCGCGCCGTCATTGGCGCCAGTTCCCGCCAGTAGATGGCCCCGAAAGTCTTGGGGATGATTTCCGTAAAGACCAGGATCAAAATGGTGAGCACGGCCGAAGTGATCGCCACATATTCACTGCCGAAGACGATCATCGATTGGGCCCCGACACCCGCGGCCCCGACCGTGTGGGCGATCGTGTTGAGGCTGAGGATGGCCGCCAGTGGCCGATCGATGTCTCTTTTCAGATGGCGGATGAGACGGCCGGATCTGGGCGCTCTTTTTTCGTATGCACCGATGAAACCCGGTGTGATCGACAACAGGACCGATTCGAGAAGGGAACACAAAAAGGAGATAGCCAGCGCGGTAAACAGGTAGAACAATAGACTATTCATTCCATTGGCCATCAATAGTAATGTAACTCCTTTATTGTTTCGATTGGGTTGGACTAATGGCCAGACGCCGATTCTTCCATTGGCCGGCCATAGCTCTTGAATTTTTCCAGCACTTCATCCATCTGCTGCGTGGAGAGAATTTGAGGTTCCCCGGCCACGAGGGCCTGGTAGTAGATGCGGGCCACGAGTTCGATTTCTTCGGCCACGTTGAAGGCAGCGGGCAAATCAGGCCCAACAGCGACCAGGCCGTGATTGGCCATGAGCACGGCGTTGCTGTGGCCGATGGTTTCGATGATGGATTCGGCCAGTGCAGGCGTGCCAAAGGTGGCGTAGGGGGCCAGCGGTACCTTATGGCCGGCGAATCCGACCAGGTAGTGAACGGCCGGTATCTCCCGGTGCATGCAGGCCAGCGTGGTGGCAAAGACCGAATGGGTGTGAACCACCGCGCCGATGTCTGCGCGGTGATCGTAAAGCGCCAGGTGAAAGCCGAGCTCACTGGAGGGACGCCGCGTACCATGGATCACCCGGCCCTGGCGGTCGCAGGTCACGACATCGTCACGGGTCATGGCCGCGTAGGCCACGGCACTAGGTGAAATGAGAATCCGATCTTCTGCGCGAAGCAGAATGCTAAGGTTGCCGCCCGATCCCGTGGTCAGGCCCCGGGCGATCATTTCACGGCCATAATGGAGCAGCTCGTCTTTTATTCGATCCAGTGCAGGGGTGTCGTTCGCATGGGTTCTCTTCATGGCCTTGGCGCTACTTTTAGGGTTGCATGGCGACGATCATCTCGCCGACTTTTTCCGCCGATCTTCCGAAAAGTTCTTCCATGGGCACCCGTTCCAGGTGCGCGTCGTCCCAGGCGATGCTGTTTTCATGGACAATGTTCTTGATGTGTTCGTATTTGCCGCCCAGGGCCTTGATTTTTTGCGGCAGGGGTACGCGCTCCTGAAAGCCGATGTTGAGCAACAGCAGCTGCTCGATGCGGTTGGTGGCCCCGGGCGCCGTGGAAAAGGCTGGAATGATCAGGATACTGCGGTCGTCCTTGCGGCCCTTGCCGATATAGACGTTGCCCTGGGCCACGACGATCCGTTTGGTGCCCTTCAGGCGCCGGTCGGACTCCACTCGGGATTTCAATGGGGCCAACACCCCTGTCTTTTTAATGATGTCGATGGTCGAGTCGTCCGTAGGTTCTCCCAGCACGTTGAGGTTGTCGATGCGGTAGAGGATCGATCCCTTGATGTTCCCTACGACCTGCTGAAGGTTTTTGAGCACCAGGATGTTGCGGTTGATCAGGCGGCTGGCGCTGATGTCGTGTTCGGCCAGGGCATCGAATAGAATGCCTTGGACCCGTTCGCTGATGCGGCTGGTTCCCACAGTCACGGTCTTGGCCTGGTGTTTGATGGCGTCGACGGGCCGCGACATGCCGTTGATCGATTTGCCCAGGAATTCGAAAAGGCTGTCGAGCATGTTCAGGGCCGTTCCACGCTTGCCGAAATCGAGTTCGAAATCGGCCACCGGCAGACGGCCGGTCAGGTATTTGAGCAGCAGCAGAAGATCGGCTGCGTGTCCGATGGTGCTGGGCAGTTTGCCTTCGGTGAGTCGTCTTCTAAACTCCGCATAGAACTGGGCGACCTGCTCCCGAAAGCTCTTTTCGAGGACCACCTCGTAGACGTCCAATCCGTCCTGGGCGCAGCGATCCACGGTCTGTTTGATCTCTTCCCGGAATCGGTGCAGGAAGCCCGAACCGCTGTTGATGGCCAGAGCGGCGTAATAGCCCCACAGGTGGCCGACCAGGGTGTTGAGGATCGGTGATAGGTGGGGCGATATGCCCGGTACTTGGAAGATGTCCTCGGCATAGGCGTCGAATCGGGTTTCGCCTTCGTCGGCAATAACCACCGGGGCGGCTTTGTGGGCCCGAAAGATGGCCGTGTCCTTGACGATATCGCCAATGACCGTACGTCCGGCGCCCGCCGCGCAGATGATGATCAGAGGCTCGGAGGAGAGATCGATGTGCTTCTTGTCTTCCACATAGTCCGAAGAGATCGTCTTATAGCACAGTTCGCTCAGCTTTATGCGGATCTCGTCGGCGGCGGATTTGTTGGGGCCGCTGCCTACGGCCGCCCAGTAAGTGCGCATGGGGGCCAGGCGCTCGGCCGAAGCACGGATCTGATCGCCGAGGGACAGTACCCGGCGCATCTGGTCCGGGAGGGCGAGCAGGGACTTGATCTCCTCGGCGATGAACTCCGGAGAGCGGCGCTTTTTGGCTTCGGCGATCTTGAGGCTGATCAGGGCGCCGGCCACGATTTGGGAATAGAACGCCTTGGTGGAGGCCACCGACATCTCGATGTCACGGCCGCTGCTCGTATAAACCACGCCGTCGACCTTGAAGGTCAGGTCCGAATCGCGGCGGTTGACGATGCACATGGTCAATGCGCCGCGTGCCCGAACCATGTCCACCGCCCGATTGGTGTCCGTGGTGGTGCCCGACTGGCTGATGGCGATCACCAGGGCGTCGGACATGGCCTTTGGGTCTTCGGCGGGGCCGAGTTGAAAACCGCTCAACTCCGATGCTTTCAGGGCGCTGATTTTCAACGACGGTTCATTGAGATAGTATTCCAGGATATTGCCGATGGCCTGGGCGGCGATGCCGGCCGTTCCCTGGCCGATGAAGTAGACCCTGCGGATACGGTCGGTGCGCAGCGCCTCGACGATTCGCTCGGGAAAAGCGTTTTCCGGCAACGCGATGGTATAACGACCGGGATCGTCCTTGGCGATTTTCCATCGGTTTTGAAGCGTTCTGGCCACCGAAACGGGTGACTCGGAAATCTCTTTGAGGAAGTAGTGGGGGAACTGCTGCCGGTCGATGTCGCGTGAGGTGATTTCGGTGTGCTGGACGTTCTCCGGTTTGAGATTGATGGGGGTGCCGTCGTAGTACATGGCCGCGATGCCGTTCAGGCCGCCGGGGCTGTTCTGATCGAGGACGAAGATTTGACCCTGGGTCGTCCCACTGATGCCTGGTACGACTTTTTCGCCGTTGAGTCGGATGTAGGATTGGGTTTGCTCGACGAATCCATATACTTCCGATGTCGGCAGATAATGGTCCTCGGCCAGTCCCACGAAGACGGCCTGACCGCTGCCCCGTTGGGCCAGAAAAAATTTACCCGGCGCAAGGTCGGTATGCATGGCGATGGCATGCGATCCCTCGAAATCGCTCACGGCCCGCCGGAACGCCTCTTCCACTGGATGGCTCTGGCGCAGATAGTATTCGATCTGCAGGGGAATGATTTTGGTGTCGGTGGTGATCTCCTCGGGAATAGGTTCACCGCTTTGCTCCCAGCGCTGTTTCAGGATCAGATAGTTGTCGATATCCCCGTTTAGGCAAGCGTGAATCATGCCTGTTCGCCGGTGCTCCTCGCCGGTGGTGGCATTATCCACCGGGTGGCAGTTGGCGATGGTGATGGCCCCTACCGATGCCCAGCGGGTGTGGGCGGACACCGTGTGATTTTCATGGGGGGTCCGGGCGATCAGCTGCAGGAGTGGGTCGGCGCTGATTTCCCGCCGCAGCTCGCGCACGTTGTCGCCCAGGCTGCCGATTTCCGCAGCCACTTTGTAGGTGAGGGTCACGCCGGTCAATCCCGTTTCGGCATTCCGGCGAATGGCGACCGAGCGGTTGCCCAGAATTGAACGGGCTGTACGCGATTTAACCTGGTCAGCGAGATTCCCTGCGTTCCAAGCCTGTTCAGCCTGGTCGAAGGCGTCATTTTTAAAAAGAAAAAGCAGCGAAATGCCGGCCGAATCGCGTCCGCGCACCTCCAGGCGGTCGATGCTGTTGAGAACCGTGTTGAGGTTGCGGAAGATGGCGATTGCCTGGGCCGGCGGATTCTCATCGCCATCCGCCATCAACGTCTTGGTTTTCGCAATGTTGTCGAGCAGTTCGACCCGCAGGCACCATGCGATGTCTTTGATCTTCTCGATGCGTCGGTCAGCGATCTCGGCATCGATGGTGGGCAGGTACCCGATCCGGCCCTGAAGCGTGGTGACCTCCTGATCGATCAAGGCATCCAGATTTTCGCACAGCGTTTGGATTCGGACCTGCTGCACCTGATCGGTCAACAGACTCAAAAAAGGTGTTTCATGCTTTAGTCCGCAGGCTTCCTTGTATAGCTGCTCGAGCGGTCCGTCGCCACCGAGATAGCCATCCGACAGCGTCACACCATTGTCGATGCAGTGGGACAAGGAGAGGGGAACGATGGTGTCGATCGTTTCGGCCAGGCTCGCCACGTCCTTCATCTCACCATGGATCCTGGGCGGTTTGATGCGGATCAATCCGGCCAGTCCACAGTGCAACCGGCAGGTGTCGAGGGGAAAGACGATCCAGGCCCCTCCCGTATGATGGGCCGGGCAACGGCCAAAGAAAACGGGCATCCGACCGCAGACCCGCAGAGCGGCCCACGCTGTCGCGGCTCTGGATTTGGCTGAAATCAGCCAGCGTCCCACGGCGTCACTTGAGAATAACATGGGTGATTTTACTCCTTGGGGCCCGATCGATCACACCTCGATCGAATCGTGCCGAAAGTGGCGTCGGTTACATTCTGCGGTATAACGCCCGGATCCGTTCGCGGGTCATGATGTTGCGCCAATCCTTGCCCAGAGCATTTTCCCACAACGGCTCGAGCATCAGGGAGACATTGACCATGCGTTCGATCTGCTCGTCCGTGGCGTTGGCCGTGATGCCTCGGGGCAGCTCGATGCCCTGTTTGACCAGCATCTGTTTGAACTCGTCGACACCCCGGGGATAGAACTCTTCCAGGTAGTCGAATACGATGCTGTTGCCGATACCGTGGTGGACCCCCAGTTCGAAGGCCAGGCCATAGGACATGGCATGGGCCACCCCCACCTGGGAATAGGCGATGCTCATGCCGCCGAAAAAGGAGGCCATCATCAACTTGTCGTCGCTGTCCGGCACCTCGTCCAGAAAGACCTCCTGGCAAAGGGCAAGCGCCTTTTCACCATAGGCCTGGGAAAAGGCATTGAGGTAGGTGCCCTCCAGGGATTCGATGCAGTGGATGTAGCAGTCCATGCCGGTGTAGAAGCGTTGTTCGCGCGGCGCTCCGGCGATCAACTCCGGATCGAGCACTACCTGATCAAAGACCGTGTAGTCGGAGTTGATGCCCAGTTTCTTTTCGGGACCGGTCAGGACCGTGGTACGGGACACTTCTGCACCGGTACCCGAGAGGGTGGGCACGGCGGCGTGGTAGACGGCCGGATGCTTGATCAGGTCCCAGCCCTGGTACTTCACCGACGAGCCTTCGTTGGTCAGCATCAGGGAGATGGCCTTGGCCAGGTCCATGGTGCTGCCGCCGCCGATGCCGATGACGCCGGCCGGCAGGTCCTGGCGCCGTTCGGCCATGGCTTGGCGCACCTGGTCGGTGAGTCGATCCACATAGCTGGTTTTAGGTTCGTGATCCACATTGACCCACAGGAGCAGATCGGTCTCCTTTAATGGAATGCGTTCGCGCAGCGGCTTCTCTTTGAAGACATCATCCACCACGAACACGATGGCTGGGCGTTGCCTGCTGCGCTGTTCGGAGAGGATGTCGTCGAGCTGATTGAAACAGCCGCGGCCGAAAATCATGCGGTTGACGGTTTTAAAGTTGCGAAACATGAGATCTTATCCCTTCTTTGCGAAACAATGGTCTCGATCGATGGTTGTCAGGAGCATGAATTACAAGTCTTTAAACAACTTTTTCATGGTGGCGATGCGCTGTTCCAGCTGCTCCGGCCCCCATCCCAGCTTGATCTGCATGGAGATGGTTCGGGACATGATGGCATCCGAACGGGACAGGTCGACCTGGGCATAATCCGGACAGTGGTCATAGAGCTGCAGCGGCATCTTTGCGGCGGTCTGCATCTGTTGGAGATGCTGCCACTTCCGATAATAGTGCCAGTTGTTGTCATACCAGTAGAAGCAGCCGTCGACACCGGCGCCGTTCAAGGCCTGGGCGGCTTTGCGGGTGCGTTCTTCGCTGGACAGCATGAAGCTCAGAAAGGTGGCCGAATCGCCGGGCGCATCGGGCAGGTGACGGAAGCTGATTTGGGAAAAACCGGCCATAGCCTCTTTCAGGGCGGCCTTGTGAGCGCGCTGGGTGGCCAGGATGGTGTCCAGTTTTCTCAGTTGGGCCAGGCCGACGGCGGCATTGAGTTCGCTGATACGATAGTTGTATCCCAGAATCGGGTGGCCTTCCGCCCCACGGTCGCTGCCCATGTGATCGTGCCCATGATCACCAAAGGCGTGGGCCACTTCGTACCGCTCGGGGTCATCGGTGATCACGGCGCCGCCCTCGCCGCAGGTGATGGTTTTCACCGGGTCAAAGGAGAAGCATCCCATTTGTCCGAAAGTTCCGAGGGAGCGGCCGCCGAAGGTGGCCCCTACCGACTGGCAAGTGTCTTCGATGAGCACCAGCCCTTTACGCCGGCACAAATCCTGGATTTCATCGATGCGGGCCATGGCACCGCACATATGGACCGCCACCACTGCCCGGGTGCGCGATGTGAGTGCCGCTTCAACCGCATTCGGGTCCAGGCAGAGGGTTTCGTCGATATCGGCGAAGATGGGGACCCCGCCGGCCGCCAGGATCGCTTCGAAGGAGGCCACGAAGGTGAAAGCGGGGACGACCACCTCATCACCGGCGCCGATGCCGCAGGCGGCCAATGCGATATTCAGGGCCGCGGTGCCGCTGCTGCACAGGTGGCAATGGGCCACGCCGAGGCGCCGGCAAAACTCCTGCTCAAAGGTCTTGGCCTTCCAGTGGCCTTTGCGCGCCCCATCGAATCCATAACGAAAGAGGACGCCCGTATCGAGGACATCCTTTAGCTCCTTGCGTTCTTCATCACCGAAGATTTCAAAACCAGGCATGGATGATTTCTCCTGACCTCAAAGGGAATTTAAATGCCATGAGGGTGTGGGGTGTTTGCTCGCTATCCGTTTGCCTTCGAGCGGGCGGTTGCATCGTTTTGTTGAGCCCAATGGTCTTTAAAATAATGGGAAAAGGCCATGCGGGCGTAGGTACCCGCCCGCACCCCGATGTATGCTTCGTGGGCCACAAGTGACGCCACGACGAGTTTACCGGGGCCGTTCTTGTCCTGTGCGAAACCGACAAACCAGTCGAAGCGTTGGTCATGGGTACGATTGGATATCGACCCCGTTTTCCCGCCGATGCGCAGGCGCGACAGGATCGGGTCGCGTTGACTTCCCCTGAATGTTTTTTGGGCGGTTCCGGATTGGACCGTCTTCTCCATCATAGCCTTCAAGACATTGGATGCCCGTGTGGTCATGGCGCGCTGTTCCCACGTCGCGCGGGCCGCGTAGATCTCGCGTCCTTCGGGGTCCATGATGCGTTCCACGAAAACCGGCGACACCATGCGTCCTTCGTTGAGAATGCAGGCCGTCATCACGGCACCGTGAACCGGTGAAATGGTCGTTTCATTGTTGAATCCCGACGCAATCTCGGCCCAGTGATACGGGGTATCCCGGACCGCCAGGTGGCTGGGTGCCACCGGCAGCTCGAAATCCAGGTCTTGATTGAAGCCGAAGCCCAGTCCGTACTCTTCGAGGGCCCGTTTGCCCAGATGGAGTTGACCGAGTTTGCCGAAGACCGGATTGATGGACTCGGCAAACGAGTCGCCGAACGATACGGCATGCGTATATCGATTATCCGTCTCCTTGAGCTGGCTTCTATACAGGGTGTGCTTGTAACCGTTGAATCGGACGGTGGTGTTGGACGAATACCCGCACTGGTCCACGGCCGCTGAGGCCGTGACGATTTTAAAGAGGCTGGCGGCCGGAAAGGTGCTGCGCAGACAGGGATTGGCTTGGGGATCGCTCTTATCGAAGCCGGCCATGGCCAGGATCCGGCCGCTTTCCGGCTCCATGACCACCACGCCGATATAGCGCGAATTTTTCCGATCCATGGCTTGGATCAGGCGCTCCTGCAAGGTTTCGTCCAGACTGGTTTCGACGGTGAAACGCTGCTCCCTGAACGGCAGCTCAACCCGCTCGGCCAGCAGGTCGTTGGGGGTGACACGGCTCAGCAACAGTTGAACGTCTTTTTTCCCGATCAAGGGCGTCGCTTCGGACGGGCGTTCGATGATCGCCGCTGTCGGCGCCACGTTGGTCGCACCGGTGGCGGGCCATCCCATGTAGACGCACAGCAACACGACCGATAGGGCCGCGAGGGCGAAGACCAGCCTTCGGCGGGGTGTGCGTCTTGCAGGGCGCTTGAGGCCGCGCTGGTACTCACGCCAACTGGGGCGCTGGGGCTGTCGTTTCAGATCGTTCATGCCTTTTCTCGTATCATCGTTACGGGTATTGGCCAGTGGTCTTCTGTTTGATCCGCCAATGCCATGACACCCATCGCCGGCCGAATCTCTATCGAATCGGCGTCCCCGGCGGCATTTCCTGGTCTGCACCGAGGGCCGCCAACGCCTTGTCGGTACTGGCAGCAAGAAGCATGCCCTGGGAGAGCACGCCCATCAGTTTGGCCGGTTTCAGGTTGGCCACCAGGATCACTTGTTTGCCGATCAGTTCATCCGGTTGATAGGTACCGGCAATGCCGGCCACCACCGTTCGCGGTTCCGGTTCTCCCATATCCACTTCGAGTTTCAAAAGCTTTTTGGCACGTGGTATCGCTTCCGCGCGAACCACCTTGGCCACGCGAAGGTCGATACGTGCAAACTCTTCGTATGTAATTTCCGGTTTCAATTCGGGCTGCAAGATTTTAATCTCCGATGGCAGATCGTTTGGGGGTTGCTCTTTTTTGATGTCGATCCGCGGGAAAAGCGTCGTGGATTTGGGGAGTTGTGTTCCGGGCGAGAGCAGTTTCCAGGTCGCCACGCGTGCCATTTTATAAAAGCTGTCGCCGGCATCGAGGCCTAAATGTTTTTGCATGGTAGCGGCCGTTTCGGGCATGATCGGGTAGATCAGTCCGGAAATGACGCGCAGGCCTTCCAGGAGGTTGTAGATCACCGCCTGCAACTGCGGTGCACAGCTTTTGCTCTTGGCCAGCTCCCATGGCGCGGTCACGTCGATGATCTTGTTCATTCGATTGATGAATTCCCAGACTGCGGTCAGCGCCTTGTGAAATGCGAAAGTCTCCATTTCCGTCTGGTAGATGTCGATCGTGCGGCCCACGCGATCTTCCATATCGAGAGCCAGTTCTTGTTCGACGGCCGGATCGGAAGCGGGAACCACGCCTTTGAAGTATTTGTGCGCCATGGTGACCACGCGCGAAAAAAGATTGCCCAGATCGTTGGCCAGGTCAGAATTGATGCGAGTGACCAGGGCTTCTTCGTTGAAGTTGGCGTCGAGACCGAAGTTCATCTCTCGCATCAAAAAGAAACGGAAGGCGTCCAATCCGTAAATATTCTTCAGTTGCAGCGGTTCGACGACATTGCCCAGGCTTTTGGACATCTTGCTCTGGTCCACGTTCCAGTAGCCATGTACATTGAGATGTTGGTACACCGGCAATCCGGCCGCTTTGAGCATGATGGGCCAATAGATGCCGTGGGGTTTGAGAATGTCCTTGGCAACGATGTGCTGGGCCACGGGCCAGAATTTTTTGAATCGGGGGTCATCGGGATAGCCGATGGCAGAAATATAGTTGAGCAGTGCGTCGAACCACACATAGGTGACATAATCGTTGTCGAAGGGCAGGGTGATGCCCCATTTGATGCGCGATTTGGGCCTTGAGATGCACAAATCATCCAACGGTTCGCGTAGGAAGGCCAGCACCTCGTTTTTGTACCGCTCAGGCCGGATCATGTCGGGATGTTCGTGAATATAGTCGATGAGCCATTGCTGATAGCGGCTCATCTTGAAAAAATAGTTGGACTCCTTGATCGTCTCCGGCTCGGTTTCATGGTCCGGACATTTGCCGTTCACCAGCTCGCGATCGGTATAGAAACGTTCGCAGCCGAAACAGTACTTGCCCTCGTATTCGCTGAAATAGATATCGCCCTGGTCATAAATCTTTTGCAGCACGCGCTCGACGACTGCCATGTGGGACTTGTCGGTGGTGCGGATGAAATAATCGTTGGCGACGTTGAGCTGGGGCCACAATTCACGAAAAAGCCCGCTGATTTTGTCCACGTAGAGCCTGGGGGTCGTATTCTCCTTCCTGGCGGCGCGCATGATCTTGTCGCCGTGTTCATCCGTGCCGGTGAGAAAGAAGGTCTCGTCGGTGATCATGGTGTGATAGCGATTGATCACATCGGCGCATATCGTCGTATAAGCGTGGCCCAGGTGGGGCCGTGCATTGACGTAATAGATAGGGGTGGTGATAAAAAACGGTTTGGCCATGCCATGCTCCTAACGCGCAACGTCCAAGGCGTGTGAAATCTCGCCCATGGCGTTTTTCAGCTTCTATTTGATGATCTCATCCAATCCTATTTCGACCTCTCCGTCGTCCACGCGCAAGGCGATGCGCTCTTTAAAATAGTTGAGGCGCACGACCTTGCCCGTGTAATCCTTGGTCTTGACGGTCTTGCCCAGACCCGGAAATTTGCTTTTGAGTTCTTTATAGACCTCGTTTTCAAACGTCAGGCAGCACATCAACCGACCGCACTGGCCGGAGATTTTCGTGGGATTCAACGAGAGTCCCTGCTCCTTGGCCATCCGGATCGAGACCGGATCGAATTTTTCCATGAATAAGGAACAACAGAATTCACGGCCGCATCGTCCGAGGCCGCCACACATTTTGGCCTGATTGCGGATGCCCACCTGGCGCATCTCGATACGCACATGAAATTCTTTGACCAACAATTTGACCAGCTGGCGGAAATCCACCCGGCCGTCGGCGGTGAAGAAAAAGGTGAGCCGGCTGGCATCAAAAGTGGCTTCGACCGCAAAAAGGCTCATTTTCAGCCCGAGTTCCTTGATGCTTTCAATGCAGAAGGCGTGGGCCTGCTTTTCCAGTTCAGCGTTTTTTTCGCGCTGCTCGAAATCCGCTTCGGTGGCCTTGCGGTGGATTTTTTTGAGCTGCTTTTCCTGGCCTTCCACCGTTTGCTCATCGTCCACCGGAACCGGAATCTTGGCGACAGTTCCAAAACCCAGTCCCTTCTCGGTTTCCACGATGACCGGATCGCCCATTTGCAGCACGAACGCGCCGGCATCAAAATCGTAGATTTTTCCGCCGGATTTGAATCGTATCCCGATTGTTTTTCCCATATTCAAACCACCCAACGCTTGTTAAGCGGCCCGCAGGCACGCCATGCGAAGGGCCATGTTATCTAACGTTAATCTTAAGTTTGCATTACCCGCAATATCTTTTTGTGCTTTTTCAAGCGCTTCCCAAATCACCGTCAGTTGCCGATCGCTCAGCTGTGCACGGACATGCGCCAGCATCTCTTTTCGGTCGGCATTGACGATATGCGTTGCTTTGAAAGGCCAAACGCTGAGGTCACGCACCCAGCTCTTCAGGATCTCCAGGTCATCGTCGATTTGGGCCTTGTTTTTCGCCAATTCAGCCGCGAAGGCCAAGGCCAGGGTTGACGCCAACGTCCTGTGGGGATCGATTCGATCCAGGCCGGAGGCGCGGACCAGCCAATCCCGGCGCTGGTGCCATTTTCCCGCCGCCAACTGCAACGCCTTGGTGTAGCTGCCGCCGGCCGCTTTGGCAAGGGTTTTTGAAAGAATGTGATCCAAGCCCTGTATTTCAACAAGCAAGCCGGCAATATCCTCGGTCGCCAGGGGATTGAAGGGAATGTGGCGGCATCGCGATACAATGGTCGTCAGCAGGCCGGATCGTTGGGGGGCGGTGAGCACCAGGATCGTGCCTTGCGGCGGCTCTTCCAGGACCTTTAACAGCGCGTTGCCGGCTTCCGGGTTCAGCTGGTGGGCATCATCGATAATGACGACCCGATGGGTGGCGCTGAACGGTTTCATCGCCAGGCTGGCCAGTAGCTCCCTGACCTGATCGATCCTCAATATGCCCTTGCGGGGCGAGATTTCAATGATATCCGGATGCTTGCCCGCCTCGATCTGCCGGCACAGCGGGCACCGGCGGCAGGGCTGGTCGAAGGCGACGGGTGGGCCTTCATCCACACTTTTGGTCCCCTCGCGGCAATTCAACGCCATGGCCATGACCCGGGCCGTGGTGCGCTTGCCGATGCCCTCGATGCCGGTGAACAGCATGGCATGGGGCACTGCCGCCCGACGTAAGAAACGCTGTAGAATCCCGATGGGAAATGTCTGCCCGACAATGGGCTCGAACCCGGAAACGGCCGTTTTGGGTAACATCTGAAACGTTATCCCGCACCTTTCAGCGGCGTGCGCTGCGAGGGGTTTTGAATATCGAATGAAAAAGCGTGGATGCCGTCTCTATGAGGCATCGACGCGGTCTTTCAATTCTTTTCCGGACTTGAAAAAGGGCAGCTTTTTGGGCTGGATCGTCACCTTCTCGCCGGTCTTGGGGTTTCTGCCGGTGTAACTTTTGTAATTTTTTACATAAAAGCTGCACAGGCCTCGTATTTCGACCCTTTTGCCCTGCGCCATGGCGTCGGTCATGCTGTCGAAGAAAATCTGAACCACCCTGGCAGCTTCGGTCTTGGAAATTCCGACCTCGTTTTTCAGCGCAGAGATAAGCTCTAATTTATTCATGGGGCCTCCTTCCGCATTTGGCGATGCGAACTTTTCATGGCATTCTATAAAACGGAACTTTATAAAAAGTCAAGGAGTTATACTAACACCAAACAATTCAAACTGAATGCAATTCATTAAAGCCGGCGTCGGCCACCTGCCCGACCTACGCCTACTGCACGCGCTGCGATTCGAAATTTTATTAAAAGAACTCCTGAAAAAAAACCTGTCAAGGTGAATCACATTCAGTCAGAATTGCGGACTAACACCGGGTGCGGTTTCGCGGCGAGATACTATTTCAGGACTTCGGGAACCGGCTCCACATCCTCGGCATCCACCTCCACCGAGGCGAACTGCCCCAGGGCTTCGATAAACACGACCACCCGGTCCACGCCCTTGTAGTGGTCGAAAATGCCCACGACACCGGTGAACGGGCCGTTGATCACCACGACCCGGTCGCCCCGGGTAAAGCTGTTGCCCGTTGTGATGGCGCGCTCGGTGGCCACCATGATGCGCAGGGAAGCGATGGTCTCGTCAGGCACCGAGATCGGTCCGGTTTTATCGCCGATGAGTTTCACCGCGCCGACGGTCTTGACGATATCCAGGTGATGGTGAGGATGAAGATCGCTGTGGACGAAAACATATCCGGGGAAGAGCGGCACCCGGATCATCTTTTTGCGATCCTTGCGGCGGCTGGGCACCGTGATTCTCGGCAGAAAAACTTCTATGGTCTTTTTCTGCAATCCTTCGTTGACGACGTTTTCAAATCGGCTTTTGGTATGCAACACATACCAGGCCGGGATCAATTTATCGGAAGGCATTGATAGTTACCGTTTTCTATCCAAAGTGAGTCACTCAAGCGGATGTTAAGGACGGGCATAAAGCTCGCCCCTGCGAGATACGGATGGCCATCCAGGCCGTTGCCACGACCGGGTGCCGCCGTGGGATCGCGTGACCCCCATAAAACTGAAAAACCATTAAAGTCAATCCATTTCGACGGATTGGATATCGGCCCCGCTATTGGCCGCCAAAGGTGCCCAGGCCCAGCAGGTGAACCATGAAAGAGATGCTGCCGTTGTTGGTTCCGTCCTCTTCTTCCTCGACACTGTAATCCACCGACACCCCCCAGCACTGGGACATGTAGGTAATCCCACCGCCAGCCTCGATCATTCTTTCTTTTTCGAAGTTGTATTCGTATTTGCCCCTCAATTGCCAACTGGGGGTGACCACCAGCGTTCCGGTCAAATCCATGCTTTTGACGCCGACCACAGCCTCGGTGCCCAGCTCCGGATCTGCGGCCTCTTCGCGTGTGAAACGGTATGTTAAACGGATGCGATCGCCGCGGCCGTCCCATAGGTTCAAGCTCGCATTGAAACCGTAAAAGCGGCTGTCATAGGGACGCCACAAGGCATCGGAATCCAGGGAGACGTAGTTCCCCGGTGTGAGGTCGACCTCGGCCAGAATGTCTGAAAACGGTCTGCGCAATCCCTCCCGCTGCCGATCGATGTCGAAGCTTTGCTCCAATTTGAACCGCAGGAAATGAATATAGTCGTTTTCCGCCGCCAGAGGGTCAGCCGGTCCTGCTTTGAGTTTGCGCGCCACCAGGGTTTGGGTCAGGCCGTAGGTGAGCCGGTTCCGGGCCTCGATCCGATCCAGGCTGTCGAATTCGGGGTAACGCGCCTGGTCCTTTTCCGGTATGTACTCGTAGACCACCTGGGGTTTGATGCCATGTCTGATACCATTCCACCCGTCCGAAGTCAGCTCGTAGACGCGATAGATATCGGTGCTCGTATCGAGCTTCAGGTCGTAGATCGCTCTGTAGAAATCCTGATCGTCATCGCTCCTGGTATCCAGTGCCCTGTCCACCTGCCAGGCCGTCTGACGCAGGCCGGCGGATGGTTCGACATTGACGGCCTCCAGGAGTCGCATGGGATAGTAGACACGCGGATACACATCGGCGCGATGGCCGCGCAAACCCTCCTGGCGGTAAAAGTAGGTGTAGTGGGAAAGCAGATCGAAATAGACCGGCAGATCGTAGATCTTTTTCTTGGTGCCGTCCAGGGAGATCTGGGGGAGGGTCTGCAGCGTGTCATCATCGTCGTCAAGGCGCCTTTTGATCACGTCGTCGTACCAGCGCGCATCCATGTTGAGGCTGTAGCCGGTCCAGGTGCGGTTGACGTTGAGCTGGTTGGTGCGGACTGTTTCGTTGTAGTCGTCGATGTCGCGGTTGAAATGGTCGAGGAAGTAGTCGCGCGTCTTTTCAAAGCCGCCAAAGTCGCCTTTGAACTCTTTCAAATAGTCCTGGTCGCTGACCACGTCCAGGTCGAGCTTGGCCGTCATGCCCAGGGGCAGATTTTGATCCACCTTGGCCCGAAACCAGTAGCGGTCGGAGTTGGGCCTGGGGTAGAGATCATCGGTGTAGCCCCACTCGTCGCTGTTTTCCTCCTGACCGTCGTCGATTTTTCTATCCTCAAAACCATCCGCCATGAAGGTCCCCTTGGCCCGTTCGGCGGCGGCATAACGGAATTCGGCGCCCAGACGCGTGCCGCGCTTGGACATGTAGTCGGCAAAAAAAGTGGCGTCCATGCTGTCGTTGATGGCCCAGAAAAAGGGCTGTAGGTAGGCTTCGCCTTTGCGGTCCGACAGGCCGAATTCGGGGGCCAGCAGGCCCGTTTGACGCTTGAGTTTGACCGGGAAAAAGAGATAGGGGCTGTAAAGCAGAGGCATTTTGCGCGCCCAGAACGCGGTGTGTTTGGCAAACCCGTAGCCTTCGATGGTCACTTCGAGGTCTTTGGCAGTGATCTGCCAATCGGGGTGGTCGCCGTCACAGGTGGTCGCATGGGCGTCCAGGATGTGGTAGGTATCCGGACCGGTTTTTTGAATTTCACGACCCTTCAGGTAGAGGTGGCTTTCGGAGAAAAAGAGCGCCCCCTCCTCGATCGAACCGGTCTCTTTGTCCATATCCAGCCGCATCTTGCGGCCGGTGAGCACATCGTTTCCGGATATCAGGCGCACATTGCCCTCGGCCCAGGCCTCTCTGCGGGTCTGGTTCAGACGGACCATGTCCGCGGTCAACGTACGTCCCTCACTGGACACGCTGACATTGCCCGTAGCCAGGTATTCATCGCCGGCCCGATCATAATGGATGGTGTCGGCGCTGACGTGCCAGGTTGCCGGGTCTCCGAGGTCATGCGGTTCGTCCTCGTCGGCATGCAGGCCGGCGGGCAAAGCCATCAGAAGGATCCATGCAGTGAGTATGAGGAAAGCGCCGAGTCTATCCATCGGGAACGGTTGAAATCTCCTTGCCTGCAATTAAATTTTTAAATATAGAGCGAGAAATATTGAAAAATCAATATCTACGTGACGATGGTGGCGGAAATTGAACCCTATGATGATCTTACTCACCAATGACGACGGCATTCAGGCGCCGGGGTTGTGGGCGCTCTACCGCCTCCTGTCGCCCGAGCATCGCGTGGTGGTGGTGGCGCCGGAACGCGAAAGGAGTGCCGTCAGCCATGCCATCACCCTGCACAAACCCCTGCGGGCCAGCAAGATTGTGGTCAACGGCGGTTACGAAGGTTGGGCCATCAATGGTACCCCGGTGGACTGTATCAAGCTGTCCATGGTCGAACTGCTCGAAACCCCGCCCGACCTGGTGATCTCGGGGATCAATCCGGGGGCCAACGTGGGTGTCAATCTCAACTATTCGGGTACCGTGGCAGCCGCCAGGGAAGCCGCGCTTTACGGGGTGACAGCCATTGCCATATCGACCCAGGGGCAGCAGCACCCCCTCTACGAGGAGGCCGCTCGTCTCGTTGCCCGATTGATTCCCCAGCTACGGGCCAAAGGGCTGCCGGGCGGTGTTTTTCTGAATGTGAACATGCCCAACGTAACCCTCGACCAGGCGGCCGGCGTCTGTTTCAGCCGGCAGGGATGCGACCTGTATGACGAATATTTCGAGAAGCGGCACGATCCCCGCGACCGTCTCTATTACTGGCAGGGATACGAAGGGCAGCCCGTCTATACCCATCAGGATGCGGACGGCGCCATGCTTGAAAAGGGATACATCACCATCACACCGGTGCGCTGCGACATGACCGATTATGATGTCCTGGAGAAGTTGCGAGGATGGCAGGTGAACGGTGGATAACCGTCTCGGGGGATGGCCATGACAGCTAAACAGATTTATGTGACCGATATCGTTGCCGGCGAAACCTTCGAGGATATATTTGTGCTGGCCGAAAAGAGTATGGCCCACAAACGGGACGGCAATCCCTTTCTGAACGTCACCCTCGCCGATCGGAGCGGCCAGGTCCGGGGCGTGGTCTGGGACGATGTGGCCACGGCCGCTTCAGCGGCAACGGCCGGGGATTACGTTTTCGTAAAGGCGTCGGCCAGCGAGTACCGAGGCACCTTGCAGCTGGTGGTGAAATCCATGGCCGCTGTACCTCCCGAAACGGTGTCGCCGGCCGATTTTCTGCCGGCAACCAAACGCGACGTGGCCCAGATGGCGGCCCGGCTCAAGGCCCTGACCGATACGATTCGCTCACCTGAACTCAAGGCATTGATGGACGCTTTCTGGAACGATGCCGAGTTTGTCGAGCTGTTCAAACGTGCACCGGCGGCCAAGCAGATGCATCATGCTTATGTCGGTGGGTTGCTCGAACACACCCTCTCCATGTCCCTGTTGGCCGACAAGGTGGCTGGCCATTACAGCGGCGTGGATCGGGATTTACTGCTGGTCGGCGCCATCTTGCACGACATCGGCAAAGTCCGGGAACTCTCGTTCAGCCATCGTATCGATTACACCGACGAAGGGCGCCTGCTCAGCCACATTGTCATCGGTGTACAGATGGTGACCGAAAAAATAGAATCCATTCCCAATTTCCCTGCCGGGCTGGCCACCATGGTCAGGCACCTGATCGTCAGCCATCACGGGGCGCGAGAATTCGGCTCGCCCGAACCCCCCAAGACCATCGAGGCGGTGTTGCTCAACTACGTCGACGAAATCGATTCGCGGGTCAATGCGATTCGTGAATTCATGGCCGCCGAAGCACCGGGGGAGAACTGGACCGCCTATCATCGGTTATTGGAGCGGCATTTTTACATTGGGGAAAATTCGAAATCTTAGGGCGGGGTCAAGGCGTTTATGTTCATTACCCTCGAAGGGATCGAAGGTTCGGGCAAGAGCACGCAACTGGAAAACATCGTTGCATTTTTAAGGACCAGGGGCTATGAGTGCGTCACCTCCCGGGAGCCGGGGGGCACCCCTGTCGGCGCACAGATCCGCAAGGTTTTGCTCGATCCGTCCAATGACGGCCTGGATGCCACGGCGGAGTTGCTGCTTTATAATGCCGATCGGGTGCAACACATTCGTAGCGTCATAAATCCCCATCTGGCGGCCGGCCGGGTCGTGGTCTGCGACCGGTTTTTCGATGCCACGATGGTCTACCAGGGGTATGCGCGAGGTTTGGACAAGGCGATGATTCGAGCCCTGCACAGATTGGTGTGTGATGATCTGCAGCCCGATCTGACCCTCTTGTTCGATCTCGATCCCCATATTGGGCTCGGCCGCGCCTGGCGAGAGATCGACACTGGCGGGCGTACCCCGGCGGAGAGTCGTTTCGAGCAGGAAAAGCTGGCTTTCCACCAGGCCGTTCGCGACGGGTACCTCGATATGGCCCGGCTTGAGCCCCATCGGTTTCGGATCATCCCGGCCGATCAAGATCCGCAAGCGGTTGCGCGCTGCGTCGAAGCGCAATTGGCACCTGTTTTTCCGGAAATATCCTGATGCCCTGGATCCATAAGACCATTCGACACGACGCGGGAAGCGCAAGAGTACCTTGGACGCCATGAAATCTTCAACTATCCTCGATTTGATCGGCAACACCCCCCTGGTCGAGATCCGACGGATCAATCCCAATCCCCAGGTCCCGATCCTGGCCAAGCTGGAATATTTGAATCCGGGCGGTTCCATCAAGGATCGGGCCGCGATGTTCATGATCGAAGCGGCCGAACGGTCCGGTGAGCTGACCCCCAATAAGACCGTCGTGGAGGCGACCAGCGGTAATACCGGTATCGGTCTGGCCCTGGTGTGCGCCATCAAAGGATACCGTCTGCTGCTCACCATGTCTGAAAATGCCAGCGTGGAGCGCCAGAAGATCCTTCGCGCACGGGGCGCGGAGATTCGCCTGACGCCGGGCCATCTCGGCACGGACGGTGCCATCGAGGAGGCTTACCGGCTGGCCCGCGAACACCCGGATCAATACTATATCACCGATCAATACAACAACGAGGCCAACTGGCAGGCCCATTACCATGGCACGGCCAATGAAATCTGGGAACAGACCGGCGGCCGGGTCACCGCCATCGTGGCCACCCTGGGCACATCGGGCACCCTGATGGGACTGTCGCGGCGATTGAAAGAGTTGAACCCGGGCATTCGCATCGTCGGCGTGGAGCCCTATCTCGGCCATAAAATTCAGGGTCTCAAGAACCTAAAGGAGTCCTACCAGCCTGAAATTTTTGAGAAGGAGCGTCTGGACGTCAAGGTCAACATCGAGGATGAGGAGGCCTTTGAAATGGCCCGCCGCCTGGCCCGCGAGGAGGGATTGTTCGTGGGCATGAGCAGCGGTGCTGCCATGGCCGTGGCGGTGCGCCAGGCCGCCGAGATGGCATCGGGCATGATCGTCGTGATCCTGCCCGACAGCGGGGAGCGCTATCTCTCCACTTCCCTTTTCACCGAACGTGAGAAGGTCGGCCTGAATCTGTTCAATACCCGCACGCGCACCAAGGAAATCTTCGCCCCCCAGCGCTTGGACCGGGTAACGATCTACACCACCGGTCCGACGGCCCACGCGCCGACCCAGGTGGCCGATGCCCGCCGGTTCGTCTTCGCCGATCTGGTCGATCGCTATCTGGCCTATCGCGGTTATTCGGTCTTGCATGTCACCAATATTACGGACCTGGACGAGAAGACGTTTCATGGAGCGGCCAATGCCGGTATGTCGCCCGCCGACTTCGCCGACGGGAATATCGCCGCTTTCGAGCAGGACAGGGATGCTCTGGGCATCCGCAAGGTCGAGCACTACCCGCGCTCCAGCGATCATACCGACGACATGGTCCAGGTGGTGCAGCAACTGGTGAACAAGGGGTTCGCCTACGAGAAGCTGCGCTCGCTCTATTTCGATATTTCCCGCTTCGAGGATTACGGGCAGCTTTCCGGCATCGACCTGAACAAGATCCGGCTGGGGGCCACCGTCGATCTGGAAGATTACGAAAAAGACAACCCCCGGGATTTCACCCTGCTCAAGCGGGTTCGCCTGTCGGAGCTGAAAAAGGGACTTTACACCAAGACGCCATGGGGCAATGTGCAGCCTTCGTGGCCGCTGCAATGTGCGACCCTGGCCATGAAATACCTGGGTGAAACCTGCGATATTCATATCGCCGGACGCGAGCTGCTTTTCCCCTTGCACGAAAACGAGATCGCCATCGCCGGCGCTCTCAATAAAAAGCCGCTGGCCCGCTTCTGGCTGCATTGCGACCGGGTGTTGGTCGACGGCAAAAAGGTCGATGAAAAAGGGGGGGGCTTGACGGTCCGTGATCTGTTGTCACAGGGTTGGACCGGCCGGGAAATCCGCTTCTGGCTCCTGTCCACCCATTACCACAAACCGGTCGTTTTTTCCCAGGAGCGTTTACAGTATACCCGCCGGGCATTGCAACGCCTGGATGGCTGCCTGACCGCCCTGCAGCAGATCGAACGCGGCGAGACGTTCAAGGAACTGGATCAATTGCTGTATGATCTGAAAAGCGGATTCAACACCGCCATGGACGACAATCTGAACATTTCGGCGGCCCTGGCCTCGATTTTCAAGGTGGTCAAACAGCTCAATCGTCTCGCGGCCGCGCGCTCCATTGACCCGGACCAGGTGCCGGCGGTGGTTTCCGCCTTTCGGAGCATCGATGCCGTGTTAGGCGTTTTCTGCTTTGAGCAATCTTGCGAGGACCCCCGTATCCAGGGGTTGATCGACCAACGGGCGGCCGCGCGGAAAGCGCGGGACTGGCCGCTGGCCGATCGGCTTCGGCAGGAGCTGGAGGTGTTGGGTGTGACCATAAGAGACGAAAAGTTATCATAGTGCCCATCCACAAATGGCCAATTGGCCCGATATCGGCGTTGCACGAAAAATTTAATCCTCGGAATACCCGTCATATGCCTGCGGTTAAATTTTTCGTGCACCTTGATCTCGACCCAATTTGCCTATTTGTGGACAGACACCATCCTCATCACCATAACGAGACCTGACATGATGTTTTATTTTCCGTTTACTTTTTTGCCCGAGTTTTTGATCAAACCGATGACCACAATCCTGGGCGTGGTCAACCTTCTGGCGCCGCTTCCCAAACAGATGCCGCCAGCCATGAGCGAGCAGGTGGCGGCGGGAACCGTGCAATTGTGCACGCCGGAGGGTGTCGATGCGGCTCGCATCGAGCAGGCTTTGAAGCAGTTTGCGGCATGGGCGGCGTTCCAGGGCGGCAAGCCCGGGGAACTTAAGCGTTTTCTCCAATCCGCCCATGGCTTGGGCACGTGGCACCAAGGGCCCCCGACGGCCCAAATACGTGCCCAACTGCGCCGCCATGCCGACACCCCCACATCATCTTCTCCAATCGATTCCTTTTTCAATGCAGGCGTTTTTCTGGCACTGGCCCACGATTACGATGAGCAGCAGGAAGCCCTGGTTCGGGATCTGGGATCGGTGCACACCCTCGAGAGGCGCTTCGGAGAGATCCTGGGTGGGGCGAGCGACCGCGACATCGCTCTGGGCCCGAACTTGAAATTCGACGCGGCAGACCGCGACATGGACCCCGGCGCCTTCATGACGGCTCAGCGGATGCAGGCATGGGCGGAACTGGCTATCACCTGCGGTGTGCCGGCCACTCTTTTGGTCACCACCAGTCGGGCCGTGTGGGAGCTGTTTCGTGACGATTTTCCGGAATCGACCCATCTGTTTGAAGCGAAACTGGATTTGACAGCGGGTCCCGATGCAGGTGGGCCGACTTCTTTCGAGGCATGGCGCAGCGCTTTCAGCGCCCTTGCCCGGGCCGACGATCCGTATGGGGTATCTTTGGATCACCTCGCCTCAGTGCAGAACGATCAGGGGGACGATGCGAGGTTCGATCTGTGTGTCCTTGCGGGGGTACCGCCCCATGACATGTTGGCGCGCTATACCAACCGGGCCTGCGCATCGCAGGAGGAGCCGACGGATCGCCCGATAAGAAATACATTGGTCGCCCATCTGGATGTCTCCAGGTTGTCGCTGGGATATATGTAAGGTTCCGGATTTAAATTAAAACATTATTATGGCGGACGGCCTCCAAAAAACGCGTGAACAATGCTTGACTGGCCCCACTAATTGGTATAAGCGGTTTCCTCGGTGTTGCTTTAAAGGTTGATTTGTTCAACTCAGAGCCAATTCTATATGAAAGGAGAGGTATCAAAATGGCTTTCAATCCCGTTGTGGACGAAGAAAAATGCGTAGGCTGCGAAGAGTGTGTGGATGTTTGCCCGGTGGAAGTTTTTGAGATGGTAGATGGTAAATCCAAACCGGTAAACGCCGAGGAGTGTCTTGGCTGTGAAAGTTGCGTCGAAGTTTGCGAAGCAGGCGCGATCACCGTCGAAGAGATCTAATCGGTACTTTTATACTTTGCCCCGGCACCTCCAGACAGAGGGCCGGGGCAATCGTATTTCACCTCCTGCCTCATAATTTTTTCAACCCCACCCTCATTCAGTGCAACCTATTGTTGTTGTTTGTCTTTTGATTTCATATCGGTTGCCTATTGTTCTGATTTATGCTAGTGAGAACATGCTATGAAACAATACGTGATAGACGAACTTCGTCCTGAGGACTACGATCGGCTCAAACGCTATCTCGACGATCGTTACGCGGTATCGAATTTTGATGGTCTCTACTGGGTCATGCTGAGCGACGAACTGCTGGATGAACGGCAAAAAGCCCATAAAGCGTGCCATCCCCACTATTTCGCGCTCGAACTGTTGCCCGATCGGTTGTCCTGCGAGCTGTTGGTTCGCACCCGGGAGCGAATCCGATGCGACTGCATCCAGTATGCCACCGAAGCGCAACGCAATTGGCTCATTCAGTTCATCGATGCGGTGTTGGAAGAGTTGGCCATCATGGTTTAACTTTGCTGTAAACGGGATACTGACGATGGCCCACGGTTCAATCCCGCCGTGCATCGCCGTATCAACATCCGGCCGCCCCTGTTGTGAGCGAGAACATCGAATACAAATGCAATGACCGATAAGAGCAACCCCATCATAGGCAGTCGCGTGATCGCTTTTTTCCATACCTTGGCCATTTATTTGTGGGTCATCATTGCTACGCTGATCGTCGGCTTGACCGTCATTCTCGTCTCGTTCATACCCAACAGCGAGAATTTCATTCATTCCCTTGCCCGGGCATGGGGCCGATCGATCATATGGGTCAGCCGCATCAAGGTCCAGGTTTTCGGAAGCGCCCATCTCCCCACAAAAGGGGCGGTCATCTACATGTCCAATCATCAGAGTAACTTCGATATTCCGGTGTTTTACAGTGCGCTGCCGGTTCAATTCCGCTGGCTGGCCAAGGCCGAGTTGTTCAAGATTCCCATTTTCGGACGGGCCATGAGCGGTGCCGGCTATATCAGCATCGACCGTTCCGATCCACGATCCGCCTTGCGCAGCCTGAAAAATGCGGCGGCCAAGATTCGCAACGGCACTTCTGTCTTGATTTTTCCCGAAGGCACCCGCAGCAGGGAAGGCAACCTGTTGCCTTTCAAAACGGGGGGCTTCACCCTGGCCATCGACGCCGGGGTGCCGATCATTCCCCTGGCGATTCAAGGGACCCGGCAGGTCATGGCAAAGGGTGACAAACTCATCCATTTCGGCAAAGTCCGCATCAGGTTGATGCCGCCGGTGGAAACCGCCGGCCACACCCGCAAAAACAAGAAGGCGCTCATGGATCAGGTGTACGCCTCCATCACAGCGGCCATGGATGCCGATCACGGCGGGAGGGTGCATGATTAGACTTGTTCCCCTGGGAGGCCTGGGCGAGATCGGTCTTAACATGATGGCCGTCGAGTGCCAGGGCACCATGTTCGTCATTGACGTGGGGTTGATGTTCCCCGAAGATTACATGTTGGGGGTCGATTATGTGATTCCCGATATGAGCTATGTCAAACAGAACGTGAAAAAGATGGCGGGCGTGGTGCTTACCCACGCCCACGAAGACCACATCGGTGCGTTGCCCTATCTACTCAAGGATATGAGCACAAGGGTGTTCGGCACGCCGTTTACGCTGGGGCTGGCACGCCATAAGCTGGAAGAGCATGACTTGTTGTCCCATGCCGAACTGCACGTGATTCATCCCCGTGAAACCCTCAAGATCGGCCCGTTTGCCTTGGAGTTTATCCGTGTCAACCACAGTGTCGTGGATGGCGTCGGCATCGCCATTCGAACGCCCTATGGCACGATCGTTCACACCGGGGACTTTAAATTCAGCCACACCTGTGTCGACAACATGGAGACTGATGTGAGCGAGTTCGCCCGTTGCGGCGAAGAAGGGGTTCTGGCGCTGCTTTCCGATTCGACCAACGTGGAGAAGAGCGGCTACACGGTGTCGGATTGTGAAATCGGTGACTCCCTGGCCAGAATCTGTCAAAGATGCACCGGCCGGATCATCATCGCCCTCTTTGCTTCCAATATCGGACGTATTCAACAGATCGTGGAGATCGCCAGACAGAAAAACCGTAAGATCCTTTTCAACGGCCGCAGCATCGAGGTGTCGGTCCATATCGCCCGCGAACTCGGATACCTGAACATTCCCAAGGGGATGGAGATCGACATCGATCAACTCAACCAATTCCCCGACGACGAGACGGTGGTCGTCACGACCGGCAGCCAGGGAGAGCCCATGTCCGCCCTGGCCCGCATGGCCGCGGGAAGCCACCGCCAAATCAGGATAAAACCCGACGACACGGTGATCCTCTCCTCCAAGTTCATTCCCGGCAACGAAAAGGCCATCACCAATATCATCAACGAACTCTTCCGCTGTGGGGCCAACGTCATCTATGAGAAGATCGCCCATGTGCATGTGTCCGGCCACGCGTTCCAGGAGGAGCTGAAAATGATGTTGCGCCTGACCCGTCCCCGATATTTTATTCCCATCCACGGGGAGTTTCGTCATCTGGTGCAGCATGCCCGCCTCGCCGAGGAGCAGGGCGTGGCCAGGGAGAACATCCTGCTGGCCCAAAACGGGCAGGCCATTATCTTCGATGCCAGCGGAGGAAGGCTGGCGGACCAGGTGGTTACCGGGCGATTGCTGATCGATGGAAAAGGCATCGGCGATGTGGGGCGCAGTGTGCTCAAGGAGCGGCGCATGCTCTCCGAAGAGGGCATGGTGGTGGTCAATATGGCCTTTGACGAGGAGACTGGTGTTATTATTTATGGCCCGGATGTGGTATCCAAAGGATTCGTTTTCGAAACCGAGACCGGCCATCTGCTCGACGATGCGCAGTGCGTCATCCTGGAGATTGTCGAGGATGTGCCGCCGGAAGTGCCCAACCGGGTCGAGATCATTCGCAACAGGCTTCAAGCCGCCCTTCGCCAATATTTCTTCTTTACCATCGGAAGAAGGCCGGTGATCATGCCGTTTATTATTCAAGTGTAAAGTTTTAAGTGTAAAGTGTTAAGTGAAGGTATTCTTTCTATTGAAAGCAAAGTCTAAAGATTAAAGTGTAAAGGGTTAAGTGTTGAGAGTCTGGTAAAAAGTCCGGAATTCGCTTTTCCCGTCATCCCGGCGAAATCCGGGATCCAGTATTTTTCAATATGTTCTGGATGCCGGCGTTCTCCGGCATGACGCCTCTGCGACTTGTTACGGTTTTCTCAAGTGTTGGTATGCTGTCGATGATAGATGTCCCGTCTCATTTTCCGAAGCACCAGGCTGCCCAAAAACCAGGCCGCCCAAAAAATGGATAGACAGAATACCTTCACTTTAAACTTTAAACTTCACACTTAAGACTTTTTTTAGGTCCTATGGATTGCGTATGAGAAAGGAAATCATCGGCATCCTGCTGTTCTTCCTGGTGGTCTTCAGTCTGATCAGCCTGCTTTCCTACCACCACGAAGATCCGTCCATCCATAACACGGGCGGCGGTGCGGTGGTGCATAACCTGTTTGGTACGCTGGGGGCGCAGGTGGCCGGCCTACTGGTCGGACTGTTCGGATTGGGGGCCTTCTGGGTGCCCGTGTTGCTGCTGCTGGCCAGTATCCATTTCTTCAGTGCCCAATCTCGAAAAACCGTCGTGCATATCGTGGTCGGCGGGGTGTTGCTGCTGCTGACCACCGGATGCCTGCTGGCGTTCAAACAGAACGCGTATGAACTTTTCGACCGCCATTTTTCGGCCGGCGGCATCATCGGGCTGCCGTTGAAGGATTTTCTCGTTCACTACGCCAATCTGACCGGCGGCCTGATCATCATCGGCATCGCCTGGCTGATCGGTTTCATTCTAACGACCGGATTTTCGCTGGTGGCGTTTTACCATCGCACCTGTTCTGCAATGGCCCGGCTGTCCGGCCGAATCAAAGAGCTGCGCGTCAAACGGCAGGAGCGGCGCACCAAGGCCAAGAAGCGGGATCGGGTGCTCAAGGCCAAGGCCGACATAGCGGCATCGGACATTGAAATCAAGGCGCCCGTGATACCCAAGCCGGTCAAGAAAGTCGAGCCGCCCAAGCAGAAGATGTTCGATTTCATGCAGGAAGAGGGGGAATTCCAGCTGCCGCCCATCTCTTTGCTGGATGATCCCGAAGAGCGGCCGCACTCTGTCAACAGTGATAACCTGCGCATGCAGTCCAAACTGCTGGAGAAGAAACTGGAAGATTTCGGGGTCCACGGCCAGGTGGTGGCCGTAACGCCCGGGCCGGTGATCACCACGTTCGAGTATGCCCCGGCGCCAGGCGTCAAGATCAACAAGATCGTGAACCTTTCCGATGACCTGGCGTTGGCCTTGCGGGCGATCAGCGTGCGGATCGTGGCGCCCATCCCAGGTAAGGCGGCCATCGGCATCGAGGTACCCAATACCGACCGCGAGACAGTGCGCTTCAAGGAGATCGTGGCTTCCGAAGCCTTCGAGAAGTCCAAATCCAAGCTGACGCTCTGTCTGGGCAAGGACATCGTCGGCCATCCTGTGGCAGCCGCCATGGACAAGATGCCCCATCTGTTGATTGCAGGCGCCACCGGGGCCGGCAAGAGCGTCGCCCTCAACACCATGATCTGCAGCTTCCTCTATAAAGCCAGGCCCGACGAGGTCAAACTGATCATGGTCGACCCCAAGCGCATCGAGCTTTCGGCCTATGACGGCATCCCGCATCTCATCGTACCGGTGGTCACGGATGCCAAGAAGGCCACCAACGCACTGTTCTGGGCGGTCAAGGAGATGGAGCGGCGTTACGAATTGCTATCCGAGAAAAAGGCGCGCCATATCAGCCAGTACAATCAGAAAATCGAGAAACCGGCGGCCGGTAAAAAGGGAGATAAGGTCGAAGCGGGAGCAGAGGCGCAGCCCCAACCGCTGCCTTACATCGTGATCATCATCGACGAGTTGGCCGATCTGATGATGGTGGCCTCCCGGGATGTGGAGGTGGCCCTGACCCGCCTGGCCCAGATGGCCCGGGCCGCCGGTATTCATCTGATACTGGCCACCCAACGGCCCTCTGTGGATGTGCTCACCGGTATCATCAAGGCCAACTTTCCCACCCGGTTGACCTTTCAGGTATCGTCCAAGACCGATTCGCGCACCATCATCGACGCCAATGGTGCGGAAAACCTGCTCGGCATGGGCGACATGCTGTTCTTGCCGCCAGGCACGGGACGCCTCCAGCGGATTCACGGCGCCTACATCTCCGAGGCCGAATTGGGCCGCATCATCGAGCATGTCAAAAAACAGCAGGCGCCCGATTACGACCACGCCATCGTGGAGGCCCCCAGGGAAGAAAAAGCCGACGGCGAGGATCAGGAGTATGACGAACGCTATGACGAAGCGTTGGCCCTGGTGACCCGCACCGGCCAGGCCAGCATCTCCATGATCCAGCGCCATCTGCGTATCGGGTACAACCGTGCCGCCCGCATCGTGGAAACCATGGAACGCGAAGGGGTGGTGGGGCCGTCCGACGGGGTCAAGCAGAGAGAGGTGCTGGTTCGCAATCTCGATGACATACCTTGACGGCCATCTTGATGGGTCGACAGTCCAACCTGATTGGCATTCAGATCCTTGTCCTGCGACAACACCCAAATGCATATGGGTCCGATTGAATCAGTTTCCGTTCGATCGCTGCTCTTGATGGTCTGCGTGCATATCCTCCGGCAGGTAGATATGCACGCGGGTGCCTTGGCCAGGAGCAGAATCGACGGTGATCGATCCACCGTGATTTTGAATAATGCCGTAAGCGGCGGCCATCCCCAGTCCCCGCCCGAAGAATTTGGTCGTGAAAAAGGGTTCAAAAATGCGTTGGCGGGTCTGTTCGTCCATTCCCGCACCGTTGTCCTGGATGTCGATATGCGCGTAGCGGCCAGGCGGCAATCCGGGCGGTGCCGTTGGATCGGTGAGCGGAATGTATTGATTGCAGGTGCGAATCGTCAATTCCCCGTTTGCGTCCATGGACTCCAGGGCATTGGACAACACCGCTTCGATGACGATGCCGATCTGCGTGATGTCGCCCCTGGTCGTAAAAAGATCCGGCGCCAGGTCCAGATGCACCTTCAAAGACGGTTCGAGTTGGATGCGATCTGAGTCGAGCACCTCACGGACCAGATCATTGATCAGAAAGTTTCTGGGCAGGTATTTCCCGCCCCGGGCATAAGCCAGCAGCTGTTCGGTCAGCGTGCGCATCCGATCGGCCGATTTGAGCATCGATTCGGTGAACTTGACAGTTGCGTCTGCGTGGGGCTCCATTTCGATCAGCTTTACATTGCCGTAGATGGCCGACAGCGCATTGTTGAACTGGTGGGCGATACCGCCCGCCAGGGTGGCGATCGCCTGCATTTGCCTGGCTTGGCGTTGCCGCTCCTCGGACCGTTTGTAATTCTCCTGGGCAGTCAACAGGTCGTTTTGAACGCGAATACGAAATTTTTCGCCGATCAGGGACACGGCGGTGATCGTCAGCAGGGATATCATCGCATTGAGACGGAACATGTTAACCGCCGACGGGTCCCATGGCGGTAAATCCATACAAACAAAGGCGATGATCGCCACCACGGTGAAGGCCATGGCCGCATAGACGCCGATGCGTTTGCCGAAGAACAGGGTGATGGCCACCGGATAGCTGAAAATCCAAGGAATGAAAATGTAGACATCCTCGCTGAGGATTCCGGCCCAGAGGCTGACGGCCAGCAGCGCGAAGCCGGCGCCACCGGTGCTGCGTTTCAGGATGACCAATTTGTCCAGATCCTGAATTTTGCGCCCGATGATCAAGGATGCGGTGACATTGATGAACAAGAGCGAAAAAACAATGGCCTGGAAGAGGTTCTGACGGCATCCGTGAAAGATCGCAAAAGAGACAAAGATGATCGCGCCTAGAGATCCCACCCAGCGGTTCATCTCCTGGTGGTAGGCGATTTCGGTGAGGCGTGCTTCATCCGTGGTTCGTACGCCTTGTTCTTGCTCACTGGGTGGTCTTCTCATACCCTTTCGCCTTTGGCCGGCCTCCTGCCTTGTTTATGCTCAGTCCTCTTCGTCTTGCAAACCACAAGAAATTATGCAAATACCGGACCGGTTTCGAACTGATCCTGTTTTCAGATGAAAGTGGACCCTACCATGAATCGATTGTTGGAGCAGGTGTTTGAGCAGGCCGATCAGGTCAAAGGTTTTCTCGCCCCGGAAGAGGGGGAACGGTTGTATCGGACGGCGTCGGAGGCTTGCCGCCTGGGGCCTTGCCTGGAAATCGGCAGCTATTGCGGCAAATCGGCGCTCTATCTCGGACAGGCTTGCAAGGAGAATGGCCAGGTGCTTTTCTCCATCGATCACCATCGGGGCTCCGAGGAGCAACAACCCGGCGAGGAATATTTCGACATCGATTTGTTCGATGCAACCCATTACCGGATTGACACCTTTCCCCATTTCCTGCGAACGCTTGAACTGGCCGACCTGGAAGGCAGTGTCATTCCCATCGTGGCAACATCGGCCCTCGTTGCCCGATCCTGGGCAACCCCCCTGGCTCTGGTGTTTGTCGACGGCGGTCACGCCCTCGAGACGGTTCAAGGCGATTATGACGGGTGGGCCCGACATGTCATGCCCGGGGGCTATCTGCTCTTTCACGACATATTCCCCGATCCCGCACAGGGTGGCCAGGCACCCTACATCGTATACCAAGCGGCCATCGCATCGGGGTGGTTTCATGAGCTTCCCATGACAGGTACGCTGGGGGTGCTGCAAAGAAAATAAACCTCCTGCCAATGATCCGTGCACAATACCGGCGCCGGCAGGACAGGCCGGCAGTGGTTAACTTTTTATCGACCGATCTAGAAAAAACTTTATTGGTGGAAGGCCTTTTTGCGGAAATAGAGCACCACGCTTTTACCGACCAATGGATTCAGCCACTGTTCCAGTGTCCTGGTCAGTCGGGGCCGTTGCATGATGTCCCAGGTGAGCAGACGGTGGTAGAGCTGCACGGGCAGGCTTTGGGTATTTTCCAGACCCAGAAGGCATTTGAGCCACCAGTAGGGGCTATGGAGACCGTGGGCGAAATGGGTGCGCCAGTGGCTGGCGCCGAGAGATTCTATTTTCTCAACGAGTTGACGGGCGCGATAGATTCGCACATGCCCGCCGGGCATGTGGCGGTAGGGGCGGGATAACCACCAGCAGATGCTTTCGGGCCAGCGTCTCGGTACGCTGACCACCAGTGGATGGCCGGGTTTCAGGACCCGCATGATTTCGGTCATGGCGCGGTGATCGTCCGGTATATGTTCGAGGACCTCCGAGCAGATGACCAGATCGAATGTTTCATTTCCAAAGGGCAGACGGGTGATATCGGCGGCACTCAACAGCCACTGGCCGTTTCCATGCTCGCCCAGGTATTCGTGAAATTTTAGCCTTTCCCGGGCCGCCTGCAGATCCCCGGCATTGGCGTCGGCCCCCACTACTATGGCGCGGTCGAGGGCATAGGCGGCCGCGACGTGGCGGCCCGATCCGCAGCCGATGTCGAGGATCCGGTTACCGGCCGGTATTTTGAGGCATTGAAAGTCGACGGTAATCATGGATGGTCCGACGGTAGGCGGCGACGGTTTTCTCGGCGGCCGCCCGCCATGTGAAATGGGCCATCACCCGCTCGTAACCGGCGCGGCCCAAAGTTGTCGCAAGATCGGGTTGCTCGCAGACCTGCGCGATGGCCCTGGCCAGTGCATGGTGATTTCCCGGTGGCACCAGCAGACCGGCATCGCCCACCACTTCGGGCAGGGCACCCCCGGTGGTGCTGATCACCGGCACACCGCAGGCCATGGCTTCGCCGGCCGGCAGGCCGAACCCTTCGTAAAGGGAGGGGACCACAGCAGCCCAGGCCCGGGCGTATTGGCGGACGAACGCATCCTGATCGATGCGGCCGGTGAAATGGACGCGCTGCCTCAAATTCAGGTCGGCAATGAGCTTGTAAATGGGGCTCTTTTTCTTGGGCATGCCCACGACGACCAGTTTGAGCCGCGGCAGGGTCGGCACGAGCTCGGCCATTGACCGCAGCAGCACATGCAGCCCTTTCAAGGCGATGTCCGAGCTGTTGGTGACGATCAACCGGCAAGGTTCGCGCTCGATGCCGGGCAGCGGATAGAACCGATCCGTATCGATACCGTTGGGCACCACGCTGAAGCGCTCGCTGGGAATACGAAATTCACGGCAAATGTCATTCCGGGCATGCGACGAAACGGTAATGATGCGCTTCAGGGTCGGCGCCACCCGTTTTTGCATGCCGATGAAACTGTACCAGCGGACATGCTTGGCTTTTTTCCACAGCGCGGTTTCGGCCCGGATCGCCAGATCGCGGTCCACGGTGATGGGGTGGTGGATGGTGGCCACAGTGGGGATATGCCGTGCAAGGGCCCACACACCGTAGGAAAGGCTCTGGTTGTCGTGCAGGATGTCGTATCCGTTATGGGTTTTGAGCCGGCGATAAGCGCGCAGGCCGAAGGACAAGGGTTCGGTAAAACCCATGGTCGAAATGCCGACCCATTCAAGCATGTTGATCGGATTGCACAGTTCGCGGATCGTCGGCGTTCGGAACAGCGCCTCGGGATTGTACAGGTCCAGGCTGGGCAGGCGGTGCAGCCGGGCGCCGTTGTCCAGGTGGGGGTAAGGCTGGCCGGACAGCACGTCCACGCGGTGCCCCAACTGGCACAGGGCGTGGCTCAAATGGCGCACATAGACCCCCTGCCCCCCGCAATGGGGATTGCCACGGTAACTTAACAGGCAGATACGCAGCGGGCGGTCTTCATCGGGAATAGCGGTTCGTTGCAAAGTCAGGTCAGACAAACGAATCACCTGCAAAAGATGGATCGGATCTTTTTTCAGTCATGACACCCATATCAAACGGACTCAAATAGCCGCTGCCTGGATCAGCGTCAAGCATTTTGTTCGGCGGGCGGTGGCGCTGTGACTTGACAAGGCGGCGATAAGTGTTGTGGATGTAGGGAAACGAATCCTACGGCCAGAAGTTCTAACTGAATTTGATCCACATTGAAGGGCATACCTTACAAAAGGATTTTGATAATAATATTCGCATGGAAACGGAGATGGCAGGCGTGGGTGGAGCAGGTGGCCAGGGCCACGTGCGCCTGCGGGCTTAGTGCCGCTTGAATGCAAACGGCGGGCAAGCGGCCCAGACTGTTTGAGCGCAGCGAGTTTCTGGGCCGCCCGCCGTGCATTCTTAGCGGCACTTGACCGCTTGGCGTTTGGCATCGGCCACCTGTTCCACCCACGCCGGGTTTAAAAAAAGCATTCGGTTGGAATCGCTATGATACCGCCGATGGATTCGAAGGGGAGGGACCGTCAGGATGAACTTACCGAATCGGGTAACGATCACCGAGGTCGGGCCGCGCGACGGCCTTCAAATGGAGACCCGGATACTTTCCATCGAGCAGCGCTTCGATCTGATCGTAGGTTTGGTCGAGGCTGGGCTGCCGGCCATACAGGTGGCCTCTTTTGTCCATACTGGGCGAGTACCCCAAATGGCCGATGCCGAAGCACTCATCCAACGCCTGCCGCCGTCAAACGAGGTGCAGTTCAGCGCCTTGACGCTCAACCTGAAAGGGGTTGAAAGGGCCTGCCGCACATCCATCGCATGGATCGAAGCCTCCTTCTCGGTGAGCGAAACCCATTGTATGGAAAACAGTGGCATGACGGTCGCGCAGGCCTGCCAAGAGATCATTCGTATGATCGCTGCCGGCCAGCGGGCCGGCCGCAAGATTCGCGGCAGCCTGCAATGCGCCTTCGGATGCACCGATCCAATGGATACCCCGCTCGAACAGGTGGTTCAGGCCGCCCAGGTGGTCGTCGACCAGGGCGTGGATCGCCTGGTCCTGGCCGATACCGCCGGTCTGGCGACGCCGCCCTCTGTCCAGCGAATGCTGGCGGCCGTGCTGCCGGTGGCCGGTGCGGTTCCGGTGGCCCTGCACCTCCATGATACCCGTGGTCTGGGACTGGTCAATGTCATGGCGGCCATGGAAATGGGGATCACCCATTTCGATACCGCATTGGGCGGTTTGGGGGGGTGCCCGTTCATGAAAGGTGCCGCCGGAAACATCGCCACCGAGGACACGCTTCAGCTCATGGATGCCTTGGGTATCTCAACCGGTGTCCGGATCGCCCCCATCGCACGGTGGAGCCGCCGGCTGAGTCGGCTTTTCGGTCACGATCTGCCGGGAAAGGTGTATCGATTGAGCCCGGATGACCCTTCCTGATTTTAATAATTCATTCACTCATTTCCCATTTAAAAATCAAGTTCCCCTGAAACGGGTCGATACACAGGTTTGGACAACCAACGTACCGCAGATGCATGCCATCGATGCTGATTGGCATGCGATGGGGTACAATGTTCAACGATATCATAAGCCTGATTCTGACACTGGGGCACGGCATGCATAGCGATCAGAAAGAAACCATCCTGTTTGTCGATGACGAAGAGAGCATCATCGACATCGCCAACACCTATTTTTCCGCCAAAGGGTATGAGGTGCTCACGGCCAACAATGGTCGGGAGGCGGTCGGCCTGCTCGCCGAAAAACACGTGGACTGCTGTTTCACCGACATCAACATGCCGGAAATGGATGGTCTGGCCCTCGCGGAGCACATTCACAAGCACGACAACACCATCCCGGTCATCGTCATGACCGGTTACCCCTCGTTGGACAACACCATTCAAACGTTGAAAAACGGCGTAGTCGACTTTCTGGTCAAACCGGTGAATCTGCATCAGATGGAGTTGTGCGTGCAACGCGTCCTGCGGGAACGGCAGCTGTTCATCGAAAACGTGATGCTGCATAAGGAGGTGGCCGGAAAGGCCAAAATCGAAAAACTCAACGCCGAGCTGGTCTATAAAGTCGACGAACTCAATATTTTGAATCGCATATTGACCGACTTTTCCAACTTGCGTGAAAGCACGGATGTGTTCAAGCAGTTGGTGGAGATGGCGGTCGAAATTGTTCAGGCCGATGCCGCCTGCTTTTACCTGCTCAACGAGCCAACGAGCAAACCGATGCCCATTGCGGCCGCAGCTTCCCCCTGGGCGAAAAAAACCACCGCCGGGATGGTGGCATCACAGACGAGCGGTTTTGGCCATCTGCTCTCACCGAGCGATCCCAAGATATACCACTTGATTCAAGAGGTGCTTCACGACGACCAGCCCTTTATCATTGCCACCAACGGCGGCAATCGGCGCCTGCCCCGTCAGGTGCTCTCTTTCATGCTGGTGCCGTTAAAGATCCGTTCCAAACCACTGGGCGTGCTCATGGCCAGCATTTACCAGGGCGCCCACCGGTTCAATGAAAAAGATCTCTATTACCTCGATTTCATGTCCAAGAAGGCCTCCACCGGCATCGAAAACCTGGCGCTTTACGAAAACATTTACAACAACTTGCTGTCGACCCTCTATGCCTTCGTAAAGGCTATCGAGGCGCGGGACCCATACACCAAGCAGCACTCCAACCGGGTCACCCTGGTGGCCATTTCCCTGGCCAAGGCCATCGGATGCTCGGATGAGGAGCAGGAAATCCTCAATGTGGCGGGGTTGCTGCATGACATCGGCAAAATCGGCATCCGAGACGACATCCTGCTTAAACCGGGCCGGCTGGACGAGGAGGAGTATCGCATCATCCAGCAGCACCCGGTGATCGGATACGAAATCATGGGGCACCTCGGACTGTGGACCCGGGAAAAGCAGATCGTCCGCTGCCACCACGAGCGGTTTGACGGCAATGGTTATCCGGATCGGCTGGCCGGCGATCAGATACCGCTGCTGGGTCGTATCCTCAGCGTGGCCGACGTCTACGATGCCATCGCCTCGGACCGCGCCTATCGTGGCCGCATGCCCGAGTCAAAAATTCTCGAGATCATGTACGGCGGAGCGGGTACCCAGTTTGACCCCGATATCATCGAGATCTTCCGGGGACTTTACGAGTCCGGTGAATTGGCGCGTGCCATCGGTGGAGAACAAGAGGCACCGTCGAACGTGTAGCGTCCGCCACCTGCCCCACCCACGCCTGCCGTCTCCATTGCCATTCGATTTTTTTATCAAAAAACTTCTGGAAGGCGCACCCTTCAAGGTGAATCACATTCAGTTAGAATTGCTGCATCGACCAACTTCATTTTGACCTCCCTTTCGATTTGGACTATACCGGTACGAATCGAACCGGGCCCGCATTCGAATCCGGCGTCCGGCCCAACCGCATGAGGCCGGCGGTCGACGACCGGCTTGTGTTGACATTCAAAACAACGTCAGTTTTCAAACGGGTTAGTGTTGTTCCAAATGGTCCCCTGGTATGCCCCCGCCGACATGCACACCTGGCGCATGCGCTTGATAGCGCCGCGGAACATCGTGCTGTTGTTCACATTGGCGCTGGTCGTCATCACCGAATTTCGATTCGATTGGATCGAGCGGCTGGTGGGCGACTATCTTCTGACCACCAACGCCTATCGTCCCCGTTCCGGCGCCATCTGGGAAAAGGGGCGCGAAACCGATTCGGCGCGCCAGGCGCTGGCCCAGCACGCCGATCAGCGAGCGCATATGCAGCGCGAGATGCGCCGCGCGGAGTCGCTGGGACAAGTGGTCGCCGGCATCGTCGATGACAAAGGCGCCATGATTTCGGCCGAGCATTTTGTCGAACTCTATCTGAAGTTGCCGCCGGTGCTGGCCAACGAAATCGCATCGCCCTATACCTTGTTGAGCCAGTTGAGCAGTGGCCGTTGGCAGCGAACCTTTTTCGAGCGGCAGGATCAGCAGCTGCAGGTTTACCTGCTCGATGCCGGCAACCAGGTCACCCATCGGTTGCGCCTCAGCCCGGACCTGCTCGCCCACATCGAACGCGGCGAGGTGGCAATACGCACGGGATTGGATCAATTGTCCGATTTCACGGATCATATCTATTCGGCCGATCGATTTTTCTCAGCGCTGGACGATCTGCCTGAAACGACCCGCCGGCGCATCGTGGCCCATCCCCAGGATCTGTTGAGAGCCCAGGGCCGCATCGAACGCGTCGGTATCTCCAATCGCATGCTGGGCGATGCCGTGGATCTGGGATTCGAGGTGATCGGTTTCGATGGCCCCCGGGTGATTTTGATGCAGGGCGTCAGCGATGACGTGCGCCGGATTCAGCGCATCCTCGAGGAAGGCGGCACGCCCGGCTGGCCTTGGAGCGGGGGGAACCGGCCATGACCCCCATGGTGCGTCTGATCCGTTGGCTCACCGGAGGATTCTCCTTGCTGCTCGCCGGAAGCGGAGTGGCGGCGATGGCCGGGGTGTTGCTGTTTTTCTGGGCCGTCAGCGACTTGCCCAGCGTGCCGGAACCGTTGCGGCGCATCATCGACACCCCGCCCACCGAGATCTACGCCGCCAACGGGGAGCGTGTGCTGCAGATCGGCGGCCATGACTATGTGCCCCTCGATCAGGTTTCGACGGTTTTCCTGCAAGCCATCCTGGCTACCGAGGACCATCTGTTCTGGGAACATCACGGCATCAACAAATTCAGGACCTTGAAGGCGATTTGGCGCACCTTTGTCAACGATCAGGTCCAGGGGGCCTCGACGATCACCCAACAGCTCGCCAAGAATCTGTTTTTCAGCTTCGAGCAGACCTATAGCCGAAAATTCAGGGAGCTTCTGGTGGCCCTGCAAATCGAGTCCCAATTCAGCAAACGCGAGATCCTCGAAGCCTATGTCAACCAGATCTATTTCGGACCACGCGCCCAGGGCGTCTCGGCCGCGGCCCGGATCTTTTTCGGCAAGACGGCCGGCCAACTCAATATTGCGGAGGCGGCCCTATTGGCCGGATTGCCCAAATCGCCCACCCGTTACAACCCATTGCGCCACCCGGAGCGCGCCAAGGCCCGGCAGCAGGTGGTCCTCGGACGAATGGTGGTCGCCGGATTCATCACGGCGGAGCAATGTGCCGACGCCGCGGCCCAGGAATTGGCATTTGCCGGTCAGGGGACATCCGGTCCGGTCGGCGGCTATTTCGTGGATTGGGTGTTGAAACAGCTCGAGGAGCGTTATGGCCCCCAAGTTGTGTATCATGGCGGTTTGAAGATTACCACGACCATGGATCCGCAATTGCAGCAGGCGGCTCAGGATACGCTGACCCAGGGCCTGAGCGACCTGGCCAGGGACCTTGCGCCGCCCGCGGGCAATCCCGATGAACTTCCCCAGGGCGCCCTGGTGGCCATTCAGGTCAACTCGGGGGCCATCAAGGCCATGGCCGGTGGACGCAATTACGGTGAAAGCGAGTACAACCGGGCTGTGCAGAACAACCGTCAGCCCGGTTCGGTCTTCAAGCCGTTTCTCTACTATACGGCCTTCGAAAAGCTGGGGGTGACGCCGGCCACGGTTTTCGTCGACCGACCGATTCGCATTCCGGTGGCCGGTGCGCCCGATTGGCGGCCGCAGAATTTCAAACGCGCATACCAGGGGCCGGTGATTCTCAAGAAGTCGTTTACCGAGTCCATCAACAGTATCGCCGCCCAGCTGGTGGCCCGCGTCGGCCCCGAAGCGGTGATCGATACGGCCCGGCGATGCGGGATCCGGAGTCCGCTGTCTCCGGTCTATTCGGTGGCCCTGGGCACATCGGGTGTGAGCCCGCTGGAGATGGCCTCGAGTTTCACGACATTTGCAGCCGAGGGCATCTATTACGAACCTTTTTGCATCTGGCGGGTGGAAGATGCCTACGGCCAGCTGTTGGAAGAGCATATTGTCAGCGGTACCCAAGTGCTCGACAGTCGTCTGGTCTACCAAGTGGTGGATATGATGAAGGGCGTCGTGGATCAAGGCACCGGACAGGTCGTCCGACGCATGGGATTCAACAAGCCGGCCGCAGGGAAAACGGGCACCACCAACGGTTATTATGACGCTTGGTTTGCCGGTTTTACACCGGCATTGTGTGCTTCGGTATGGGTCGGTTACGATCGTGACGAGGGCCTTCGCGATCACAACGGGATCGGCATCACCGGCAACCGGGGCGCGGCGCCCATATGGGCCCGGTTTATGATCAAAGCCACCGAAGGCGAGCCGCCGCGTCCGTTTCTGCAACCGGCCGGCATTCGACTCCAGGTGGTCGATGCGACGACCGGGTTGCCCACCCATGGCGCCGGTGAATCGGATGTCTGGGTGGCCTTGCGTGAAGGCTTTTAACACCAACGCGGACAGGATCCGGGCAAGGCAGCGGCCTGCTGCCCGAATCCATGATCGGAGACCGTGACGCGATAACATGAGTGCCGTCTTCAGACATATCGGTATACGCCTGTGGTTGACCGTCCTGTTCGGCGTGGCGGTCTGTACCGTGCTGTTGCCCTACTGGCAACGGGTGGCCTCCACGACTTGGATCGCCTTGCCCGTGATGTTGGTGCTGGCCGTTCTGTTTTTGGGGATCGGCTGGGTGATGAACCGGGTAGGGCATTTCTTGATCCGGCGCCAGGTGACCGAAGCGGCCGTCTGGGAGCGCGCCGGGATGTTGCGGGAGGCCGAGGCGGTGTTCGAACGGACCAAGTCGGTTTTTGACAGCTTCTGGTTTTCACCCTTGCAACGTCAGCGCAGCGGTGAGTTTCTGGCCATGCGGCTGGCCCATTTCTATCTGGCCCAGCCTGCGTTAGGGGATGTCGGGCGGGAGGTGGTCGGGGCCTATCTGCGGATGCGGCCGACCGACGAGGCGGTCGCCCAGGGATGGCTCGAGGAGGCGTGCCGTCGGCAACATACTATTTCCGAAGACCATGAGATCGCCGCACTCGTCGGCAGCGTCTGGGGCCGCCATGAAAAGATCCAAAAATTGCTGGCCGATTTTTATCTCTTCCAACAGCGCACCGATTTCGAAGCCATGCAGACCTATCGCCGGGTGTGGCAGATGTTCCAGGGGCATGCCCGGGAATGGGTGCATGGGTTGTGTGATCTGCTTCTGCGTATCGGCCATATCAATGATTGGACCCTCCAGGTCTATCTCGAGGGGCACGCGTCGGGACACGAGCGTTGCATCGAGGGGTTGGCCGCGGCCCGCTGCCATCTTAAACCCAACGCGGACAACCGATCGGACCTCTCCTCAGCCGGGCAGGCCCTGTCCCATCTGAGCGACGAGCAGATCGAAACCCTGGCATCCCGATTCAGACCCCGGGAACCCGCTGCGCCGCCGCCGACGCAGTCGCGCGCGAGGCCCGTCCTGACCGCAATCATAAGTCAATCAAGCGATCGCGCCATCGTCATGGTGCGGCAATGCCGGGCAAGGTTGCGCCCGCTTGCGGATCGGGCATCGGCATGGGCTGGGTCCCTTCCGGTTCGGCTGCGCTGGGCGGCGGTATTGACGCTGATCGTATCGGTCGGTGCGTGGATGATCCAAGTCAATTGGCCGTCCGAGCCCGATGCGCCCGAGGTGCCGCCACCAATCGCGCCCCTGGCCGAGCAGCCTCCGGTGGTGACCGACCCGTTCACCATCCAGGTGGCGGCCTATTTGAAACGTGATGATGCCCAGCGTTACGTGGACCGTCTCAAGGAGGCCGGGGTGGACGCCTTCTGGACCCAGGCCAAGAGCACCCAACGGACCTGGTATCAAGTCAAGGCGTCTCATTTCGCCACCCTGGATGAGGCGCGGATGTACGGCGAATCCCTCAAAGCCAAGGGGCTGATCGACGACTTCTATGTGGCCAACCACGGGCCGTAAGGCACGCCCCTATATGGATTTGGAAAATCCCATGAACTGATCATAATCGGGATGCATGGCATTGCCGTCGGCATCCTTTCCATTGAAGGAAAAGAGGATGTGGGAGGGATCGATGGTGGCCGTGCCGTCGCTGTTCTGACGGATGTCGAAACGAACGGTGGCCGTCATGGTTCTCTCATCGTAATAGATGCCCGTGGGAATGGGACTGAGACGCGCTTCGGTATCGGGAATCGACAAGCCCATGTTGTAGCGCATGCCGGGACCGTTTTCCTGTGATCGGGATATGTTCCAATTGGTTACATTTTCCACCGATGCCCGATCCATCTCCTTATTGAACTGAAAGCGGACGCTGAACGTCTGGCTGGCATTGGCATTGGCCATGTAGCTGTTGAGTGCCGACACCTTGGTTTTGGGCGGCAGGAAATAGGGAAATTTGCTGTCGGCATAGGCGAGCATGATTTTGGGCTGGGTGGCCTTGCCGATATAAGCCTTGAGCAGTGCGGACAGATCGCTGCCTTCGGATTCTAAAAACTCCTTGATTTTATTTGCGTTGTCCATATCACCGGCATCGGCGTAGGCATAGCCCATACCGGCATAGGCATCGTAGAAGTCGTTGTCTTTGCGAATCGCCTGTTGAAAATTTTCGATGGCTTTATCGTATCGTTTCTGGGCGCTGTAGACTTGTCCCAGGCCGTAATAGCCATTTCGGCTGTAGGATTCGTTTTTGGCGACTTTTTCGAACTGGTTGACGGCGTCATCGTAGCGACCCGCCTTCATGTAGGCCTGGCCGAGCGAAAAGCGATTGTTGGGGTCGTCATAAAAGCGCACAGCGGATTCGTAGGCCTCGATGGCCTCGCCGGTGCGACCCTCGCCGATGTAGAGATTGCCTATGGCCACATAGAGGATATCGCTGTCGGAATGGACCCGCAGCCCCTGTTTGTAAGCGTCGATGGCCTCTTCGGTCTGCCCCAGACGTTGATGGGTCATGGCCAGGTATTTGACCGTGTCGATGGCATAATCCGAATAGGGATCCAGACCGAACGCGCGTTTGAAATCGACGACCGCACCCTCGTAATCCTTGTTCACATACTTATCGATACCGCTGTTCAGGGCCTGATTGGACAGGGTCGTCATCTGGCTGCTTTGATTAGCCATGATGCTGAACAGATAATCGACACCCGCGCTGAATAGATCGCTCATACACCACTCTCATTCTGGAGATATAGCTTCATTTCGGATGTCGGCTCTTTTGGATCAGACTTTAGTTTTTTTTTGATTGGCCGGACTTACGGGACTTGCCACACCGCCATGCGGGTGGCTTTTTGAATGATGCTGCGCGACACGCTGCCGCTGAACTTGCTGTTCTTGAAGCCGCGGCGACCCACGACGATGGTGCCGAACCCCCCTTTGCGGGCCGCATCGAGAATTGCACCGGCCACCGATATGCGGCTTTCGATGGTTTCGATGTCGAGTTGGTCGGTCCCCAGACCGTTCTTTTTAAAAACACCCAGGGCTTGGGAATAAAATTGATCGATACAGTGCCGGTCGCTGTCGAGGACGATTTCTTCGGCCGCCGCCATGGTCTGACTGTCGAAATCGATGGTGCAGAAGTCGCGCAGCCGAGGCTTGACGTGAATGATATGAATTTTGGCATCCTTCTGGCCGCCGACCATGAAGGCGTAATGGTCCAGGGCACGCAAGGCGTTCTGGGAGCCGTCCACCGCCAGGACGATCCGGTTGTCGGGCACTTCGCCGTCCACCATCCACACCGGAGTGACCTGGGAGTGCTCGAGCAGATTGGCCGTGACACTGCCCGTGACCAGTTCCTGCAGATAGGTGACCCCCCGCCGCCCCAGGACGATGGCATCGTAGGCCTTGGAGCGGCATTCATCCAGGAGGTCTTCGGCCAGACCCGTGGTTCGAATGCGGGAGCACAATTCGATTCGCTGGGCATCCACACCCTCTTGCACCATCTGGCGCCGCACCTTTTCCAGGATGTCGAGCGAGGCCTCGCGGTTGGCCTTTATCACGGCCTGCAGCGCCCTATTCGCCTTTGCTTTTCGCTCGGCCTCCTCGATCAGGTACTGGGACAGGGAGGGTTGTACGTGCACGAGTTCAAAATACAACTCGGGCAGGACCTTGGCCATATTGGCCGCATAGCGCACCGCGCATCCGCAGTGCACCGATCCGTCGACGGCGATGGCGATCTTTTTTTGCATGTCTATCCTCCTGTTTGGCGTGATCGATGATGGTGAGGCAGTCGGGGAGCTGATGGTAACGCGATTGATATTCAATTAAAAATATTAAACACCATCGCGGCTTTTGGCAACGGCATTCGGAAGGACCTTTTCCTGAAGCATGGGGAGGCTTTGTCCACGCCGGATTTTATGAATAGCATTCAGTTAGAATCACTGGGCGCCCGGAAGGAGAGTTGCCGAATTGTTACCAGGCAAATTATTCGATACCGTCCGGCGACTATTTTTTACATGTCCATCAGATTTTACGCACGGCATAATCGCCTTTTTCAGGAACGACATTCTGGATCAGGGTTTGGGTATGGTAGGCCATCACGAATTTTTCCAAAACCAGGGCAAACGCCGGCAGTGCCACCCAATGAAGGGCAAGGGGCGTTCCCCGATGCAGGGCAAGGCCCTGTAGCACGAGCACCGTCATCAAGGCTGTTTCAAACAGCCCCGCCAGCGTGGCGATGATTTTGAAGCGGCTGTAGAAATAGCCGCCGCCGGGGGTCAGCAGCGAGTAAAGTTTGGCTTTGAACGGCGTCTTGAATTTCATCTTGCAGGTCTGGCAGATCCTGTCACCTGGCTGCAGGATATGCGTGCAACTCGGGCACAGGTGAACCCGACTCTTCAACTGCCCGGCCTCCTTTGGTGAGAGCGTTAGTCCGGTGAGAAGGGCGCGCAGCTTTTTCTTCTCCTGGCGTCCTAAATAGGGGAATGCTTCTTGTCTTCCGTTCTTATAATCAACATGCAGCGTGCGTCCTTTCATAAAGAGACGCGCGCAATCTTCATAAAGAATCTGGGAAACCGCCCCGTATTGGGAGCGATTGAATCGCGTGGGCACATGCAGAATACGCCTGTTTGTGAAAATGAAGATCGCTTTTTTAAAATAGAGAAAGGCGGGCCCGGTGATGAGTTGCTCTTTGATGGAAACCGGGGAGTATCCCGTGGTCAAACATCGGATGGTCTCCTCATGATGAAGGAAAAATTTGATAAACGTGCACTTCACGATCAGTTTGCGCTGACGCTTTTCAGTTCGGCTTCTGTAAGTTCCTTTGTGGTCGGAGAAAATGGTTTCACGGTCTACGGGAATGCCGAAGATGGTCAGTGGTTGACCGAAGATGTTCTGACTCCGAATGCTGTCGTTGCCGACGGCATGAACGCTGGGCATGGTCGCCTCCCGATCCTGCATGCATGATACCTTGGGCCATATCGTTGGGTCATCGTGACGCCCATCGATACGGGCTTCGGCCAAGACGTTCAGCAAGGTTTGTGCCAGAGGTATGTGCGACCGGGCGCCGAATGTTTGGCGCTTTGCACGCGCCTGGAGGCGGCGGACCTTATCGAATCCTGTTCAAAACCGCATTGGAACCGCCACTTCGGTGTATGCATACGCGCACACCTTTATTATTGAGTGCACACCTCCCATTTCTGCCTACCGGACCGTCTGTTGAAACAACGGGATCGGTGTTTATAATAATTATTTCAAGTGCCAATCGGAACTCCCCCGACCACCGATATTTTTAAAAGATTCTCAAAGAAAGGAGAAATTAGGAATGGCTTTGCTGGACCACATGTTTCTTGGCAGTCCATTGAAAGATTGGTTGATCGCATTGTCTCTCGGCATCGGTTTTCTGGTGTCCGTTCGCTTGATCAAAGGGATATTGGCGCGACGTTTCATGGCTCGCGATAAAGCGAGGCATGACAGCGTCTATGCACTCGTCGCTTTGCTGGTCGAACGGATATCCATGACGGTCATTGCCATTCTGGCCATCGACATGGGGGCTTCCGGTTTGCAGAAGGGCGATGGGCTGCAGACGTGGTTGTCTGCATTGTCGGTTATCGCCGTAATCGTTCAGGTGACGATATGGGGTAACGTATTAATTTCTTTTGCGCTTAAACGGTATCAGGCCAAAGTGCAAAATGCGTCCGGCGAGCGCATGACGACCATGCGCGCACTCGGTTTTGTGGGGCGATTCGTGCTGCTGTCCGTCGCCACGCTGCTGGCGCTCGATAATATCCCCGGCGTCAAAATTACTACCCTCATCGCCAGTCTGGGTATCGGTGGTATCGCGGTGGCCATGGCCGTGCAGAATATCCTCGCGGATCTCTTTGCTTCGCTTTCGATTGTGCTCGACAAACCCTTCGTGATCGGAGATTTCATCATCATCGACACCCACATGGGAACGGTGGAATACATTGGATTGAAAACCACGCGGATCCGCAGCCTATCCGGGGAGCAGCTGATTTTCGCCAACAGCGATCTTCTCAAGAGTCGGATTCGCAACTACAAACGCATGGCCGAACGGCGGGTGGTGTTTACAATCGGCGTGCTCTATCAAACCTCCCATGACCAATTGCAACTGATCCCGGAAATCATTCGGAAAGCCATCGAGGCCCGGGACCACACGCGCTTCGACCGCTCGCATTTCCAGGGCTTCGGCGACTCCGCGCTGAATTTCGAGACGGTTTACTATGTGTTGGACCCAGACTATAGCCGCTACATGGATATCCAACAGGCCATCAACCTGGAAATCTTCAGGCGTTTTCAGGAAGAAGGCATCTCGTTCGCCTATCCCACGCGTACGATTTTTTTAGGAACCGGGGATGAAAATGCCAAGACCCGGGGACCGTTTGTCGTCCAGGTCACAGGAAGAGAGGCATGATCTGCCGCGGCGCAGATGAACATTGGCATGGGGGCGGCCTTTATGCTACAAGCTGTCTCAAAATGAGGAGAGATGGCCATGCCAAAGCGTACCCTTTGCTATGCGATGTTCGGACTATCGCTGCTGATCGGCGTCATTTTCGCACCGTCGGCCCGGGCAACGGAACAGTACGCCCGTGACACGGGTCAGGCGTGCATCTTCTGCCACCAGGAGAGCACCGGCGGTCAGCTCAAGACCGTGGGCTTTGCCTATATCCGCAACGGGTATCGTTACCCGATCGCTTCCTCGGTATTGGAAAAAGCCGAACGGCTCCGGCAGCCGCTGCACAAGACGCTGAGGTTCGTCATCGGTTATCTTCACCTGCTGGCGGCTGTGATTTTTTTCGGCGCGATCTTCTATATCCATATCTTCGTTCGTCCGGCGCGACTTACCGGTGGCATCCCCAAGCCGGAGCGTCTGTTGGGCCTCTCGTGCATGGCGACCCTGACCGCGACGGGCATCTATCTGACCTGGGCTCGCATGGATCGCTGGGAACAGTTCTTCGATAACACCTTCGGCCTCATGCTTTCGATCAAGATCCTTCTTTTCGCCCTGATGGTCGCCATCGGTCTGGCCGCCGTAACGGTGGTGCATCGCAAGATGAAGCAGATACCGCCTCCCGTGGCAGGAAAGGATGAGATCACCCCGGCCAACCTGGCGGGTTTTGACGGGGCCGAAGGCCGGCCGGCCTATTTTGTTTTTGAGAACGACGTGTATGACGTCAGCGACAGCGCCCGCTGGAAGGGCGGGCGCCATTTCGGCAAGCACAATGCCGGCGCGGACTTGACCGAAGCCCTGAAAGGCGCCCCGCACGGCACCGAGGTTTTTGCAAAGGTGCGCCGGGTCGGCCCGCTCAAGACGGACTCGGCCGATTCGAGCAAGCCGGCGGCCGCGCGCAGGGTGTTCGTGGTCCTGGCGTATACCAATCTGGTGCTGATTTTCCTCATCCTGGCCTGCATCGGTGTGTGGCGCTGGGATTTTCCCATGCGCCTGATGCCCGAAAAACGCGAAACCGCCATCGTCGGGCGGAGCTGCATCGATTGTCATCGTGAAAAGACGCCGGGCATTTTCATGGACTGGAACACGGGTGTCCACGCCCGGGTCGATGTGCACTGCGACAAGTGTCATCGCGCCATCGATGAGCAGGCCGTGCTGACCGCCCATCTCGAGCACTCATCGCGGCCCATCTCGGTGGTCGTTTCGCCGAAACATTGCCAGGGGTGCCATCCCCGCCAGGCCGAGCAGTATGCCCGCAGCAAACACGCCAATACCCACGAGATCATGTGGAAGATCGACCATTGGCTCAAAGACGGGATGAACAACGCGACCGAAAGAACCACCGGATGCCTGGCTTGCCACGGCACCGTGGTCGAGGTGGAAAACGGCAAGCCGTTGCCGGGCACCTGGCCCAACGTCGGGGTCGGACGGATCAATCCGGATGGCAGCAAAGGCAGTTGCACCAGCTGCCACACCCGCCACCGCTTTTCCATCGAAGAAGCCCGCAAGCCCGAGGCGTGCGATCAGTGTCACCTGGGCCCCGATCATCCCCAGATCGAAATCTATAACGAATCCAAACACGGCACCATCTATCACGCCGAAGGCGATCGTTGGACCTGGGACCCGACCAGTCGTCGGTGGGAAGCCGCCAAACATTACCGTGCACCGACTTGCGCGACCTGTCACATGTCGGCGGTGACCGGAAAATTCGACGTCTCCCACGATGTGACCGAGCGGCTTTCCTGGGAGAGCCAGGCCCCGCGGACCGTGCGGCCGGAAGATTTTGAACCCTTTCCGGCGGCCACCCGGTGGCAGGACGAGCGCCGGAAAATGGAGGCGGTGTGCCTCCAATGCCATTCCACCACCTGGACCCAGGACCATTTTCGCAACCTGGATGCAGTGATTCATCACTACAACGAAAATTACTTCGATCCCATAGAGAAGGTCATGAACGAGCTCTATGACGAGGGACTCGTTTCCAGGGAGCGCCACTTCGATGAACCCATCGAGTGGCAATATTATGAGTTGTGGCATCATGAGGGACGCCGCGCGCGTATGGGAACCGCCATGATGGCGCCCGATTATGCCTGGTGGCATGGATTTTACGAGCTGAAACATCGATTCGTGCATGTCCAGCAGATGGCTGCCGAACTCAAAGAGGGAAAGGGGAAGCATATTTATGCGCCTTTCCCGGGCAGGATGGAGTAGGCCTGGATCGCCCCCCCTTGACAACATGGCCATGCATTAAAAGGTTATTGTGCATGCCACCCACGCCGTCGTGATCCGACACGGCGCTCGCATCAAACACTCATCTGCGATCTGCCGTGACCTTCGGCGCAGGGGAAGTGTCAACGGTTGAATACCTATTCCCGCCCGTGATCCCAACAGCCGGAAGCGCAGTGCCGGCAGGTTCGCGCGGCGGTTGCCAGTCTATAGGGGGTGAGTTATGAAACACATGTTACCTGAACTTTCCTATGGCTACGATGCATTGGAACCTTTCATCGATGCGCGTACCATGGAGATCCATCATACCAAACACCATCAAACCTATGTCGATAAACTCAACGCGGCCCTCGACGGACACGACGCGTTGCAGCGACTCAGTGTCGAGCAGTTAGTGCGCAACCTCAACGAGGTTCCCGAGGCCATCCGCACGGCCGTCCGCAATCATGGCGGCGGGCATGCGAACCACAGCTTTTTCTGGCCCCTTCTGAAGCAGGGCGCCGATCCGGGCGGTCCGGCGATGGATGCCATTGTCAAGCGTTTCGGCAGCCAAGAGAAGTTCAAAGAGGACTTTTCAAATGCGGCCGCCCTGCTCTTTGGCAGCGGATGGACGTGGCTGGTCGTGGACAGAGGGGAGTTGGAAATCGTGACCACACCCAATCAGGACAGTCCATTGAGCCAAGGCAAGATACCGATCATCGGGCTGGATGTGTGGGAGCACGCCTACTACCTGAAATACCAGAACCGACGGCCTGATTATATCGCCGCGTTCTTCAACGTGATCAACTGGGACCGGGTCAACGAGAACTATGCGGCGGCCAAGGCTTGATTGGCTGATCGTATGATCAGATTGGATATTGCATCGCATGCCGGGGGGCGGCGCCTCCCGGCATTTTTCTGCAGGCCGGTCAAACCAACGATCTGCGGTTCTAACTGAATTTGATTCACATTGGAGGACAAGCTTTTTAGAAGTTGTTTGATAATAAAACGTATGGCAATGGGCATGGCAGGCGAGGAGGGGGCGTGTGGCATCGGTCACCTGTTCTATCCTCGCCGGGTTTAATGACCGCTTTTCAGTTAGAATCCTTGGCCAACGAACCAATTCGGTTGCACCCCCTGCCGTGTTCCTATAGGATAGTTTCTACGCTTAATGCCGATCCTCGGCTCGTATCCATCCTCCATGCGCGTTGGATTTGCGTGTGATTCCTCACCAGGAACGAACATGGACGATCGAAAAAGCCCGCCAAACGTCAATGAAGGCATCGTGGTGTCGGTTCGCGGCAGCATCGTGGACCTCTTTTTCAGGGATCGTCTGCCGCCGCTGAATGCTTTGATCTATGCCGGTTCAAACGGCGACATCCCCATCGAAGGGGTCTCCCACCTGGACGCCAACCGGATTCGGGGCATCGCCCTTTGCGCCACCTCCGGCCTCGGTCGGGGCGACCTGGCCCGAACCGACGGAACCCCCCTCACCGCTCCGGTGGGGCGATCGCTTCTGGGGCGGATGTTGAATGTCTTCGGAAACCCCATCGACGGCCAGGGAGATCTGGAAGATGTGGCCCTGCGCTCCATCCATGGCACACCCCTGACGCTGTCCGAACGCATCGCCCATCAGGAAATTTTTTATACCGGCATCAAGGCGATCGATCTGTTGGTGCCCCTGGAACGGGGCGGCAAAGCCGGGCTTTTCGGCGGGGCGGGCGTGGGAAAGACAGTGATCATCACCGAGCTGATTCACAACATGGTGGGCAAGCATCAAGGCATGAGCATTTTTTGCGGCATCGGTGAGCGCTGTCGTGAAGGCGAGGAGCTTTACCGTGAGATGGGTGAGGCCGGCGTGCGCGACAACACCGTCATGGTGTTCGGCCAGATGAACGAACCGCCCGGCGCCCGGTTTCGTGTGGGGCATTCGGCCCTGACCATGGCCGAATATTTCCGCGACGACCTGGGACAGGACGTCCTGCTGCTCATCGACAATATTTTTCGATTCATCCAGGCCGGTTCCGAACTGTCCGGCCTGCTGGGCAGGCTCCCCTCCCGCATGGGATACCAGCCCACCATGGGCACGGAGCTGGCGGAGCTGGAGGAGCGCATCTGCAGCACCCACAAGGCGGCCATCACCTCCATACAAGCGGTTTACGTGCCCGCCGACGATTTGACCGATCCATCGGCTGTGCACACCTTTTCCCATCTTTCCGCCTCCATCGTCTTGTCGCGCAAGAGGGCGGGCGAGGGGTTCTATCCGGCCGTGGATCACCTGCAGTCCCGCTCCAACATGCTCCAGCCCCGCATCGTGGGGCAGCGTCATTACGATGTGGCCCGGGAGGTCCGAAAAACCCTGTCCAACTACGAAGACCTGAAAGACATCATCGCCATGCTGGGCATCGAAGAGCTGTCGCGCGACGATCGCAACACCGTATTTCGCGCCCGGCGCCTGGAACGGTTTCTCACCCAGCCCTTTTTCACAACCGTCCAGTTTACCGGCATCGAAGGGCGCTTCGTGGACATCGAAGAGATGATTTCGGGATGCGAGCGAATCTTGAACGACGAATTTTCGGAGGTTCCCGAAAGCACTCTCTACATGATCGGCACCGTGGACGAGGTCCGCTCCGGATCGGCGGCCGAAGGGGCGCAGGGGGGAGCGTCGTGAACCTGACCATCTATTTGCCCACGGATATTTTTCTGGACACGGCCGCGACAAAAATCGTGGGGGAGGGGCCGGCCGGATCCTTCGGTATCCTGCCCCGGCACATCGATTTTGTGACTGCCCTGGTGCCGGGTATCTTAAGATATTTGCCGCCGTCCGGGCCGGAGCAATTCCTCGCCGTGAAAGGCGGCATTCTGGTCAAACAGCAGGAGCGGGTCACCATCGCCACCCAGCTGGCCATCTCCGGGGAATTGGGCTTGCTCAAAGCGACCGTAGACCGGATGGTCAACGAGATGGATGATCGGGAAAAGCAGGCCCGAACGGCCGTCGCCCGCCTGGAGGCCGGTTTCATCCGTCGATTTATGGAGTTCGGGAAAAGTGCCTGAGGCCTTCGACAAAAAAGAACGGTCTTTCAGAGGGGCCGTGGAGGTCCGCGAGAAACGCAAACTGCGGGCCGAGAAGAAAAAACAGGAGACCTTCTGGTTCGGCCTGGGCATGTTCGGATTGGTGGGCTGGTCCGTGGCCGTTCCCACCCTGGCCGGCATTTTTATCGGCCTTTGGATCGATATCAAGCATCCGGGGCGGTATTCATGGACCCTGATGCTCATGGTGATCGGTCTTGCCATGGGATGCGTCAACGCGTGGGTCTGGATCTCCCGTCAACGGGAGGCCATCCGCCGGGAAAGAGAGGACAATGGCGATTGATCCCCTGGCCATCGGTATCGGCGCCGCGTGGGGCGCCCTGCTCGGTCTCTTGTTTTTCGGCGGCCTGTGGTGGAGCCTCAAAGGCATCTCCCGCCGCAGATCCCCCCGGCGATTTCTGGGGATCAGCTTTTTCGTGCGTGCCGTGGCGGCCCTGGCCGGGTTGTGGCTGGCCTTGCAGCACAGCGTAGCGGCCTTCGGCGCGGCCCTGGTCGGTTTTGGCGTCATGAGGTTTTTGATGACGCGGTGGATCGGCCTGGCACAAAAGGGAGGGCATCACCGTGCACATTAGTCCGGACAACGTCATTTTCTGGCAATCGGGTCTCCTTATTCTGAACCGGACCATTCTCTTCACCTGGGCGGTCATGGCCCTGCTGACCGTTGGATCGTGGCTTCTGACCCGGCGGCTCTCATCTACCGGAACTGTGTCGCGCCGGCAATGCATCCTCGAAGCGGTTGTGTCCGCCATCAGCGGGCAGCTCAAAGCGGTCACGCCGCATCAACCCAAAGGCCTGCTGCCCTTACTGGGGACCCTGTTCCTGTTTATCGCCGTTTCCAATGTTCTGTCCGTCGTCCCCGGATTTCATCCGCCCACCGGCTCCCTTTCCACCACCAGCGCCTTCGCCCTGGTGGTGTTCGTGGCCGTGCCCGTTTACGGTGTCTCCAAAATGGGGTTTGTGAATTATCTCTCCAATTATTTCAGGCCCTCCTTCTTCATGCTGCCTTTCAACATCATGGGAGAGATCAGCAGAACCCTGGCCCTGGCCGTTCGTCTTTTCGGCAATGTCATGAGCAGCAACATGATCGGTGCCATTTTACTGCTCATCGCACCGCTCTTTTTCCCGGTGCCGATGCAACTGCTCGGGCTGCTCACCGGTGTCGTTCAGGCCTATATTTTCGCCATACTGGCGGCGGTCTACATCGGCGCCGCCATGGAAGCTCAAACCAGATCAGGAAAACGACCAAAGGAGAAGCGCTATGAGTGATTTAGCATGGGTGGCCGTGGCATCCATTGTGGCCTCGGGCTTATGCATCTGCATCGGTGGCATCGGTCCGGCCCTCGGTGAAGGGCGGGCCCTGGCCCAGGCCCTGGCCTCCATCGCCCAACAGCCCGACGAGACCAACGCCATCACCCGGACCCTCTTCGTCGGCATGGCCATGGTGGAATCCACCGCCATCTACGCCTTTGTGGTGACCATGATTCTGATTTTCGCCAATCCTTTCTGGAACTATTTTCTATCCCAGGCCGGGGGGTAACGCGTGCTCATCGACGGATTTACGGTTTTCGCCCAGATGGTCAATTTCCTGGTGCTGGTGCTGCTGCTGAAGCGCTTCCTGTATGGGCCGGTGATGCGGGCCATGGAGGACCGCGAGGCGCGCATCGCAGCGGCCGTGGCGCAATCCGAAACGGCGAAAGAGGAAGCACGGCGGCGCGCCGAGGAACTCGCCGCCCAGCAGCGGGCCTTGACGGAAGATAGAGCCAAATTGATGGCCGACGCCAAGACCGAAGTCGAACAGTGGCGGTCGGAAAAGATCGAACGGCTTCGGGCGGAGATCGAGACGCTGCGTCAATCCTGGATGGAAAAGGTGGACCACGATCGACAGGCCTTCCTGATGAACCTCAAAACCGATGCCGTGCGGCAGGTGATGCGCATGGGCGGCCAGGTGATCCGGGATTTGGCCGACGAAAAGCTGGAGTCCCGGATCATCTCGGTCTTCATGGAAAAAATGGCGGAAGGGAAAAACGAATTTCAGAGTGCTACCTATGCCGGTCCCGTGCGGTTGATCTCCGGATTCGAACTCGGCGAAGCGGACAAGGCAAGGGTCCGGAACATGTTCGCCCGGTGGTTTCCGTCTGCCGGGAGTATTGGTTTTGAGATTTCCCGGGATCTGGGCATGGGCATCGAAGCCCTGGCCGGCGACCGGAAAGTGGCCTGGAACCTGGACAAGTATCTCAAGGATCTGGAGAAGGAAGTTCTTCGGGTCATTCCTCCAAAGCGCCGGAATGCCGCATGAAAGAGTTTGATATCCATTCCATCCTCGACGAGGTTTCCCGGGCCATGGGCCAGGCCATGGAGAATTACAGCCCCCTGCCGGAAACCGAAGAGATCGGCACCATCCGATCCGTGGAAGAAGGCATCGTTTGGGTCGGCGGATTGACCCGGGTCCAATTCGAGGAGCTGGTGCTCTTCGACGACGAGAGCATGGGCATGGTGCTCGATATTCTTCCCGACCGGGTGGGGATCGTACTCTTCGGGTCCAACGACACCCTGGCTTCGGGTCAGCGCGTGGCCAGGACCCATCGCATCCTGGACGTGCCCGTCGGTTCGGAATTCCTGGGCCGTGTGGTGGATCCCCTGGGCCGTCCCCTGGACGGGCTCGGTTCCATGGGGGAAACGGAGCGGCGCGAGGTTCTGAAGGAAGCGCCGCCCATTCTGGACCGCTCACCGGTGGTCAAGCCCCTGCAAACCGGCCTCAAGGTGGTGGATGCCCTGATTCCCATCGGCCGGGGGCAGCGGGAATTGGTCCTGGGCGATCGGCAGACGGGAAAGACCGCCATCGCGCTGGACACCATCATCAACCAGCGGGGCAAAGGCGTCAAATGCATCTACTGCGCCATCGGCCAGAGGAGCGCCGGTGTGGCCAAGACCATCGCCGACCTCAAGGAGCGGGGCGCCATGGACTATACCACCGTCATGGTGGTGGAAGGGGACGACCCGCCCGGGCTTCAGTATATCGCGCCATATGCGGCCACCACCATGGCCGAATATTTCATGCACCGCGGCGAGGACGTCATGGTCGTTTATGACGACCTGACCCGGCACGCGTTGGCCTACCGGCAGCTGTCGCTGCTGCTGCGCCGGCCGCCGGGCAGGGAAGCGTTTCCCGGCGACATTTTTTATATCCACTCCCGCCTGCTCGAACGGGCGACCCATCTGAAGACCGAGTTGGGAGGCGGCAGCCTCACGGCGCTGCCCATCGCCGAAACCGAGGCTCAGAACATATCGGCCTATATCCCCACCAATCTGATATCCATTACCGACGGCCAGCTTTATCTCTCCCCGGACCTGTTTCAGAAGGGCGTCCTGCCGGCGGTGGAGGTGGGCAAGTCGGTTTCCCGGGTGGGCGGCAAGGCCCAGATACAGGCCTACCGGAAAGTGGCCGGCGATTTGAGGCTTTCCTATTCCCAGTTTCACGAACTCGAATCCTTTGCCCGCTTCGGCGCCCGCCTGGACGACAGCACCCGCAAGAGTCTGAACCATGGCCTGCGGGTGCGTGAGGCCTTGAAACAAGACCAGTTTTCCCCCTTGACGGCCGCCAGGCAGATCGCCGTGCTGCTGGCCGTCACCCGAGGGTATTTGGACCCAGTCCCCGAAAACCGGATGGCCAGGGCCCAGGAGGCGGTTTTCGAAAAGATCGATGCCGCCCTTCCTGACCTGGAGGATCGTATCGACACCATCGGATCCGGCGATCCGCTGTGGGAAAAAATGGATCAGGTGATCCGCGATGCCATAAGGGATGTCGAGGCACTCGATGCAGACCCTCGAAGTTCTGGATAAGAAAATTAGAACCGCCGAGGAGCTGCTCTCGGTGGTCAAGACCATGAAGAGCCTGGCCGCTGTCAACATCCGGCAGTACGAGCGGGCCGTGGTGTCGCTGGAGGCTTATCGCCGGGTCGTGGATCAAGGGTGGCAGGCCCTGTTCCGGTACGCCGGGGTGGAACCCGGCCCTGTCTCGAAAAAGCAGGCGGTTTTCATCGTCATCGGATCGGACCAGGGCATGTGCGGTCAGTTCAATGACATCATCGCCGCCACGGCATTGGCCGAATCCCGAAAACGCCGCCAAAAGGACGTGGCCGTGACGTTCTGGTGCGTGGGGGAAAGAGTCGCCGCCGCGATCGACGATGGCGGCGACCCGCCGGCCATTGAATACCAGGCGCCGGGGAGCCTGACCGCTGTCCACCACATGGTCGGCGACATGATCGGCAAGTTGGAACGCTGGCAGCGCACCCGGGGCACCGAGTCGTTTTACCTCTGCCACAATGCACTTTCCGGAAAAATGGGTTATGAGCAGACGTTCTATCCTGTCCTGCCGCTCGACAACAGCTGGATGCGCCGCCATCAAGAGACACCCTGGCCGAGCAAATGCATCCCCCTGCTGGGGCTTTCCGGTCAAGAGCTGTTTCGGCAGCTGTTCCGGCAATACCTTTACGTCTCTATTTACAGAGCCCTCGTGCAGTCCCTTGCCGGGGAAAACTCGGCACGCCTGGCCGCCATGCAATCAGCGGAAAAAAATATCGATGAACTTCAGGGGGATTTAAAGAAACTGTTTCGCGAACAGCGCCAGATGAACATCACCAATGAACTGCTGGACATCATATCCGGTTTCGAAGTTCTGAAAGACAGAACGGCGTTGTAGCGGTTGGCGGTCAACGCACCGATACGAGCTCGCCGACAAAGTGCCCGACCACCACCTTGCTCTTAATTCTCACCGGGATACGTCGTTCGTCGGCCGTGATCCAGAGATGGATCCTGGCATCCTTGCTCTCCTTGAAGACCCCGCCTACCTGATTCAACTCGGGCTCGACCCGAAACGTATCGTAGCATGCTCCGTTTTGCAGGGTGATTTTTTCCCTCGCCACCACGCGCAAACGGCCGATGACATTCCGGCGGCCATCGGTGATGGGCCGTTCGAGCCGTTGCCCGATGTCCAAGCCGACCGTCCGGCTGAAATAAAAGGCCGACAGGGGATCGAAACTGCCCGCCATCAGTTCGATAGCGGGCCTGGATCGGCCATAATTGGTATAGCGCGCCTCCTGGGCATCCCAATCGAAAACCACTACCTCGTTTCTTTTGTGGCGGCCTTCGTTCTGCCGCTTTTCATAGTGCACCGAGCAGGTCATATCCAAATCGGCGTAGGCATCGATCCGATCGCGTACCTTGTAGAACAGATCGATGAAGGCGTTGGATTGGGCTGTCAACACGAAGTGGTGGGCGGTCTCGCCATTGATGGCCTTGGGTGAATGGACCTCTAGGATGGCCGAACCGGCCGGAATGTTTTCCCATCGCAACTCATATTCCAGCCGCTCCCCGGGAGCGAAAGGCATCCCCGAAGCCTGCAGGGGCAGGGGCAACCCGGCGGCCGACAGCAGGATGATCGCGGTCCAGGCAATCGCCTTCCGGTACGATGTTCGTTGACCTTGCATCTCGTTCCTCCTGCGGGTTGTCGCCCTCTGGTTTCTGCCAGTCTTGATCATTTTCCGAGGATGATCAATTTGATATAATAAAAAACCATAGCTTGCGGATCGTTGCAAGGGCGAATATAAGCCCTTGGGGAGTGCTTTTGATTACAATAAGGATGAACACACCATGTCGACCGTCGTCACCGTGCCGCGTTTTTCATTGAACAAGTCCGCCCAGGTTCTGCTCGGGCTGGTGTGCGGCCTGCTGTTGACCGCATGCGCCACGCCAACACCGACCATGCAGACCGACCGGGAATGCCATCCCGGTGTCGATGCCGCCGTCCAAACCGGCGATTGGGAAGCGGCCCGGCTGGCGCATGAGCGGCTCCTTGCCGAAAACCCCGATAACTGCCTGGCCATGTATCATCTGGGATATATCTGGGGGCAGATCGGCGATCGCGCCCAGGAAGTCCAATTTTACCAGGCGGCCATCGACTGCGGCTACACCGACGATGACCGCCTCTATTTCAACATGGGCATGGCCTATGCGGATCTGGGCAACGTGGCAGAAGCCTCGCGCGCCCTTGAGCGGGCCGTCCAACTGCGCCCCCATCATGCGGACAACCATTTTGGACTGGGGCTCATGCATCAGCTGGCCGGCCGGTCGGTCGAAGCCGAAGCATCCTTCTTGAACGCCCTCAATCTGGATCAAACGCATGAGGATGCCCGGCTGGCGCTGATTCGGCTCTACCTGGATCAGAGCCGGTGGGACGATGCCCGGCAACATCTGCGCCAGATCAATGCGCAGGACCCGGGATTCGAGGAAGCCAAGGCGCTCTGGCAGATTCTCGAATCGCGGGAGGCGGCCGAGTATGGCCATCCCGGCCGGTGATCTGGGGCCTTACCAGCGACACCCTATTGATGGCTATGTAAAAAGTCGCTGTCCGACGGCGCCGTAAACAGTTCAAGATCAAGGCGCGCGAAATTCCGTGTCCTGAGGCGTACTTGTCGCACGCCGCAAGGACGACGTGATGAGCACAACGCAGATATTGGGCTTTTTACGGTGGCGTTATTATTGTCATGAGGTGTAAAGATCGTGCAACCCAACATCTGTCATCAAACCATCGGCGATATGACGATGGCCTATCTCGAATATCCGGGCGACGGACCGACCGTATTGATACTGCATGCCACCGGTTTTTTGCCATGGCTGTGGCATCCCATTGCGCGGGACCTGGCCGGCGCCTATCGGGTGATCGTACCGAACCTTTTCGATCACCGCGCCATCGATCCGGAGAACGGCTGGCTGGGGTGGCGGGACCTGGCCGGCGACGTGACATTGCTCTGCGATCGCCTGCAGCTTCACCGCCCCATGATGGTCGGCCACTCCATGGGCGCCGCCGTGCTCACCCTGTCCCACACGGTGCATGGCCTGGATGCGGGCAAACTGGTGCTCATCGAACCCATCTTTTTGCCCGGCGAGTTCTACGGGGCGAAAATTTCCAGGGAACAGCATCCCATGGCCGTCAAAGCCATCCGGCGGCGCAACGGCTGGTCGGATCGGGATGAGGCATGGGCCTATTTCCAGAGCAAGTCCTTCTTCCAGTCATGGGACCGGGAGGTGCTCTCCCTCTACCTGGCCCACGGCATCACCGGCGATAATGGCAACGGGCTCCATCTCACCTGCCCGCCCGAACGGGAGGCGGCTCTTTTCATGGGCAGCATTCAGCATGACCCATGGCCCGAGCTGGCCCGGGTCAAACCCCCGGCGCTGGTCGTGGAGGGTGGACAAAGCGAAAACAAGCCCTTTATCGACTTGAGGCGGGTGGCGGCATCGATACCCCTGGGAAGGTACCACGAGGTGCAGGATGCCGGTCATTTGATTCCCATGGAAAAACCGGCCGAGACCCTGCGGGTCATTCGATCCTTTTTGGATGGATAGGTGCAGCGTCGACCGGTGTCGGATGCTTATCTATTGCCCATCCACAAATGTCCAATTGGCCCGATATCTGCGTTGCCCGAAAAATTTAATCCTCGAAATATCAACTGCATGCCTGCGGTTAAATTTCTCGTGCGCCTTGATCTCGACCCAATTTGCCTATTTGTGGACGGACACTATCTGTCTATTTCATGAACGATATCCGATAACCGACCGTTCTCTTGAAGCAGACCATCCAAGGGTTCGGCCAAGGCCACGGCAAATCCGTGCGGCGTGGTGCGTGTGACGCGCCCCTTGACTTCGATGCGTTGATCGAATGAAAAGAGAGGAAATCTCAAGGTGATGTCCTGGTCTTTTTCGATGATTCGCCGGGTTCCGATGAAGAGCCCTTTGGGTCCGATGTTTTTCAGAATATCGCGGAAGCGGCCCTCCTTGACCTCGTATTCCACGATAATGAAGGATGTGCGACGGTCGAATTCACGGGCTTGATTGCCTTGCGGGGATTTTTTTTTCATTGATCCATCTGCTTTTGTGGTTATCAAACTATAAAAATATTTATCCATCATCGGCCTGTCAAATCCAGCGGCTGAACCGGATCCCGGCCGAACAGGGCGGTTCGATCACGGCACATTTCGGACATTGACCTTGAAAAGCGGAAATCCAATGTATTATATTTGCAGATCCAACGAAGGGGGCCTTTCTTATGAGCATTTCTTGCCGCCGAGGAGAACATGATTACCGGATTTGAAAAAATAGTGGAAGAGCGGATTCGAAAGGCTCAGGAAAAGGGGATTTTCGATAACCTGCAGGGGGCCGGCCGGCCGCTCGATCTTGCTCAGGACAGCCATATCCCCGAGGATTTGCGCCTCTCCTATAAAATTTTGAAAAACGCGGATTGCCTGCCACCGGAAATCGAAATCAAAAAGGAAATCCACCTCACCGAAGCGCTGCTGGCGCAAATGCCGGATACCGCTGCACGCTACACCACCTTGAAAAAGCTCAATTTCCTGATCATGAAATTAAACATGGCGCGCCAGGGCAATATTCGCTTCGAGATGGACCAAAAGTACATGCCGGACCTTACCGAACGCCTTGCATCCAAAAATGAGCGAGAAAGAAGCTGACGCCACGCAGGGTCCGCTGGCTGCCGGTTGATAAACATGTCTAAAAAAAATGACAACAAACACGAAGGCTTGTTTAAAAGCATCGCCATGGCCTATACCATCCTGGTGCTCCACGTGGTGCTGCTGGCCGCGCTGGGGTTGCTCGTGCTCTTTTTCGGCGGCCTGGTGCAGTACCTGCTTTGGATCGTGCTGGCCGGTATGGGGTTGGTGGCCTTGTCGGCCTACCTGTTTTACCGCAAATTGCGTTCGGAAGGCCGTTCCCTGAAAGAGGCCATGCAATCCCCCCTGTTTCGAGGCCGTTCCCTGGAAGTGAGTTTTTTAGGCGGTATGGCCTCCCTGAAGCTCGGCGCCCCCGTGGGGGCGGCCGCGATCGAGGCCGGCGGCCAGGACGCGCATCTGGAGCTGGAGGATCCCGAACTGCAGCGCATTCGCGAGATCGAGGCGTTGGCCCAGCTGCTGGAAAAGAACCTGATCACGCCCGAGGAGTTTGCCCTGGCCAAACGGCGGGTGTTGGGACCCAACGAACCGATTGACGTGTAATTCGCCCAAGAGGAGACAGCCACATGAAAAAAAACATCGCATTGCTCAGCGGCGGCATTTCGTCGGAGCGGGAGGTGTCGCTGAAGAGCGGCGAGCAGGTCTTTCAGGCACTGGATAAGACCAAATACGATGTGGTGCGATACGATCCCAAAACCGATCTGGCCCGACTCGTCGCCGATGCGCATCGGATCGACGCCGCCCTGATCATCCTGCACGGTCCCTATGGTGAGGACGGCACGGTCCAGGGCATGCTGGAACTGCTCGACATCCCCTACCAGGGTTCCGGCGTTCTGGGCAGCGCCTTGAGCATGAACAAGCTGGCAGCCAAGGAGATCTACGAACGCAACGGCATACCCGTGGCCCCCTACGCGGTGGTGCGGCGCAGCGATGCCGTGGAGAGCGACCGCCTGTTGACGCGACTCGGGCTGCCCCTGGTTGTCAAACCGGTGGTCGGGGGGTCGAGCATCGGCATGAGCATCGTTCGCCGTGCCGAAGATCTGGCGCCGGCCATCGCCAAGGCGCTCAACGAGGATGTCACCGCCCTGGTCGAGGCCTATATCGACGGCATCGAGATCACCGCGAGCGTTCTGGGCAACGATGAACCCGAGGCCCTGCCCCTGATCGAAATCATTCCCGACCCGAGCCACCCCTTTTTCAATTACGAGGCCAAGTACACCGCCGGGGCGAGCCAGGAGATCTGTCCGGCCCGCATCAGCGTCGAGCTGACGGCCAAGGCCCAGGATTACGCCTGCCGGGCCCATCTGGCCCTGTTCTGCAAAGGATACAGCCGCACCGACATGATGCTGCGCGGCGATGACTTTTTTGTCTTGGAAACCAATACGATCCCTGGTATGACCCGCACCAGCCTGTTCCCCCAGGCGGCCCAGACGGCGGGCATCTCTTTCGGCCAGTTGCTCGACCGGTTGATCGAACTGGGCATTCAAGCCCATCGCAATCGATAACCGAAGATGATCATTCACCGATTCAGCCAGTTGACCCAGGCGTTCCATGACCTCGGCCCCGGCGACCTGTTTATCGGCCAGGTGCCGCCGACCTATCTGAAACCGGCGATGCTCATCGATCTCATGGCCCGCGGGGTGCGTTTGCTGCCGTCGGCCGGCGCCCAGATGGTCAGCGCCTCAAAAATGGCCCAGGCCCTGATTCTGAAACCGTGGATGGCACCCGAGACCCGCGTGATCGATCGTCGCAAGACCCTGCTCGATGCCGTCACCGATTATGAACGCAAAGGAATTGGTGCGGCCGTCACCAAGGCTGAACGCCAGCACTGCGGGCACGGGGTGCGCAAGTGGGACCAGCTGGAAACCCTTTACAACTGCCTGAGCCTCGACGGTCACCACTATCCGTTCGTGTTGCAGCCGTTTCTGCAGGTCGAAACCGACCTGCGCATCATCGCGGTGGGGGATTACTGGGAAGCCTATGCGCGCTGCAATCCCATCGGCTTCCGCAAGAACCTGGCCGCCGGGGGCGAGAGCCGGCCCTATACGCTCGACCTCTCGCAGAAAGCGCTTTGCCGGCAGATCATGGATCGGGCCGAAATGCCCTTTGCCCATATCGACCTGGTGATCACCAGCGACGGCGCCACCTACCTGTCCGAAGTGAGCCTGAGCGGCGGCTTGCGTGGTGCCGCTATTTCCGGGGCCGAACTCGCCGAATTGAAACAGGCCCGGCTGATGGCCCTGGCGGAATCCGGATCATGAATCCAATATCCGTCACCGGATGGAACCCTGAACATCAAAAATGAACGGCAGAGACCATAAATCAAAATCCGAACAGCCAAAGGGGAGGTCACGATGAACGTACTGGTGGTCGGCGGCGGCGGTCGCGAACACGCCATGGTGTGGAAAATCAGTCAGAGCCCGCTGGTTAAAAAGATCTACTGCGCGCCGGGCAACGCGGGCATCGCCGAACTGGCCGAGTGCGTGCCCATCGGCGCCGAGGACGTGGACCAGTTGCTGGCTTTCGCGCGTCAGAACACGATCGATCTGACCGTCGTGGGCCCTGAAGGCCCATTGTCCATGGGCATCGTGGATCGGTTCGAAGAGGCGGGCCTGCGCATCTTCGGCGCCAGCCAGAAGGCGGCGGCCATCGAGGCGAGCAAATCCTTTGCCAAGTACATCATGAACAAGTACGGCGTGGCCACGGCCCAGGGCGCCACTTTCAGCAGCTATAAACAGGCCGAGGCCTATGTCAAAAAGATGGGTGCGCCCGCCGTCGTGAAGGCCGACGGCCTGGCCGCCGGCAAGGGCGTCATCGTCTGCGACACCGTGGCCAAGGCGCTCGCCGCCCTCAAGCAGATCATGGTGGACAAGGCCTTCGGCGACGCCGGCCGCCAGGTGGTGGTGGAGGAGTGCCTGGTGGGCGAGGAGGCCTCCTTCCTGGCCTTCACAGACGGCAAGACCGTTCTGCCCCTGCCCACCTCCCAGGATCACAAACCGGTCTTCGACGACGACAAGGGGCCCAACACCGGCGGCATGGGCGCATATTCGCCGGCACCCGTGGTCGACCAGTTCCTGCACGACAAGGTGATGAAAGAGATCATGCTGCCCACGGTGCGTGGCATGGCGGCCGAGGGCCGGCCCTACAAAGGCGTGCTTTATGCCGGCCTGATGATCGACCGCGACCGCATCAAGGTGCTCGAATTCAACGGCCGCTTCGGCGATCCCGAGGCCCAGCCGCTGCTCATGCGCCTCAAGAGCGACCTGGTGCCCATCATGGAAGCCATTATCGACGGCCGCCTGGATCAGTGCCGCCTCGACATCGACCCGCGCGCCACGGTCTGTGTGGTCATGGCCGCCGGCGGGTATCCGGGCAGCTATAAAAAAGGCCACCCCATCAGCGGCCTGGACCAGGTCAAGCGCATGAAGGACGTCACCGTGTTCCATGCCGGCACCGCCGCCAGGGACGGCGCGATCGTGGCCAACGGCGGACGGGTCCTGGGCGTTACCGCCTTGGGCGACAATGTCGAAAAGGCCATCCAGAAAGCCTACCAGGCTGTGGCCAAGATCAGCTGGAAAGATGTTCACTACCGCAAGGACATCGGCCTCAAGGCCCTGAAGCGGTTCCAGGTCAAACCCCAGGTCGGCATCGTCATGGGCAGCGACTCGGACCTCGCCGTGATGGAAGGCGCCGTGGCCATGCTGAAAAAGTTCGGCGTGCCCTTCGAGATGACCGTGGCCTCGGCCCATCGTACCCCCGAACGGGCCGCCCGCTTCGCCGCAACGGCCGCCGATCGCGGCATCCGAGTGATCATCGCCGGCGCCGGCCATGCCGCCCACCTGGCCGGCGCCTTGGCCGCCCAGACCTCGCTGCCCGTCATCGGCGTACCCATCGATTCATCGAGCCTGCAAGGCCTCGACGCCCTGCTCTCCACCGTGCAGATGCCCCCCGGCATTCCGGTGGCCACCGTGGCCGTGGGCAAGCCGGGCGCCCGCAACGCCGGCATCCTGGCCGTCCAGATTCTGGCCCTGGCCGATCCCCAATTGGCCGCCATGCTGCGTGACTTCAAACAGGAGATGGCCGACGAGGTCGAACGCAAGGCCAAACGCCTTGACGCCTACCGGTAACATCATTGCCGTGGATGCCCGGCGGCCGGCCCCCGATCTAATCGAGCGGGCCGCCGGGCTCATCCGGCAGGGCGGCGTAGTGGTCATCCCCACCACCGGCTTGTACGGTCTGGCCGCCGATGCCGGTAACCCGGAAGCTCTGGCGCGCATCTTCCGCATCAAGGGCCGCGATCCCGGCAAGCCCATCCTGGTGCTCATCGACCGCATGGAGATGCTCGATCAAGTAGCCGGCGAGATCGCTTCGCCGGTCCTTCAGCTTATGGCCCGCTTCTGGCCGGGCGGCGTCACCCTCGTGGTGCCGGCCCACCCCGGCTTGTCCTCGATCCTGACCAGCGGCAGCGGCACCATCGGCGTGCGGCGGGTACGCCACCCCGTGGCCGCGGCCCTGGTGCGTGCCGCCGGGCGCCCCCTCACCGGCACCAGCGCCAATCTCTCCGGCGAGCCGGGGTGTGCTGTCCTGGAAGACATCGATCCGTCCATACTGGAGGCCGTGGACCTGGCGCTGGACGCGGGTCTGCTGGTCGGCGGCCCTGGCTCGACCGTCGTGGATGTGACCGGCACGGTGCCGGTCATTCTAAGGGAAGGGGAGGTGCCTGGTGCGCAGGTCCTGGCGGCCTTCGCGCAGATCGTCGGAGGTTGATCGGCCCCTTGTCTCCACCCTTGAAGATCCGATTTATCCAATCTACATTTCCAAACGGAATTGGAGGCTTGGCGCCAAAGCGCCGTCAAGAGCATTGACAACCGGGCCGCTTTTGAATATATAGCCGCTTTCATGCCGGAGTGGTGAAATAGGTAAACGCAGCGGACTCAAAATCCGCCGGGCGCAAGCCCTTGTCGGTTCGATTCCGACCTCCGGCACCAAAATTCAATCAAAGGGGGCGTCCTACAGGGATTGGCCCCTTTTTTGGTTTCAAAAGTGGTCACTGTGCCTATCTTCTTATACTTCCGGCGCCTCAGGCAAATCCAGGTCCTTGTCATCGAGGTGATTAAAAAAGTTGGACAGGGTTTTTTCAGCGCCGATGACAGTGATCCCGGCGGCATGGACATCCGGAAAGCCGGCCTTATCACTCCTGTCGAGCATCTTTGCCACCAGGGGCGCTCTTCCGTACTTCGATGAACTCGATGTAGGATGTGGCGCTCTCACCGGTATTGTCGGAATCGTTCATGATGGCTATTGACGCTTCAGCCGGCGGATGGCCACCGAAGATGCGCTTGAAGTCTTCCAACACGTTCACGGTCTCTTCCACCCACCGGCCGACGTCTTTCGATCCGTGCCGGAGGGGGATCATGATCGAGCGATCCGTAAAGGGGCTGGCGACGGGAACGGTTTCTTCGGGCCGGCTGGTCCAGATATAGTTCAGGGAACTGTGCGGCGGATAGCGGCCGTAGAGAGCTTTGGCCAACTCATACTTGATCTTCATGCCGAAACCCGCGGTATCAGGGTCATAGGCAAAAAGGACATACACCCGGATGGGATAGTCGTCCCCGGATTTGAGCCGGTATGTTCCTTTGTCATAGACATTGTCCACCTTCCAGCGCCAGCGGACGATTGGAAAATCGGCGACATTGAATGTCTGTTTGTGGACCATGGCCGAGGCGCTGGCACGGCTCCTTGCAACCAGTACGTTCGACCCTTCCTGCTGCTGGATGGTATAAGCCGTATGCCGGTCGATACCGCGAAAATACAAAGGCTCCCATGCGTCGAGGGTTTCAAAGTCTTCGCGAAGAAAAACCTCTTCGGCGGCATGCAGGCCGGCGGCCAACGCCACGTTGGATATCAGGAAGACGTACAAAACCGTTTTGTTGAATAGCGCCATTCGTCCTCCTTATCTGCGCCACGCCATCCATCGCGCAAAAAGGGATTTGACAACGGGCGTCAGCCGCGTGCGATGGTATGCGTCTCCAATTTGCCGGATCGCCTCCGCCTGTGTCGGGTAGGGATGGATGGTGTTGGCGATGTGCGCAAGCCCCAGTTTGTGGGTCATGGCCAGTGTGATTTCTGAGATCATGTCGCCCGCGTTGGCCGCCACGATGGTGGCGCCGACGATCTTGTCCGTGCCCCTGCGCACATGGACCCGCACCAGCCCATTGGTGCGGCCTTCGAGAATCGCTCGGTCCACTTCGCGCAATTCCCGTGTGAAGGTGTCGATGTCGATGCCTTGCTCCCGGGCCTGTTTTTCGTAAAGCCCGACGTGGGCGATTTCGGGTTCGGTATAGGTGCACCAGGGGATGGTCAAGGCGTTGGTGCCGGAGCGGCCGAAAAACAGCGCGTTGCGGATGACGATACGCGCCATGAAGTCGGCCGCATGGGTAAATTGATAGGGCGAGCAGACATCGCCGGCCGCGTAAATATCGGGCTGGGTGGTTTGCAGGCGGTCATTGACCTGCACGCCTTTCTGGGTAAAGGCGACACCTGCGGCTTGAAGTCCCAGGTTTTCGACATTCGGCGCGCGCCCCACCGCGACCAGCAGTTGATCGACCAGTTCATCATACGATTTGCCGTGAGAGTCAACCGCCAGTCGTATCTTACCGCTCTCGGCTTTGGACAGTTTCATACGCTTGCCGCAACACAGAAGCTTTACACCGTCCTTTTGCATGGCCGCCAGAACGATGCCGGAAGCGTCGGCGTCTTCCCTGGGCAGAATGCCGTGGGCATTTTCCACCAGCAGTACGTCCGAACCGAAGCGGGCAAAGGATTGGGCCATCTCACAACCGATAGGGCCGGCGCCGATGACGGCCAGCCGCCTGGGAAGTTCGGTCAGGGAAAAAACGGTCTCGTTGGTCAGGTAGCGAACCTGGTCCAAACCGTCGATGGGGGGCGCCGCGGCCCGCGCCCCGGTGGCGATGACCGCTTTTTTAAAGGTCAGCCGCTCGCCGACGACCTCCACCGTGTGGGCATCGACAAACCGGCCCTCCCCGATAAACACATCGACCCCCAGTTCGCTGAAGCGCTTCGCCGAGTCGTTGGGGGCAATGTCCGCCCGCAACCGGCGCATGCGTTTCATGGCCGCACCGAAATCGATCGTTACGCCATCCGGGACATGCACACCGAGCTCGCCCGCATCGCGTACGGCGGCGGCGGCCCGCGCGGCCCGGATCACGGCCTTGGATGGCACACAGCCCACGTTCAGGCAGTCGCCGCCCATCAAGTGGCGCTCGATCAGGGCGACCTTGGCACCCAGGCCCGCCGCGCCCGCCGCGCACACCAGGCCGGCGGTTCCCGCGCCGATAACGACCAGGTTGTAGCGCGAAGCGGGTTTGGGGTTTTTCCAGTCCGCCGGATGGACGTGGGACGCCAGTCGTTGATTGTGCGCATCCCAGGGGCGCACGAGGGTGTTTTCTTTTGCTTTGTCTCGCTCTTTGTTTGACATTTTGTGCCTCCAACTCCGGTCAGGCGGATTTTTTCAGGCCAACACGCAACTTGCGTTTGAAAAGCGCCAGCAGCTTCTTCACGGTGATGGGGAACAATCCAAGCACGGCAAAGGAGATCAGCACCCCCGGCGACAGAATGCCGGACAAGGAATCGATTCGAGCCAGTTCCTTACCGGCGTTGACATATACAATGGTCCCGGCCAGCATGCCGATCTGCGACACCCAGAAAAAGGTGAACAGCCGCATGGGGGTGAGGCCCATGACCAGATTGATCACAAAAAACGGGAAAATCGGAACCAAACGAAGGGAAAACAGGTAGAATGCGCCTTCCTTTTCAATGCCGGCATTGATGGTCGCCAGTTTGTCGCCGAATTTGTGCTGAACCCATTCGCGAAGCAGAAAGCGGGATACGAGACAGGCCAGGGTGGCGCCGATGGTGCTGGCGATCGAGACCACCACGGTTCCGGTGACCAGACCGAACAGCCCGCCGCCGGCCAGCGTCATCACCGCGGCCCCGGGCAGGGACAGGGCGGTCACCAGGATGTAAATCGCCATGTAGGCCCCAATCACAAGCACCCGGTGGGACTGGTACAGTGTCTGAAATTTTTCCTGGGACGACTTGATATAGTCGAGGGAGAGATATTGCCCCAGCTCGAGATACCTGAAGGCGAGCATGCCAAGCACGATCAGTCCGACCACGGCCGCTTTACCGATCCATTTATTGCGATTTTCCGGTGCCATCGTCGCCCGTCCTTTCCGCAGGAGTCGCCGCCCGTAAAAGGCCGCGCTCCAAAAGGTGCTGTCCCGGTTGTCCACCGTTCGCCCAAATGGACCGATAATCAAAACCATCCATGCCGAAAAGGTTGTGTTTGATGATTTCGAAAGTGGGACTCAGATCGAAATCTCTCGGCACGATCTGGGAGTAATGGCGCATGACCAAAGCCGAGCCATAGGGGTTCTTTGCTGCGTCTCTCGCGGCATCGGAGGTCTTCGACAAGGCAGGCACGATCGGATATCCGACTTTTTGGAACGCCTTGGCGATCATTCCGGAGCAAATGACTTCGTATTCCGAGCAGCCCCCTAAACAGGCCTTGATGGTTCTCTTTTTAAAAGGATTCAGGAAAGAGGGGAGAAGCATCAGGCCCAGATCAAGAATATTGCGATGGTCGTAATGCTTTCCCAGATTTGTGATGACCTCGGCGACCACCATCTCCAAATCCTGCGTCGAAATACCAAAGGGCCTGCATATGCGGATATTGTTCTCGGCGTATTTCTTCAGGGGCGCAGCGGCGACACCATTTACCGAATCGGCCTCGATAAGCATGTGCCGGCGATGGGGTTCTTCTGCAGTTTTCAACGCCCTTTTGACGTTTTCATCGGTCGATCCTTCGAGGGCGTCTCCGACATAGATGGCCGAGTGACTCCAGGTACTGTTGGTGATCAGTTTGATGATTCGACTGATTTCCGCGCGGCCCTCCACCAGCACGATATCTCCCCTGCGAATGACCTGATAAAGGGTGTTCATGTTGTTGACCATTCGTTTCTCATAGGAATCGACAGGCCTGTTAAGCCGCTTGAGAAGTGTCCGCCCTATGAGACTCATCTCTTTTTGGGGTCGTATGTCTCTCATGCTGGCCATATCCAACCTCGCAAATGGGTGCTGATAAATGTATTGCAATCATCTGAATTGGAGCAACAATCCGGTTAAAGCCAATGAGACCAAGGAGTTGTTTATCAATGGACGGACCGCTTTCGATTCGCCATCGTTTGGCGTTACGGTTTTTTCTGCTGATGCGCCGGTACTGTGCGCAATTTCGGCGGCAATTGATCATGCTGAGAAAGGCAAGCCAGCAACGCGAAAGCAACTATCCAGGCGATGCAGAATCAGAAGAACTCTCTGTTTCCCCGGGCACCTACCTGCCGTCAGCCGATATTCGGCATGAGCGCCCATTTGATGATCCACTTTCCGGTGTCCGAATGCCGGCCGAGACAGACGATGCCGCCATTTTGAAACTTGAACACCGGCGGCTCGATGGCCCCGATGATCAGATAAGCGGTCAGTCGTTCCATAAAAGGCAGATGCCCGACCAGCATGAGATTGTCTTCGACCGGCAGGTTCGCTGCGAAAGCGGCCACATCATCCAATGGATTGATCCCACCGATGTCAGTGACGCCATGTTGGGGGTTCAGGTGGGACGCAAAGATGTCCGCGGTCTGTCGGGCGCGCTTTTTGCCGCTGTGGCGGATTTGGGTCACCTTGCAGCCATAGCCGGCCGCCACCTGGGCAATCCGTTGAACCTCAGTGATACCCTCTTGGGAGAGCCCTTTTCCCGGGTCGATTTCATTGGGAAGGCTCTTTCCGTGTTGGACGAGGTAGAGTGTCATGATATCCTCCTTGCTTATACCGGTCACCGGCGCTCACCGCAGTACGGGCAGTAGGCGAAGTCTGGATCCAAAGTCCGCCCGCATCGCCGGCAGGCGAGCGGCTTTTCCCGCGGCGATGCCTGGTAAAAATCAACGCCACCGCCATCTCCCACCACAGACTTGCAGTGTCGACAATACAAGAACGGCTCGCCTCGCTTGACGGGCACCAGGGGCACGAAGAAGAGGCTGAAGTAGTGATCCATCCGTTGGACGACGGCTTGCTGCAGCCCGCACCGCGGGCAGCGCCGCGGTGTGGCGTCGATGGTCCGTGTTCTGGGCTGAACGCCGGCGATAAAGAAAAACATGCCCTTTTTCCCTGTTGGATAATTATAGATCGTTTGTATTATGATGATCCCATTGGTTTTGGTCAAGCCATGGAGGATACACCTAGTCATCGTGATACGCAGACTGGAGGTTTTTCCTCAATGATCGAAGCCGACCCTTAAATGATTTAAACGTGCCCGTGTTCAATTCTGTTTCAGAGGTGAATGCCCTCGACCGGTTTATCTGGTTTTGAAATCTTCTATCCTTGCCGACTATTAAACTTTTTAAGAGTCTTTGAGCCAAATTTTGTCTTGCGGGGCGACCGAAAACCCCACCGCATCCGGATTCCAAATATTTAAATATTTTACAACACATTGGAATGATTAAAATAAATATATAGATTGGCCATTTTTGCCGGCCTTGGAACGGTGGTTTTCCAATTGGGGTACGTTTTTTGCTTTGATTTTGCGTTAAATCTTTTGATGCGCAACAAACGACAACATGCAGAGGGTAAAATGAAACAGCCCAGGAGAGACGGAATTTCAAAACATGTCTACAAAACATCTGGATTCTCACTTATTGAGCTCGTCATTGTCATCGCCATCGCTGCAATCGTCTTGGCCATAGCGACGCCTTCAACCCTGACCTGGCTTCGTGAACGGGGTGTCCGCAATGCGGCCGATCAGCTGCTGATGGATCTCCAACGCGCCAAGTTGATGGCCATCAAGGAAAATGCCAATTGCACGATTACGATCAACGCACCGGCCGCAAATCAATACACCATCTCCCTGAACGGAGAAGTCGTCGACTTGGGCCGGTATCCCGGTGGTGTGGCTTTCACCAATATTCCGGAGGCTTCATCCGCTGCCATCACCTTCAACCCCCAGGGTCTATGCACCACGATTCCCGCCGCCATTTTGGTGACCAATCAGAATGGAGCCCTCACTTTTCGTTTGAGGGTATCTGCGGCCGGCGGCATCTCCCAGAAACTTTACAACCCCGGAACGGGAAGTTGGACATAGGAGAACACCCCAAATGGACGCCAAAAAACGTCATTCAATCGTGTTGACAGACAAAGGTTTTACGCTCGTTGAGCTGCTGATAGCCATCATCATCACCTCGATCGTCGGAATTGCGATGGTTTCCAACTCCATCAGCCAGCAGCGGGCCGCTGCCATGGTGCGTCAGGTGGCGCAAATGCAGCAGCAATTGCGGGGTGCTGTTTATATCATGGAAGAGGACATCCGTATCGCAGGGTATGATCCTCAGTCGACAGGACTTTTCGGCATCACGGACGTCCGTCGATACAGCATCACCAATGAAGTTACCGCCCCAGCTGTAACGGCAGCACCCCTTGGCAGCCCTTCCTTGACTCTCGCTTACGATTACGATCCCAGCAATGCGGCCACAAACAGTAACGGCATTTTGGATGAACCGACTTTTTCCTACCTCTTATACGATGACAACGCGGATAATATTCTGGATTTAGCCAGGGATACGAACGGTCAACGTCAATTGGTGGCCGAAGGTATCGACGCCATGGGGTTCGCCTTTGCTATCGATGCCGATGGGGACGGTGAATTGGACCGAACCCCCAATAACAATATTATTTGGGCGGTGGATTCCGATAATGACAATACGCTGGATACCAATTTGGACACGAATGACGATGGCGTCATCGATATCGACGATGCCGGCGGCAACTTTGTCATCGAGGCGGCAGACGGCGCGGCGGGTGTTATCAATCCTCCGGTTCCCCTCAACCAGATACGCCTGGTCCGGATTTGGATGGTGGCCCGGGCTCGGAACATCGATCCACAATACAACAATACCGATCAGTTTGTGGTGGGCGATCAGGTGGTACCCCCCCAAGCCGGTGGTTTTCAAGATGGCTTCAGAAGACAGTTGATGGATCATACCGTCCAATTTCGCTACATGGGCATTTAACCCGGGAATTCCGGGAAAAGGAGTTGCCGAGATGAAACCTTCGATGCGCATTATTCAGAACCGCAAGAAAACTGAAGAGGGGTTCACCCTCATCGAAACCATTATTGCCGTATTTGTTTTTTCTATTGGCGTGCTCGCTGCGGCGAGCATGCAGATCAGTTCCATCAATGGGAACAGCACCGCGCGAAGTCTGACCCAGGGTGCCAATGCCGGGGCCAATCAAGTGGAAAACCTCAGGCCGCTGGATTACATGACGGACGCCGACCTCACCGAAGGTGCCCACGGACCGATCCAAAATGGTAATTATACCATAACCTACAATGTCCAACGTGATGCGATCGTGCGGAACACCATGCGCGTGGATGTCGCGGTGAACTGGCTGGAACGCGGCACGCCCAAAAACCTCAATTTGGTCTATATCAAACAAGATATCATTTAAAAGAGGTGCATATGAATCGTCATCATCAAAAGCTTCAAAACGAAAATGGATCCGCTTTGGTTATCGTGGTGCTTATCCTGGCGGTGGTCACCGTGATCGGTGTTCTTGCCACAAGAACCGCCACCATCGAGTTGCAAGTGGCCTCTCATGACAAACTGCATAAGATGACATGGTATGCCACCGAAGCGGTTTGCGATGGTTTGATGCCGGAATTGATCGAACAAAATATTGAAAATCGCGATTTTGGTGCTGAAGCGACGCCTTTCAACTTTGGCAATTCTGCCGACCTTTTCATCCATAAAACCGACTTTTGGGAAAATATGGTGGGCGTTGGTACCGATGTCGAGATGGCGGAACTGTCTGAATCCAATGTTACGGCATGCACCTATTGTACTGTCGGACCGTTGCCTGGAAGTGGGGACAATATGAATGAGGGGTATGCGGGCCGGGGGAAGACTTCGGCGAAGGGTGGCACGCAAAGAGTATACACCATCAGCGGTTTGGGGCGGGGACCGGCCAACAGCCAGGCACGCGTGGTCACCGGTTGGCGTCATGTGATTTGAAGCAAACCGACCGACACTCAACGGTTGTTCGCCTAAAAGGGCGTGCAGACTTCAGATCATCACAATTATGGAGAACTGATATGAAACGCATCTTCGAGAAGTTGATTCTGCTTGTTGCAATCACCTGGGCTGCTGCCGGCCCGAGTCATGCCGACTGGAAAACGCCCACCATGGAAGAATATGTCAAGGTGCCTGTGTTTGCCACCAATGCGGCCAAACCCAATATTATGATCGCCTTGGACAATTCGGGTAGTATGAATTCCCTCGCCTATGCGGACGGATATACCGGCACACCCTACAATGGCACTACCGTCAGCTTTCCAGTGGTCCTGGAAAGAGACGACATGGAACAGAACCCCACCAGCGGTGCGATGCGCGACGGCGGTGGCAGCGCCAACGACCTCGATTTCGGTAGCGATTATGTCGCTGTCCGTTTTCAAAATGTTACACTGCCGAAAGATGCGACCATCGTATCGGCGCGTATCGAATTCACCGCAAAAACGACCTGTACTTCCGTGACCACCGAATTGGTCATCCTGGCGGAAGACGCCGACGATGCACCTTTTCTCGATGTCTCGGATGATTTCAATATTTCCGATCGGTCGGTCATCGGTACCTCGGTTGCATGGACACCGGGCGACTGGGTCGCCGGCACGCGCTACAGTACCCCCGATCTGACGGCCATTGTGCAGGGGTTGGTCGGGCGCAGCGGCTGGGCAGCCGGCAATGCCATGCTCTTCCGGTTCGATGGAGCCGCCTTTCCAACGCTCACCGGCCACCGCGAGGCCCAATCGCGGGAAAGCGGCGAGGCGATCGGTCCGATGCTGCATGTCACCTATATCGACCAGGCTGCCGGAACCCGATATTACGGATACTTCAATCCCGATTATTTCTACACATACAGCAGCAATGTCTTCTGGCCCAAATACAAAAAGATCAGCTACGTGCCATCCACCAACAGCTGGAACGTGCAAACCATGACCGGCGCCGCAGCCACCCTCACCGACAGCGATATCGCCCCGGCGGTGCCGAGCAACGGCCTGTGGGACGGCAACTGGATGAACTGGGTGGCCATGCGCCGGGTGGATGTGCTGCGCAAAGTGCTCATGGGCGGCAAGGCCACATCGCGCACGGGTGGCGGCAACCAGCAGAACCAATGTGAATCCGAGGCTAGTGGTTACGGCACCTACTGGAAGACTTTTTCCAGTGCTTCCGGACCGGCCACATCCCCTTACAAAGGCAGTTATTCTTACGGGGTAACCGAGAAGGGATATCTCTACGTCAGCAGCACCAATTACAAGCTCGATATCCAAAAATACATCGCCATCGAGCCCAGGGATTTCTACGAGGGCAACCTGGCCGGTGTGTTGCAGCGCATCGGCGACCGGGCCCGCTGGGGGAATATGTGGTTCAACAGCGGCACCGGTAGTGGTGATAGCGGCGGCTATGTGCAGAACCCTATCGATAATGGATTCGGCACAAACTTTCTGCCAGGGCTGCAAGGCATGCCCTGCAACACCTGGACACCCCTGGCGGAAACATTATACGTGGCAACACAGTATTTTGCCCAGGAGCCGGTGGCTTCGGGCCTCGATTATCCCAATCAATCCCAATTGTTCAGTATCGGAAAAAACACGTTAAAGGATCCATACTGGGACAAGGACGATCAGGTTTCATTATATTGCGCCAAGAGTTTTATCCTTCTTCTCACCGACGGCGCCTCTACCAAGGACAGCAAAATTCCCAGCTTCCTTAAGGATTTCGACGGCGACAACAAAGACTTGACATCCTGCAACGAAAGTACAGGCAGCGGTTGTAACTATCCCTCTGGGGGTTCGGACTACCTGGACGATGTTGCTCTTTACGCGCGCACTTCGGATTTGCGTTCAGATTTAACGGATATCCAAAATCTTCTGCTTTACACTGTCTACGCCTTTGACAAGGATCCCAACGGCCGCAGCCTTTTGATGGATGCGGCCCGGAACGGTGGTTTCGAAGACTTAAACGATGACGGCCAACCCAATGGTACCTACACCGATCCGGCCGACCAGCGCATGGAGTGGGATGCGGACGGCGACGGCGTTCCCGACACCTATTACGAAGCCACCGACGGCTATGAGCTGGAAGCGCAATTGCTGGCGGCCATCGAGAGCATTTTAAAGCGCGCCTCATCGGGTACGGCTGCTTCGGTCGTCTCCAACTCCCGGTCCGGTGAGGGTGCCATCTATCAATCCATTTTCTATCCCGCGGAAACCATCAATGGGAACACCGTCAAATGGGTGGGCCAGGTCCATTCCCTCTTGGCCGATGCCCATGGCAACGTGCGAGAAGACACCAATAACAATCACCAGCTGGACTTGGACGAAGACCTCTTTATCTATTTCGGTGAAGAGACCGCTCAAAAATTCAGAGACACAAACGCCGACGGAATTTTTGACGAGACCGATGAAGGGCCTCTCACCATAGATGGCAAATCCGAATTCAAAATGAGCGACCTTAGTTACCTCTGGTCTTCCAACGATTGGCTCAACCATTTGACCGACGCGGTGAGTCAGCGATCCTACACGTCCACTGCCGACCAGCGATATATTTTCACCTTTGCGGACGCAGACGGTGACATGGTGGCGGACAGCGGCGAGACGAAGGATTTCGTGGCGTCTAGTGACCCCAGTTGGTCCCAGGTGAGCGATCCCGCCGACTTTTATGCTTATATCCATCCATATCAACCCTATAATCCACCCATTCTTCCAACGGACACTCTTTTTGAGCCATTGGTCAGCCGGCAGATCAGGCGGGTGGTCAATTACACGCGGGGAGAGGACCAGGCTTCCGATGCCATCGGCGGTCTGGAAATTGCCGCTTTCCGTAACCGGCAGTACGACGCCGAGGGAGACGGCACTTTCGAAACCTGGCGGCTTGGGGATATCGTCTACTCCACCCCCACGGTAGTGGGGGCACCGTCGGAGAATTTCGACCTGCTTTATAATGACAAGGGTTATTCCGCCTTTTACAAAAGATACCAATTCCGACGAAACGTGGTTTACGTGGGCGCCAATGACGGCATGGTACACGCCTTCAATTCCGGCTTCTTCAGCGCCAGCGAAAACAAATTCGCCCTCAAGCCGTATGACAACTCCGGCGTCGAGGTGACTGCCGGCGGCCCCTACCATGAGTTCGATCTGGGCGCCGAACTGTGGGCCTACGTGCCGTTCAACCTCCTACCCCATCTATACTGGCGCACCCAACCGGATTACCAGCACATCTACTACATGGACCTGCAGCCTCGTGTTTTCGATGCCCGTATCTACCCTTCCAAAGGGGCCACCGATCCGACCAACCCCAATGGCTGGGCCACGCTCATGGTGTGCGGCATGCGTTTTGGCGGCGGCAAAATCGCCGCGGACATCGATAAAAAAGATGGCGTCTATAATGCCGCTGTGGATAAGGCCATGACTTCGGCTTTCGCTATCTTCGATATCACCAATCCGGAACAGCCGCCCAAGCTGCTGGCCGAAATCACTTTCCCGGAGCTGGGTTTTACAACCTGCCATCCGGGCGTCATCACCGTAAGAGACTTCAACCAGACCACTTACACGGAACAATCCAACCAGTGGTACCTGTTCTTCGGATCAGGACCCATATCGGAGGATGACGCTGGAGACGATGGCGCCAATTATGATGCCCTCATCGATGGCACCAGTACTCAAAAAGCCGTCATGTATGCCATCGATCTGGTGGAGCTGGCCAACAACGGCAAGGTGGTCGCCCTCACCGGCAGCGGTCCCAAAACATACACCGCCGCTACTTCGGCTGATCCCCATTACCTGGTGCAATTCCCGGAGGAAGAGAGCAGCATCTCCAAGCCCATCACCGTGGATTGGGACCTGAATTTTACCGCCGATGCAGCCTATTTCGGTGTCAGTTACGGGAACCACGTAGACGGATGGAACGGCAAGATGCGGCGGTTCGTTTTCGAGAACGGCTCCGATCCCAAGGATCCGGCCAACTGGACCCTCGACAGCACCTTGCTGGATCTGACCGACAAAAGCAGCCCCGCCCTGAGCAATGGCCAGCCCATCATGGCCCATGCCATGGCGGGCGTGGACAAGGCTGAAAATCGCTGGCTGTTCTTCGGTACCGGCCGTTTTTACTCCCAAGATGATAAGCTCAATTCGGACCAGCAATCCTACTACGGTGTAAAAGAACCTTACACCCTTGTGAGTGGTGAAAAGAAGTTCAACCACAACCAGGTCGCCGTGACCAGTTTGCTGGATACCACCAATGTCAAAGTTTACAATAACGGCAGCACGGTCACGGGCTTCAGCGACTTTTATGCCTTGGTCGATGAAATCCAGAACAATTACAGCGGCTGGAGAATAGATCTCGATTACAAAGCCGGCGAACGGAATTTAGGTGAAGCCGTACTGGCGGGTGATGTATTGACATTCACCAGCTATGTACCCACTGACGATCCTTGCGGTCTCGATGGGGAAAGCATGGTCTACGCCCTTTATTACCTCACCGGGACAGCCTATTACCAATCGATTATCGGTCTGGATCCGACCGATGTCAGCGGCAGTGACGCTTTGGTACTCAAGAGAGCCTCTTTAGGAAAGGGCATGACCATTACGCCCAATATTCATGTTGGACGCGAGGAAGGTTCCCGGGCTTATATTCAGACCAGTACGGGCGCCATCAAACCACTCGAGCAGGACAACCCCGGCGTGCTCAAGAGCGGCAAGGTGCAAGTCGAACCCGGGCCTCAACCCTGTCCATAAAAAGCTGCCCCCTTTTCCCCTTTTAAATCTAAACAGGGAAAAGGGGGCGTTTCAGGAATGGCCAAAAACTGTATAAAAATACAAATGGGAGTGTAACCATGATATTTAATACAAAAAAATATAATATGATGAAGAACTTAAGGATCGCCGCGACTGATCTTCTAATGATAGGGATGGCGCTGCTTTTTCTGGCATTTTCTGTATCGGCTGCGGCAGCACCCCCGAAAAGTGTTCGAAACAACGAGGAGGGAGGGGGCCTTGGTGTTGTCATATCCAAAGCCAATGTCACCATTAATAAGAAGAGCCTGCAATGGGTCTACACATTAGGTGGCAAGTTCAAGGTCAGTCCTGAAACCCTTATCATAGGCACGGATGGGAAAGAAGTGGGCCTAAAAGAGATGTTGGTCCCCTGTGATGTCCAGGTTAGCTACGCTGTCGAAAAGGGTCGACGCGTGGCGTACCGTATAGACATTAAACGCATCGCCGACGGCGCCACTTGGCAATGGACAAGTGAAACACCAGAATAGACATTGATGGGATGACGTCTTGTCAAGGTTTGATCAGCCCAGATTGTGAAGACACACCTTCGTTGGGAAAAATCTGCAGCAGGAAATAGAAACGCGGAAACTATCAGCGTGGCCACGATTTACAAGGAGATTTTCCTCCATGCCGATCCGGGCGAGGTCTGGGACGCGGTTCGCGACGTCGCCGCCGTCCATACGCGTCTCGTGCCGGGTGTTCTCACGGATACCTGCATGGAGGGCAATTGCAGGGTCGTTACCTTTGCCAGCGGCCTGGTGGTGCGCGAGCTGATCGTCACTATCGACGACCAGGCCCGGCGGCTCGCCTATGCTTCGGTCGGCGGTCGCGCCACCCACCACAATGCTTCGTTTCAGGTTTGTGCCGAAACCGAAGGCCGGACCCGTTTGGTATGGATCACAGATGTGCTGCCTGACGAGATTGCAGCGCCCATCCGCGAGACCGTCGAGCAGTGTGCCGCGGCGATCAAAAAGGCACTGGATAAAGCGACTTCCTGAGATCCTTCCCCGCACGGAACGCTTGCGCCAATGGCTGGCGATGCCGTGATAGCGTTTTTCCGCACCAGGGCCGTAAATGACCGGCCTCACCCGGGTTTCGCATGGTAGGTTTTGCCTCTCATTTTGCACCCATTCGGTCCGCATTGCATCTCTTTCAAGCTGATGCATTTTGTGTCCAACACAGCAGGAATGAATAACTGAAGCAAACCAACCATCAGTGAGGTGACATCATGGCCGACAATAAAGTGCAAGACTACTTTGATGAGAGCAACGAAGGACACGTAGACACCCGGGAAGCCAATCTCAACTGCGACACCCCCGATGAGCATCTGGGGTGCGATATGGGAATTGATGTTCAGGGATAGAAAAAGGAAGGTGACTTATGATAGGCATTATGTTGACCGTATCGGTACTCGGTTACTTCATCAATCGGTGCATAAACGGACAAGCAGATGCAGCAGGATGCAAACTTTAGCTGAAAAAGGTTAAACGGCAGAGCTTCATCATACAGGCAGAAAATAACGATCCGCAGACGTTGCGTTTAAAATAGGGCAGGGCCTCGACTGAGGCTCTGCCCTTTTGGGTATGCCAGGCATGGCGTCATCTTACAGAGTGCAAGTCACGAACAACCTCTTGCATGGGTCTCATGAATCCGGTTTCCTTGCTGGTGATTGCGATTTTATTCGACGGCCTCCACTCTGCAGGGGACATACCGGTGCATGGGGGTGCCGACAAAATCACGGTGGGTGTTCTTCGTCAACCTGTTGACGTTGACGCCGTACGCGACGCCATCATAGACCAGTCCGAATCCATGCGGGATGATGACCTGGCCCTTTCTGGCATCCATGCTGATTTCAGCCTCGATGGTTTCCTCCCCTGCCGCCGTGACGACCCTGACCATCTGCCGGTCGAAGATGCCCAATTCTTGCGCATCCGATGGATTGATGACCAGCGTGCACGCTCTTTTGTCTTTGTTCCAAGCAGGATTTCGCATGCCGGTATTGGCGTTCATGTCCATATGTCTTCCCGCCATCAGAATCAGGGGGAAACGCGCGTCACGTTCGAGTTGCCGCTCTTCATCTATGGGGTTGATCTTTTTTACCCAGTCATTCACTTCCGGATTGTAGAGTTGAATTTTGTTATTCGGGGTCGAAAGGTTGGCCTCCATGTTCTTTTCCGGATCGCGTAACCCGATCAATACTCCTTGCGGATGGCGCATGACCGTCTGGTACATCGAAAGGCCCTGTTCCGGCCCCATGGGGAAACCTGCTTTTGCCGCCTCTTCCCGGCGCGCTTTGGATAACTGCATGAACACCGGAAAAATACTGGCGAGATGCACCGATCCCATGGCGGTGCCCAGTGTTTTGGCGATAATGAAGTTCAAAACTTTACCGCTTTCGGGCGCAGCCGCCAGAAATTCCATCAGCTTTCGTCCATATGCCATCAGGTCGCCGCTTAGGGCCGCTTCGTGGAGGGATTCCGGAATCCGGGGAATGACACCCATGGCATCGGCCAGCAGGGTGTAGATCTCGCCGTTTTCTTTCTGCTCGCCTTCCGGCTCAACAACGGGGGCCGTCATTCGGGCATAGATCTTCGAGACGCCGTCGCCGGCAAATCCATCCCAGGACTCGAAATAGGTTTTACAGGGAAGAACATAATGGGCAAGGGCAGCCGTCTCGCTCATTACAATCTCGGCCACTACCAAAAGATCGAGCTCTTGAAACGCCTTTTCGTAGGCCGTTGTATCGGCATAGCTTCGCAAGGGATTCGATGCGTAGCAGAGCACGGCCCGCAGGCGTTCCGGATGATCACCCATGATTTCTTCCGGCAGGACATTGGGCGGGAACATGCCGTTGATGGCAGGGATACCGGTCTTGAGGGTTTTCCACGCCCTTGGATCTCTATGCCCCGGCCCGGATCCCCCGCCGAGCATATAATTGCCGCCGGGCACGCCGATACGCCCGCAAAGGGCCAACAGCACGACGATCAGATAGGACACCAGCGCACTGTGTCGGTTCATCAGGATGCCGAGGTCGTCCAAAACACTCGAACGTCGGGTCGCGAACGCCCGGCAGACGTCGACCACCTGTTGATAGTCAAGATCGCAGACCTTCAGCGCGGCCTTCACGTCGAAATCGGCAAACCATGGAAGAATCTTTTTGAAACCCTCCGCATGTTGGTCAAGATAGGTGTTATGGTATAAACCTTCATCGAGAACAATGGCGATCATCGCTTTGACCAGAATGGCATCGGTGCCAGGGCGAAGCGCCAGGTGAATATCCGCGATCCGGGCGGTTTCTGAGACCCTTGGATCCACCACGACCAGAAGCCGATCCGGATCTTTGGACATCTTCGTCAATCTGCGCCGGGCCTGCTGGAAATGATGGCTCATCATGGGATTCTTCCCGATCAACATCAGCATATTGGAATTTTCGAAATCAGATTCCATCTGGATATTCTGATTCCCGAACGTCAGGCCGTGCGCCCAGTACCTGCCGGAAAATTCCTGATTCGCGGCAGAGTAGTTCCAGCGGGAACCCAGTCTTCGTAATAGGCGAATGGGAAAGGGCATGCTCAAAAAACTGAATTCGCCGCCGCCGACCAGGGAAGCCAATGCGCACGGACCATGCTGATCGAGAATGGAGGCCAGTTTTTCGGAAATTTCGCCGATCGCCTGGTCCCATGAGATCCTCTCAAGCCGATTTCCCACCCTCTTCAATGGGAACAGCACCCTGTCCTTGTTGTGCTGATGAAACGCGACGTTCAACCCCTTCCGGCAGACGTATCCTTCGCTGAACGGGCTGTCCTTGTCTCCGCGAACTTTGACGATTCGATTGTTTTCCACCTGTACTTCCAGTCCGCATCGATTGGCGCACAATACACAAGCTGTTTTCTTCCATGACATGGTTGGCTACCTCTTTCCCTGGAGCAGGTTTCACGGCACATCGAATAACTAAAGTATTCGGCGCAGCGATTCCCGCATATACTCGCTTCTTTTGTTCCTTCGCTTACTGACGGCCTTCAATGGGTCTCCATCCCACATTGGTTTAAGCAAAGGCGATTATTTCTGGATACCAAAAATGTTTCTGAATTCCGCTATTTTTTCTCCGGCGCCTTCGATCTGCAACGATTGGGCAAGGCGACTGCGCTCGGACCGGGGCGATGTAAAAACGGTGGCCCAGTTTTCGGGTGTGGTCGTGATCGTGACGTCGGCATTTGCCAATGAATTTTCCTGGCGACTGCTGGACCAACCTTTTTCATCAAAGGAGAGCAGATAGGTTGCCTGGGGGAAGCATATCGCCCAACTCCCATGTCGGGCCAGCCGTCGCCCCTTCTTGTTGAGAGAATAGGTCAGTCCCCGCATCACCAGGTCGGGATGCACCACCTCCCCAGGCATCGGCGGCCGCATGGCCCAGCGAAAACCCCAATCCATGAGCGCCTCGACAACGGGTCCGAGATCTCGACCCGCAGGGGTCAGATGGTACCATACCTCACGTCGCCCGGGCTTTTTGTCGCGTTCGAGAATGCCGGCGACTTCCAGATTCCGGAGACGTTGGCTGAGCCATTTTGGGGTAATATTGTTGAGGTAGTTGAGAAGGTCTGTAAATCGCTGCGGTCCCCGCAAAAGATCGCGAATAATCAAAAGGGACCACTTGTCGCCGATCTTTTCGAGGGTGCGGGCCACAGGACAAAAATGTTGATAGGATTGAACCATAATGTATGCCTATACATTGAATAGTATCTAAAAGATACTAAAAAATTTTTGCGCCTGTCAATTTTGACGGCACCTTAAAAAGTCCATAATTCGCTTTTCCTCTCATCCCGGCGGAAGCCGGGATCCAATATTTTCAATATGTTCCGGAAGCCGGTGTTCGCCGGCATGACGCCCCTGCGACTTTTTACGGTTTTATCAATTTTATTCTAAAGCGAGGGTCAAGGCAAAAATTCTGAATTAGCGCCTTTTTGCGGAAACCTAAAGTTTCGCACGCGACCCATCAAAATGGGTGTTGACGGAAAGGAAAGACGATGTTATTTAATAACAATTATCAATTGCGAAAAGGAACCTCAGTTGGCAGATCCTAAAGAGAGATTTGAGACCATCGTCAAAAAATTGAGGGATCATGGCCACAAAATTACACCCCAGCGACTGGCCATCGTCGGTATTCTCGCCAAAAGCCATGGCCATCCCAGCGCTGAAGATATTTATGATCTTATCAAAGGCGATTTTCCGACAATGAGTCTTGCAACTGTGTACAGAAATATTTTACTTATTAAATCGTTCGGTGAGGTTCTTGAATTGGGGTTCCCGGATGGGAGCAACCGGTACGATGGAAACAAGCCTCACCCCCATCCGCACGTAATTTGTATCAGATGTAAAAAAATCGTCGATCCGGATCTGGATAGCATGGACATCATGAAAAAAGAGGTTGCCGAAGAGACGCATTTTAAAATTTTGAGTCACCGCCTGGACTTTTTCGGCATATGCAGCGATTGCATGGCATCAGAGAAAGCGTAATATATTTTTCACCTGTTATTGGTAGTGATTATCATTTGATATTCATATTTTTCAATGGAACAGATGGGATGGTTTGATCTTCAAAAAAAAGATGAATCCCGTCCATAGGTTCGCTGTCGTGATGTTGGCCGGTGGGTGGACACCGAAGCAAGAGATCACGAAAGCGTAGTGTATGAATCGAAAAATGCGAAATAAGGAGGCATTATGAGTGAAGAGAGCAAGTGCCCGGTAACGGGCGCAATGAAGAAACCCATTGCCGGCGGCGGCACCTCGATACGCGACTGGTGGCCGAATCAGTTGAACCTCAAGGTTCTACATCAGCATTCGAACCTGAGCAACCCCATGGGCGAAGCTTTTAATTACGCTGAGGAATTCAAAAAGGTCGACCTGCAGGCGCTGAAGAAGGACCTCTATGCGCTCATGACCGATTCGCAGGAGTGGTGGCCGGCAGACTGGGGGCACTACGGCGGGCTCTTTATCCGAATGGCCTGGCACAGTGCAGGCACCTATCGCATGGGCGACGGCCGCGGCGGCGGGGGTACCGGAAACCAGCGATTTTCCCCGCTCAACAGCTGGCCCGACAACGTGAACTTGGACAAGGCGCGCCGGTTGCTCTGGCCGATCAAGCAGAAATACGGCCGAAAGATTTCCTGGGCCGACCTGATGATTCTCGCCGGCAACTGCGCCCTCGAATCGATGGGATTCAAGACCTTTGGTTTCGCCGGCGGGCGCGCGGACATCTGGGAACCGGAAGAAGACATCTACTGGGGTTCAGAAGAGGAGTGGCTGGCCACGAGCGACAAGCCCAAGAGCCGTTACTCCGGCGAGCGGGATCTGGAAAACCCCCTGGCGGCCGTTCAGATGGGTTTGATCTACGTGAACCCGGAAGGACCGGACGGCAACCCGGATCCGATCGCATCCGGACGCGACGTCCGCGAAACCTTCGCCCGCATGGCCATGAACGATGAAGAGACCGTCGCCCTCGTGGCGGGCGGGCACACTTTCGGCAAATGCCACGGCGCCGGCCCTGCGACCCATGTGGGCCCCGAACCCGAAGCCGCCGCCATCGAGGAGCAGGGTCTCGGCTGGAAGAGCAGTTTCGGCAGCGGCAAAGGCGGCGACACCATCAGCAGCGGCATCGAGGGCGCCTGGAAGCCGAATCCGACCCGATGGGACATGGGTTATCTGAAGGTGCTGTTCAAATACGACTGGGAGCTGGTTAAGAGTCCGGCCGGCGCGCATCAGTGGCTGGCCAAGAACGTAGACGACGAGGACATGGTGATCGACGCCCACGACCCGTCCAAGAAGCGCCGGCCCATGATGACAACGGCGGACCTCTCACTGAAGTTCGATCCCATTTACGAGCCGATCTCGCGGCGATACCTGGCAAACCCCGAAGAATTCGCGGATGCCTTTGCCCGGGCCTGGTTTAAGCTGACCCACCGGGACATGGGCCCCCGCTCACGCTACCTCGGCCCGGAGGTTCCGGAAGAGGAGCTGATCTGGCAGGATCCGGTGCCGGCCGTCGACCATGAGCTGATCGACGCAGCGGACATCGCCGATCTGAAGGGAAAACTCCTCGCCTCGGGACTTACCGTGTCTGAACTGGTTTCGACCGCCTGGGCATCGGCCTCCACCTTCCGTGGCTCCGACTACCGCGGCGGTGCCAATGGCGCGCGAATTCGTCTGGCCCCACAAAAAGATTGGAAGGTCAATCAGCCTGACCAACTGAAGAAGGTCCTTCAGACGCTCGAGGGAATACAGAAGGCGTTCAACGGCGCCCAGTCCGGCGGCAAACGGGTTTCCCTCGCCGACCTGATTGTCCTGGGCGGATGCGCCGGCGTCGAGCAGGCTGCTAAAAACGCCGGTCACGCGGTGACCGTTCCATTTTCTCCGGGACGCACGGATTCAACCCAGGAGCAGACCGACGTGGAGGCGTTCCACGTCCTCGAACCGAAGGCGGACGGATTCCGTAATTACCTCAAAGCCAAATTCAGCGTATCCTCAGAGGAATTGCTGATCGATCGGGCCCAATTGCTGAAGCTCACCGCTCCCGAAATGACGGTCCTCATCGGCGGCATGCGCGTCCTGAATACCAACTATGGGCAGACACGACACGGCGTTTTCACCCAGCGACCAGAGGCGCTCACCAACGACTTCTTCGTGAACCTGCTCGACATGGGCACGGTGTGGAAATCGACCTCGGATGAAAACGTGTTCGAGGGGCGGGATCGTTCAACGGGCGAACTCAAGTGGACCGGCACCCGCGTCGATCTCATTTTCGGTTCGAACTCCCAACTTCGTGCCCTGGCGGAAGTATATGGATGCGATGACTCCCAGGAGAAGTTCGTGAATGACTTCGTCGCGGCCTGGAACAAGGTGATGAACCTGGACCGCTTCGACCTGGCCTGATCGTCGTAAAAGCGGTTTGCCCCGCTTCGCGGTGAACTATTTCATCCCGGGAAACGGGTACACGCATGGCGCTTTTTGAGAAGGTCTTCAGCGATCACCATCGCCAAAAATTCGGCCGTTAGGATCGCACACTGAAGCTATCGGCAACATATGGGGGCGGCGTTTCGGTACCATCCGAAGCGCCGCTTTCTCTTTAAGGGCCTCGATCTCCCGCCGACCCTTTTCAGACGTTCAGTCAACATTCACCCGTGTGAAACGCGGGATATCCAGAGGGATGCTCTGCATCGACCCATATGATCACATCGCGGGCGGAAACACTCGAACGAGCTACTTGAGCTCTTTTCCTGCGCTGAATGCCAGGCCCAGAGCAGCGCCCACACCGTGATAGGCTTTTTCCGCGCCGGCGCTGTAAATCAGGGGCTTCACCTTGGCCACATCCGGCAGTCCGTCTGTCGTGCACGCCTCGGAGGCATGGGTTTCCACGATCTGACCGACCACAAGGGTGTGGCTGCCCAGGTTCAACATGTGAATCACCTTGCACTCCAGGTTCAACGGACACTGGGCGATGAGCGGCGCCGTTTCCAACTCTCCGTAGAAAACCTCGAAGGCGCAGTCCCCGGTCTTGTCTTTACGGGCGCCGGAGACGATACCGCAGTAATCGGTCTCCCTGACCTGATCTACCGACGGCACGTTGATAGAAAAAGTTCCGTTTTCTTTAATACCTTTCAGGGTATGGCGATGGTGCTGCAAGGCTACGGTGGCCATGGGCGGGCTGCTGTTGGCGATGCCGCTCCAGGCCGCCGTCATGAAGTTGGCTTTGCCGGCCACATCGGCCCCGATCAAAAAAGCGGGCATGGGATAGACGAATGTCTGCGCGCCGAGCTTGATTTTTTTCATATTTCCTGCTCCTTCGGGCTTTTTAGGCCAGTTGACATGCAGGCTTAAAGGTTGCAAACCTGCGCCCCGCACCACACCGGTTCCGGCAGTGCATAGATGTGGATCGGCGTGTCGATGCCCTTGAGCGCGGCTGTGCCGCGGTCTTCTATGGGCCACATTGATTGGATCATCCGCATGGTGGTTTCCGCGAAAAGGATTTCGCCGCCCTTGGCGTGCTGTGCCAGGCGGGCGGCCAGGTTGGTCACCGATCCGGTGGCCGTGTAGGTCATGCGGATGTTCAGGGTGCCTTTCAGGCGGGTCATGCCCACCAGGGCCTCGCCGCTGTTGATCCCCATATTTACGTTGACCGCATCGGCACCGGGGCCGAGCTGACGGTTGAGTGCCAGATTCTTCTCCTGGATATCGATGGCGGCCTTGATGGCGTTGACGGCATTGGTGCGCGCGTCGTCCTCCTTGAAGATGATCATCAGACCGTCACCTGCCGTTTCGTTGATATCCCCGTGGTAGCGGTGAATAGGGTCCACGAAGCTGGAGAAGATGCGTTCCACCAGGGCGTTGACTTCATCCTCGGGCCGGTCCAGGTTGAGTTTGGTGTAGCCTTCCAGGTCGAGAAACAGGACGCTGACCTCCTTTTTTTCCTTTTCGCGGTCGATGCTTTCCGGGTCTTTTTCCACCAGCTTGCGCACCGAGTGGGGCACGAAGGGCGACAGGTGGATCAGCATCTGGTTGATGCGCATCTTTTCCTGGGTCACGGCCCAATGTTTCCTGGCGCTGACCAGCAGGTTGCCGACCGTCTCCCCGAAATCCTGAAGCAGGAAAAACTCCTTGCGGGAAAAGAGCGTGCCGGGCGGTGCAACCACGCTGACCACGGCAAGCAGTTCTCCCTCCTCGAACACCGGCAGGGCGGCTTCGGGGCCGATCTCGATTACCGTGCCGTCGGGCCGTAACACCGGGGCACCGCCCGGCGCCACCACGGTCTTGCGCCGTGCAATGGCTTTCTGGACGGCCGGCCGGTTACGCTTGCATTGCAGGCAATTGACCGGCTTGTCGAACAGAGCGCATTGGAGCGGACGGGTGTATTCGATGGCATGGGGGTCCATCAGGAGAATACAGGTCTCCATGGCCACGGGAACGATCTCCTTGAGTTCCGAGCGCATCTTTTCTAGAATTTCGTTGGCTTCCATGATGGGGGCCACCTTTCTGGCCAGGCGGCGCTGGGCCTCGAATCTCTCCTTGTAGTATTTCTCCATCGTTTCGCTTCCCCCTTGCGCTCTTGATGCGAAAGGGACTCGGGGCAAACGAGGATACACACCGCTTGCCCCAAGCCGATGTTATGCCGGACCGGTCTCTTGCTCTTTTGGCTCGAGGGTCCGGTCCGTTGGTTTTATTTCCCGGCCATCATGGCGGCGACGTCTTCTTCCACGGAACCGATGGGTTTGATGTTGAATTTTTCCACCAGCACCTTGGCCACGTTGGGCGACAGGAAGGCGGGCAGGGTCGGTCCCAGCCGGATGCCCTGAACATTGAGATAGAGCAGGGCCAGCAGCACGGCCACCGCCTTTTGTTCGTACCAGGCGATGTCATAGGAGATGGGCAGGTCGTTGATGTCGTTGAGTCCGAAGGCCTCCTTCAACTTCAGGGCGATCACGGCCAGGGAGTAGGAGTCGTTGCACTGGCCGGCATCCAGCACGCGCGGAATGCCGCCGATGTCGCCGAGATTCAGCTTGTTGTAACGGTACTTGGCGCAACCGGCGGTGAGGATCACCGTGTCCTTGGGCAGCTTTTTGGCCACCTCGGTGTAGTAGGAGCGCGATTTCTGGCGGCCGTCACAACCGGCCATCACCACGAATCGCTTGATGGCGCCCGACTTCACAGCTTCGATGACCTTGTCGGCCAGGGCCAACACCTGGTTGCGGGCAAAACCGCCGACGATGGTACCGTTTTCGATTTCTGTGGGCGGCGGGCAGCTCTTGGCTTTGGCGATCAGGGCCGAAAAGTCCTTGCTGCCGCCGGCCGGACGGTCGGGAATGTGGGGGGCCCCGACATAGCCGACCACGCCGGTGGTGTAGAGCCGGTCGAGGTAGGTATTGTCTTTTTTAAGGGGCACCAGGCAGTTGGTGGTGAGCAGGACCGGTCCGTTGAACGATTCGAATTCCGGGTTCTGATGCCACCACGACCCGCCGTAGTTGCCGACGAAGTGTTTGTACTTCTTGAAAGCCGGGTAGTAGTTGGCCGGCAGCATTTCGCCGTGGGTGTAGACATCCACGCCTTTACCTTCGGTTTGTTCCAGCAGTTCGGCCATGTCCTTCAGGTCGTGCCCGGAGATCAGGATCCCCGGGTTTTTGCCCACGCCGATGTTGACCTGGCTGATTTCCGGATGGCCGTAGGAGGTGGTGTTGGCCTCGTCGAGCAGGGCCATGGTGGTCACAGCCGTCTCGCCGGCTTTCATCACCAGCCCGACCATCTGGTCCACCGAAAGGTCTTTGGTGGTCGATGCCAGGGCCTCCATAAGGAAGCCGTAAATCTCGTCTTTTTCGAACCCGAGAATGGCGGCATGATCGGCGTAGGCGGCGATGCCCTTGCAGCCGATGATCAGCAGCTCGCGCAGGGAGCGCACATCCTCGTTGGCCGCGGCCGTGATGCGCACCTCATCGGACAAAGCCTTGTCCATAATGGCCTGCTTGTCCGTGGCAGCCCAGGTGGCGCAATCGGGAAGCGCGCCGGGCATGGCGCCGGCCTTGGCCTTGACGGCATCGCGCACCTTGAGGCCTTCCTTGATCCGTTCGACGAGCACATCGTCGTTCCAGGCCACATTGGTGATGGTGGTAAAGAGCGCTTTGACGATAAAGTGGGCGGCGTCCTTGTCGACTGTACCGATGGCTTTCAACTTCTCGCCATACAGGCCGATCCCCTTACACACGTGAATCAGCAGGTCCTGCAGATCGGCGGTCTCCTCGGGCTTTCCGCAAACCCCTCTGACCGTACAACCGGTGTTCTTGGCCGTTTCCTGACATTGAAAACAAAACATGGCTTACTCCTTTCGTTGGCCCGTTCCTATTATACGCGCGTTATATGCATATATGTGAATAAAAATGATTTTAGCGGCGTTTCGATCGTTCTTCTTAACCCTGTTCATTTATTATATCTAACCGGCCTATCGCAGGCCGTTCTCTTCATGTTTCCGAGCGATCGCGGCGGCCAGTTGGTCAATTAATTGAAAATCGGACGCCGCGGGAACCCCTTTGCACAAGACCGGATCCAGCACCTCGACCTTGAGGTTGGGAATCATTCCGGCCAGGGTTTCCACGGTCTTGCCGCCCCAACCATAGGAGCCGATGATCGAGAGAAACTTGGCCTTGGGCCTGAGGGCGTTGGCCAGCAATGTCGCATAGGCGGCCAAAGGGTGTGGACCGGCCAGGACGGTGGGCACGCCCACGACGATGGTGCCGGCATCGACCAGAGCCATGGCGAGCTTGCCGATATCGGTGACCGCCAGGTTGAACAGCTCCACGCGGACCCCTTGTTCGACGAGCGCGGCGGTCAGGCGATCCACCATTTGCCGGGTGCTGCCGTGCATGGAGACGAAGGGCAGCACGACCACGTTGTGCGGGGCACCATTCACCCAATCCTGGTAGGCCTCCAGGATCCAGGCCGGACGGTCGTAGATCTGGCCGTGGCTCGGCGCGATCATGCCGATCTCATACGCTTTGAGCTTTTCCATGTTTTTGGCGATGATGGTCCGAAACGGCATCATGATCTCGGCGAAATAGCGCTTGGCGGCTTCGTGCACCCGGCCCTGGTCGGTGACGAAAAGATCGGTGGTGGCGATGTGAGAGCCGTAAAAATCGCAGCTGAAGAGAATTTTGTCTTCCGCCAGATAGGTCACCATGGTTTCCGGCCAGTGCACCCAGGGGGTGTGGATGAATTTCAGGGTCTTGTCTCCCAGGGAGAGGGTGTCGCCGTCACCCACTGTGACAAAGGCGGCTTCCGGTATGTCCAGGATATCCATGAGCATGCCCTTGGCCTTGGGGGTCGCCACCACCTTGGCGTCCGGATACCGTTCCAGCACGAGCGGGATGGTGCCGGAGTGGTCCTGTTCGGCATGGTGCGACACGATATAATCGATTTTCTTCACGTCGGCCAGTTGGGCGAGCAATTCGCCGGCCATGGGAGGATCGACCGTGTCCAGCAGGGCGGTTTTGTCGCTGCCCTGGACCAGATAGACATTGTACGAGGTGCCGTCTGGAAGCGGAATCAAAGAGTCGAAAAGCCGCCGGTCCCAATCGATGGCGCCCATCCAGTAGATGTTTTCCATGATCTTTCTTTTCTGCATGACGAATACTCCTTCCTGTTGGGTAGAAATTCTATGGGATTTAAAACCAGAATTCTGGATATCGCCGGTTGGGCGCGATGTTGTTGATCAGCAGGGCGATGATCAGCATGACGAGGGCGCCCAGTCCGGCGGGGATGACCGCGTAGAGATAGCCCAACTGGTGCACGCTGTCGCCGCCGATGACCGCGATCAGGGCCGTGGCGCCGCCCGGCGGGTGTAGGGTCTTGGTCCAATGCATCAGGGCAATGGCCGTGGAGACGGCCGCGGCCGACGCCAGCCAGGGCAGTTGGCCCAGGAACTGAAAAGCCGCCACGCCGATCACGGCCGAGAGCACATGGCCGCCGATCAGGTTGCGCGGCTGGGCCAGGGGGCTGCGGATGGCGCCGTAGATGAGCACCGCGGAGGCGCCGAACGAACCGATGATCATGGAGAGCGCCGTTCGGTCCAGCAGGTTGTAATGGATCAGCCCCACCACGGCGATGCCCGCGAAACTCCCGATCCAGGACCAGAGGATTTCCACCGCCCCGACTCGGGGCGGGCTCTGGGTGTGCCCCAGCATTTTTTCGAAAAACTTCATGGATTCTCCTGTCTATCCGAGCATGCAGAACGAGTTGACCAGGTCCGAGCGGGTGACGATGCCGACCGGTTTGCCCGCCGCGTCCAGGATCGGCAAGCGGTTGATGTTTTTCTCCATCAGCAGGGCCGAGATGGCGCCGATGGAGATGTCGGCCGCGGCCGTGATGGGCGGCGCGGTCATGATGTCGCGGACGGTGCGGCCGGCCATGGGCGTGGCCACGCATCCCTTGCTCTTCAGGCAGTGGGCGATGACCCGCATGAACGATCCGCCCGGACCAGCGCCCATTCGGCGCAAAAAGTCCTTTTCGGAAATCACGCCCACGATGCGGCCGTCGCTGTCGGTCACCGGCGCGCCCGAGATGCCCTTGTCGGCCAGCAGGGTGGCGGCGGCGATCAAATCGGCGTCGGCGTCGAGCACGTGGACCGTCGGGGTCATGATGTCGGCGGCTTTCAAGGCGTTCAACATGCGTTCCTGGGCCAGGGCGTAGGCCACCCGGTAGACCTCCCGAAAGTCGGCCGGGGTGATGTCGATATAGCCCTGCATAGTTTTCATGGCGGCCATGACGTCCTCATCGGAGATATCGACGGGGGCACACTCTCGAAGATTCGCTGCATTCACGGGTGATGCTCCATTCTGTTGCAGGTTGTTGTTGGTCTTACAGGCCTTTTAAAAGAAATAGCCCGCCCGTACTTCAATGCGGTAGTCGTTCTGCTTCTCGCCGAATTCACTGCGGCCGTCGCCGGCGATGAGGCTCGCCCGCAGGCGCAGCTCCAGGTTGGTGATGCCGGTGTAGAACAGCTCCGGGGTGAGGCTCAGGCTGCCGTCGTCCGTATTGATGATGCAGGTCAGCGCGGGCGTCAGGTAAAGGATGTCGAACGGTTCTTTCTGGCTCATCCGGACGTAGAGATAGTTGCGCATGGCGCTGGGCCGCGAGTAACCGCTGCCGGCCAGTTGCAGGGCCTGGGCGAGCCCGCTGGCGTTGCCCGTGTCCTGGTAGCTGGCGTAGCCGCGATCGACGAGGTCATAGAAGGCCTTCATCTCCTCCCTGTCGAAACCGGCACCGTTGTGATAGAACTCGACGATAGTGGTCAGATCGAATCCGGTCAGGTAGCGCAGGCCGACCAGGAAGGCGTGTGCATCTTCTCTGGTTCGCCGCGGTGTGCCTCCGGCGTCGAGGACCAGCTTGCGGGTGTTGGGCAGCCAGGCGTATTCGCCGTGAATTTCGAAGTTGGTGGTCAGGTTGCGCGAAAAATCGACACCATATCGGTCCGGCTGGCTCCCGCCCGCCATGAACATCACGTCCAGGTCCGTGTCATACAGGAAGAAATAGAGCCGCCCGGCAAAGTTGAGCTTTTCCGTTTCGCCGAAGTCGTCGTTGACATGGTCGTAGACCGGGAACAGCACCGGCGTGAACGCCACGGTCGTCAGCGGGCCGTCGAAGCTCCGGATCCAATCCGCGGTGGCCATGACATAGCCTTCCATGGCCAGTTCGGGATCTTCCGGGTCCTTGGGGCGGTCCACGAAGGCCACGGGATTCCAGGCATATCCCTTGCCCCATTTCAGGGTCTTTTTGCCGGCATCGAGCTTGAGCGACGCCGACGGCTTGGCCGAAACATAAGCCTCGTAAACCGTGGTGCGTTCCTCGCCGCCGTCGTGATCATACGACAGATCGGTGTTGACTCTTGCAAACATACGGAAGATGCTCTTTTCGTAACTGCCTTCCAGCCGCAGCCGGCCATTGATCTCCCAGCGGGTGTTTCCCCGGGGATCATCGAAAAAACGCAATCGATACAGGGCGGCGTCGTGATCCAGGCCATAGAGGACGGGTCGGGCTTCGACATAGCCGGCGAGCTGATACGGCTTTTTCTCGATCTCGGCGAGATCGAACGTATACTTTTCTTCCGACCAGCTCCGGTGCGGAAAAATGGTCAGTGCCATCATCAGCAAGGCAATCCTCAAAGGTTTCATCTATCGCAACGATTCCAGGTTCGGCATGAAGGTCAGGGTGAAGACCTCGTCCTTGAATTCCCGCTTTTTGATACCGGCAAAGAGCATGATCGAGGTGTAGCCTCGATAAAGCGGACTGTCGGTTTCGATCACCGACGGCCGGACGATGCCGCCGCCAAAATCCTTGATCTCCTTGAAGTGCAGGGTTTTGATCAACATGCCATCCGCAGTCTTGCATTCGATCCGGGTCGGCAGGGTCCGAACTTTGTCCACCCACATGCTGAGCTGGTCGTAGGCGACCGTGCGGGTCCTGGCCTTGAGCAGGAGCAGCAAGTGCGCCGGGTCGGGCTGTTCGGTTTGGACCACGTCGTATTCATCGCCATAGTCCAGGCTCAGGATGTCGGCGTTGTTGAAGATCCCGCCCACCACGGACTGGAGGCTCGTGATGCGAATCGGTTTTCCGACGTTGGGAATGTTGAGCCACATGTTGTCGCCCAGCCGAAGGGTGCTGCGCCCCTTTTCGCTGGCAGGGGCCAGGAACAGCGCAGCCACCTTGTCGGCGCCTTTCTTGACCGAAAAGAGCGTGAACTCCTTTTTGCGGCCGTCCGGCTCCAAGTTGATGAGTTTGCGGTACATCTCGTACGATTCGGGATTGAGATTGCGGTCCACCTCCTTGAGCAGCGCGTTGCCGTCGATGGCATGCGCCGGCCAGGCCATGGCCAGCGTGAGAATGAATCCGAGTAATTTAAGCATGAATCACTTCCTTTGATGGACGCCGACGGTATCGGCATCGCGGGCGGTTCTCCTACACATGCCTGAGGGCCTGGATCGGTTCCATGCGCGAGGCCTTGAACGCCGGCTGGAGGCTGGCCGCCACGGCCACTGCGATGACGATGACCGAAACGACCAGCACATCCATGGGATCGAGGGTGGTGGTGAGCAGCAGCCCTTTCTGCTGGCCGAAGTCGAACTCGATGCCGATCAGATTGAGCACGACCACCAGTCCGACGCCGATCAGGTTGCCGGCCACGGCGCCGATGACGCCCAGGCAAAAGCCTTCCATGATAAACAGGGTGCGAATCCGGCCGGGCGGCGTGCCGATGGCGGCGATGGTGCCGATTTCCCGGATGCGTTCGTAAACCGCCATGATCATCACGTTCATGATACTGATCAGCACGATGGCCACGAGCATGATTTTAATGAAAAAGGTCATGATGTCGATCATGCTGGCGATGTTGAAAAAGGGCGAGAGCTGCTCCCAGGAGTGGACTTCGAGCATCGGCCGGCCCTGCTTGTCCACCGTGTCCGCCGTCTCCCGGATCAGATGCTGTTTGGCTTCGTCCAGGCGATCGAATTGCTTCAGCCGAACCACCACTTCGCTGATTTCGGCTTCGTTCATGCGAAGAATTTCGGCGGCATCGTCGATGTGGAGATAGCCGTCGCGGCCGCCGGGACCGGTGACGCTTTCCAGGATGGCGGAGACGGTGAACTGCTTGCCGTTGACCGAGCCATCCGCGTTGGTGGCCACGATGACCACCGTGTCGCCCAGTTTCACCTTCAGTCCTTTGGCCAGGAGGACCGGCACCCACAGCTCGCCGGGTTTAAGCGTCTTTTCTCCCTCGGCGATACGGGCGGTCAGCAGGGGAACCGTTTGCAGTTCTTTTTCCGGATCGATGCCGTTCAACCGGATGTTGGTGGTTTCCACGAAGTTGCTGAACATGCCGCCGAATTTGATGCGCGGCGAAAAGGCCGCTACACGGGTATCGGCGGCGAGCCTGGCGGCGATCTGCCGGTACGCCTGCGGCTGGATGTTCAGGTTCAGCGGCAGGTTGTCGATGGAGACGACATATCCTTTGCGGTGGATCTGCAGGTGGCCCAGCATGGAATCGGTGATCTGGCCGATCATCATGGCTTTGAAGGAACCGCTGATCGAGACGAAGACCAGCACGAAGACGACGCCCAGGGTGATCAGCGAGGCGGTGAGCAGGGTACGGCGCTTGTAGCGAATCAGGTTGCGCATGGCGATTTTGAACAGATTAAACATGCGGCGCCTCCCCTTTCCCTTCCCCGGTCGCGAGACGACCGTCGTCGAGGTGAAAGATGAGTTCGGCCTCGCCGACGATCTTGGTGTCATGGGTGGAGAAGATGAAAGTGGTCCCGAGGTCATCGCGCATGCGTTTCATCAGTGCGATCACCGTGTAGGCGGTCTGGGAATCGAGGTTGGCAGTGGGTTCGTCGGCCAAAACCAGAGCGGGGTGAGTGACCAGGGCCCGGGCCACGGCCACGCGCTGTTTCTGTCCGCCGGAGATCTGGTGGGGGTATTTGTTGGCCTGGGCCCTCATGCCCACCGCGTCGATCATGTTCGCGATCCGTTCCCTGCGTTCGGCCGGCGGGACGTTCTGCACCATGATGAGGGGGTACTCGATGTTCTCGTACACGGTCAGGACCGGGATCAGGTTGAAGTCCTGGAAGATGAATCCCAGGTGCTTGCCCCTGAAGGCGGCGCCCTCTTTCCGGTCGAGAGCGGCGATGTCGGTGCCGGCCACGAGCAGCTGCCCGGACGAGGGCTTGTCCAGGCAGCCGATCAGGTTGAGCAGGGTCGTCTTGCCGCTGCCCGACGGCCCGACGAACGAGACGAACGAGGCGGGTTCGATGTCGAACGTCACCCCCCGCAGCGCATGGACGGTCACCTCTTCGGTCTCGTAATCCTTGGATACATTCGATGCCTGTACCAATGCCATGTTCAGGGTTCCTGTCCGTTTACAGGGTCACATTCTTCTTGCCGCCAAAATAGCGCATGAACTGGGCCCGCTCATAGACGGCCGGGTCGGCGCTGCGCTCCTGGCTCAATTTGCCTCTGAAGTCCGAAAGGGTGCGGTACCTTCGGCCGGTCATCCATGCTTCCACGCCATCGAGCATCTCCCGGATGTATTTCGGCCCGTTCTTGTAGAGGCAGGAGGCGACCTGCACGGCCTGGGCACCAGCCAGCAACTGCTTGATCACCGCCGCGGCATCGTGAACGCCGGTGGAGGCGGCCAGGTGGCAGTCGACCTTGTTGGCCATGACGGCGACCCATCGCAGGGAGAGGGCCAGGTCCGACGGGGTGCTGAAGACGAACGACGGCTTGACCTCCAGCTTGTCGAGGTCGAAATCCGGGCTGAAAAAACGGTTGAACAGGACGATGCCTTTGATACCGGTTTTGGACAAGCGCTGAATCATGGGGCCCAGGTCGGTGAAGTAGGGGCTGATCTTCAGGGCCACGGGTATGGAAACGGCCTGGGTCACCTGTTTGGCGATCTTGAAATAGAGGGCCTCTTTCTCTTCGCGCGAGTGTTCGAAGTCGGTGGGCGGAAAGAACATGTTGAGCTCCAGACCGTCGGCCCCGGCCTTTTCCAAGTTCACGGCATAGGAGAGCCACTCCACCGAATAGAAAAAACAGTTGATGCTGGCCATCACCGGAATCGCCACCGCCGCCTTGCTCGCTTCGACCAGTTCGATGTATTTTTTCAGATTCTCTTCGCGCAACACGTAGTCGTAATACTCGATGGGGCTGCGCTGACCGTCGTAGTCGAAGTATTGGGGATCGCCGTACCGCACCCGGGCGGTCTTGATGAAATCGGCGTACTCGTTCATCACCTCCTCTTCGAAGATCGACTTGAGGACCACGGCCCCGGCGCCGTTGTCCGCCAGCTTTTTGACCTGATCCACCGATCCGGTCATGCCCGAGCTGCCGGCGATGATGGGGCTCTTCAACTCCATGCCCATGTAAGTGGTCGTCAGATCCATGCGTACCTCCTCTCATTCAGGTTATATTTTTAAATGCGGTTCAGTGCAGATACTTCTCCCGCAGTGCGGCAGCCATCTGATTCACGGCGGCAAAGGCGCGCTCCACGGTGCGCTCCTTGTCCGGGTTGATCAGGCAGCAGGTGGCCGGCGAGATCATGCCCTGGGCAATGAGCCGTTCACGGTCGATGCCCTTGTCCCACAAGGTCGTCCAGATCGTTTCGAGGCGCTGGATCAACGTGGGGATCTCCTCCTGGCTGAAGGCCTCGAACCCGGTGGGCACGATGCCCCAGACGATCACGCCGCCGCGATCGAGAAACCGGCCGATGGATTTGGCATAGGAGGCGAAGACCTCCGCATTGGTGTAGACATCCAGGGAGAGCACCTCCAGGTCCATGTTGAGCAGAAAGTCCCAGTCCGGATTGCCGCACAGGTGAATGCCGCGGGGCCGGTCGACCTGGTCGAAAAATTGATCCAGATCCCCCTTGGCCTTGAGATCGCCGTATCCGGCCATGGCCGAGAAGAGAAACTGCAATCCCGGCTCGTCCACGAACATGAAGGCGTTGGGGTTCAATTTCCGCAGCCGGGCCAGCTGGACGTTGATCCGCCTGGCCATGAAGTCGAGCATGAAGGGCCGTACGGTGTCGTCGAAGAGAATGGGCCGTTCGTCCTGGTCCAGGATGTTGAACCCGAAGCTGATGGGTCCCTCCAGCTGGCCACGGATGGCCGGCCGGTCGGCCAGGTCCAGGGCCAGAAACTTGTGATAGACCGCCGAATAGGTCTCGCTGATGTCGAACATCTCCGGATCGTCGAAGTGCATCAGGGCGGTTTCCAGCTCCTCGGCGAACTTGTCCATGGAAAATCGCAGGGTACGTTTCTCCAGGTCCAGGATGATGCCGGGAAAGTGCTCGGCCGCCTGGACGTACATATCCTCGTAATAACTGTAGTTGGGTAGTTGGGGCCAGAACGGCACGTCGAGCGACAGGGCCATTTGAAGGGCGCGGTCCACGTCCGTGTGGGGCATCACCGCCATGGCGGTGGTCAGCAGGTTGCCGGGAATTGGGTTGGGCATGGCTGATTTCTCCTTTGTTCCGGTCAGATAGAGGTGTTTTGCGTCCTCGGGCGAATCGGTTCCGCTGGGTTAGCCCTGCAACCCGATACGAATTCTGGGGCCGGTGTCTTGATTTAAGCCAATTTCGAGGCCGGCTGCCGGATCTTTAAATAGGTCAGACCCGCGGCGATCACCATGGGAACAACACCCAGGCCGATAAGGACCACGTGCGAGGGCAGGCTGGCCCATTCCAGCATTCGGATGCGATCCTGGGCCATGAATTCCAGGCCCCGGGCATGCCAATACCCGTTGGTGAGCACATCCCAGATTTGCAGCACACCCACTGGGAACAAGTTGGTAATGACCATCAGGGCCAACCCCACGTTCATACCCCAGAAAGAGACCTTCACCCATTTTTCGGGTACTACCCACTGGGCGTCGCTGAGCACATGGCGCAGGCATAGCACCAGCAGGGCCATGGCCAGCATGCCAAAGGCGCCCAACAGGGCAGCGTGTCCATGGTTGAGGGTCAACACCGTCCCCACCTCGTAGAAACTCACCACCGGCATGTTGATCAAAAAGCCGAAGACGCCGGCGCCCACGAAGTTCCAGAACCCCACGGCCATCAGAAAGTAGAAGGCCCATTTATGGGGGATCACCTTGCGAGGTGCGCTGGCACCGCTTTGCGTGCCGGTCAACTTCATGAAATCCCAGGCGTCGAGCGTCAGGAGGGTCAGGGGCACCACCTCGAGGGCCGAGAACATGGCGGCAAGGGCCATGGTGAAGTTGGTCTGTCCGGTCCAGTACCAATGGTGGGCCGTGCCGATAATGCCCCCGGAGAGAAACAAGATGGCGTCCAAATAGATGACCCGGATCACGTTGACGCGGCGCACGACCCCGAGCTGGTAGAAGGTGACAGCCACCAGGACGGTGACGAACAATTCGAAAAAGCCCTCCACCCAGAGGTGAATGATCCAAAAACGCCAGGTGTCGACCACCGCATAGTTTGTGGTCGAGCCGAAGAAAAAGGCCGGCAGGTAAAATATCGGAATAGAGGCGGCCGCCCCAAGGAAAAGCCAGCCGATCTCTTTTTTGCCAGGGTCTTTCAGGGCGGGACTGACCGCCCGATAAAGGAGCCACAGCCAGAAGCTGAGGCCCACGGCAAGTATCACCTGCCAGAACCTGCCCAGTTCGAGAAATTCCCACCCCTGGTGGCCGAACCAGCTCCACAAGGTCCCGAAGAGTTGGTGAATGCCGAGGATTTCGCCCAACAGACTGCCGACCACCAACACCACCAGTGCCCAGAAAAGCAGATGAACGCCCGTTGTATGGCCCTGGGGTTCATTCTGGCCGAGGGAGGAGGCCAGGAGCAGTCCGCCGGCGACGTAGCCGGTGGCGATCCAAAAAATGGCGAGCTGCAGGTGCCAGGTGCGCATGATGTTGCTGGGCAGAAACTGGGCCAGATCGATGCCATAAAAATCGCCGGGATCGGCCCGGTAGTGGGCCAGAGCGCCCCCGATCATGACCTGCGCCAAAAAAAGAAGGGCCACGATCACGAAGTATTTGACCACCGCTTTCTGGCCGGGGGTCGCTTCGCCGGGTCGCATGATGGGGTGGATGTCCTGTTCTCCCCCTTTCCATCCCAGATAATCGAACCGCCCGAAGGTGAACAGCACCAGCGCCAGCCCCCCGAGCAGCATCACCACGCTCAGCGCGCTCCACAGGATGGCGTCGCTGGTGAGAAGGTTGCCGACCGCACGGTCGTAGGGAAAATTGTTGGTGTACGAATAGGGTTTGTCCGGCCGGTTGGCTACGCTGGCCCAGGCGGCCCAGGAGAAAAACGCGTTCAGCTGGCGGATCTCTTCCGGGTCGTCGATATATTTGCTTGGAAGACCGCCGTTGTTTGTGGGATGCGTGAAATAGTCCGCCCAATATCCCAACTGCCGCTGAAAGGAGGCTTTTTCGGCCGGTGTAAACAGAAGTGTATCCGTCGTGGCATTGTAGCGGTTCTGTTTGAGCAGGAGCGCCACCTGCGCGTCGATAGACGCACGTTGCCCCTCGTCGAGCGCCGAAAGATCACGGCCGAACAGCTCACGGGCCATCGCGTTGCCGGCGTCCAGAGCGAGTTCATGGAGATAGCGCGCCGAAAAATCGGGTCCCAGGTAGGCCCCATGCCCCCAGATCGAGCCGTTCTGCATCAGCGCGTATTTTAAGAAAACCTGTTGGCCTGTCTCGATGTCCCGACCGGTGAAAATCGGTTCGCCGCCGGAACCGACCACTTTGGCCGGTATGGGCGGCGCATGGCGATAGGCTTGCACCGAAATGAAGATCAACACCGCCATGCCGATAAAGAAGACCAGCGCCACACTGCGGCGCCACCAGGGAGAAAGCTCCTGCCGGGGCGATTTCTCTGCGTGCATTCGGGACCCTCCATCATTTTCTCAGGTAGGTATTCTGAAGTTCATCCAACAGGGCATGGAACGCCTCGTGCTTTCCGGCACCGATGCGCTCGCGTTCCAGCCGTTCGAAAGCCTCGAAAAGCGACTCGTCCTGTTTGGCGTCGAGTCTCTCGTCGGCCATGGGAAACAGAACGGTGTCTTCCTTCGCGATATGCTGGGTCAGCAGCGTCACGTAGGCTTGAACGGTTTTCCGGATGTCGCCGGCAGCCCGGCGGTCGCCGGCGCGGTGAGCGGATAGATGCTTTTTAAGGCCGGCCACCAGCGAGCGCCCTTGCTCGTGCTCGCTCGACAGGACGCCGATGGGGCCGCCTTCCCGCTTCACCCCGGCGGCTTCCAGTGCCGGGAAGAGAAACTCCTCCTCCTTGCCGTGGTGGCACTTGTCGATAAAGATCGTCAAGAATTCCATGATGCCATCGACATGTGGAGCCTGCAAGGCTTCACCGCGCTCGGTTTTCTCCGCGACGACACTCAGGACCCGCAGCATCTGTTCGATGCCGCGGTGCTCGTTTTTCAACTCCTGGGTGGCCTTCATGGGGACCTCCTTTCAAACGTCGACTTTCCGCAGATCGTAACTTACGTAACGTCCTTTTCACCTCCGAAATAGCGCATGAACTGCACCCGTTCGTAAACGGCCGCATTGCTGGCCGCCTCCTGGCTCAGCTTGCCGCGGAAATCCACCAAACGCTGGTATCCGTGGGACTGCATCCACTCTTTCAACCTATTCAGCATGGTCTCGACATGCTCGGGCCCCTGGCGGTAGAGGCTGGACACCGTTTGTACCGCCGTAGCGCCGGCCAAAAGCTGCTTGATGAGGCCCTCGCCGTCGTGAACGCCCGTGGAGGCGGCCAGATCGCAATCGACCTTGCGGGCCATGATGGCGATCCAGCGCAGCGATATGGCCAGTTCGACCGGCGTGCTGAACACGAAGGAGGGTTTGACTTTCAACGCATCGATATCGATGTCCGGACTGAAGAAGCGGTTGAAGAGCACCAGTCCGGCCACGCCGGTGCGCGACAGCCGCTGGATCATGGGCCCGAGATTGGAAAAATAATAGCTGATCTTCAAGGCTACCGGTATGGAGACCGCGGCGAGAACTTTATCGATGACGCGGAAGTAGGCCTCCTCCTGCTCCCGGGCTGAGCGCTCGAAGTCCGACGGCAGAAAGAACATGTTCAGCTCCAACGCGTCGGCGCCGGCCTCCTGGATGCGGTCGGCAAAGGCGGTCCACTCGTGGGAGAAGATGCAGTTGATGCTGGCGATGACCGGGATATCCACTGTCTTTTTGGCGGATCGGATCAATTCGATGTACTTGTCTATCCGTTTTCCTTTGAGATGGTAGTCGTAATAGTCGAACTGATCCAGGTTGACACCCTCGGCTTGCGCTTCTTTCATGATGTCTTCGTACTCGAAGAGGATCTCTTCTTCGAAGATCGATTTTAGTACCACCGCCCCCGCGCCATGTCGCGCGAAAGCCGCGATTTTGTCCACCGAACCGGTCAGCCCCGAACTGCCGACGATAAGGGGGCTGGCGAGCCTCAGGCCTAAGTAAGTTGTCGTGATGTCCATGATTGCTCCTGACTCCCGTGCTTCGGGATGCTTCGGGTTTTGATTCATCTTTTGACGTTGTCATTCAAAATAGCACCTCTCTCGAATCAAACATTTGTTGGAAGTTTACTTGGTTTTGTATAGACCCGCCACGATGCCGTGCACCATTCCGAAGAAGGTGGCCAGCCACGCCGTCATGGCCACGTAAACAAATCCCTTGGGGATGACGGCGATCATTGGCGCCTGGGTGACTTCGGCAAGGCGGTGGGTGCAGGCGGTATACATACCGAGGGGAAAGACCGCTCCCCAGAATAGCGGGCTGTAACGCAAAGGGAATCGCCGGAACCCATGGCGCCACACACCCAAGATGATAAGCATTGGAATCCACCATGTGGCAGTGGCCCAGAAAAAAAAGGTGAGGCCCTTCAAAAAGGGCGTCAATTCGAGCATAAAGGGCGAGGCCGAGGCATTGGCGATCAATCCGGTGCCTCCCAGGGTGGTGATGGCCACGGCGCCCATATTGATCCAGTAAGGCGGCGTCAGGTCCTGGGGGGAGAAATGGAAGAACAGGTAGCGGTAGAAGATCAACGCGATCACCCAGATATAGAGCATGCCGCCGAACAGCCAGGTGATGAAGGCCAGAAAAAGAACGGGTTCCCGGTAAAGCTGAAAAAAGGGAGCGAGGGCGGTACTGAGCACGGTGACGGCCTGGGTGGCCACGATGGCCAGCAGCCATCCGCCGTTGATGCCCTGGGCGATGGAGGGCTTTTCTTCCTTGGTGATCAATCCGGTGAACAGGCCGTAAATCAGACAGAGCCATAGGGCCACCGTCACGCACCAAAGCACCGCGGCCACCGGGAAACGGCCGGTCAACAGCAGCGTCTGGCTGCCCAGCACACCAGAGGCGGCCACGGCGGTGAAGAACCCCATGCCGAGCATGTGGTCACGAAAATCCTCGCGGAATCGCTGCGTGAACCAAACGATCCGGGCGATGTACATGGCCCAGAGAATCATGTAGGCAACAGCATTGATCCCAAGGAGGGTCAATGCAATATTTTCGAAACCCTGATAGTGGGCGGCAATCGAGACAATACCCGTGGACATCACCAGGGCGAAATAGGCCGGGTTGAGCTCTTTGATGCCCCTGGCGATGATGTCCTGGGAAACGGCCCGGCCGGGCGCCGATGGTTTGGGGCGCTTTGCTTCGGGTGTTGCGCTGGTTTTCTTTGATTCCATGGGCAGACCCTACTTTTTTCCGGATTTGGGATAAAAGACCGCCGTCAGGACGGTTGCCACAATCAGAACGAGCACGGCCGTGCCCGGCAGCATATAGGCCCGGAAGAACCGGTCGGCATCGGTTTCGGGCGTATCGTTCCCAGGGGGGAGGTTGACTTGACCGTCGCTTGCGACCGCTTGTCCGGCACTATTTTCGGCCAGACGCGATCCGCCGGGATCGTCCGCCGCCCATGCCATTGCAGCCGAAGAGCAAACCAACGTCCAGATCAGGTATTGCAGGATAACCCACGCCAATGTCCGCTTCAAGGGGTCTCGGTCCAACGCCATAAGCCTGTTCTCCCGCGCGTCAGGTACTGGAATAAAAGCGGCCATGGTCAGAATTGCCTTGCCCGGCGCCGGAACACGATGGGCGGCCGCAAGAGGTAAAACAGGGGCGCGCTCCAGATGTGCACCAGGCGGCTGAACGGTGAAAAGCCGAGCAGGGCCCAGGCCGAGACGACATGGATCTGGTAGCTCAACGGCACGTCCCGCATCAGCCCGGCGTCGGGGGTGAAGGTGACGATGCCGCGTATCCAGGGCGCCACGCTGTACAGCACGTTGAAATGTCCGAACACCACATTGTACAGTCCGACGCCGATCACCGCAACCAGGCCTGCCAGCGTGACGAGATCGTTGCGGGTGGTGACGGCCTTGAGGCGCGCCACGCTCAACCGCCGCCAGGCCAACAGCAGCACCCCGGCAAAGGCGGCGATGCCGACGGCCAGTCCGCTCCAGTAGGCCAGGGTCATGTGGCCCTGGGCATCGATGCTGAATAGGTCGAAGACGCGTTGGGGGATGAGCAATCCCCCGGCATGTCCGAAGACGGTCAGGATGATGCCGGCATGAAAGAGAACCGACCCGGCGAAGAGGCGTTTTTTCTCGAGGAACTCGCTGGAGCGGGCGTTCCACCCGAACCGGTCGGTGACGTAGCGATAGGCGTGGCCCACCACGAAGGTGGTCAGGCACACGTACGGGAAAACCGTAAAGATGACCGTATACCAAAGGTCCATGCTAATCCTCCTCGTGGGCGTGGGGCTGGACCGGCGTCTGGCTGCTGCCGTCATCCAGTCCGGTGGTTGCGGCCGCCAGGCGGGCCAGGGGGCGCAGGAGCATGGCGTATGCCGGGGCACTCTTTTCCAGGCCCGCGACCAGGGTTTGCGTGGCGTGCAGGCATTGCCACACCGGAAGTGCGGTTTCCGGCCGGGGGTGGATCGCCAGAAACTCCAACAGCAGGGGCAGATAATCGGGCAGTTCCCCGCCCGTGCGCTCCCAGCCGGCCTGGTCGTACAGGTGCTGCAATCGCGCCAGGGCCGCGGCGCGTTTTTCGTTGTCGCCGTATGCGTGATAGGTCAGATTGAGGGTCGCGGCCGGATGCAGGTCAAAGGCGGCCGTGTAGTTCTCCTGCAGGCGCAGCGGCGCGTGCGCCCGCAGGTAGTCCAAGAACCCCTGCGCAGCGCTCTTGAACTCGGGTTCGGCAATCTGTTCGGCCGCGGCGGCAATTCGGTCGAGACCCATCAGCAGGCCGTTGTCCGGGTAGTCGAGCAGCACGGAGAGCAGTCGCAAGGTATCGCTGGACGGCGCTGCGGTCGTCATCGGGTACGCCTCCTTTTAAAGGGCTTCGCCCAGGCCGCATTGGCCCTGGCGGGTGTAAAGGGTGTCGTCTTGCGCCGCTGCAGTGGGCACCACGAAGCGCTCGGCCAGGGGAGCCAGGGCCAGCAGTCGATAGATTTTTTCCGCGGCGGTCGTGTCGAGTCCCACCGCATCGAGCACCTGGGTGTCGTCGCGCTGTTCGACCCGCCGGGTGCGCATGAAGTGGCGCAGGGCCGCCAGGCGCCCCAGGGCACGTCGCACCGGGGTCTCGTCGCCGGCGGTGAGCAGGTTGGCCAGGTAGGCCACCGGTATGCGCATGCGGTCGATCAACTCGCCGGTGGCCGCCGGGTCTTCCACATGGCTGCTGATCGGGCTGAGCGGCGGCACGTACCACACCATGGGCAGGGTGCGGAACTCGGGATGCAGCGGCAGGGCCAGTTGCCACTGGCTGATCAGGGCGTGCACCGGCGAGCGTTGCGCCGCGGCCAGCACGTTGGGCGCGATGCCCTGGGCTGTTGCGGCACGGGCGATCTCGGGGTCGTGCGGATCGAGCAGGAGCTCCAGGTGGGCCGGATAGATCTCCTGCTCCCGCGGGGTCGCCGCGGCCTGGGCGATGCGGTCGGCATCATAGAGCAGCATCCCCACGTAGCGGATGCGGCCCACGCAACTGTGGGCGCACAGAGTGGTCAGGCCGGCCTCGATGCGCGGGTAGCAGAAAATGCATTTTTCGGCCCGGCCGCTCTTCCAGTTGAAATAGACCTTCTTGTAAGGGCAGCCCGAGACGCAGTAGCGCCAGCCCCGGCAGCGCTCCTGGTCGACCAGCACGATGCCGTCCTCGTCCCTTTTGTACAGGGCGCCGGACGGGCACGATGCCACGCAGGCCGGATTGAGGCAGTGTTCGCACAGTCGCGGCAGCCAGAACATGAAGACGTTGCGGAATTGCAGGTAGGTCTGGATCTCCAGGTTTTTGAAATTGATGTCGCCGCCGCCGGTTTCCGTCAGGCCGGCCAGGTCGTCCTCCCAGTTGGGGCCCCACTTCACGTCGAGGGGTTCGCCGGTCAGGCGCGAACGGGGTCGCACCGCGGGCTGATGGTTGCGCCGGGGGCTGTCGATCAGTCGGCCGTAGTCGTAATCCCACGGTTCGTAGTAGTCGTCGATCGTCGGCAGGTCGGGGTTGTGGAAGATGTTCAGCCCCTTGTGCACCCGTCCGCCGGCCGCGAGCTGCAACCGTTCGCCGTCAAGGGTCCAGCCGCCGAGATAAATTTGCTGGTTCTCCCATTTTTTGGGATAGCCGATGCCCGGCTTGCACTCGACGTTGTTGAACCACATGTATTCGGCGCCCTCGCGGTTGGTCCACACGTTCTTGCAGGGGATGCTGCAGGTGTGGCAGCCGATGCATTTGTCCAGGTTCAACACCATGGCGGTTTGGACTTTAATCTTCATACCATTCCACCTTTCCGGCCTTGCGCACGATGATCGATTCGTCGCGCTGGGCCCCGATGGGTCCGTAATAGTTGAAGCCGTAGCTCAACTGGGCATAGCCGCCGATCATGTGGGTGGGCTTGACCAGGATGCGCGTCACGCTGTTGTGGGTGCCGCCGCGCTTGCCCGAAAGCCCCGAACCCGGCGTGTTGATGAGCCGCTCCTGGGCATGGTACATGAACGCCTTGCCCGGCGGGATGCGCGGGCTCACCACGGCCTTGGCCATTACCACCCCGTTGGCGTTGAAGCATTCCAGCCAGTCGTTGTCCTTGACCCCGATTTTGCCGGCGTCGGCGTCGTTGACCCAGATCGCCTCGCCGCCCCGGAACAGGGTCAGCATGGTGAGGGTGTCGGAATAGGTGCTGTGGATCGACCACTTGGAGTGGGGGGTGAGGTAGTTGAGCACGATTTCGCGTTCCGGTTCGCGGCGCACGCCCGCCGGATCGTCGGCCGTCCGGCCCAGGGGCGGCCGGTAGACGGGCAGCTGCTCGCCGAAGTCGCGCATCCAGGGATGGTCCTGGTAGAACTGAGCCCGGCCGGTGAGCGTTCGGAACGGCAGCTTCTCCTCGATGTTGATCACGAACGGCGAGTAGCGCCGCTCTTCGGACTCGATGCCGCTCCAGACCGGAGAGGTAATGATCTTGCGCGGCTGGGCGGTCAGGTCGTCGAAGCGGAAGCGCTCGCCTTCGCGGCGCAGGCTCAGGTGGCGCAGATCCAGGCCCGTGCGCTTTTCCAGCACGCCCCAGGACTTGACCGCCGTGGCGCCGTTGGTCTCGGGCGCCAACATCAGGATGGTCTCGGCCGCCTGCTTTTCGGTCTCCATGAGCGGCTGGCCCTGGGCGATGCCGTCGCCCACCGTGCCCAGGGAGGCCTTCAACCCCTCGACCTCCTCGGCTGCCTTCCATAGGATGCCCTTGGACCCCACCCCTGCCGACGCGGCCAGGGGCCCCAGGGCGGTCATCTTGCGAAAGGTGTTGGGGTAGTCGCGGGACACCACGGCCAGGTTGGGCATGGATTGGCCGGGGACCGGTTCGCATTCGCCCCGGCGCCAGTCGCGCACCTCGGCCTGGGCGATCTCGCCGGGGCTGTCGTGCATCAATGGGGTGGCCACCAGCTCCTTGACCGTGTCCAGGTGGTCGGCGGCCAGTTCGGAGAACTTGCGGGCGATGGTCTTGAACTGCTCCCAGTTGGTGCGCGTCTCCCAGGGCGGGTCGATGGCCGGGTTGAACGGGTGGATGAACGGGTGCATGTCGGTGGTGTTCAGGTCGTGCATCTCGTACCAGCCGGCGGCCGGCAGGGCGATGTCGGCATACATGGCGCTGGTGGACATGCGCAGCTCCAGGGTGACCAGCAGGTCCAGCTTGCCCTCCGGGGCCGGTTCGCGCCATTCGATCTCTTCGGGACGCAGGGGACTGTCCGTGTTGAGCACGGCGTGGTCGGCGCCCAGCAGGTGCTTGAGGAAATACTCGTGACCCTTGCCGCTGGCGCCCAGCAGATTGGCCCGCCACAGAAAGAGCATGCGCGGGAAATTGGCCGGGTGGTCCGGGTCTTCCACGGCAAAGCGCAGCTCGCCGGTTTTGAGTTGTCGCACCGCATGGGCCACGATCTCCTCGTCCGTGGCGGCGCCGGCGGCCACGGCATCGCGCACGATGTCGATGGGGTTGCGGTCGAATTGGGGGTACGACGGAAGCCAGCCCAGGCGGGCGGCGATCACGTTGTAGTCGGCCATGTGGGGCGCCGCCGGGCCATCGGCCAATGGCGAACGGATGGTCTCGGGCCGCAGGGTGTCGTAGCGCCACTGGCTGGAGGCGAAGTAGTAGAACGAGGTGCCGTTCTGCTGGCGCGGCGGACGCTGCCAATCCAGGCCGAAGGCCACCTGGGACCAGGCCGCCTGGGGTCGCACCTTCTCCTGGCCCACGTAATGGGCCCAGCCGCCGCCGTTGACCCCCTGGCAGCCGCACAGGGTGGTGAGATTGATGATGGCGCGGTAGATCATGTCGCTGTGAAACCAGTGGTTGGTGCCGGCCCCCAGAAAGATCATGGACTTGCCGCGGGTCTTTTCGGCATTGTCGGCGAATTCGCGGGCCACGCGGATGGCGTCGGCGGCCGGCACGCCGGTGATCGTCTCCTGCCAGGCCGGCGTGAACGGCTTGGGGTCGCTGTAATCTATTGGATAATCGGAAGGATAACCGTCCGAAGGGGAGGATGCGTTATCGTGGCGTACGCCCAATTGGGCGGCCATGAGATCGAAAACCGTGGTCACGCGCAGTTCGCCGCCGGCCGTGGTCACGGTTTTATACGGCACTGATCCCTTTTTGACGCCGGCCCCGGCCTCGGCGAAGACCGCAAAGGCGACGGTGCTCCAGCCGTCGTTTCGATCGGCGAAGCTGAGCAGGGGATCGACGGGCCGCCCCTCCGCCTCCATTTTGAGGTTCCAGCGGCCCTCTTCGTTCCAACGGAAACCGATGCTGCCGTTGGGCACGGCAAAGCCGCAGCCGGTGGCGTCGTACACTACGGTTTTCCATTGGGCGTTGTTGGTCGTCAGGCCCAGGTCCGCGGCGCGCAGCAAGCGCCCCGGCGTTAAGGCCTCGGCACCCTCTCCGAGCACCACCACGAAGGGCAGGTCGGTGTACTGCCGGGCGTACTCCATGAAGTAGGGAGTCTGGCACTCGATGTAGAACTCCTTGACGATGACGTGGGTCATGGCCAGGGCCAGGGCCGCGTCCGTGCCGGCCCGGGCCGGCAGCCACGTATCGGCGAACTTGACATACTCGGCGTAGTCGGGCGCCACGGCCGCCACCCGGGCGCCGCGGTAGCGCGCCTCGGTGTAGAAATGGGCGTCGGGCGTGCGCGTCATGGGCAGGTTGGTGCCCCAGACGATGAAATAGGAGGCTTCATACCAGTCGGCGCTTTCGGGCACGTCGGTCTGCTCGCCCCAGATCTGGGGCGAGGCCGGCGGCAGGTCGCAGTACCAGTCGTAGAAGCTGATCATGGATGCGCCGATGAGCGACAGAAATCGCGCGCCGGCGGCGTAGCACACCATGGACATGGCCGGAATCGGCGAGAAACCGAAAACGCGGTCCGGGCCATATTTTTGGATGGTGTGGACCAGGGCCGCGGCGATCAGGGTGGCGGCCTCTTCCCAATCCACGCGCACGAAACCGCCTTTGCCGCGCGCCTGCTGGAATTGCCGGCGTTTTTGGTTATCGCCGGCGATGGCCGCCCAGGCCGAAACCGGGTCGCCGTTCGCTTCCAGGGCCGCACGCCACATCTCCAGCAGGCACGAGCGCACGAGGGGATGCTTCAGGCGCACCGGGCTGTAGGTGTACCACGAATAGGTGGCGCCCCGCGGGCAGCCGCGCGGTTCGTGGTTGGGAAAGCCGTCGCCGCAGGCCGGGTAGTCGGTGGCCTGGGTCTCCCACACCAGGATGCCGTCCTTGACATAGACGTCCCACGAGCACGAGCCCGTGCAGTTGACACCATGGGTCGAGCGCACCTTCTTGTCATACTGCCAGCGCCGGCGGTAGAGATCCTCCCATTCCCGCTGGCCGCAGCGCGTCTGGGTCCATTGGCCGGGGCCGGTCTCCTCGTTGCAGCCGTGGGCGGAGCCTTTGGGGCGGAAGAAACGCAGTCGGTTCAGCAGGCTGTTTTTCATTGGACACCTCGGGGCCCCGCTGGGCGGGGAGCTTTAAGGGTGAAGTGTGAAGAGGGCGTCGAGCAATTTCTCCACGATGGCATTGATCTGTTGAAAACGCTGGGGGTCGGCCAGCATGGCCGCCGGTTCCTGGACATAGGTAGAGCCGTCCAACTCTTCGGCGCAGTGGTCGATCAGGGCCTGGGCCGAGCGGGGGGTGGTTTCCAGGTGGAACTGCAGGCCGACCACGCGGTCGGCCATGACGAAGCCCTGGTTGACGCAGGACTGGCTCGATCCCAGGGGCACGGCCCCGGTCGGCAAGTCGAAGGTATCGCCGTGCCAGTGAAAGGCATCGAAGACCGGGGGCAGCACATCGCGCAGCACGGTCGTTTGGGATTGATCGGCGCGGATGACCGGGAACCAGCCGATTTCGCGATGGCCGTTGGGCCGGACCGGGGCGCCGGCCGTGTGGGCGATCAATTGGGCGCCCAGGCAGATGCCCAGAACGGTTTTGTCGTGGTTCATGGCCGCTTCTATGAAACGCTTTTCGTCGGCGAGCCAGGGGTGGCGGGCCTCGTCGTGCACCCCCATGGGGCCGCCCATGACGATCAACATGTCGAAATTCGCCATGTCCGGCAGCGGCTCCGCCTGCCAGAGGCGGGTGACGGTCACGCCGTGGCCGCCCCTTTGGAAATAGGGCGCCATGCTGCCGATGTCTTCAAAAGGAACGTGGTAGAGGGCATGTACCCGCATTCAGGCCTCCCTGTATCCGTTTCGGAGTGGCGTAGGAAAAGGAAATGTCAAGGCAGGATCAATGATAAACGAAGTTTAACCGAACGCCTTGACTTAAGTCAAATGTCAAAAGGAAACATGCACCGCATGGAAAGCCGGCCTGGTCGGGATGGGATCATGGCCGGGCCAGGACAACGGTGATGTTGTCCGCGCCTCCGACGGCCAGGGCTGCTTCGACCAGGGCATGACCCGTGTCCGCAAGATTGGCTCTCCTGTCGAGGACCCGGCGCAACGTTTCCGTGGAGATCTGCTTGTGAAGGCCGTCGCTGGTCAACACCAGCAGATCCGAGGGCAACAGGGCCAACACGCCGGTTTCCGGCTCGGCAAAACCGCAGCCGATGTATTGGTCCATGACGTGGCGTGAGTAGTGGACCGCTGCTTCTTCCAGGGTAATCTCGTTCTCCGCGACCAGAAATCGGGCCAGGGTCTGGTCACGGGTCACCTGGCGTATCACCGCATCACGGAACAGGTAGAGACGGCTGTCGCCCACATGCACCCAATAGGCCTGGCGGCCTCGCAGCAGAACGGCCACGAGGGTGCTGCCGGTGCCGTCGAGGTCCGCGTCGCGTTGGCTTTCAGCCCAAAGGGCCAGATCGGCTTCCCTGGCGATGCGATCCAGGGTGTCGCGTTCGTGGCCCGGGGCGATGTCGGCGATGGCGGCAAACCGCGCATGTATGCTGTCGGCGGCATGGGCCGCTGCCGGCGTGGGACCCAGTCCGTCGGCCAGGGCCAGGAGCACCTCGTCGTGCCGCAAGGCATGGATCAGGTAGCGATCCGCATTGGTCTGCCGGGCAAGGCCGATGTGCGTCATGCCGAAACATTGCCGGCCGCCGATGACGATGCTTTGGCGGTCAGGGGCGGTGGTGCGGGTCTGGGGCATGCGGCATTCCCGGTCGTTGGTATTCACGGCGCGTTTCGCCGTCACGGTTCGATACAGTCGTTGAAGCTCAGCGTCGCACCCAGCCGGTGCGCCTCGGCCCTGAGCGCGTCCGCCACCGCTTCGAGATTGATCCCCTGTTTTCCCGCGAGGGTCAACATCAGCGAGACATGGTCGTTACGTTGGTCGAGCACGGTCGTGTGGCCTGGCGCAGGATAGTCGGCAATCAGCGGTTGGAGCTCGGCCATGGCTTGGTCCATGTTTCCGTAGCGTTGGTCGGGATCGCGGCGGCCGGCGGTGAGAATGAAGCGCCGCAACGGTTCGGGAATATGCGGGTCGAGGATTTTCGGATCGGTGATGTCGCGGGTCAAGTGCAGTTTCAGCAACCGTTTGGGATCGTCCTCGGGGAACGGCCGCTGGCCGGTGAGCATTTCGAAGGCGGTGATCCCCAGGGCGTAGATGTCGGTGCGGCCGTCGAGCGGGCCTCCCTCGATCTGCTCCGGTGCCATGAAGGCGGCCGTGCCCAGGCCGGTGAAGTCTTCGGTGCCGGTGGGGCAGGCCAGTCCGAAATCGAGGATCTTGATCCGGTCGTTCGGTTCTACGATGATATTGGCGGGATTGATATCGCGATGCACGATCCCGCGTTGGTGGGCATACGCCAGCGCGGCGCCGATCTGCCGGATAAATCGGGCCGCGAGACCGGGTGGCAGGGTACCCAGACGGCTGATCAGGGTTTTGAGCATCTCGCCTTTGACCTGCTCCATGATGATGAACAGCGTCCGGTAACGCTCGTCGAAGTCATAGACCTTGACGATATGGTCGTGCTCCAGGGAGGCGATGGTTTTGGCTTCGTTGTAAAAGCTCTCGAAAAATTCGGGGTGCAGGGCCATGTCGTGACGCATCATCTTGATCACCACCGGTGTGTTAAGCACGCTGTGAAAGCCTTTGTAAACGATGCTGAAGGCGCCGCGGCCGATGATATCGGTGGTCACGTACTTGCCGATGGTCCGGTAAGCGGTGGGCCGCCGGCTGTCGAACCGATCGGCCACCAGTTCGGTGATGAAATCCAACAGGTCCGGGTCTTTCTCGGTGAACGCGTCGAACTGGGCGCGGGTCATGACCCACAGGTCCATCTCCGTTTCCGCCTCCACGTGGGCGCGCCGCGGTTCGCCGGTCAAAATGCCCAGACCGCCGACGATGTCACCCGGGCCGTAGTGATCCACGGGGTGCAGTTCGCCCTCTTTTTCCACGATGACCAGGCATGCGCCGCTCTGGATGATATAGGCCGTGTCCTCGATTGCACCCTGGTCGACGAAGCGCTCGCCGGCCGCGACGCGTCTGCGGGTCATGCGGTCGAAAAAGGGACTGTGGCCTTTACGGTCGATGAAGTGCAGGAACCTCGTGTTGTGGGGCGTGGTCTGTTTTTGCGCGTGAACCGACCGGTAGAAATCGCAGTCGAGGCACGAGGCACGCTTTTCGGCAAACGATCCCTGCACGCGACCGTCGCAAAAGGTGCCGGAAACCGCCCAGCAGATGCGCCCGGCGCACGTTCCGGCATTGATGCCGTCGAACGAGTGATCGACCGCCGCCGGGCAAATGCCAAGCTCCCCACTCTTCGCGCCGCCCGGTTCACGGCCGCACTGCATGAATTCCCAGCAGTTGGACTTTTTGGCGCCGGCGTTTGGTTTGCAAGAAGACGATGTGATAGCGATTCACTCCCTTCGAGATTTTTTTGACTTTAAAACAACAAGGGATCGAGATAGTTGGGTCATATCGCGGGAGCAGACGCGGCGTCCTTGACTTGAGTCAAGTTTGACGTCACCGTAACACGTCCAATATCTGCGTTGTGCTCATCCCGTGGTCCTTGCGGCGTACGACAAGTACGCCTCAGGACATGGAATGTCGCACGCCTTGATCTTGAACTTGTTACGGCGCCGTCCGACAGCGACGTTTTACATAGCCATCAAGTGACAGAAAAGGAGGTGGAATTCGGAAATGTTGCTTCAAGTCGCTGAGAACAGACGAGGCGCCCGGTCCTGTCTCGGGCGCCTCGTTGTATGGTCGCGATTTGAACCGTGCACAGGATATCCCGTGCACGGTTCTGTGAACCTGCTTCTAACCCGTTACTTCCCGCCGAAAATCTTGGGCGGCCGGGTCGTATCGCCGGTGGCGTTGGGGAAGTCCTTGGCGATGTAAGCCTTCTGACCGGTTTCGATCAGGTGGTTGGCTTCTTCCATGAAATTGGCGAAGCGCAGCTTGACTTCATAGAAGCCGTGCCACCAGGCATAGTCTGGGGCCATCATCATGACGCCCATGCGCGCCCGGCGGCCTTCATGGTGCCAGAGTTCGTAAAATTCGACTTCGAGACGCTCGTCGAAGAACTTGGTCTGATCCAGCAATCCTTTTGAATTCAGTTCGTCGAACTTGGCCTTGGCCGGCTTGAAGTAGACTTCGTTGTACTCTTCCACCGCCTTGTCGTAGCCCTGGTAGAAATCGTCGACCCAGGCGTCGCTGTGACAGGCGAGGCAGACATTTTTCATTTTTTCGCGCTCCACCTTCCAGTCGGTGCCCGAAGGGAAGGCGGCGAAGTCCTGGGGCCGCACGGTGAGCGGGGCCTGGGTCTCCCAGGAGAGGCGTTCGGTGACGTCGTGGGTGCCCATGACCTTGCCCGAGCCGCTCATGTGGCAGGCGGCGCAGGTGGGCGCCCGGTAGTCGGTCCCCGGCGTCCAGGTGCCGGCCGCGGCCTTGAAGTTGAACTCGTCATTGAAGGCGTGGTAGATCGTGCCGTGCTTGGACTCTTCGTATATTTCGATCTGGGGATGATCCGGCCCCAGGTGGCAGGAGTCGCACGCTTCGGGTCTTCTCGCTTCGGATACCGCGAAGCGGTGGCGGCTGTGGCAGGAGGTGCACGACCCCTTGCTGCCGTCCAGGTTCAGACGCCCCACGCCCACGTTGGGCCAGGTGGTGGCATCGAGCTTGCCTTTGTCATCGATGGCCAGCACCGTGCCGTGGCAGTGGTAGCAGCCGGTCTTGCGCTCGTTGTCCGAATTCATGCCCTTGTTCAGCCAGGGATCGAGCTTCCACATGATTTCGATGGTGTTGGCGTGTTTGCTTTTGCTGTACTGGGTCACCTCGTCCGGGTGACAGCGGGAGCAATCCTTGGGCGTGACGACGGTGGCGACGGGTACTTTGTACTTTGCTTCGGCATAGGGAAGGTCTTTGCGGCTGTAAACCGCGTCATGCCCCTTGGCCACATCCTGATCTCCGGGCTGGGCCAGATGGCAGTCCAGGCAGGTGATGTTGGCGTTAGCATGGCGGCTGTTGGCCCAATCGGCAAACAGACCGGGGCTGGTCTGTTTGTGGCACTCGATGCAGGCGACCGCCTCCGGGGGGATGCTCCGCTCGATGCGGAACTCCTTGACCTTGGCAAAGTTGGGCTGGGCCATGGCCGGTGGCGAGACCCCGGCTGCGATCAGCGCCAGGATCGTCACAGCCGTAAAAATCAACACTTTTCGTCGCCTCATGGTTTTTGCTCCTTTCTTTGAAATATCCGAAAGCATTGACAGTAACCTGTGATCAGGATTTGTATTTAAAGTTTTCTCAATCCCTTGGCGTGATAGGGGAGTTTGCGGTACTGCTTGAATTGGACGGTTTCGCTGGGGTTGTGCACGAGATCCCAATGGCAGTCCACGCACTTGCGTTCGTAACCGGGCCGGGCGTAAAGTACCGAGCGGTGGGCCAGCATGGCGCCGCGCTTGTCCGGCATGTCCAGCAGGTTGCGATGGCACTTCTGGCACTGGGCATTGTCGAAGGAGGCGTAAGCGGCCTCCCTGTTTTTTTGCCGGTCGTATTCGTCGATGATGAAATGCATGACCACGTCCTTGGCACCGTGGAGCGTTTTGGCGAAGAAGAAATCGAAGGTCTTGTGGGGCGCGGGCAGATGGCAGTCCATGCAGTCGGCCACGAACCCCTGGGGATTGTTCACGTGGGTGGACGCACGCCACTCCCTCACCGCCGGTTTGATCTCATGGCACGTTGCACAAAAATCCGGTGTGGAGGTTCTCACCATGGTGTAGTAGGTCATGCTCAGCAAGGGAAAGGCGATCACCACGCCCACCCCGACCAGAATTGCCGCAATCACGTATTTTTTCATGGCTGCCCCCATGTGTGCTTGTCAGCAGTGTTGCGCCTTATCATTGAACAGCGTGCTGAAAATAGGTACAACAGCCTCGCCTCGTGCTCCGCTGCGCTGTCCCGGCTTTCAGATTCAATTTAAGTAACGGTTTTCAATGGGCATATGGCTGAAGGAGATCCAGCCGCTGAGAGAAATAGGTCACTTCAATTAACGTGAAATATCGATCCGTTGTCAAGGGGAAAAAGGCATTTTTGATGAAATTGGAAACTTTACGCCACCTTCGGGCTTTCGCTTTCTTGATTATTGCTGTGATCGGTGGGGTCGCAGGGCATGGCATGCATGCCCACCTTCTGGCCGACAATTCGGTGCAACTGGAAAAGCCCGTCCCGCGCCGAATCGTGATCGGAGGTGATCACAACTACCCGCCGTACGAATATCTGGATGAGAACGGCCGTCCGTCCGGATATAATGTGGATCTCACGCGGGCCATCGCCCGGGAGTTGGGGCTCGATGTGGAGATCCGCCTGGGGCCGTGGGAGCAGGTCCGCGATGCCCTGGCGCGCGGCGAGATCGATGCGCTGCAGGGTATGTTCTACTCGCCCGAGCGAGACCTGGCCTTTGATTTTACCGCACCCCATACCGTCAATCATTGCGTGGCCGTGGTGCGGACCGGTGAGGGGGAACCGCCCACCGCCGTCGCCGACCTGACCGGACGTCGCATCGTCGTTCAGCAGGGCGATATCATGCACGATTTTGTGCTTAAAAACGGCCTCGCGGATCGGATCACCGTGGTCGATGCGCAGGAGGACGCTCTGTTCGAACTCGTGCGGGGCAACCATGATTGCGCCCTGGTGTCGCGCCTGACCGCTCTGTACTGGATCGAAAAACAGGATTGGAAAAACCTGACCGTCGGACGGCAGCCCCTGCTCAGTCCAGGCTACTGTTATGCGGTGCCGCACAGTCACAAAGCGCTGCTGGCCCAGTTGAGCGAAGGGTTGAAGGCGATCGAGGCCACCGGCGAGTATCGACGCATCTATGAGCGATGGATGGGCGTATACGAAGATACGCATTCCGGTGTTCGGATGATGCTGGGGTACGTGGCTCTGGTTGCCGTGGCGTTGCTGGTGCTTCTTCTGGCCTTTTCCCTTTGGTCCTGGTCGTTGCGCAAACAGGTTGCCCGAAAAACCGCAGAGCTGCGCGATGGCGAAAATCGCTATCGATTGCTGGCCGACAACACCCTCGACGTGATCTGGGTGATGGACCTCGATCTCAGGTTCATCTATGTCAATCCGGCCATCACCCTGCTTACCGGCCATACCCCGGAAGAGTGGATCGGTAGCCGGTTGCCGGACCATTGCGATGACGACAATTTCAACGAGATGGCCCGTGTGATCGCCGGAGAGCTGGAAAAGGGACCTGGGGGAGCCGGTGTCGTTTTCGACGTCGCGATGTTTAAAAAGAACCGTGAGCCGATCTGGGTCGAGATCCATGGCAAGGTGCTTTATGACGATGCCGGCCGGCCCGTCCGATTGCAGGGCGTGACGCGGGACATCACCGAACGCCATCGGGCCAACGCGGAGCGAGAAGCGCTGCAGGAACAGCTCAACCAGGCCCAGAAGATGGAATCCGTGGGGCGGTTGGCCGGCGGCGTGGCCCATGATTTCAACAACCTGCTGTCGATTATCATGGGGTATGCCGAACTGGTGCTCGAAGAGTTGCAGGACGGCCATCCCCACCACGCGCCGTTGCGGGAAATTTTCGATGCCGCCATTCGGGCCAGGGATGTGACCCGCCAGTTGCTGGCCTTCAGTCGCAAGCAACTGCTCGAGGTCAAGCGCCTGGATGTCAATGCCGCGGTGGCGGAGTTGGAACGCCTGCTGCAACGACTGCTGGGGGAGGATATTGAATTGCAGCTGCGTCTGTCGGATGAGCCGTTGACCGTGGCTGCCGACAGCGCCCAATTGACCCAGGTGCTGATGAACCTGGCGGTCAACGCCCGGGACGCCATGAGTGACGGCGGGACATTGACCATTGCAACCGGTCGGGTTGTGCTGGATGAGGCCTATGCCGATCTAAAGTCCGGTGTGACGCCCGGTGATTACGCCATGATCCGGATCAGCGATACGGGCTGCGGCATGGACAAGGAGACCCTGTCCCGCATTTTCGAACCGTTTTTCACTACCAAGGGCAAAGAAAAGGGCACCGGCCTTGGATTGGCGACCTCTTACGGCATAGTCAAACAGCACGGCGGCAACATTTGGGCCTACAGCGAACCGGGGCAAGGCGCCACATTTAAAATCTATCTGCCGTTGAGCGACGCACCCCTTCCGATTCAGGTACAGCCGCCATCGACGGTTACCGTACATGGGATCGGCTCCGGCACTGCAACGGTGCTGGTTGTGGAAGACGACCCCGCGGTTCGCGCCATGGCGGTCTCCGTGATCCGGCGCGGCGGTTACGTCGTGTTCGAATCGGCTTCGGTCGGGGACGCTGTTGAGAAGGCCGCATCGCACGGTGCGCCCATCGACCTGGTGCTGACCGATGTGGTCATGCCGGGGATGAACGGCCCCGAAGTTTTTGCCAGGATCGCGGCGCATCATCCGGAAGCCCGGGTGCTCTACATGTCGGGCTACAGCGACAACGTGATCGCCCGGCAGGGTGTTCTGGAAGCAGATATTGACTTTATAGAAAAGCCGTTTACAGTCAACGGGCTCTTGGAGAAGGTGGTTGAGGTGCTGAGCCGATAACGCCGCAAGGGCAGGGAGGCGTGACGAATTCCATGATGTGGGCGATTTTAGCAGTGATATCCGGGTTGGCGCTGTTGGTATGGAGCGCCGATCGGTTTGTCGAAGGGTCGGCCGCCACGGCGCGGCATTTAGGGATGTCACCGCTGTTGATCGGCATGGTGATCGTGGGTTTCGGTACGTCGGCACCGGAAATGGTGGTGTCGGCCTTTGCGGCCATCCAAGGCACCCCGGGTATCGCGCTGGGCAATGCCTACGGCTCGAACATCACCAATATCGCCTTGATTCTTGGACTTACGGCCATGCTCAGCCCCATCGCCGTCCACTCCCAGGTGCTGCGCAAGGAGTTGCCGATCCTGTCCGTGGTCACCGTACTGGCCGCATGGCAATTGTGGGACGGCCGCATCACCCGATTCGACGCCCTGGTCCTCCTGGGCGTGTTCGCCGGCCTCATGGGCTGGACCATTTTCCAGGGCGTGCGACGCCCGGCCGATGCACTGGGCAGCGAAATGGCCCAGGCATTGGCGGAGAATATCATGCCCATGCGCCGCGCCCTCTTTTGGCTGGTGGTCGGCCTCGTGTTGTTGATCGTCAGTTCGCGCCTGCTCGTTTGGGGAGCCGTGGGGATCGCCAGCGGCTTCGGGGTGAGCGACCTGATCATCGGGTTGACCATTGTGGCGGTCGGCACTTCCCTGCCCGAGCTGGCCTCGTCGGTCATCGCCGCGCGTAAAAACGAACATGACATCGCCCTGGGCAATATATTGGGCTCCAACCTGTTCAATACCCTGGCCGTGGTCGGCATCGCCGGATCGATTCAACCCATGACCGTGGGGCCGGAGGTTTTCTTCCGGGACATCATGGTCATGGCCGCCTTGACGTTTTCTCTGTTTGTCCTGGGATACGGATTCAAAGGCCAGGGACGCATCAACAGGCTCGAAGGTGCCATCCTGCTGGCCGTCTATATCGGTTATTGCAGTTACCTGGTGATCAGCGTGTTAAAATAGCGGCCGGTCCGTATTGTGGATGGACACCGGCCCATCCGCTGCTTCATGGCTTGTCGGGTTTTCCGTCGTTGCCGGATGCGGTGGTTTTCTGCGTTTGAGATTTGTCTTTGCGCGGTTTACGCCTTCTCGTCTTTTTCTTGGCCTGGGATTTCAATTTGCGCTGCCGTTTGAGTTCCCGCACCCGCTCCCGCACCCGCTGCCGATAGACGGTGATGGCATTGAAGGCCAGATAGTAGCCGATGACGGCAATGGGGATGCCCAGAAGCGCGCCGCCCACGCACAGGTCGAGCACGATCATCGGCGAATCTTTCAATAGCTGCAAAAATCCGTCGAAATCAGGGGATGTGGGCCAGCTTACATGTTTCGTGAACCCGGTAATTTTCGAACCGATCCAATAGGTGACCGGATAAATGAACGGAACGGTGAATACATTGGTGATGTTCACGCCGATGGCCGCGCCGATTTTGCTCCATCCGAGAATCGATGCGCAAATCACGCCGATGGCGATGTGCAGTCCGAAAAACGGGCTCATGCCGATAAACAAACCCAAGGCAAACCCCAAGGCAAGTTCCCGCGGAGCGCCCTTGAGCTTGATGAAGCGCTCGTAAATTTTTTTGGCCAGATTTTTCAGCGACTGGTACAAAGATCAACCCACCCGTGCAAGCTGGTTTGTGTAAATCCGAACAAAACCCATGAGACGCAACAACACAATCCGCAACTCGGATTCCAGGTTCAGCGGGGCACTATTTCAATGCATCGATCTTTTCCTGGATTTGGCGGATCAGGTGGTCCCGCATGCCTTGGGTGAAGGTCGGGCTGAGGGCCCTGTTGTTCAACGCATCGATCTGTTCTTGAAGGCGGGCCCGTTCGGCGGCGATTCGGGCCTCTTTTTCTTCTTTGGCCTTGCGTTCCGCTTCCGCCTTGCGCCGGGCGGCCTCCTCTTCCCTCTCGATGTCGGATTGGCGGTTTTGTTGCTTGACCTCTTCGATCATCCGATCGAATTCAGGCCGCTCCCCACCTTCGCCATCCGAAGCCGCGCCCTCTTCGGTCTCGTAAGTTTCGACCCCTTCGGGACGCTGGTTACTGAAGCGTTTGACGCCGTTCTCGTCTGTCCATATATAGATGGTTTCGGCAGCGGCGGGGGAGGCGATCATTAACAGCACGACGAAAACCATGGTGATTTTTCTCATGGGGATCCTCCTGTCAGATATCTGACTTTTATTTGATGCCATCTTTATCATGCCGACGAGCGCCTTGGCAATGTCGCGGGATTGAATCGAAATTGCATTTTATGGCCTTTGCGGATAAAAGATCCAGGTCTATAGGTAAAAAGCAATTGGGGCCGGCCACAAATATCCGACTCTCATGCGGTTCGGTAGAACAGGTAAATGTTATGAAAATCGCCATTTTTCAGATGAATCCCCTTATCGGGGATTTTAAACGTCAATTCTCCTTGATCGTCGAGGGGTGTCGCCGGGCCAGGGCGCGGGGGTGTGATTTGGCCGTTTTCCCGGAACTGGCCCTGTGCGGCTACCCACCTCGGGATCTCCTGGAATATGGGGCTTTCGTGACCGCCAATGAAAAGTGTCTGGCAGCCCTGGTCAAGGAGGTGCACGGTATTGGGGTGATCTGCGGACTGGTTACCGCCAATCCGGATGAAACCGGCAAGGCCCTGTTCAATTCGGCGGTGCTGTTCGAAGATGGCCGGGTGTTGCACAAGGTCGACAAGCAACTGTTGCCCACCTATGATGTGTTCGACGAGCAGCGTCATTTCCAACCCGGAACGGCGACCCAACCGGTGGTTTACAAGAGCCATCGCATCGGGTTGACCATCTGCGAGGATGCCTGGAACGACAAGGATGTGTTCCGGCGCCGGCTTTATGCTCGCGACCCGGTGGCCCAACTGGTGCAGGATGGTGCCGACGTGTTGATCAATATCGCCGCCTCGCCGTTTCACAAGGGCAAGCGCGCCTTCCGCGATACCATGCTCTCGTCCCTGGCGCGCAAGTACAAGGTCACGGTCGTATTCGTCAACCAGGTAGGCGGTAACGACCAAATCCTCTTTGACGGCGCCAGCGCTGTTTTCGACGCCCGGGGTCAGGTCGTGGCCCGCGCATCGGAATTTTTGGAGGACATGGTGATGTACGATACGGCCGACGGCCAAGGTGGGATGCACCCGGCCATTGGTTCGGACACCGAGGCCGTGCTGCAAGCCCTTATCATGGGCACCCGGGATTATGTCACCAAATGCGGCTTCAGGAAGGCGGTCATCGGTTTGTCGGGCGGCATCGATTCGGCGTTGGTGGCCTATATCGCCGTCCAGGCCCTGGGTCCGGAGCAGGTCGCCACGATATTCATGCCCTCGCGCTACACCTCTCCGGACAACTATGAAGACACCCGCAGCTTGGCCGGCAACCTGGGGGTCGACTATTCGATCATTCCCATCGACGGGTTGTACCAGGATTTTGTCCGCCTGCTCGTGCCGGATGCCGACGAAACCGCGTTGGGCCTGACCGAGCAGAATCTACAGGCCCGCATCCGCGGCACACTGCTCATGGGCGTCTCCAACCGGGACGGCTGCCTGGTGCTCTCCACGGGCAACAAGAGCGAGCTGGCGGTGGGTTACTGCACCTTGTATGGCGATATGAACGGTGGGCTGGCCGTCATCTCCGACGTGCCCAAAACACTGGTCTACGAGATATGCCGCTGGATCAACCGGGACCAGGAGGTGATTCCCGTTCGCATCCTGGAGAAGGCCCCTTCGGCCGAGCTCAAACCCGATCAGACCGACCAGGACGACCTGCCGCCCTATGAGGTCATCGATGCCATACTGGAGGGCTACGTGGAAAAAGCCATGTCGGCCGATGAACTGGTGGCCGCCGGTCACGATCCCCAGGCGGTGGCCGATATCTTGGCCCGCGTGGACCGAAACGAATATAAACGCCACCAGGCCGCACCCGGTCTCAAGGTGACACCCAAGGCGTTTGGCGAAGGACGGCGTTTCCCTTTGGCCAAACGGTTCAATCCCCTGTAGCCGATTCGAGAGGCGTCCTCGTCCTGGCCCGATTCCCTTACCCGGATTTGGTCTTGCCGCGTTTCTTGCGGTCCCACCCCCAGTTTTCGTAATATTGCCAACTGGCGATGGCGTTGAGTTTTTTGATCTGCTTGTCTTTTTCCAGGAGGCTGGCCCGCAGGACATCTCCGATGGATAACAGTCCGATGAAATGTCCCTCCTTTTGGATGATGATGTGGCGGATAAACAGCCCCAGAAACATCTCTTCGAGCCGTTCCACCGGCGTATCGGCATCGGCGCAATGAAGATGGGTCTTCATGTGATCGCCGATAATGGCCTGCTCCGGATCAAAACCGGGACTGCCCGTCGCCCGCAGCAGGTCCCGTTCGGTCCAGATGCCCACGATCTCACCTTCTGCTTCTATCAACATGGCGCCGACGTTGGCGGCATTCATTTTGGCGATGGCATCGGATAGCCTCTGGTCCGGAGGGACGCTGACCATGATCCCTGGGCCTTTATCTTTCAAAATGTCTTCAGCCGTTTTCATAACCTTCTCCTTCTGAAGGGAATTTTATGTAGCGATCGCATGGACGATCTATCCAGTGTCCGTCCACAAATAGGCAAATTGGGTCGAGATCAAGGCGCACGAAAAATTTAACCGCAGGCATATAGTTGATATTCCGAGGATTAAATTTTTCGTGCAACACCGATATCGGGCCAATTGGCCATTTGTGGATGGGCACTATCTATGGCCGCGATGTATGAGTCACTATAAGCATGAACCCTTGCTTTGCCACGTAGCCCGATGGTTTGAGACGGTCCTCCGGTGTCAGGATGGCAAAAATCGATAAAGAATAGATTATACTTGCTTTCTACAAAAAAAGTGCTACTGTACAGTCAATCAATAAAGACCCGCTCTTCATTGGCGGGTAGTTTCGCGCTTAAGGAAAGTCCGACGTGTTCCAGGTGACATCCTCAAGTATGAAGCTTTGAGAATTTTTTAAGAAAGGAGGATGTTACTATGCCAAGTGGAACAGTAAAGTGGTTTAACAGCAGCAAAGGGTATGGGTTTATTGAGCAGGAAGATGGCGGACCGGATGTATTCGTTCATCACACCGGTATCAATGCCAGCGGTTTCAAGTCGCTCAACGAAGGCGAAAAAGTGACCTTCGATATCCAGCAGGGACCCAAGGGACCGTCGGCGGTCAACGTGACCGTTCGATAAATAAAGCTGCTTCAGCTTCAGGGCACACTTCCGACATGGAAGTGTGCCTTTTTTTATGGACCAGGGCAGCGAATAAGCTTCAGCTTAGTTTTCACCGCCCCTCCCATCGTTACTTTGCCGCAAACCAGCAATTCTAATTGAATGTGATTCGCCCTGAAGGGCCTGCTTTCCAGGCGTTGTTTGATGTAAAAATTCTCATGGCATCGGCCACCTGTTCCACCAGGGCCGGATCCAATGAATGGCATTCAGTTAGAATCCCTGGCCGCAAACGCTTTGCCCTGAAAGCTATCCCGTTCCATCAGGCGACGCCGGATCAACTCGAGCGTCTCCCCTTTTTTCAATGCCCAGCCGGGGGCGACCAGTTCCTCCCGGTGGGGGTCGCCGGTGAGCCGCTGAATCACGACCCGCTGCGGCAGACGCTCCAGAACGTCGCAGACCAGTTCCACATATTCCGCCTGTTCGAGGCAATCATATTTCCCGGACCTGTAGAGGGCTTCTATGGGGGTGCCTCGAATCACGTAGAGCAGGTGCAGTTTCACGCCGTCGATGGGCAGGCGGGCAATGAAATCGGCTGTGGCGCGCATGTCGTCGCCGGTCTCTCCAGGCAGGCCGAGGATGATATGCGCGCAAATCTCCATTCCCCGGCCGGCGGTGGCCTGTACAACCGCTTCGAACGTTTTCACATCGTGGCCGCGGTTGATGGCGGACAGGGTGCGGTCGTGGGCCGACTGCAGGCCATATTCCATCCAGATCAGGTGATCGCGGGCATAATCTTGCAAAAGGGTCAGTTTGGTTTCATCCACGCAATCCGGCCGTGTGCCGATGGCCAGGCCCACGATATCCGGCACGGCCAGGGCCTCGTCATACATGGCCTGGAGGCGTTCGACCGGTGCATAGGTGTTGGAAAAGGATTGAAAATAGGCGATGAATTTCCGGGCCTTGTATCTTGCGGCCACCGCTGTCTTGCTGATTTCGAGTTGTTCGGTGATGGACAGTCCACTGGAAAAGGCGCCGGTGCCGGAACCGCGGGCATTGCAGTAAATGCAGCCGCCGCGGCCCACGGTGCCGTCGCGGTTGGGGCAGGTGAGCCCGGCGTCCACGGTCAGCTTGTGAACCCGGCAACCGAATCGGTCGCGAAAATAGCGGTTCAGGTCATAATATCGTTGCGGAACGGGATTCATTGCCCTGCCATAGGATAAAAGCACTTATTTGGCAAGGTCGCCGTTGGTGGTGAGACATGGGCCGGTGGTACAGTCGATCACTTCCACGGTGAGATGGGCCATATGTTCGATGGGGGCGAGCAGTTGCTTGTAATGGTCCGGCTGCCTGGGAAAGTGGGTGACCACCGAGACGATGGCGGCCATCTGGTTGGATCCGATTTTCCAGATGTGCAGATCGACGATCCGGTTGTCGGCATCGGCTTCGATGAGATCATGAATACGTCGCACCATCTCCGTGTCGATGTCGCGATCGAGCAATATCCGCGCTGTATTTTTTAAGAGCCCTCTGGCCCACTGGGCGATGATGAGGGCGCCGACGATTCCCATCACCGCATCCATCCACACCCAGTGCCAGAATTTTCCCATGATCAGGGCGCCAATGGCCAGCACCGAGGTGAGGGCATCGGCCAGCACATGAAGATAAGCACTGCGCAGGTTGTGGTCGTGATGGCGGTGATCGTGATCGTGACCATGTTCCTCGTGAGAGGGATCCGGACCATGGCCATGATGCGGTTGTTGCAGCAGCAAGGCGCTGGTGAGATTGACGACCAACCCCAGGACCGCCACCATCAGGGCCTCGTCGAAGCGAATCGTTTGGGGATGAAGAAGCCTTTCGGCCGATTCGACGGCCATCAGCAAGGCCACGACGGCCAGTACCACTGCGCTGCTGTAGCCTCCCAGCACGCCGATCTTACCCGTACCGAACGTGAATCGCCGGTCGCGGGCATGTCTGCGGGCAAAATGATAGGCCAGAGCCGTGATCCCCAGCGCCGCGGCGTGGGTGCCCATGTGCCAGCCGTCGGCGAGCAGGGCCATGGAGCCGAATAGCAGGCCGGCCGTGATTTCGGCCGCCATGGTGACAACGGTCAGGCCGATGACCCACAGCACCCGGCGTTCGCTGGCGCGGTTCTGTATTTCAAAATCATGGGTATGCATCCATGGTTCGAGATCATGGTTTTGCATCGATCGGATTCCTTAGCGCAGTTCGTGTGCTCCAATGGTTCGGTTCTATATTTGGGCGGAATGGTGTATAGATTTGCACCGATCGTCGATTGTCAAATTTTCGATGCCAGGGCCGCGACCACGTTCTGAATCGCGCGGGCGATGCATTCACGGGCATCGGCCAAATCGTCGACGGATTTGAATTCGGATACGAGTTCGACCAGGATGTCATCGCACGGGGCAGGACGCGCGCCCATCGTTTCATAGTCGATGGCCGGCTTGATATAGCCGGCGTCCGGGAAAAAGTGGTGGCAAGGGGTGTCGGCGTGGGCGGGACGAAAGGGCCAGTCGATTTTTATCCGGAGCAGTTCGTTCAAGGCGGCGCGCGCCGCCGGGTTTGGGTCGAACAGCTCCGGCACCAGGGCGTGACCGAGCATCGTTTCGATCCGGCCGAAAATGGCGCCTGCCAACACCGCTTCGGTGACGATCAGGCCATAGATATACCAATCGTCGATCACCGTTTGAAGGACCCGTTTGCAGCGGACCGGGAGTTCGTGGGGAGCGGGGCAGAAATAGCTCCTGCAGGCCAGACCGCCGTAGTAGCTCAAGCCTCGATAATCGATCCCCTCATTGCCTTCCGCCAACGGGTGCAGCAGGCATCCTACCCGTTGTCGATCCTTGCCGATCAGGCCGATGAACGGGCAGTGGTGAAATTGAGGAAAGGGCCGGTTTTGGGGCTCGACGGCCTGCATACGGGCGGCAAAATCATCGATGGCCGCTACGGTCCTGGGTATTTTCTGAAACTGCACACTGCGATGGGCCAGCATGGCCGAAAGACTCGCCCGCGACACATTCGCTACATTATAGAGTCCGCAACAGGCGCCGCAGGAGACTGTTTCACTGACCTGGCACAGATAGACGCCGCCGGGGATTTCCAATTGTGGCGGTGACGTGTCTTGTGGTTCGGGCCGGGATGGCCCCTTTATGCATCTGGTGTTATCCATGGGGCGCGGGGGGATCAGTTTCGGCACGGCTTGCCTGCCAGGGCGGTTTTCACAGCCATTCCTATGGTTTCGATGGTATAGGGTTTTCGAATATATGGGCCTGCTCCCAGTTCCTGGGCTGCCTTGACCCTTTCTGATTCAGAAAAGCCGCTGGCGATAATGACCTTGATTCCGGGCTTGAACCGGAGGATTTCGCGGTAGGTGTCGAGCCCGTCCATGCCCGGGTCCATAATCATGTCCAGTACCATCACGTCAACCGTATGATCCTTCAGGTACTCGACCGCTGTTTCGCCGCTGGAACAGCAGGTGACATCGTAACCCAGTTTTTCAAGAATGCGTCTGGCGATTTCACGCTGCACGTCGGCATCGTCCACCACCAGCAGCTTTTCGCCGTTGCCCTTATATTGGTCCGGGGAAAATTTTGGTGATTCGGCCCTCACATACTCCTTCGTGGCAGGGAAGTAGAGGGTAAAGGTGGTGCCCAGGCCTTTTGCGCTTTGAATATCGATGAACCCGTTATGGTCCTTGACAGTGCCCCAGACCACGGCCATTCCCAGGCCGCTGCCGCTGCGTCCCATCTTTTTCCGGGTGTAGAAGGGTTCGAAAACCCGCTCCATCTCTTTCTCGTTCAGCCCCACACCCGTGTCGGCAATGGAAAGTTGCACATACTGTCCCGGCGCCACATGCTCGTATCCCCGGATGGGCCTGTCAATGTAGGCATTGCTGGTGATGATATCGATCTTGCCGCCCTCGGGCATCGCTTCGGCGGCATTGAGCATCAGGTTCATCACGCTTTTGGACAGGTGGGGCACGGAGCCGTTGATGTTAAGCAAGTCGGGCGCCAGCGCAATGGAAACCTGGATGTTGGGATGACAAGACATCAGATTTTTGAATTCGAGGCTTTTCATTTGTTCGGCGACGATTTGGTTGAGGTTGACGACCTCGCTGACCGCAACGCCGCGTCTGGCCATGGTCAGCAGGTCCTGGACGATGGCGGCCGCCATTTCGCCTGATTTTTTGATGGTCGCTATGGGTTTGACGAGTGGGCTCTCACTGGGCAGATCGAGCAATAGCAGTTCCGGATAACTGACGATGCCGGATAAGATATTGTTCAGATCATGGGCCACGCCGCCGGCCAGCAACCCGATGGCCTCCATTTTCTTGGCGCGCTGCAGTTCGGCCTCGAGACGCTTGGCATCTGAAATATCCATGACGGCAAAGATTTGGCCCTTGTCCGGATCGTCGGGATACAGCGAGCAGAGTCGCACCAGGCAGTCAAACACCATGCCGTTTTTACGTACCCATTTGGCCTCCACTTGGCCGATGCCGTGTTTGTCGATACTGTCATATATGACCTTGCCGACGCGTTCGAATTCTTGGCGATCGGGATAGAGGATTTCGGCGCTCATGTTGAGAAGATCCCCCTTTTCATAGCCAAGCATGCGATACATCGTTTCGTTGGCCCAGCCCAGCTTTCGGTGAATCACCAGGCCAATACCGATCGGGGACGCGCTGAGGATGGCCTTGAGGCTTTGCTCCCTGTCGCTGAGCTCTTTTTGGGCTTTGGCGCGCTCCTCGATTTCTCCTCTTAATCGCCGATTGGTTTCACTGAGTTCGGCGGTTCGAGCAGCCACACGACTCTCCAGCTCGAGATGGGAGGCCTGAATCCGAGCGGCCATTTCGTTGAACACAGAGGCCAGGCGGCCAAATTCATCCTTGGACCGGATATCGATCCGGGTCTCCAGGTCGCCTTTGCCGATGGCTTCGGCCCCGTTGGTCAACTCACGCAGGGGCGCGGTGATTTTCCGGGTAAGCAGCATCAGGGCTCCTGCCAGAACGATGGAACTGATGATGCCCAGATAGACGAGATAGGGTCGCATCCGGTTGGCGACGCCATAGACTTCGCGTTCCGGGTCCACGGCCAGAATGTACCACTGCCAGGGTTCGAAATAATTGAAAAGGGCCAGGCTTTTGACGCCTTGGGTATCGTACCGGAGGCGTCCGCCGTCCAATCCCAGTTTTCGAAACCATGCCTGGTCGCTGACATCCGTGCCGATCTTGCGTTCGTCCGGGTGCATGGCAATGACCCCCCGGGTGTCCACGGCAAAGATATAGCCTTCGCGCCCCACGTCGATGTGGGATATGCGGCGGCCGGCATCCAGTTGGGCTTTGGCATTGCTGGCCGGTACGTTTTCCAGACCGTACTTATAAAGAATGTCCCTCTGTTCGGAGGCTGCTTGCACGGCTTCTTCCAGTCGGGTCTCGAGCCAGGTTTCGGCCAACTGCGTCAGCGCTTGATGGGTGAAATAGTAAGTCGTGCCGGCGGTGGCAAAAAGCGAAAAAAGGACCAGCGGTAAGGTGGTGACCAGGATCTTGGCATAGGTGTTCATTGAACAATCCCCTTACGATTCACACCTTACGGTGGCGTGTTCCTCTATCGTCTGGCCGTCATCCTCGTTTTCTCGGTGAACTGGGGATAGAGCGCCATGGTCGACGACAGCTCGTGTCCATAGTCCACATACCTTTTCCGGGCGTAGCACTGCTTTGTGAACATGATCGGGTAAGCGGCCATATCGTTCAAAATCCTGATTTGGGCCTGTTCCCAAAGGTGGATCTGTTTTTCGGGATCGATTTCCAGCCGGGCGGCTTCGATCAATCGGTCGATCTGGCGGTAGTGGGAAAAATTGGTGTCGGGATGCGAACCGGTGACGACGATGGCGTCGGAGTGAAAAAAGCGGCTCAGGTAGGCGTCGGCGTTGGGACGCCAGGCCGTATAGAGGACCATTGGCTGCAATCCCTGGCGGATCAACCGGTGCATGGCGCCGTGGGGGACGAAGGTCATGCGGCAATCGATTCCGATTTTTGCGAGCTGTTCGACGATCAGCGCAAAACATCCGCGGTGGAGCCGTTTTTCCGAAGCAACCAGATCCATCGTGAACCCGTCCGGATAGCCTGCGTCGGCAAGCAGTTCCCTGGCTTTTTCGAGGTTCAGTGGATAGAGCAGATCGAGCCGGGCCGCATCGGACGGTGTCAAACCGCCGGGAAGAAACTGGACCGGGACTTGCGAATAGGCGCTGCCCACCAGACGGGGATGAGAAATGGAAAGGAATGCCTCTCGGTCTATCCCATAGGCGATGGCCCTGCGGACCCGGACGTCATGGAGCGGTTTGAACTGGGTGTTCAAATACAGAGAGATCACCTCGCCGACCCCGTGGGTGTCGATCGCGACGTCGCCCACCGTCTCCATCTTTTCGATCCACTCCTTGTCTCCGGACCCCATGATGACATCCAGGTCGCCCCTGCGCAAATCCGCCTCGATTATTGTGATATCCGATGAAAAATGGATCTCCACCCCTTGCAGTTCAGGCTGGCCGCGAAAATACTGGCGGTGGGCCGACAACATGATCTTTTCATTGGGAATGCGCATCTTGAAGGCAAAAGGGCCGGTGCCGACCGGGTGAATACGGTGAGCCTCCATTCCCATGGCTTCGACGGCCCGCTTACTGACAATGAAACCACCGGCATAATTGGTCAGCTTGGGCAGGAAGAGAATGGACGAGAGCGGTTTTTCGAGGATGATGCGGATCGTATATGCATCGACTTTTTCGATGGTCATGCCGTCGTACTCGCCGGCGTAGGCGCAATGGGCCGGGTCGGCCGATTTGCGGAGCGAAAAGACCACATCGTCGGCCGTGAGTTCGTAGGCGTCGGTTTTTGGGCCGGCATGAAACATGACGCCCCTGCGGAGATGAACGGTCCAGACTTGCCGGCCGCCTACCATCTTGAACAGGGGGATGTCGGTCGCCAGGTCGGGTTCCAGTTTGGGCGCTTCGCCCGGCGCATAACGCAGCAAGCCGTTGAACAGCATATCGGCCAGGGCACGATCTTGGGAGCCGGCCGCAAGGTGGGGATCCAGCCGTCCGACATCGGTGACCGGCATGCCGAAACGCAGCACATTTCCCTTGGGGAATGGATCTGACTCGGTGTTGACCGCCGGACTGGATTGCGGCAGGGGTTGCGCCGCTGCGGCCGGCCACACGGCCAGGCGGCCCGCCGTGGTCAAAAGAACGGCGGCCAGAAGTACGCGCATCCATATTTGGCGTTTCATGGCACTGCTCCTCAGGCCTTGGATACCTCCGGAAGAAAGCTTGACGGCGCCGTCCGGCAACTGCTTTTTACGAATCCATCAATCTTTATGTTGATCTGCCTTTATGCCGATCTTTTTTTATGCTGATCTGGCGGCGCGTTCGGCCGCCTCGTATCCCAATTGGAATGCTTTTAAGTTGGTATCGACAAAAGCCGTCTTGGTTTTGGTGCGTATGGCGGTTTCAAGCTGTTCGGCGGTAATGGGCAATCGGCCGGTCTGGAGCAGGGCGCCGAGCAGCACGATGTTCAGGGCCATCGCACTGCCGGCCGCTTTGGCCAGGGCCACGGCGTCGAATGCGATCAACTGACGGGTCTTGGCGCGAATCAGGTCTTGAATGCACGTCAGGTCCGGATAGGTGCCTTTGCCGATGGCCACGGTAAAGGGCGGCACGGGCGATAGGTTGGTGATCACCACGGTCTCCCGGTTGCATTTGTTCAAGGCCCGCAGGGTTTCGGCCGGTTCGAAACCCAACAGGATGTCCGCTTCGGCGTCGGAGATGATGTTGCTCTGCGCCTCGCCGAACACGATGGCCGATTCGACCACGCCGCCGCGCTGGGCCATGCCGTGGATTTCGCTCATCCGGACGGGGATGCCGGCCAGCAGGGCCGCTTCACCCAATACTTTTGAGGCCAGCAGGTTGCCTTGGCCGCCGACGGCTACAATGATCAATCGAAGAGTTTCCATCTGCTTACCTTATTTTTTAGTTTTAAGTTTAAAGTGTAAAGTTTGAAGTGAAGGAAAAAGGCCATTTTATTTTTTTGCGTAGGCCCCAGGGTCTCTCGTTAGAGAAGTGCATCTCATCACGAATATGCTTTGGATCCGTATGAAACAGACAGCATTTCTTCACTTTAAACTTAAAACTTTACACTTTAACCTATAGTATCAGGCATTGTTGCGTCGATGCCGCCGATCCATCTGTTGCATCACAGATTGACCGGATGGCGTTTTTTCCAATCACGCCGATTTGACCGGTACGATGGCATTCTCCGGGCATATTTGGGCGCAGACGGCGCAGCCCACGCAGGCATCGGCGTCGATGCGCACCCGTTCCCCCTCCAGGTAAAAGGCCGGACAGGCCAGCTCATTGATGCAGTCGCGGTGATTGGTGCAGCGGTCCGACACCTGAAAGGCGCGCGGCTTCAAGATGCCCAGGCTGCGGGCGTACAGGGTGCAGATCTCCTGTGAGATGATCACCGAAACCCCCTTGAACGCCAGTGCCTCGCGAATCGCCTCGATGCTCTTTTTGATCTTGAACGGCTTGACGACCGTGACATGGGAGACGCCCACGGCCCGGACCACCGCCTCGATGGAGATGCGTTGGTAGCCCGCCATGTTCAAGGCGTCCATGTCCACTCCGGGGTGGGGCTGATGGCCGGTCATGGCGGTTGTGCCGTTGTCCAGGATGACCAGAGTGAAGTTGTGGTTGTTGTGCACCGCATTGACCAGGCCGGTAAGACCCGAGTGGAAAAAGGTCGAGTCGCCGATGAAGGCCACCACCTTCTGGTCGGTGGCTTTGGAAAATCCGCAGGCCGAGCTGACCGAAGAACCCATGCAGATGACAAAATCCCCCATGCTCAGCGGGGGCAGAAAACCGAGGGTGTAGCATCCGATGTCGTTGGGGTAGATGGTGTCCAGGCCTTCTGCTGCTTTTTTCACCGCATAAAAGGTGGCGCGATGGGAGCAGCCGGCGCACAGGTTGGGCGGCCGGGCCGGGATCTCGGGGACATCGGCGACATCGAGTTTTTCCTTAGGGCTGTCGGCCACCCCGAAGCAGCCGGCCACGATGCGGCGCACCATGGCCGGATCGAATTCGTACATGCGCGAAAAGAGCCCTTCACCCTTGCCCTGGATCTTCAGGGTCAGGCCCGCTTCCTGGGCCATGGCTTTGACCGCCTCTTCCATGAAGGGTTCACCTTCTTCGACCACCAGCACCTGTTCGCAGGTGCTCAGAAATTGCTTGATTTTGTCGGCCGGCAGGGGATTGGACATGCCGACCCGCAGGATCTTGGCCCGTTCGGCGATGCCCAGTTCGGTCACGGCGTCTCTGACATAGTTGAAGCTGACGCCGTTGCACACGATTCCCAGGCGGCCGTTGCCGGCAACGGTGTTGTAAGTACTGTTTTCCGATATCTCCGCCGCCTTGGCCATGTTTTCCAGCAGTTTGACGTGCAGTCGGCGCGAGACGGCCGGTACGGTGACGTAATTGAACGGGTCCTTATTGAAACGGCCTTTGGTGGCCGGCTTTTTCAATGGGCCGAGACGTACAAAGGCACTGGAGTGGTTGATGCGCGTGGTGGTGCGCAAAATCACCGGCTCGTGCAGTTGCTCGGAGAGCTCGAAGGCATAGACCGTCATCTCCAGGGCCTCCTGCACCGAGGAGGGTTCCAGCATGGGCAGGCCGGACATCTTGGCGTAATAGCGGTTGTCCTGTTCGTTTTGGCTGGAGAACATGTTGGGGTCGTCGGCCGAGAGGATCACCATGCCGCCGCGCACGCCCACATAGGCCAGGGTCATGAGCGGGTCGGCCGCCACGTTCAGGCCCACGTGCTTCATCATGCACATGGTGCGCAGTCCGGCATTGGCGGCACCGGCCGCCACTTCGAGGGCGACCTTTTCATTGGTGCTGTATTCGAAGTAAAGGTCGCTCTGTTGGGAGACCTGAAACAGGTTCAACGAAATTTCGGACGAAGGGGTACCCGGGTAGGTGGTGGCAAAGGCCACCCCGGCCTCCAGGGCGCCTCTAGCTATGGCTTCGTTGCCCAGCAGCAGGCGTTCGGTACCGGGTTCGTCGATAAGTAGTTTATGCATTTTTCTTCCTTCATGTAGTGTGGTCTCGATGAGTTTCATCGGGCCGATCAACACGACAGACGCACCAACCGCTCCCGGCGGCTGATGCGTTCGTGAAAACATGGCACGCTTTGCAGATTTTGTCCAGTCTGTTCATCCACTTGATACCAGGGACAAAAGCTTCGCATTGCATTTTGGGCTGCAATCACTTAGGCTTCAGGCACAACTTTTCGGACCGGGGAGACGCCATGACACAATTCCGCCATCTTTTCCAACCGATTCGTATTGGCCAAATGAAGGTCGAAAACCGTTTGCTCATGTCCGCCATGAGCATCAATTTCGGTGTCGATGCCAACGGTTATGTCACCGATCAGCTGATCGCTTACATGGCTGCCCGCGCGCGCGGCGGTGTGGGTATGATGCTGGTGGGCGGCGGGGGCATTCATCCCACCGGCGCCGAACTGCCCGACCTGCCGGCCCTGTGGGACGATGGGTGCATTCCTGCGCTGCGTCGTATGGTGGCAGCGGTGAAGCCTTTTGACTGCCGTCTGGGCGTGCAGTTGATGCACGGCGGCCGCCAGTCCTACCATGAACACAAGGTGGCCCCCTCGGCCATCCCGGCGCCGGCGGTGGTCAAAGGAGTGCCCAAGGCCCTGGAAGTGGAAGAGATCCAGATGCTTGCAGGCGCGTTCGGCGACGCGGCGCGCCGTTGCCAGGAGGCCGGATTCGACTTAATCGAAATCCATGCGGCCCACGGCTATCTGATCAATCAATTCATGTCACCCAATGCCAACCGGCGCACGGACGCCTATGGCGGCAGTTTCGAAAACCGGATCCGGTTTCTGCTCGAGGTCATGGCCGACATTCGCCAAAAGTGCGGGCGCGATTTTCCTTTGGGAATCCGCATGAACGGCGAGGACTACATCGACGACGGCTGGACCCTGCCGGATGCGCTGCGCCTGGCGCCGATACTGCAAACCCATGGGGCGGACTACGTGCACGTGTCGGCGGGTGTGTATGGCAGCCGTCAGCTGACGATCCCGTCCATGTATGTGGACCAGGGGTGTTTCATCCATCTGGCGGCGGCAGTCAAGGAGACGGTTTCGATTCCGGTGATTGCCGTGGGCCGGATCAAATCGCCGCAGCTGGCAGACGGGATCATCGCAAACGGAAAGGCGGACATGGTGGCCCTGGGACGTTCGCTGCTGGCCGATCCGGATTGGCCCGCCAAGGTGCGGGCCGGCGCGGTGGAGAAGATCCGGCCTTGCGTCGGGTGCTGCCTGGGGTGCATCCACACCGTGCTCCGGCTGGAACCGGGCGGATGTGTGGTCAATCCCGACGTGGGCCGCGAGTATCTGCTGCAGGAGATTTCAAAGGCCGACCAGCCGCGGCGGGTGCTGGTGGTGGGGGCCGGTCCGGCCGGATTGGCGGCGGCCCGCATGGCTGCCCTGCACGGCCATGCGGTCGTGCTGTGTGATCAGGCCGCCGAACACGGCGGCGCTTTGCGGCTGGCTGCCAAGGTGCCGGGAAGGGGCGAGCTCGGGGATCCGATCGCGTTTCTCGTTGCGGAACTCGCGTCCTTAAATGTGGAGACGCGACTGAACTGTCCGCTGAGCGACGCGCTTCTGGACGACATTGATCCGGAAATCGCCATTCTGGCGACCGGCAGCCTGCCCGATATGCCGATGGTGAAAGGCCTGCACAGCACGGGCATGCAGGTGTGCACAGTGACCGAGGTGCTGGACGGCAGCGCCGAAACCGGTTCGCGGGTCATCGTCTGGGGGGGCAACCAGGCAGGCCTGGTCCTGGCCGACTACCTGGCCGCCGGCGGCCGCACGGTGATCGTGCTGCACAGCAAATCCCATTTTGGCGAAGAGATGTCCAGCAACGACCGTTACTACCTGCGCGAGCGGCTCAATCAGGGCCGGGTGAAACTCTTCAAACACGTCACCGTCGAGAAGATCCTCGACGACGGGGTGCAGTGCCGCATCGATCAAACGCGTGAAACCTTTGCGCCCTGGGATACCCTCGTGCTGGCCGATCGGTTTGCGGCGCTGCGGGACGCCGCCAACCTGCTCAAGAAGCGCGGCATCGAGGCTCATTTCATCGGCGACGCCAAGCAACCGCGTCATTTGATGTATGCCATGAGCGAGGGCGAGGAGGTGGGGCGGTCCTTATCTTAGCTGTAGCTGGTATTGGGGCACGAGACGTCGCCGACCCACCACCATTTCTCCTACGGCAAGACACTCCAGGCCGAACGGAAGGTAACCGCCGTAACCGAGCACCGGCATGGCAAAGAGGTGGAATCGGTCCACGTAGGGAATGGCATAGTGCCAGCGGGCCAGGCTGCCGATGTTCCACATCTCCCAGAAAAAGCCGCAGATCAGGGCCGCCAGGGCCGCTGCGATCAGGGCTCGCCAGTCGCCCCTCGCAAGGGGGCTGAAGATCGTTTGCCGGCCCGCCAGGGCTTGCAACGCGGTGAAGATCAGCAGCGGTGAAATCCAGAGCAATGCAAACAGGGCGTCCGGGTAAACGCCCAACAGCGCCAGTCCCGCCGCGGCGGTGGCCAGGATCGCAACGGCCAATATGCGGGGGCGGCGAGGCGCGGGCACGCTAATACCGTCGGCCAACGCCGTGCCGAACAGGGGAAAGGTGAGCAGCCATCGGTAGGTGCTCAGCACCGCCGGCAGGACCGTGGCAAAGGCCAGCGATGCGAAAAGGGCGTAGGACGGCGCACCGAACTCCTCGATGCCGGTGTAATACCAGTTCTGCACGAAACGGTTGAGGTATTCGAAAAACCACCAGAACAGGGCACTGGCCAGGATCAACAGGCCGAAGCGCCGAGGTGCGTCTCCGATCAGGCATCGTCCGGTGCGCTGCTGGCACAGTGCGTTGAAAAAAACGATGTATCCGATCCAGGGCAGGCAAAAGGTGTGGGCCTGAAAGGGAGCGAACCATTCCAGTCGGCTCCATGCCAGGCCCCATCCGCCAAGCATCACGACCGGCCCCAACCATCCCCAGGTGGGGAAATCGCGTTTCACCGATGTTACATCATAGGTCTTCCGGCGGACGCGCTGGATCGATGCAACGATCAGCACCACAGCCGACAGTTCAATCGACGCGAACAAGAAAAAGGCGGGCCAGGAAAAGGGCGCATGATCGACATACCGGGTCAGGGGTGGAAATTCGAGATAGGTTTGAAGTGCCTCACCCCGGAGATACACGCCTGCCAGGGGCAGGCCGATCATCAGGCTGACGGCCACGAATCCCTGCAGGATGGTGCAGAAAGAGATAGAGATGTTGGAGCGACCCACCATTCACGGTCTCGTCGACGTTCGAAAGGTCTTCACCCCCAGGATCATCCGGCCAGTGCCAGCACTTCGACGGTGTGATCGGAGAGATCGACGATCCAGAGCTTGTTGCGCAGCAGTTGGGTGGTGCGATGGCACAGGATGGACAGGACTTCGCCGCACTGCATCGCCGCCACGAGCACGACGGTTTGGGGCGGACAACCCAATAGATGTTCGGCGCCTTGAGTCTGCCGGGCGCTGTCCGGCGGCCCGTATACCCATTCGAGCCCCCCATCCTGGGGATAGATCACGGTGACCTGACCCGTCAATCCGGCGATGGCCGCCGACACCAACGGTATGCCGGCCTGCCGGGCCGCATCCTCCACGACAAAGCGGGACGGAATGTTGTCCAGGCAATCCACCACGACATCGTGACCTGCGATCACCTGAGATGCGTTTTCGGTCGAGAGGAAGGTCGGAACCACGCGGGTCTCCACCGCGTTGTTAATGGCGGCCACGCGGGTTTCGGCCGCCGAGGCCTTGGTGCTGCCCAGGTTGTCCTGGGTGCAGAACAACTGTCGGTTCAGGTTGTGCTCTTCGAAGCGATCGCCATCGATCAGGCTGAGTGCGCCGACGCCGGCCCGGGCCAGGATTTCGGCCACCGCGCCGCCCAGACCACCCAGGCCCACAATCGCCACCCGGGACCGCAAGAACCGGATCTGATCGGAACAGCCGTAGGTGGATTGGTTACGCAGGTAGCGCGAGGGGACCACGCCGTTCTCCAGGGCAGCGATCTCAACGTCACGGCAGGATGCGCCGGTCTGTCCGGATATCGCTTGCGTTCGGGCCATGGAAACGACCCGCAGATCGGACCCATCCGGGCCGCTGATTGGTTCGGCGCTCTTGTCTATCAAATCCAGCAGGTGGTCGGGTGTGTGGTCGATGGTCGGCCCCCTTTCTGATCTGGCGCCCGCAATGATAATGAGCGGTTCGGTGGCGTATCAGTTGCCTCTCTAACCTCCGCCCAATGGCGGAAAGATGGCCACGCGTTCCCCGCCTTTCAGCGATGTCTCCAGCTCCTTACGCACACCGTTGATGAACACCAGCTTGGCTTGGGACCGGGGAATGTGCATCCCGTCAACGATCTGCGCCACGGTGGTGCCCGCGCATATGGGGAAGCGGTTGGCTTCGGGCGGCATGTGCACGGCCAGGGAAGCAAACAGTCTCAAGTCGATCGTGTTTTTTTCGTGCTCCATCTGCGTGTTTCCCTACTCATTTTTTTTAGAGTGGGTGAGGCGCCGTTTCTGTTCATGGCCATCGACGGCGCGCAATTCATAGTAGAGACATTCGGCACCGGAACTCCGCTGAACCACCGCGCTGGGAAGCTGGGCGCTTTTGAATCCCATGGCCCTGCAGCCGTGGGGTGTCGACTCCTGCCAGGTGACATAATAATGGCGGCACTTGTGGCAGTCGATGGGTCTCTTTTTCGCCATGCTCGGTCCATATCCGCGCTGATGGTAAAAATGATCACAATGTAAAAAGTCGCTGTCCGACGGCGCCGCAAAAAGTTCAAGATCAAGGCGTGCGAAATTTCGTGTCCTGAGGCGTACTTGTCGTACGCCGCAAGGACGACGGGATGAGCACAACGCAGATATTGGGCTTCTTGCGGTGACGTCAAAAATGATTGACGCCGTATCATTGCCATACTATCGATTGCAGGGTAAAGACAAGCGCGGGCTCGATACAAGATTGGATTCACCCTATTCGAGGAGAGATGCATGGCATTGACTTTGGGCAAGGCGTTGGTGACCGGCGGTGCGGGTTTTATCGGTTCCCACATTGCAGAGGCGTTGGTGGCGCAAGGCTGTGAGGTCACGGTTCTGGACAACCTGTCCAGCGGCCGCCTGGCCAATTTGGATGTCATCCGCGAACGAATCACCTTCGTTGAAGGCGACATTGAAGATCCAGAGGTTCTCTCCTCGGCGGCTCGCGGGTGCGATACCGTTTTTCATCAGGCCGCGGTCGTCTCTGTGCCGCAAACCATCCATCAGCCGGTCACGTCTGCCGCCGTTAACGATTTGGGTACGATCAAGGTACTCGAGGCAGCCAGGCAGAATGGGGTGCGCCGAGCGGTCTTGGCAAGCTCCAGCGCCGTTTACGGCGATGTCCCCCAATTGCCCAAAACAGAGTCCATGGCCCCGTCACCGCTGAGTCCCTATGCGATCCAAAAGCTGACCAACGAGTTTTATGCCGAACTCTATCATCGGATGTATGGCCTGCAAACGGTTTGCCTGCGCTATTTCAATGTCTATGGGCCACGCCAGGATCCCTCATCGCCCTATTCCGGGGTCATCTCCATCTTTATGCGCAAGGCCCTGGAAAACCAACAGCCGATCATTTACGGAGACGGGCGTCAGACCCGTGATTTCGTTTTTGTCAAGGATGTGGTTCAGGCCAATATCCTGGCAGCGACCCATGAGAGCGTTTCCGGCCGGGTCTATAATATCGGTACCAGCAACTCGGTCGAAATCAATGCGCTCTGGCATTCGATAGCCGCATTGGCCGGCTGTGGTCTGTCGCCCGAACACGCCGATGCCCGCCCCGGAGATATCGTCCACTCTTTGGCCAGCATTCAGCGGGCCAAAGATCAGTTGGGGTTCCAACCGGTGCATGATTTTTCGGAGGGACTGCAAAAAACTTTCGAGTGGTACCGCCAGCACGCCCGGAAGGAGTAGGATCCAATCCAGGCGCCTTTTTCGTGTCAAACTCCAAGGATCACCAGCTCTGTTTTCCGCATCGGTGGGCCAGGTCTTTCGAACCGGCGAATGGATGCTCGGATCACTGCCGATGCCTGCCGGTGGAGGGACGGTCTCGGCGTTCATCCGTCACGGGTGTTGGCCTTGTCAGGATACCATTTTCTCGTGAAGACTTTTGACCATCGCCCCTCTCCAATGCCCTTTTCCAGACAAGGTCGGATAGCCCATCGAGGAGATGCGGCGGGCGATATTTTCCCAGCTGTTGCCTTCGGTGCGCATCTGGTTGACGATATCACTTACGGCTTGTCGATCATCATCAGAGAGTTTGTTCTGGGACTCTTCCGCCGAACCTGAATCTGCATCGACGGCCGCATCCTCTGCGGTTTCGGTTTGCAGGTCCGCCTCGTCGATGTCATCGTAATCTACGCCGGTCTCCTCTTCGATCATGTCATAGGAAGCCTCAGGCGCGGGCCTTGCTTCGGCCTCCTTGACCTGGACCGGTGGTGCTGCCATGGCGAACAGTTCGTCTGTATCGTCTGCGGTGGGGTTGGCGATACGATACAGGCTCTTGGCCATGACTTCCATGGCCCTGGCCTTACGTTCCTCGGCCCTGGTTCGCTCCACGTAGGCCTCGGCCATGCGCTTCTGCGTATCGGCAAGCAATTCCAGCGCATCCTTGATGGCATGAATGCGTTCAAACGACTCTTTGTTGTCGAAATGGCCTTTGCGCCGATCCATGACGTTGCGTCGCGAACCGCCTTTGTACTGCTGATCGCCATAGGGCCGGTTGGAACGATCCGACTGTTTGAGTTTGCCGCTGCGCAGGTTGTGCAAAAAATCATCCATTGTTGTGTCTCCTTAGACTGACCCAGTGGTCACCGATGCGCCAGATACGATTCGGACTCCTCTCGTTCGTGCGTATGTCCTCTTTGCGATAAATCTTCAGGATGTTGACACGACACGTTTGTTTAAAAACAAAGAAGGGTGCTATGCATCGGTGCGGTTTTTTTGTACGTCGTCTATATCGGCTGTAACCATGGGTTACTTGAGTACCGATCCTACTGCTTCGCGCAGGACGATGAACTTTGTTTTTTTCGGTGGTGTTCGCTTATCTATTTTAGATATTTAACCATAATCCTGTTTGGGCTGGCCGTCAACTGCCTAATCATACGATTCGAGGCGATTTTAAATCGTCCCATTTACGCTGATCAGGGATTTTCCGGGACCGATCACTTGCCGGGGGTGAAACGCTGCGGTTCGAATTGCAGGGTTGCAAAATAGTCTTGTTCCGTTTCGGCGCGGCGGATCAGTTCGACTTCTCCATTACTGTGGAAAAGCAACTCCTTGGGCCGCAGCTTGCCGTTGTAGTTGAATCCCATGGCATGGCCGTGGGCGCCGGTATCCTGGATGACGAGCAGATCCTGCACATCGATGCGCGGCAAGGTTCGTTGGATGGCGAACTTGTCGTTGTTCTCGCAAAGCGAACCGACCACATCCACGGTTTCGGTTCCGGCGGACTCGGATTTGCCCGGGACCTCGATGTGGTGGTAGGCGCCATACATGGCCGGGCGCATCAGGGCGGACATGGTGGCGTCCACCCCGACGTAGGTGCGATAGATTTCCTTGCGATTGATCGCCCGGACCACCAGTACGCCATGGGGACCGGTCATGTATCGGCCGCTTTCCATATAGAGTCTGGGACGATAACCCTCGCTTTTTTCAAATTCCTCCAAAAGCGCCACGATGCCGCTGGCCATGGACGCCAGATCGAAAGGACGGTCTTCGGGGCGGTAGGGGATGCCCAGTCCGCCGCCCATATTGAGGAATTCGAAGTGGATGCCCAGCTCTGCGGTCACCCAACGAGCCACATCCAGTAGCATCTCAACGGTTTGGACCATATAAGCGTAATTGAGTTCATTGGAGGCCAGCATGGTGTGCAGGCCGAAACGTTTGGCCCCCCTGTCTATGGCTTGCCGGTAGGCATCGATCAATTGATGGTGGGCTACGCCGTATTTGGCCTCCACCGGATTGCCGATGATGCTGTTGCCGCTGCGCCGGGGACCCGGATTGTAACGGAAACAAATGGTTTCGGGCATCACGGGCACCTTGGCGACCAGAGAGATGTCGTCGAGATTCAGGAGACAACCACCCTGTGCATGGGCAGCTGCAAATTCCTCCTGGTTGGTATTGTTGGAGGTGAACATGAGGTCCTCACCGTAGCTGCCCACCTGCCGTGCCAAGGTCAGTTCAGGGGCAGAACTGCAGTCGAAACCGAACCCCATGTCCCGCATGATCCGCAGAATGTGTGGATTGGGAAGCGCTTTAACGGCGTAATATTCTTTAAAGCCTTCCAGGCGGCCGAAGGCATTTTTGAGCTGATTCCCGGTTTCCCGGATCCCCGTTTCGTCGTAGACATGGAAAGGGGTGCCGAAGCGGTCGGCGATCTCCGGAAGGAGAGGGAAAAGTCGGTCGCGGAAAGAGGGGCTCATCGGCATGTCAAACGCTCCTTAGCTGAGAACATTCTGAATACGGGTGATCGCTTTTTCGACATTTTCGAAGCTGTTGAAGGCGCTGATGCGGATGTAGTGCTGCCCGCATTTACCGAATCCGGCGCCCGGCGTGCAGACCACCCCCGCTTCGCTGAGCAGCAGGTCGAAAAAGGCCCATGAGTCGCGCCGCCCATTGATCCACACATAGGGGGAATTTTCGCCGCCCACGCAATCGAATCCCAAAGCCTGGAAGGCATGTCGGATATAGGCGGCGTTTTTCATGTAGCCGTCGATCAATGCCTTGACCTGGGCTTGTCCTTCGGCCGAGTAGACCGCCTCGGCCGCGCGTTGCACCGGATAGGATACGCCGTTGAACTTGGTCGAGTGGCGCCTGTTCCACAGCCCGTGGATAGCTATTTCCCGTCCGTCGGAAGTGAAAGCCCTGCACTCCTTGGGAACCACGACAAACGCACAACGGGTACCGGTAAACCCGGCGGTTTTGGAGTAGCTGCGGAATTCGATGGCGACCTCGCGGGCACCTTCGATTTCATAGATGGAATGGGGCAGTTCATCGTCCTGGATAAAGGCCTCGTAGGCCGCATCGAAAAGGATCAGGGCTTTGTTGGCGCGGGCATATTCAACCCACTGTTTCAGTTGGTCCTTGCGGATGGTGGCACCGGTGGGGTTGTTTGGAAAGCAAAGGTAGATCAGATCCACCCGCTCTTCGGGCAGTTGGGGAACGTAGTCGTTGTTTTCGTCGCACGGCAGGTAGACCAGCCCGTCGTAACGATCGTCCTGAAATCGGCCGGTGCGCCCGGCCATGACGTTGGTGTCCACATAGACCGGGTAGACCGGATCGGGTATGGCCACCCGGATGTCGGTGGCGAAGAGCTCCTGCATGTTGCCGGTGTCGCATTTGGCGCCGTCGCTAATGAAAATCTCATCCGCTTCGATCCTGGCGCCGCGGTCTTGAAAATCGTGCAGTGCGATTTTTTCACGCAAAAAAACATATCCCTGCTCGGGCCCATACCCTCTGAACGTGCTGTCTGTGGCCATTTCATCCACGGCTTTATGCATGGCCGCGATACAGGCCTGGGGCAAGGCGCGGGTCACATCACCGATGCCCAGTCGAATGATCGATTTGTCGGGATGCTGCGCCTGGAACGCGTCGACCCGCTTGGCGATGTTGGCAAAAAGGTAACTGGCCTGGAGTTTTAGAAAATTATCGTTGATTCGAATCATCTTGTTCCACCGTGGTTGATCGTGATCGTCATGGTTAGGCCTATGGGGTCACGCTGTCCGTCCTGCGCTGTCTTCCGCTCAACGGCAAGGCGGTGCGAAACGCCTGGATATTCAAAATTTACGTCGAGGTCAATACCCATGCCGTACGTTTAACGATTGCACGGAATGGCGCGTCGGTTCAAAAATCCGGCATATCAGACGCCATCTTCAGGCCCGGTATCGCCGGAATTCCGATGGGGCAGTGACGGCCGTGGATCGTTTCTACCCGCTTTGATGATTTTCAATGCAAAACCCAATCCCAAGGCGGCACTGATCAGAATCATCAGGTTGGAGGCAAAAAAGGTCATCACGAAAGCGAATGGATCGTTCAGTCGATAGGCAAATCTGAGAACCTGGATGCCGAACATCAGGAAAAAAAGGCTGATGATCAGCAGGGCGACCTGTTTGAATGTGTTGAACAAAATTCTCCTCGTCCCTGATTCCCCGCAGGTAAAGCGATTGATGAAGGGGCACTATTTCATAAATGACGGATCGGATCAAGGGGTGGAGGCGCACTGTTGACATTTGGGGGCGGCCTCCATAAAAAACTGTACTTCACGGTGTGTCCAGAACAAGCAAATGGGTCATCTGTGGAGTTGACCCCTTATGAATGGAGACGGTGAGCTATGCCGGAATCTTCCCAAGTCGATACGAACCGCGATCGTAAAACTGATGCCGGATGTGCACATTGGGATTGGACCGACCTGTTGAACAAGATATGCGGGGATATCCGCCGAAACGAATCCACGGCACTGTCATCTCTTTTGCGCATGACACAAGGTGCATTCGCCCTGTTTATGCGGTTTGAGTTGAAAAGCGGGCGGTACATCATCGAGGAGGGCCTCGCGTTGCCGGATGGTTTTCCGACGTGTGGGCGGCTCGGAGGTCGCCTGTGCTATGAAGAATTCGTCAGATCCAACAAGCCCCTGGCGGCTTATCCGGATTTGATGCAAACCGGCTATCTCGATTCGGATCCGGACGTGAAGCGATTCCAATTAAAGGCCTGTCTCGGGGCGCCGATCCGCCAGAACGGCCAGGTGATTGGGGCCCTGGCGGTATTTGATCAGCGTCCTCGTGATTTCGACGATATTCAACGCCAGGCCCTGATAACTATAGCCCATATTTTCGGCTTGGTGATGAACCGGCGGCGGTTGGAGCGTCAGATAGACCGTAAAAGAGCACATGAAAAACTGCTTGCCGCTGTTTCGGCTGCGGCCATTTGCACCAACGAAGTCTCCTTTCTCGATGATTGCCTCGGGACGCTGGGCCACGCGCTTGAAGTCGATGAGGCCCACATCTTCTGGTTCGATGCCGGCAGCAACACCTTTACACCCCACAGGTCATACTGGCGGAGCGATCGATTGATCCCGAATAGCAGCGAGGATGCATTCTTCAACTTCTATTCGATGCCTGTGATCCGCGAAGTGATAGATAGTCTCAAACCTTTTCTGTGCGAAAATGCAGCCCTCTTAACAGACGAGGCCAGCCAGGCAGCGATGCGGAAAAACGAGATGGCCGCTTTCCTGGTATTGCCCATTTGCAACGAGCGGCAGTGTTTCGGCATGCTTGCCATGCACATGCACAATGGCCCGCTCAAGTGCGACCAGGAGGACCTTGAGACCTTCATGGCCATTTCCGGAATCATTGCCCAATGGAAGGAGCGCCTTGATATTTCACGTGAATTGGATGAAAGCCAGGCCCTCATCTATCAGCTGTTTCAGTTGTCCCCGACCGCCATTTACCAGGTGGATCTTGAAAATCAACGGTTCGTAAAGGTCAATGACGAAGTGTGCCGGGTGACGGGATATACGGAACAAGAGCTCTTAAATATCCGCGCGGACCAGATTTTGACTTCCGCAAGTCTTCATCTGCTTCAACAGCGCATGCAGGACCTGCAGGCGGGTCAACCGATTTCGGAAAATGTCGAATTCGAGATCAAAACCAAGGACGGCGAGGCGCAGTGGGGCCATTTCCATATCCGTCACCTCTATAGAGAGGGAAAGATCTGGGGGGCCAATGTGGTCGCCCATGTCATTACCGAGCAGAAAAAGGCCCAGGAGGAGCTGGCCAATTACCGCCTCCGGCTGGAGTCCCTGGTCGAGGAGCGCACCCGGGAACTGACCCTGGCCAACCAGAAACTGCGTGAAGAGGTGGCGCTGCGCAAACAGACCGAGCTTGAGCTGCGCGGCAAGACCGCACGCCTGGAAGAGATGAATACGGCCATGCGGGTTCTTCTGGACAAACGCAATGAAGATCGCCTGCGATCCGAGGAAAATATAAGGGTCAACCTCGTTCAGTTGATCGAACCTTACATCGATCGACTGAAGAGCAGTGAACTGAGTGTGGCACAGCAGCAGTTGCTGGAAGTGATTCGGACCAACCTGAATGATGTCATCGGCTCGCCCATGCCCGAATTATCGGCCAAATATTACATCTTTTCACCCGGCGAGTTGAAAGTGGCCAACCTGATTCGAAAGGGCAAGACGACGAAAGAGACCGCTCGCATGCTCAACATTTCCCCCCGTACGGTAGAGTCTTTCCGCAACAGCATTCGTAACAAGCTCGGACTCAAGAACAAGCGCGTGAATCTGAAGACCTACCTCTCTGCCAAAGAGTGAGTCGGGTCGATTGTCGGCATTTTTGAAGTATCACGGAGGTCCCCACGCTTTTGGCAAACAGAATGCGGGCCCGAACCACCACCCCATGTGAATGATCAGGACCTGCATTGTTTTCGGCGCAGGCACATCCGAAATTTCAGGGTCCGGCAGATTTTTCAGGTCTGCCGGCCCCTTGGCTGATTCATTTCAGCAATGACCGTATAAAACAGCCACCGCCACCACCCGATGAAGATGAGGCCGTGCCGTTATCCAGGCTCTGATCCTCGCTGGACAGCGCGCGCGGTCCCACGACGTCGATGATCACGCCGTTGGCCACGCCATCGAGGTCGTCTTCGCCGCCGTCTGTGAGTTGCCTGACGATGCTGCCGTCTGTCTGGTGAACGACGCCTTCGTCGCAATCCGGATAGTCGCCGTCGCTGGTCATGGTCACCCATGGGGTGCTGGCATCGACTTCACCGCTGAAGTACAAGGATACGGCCGTCGATTGGCCAGGTTGGGCGAGTTGGATACGGTATCCGATCAAACCATAAGGCCCGATATCATGGGCCTGGGGGACCACATTTTCGGTATAGGGATCGATCACGCCGGCACCATCGATGGTCGGTGCATTCGTGTTCGGTTCGATAGCCACGGCCATGGTATGATGGCCGTCCACGGCCAGTAGGCTTTTAATCGTTTCAGTTTCGATTGTATCCGAAATGCCATTGGTGTTCAGGTCGGTGTCGCCCGGCACCTCCTGGCCCTCCACGAGCCCCCGGGTGTTCCACCAGTAGGTGCTGTTGGTGGTGGTGAACGACACAGGCGACGACCATTCCGAGCCCAGTCCGTTCTGGTCAAAGTATTTCACCTGGCAAGTGTAGGTCCTTGCCGGATCGAGGAGAAAATAGGGCAACCGGATGCCGGTCAGGTAGCGGTGCGCTTCGATATCCATGACCACACGCTGGTTCGAGGCGTTGACGATGCGCCACTGCGATTTTTTATGTTTATCGCCGTCGTCGGGATCGGAAAAAGCCGAGGCGCTGATTCTGGCCCTGAGGGTGACGTCCGTGCGGCCATTGGAGGGGGTGACGATGCGGGGGCGGTCCGGCGCCTGGTTTTCCTGGGAATTCAGCGGATCGCTGCCATTTTCGTGCTCCTCGGCGAAAGCATCCTGCCCATCCTGTGCGCCGTGACCGTCATCATCGGCCACCGGCGCCGGGTTGACCTGTACGATACAGGTGTCGGTGCAGGTGAGCGAGTGGTCGTCGGTTACCGTCAGTTCGAAGATCAATGCCGCCTGCCGACCGGTGTTGACTTGTGGCGCAACAAAGGAGACCCTGGCCCGGTTGGCGGACGAGAGCCGCACCGCTGTGCCACCGGTCTGGCGCCACTGGCAGGTCAGTGCTTGCCCTTCGGGATCCGTCGACCCCGAACCATCGAGGGTGACACGGACACCTGACACCACGGTCTGATTGCGGCCGGCCTCGGCCACCGGCGGATCGTTCAGTTCGATTGCGGCCGGAATCGTTACGTGGCAGGTGTCGGTCGCGTTTAAGCCTTCTGTATCGGTCACGCGAAGCTTAAATGCCAATAAGGTGTTGGTGGTGTTTCCCGCAGGTGCCTTGAAGGTCGGCTGGGCTGCGTAGCGGCTCGATAAAGAGACGCTGGGCCCGCCGGTTTGCGTCCAGGCATACCTCAAGCTGTCGTCATCCGGATCGGCCGACATTCTGCCGTCCAGCATGACGATGGTGCCTCCCGGAACGGTTTGATCGGAACCCGCATGGGCGGTGGGTGCGTTGTTGATCGCCGTCGAATCAGTGGGTTCTGCGAAAAAGGAGACCTCGTTGGAGTCTGCGCTTTCCGAATCGGAGACGTACGCCCTGACGACGAAGTGGTACCGGGTGCCTTCGCGCAGATCGCCGATGGTGCAGGTGGTGCCGCTGCCGTTCCAGGCCGGATGTTCGTAATCATAGGCATCGCTTCCCACACGCTGGTAAAGACGATATCCGTCGGGCTTTGGATCGTTGGTATCCCAGGCCAGAGTGACCTGGGCGGCCCGCACCAGAGAAGGATGGCAGAATGCAAAGAACAGCATGCCGATCAAAAGTGCGAAGCGTAGCAGTCGCCGGTCCTGACCGCGAAGTCTGGCATGGGAATCTGATTGTTGAAAATTTGGTGGATTAGAATGGAAACTCAGTTTTTTGGCAAGCCGCAGCCCTGGTTTAGACATAAATCTCTCCTCGCACACCAGGAGAGATTGTTGACACGATTTTGGAATGGGCCTATGATATCAGCACCCATTCCGGCGGACATACCTGCCTTGCGAGGACCGGGCATGCTCTCCTGGATGGCGTTGTTTAATCCCCGGACCATGTGGCCGCATGGTTCGGGGTTTCTTTTTGGGAAACCGAAACGATCAGGTCGTTGATGGATGATGCATTACCGATGGTTCAGGATCCGTCGCCCATTCATACTAGCAATATGCTTGCCAATTTAGAGGACGCTTTCTTCCAGGCTTTTTTCGCCACTAATTACCTTCTGATATTCATGCAAAAACGAATCATCAAATCGCGCGCCAAAGCCATCCGGGCGGTTTTGCGGGTGTCGTCAAAGTGACAGCCCTCCGGCAATTTGTGCCGGTCCAATGTGAGCCCATCGGGCTCAAACGGCGGATTGAGCTCGTTTTTGGACAGATGAAAAAACACACGAGCCGGTAGTGCAAATTGCGTAACCGCATTCCCTATGTAGGATCAGTGTGGGCGCACGATGCGCCGCGGGAAGATAGCGTCAGACAGGGGGTGGTTCGCCGACCCGTCGACCCGGCAGGGGAAACGAATAGGGGTTGATTTTTAGTACCGCTTAAATTACCAAGCCCCCATCAGTTGAATTGAACGTGATCGCCAGGTACGACCTTATTATATTAACGTCTCTTTGAAGGAGCGCACATGCCCAAACGCGAAGACATCCACAAGATCCTCATTATCGGTTCCGGTCCCATTATTATCGGCCAGGCCTGCGAATTCGACTATTCCGGCACACAGGCCTGCAAGGCGTTGCGCTCCCTGGGCTATGAGATCATTCTGGTCAATTCCAACCCGGCCACGATCATGACGGATCCAGGCATGGCCGACGTCACCTATATCGAACCGTTGAATGTGGACACCTTGGAAAGGATCATCGCCCAGGAAAAGCCCGATGCCCTCCTGCCCAATTTAGGCGGCCAGTCGGCCCTCAATCTTTCCAGCGAACTTCAACGATTGGGTATTTTGGAAAAATATGGCGTGCGGATTATCGGCGTCAACATCGACGCCATCGAACGCGGCGAGGACCGCACGGCTTTCAAGGCGACCATGGAGCGTTTGGGTATCGACATGCCGCGCAGCAGGGCGGTCAATACCCTGGAAGAGGCCGAAAAGGTGGCCGCCGAGCTGGGCTATCCGGTGGTCATCCGTCCGGCTTACACCATGGGCGGGACCGGCGGCGGCTTGGTTTACAACCTGGAAGAGCTGCAAACCATCGTCAACCGGGGGTTGGCGGCCAGTCTCATCCACCAGGTCCTGGTCGAAGAGTCGGTGCTCGGATGGGAGGAGCTTGAGCTTGAGGTGGTGCGGGACGCCAAGAATCAAATGATCACCGTCTGCTTCATCGAAAACGTGGACGCCATGGGCGTACATACGGGAGACAGCTACTGCACGGCCCCCATGCTCACCATTTCTCCCGAGCTGCAGAAAAGGCTGCAGGACTATTCTTACGCCATCGTCGAGGCCATCGAGGTGATCGGCGGTACCAACGTCCAGTTCGCTCACGATCCCAAGACCGATCGGGTGGTGGTCATCGAAATCAATCCGCGCACCTCGCGTTCGTCGGCCCTGGCTTCCAAGGCCACCGGTTTTCCCATCGCGCGCGTCTCGTCGTTGCTGGCCGGTGGTCTGACCATGAACGAGATTCCCTATTGGCGGGATGGGACCCTGGAAAAGTACACCCCGTCCGGTGACTACGTGGTGGTCAAATTCGCCCGCTGGGCCTTTGAGAAATTCGCCGGCATCAAGGATCAGCTCGGTACCCAGATGCGGGCCGTGGGCGAGGTGATGAGCATCGGCAAGAACTACAAGGAGGCCCTCCAGAAGGCGATCCGAAGCCTGGAGATCAACCGCTACGGGATGGGATTTGCAAAAAACTTCCACGAGCTGCCCCTGGAAACCCTGTTGGGACGGTTGGCCACACCCACCAGCGAGCGCCAGTTTATCATGTACGAAGCCTTGCGCAAGGGTGCCGGCATCGATGCCCTCTATGAATTGACCCACATCAAACCCTGGTTCATCCGGCAGATGAAGGAACTGGTCGATCTGGAAGAGGAGGTCCTGACCTTCAAGGGCAAAACATTGCCCGATGAGTTGCTGGCTCGGGCCAAGAAAGACGGTTTCGCCGACCGCTACCTGGCACGCCTGCTCGGGGTTTCCGAAGAAAAGATCCGAGAACAGCGCTTGGCCATGGGGATGGGCCAGGTCTGGGAGGCCGTGCCGGTCAGCGGTGTGGAAAATGCGGCCTATTACTATTCGACGTACAACGGCACCGACCAGGTGCCGGTGAGCGACCGTCGGAAGATCATGGTGTTGGGCGGCGGCCCCAACCGCATCGGCCAGGGCATCGAATTCGACTACTGCTGCGTTCATGCCGCCATGGCCATCCGAGAGGCCGGTTTGGAATCGATCATGGTCAATTGCAACCCGGAGACGGTCTCCACCGATTACGACACCTCGGACAAGCTTTACTTCGAACCGTTGACCGTAGAGGATGTGCTCAGCATCTATCAGAAGGAGAAGCCCGAGGGCGTCATCGTGCAATTCGGCGGCCAGACGCCGCTCAACATCGCCCGCCAGCTCTCCGAGGCCGGCGTCAACATTCTGGGCACCTCGCCGGAGACCATCGATCTGGCCGAGGACCGTGCCCGTTTCGGCCGCATCATGCACGGTCTGGGCATTCCCATGCCGACCTCGGGCATGGCCGCCAGCTACGACGAGGCGCTGGAGATCGCCAACCGCATCGGCTATCCGCTGATGGTGCGGCCATCCTATGTGCTCGGCGGCCGCGGCATGGAGATCGTGCATGACGACCAGATGCTCAAGCGCTATTTGAGCGTGGCCGTGGAGGAGGTGACCCCCGAACAGCCGGTGCTGATCGACAAGTTCCTCGACAACGCCATCGAGGCCGAGGCCGACGCCATCGCCGACGGCACGGATGCCTTCGTTCCGGCGGTGATGGAGCACATCGAGCTGGCCGGCATCCATTCAGGCGACTCGGCCTGTGTGATCCCGCCCATCAGCCTGTCTCCCCGGCACCTGGATACGATTCGCGAATATACCCGGCGCATCGCCATCGAGTTGAAGGTGGTCGGCCTGATGAATATCCAGTACGCCATATACGAGGACACGGTGTACGTGCTGGAGGCCAATCCGCGCGCATCGCGCACCGTGCCCATCGTTTCCAAGGTGTGCGGCCTCTCCATGGCGCGGCTGGCCACCCAGGTGATCCTGGGCAAGCGAGTGGCCGACCTGGACCTGCGGGAACGCCAGATCCCCTATTTCGGCCTCAAGGAGGCGGTCTTCCCGTTCAACATGTTCCCGGAGGTCGATCCGGTGCTGGGGCCGGAAATGCGCTCCACCGGTGAGGTGCTGGGCATGGCCCACACCTTCGGCGGCGCCTTTTTCAAGGCCCAGGAGGCCACCCAGTCGCGACTGCCCCTGGAGGGAACGGTGCTCTTCACGGTGGCCGATCGCGACAAATCGGCGGCCATCGAACCGGTGCGGCGGTTCCGCGAGCTGGGATTCACGATCATGGCCACCGAGGGCACCCATCGGTTCCTGCAGGAGAAAGGAATCGAGACGGTCCCCATCTCCAAACTCGATCTCGGACGGCCCAACCTGGTGGATGCCATCAAGAGCGGTCAGATCCATCTGGTGGTGAATACGCCCTCGGGCAAGAAAGGTTCGGCCGACAGCTCCAACATCCGTAAGACCGCCATCAGGTACAAGGTGCCCTACATCACGACGACGGCCGCTGCCATCGCCGCCGCCAAGGGTATTGCCGCGCGCCGCGAAGGCGTGCCGGGGGTGCGGTCGCTGCAGCGGTATCACGCAGAAATCGGATAGGATACACTTCAGGGTAGAGCAAAACGACAGGGGAATCGCGGCATGGGCGGACTATTTGGGATTGCATCGGCAACGGATTGCGTATCGGATCTTTACTACGGCACGGATTACCACTCCCACCTGGGAACCCGGCGCGGCGGCATGGCCGTGCGCAACGCCAACGGCATTTATCGATCCATTCACAACATTGAAAACAGCTATTTCCGGACCAAGTTCGAGCCTGAACTGAACCGGTTCCACGGCTGCAAGGGAATCGGCGTCATCAGCGACACTGATCCCCAGCCGCTGATCATCGGGAGTCATCTGGGATCCTTCGGCATCGTGACGGTAGGACGCATCAACAACATGGACGAACTGGTCCGCATGGCTTTTGCGCGCCGGAGCTATTTTTCGGACACCATCGGCGGCACCCCCAATCCCACCGAGATCGTCGCCATGTTGATCTGTCAGGAGGAGAGCTTCGAGGCCGGGATCCGGGTCGCCCAGGAAGCCATCCAGGGGTCATGCTCGCTGCTGCTGCTGACCGAAAAGGGTGTTTATGCCGCCCGTGACCGACTGGGTCGCACGGCGCTGGTGCTTGGCCGGCGGGATTATGCCGTGGCGGTGACCTGTGAAACCTGTGCGCTGCCCAACCTGGGTTTCGAGGTGGACCACTTCCTCGGTCCCGGCGAGGTGGTCCTTTTGACGCCCGATGGCTGGGAGCAGCGGGTGCCGCCGGGCGACCGCATGCAGATTTGTTCGTTCCTCTGGGTCTATTATGGATACCCGGCATCGGAGTACGAGGGAATCAATGTGGAGCATGTCCGCTACCATTGCGGCGCAGCCCTGGCGCGTAACGATGATGTCGAGGTCGACATGGTGGCCGGCATTCCGGATTCGGGTATCGGCCATGCCATCGGTTATGCCAACGAGCGTAAGATTCCCTATAGCCGGCCGTTCGTCAAATACACCCCCACTTGGCCGCGCAGTTTCATGCCTCAAAACCAGAAGATGCGCGATCTGGTGGCCAAGATGAAGCTGATCCCGGTGAAACGGCTCATCCAGGGCCGGCGCCTGCTCTTTTGCGAGGATTCGATCGTGCGCGGTACCCAGCTCAAAGACAATATCCAGATCCTTTTCGACTACGGCGCCCGAGAAGTGCACATGCGGCCCGCTTGTCCCACGCTGATCTACCCCTGCGAGTTTCTCAATTTTTCCACTTCCCGGTCGAACCTCGATCTGGCCGGGCGCAAGATCATTCAGCAATTGGAAGGCGACGAGAACAAGAATCTGGATGCGTATGCCCGGTGCGGATCTCCCAAAAACATGGAAATGATCGAACAGATCCGCAGTGGATTGCGGCTGAGCTCCCTGAAGTACCAATGCCTCGAAGACCTGGTGGCTGCCATCGGTCTGCCCAAGGAGCGCCTCTGTACCCACTGCTGGGACGGCAGCAGCTACTTTTGATTTTTATTCGGCGGCTCGCCTCGGCCAGGCTTCTGGGTTGGCCGGCGTGGTTTCGTGGACCGGCCTCGCGCCGCGGCCCCGTGCTGACCTACAGACAAGTGCGTATATTGTCTCTCCAGAATGGATACAAATACGAATTGCCGGTCGCTATTTGAATCCCTTATAAAGACGCAATTATCGGACCTTGTTTTCCGGTATTGTCCGCGGCTTGAAAACATTCCTGGCGCTTTATTTTCTCCTGCTCCTCGAATTCATATGAGATCACCATAGGTACTTGTAACAGATGCGATCAAGCGGATCGGAGAGCGCTTAAATACGTTTGAATCGGCCGGCTGAAAGGCTTGCTGCCCGGCCGATAGCAGCGACAGCCACCTGCTCAAGGGCAAGGATCTGTCGGGAATGGTTGGGAAATTCGTCCAGGCAGAAGGGATGCTTTCCGAGGATTCGAGCGGAGAAAGCCTTATGGTGACCGCCGTTGAAGAGGCTAAAGAGCAAGTGTGATCTGGATAAGGTGTGTTTCGGCGCCGTTTCCCCTGGCGGGAACGGCGCCGATTTGTTGAACCGCTTTCAGCTGAACATCCATTGGGGGCTATACAGGGCAGAGGCCTCTTATGAAACACACTGACATGGTGATCGGCATCGGTAAATGCGCCATCGGCATCGTCCATCATCTCGGGCGCCTGACGCTGTTCTTTTTATATGGCTGCGGGTACGTCTTCTCCCGGCCATGGCAGACCGGAAAGATTATTCAGCAGGTCTATTTCATCGGCTTCAAATCCATCTTCATTATCTGTTTGACCAGTGCCTTCACCGGCATGGTGTTGGGTCTGCAGGGCTATTATTCCCTCGTTAAATTCGGGTCCGAAGGGATGCTGGGCGCCGCGGTGGCGCTCTCGTTGATACGGGAGATGGGGCCGGTGCTGACCGCCATCATGGTGGTTGCCCGGGCCGGATCGGCCATGGCCGCTGAAATCGGAATCATGCGGATTTCAGAGCAAATTGATGCCTTGGAGACCATGGATATCCATCCGATACGGTTTTTATTCACCTCCCGCCTGATGGCCGCCCTGATCAGTTTTCCGTTGCTGACCGCCCTGTTCGATGTCATTGGGATATTCGGAGGATACCTGACCGGCTCCCTTTTGTTGGGAATCAATTCCGGTATCTACTTTGCTCGTGTGCAATCGAGCGTCGAGATCCAGGACGTCACCGGCGGATTTGTCAAGAGTGTTTGTTTCGCCGTCCTCGTGACCACGATCTGCTGCTTTCAGGGGTTCACCACCCATCTGCGCAAGGAGGGGTTCGGCGCCAAAGGGGTAAGTCTGTCGACGACCTCGGCTGTAGTGATCTCCTGCGTCGTGATCCTGACGGCCGATTACATCCTCACCTCTTTCTTGATTTAGGCGTATGGAAACACCTCTGATCGAGTTTAAAGACGTGTACAAGGCCTTTGACGGCAACGTGGTCCTCAAGGGGGTGAGGTTGACGATCTACAAAGGGCAGGTGACAGCGATCATCGGGAAAAGCGGAACCGGCAAGAGCGTGTTGCTCAAACACATAGTCGGCCTGCTGCAGCCGGACAGCGGACAGGTCCTTATCGACGGTCAGCCATTGACAGGGATGAACAGAATCCAGCAGCGACAATTGAAAAAGCGGTGCAGCTACATGTTTCAAAACAACGCCCTGTTCGACTCCATGACCGTTTATGAAAATATCGCCCTGCCCCTGGTCGAACGCGACCGGCTGAGGGGCGAACCCGTCCGCCAGCGGGTGCAGACCAAAATGGCCCAGCTGGATATCGTTGATATAGAGCGCAAATATCCATCCCAGTTGTCCGGTGGAATGAAGAAACGGGTCGCCATGGCCCGCGCTCTGATTACCGAACCGGAAATCGTTTTGTTCGACGAGCCGACCACGGGACTGGATCCCATCCGAAGGAAAGCGGCATACCGGATGATCACGGAGTATCAGCAACGGTTTGGGTTTACGGCGGTCCTGGTCAGTCACGATATTCCAGATGTCTTTTTCATCTCCCACCAGATCGACATGCTGGATGAAGGTCAAATCATCTTCGAGGGCGGCTGTCGGGAGATTCAAGCCAGCCAGGACCCCGTCGTCAAAGAGTTTGTCGGCGGCATGAGCGGCGTTTACCAATAGAGAACAGGCTTATCGGCGGATTATTGGTGTGAGGAGGGTATCGTGAAAAAAGGATCCGTGGAGATGGCCGTTGGGATCTTTGTATTGATCGGTATGTTATGCGCGGCCTATCTGGCGATCAAACTGGGTCGCATGGAGTGGTTCGGAGAGGAAACCTATCAGGTCCAGGCTTATTTCAACTCCGTCTCCGGACTGAAAAAAGGCGCCGTTGTCGAGATGGCCGGCGTAGAGGTCGGGCAGGTGCATGGCATCATGCTTGACGCGGAACATCAGATGGCCGTTGTCACACTTGACATCAGAAACGGCGTGCGGTTAAGCACGGATGTGATCGCGTCGGTGAAGACGTCGGGTTTGATCGGAGACAAATATATCCGGCTCTCTTCAGGTGGCGCGACCGACGTAATCAAGGCGGGAGACACGATAATGGACACCGAGTCTGGACTGGATATCGAAGAGCTTATCGGTCAATATGTTTTCGGCAAGGTGAAGGATTGACAGCTTCCATGGAACGATCCATTGGGGGAGGACAACGATGATGTCAGCGTCGCGTGCACCAGATAAAACCGATTGGAAGCGATGGTTTTTTTTACTTCTTGGTGTGGGGCTCTTTCTGGGGACCTACTATTCCTCCCCCTGGCCCGATGCCGTGGACCCCGTTGGCAAGCACTTTGTCCTATCCAGGGAAGGCAAGGGGGCATTGGGCGTGTTTCTTTTGGCCGCCACATGGTGGATTTTCGAAGTACTTCCAATCGGCATTACCAGTCTGGCCATCGGCGTGTTCCAGACCCTGTTTTTCATCCGGCCGGCCAAAGAGGTGTTCGGCAACTTCATGGATCCATCGGTGCTTTTCATCTTCGGATCGATCGTCATCGGCCAGGTTTGCACCAAGACGGGGTTGACGCGGCGCATGGCCTACCTGATGCTTTCCGTCGTCGGCGAGAGGACCTCGATGATCTATCTGGGCAGCTTTGCCGTTACGGTGCTGCTCACCCACATCATGGCCCACACCGCCGTGGCGGCTACCATTTTCCCGTTGCTCGTGGCGATTCATACACTATACGAGGGATACGAGGCCAAGACGCGTTTTGGAAAGGGGTTGTTCATCGGCATGGCCTATGTGGCCGGGGCCGGCAGCATCATCAGTCTGCTCGGTGCGGCCCGGGGGGCCGTGGCCATCGGGTTTTTCAGGGATATTGCCGGCAGGAACATCAGCTTCTTCGAATACAGTTACTACTTTTTCCCCATCGGGTGGCTGATGATGCTGTTGATTTGGGGGCTCATGATGGTGGTGTGCAAACCCGAGCGGGCCACCATACCGGGCCTGAAGCAAAAGGCCAAGGAACTGCTCAAGGAGATGGGGCCGACCAGCGGCCATGAGAGGACGGCCGTGCTGGTCATTCTGGCCTGCGTGGGGATGCTGGCCCTGCAATCCTTTTTCCCAGCCCTGGGCAAGTTGAACAAATCGGCGATCCTGATCGTCACCACCCTTCTCTTCTATGTGATCAAGATTCTGGATATCACCGATCTGGAGGAGATTCCCTGGAACATCATCCTGCTGTTTTCGGGTGCCATGAGCATGGGGCTGTGCTTGTGGGAGACCGAGGCGGCCAAGTGGCTGGCCGTCAATTGGCTGACCATTTTCAAGAAAGCCAACTGGTTCGTATTTGTGATGAGCATCGGCTTCTTCGTCATGGTGATGACCAATTTCATCATGAATGTGGCGGCCATCGCCATTTCGCTTCCGGTGGCGCTGGTGGTGGCGCCCTATCTCGGCGTTGCGCCGGAGGTGATATTTTACGCCGCGCTCGTCACGGCCGGCATGCCGTTCATGCTGTTGATCGGTGCTGCTCCCAATGCCATCGCCTACAATTCAAAGCAATTTACGACCCAGGAGTTTTTTATCTACGGTCTGCTGGCGAGCATCATCTTGATGGGGGTACTGGCCTTCGCGGTGTACTTCCTGTGGCCGCTGATGGGTATGCCGGTGAAATTATAGCAGTTTGCGATAAGAAGATATGGGCGGCGAAGACTATAAGTTGTAATACTTCAGCCCCAGTCCATATTGGGAGGTCTTTTCTTTTTCAATTGCCTTGGACCACTTGACCTCGGCCAATGAGATCGTTCGAAGCCCTTCTACCGCGTTGCCATGCGCCGGGCTGTCGCGCCGGTTGTCCGTCTTTATCATCAGAATGGTACCCTCTTTGTAAGGCCTGTCCAGCTCGATATAGGTGCCGCCGGGCGAGCAGTTCAACATGGTGCCCTGGATGAAGTTGGCGCCTTCTGAAATCGTGAAGCAGCAACATGCTATCGAAACCTGCGTGTGGGTGCGGGGTACCATTCTTTTTTCCATGATGTAATCTCCTGATAAAATCGATTGGTCAAATGTTCTCGTTGCCTGAAAACCTCGAGTCGGCCGCATTGCAGCCCATCGATTCGGTTATCCTTTCGAGGTCCCAGAATGGTTTCTAACGTCCGGAGGAGGGGATTTCAATCGGCACTTTGGCCTAATTGTGGCCCTTGGAAATAGGCAGAAATGCCTATCTGGACATCCAATCAACCGTCGAGCTGATTTCCGGACGGATCGAGCTTCCGCGTTGCACGGAATTTTATAAGATTCTGATTTGATTGTTTAATAGAAATGTTATGGCAGGCACGAGCGGCCTCTATTGTTTGCCAGGCTGGTGCAAAAGATCACACCGGGCAGGTCAATGCTCGCTGCTGACATAGCCCCTTGCGATAGCGTATTTAACCAAGTCAGCAGTACTTTTCAAATTGAGCTTTTCGCGGATGTTGAAGCGGTGCCTTTGGACGGTTCGGAAGCTGATGAAAAGCATTTCGCTGACTTGCCGATCGGTGTGCCCTTCGGCGATCAGTTTGATTATTTCCCGCTCCCGGTGGGTCAAGGGGTCTGCGTGCTGCTTATGGTTTCCCCTGCAGATGCTGATGATATCGTTGGAGTACAAGGATGCGAGTTTGGCGGATAGGTAGGTCCGCCCGTGGCGCACCTGGTCGATGGCATGCAGAAGCTCCTCGCCGGTGTCCTCTTTCAATACATAGCCGCTGGCACCCGCCGCAAGCGCCATCGATAGGAATTCTTGCCGCTTATGCATGCTCAGGATCAGAATATTGACCTTCGGATAGAGACAATGGATCTCCCTCGCCGCTTCGATGCCCCTCATGCCAGGCATTGAAATGTCAAGGATAACCATGTCGGGCGTCATTCTCTTTAATAAGTTGAGAAGCTCGGTGCCATCGCCGGTTTCGGCAATCACCTGCAGACCATCTGCCTGGTCGATTAAATTTCTGATGCCTTCTCGCATCAGGGCGTGATCGTCCGCAAGAATGATTTTGTACATGCTCATCTAATTTGTCCGCATTTTGCAAGAATGTGAAACCGGTGGCCCATCATCTCGTTGCCATTCAAGACGGCCTTTTTTTAGCCTGCTTCATCCGGCGCGATGAGCCGGATTCCGCTGTGTGGCCAAATGTTTTTCCAAGCATGGCATGCAACGCACTGCAAGGGCCGCATTCGTATGCAGCAAACCGCTTCAAGGATTAAGATTAGGTGACACCACTTGGCCTGCGGTCGATATTTCGATTTTATAATTCATACAATCCTCCTACTGTCAAAACATTTTTGGACTCTGCCAGCCGCTGCGCTTTGGCTAAACCGGCTTTCTCTCAGTGGACGACCGGTTTTTACCTGAACGGATCAGGCTCTCTTTTCAAGTTGGCAAAAAGGCTGACACTCTTTTCCCGGCAATCGAATCAATCCGGGCCTGATCGAGCCAAGTATCCTTAGATACGATCAAAATTGATAGCATGATAGTGACCACACATCAAAGTCTGGCACGAATTGTGATTTACAAGAATTGTGGCACACCACCGAGGGAGCATTTCAAGGAGATTGAGTATGGATTCCCGGGCGCGTTCCAAGGTAACTCGAACCACTAACGTAACGGTTGAAACAGTTTTCCGTGGCCCTGTGGCCCAGCAGCAAACCGAAATTGTCGAACGCAAAGGACTCGGTCACCCGGACACGATTTGCGACGCCATTCACGAGAAAATTTCCGTGGCCCTGTGCCGCGCCTATCAGCATCATTTCGGCCGCGTAATGCATCACAACATCGACAAAGGCTTGCTTGTGGCCGGCTTATCGGAACCCCGGATCGGCGGGGGACGTATCGTAGAACCCATGCGGTTGGTCATCGGCGACCGCGCCACAAGTCTTTATCGGGGCACGCCCATCGATGTGGATGCGATCGTGTTCGACACGGTCAGCCGCTGGTGCCGGGAAAACCTCCGCTTCGTCGAGTTCGATCGCCACCTGATCATTCAAAACGAACTTCGCCATGGATCAATGCAGTTGAGCGATATTTTCGAACGGCAAACCATCGGCGCCAATGACACATCGGCGGCCGTCGGCTATGCCCCGCTTACGGAGACGGAACAGATGGTGTTGGACGCCGAGAATTTCCTCAATTCAGCTCTTTTCAAGAATCAATTCCCCGAAAGCGGAGAAGATGTCAAAATCATGGGCTGCCGTCGCGGCCGTAAACTGGAGCTCACCGTGGCCATGGCGTTTGTGGATCGCCATATTCCCAACGGGCGCTTCTATTTCGAACGCAAACGGGAGATCCAGTTTTGCCTGGAAAACTATCTTTTGCCAAAAATGCAGGCTTTGGACCGTATATCTATTGCCATCAACACATTGGACGACCCTGCCAGGGGAGCGGCCGGCATGTATCTCACGGTTTTAGGGACCTCGGCCGATGGGGCCGATGGCGGACAGGTAGGGCGCGGAAACCGGGCAAATGGTCTGATCGCACTCAATCGGCCGTGCGGCAATGAAGCTACGGCCGGCAAAAACCCCATCAGCCATGTGGGCAAAATCTACAGCATGCTGACCCATCGCATAGCAGAAGATATTTACCGGCGCATTTCCGGTCTCGCGGAGGTCTACGTATGGCTGTGCAGCCGCATCGGATCTCCCATAGATCAACCGATGCTGGCATCGGTACAGGTGGCTTTAAGCCCAGATACTTCGGCACGGGAAATTACTGCCGCGGCGATCGAGATCGTTGAGGAACACCTGCATGGCATTGCGGATTTCAGCGACCAGTTGGCCCAAGGCCTGTTCAGCGTGTGTTGACCATTGATCGAGGCGTTGGGGGCCAATATTTTTATCTATTCGAATACGTTGACTTAATTGCTATTTTTCGCTCCTTGGATTCCCTCTTTTTGGTCAGCGCCAGCTCTAGTGCCCTATCTCTGGTTTTTCCATCTTTCTCTATTTTGTTCTTTCCCTTGATGGCGAGTAAATTCCCGGGTCTGTCGACGGAGAGATTACTGGTATCGCATCCTGGGCTTTCATCCTGCAAAAAAACTTCCTGTTCGCTTTCGCGGATATCGAACCTATGTGTCCACTCACCCGGTCTGAAGACAGTGCGAAACTGAGGGTAGTCTAAGCCATAGAAACGATAGAGGATGTCGTCGTTTTCAAAGAGCCGTAGCAATCGGTAAAACCATCCAATCGGGACGGCCGGAAATGGGTAGTTCTATGTATAAAAATCGTTTTCAAAAAAGCGTATTAGATAAAATTGATGGCCATGCAGAAAGTCGTTGCCGGACGGCGCCGTAAAAATTGGATCATCAACATTTGCACAATGTCGGCATGAAATAGTGGGTAGTTGTTGTGGCGTAACTCTTATCTCGAACCGATCCGCACGGAGAAGGGTATTCATGAGCCACCCCATTGACAAAGATAGCTGGACCGAACTGCGTCGAAAATCAGATGCGCTTGCCGCCGCCAACATCGGCGAACATTTGAAGGAATCCTTAAAGCAGGATATTGACGCACTCATTAGTGAAATTCAGCTCTATCAAATTGAACTGGAGAAGAAGAATTCTGAATTGGCCGAAAGCCGCCTCGCGCTGGAATCCAGCAGGGTTCGCTATGAAAAATTATATGACAACTACGCGAATCTATTCGACCTGGCGCCCAACGCATATGTTGTATTTGACGAGGGCAGAACTGTCCGCGAAGCCAACCTGACGGCGGCGATCATGTTCAATCTGCCCAAAAAGGACCTGATCGGGCGATCGATCACCGGTTTCATCCATCGGGACGAACTGGAAAGCTTTCATGCCCTCCTGCAAGACAGCCGCTTGTATCGTGAGCCGCTAATGGCCGATTTCCAAATGGAACAGAACGGCGGGCGTAGCTTTCCGGTTCAGGTCCAGCTGCAATATCTGCCCCAAGCCCATCACGACGGATATGAATACCGGGCGGTAATTCTGGATATGAGCGAGCAGGTGCATATCTCTTCCACCTTGCAGTTCCTGCACCAGTGCCTGGAGAATGCCGTTGAAGATCAGGGTAAACTGGCCGTCCATCTTCTAAAAGCTCAGGAAGAAGAGCGCCACCGGGTAGCTATGGCGTTGCACGATCAGATCGGGCAGGACCTCAATGTCCTCAAACTGAGGCTGGGCGAGATTAAAAGGAAGCTGAATATCGACCAGGGTGACTTGCAGCAGCTGTTTCTAAAGCTGGAGGCCTTTGCGGATCACATTATCGATGACCTCCGAAGAATAATGTGTGGGTTGATCCCTTCCGCTCTCGAAGCTTTGGGTCTCGTGGCGGGATTGCGGCAGATGGTGAGGGAGCATTCTGAGTTCTCATCCGTACAGATCGACACTGACCTGGAGCCCCTCACAAAGGTATCCAAACGGGAAAATCAGGTCGCGTTGTTTCGTATCGTCCAGGAGGCATTGAACAATGCGCACAGGCACGCCGGCGCAACCCAAGTGACCATCAGGGCCTTTGAAACCAAGGACCGCTTAAGAACCTTGATCGAGGACAACGGCAAGGGATTCGGTCATCCCAGCCCAGAAAGGTCACCGAGCAGTGTGAAGGGCATGGGGCTGGCCGCCATGCATTTACGCGCACGCATGATTGGCGCCCGGTTGACCATCGAAAGTCGTTCCGGCAAAGGTACCCGAATCCTTGTCGACCTTCCCCTCGGAAGCGCATGACGCCGCGTTCCGGATTACGGCCACCGCTTGCCGACTAGGTATTTTTACCCATATGAAACATAAATTTTGGGTGTTTTTATGGATTTTTAAACTGCATGGTTGTGAATAATCCTGGTTTCATTTTAGAATTTCAAATTTGATTTGACGATTGATGGCCCAACGTCTTGAATCGATTTCAAGCGGAATGTGCTATGTGCACCGTGCGGGTGCTTTTTCGAAGATATCCAGTCCAACGCAGGTCAAGGCGGGAATATGATGGGACCGGGCTGTCCTCGTGACAATTGGCTTGTGCCAATCCCATTTGGCATTGACGGCACCTCCAACATGCACAATCGTGCATGTTGATTTTCTTGTCAGCAGCGTTTAAAAATGATGATACCTGACCATGACCTCTATGCCCAATTTCGCCATGCAATCCGCCATCCGCAACAAAATCTGGATTCCACTGTCCGCGTTTGCTGTTCTGGCCACGATCGCCCTATTGCTGTGGCAGCATCAAAACACCCATGACCGCGAATTGATATTGCGGTATATCGAAACCTCCGCCGAACAGGTGCGCATTCGTGTCGAAGGCCTGATGAATGCACGCCTCGCCTCCCTCGAGTTGATGGCCGACAGATGGGTGGAAAGAGATCCCCCTGATTTCAGCCGTCATCGTTTTCAAGGATTCGCAGCTGCCCTGCACGAGAATTATCCGGGTTATGCAAACATCTTCTGGATCGATCCATCGGGAACGATCCGATGGGTGTTCCCCGAGGATGTCGATACGGCCGCGATAGATGTGGGTTCGGTGACACGGCACCTCTCTTCGCGAAACGGGACGGTTGGTGCATATGATGGAATCGAAACCGATCTGGTAATGACACCTTGTGCTCCCCTGCAGCAAGACCCCGCCGGTTTTTCTGCTGTGCGCGCTTTGATGGTGAAAAACGATTTGCAAGGTTATTTGGGCGGTTTCTTTTCAGTCCACAAGATTATGATGCTCAGCCTGACCAGAGAGGTTTTGAATGATTTTGATGTGAGCGTATCCGAGCAAGCTCGGATTGTTTTCCAGCACGGCAGCCCCGGCCAGATTCAAACGGATATGCAAACGCAGGAACCATCTGCAGTCCCACAGGCGGTTCGAGCGGTGCGTTTCGGTTCAAAAACATGGACCGTCCAGCTGACCCTGAACCAGGCGGCGCGTTCGAATGCGTTAGATATGAATGTCGGCTTCCTGGCTTTCGGCCTGACGCTGGCCGCCGCGCTTTCCCTGCTCCTGCATCTTCTGCTCCAGCGGATCGAAATGTACAAGAGATCCCGTGACCAGGCCATCGTCGAGGTGAACGAGCGCAAAGACGCCCAGGCTGCTTTGCGGGAAAACGAACAAAAACTCCAAGCGCTGCTGGAGGAGCTCACATCCAAAAATGCGGAGTTGGAGTCTTTCGTGTATACGGTTTCCCACGACCTGAAGACGCCCATTGTGACCATCGAAGGATTCATCGGCGCATTGCGCGAAGACTTCAGCGCATCAATTTCCGAAGTCGGCGATCAGTACCTGAGTCACATGAGCAATGCGGCACGTAAAATGGAGCAGCTCATCAGTGAATTGCTCAACTATTCCCGTATCGGGCGGTTGGAGTCGCCCAAGACGACATTTTCCATGTCGCTGGCCGTCAACGATGCCATTGCCACGCTGCAAACCCAGATCGAGGCGCGCGGCGTCATCGTCAACGTCCAGCAGGACCTTCCCGCTGTTCATGGGGATCGAAAACGAGTCGAACAAGTGATATATAATCTTTTGTCGAACGCCATAAAGTATATCGGCCGTGACAACCCCGAACCGCGCATCGACATCGGGTGCGCGGAACAAAATGGGCGGAACGTGTTTTGGGTGCGCGACAACGGCATCGGCATCGACCAAAGGTATTATGACAAAATATTTCAAATATTCGAGCGGTTGCCGGCCGCAAAGCAGGCCGGTGAAGGCACCGGCATCGGCCTGGCCATTGTCAAGCGCATTGTCGAGCATCATGGAGGCAGAATCTGGCTGACTTCCGAGTTGGGCAAGGGGACTACATTTTATTTTACATTTAAGAAAAAGGAGACCGAATGAGCTGTCAACCGGCTAGTATTTTGATCGTCGAAGATGAAGAGGCCCACGCCCAACTCACCTGCCGTGCCATTCGCAAATCAGGAAATGCCAACCGGGTCGACATCGTGGGTGATGGCGAACAGGCCCTGGATTATCTTCTCAATCGGGGCAAGTATGCCGACAAAGAGAAATATCCGACCCCGGGGTTGGTGCTGCTGGATATCAAGCTACCCGGCATCGACGGTGTCGAGGTGCTGACCCAGATCAAAGCCCACCCCAGTCTCCGGCAGATCCCGGTGATTATGTTGACCACCTCGGAGCGGGAGGAGGATATGGCCCGCGCATACGGCCAATATGCCAACAGCTATCTCACCAAACCGGTGGGGTTCAAGGAGTTTGAGGAGAAGATCCGTCAGATCGATTTTTACTGGATGATTCTCAATGAATCACCCGCGATCGATGCTTGACAGGCATATCTTGGAGCGGACCTAAGCGGGTATCTCTTCAGATAAGGAGGTGGGAGGCCATGAATTCGCAACCGATCCTCTCTTCGGGTCACGCAGGACCCGGCGGGAGCGCCGATGGGTTGACGCCGGCAACGCTGGATTCAGGTCCCATCAGGGTGTTGATTGTCGAGGATGAAGACGCTCATTTTGAGTTGATGAAACGCGCGATCTGCAGAGAGCTGCCGGATACCGCCGTGAGCCATGCATCCGATGCCGCCGAATGCATAAACGCTCTGGACAGCATCGCCCCCGACATTATCCTGGTCGACTTTTTGATGCCGGGCATGACCGGTATCGAATTTCTGGCCAGCCTCAAAGAGATGGGGAGCGATGTCCCGGTCATCATGATCACCGGGCAGGGTGACGAGCGCATCGCGGTGCAGGCCATGAAGCTCGGGGCTCAGGATTATCTCGTCAAGAGCGCCGATTTTTTTCTCTTGCTGCCGGCCGTGATCAGTCAGGCGGCCCGGGAGCGGCGACTGAAGGTGAATCTACGTAAAGTCGCCAGGCTCAACGAGTTGCTGCTCGATAGCCTGCCCTATCCGGCCATGATGATCCGTCGGGATCGAATGGTCCTGGCGGCCAACCAGGTCGCCCAGCGCATGGGCGCCCGGGTGGGAACCCATTGCTGGCGACGCTTCAAATTGGGAGGCAACGGTGACGTCAATGACGAAAGCGGGCGTGAATGCCACTTTTGCAGGGGAAAAGACGCGTTCCAAAAAGGCGAGGCGATCGAGACACCGGAGATCGCCATTCAGGGTCGCTTCTGGGACAAGTGGTGGATTCCCATAGACCGTGACGTCTGTCTCACCTATGCCATCGATATCACCGAACGCAAACAGGCGGAGTTGAAAAGGTATCATAAGAACAAACTGATCGAGGGAATCAATCGGATTTTCGAGCAGGCGCTCAGCGGGGCGACCGAGGCGGCCCTCGGTGAGGTCTGTATCGCCGCGGCCCAGGAATCCACTGGAAGTGGAATCGGCTTCATCGGAGAGGTCGGCGCGGACGGGCTCTTCCGCGACATCGCGATAAGCCGAACCGGACGTGAAGCCTGCCGAATGATCGACAAAGAGGGCCACGGCAGGCTTCCCCTGGATTTCCAGAAACGGTCTATCTATGGATCGACGATAAAGGAGGGTAAAGCGTTTTTTATCAATGACATTGCAGGCCGGGTTAACCATGCGCCGTTTCCGGCCGGTCATCCAATGATCAACTCATTTTTAAGCATGCCTTTTTTTCGCCAGGGTCGTTTGGTGGGCATGATCGCCCTGGCCAATCGCGAGGGCGGATATGGTTCGATGGAACAGGAGATGCTCGAATCATTGGCGCCGACCATCTGGGAAACCTTGCTGAGAAAACGGGCCGAATCTGAGCGTCAGCAAATTGAGGAAGAGCGTCTCAGAGACGAGGAGCGTTTTCGCAAGGCCTTTGAGAATGCACCCACCGGCATTGCGTTGATCGATTTGAAGGAGCGTTTTATCCGCTGTAATCAGGCGTTTTGCAATCTGCTTGGCTACACGGAGAAGGAATTGCGGCGTGTTGCGGTCTCCGATATCCTCCATCCGGAAGATCGGGAATCCAATCTGGTGGAAATTGAACGCTTGAGGGCAGGAACGCGCCCTTTTTTCGAGGTCGAAAATCGATATGTTCACAAGGATGGCCATCCGATCTGGGTTCACAAGTTTGTCTCCCTGCTGCCGGACCCCGCCGGCGGGCCGGCCCAGATGATGGCGCTGGTCAGTGACATAACCAAAAGTAAACAAGACCAGGAGACGCTCAACGACCTCAACAGAGCCCTCGTCGAACGCACGAAGCTTGCCGAACAGCGGGCCGTGTACATCCAGCAACTGGCCATGGAATTGTCCAAAGCGGAAGAGAGCGAGCGCCAGCGCCTGGCCGGCGTCCTCCACGACGACTTCCAGCAGATGCTCGCCTATTTGAAGCTCAAACTCAGCATGCTGGCGAAGGGGGGCGAGATTACCCAGAATCTGGTCTCCATGACTCGCCTGATCGGCGATGGCATCGATCGATGCCGGAATCTGGCCCGCGAGCTGAGGCCTCTGAATTCACAGTACGATTTTCTCACCGGCCTGGAATATCTCCGTCGGCAGATGAAAGAGATGCACGACCTGGACGTGGCCCTTGATGTTCCCTCCGATCCCGGTATCCACTCGTCGGTGCTTTCCTCCCTGCTGATCCGCTCGATACGGGAGTTGTTGTTCAACGTCGTCAAGCACTCGGGGGAGAAATCGGCCTCCGTCGAAGTGCGGGGACATGGTTCACAGGTGGTGATCGCAGTCCAAGATCATGGCCGGGGTTGCGATGAACGGGCGTTGAAAGAAAAGAGGGAGAAGAATACATCCTTCGGCTTGTTCGACATCGAGGAGAGGGTGAGATTTTTGGGTGGTTACATGCAGGTCGAGAGCGAGGCCGGCCCTGGATTCCGCGTGACATTGAGTGTTCCCAGAGATGTTCCCAGCGCATCCGATTCCAACTCCCTGCCCGTTGACGGCCCAATCCTGCCGGCAGCAAGCGCGGGACATCCTGTTCCACTTCCGCCTTCCCAGACATCAGGTGTCATAAGGGTCCTTCTCGCCGACGATCACGATCTGATGCGCGACGGCTTGGCGAAATTACTTGGAGAACAAAATTTTTTCGATATCGTTGGTATGGCTGCCGACGGTCGGCAAGCGGTTCGATTGGCGGCCGAATTGAAACCCGATGTGGTGTTGATGGATTTCAGCATGCCGGTGATGAACGGCATCGATGCGACCATGGAAATCAGCCGGTCATTTCCCGGTATATGCATTATCGGCCTCACCATGCATAAGGATCCGAACATCAAAAATGCGATGTTAAAAGCCGGCGCCCGGGATTGCCTGTCCAAGGAGGTCTCCCCGGAAGAGCTGATTAAAAGTATCCAGACAGCCTGTTCGGATAACATCCAAATATTACCGCATCAAATGGTTCGCTGAACCGAGCGGGGTTCACGCATGCCCCTCCCTGGACATGGATGAGGGCCGTTCTCCATCAGTGACATTCTCCACACGACCGTCGAGACAGAGCTTGATGTATTTTCTCTCGGCCTTTTTATAGTCGATCGCGTCGTAAAAATTTGTATTTTCCGGACGCCTGAACTCGGTGCGCCATCTTTCCACCAGTTGTTCGATACCGCTTGGCCTTCCCGTTTCCTGCATACGTCCTCCTCAATGCCGCTTTCCAGGCAGTAAAAATCAAGGCATGATCATATGTTATGCGAAAGGCAGCAGACGTACCATTCGCACTTATGACCATTCGAATTCAAAAAAGATGGGTATTTTTGCCCATGTGAAATCCATTTGGTCGCCGTGGGTAAAAGTACCCATATGGCCAATGGTGAATTGGGCAGTTCTGCCGATTGTCCTTTGTCTGTTCGCACCCTATAAAAGTAATAAGGGTTGAATGGGGTGCGCTTTCACCGGCTTGGTGTTCGCCTGCGGCATCCAGCCGGATACAAAGGGGGAAGGAGCGGCGACATGGCAGTCAATAGTTTCGGGAGGGGTTTTCAGACCCGGCAGACCTGTTTAGGAGCGGTGCCCGGCGAAGCGGTGGCGCAAGGCGCCTTGACAGCGGCCAGGGGTCGGGATTTGGGCGTGGAATCCGGTCCCAAACGGGTTCTCATCGTGGATGACAATGCTTGTGTCTTGTCCTTGACAGCCGAATTGCTCGAACATTTAGGGTACAAGACTACAACGGCGGAGGACGGGATAGGGGCTTTGTGCCAGCTGAAAGCCGCCCATTACGATATTCTGCTCACCGATTTCGAAATGCCGGGCATGGATGGCTATGAATTGGCTGAGGCCGCCAAAAGGCACTGTTTCGGTATCAAGGTCATCCTCATGACGGGACATTGTACCGATGAGCTGGCATCGCGTATCGGCGCTTCCACCACCGTGGATGGTTTTCTGTCCAAACCCTTTGATCTGAAAACCGTAAGGGAGATGCTCAAACAAGTCGCATACCAACAGTTTTCGGAAATGATGGCATAGGGAATCGCGGAGGCGTGCCGACCGCATCACACCCCTTAGGAAAGGTGGTCCAGGATGCATACTATTGTCCTGTTTTCAGATAAGGGCGACTCGAACAGAGATTTGATCGAGACGTTATCGTCCCTTTTCCCCGAATCGCGCATCCGGGTCGTCCCGACTCGGCTTCAACCGTCGCTTTTAGAACGAACCCCGTTGGGGGCAAACCGCTTTTTACAATCTCGATCGATCTGCGAAGACTGAGATCAAATCTAGTAATCGTGCCCTCCCCGGATACCAGGTCCCGAAGCAATGTCCTTCATGGTTTCAAGAGGAGGTGTGTAGATGGATAAATCCACCGATACCCCCCGAATACTCGTCGTGACGCCCGAGGTGACCTTCCTGCCCACAGGTATGGCACCGGCTTCCGGCACGATTTCGGCCCGGGCAGGCGGGTTGGGTGATATCTGCGCGGCACAAATCCACATGCTTCTTGAGTTGGGCGTGGATGTGCACCTGGCCATGCCCAACTATCGCAACCTGTTCAAGGTGAACGCCAAGCGTGTGGCGGGGATCGACATCCACAACCGCCGGCACGATCTTCCCGAAAGCCGTCTCCATATGGCCGAGGATCGGTCGTTTTACTATCGCCCCAGACTGTTTCTTTCTACGGATTGGGAGAATATACGCATCGCCCTGAACTTTCAGCGGGAGGTGATCAACCGTATCATTCCGGAAGTTCGACCGGATTTGATCCATTGCTATGACTGGATGACCGGGTTGATTCCGCCCATGGCCCGGAGCATGGGCATTCGTTGTCTTTTTACGATGTACCGCATGGATTCTCCGCAGCTGCTGATGTCCACCATCGAAGATCGCGGCATCGATGTCGCATCTTTCTGGCAGCACTGCTTTTTCAGCCGGATGCCCGTCAACTACCAGGAGACGAGAGAGACCAACCCCATAGACGTGCTGACCAGTGGCCTGTTTGCCAGCCACCTGGCCCACACCCTCAGCCAAACCTACCTGGATACATTGACCGATGAAAGGGACAACCACGCCGGTGGATGGCTGAAGGTCGAACTTCAAAACAAACGAAAAGCCGGATGCCTCCACGCCGTGGCCCCGGCACCGGATGCCTCATTCAACCCGGCCACCGACCGCACCCTGATGCGGCCTTATGGACCGGATACCCACTTTGCCGCCAAACTGCATAACAAGCTCTACATCCAGGAGTTGTTGCATCTGCCCATGGATTCTGCGGCCCCGCTGTGCTTTTGGCCCACTCGCCTGGATGCCGCGCGGCCGGGCAGTCGGCTCATGGCCGACATCCTTCCAGAGGTATTGGAACGCTACCGTCAGCAACGGCTTCAGATCGTATTCGTTGCCGACGGCGATTTTCAGGAACAGGTGCGCGTATTGATTCGTCGACGGCACGTTGAGGATCGTGCCGTGGTTTGTGATTTCGATGCCCGGCTCTACCGGCTGGCATACGCCGGCGCGGAATTCGTCCTCATGCCGCTTTATCTGGACCCTTGTGCGCTGCCTTGCAAAATCGGGCAGCGGTACGGCGCCTTGCCAGTAGGCCACGATGCGGGCGCGATCCACGATTGCGTTGAGGATTTGAAACCTCAGGACAACTGCGGATCGGGTTTCTTGTTCAAACATTTCGATGCGGCCGGATTTATCTGGGCATTGGATCAGGCCATGGCCTTTTACCAGCAGCCCTGCGAGGTCCGAGCGGCCCAGGTACGACGCATTATGGCCCAGAGCCTGGTGCGTTTCGCTCCCGAAAGTACGGCGCGCCAGATGGTCGATCTTTACAACCGTACCTTGGAGCGGCCGTTGTTGGATCGGAATGACCACGATGCGCTATCACAAATTGCAGCCTGAGCGGATTTGTGCCATATTGGGGTGCCGTCGATCCTATACTTCCCTTCGGGAGCCATGCCATCCACATGTGATTCAACATCCAGACCAGGAGCGGTGCCGTGGAAATCAAAACCATTCCCATTGAAAACCCAGAACAACTCAATTTTATTTTAGGCCATTCGCATTTTATCAAAACGGTCGAAGATCTTTATGAAGCCATGGTCAATACGGTGCCGGGCGCTAAATTCGGCGTGGCCTTCTGCGAGGCATCCGACGTCTGCCTGGTTCGTTTCGCCGGCACGGACGACGGTTTGATCGCCCTCGCCCAAAAGAACGCATTGAATTTGGGAGCCGGGCATAGCTTTATCATTTTTATGCGCGATATGTTTCCCGTCAATGTGCTCAATGCCGTCAAACGTGTCCCCGAGGTGTGCCGCGTATTCTGTGCAACCGCCAATCCAGTGGAGGTCATCGTGGCGGAAACGGAGATGGGGCGCGGCATCCTGGGGGTCATCGACGGGTTTCGAACAAAAGGCGTTGAAGGCGACGAAGAGATTGCCAAACGCAAATCCTTCTTGAGGGCCATCGGCTACAAAATGTAATCGAAATCATGGAAGGTCATTCTGCCTGAGGTTTTCCCGAACTCGGTCAAATCGAGTTTTTTTTATCAACCAGAAGGTGTTTTAGAAGGAGACGGCCATGGCCAAGCATATCGAAATCGATGAAGACGCGTGCGAAGGGTGCCAAACTTGTTCCGAACTTTGTCCGGAAGTGTTTGAATTCGACGATGACAGTCAAAAGGCCAAGGTAATCAACCCCAAGGCGAAGGATGATTGCGTCGAAGAAGCCATCGATTCATGCCCCGTGGAGTGCATCTCCTGGGTGGATGATTGAAATTCGCCTAAGGATCCATTTGCGTAGCTCTTCGACTCCCAGCCCCACCCAACGTCGCGGGACAAGCCCTGTTGGGTTGTCTCCAACGCTGCATAAGCGGCATCAACGGGAAGGGTCCACAGCGGTTATTGGCGCGACGGCATGGCAACTTGATTCCTTTCCCTTGCCGGGAGGTGCCTTGCGGGCCACGCCCCGGAGTGACAATCTTTTTTACTGTTCTTTCAGGATCGTTCGGCACAATTGATAGTTTCCATCCAAAAAGCATGTGGCCATTCGCTTGACCACCGCTTCATCGGACATCAGCATATCCATTTGGCGGGTGAAGATCAGCAGACGCCCAAGTTGATCCAGCCGGTCTTCCGTTTCCGGTTTCGGACGCTTGGCGAAGCGCGCGGTCACCCGGTCTTCCACGGTTCGAACCTGAAACCCCAATGTGACAAGCACTTGTTGAATCATGCGCACCCTTCGGCCGCGGCGAAGGCTGTCAGCCGCACCGCCCTTGAACTCAAAATTGATGTAGTTTTCTGTCGCCGTTTCGCCGCAGTAGGCGTCCAGCACACTATAGTGGTAGCCGACCCGGGAGCTGAAGTTCAAATAGGAATCGGAAATAATGCCGAAGCTTTTATCTCCAAAGCGTTCGATACCGGCGGATTGGGGCGACGCGATCTGGCGGGACATTACCGAAAAAAAGCCGCGAAGGTCCACGGGGCGGGGTTCCTCTGACCGGAGTCCCTCGTAGAGCAGCCCTTTCAATAACGCCTTGAACGGCGCGGATGTGATCTGTTCGGGTTTGACGCTCGAGGCGGTGGCCGGGGAAACGCTCAAACCGCCGCCCAGATCGATCAGGTAAAGGTCCAGGGGCAGTGGGGCAATCAAGCGAACCGACAGCCGCTCGTGATCGGCGACCATATCCCCGAGCTTGAAAATTTCGCCGTACGCTTTCTCGTGCACATAGCGCATGATGTCGTGAATGGTTTGGCAATGCTGCGGGGCGAAGCGGGGTGATTTGGGATCGAAAAGATTCAACGGTGTGATCAGGTCGGTTTTGCGTCGCAGGGCCTGGTGCTCTTCCGTGAGGGGGAGCTGTTTGACGGGTTGGGCGCTGAGCAGCTCCGGTATCCGGCCTTGATAGATTCGGGCGTGATTGGCGTCGACCGTGATTTCGGTTCCCGGCGCGATGGCTTTTGTGGCGAGAGGCGCGTTGAGCAGGGTGGGCACCATGTACTCTTTGACCAGGGCGGCCAGATGCCCCGTGACGCTGCCCGACTCGGCCACGATCGCTTTTGCCTTGCCCATGACCAGGACGAACTCGGCCGAAGCCTGGTGGGACACGAGAATCCCGTCCTCCGGAAAGTTGGCCAGATCGTTCTCGCTGTGCACATGCACGGCCGGACCGCTGACGGCTCCCGGGCAGGCGACATCCCCGCCTTCCAGCAAGACGGTGTATCCCGGCAGCGCCGGCGCATTGGAGAGCGAAGGGTGGTCGGAGATCGGCTCCAGCCGCAGCGGGCGGGATTGAAGGATAATGAGCCGTCCGTTTTCATCCAGCGCCCATTCCACATCCTGAGCGCATCGAAAATAGGTCTCCAGCTGCAGGCCGTATTCGGCCAGTTGGACCGCCTGGTCATCGTCCAGGCAGGCGTGGCGCATGAGGTCCTCGGAAACCTTCTCTTCGATCACGTCGCCTTCCTTCCTGGAGATCAGGCGGACCGGCTTTTTCGATATTTTTTTATCGATGATTTCAGGAGGAGTTCGCTTGGAAAGCAGATAGGCGTCCGGCGGCACGATGCCATCGACGGCGTAGACGCCAAGGCCCCAGACAGCATTGATGACGATCCGGTTCTCTGCCGGATGAAGGGGATCGCATGTGTACATGACACCGCTGGCCTTGCTGGCCACCATTTCCACGCAGGCCACCCCCATTGCGGCCTCTGCAAATGGGACGCCCATATGCAGCTGATAAATGATGGCCCGCGGTGTGAACAGGCTGGCTATCACACGCTTATAGGCTTCCAGGATTTCTTCGCGCGGGACATTCAGGACTGTCAGATACTGTCCGGCAAAGGAGAGCCAGCTGTCTTCCATGACCGCGCTGCTGCGCATGGAGACCAATAGCGGCGCGTTCGCTTGCCGGCGCTGCGCCGCCATCCGGTCATAGGCGCCAAGAATCGCCTCTGCCAGATCTTCGGGCACCTCGGCTGCCATGATCCGCCGCTGAAGCTGCTCGCTGGCCTGCATGATCGTCTTGGTCTCGATGATATCCACGGTCTGTTTCAACTGCTGGATGGCCTGATCCAATTGGTTGACATAGATAAAGCGGTCGTATGCGGAGGTAGTTACGGCAAACCCCATGGGAACCGGAAGCCGGAGCTTGTTCCCGACTTCACCGAGAACGGCGTTTTTCCCGCCCACCGTGGTCAGCAAGTCCCGTGTGACGTCGCGGTATTCAATGGTAAAGCCGGAAATCGGCCTTGGCGGCGGCGTGCTGCGCGCCGGCTGCAAGGCTCGCATGATGGTCGCGTACGCCTGGTTCAGGTGCGGGCAGGGGCGGCCGCTGAGATTCTCGAAGCTCCGGATCATGCGATCGGCATGAAAGGCAATCTGGGGGGTCTGGCTGTCCAGGCAGGTCGCGCCAAGCAAGGCCTGCCCCCGCAGTTTATGCTCGATATCCGTGAGGATTTTGAGCAGTTCGGAGTTGGATTCCAGGATCACCTTGAAGTTGGCATACTTGTAGTTAAAGGCCGCCATGAGTGCTTCGTGAGAGGCCTTCGCAGATTTTCTTTTTTTGAACAGGTTCAACACCCCGATTTTCATGACGCACCGCCATAGCAAGGTTCTTTTTGGGGGGAGACATTCGCGCAGGGGACATAACGGGTGGCCGGCCCCTGACCGAGTTTTCGCAGCAATCCCTTGTCGACCAGATCCTGCAGGTCATAGAGGGCCGTCCTGGACGAGATGGCGCCTTGCCAGATCCACCCTTCCGCATCGACAAAATAGCTTCCGCCTTTTCCGGTCCCCTGAGCCTTGGAACGAATGGCAAAGGTTTTGGCACGATGCCTGGAGAGGATGTCGCGAAGCCCGAGGACTTCGGCGGCCGGCAACAGATATCCGCCTTGACCAAATTTTAATTCTGCAACAGGCGTTCCAAAAAATATCACCCAGGCGTCGGCTTTTTGATTGGGGTGTTCGGTGGAAAAAAGGGGATACTCAAGCCTCAACACTTTCGACGCCCATACCTGACCCGGCGCCAGGTGGTTCAGCTGCTCGTAAAAGATGAGCGGAATAGGGTCGATCTGGTCGGCATGCTGCGGCGCGGCCTGATGAATCTCCTTGTCATGCATGAAAAAGAAACGATGCTGATCGGTCTTTTGCGAGATAAAGGATAGTTCAAGATAACGCACGCCCGACGAGGTGGAACGTGTTGCGAGGTGATTGCGCAATGCTTCCGGATCCGGTGTGTTTCTGGCAATAAAGCGCAAATCTCGGGCGCCGGCTGCGAGATAGGATTCCACATCCCGGGATAGGGCCTGCACCTGCAGACGGGCGGTACTTTCGAGCATTTCGTTTGTGAATTCGGCATGAAGTCTGAAGGAAAGATAGCCGGTCAGAACGAGCACGAGGATGATGGGCGGGAGCAGCCCGAGCCGCATTTTTGCTTGAAGTGTGCTTGCGCCGGGGACATCGCGCAAACTGGGCCCCTCTTCGGATGGCCTGCGTTTGAAAATGTGCAGCATCTTGGGCGGCTCCGGTGGTCAGGCATATAAGTTTTTTCCAACGGCCTGAATTTGAAGATAATAATCTATATTAGGTTGTGGGTCGTGTCAATGCGCATTGAAATGGCACCACCTTTGCTCTCCGACAACGTGACGGGAAGCATGGCCAGTAAAGTCTTTTCCCCAATCGATCCTATCGATTGACCAAACGGCACAAAGGAGGAAGAAATGAAAAGGTTGCGCATGATCAGCGGGGCGGTCGGCTTACAGCTTTTCGCCCTCATCACCTCCGCCTGGGCAGGCGGAGAAAAAGCGTCGGAAATTGTCGTAGTGGCGGATACGCGGGTGCTTCATAATCCAATTGTGCGATACATTGCAGACACTTACAACACAAACCTGTGGTTGTTCGCCGTCTGGAGCGTGGTTCTGACCGCCCTTTTCGGGGCGTTTCTGGGATTCTTCATGGACTGGCTGATCAACAAAACCGGTCTGGACCTCAGCAGTCGCAAAATTATCGAGCACTGAACGAGTATTCACTGAATAATGGAGGAGACTTTCATGGACGTTCTCAACTCATCGTGGCTTTATCTTTATATGCCCATCGCCGGCATGCAGATCTTCTGGCCGGGCCTGGTGCTCATTGGCTTCTCGGTCGGCACCATCGGGGGGTTCTTCGGAATGGGCGGGGCTTGGATGGTCACGCCCGGTCTGAATATACTCGGTTTTCCCATGGCGTTTGCCATCGGCACCGACATGGCCCACATCGCCGGCAAATCGATGATTTCGACCCTGCGGCATTCCAAATTCGGAAATGTGGATTACAAGCTTGGCCTGGTGATGCTGATTGGAACCATGGCCGGGATAGAGGGCGGTGCCCAGCTCGTCATGTATCTGGAGCGTCTCGGCCGAGTGGATGCCATCGTTCGCTGGGTCTATGTGGGATTTCTGGCCCTGATCGCCACTATGGTATTCTACGATTATGCCAAGGCCACCCAACAGAGAAAAGCCGGGCAGGTCGGCGAACACGGCGCCAAGGGTATCACCTGGTACACGGCGCTGCACCAGATCAAGATCCCCCCCATGGTCCATTTCAAGGTGGCGGGCTTCACCTGTTCGATCTGGCTGCCGGTTGGGGTGAGCTTTCTAACCGGTATTCTGGCAGGATTCCTGGGCATTGGCGGTGGATTGCTGCGCATGCCCGCACTGGTCTACCTGATCGGCTGCCCCACCCACATCGCTGTGGGCACGGACCTGTTCGAAGTGATGATCTCCGGTCTTTACGGTGCGTTCACCTATTCATTGAAAGGGCGCATCGAGATCGTGGCCGTGTTTGTCATGCTCACCGGTGCGGCCATTGGCGCGCAGATCGGCACGGTGGCTACGAAGTACGCGCAAGGTTACGGTATTCGGGTGGCCTTCGGAATCGCGGTCGTGTGCTGCATGCTGTCGGTGATCCTGAAACAATTCAAGTTCAACGTGTCGGCGGCGGTCTTGATTTTATCGACCATCGCGCTCATTTGCATCTACATCATCAAAATCTTCTGGCAAGGTGCCGCGGAAGAGATCCGGGCGAAACGCCGCCTGGAGCATCAGCAAAGCCAGGGAACGGTATAAGGGAGGTCGCATAAATGAAAACGAGGTGCATTTCCATCATCATGTCTATTGCTCTGCTGATGCTGTTGGCAAGCGCGGCGTCGGCGGCCGAGGTGGCCCAGGGTAAGTGCATTCAGTTCAACACGGCCGGCATGCAGATCGTTCTGGAAGAGTATAGCCCGGAGATCTCCAAGGAGCATCCTTACGGGCCGTCCACCGGCCGGGTTTCCGAATTCCATGTCGCCCGGGCCAAGATCGGTATCCCTCCCGAGCCCGGCGACATACTACGGATTGCCTATACGGTGGAAGGCGGGGTCAGACAGGCGATCAAAGTGATGAATGTCAGCAAGCAGGACCTGCGCAAAAAGTAAAGTGCCGACGCGATACAACAAAGGATTACGCCATGAACGTCAGGAAAACCATCGTGATTATCGGGATCGACCTGCTTATTCTCGTGGAGCTGGCCCTGGCTCTCTATTTCAGTGCCCAGGGGGGAACGGCCGACATGCCGGCCCTGTTTCTCAAGATCTTCGTACCGGCAGTGATCGCCACCATCCTCGTCGGCCGGTTGGCCCTCAGAAAAGCCAGGATTTAGCCGGCCGAAGAAACGCTTTGGACGCGGCTGCCGAGTACATGCAGGAGAATGGTTTGTCGTAAAGAGCGCCGAAGGGGCTTTTCGGTGTCCACGATCTGATGAAAAGCCCCTTCGGTTGGCTTGTAAGGCTGGAATCTGCTTTTGAATTCGCCCAGGTGGGAAAGGCGGGCATCGGATACTGACGGTTTCGTCTCCCGCTCGCGGAGTCTCGCGGCGAGGGTTGCGTCGGAAGCCCTGCACTCGATGAAGATAGTATTTGCTTGCGACCGCCTGCCGATATCGCAAGCGGCGATGCGCCAGGCTGACTTGGCGAAGGTGGCATCCAGAATCACGCTTTCCTGGCAGTCGAGCCGCTCATCTGCCATCGAAAGCATGCGGTCATAAGTGGCCGTCGTGGCATCAGGAGTGTAGAGGCCTTTTCCGAATTCAGTGGGGCCCTCCAGCCTGCCGTTTGCCTGGAATAATTGCTTGCGGATCACATCCGATCGGAGAATCTCGATATCGAAAATTTCTCCAAGTTCGGCGGCATAGGTGCTTTTGCCGCTTGCCGGCAGACCGAATACCACCCACAGGGTCGGGCGTTGAAAGGCGGCGGCATAGCCATGGGCCATGCCCAGGTACTTTTTCGCAGCCGTTTGCGAACTTTCCCGCGCCGGCGAGCCTGTCACCAGCTGTTCGATGCGCAGGCAGCTCACTTTGCATCGCACCATGGCACGATAACATCGATAGAAATCTAAAACGGGCAGTGCGCCCAAATCGTCGGTCTGTTCAACGTACCGACGGATAATGAGGTCGGCCGTTTCGGGGAACCCCTGATCTTCCAGGTCCATCGCCAGGAATGCCAGGTCGCTGATGATGTCCTGGAAGCGGAAGCGGTCGTTGAACTCGATGCAGTCGATGATCTGGATGCCCTCCGGCGTGAAGTAGATGTGATCGCTCCGCAGGTCGCCGTGGCAATCTTTGATCTTGCCGCTCTCGATCCGACGTCGGAACAGCGGTCGGCGTGATTTGAAAAAATGGTGTGTCGCCGTTTCGATGGTTTCGAAGGTGGTTCGGTCCAGGTATCGACCAACGAACGGCCGAAGCACGTCGAAGTTCTCCTGCCAGGGCGGCACGGCGTCCGGGCGATCGTCGATCATGCCGTTTATTCCGACCGTCGCGGTCTCTCGATAGAAGGAGACCAGGCGTCGCAAGAGGTCGTCGATATCGTCGTCCACGACAGCGGATCGCTTGAGTCTCTCGACCATGCCGTCGCGCTCGGCAAGCTGCCGCATCTTGACTGCATATTCGACCGGATGTCCCGGTCCGTGGAACTGGTAGCCGGACGGTTGCCAAGTGATGGGAACGACTTCGAGATAGACGTCCCGGGACAGTCTCCGGTTCAGCATGACTTCCCGTTCACAAAAATGACGCCGTTGTTCGAGCGTCGTGAAATCCAGAAACCCCAGGTCCACCGGCTTTTTGATTTTGTAGACAAAGGATCCGGTCAGAAACACAGTCGATATATGGGTTTCGCATTGTTCCACGGAGGTGACGGGATGAGGATAAAATTCCGGCTGCCGCATGGCTTGGAGAATTTGGACCTGGTAAGATGCCATGGGGATCAACCGCCTTCTTCGGCCGCCTGCAAGGGGGGATCCCGCGTGACGTCGACCGGAAGACCGTTTTGCTGTTTCAGTGCCCGATACATCTTTTTGGCATCCACGCGATGAACCAGGCCGCGCTCGTGCAACAGGGCGAACCCGAAGCTCACCAGGTCGCCGATGCGCCCGTAGATGTCCGGGTGAACTTCGACGAAGATGCGATCGTTCAGCGGTCCGATCTTGATGGGTTGGTAGATGAGTTTGACCTGGGTGCCAACCGCCACCTGGTCGAACAGCACGGCAATATCTTCGGGATAGAGACGGATACAACCATGCGTCACCAATCGGCCGATGGACCAGGGCACATCGGTGCCGTGGATGCCATAGCGGGTGCCGTTGAGCCCCATCCAGAAGTCGCCCAGGGGATTGTCCGGACCGGGAGGAAACCAGCGAACGTCATATTTGTGCCGTAATGAGGGGGGCACGGACCAGGAAGGATTCTCTTTTTTGTCGCTGATGGTGAAGTTCCCGATGGGGGTGACCGCATCCTTTTCTCCAATGCCGATGGGAAAGGTCGTCACCTGCCGGCGATCTTTGGAAAATCGGTACAGGCGCAGTTCGGCCACGTTGATCACGATCTCCGCAGGGCCTGCATCGGGCAGGACCCAGAAGGAAGGAATCATGACCTGGGCGCCGACGGTCGGCAACCAGGGGTCCCATTCGGGATAGAGCAGTTCGATCTCGTTAAAGCCCAGGTCATAGAGTCGGGCGACATCCAGCAGGGTTTCGCCTTTTTGGATCGCATGCTCCCACGGGTGGCCGATTAGCGCGTTGACCGGCGCCAGGGTGTAGGTACTCCGCTGCTGCATTTGGGTTGAATTGCCGAACACCGGTTCATAACCCCAGTGTGCCGCCCAAAAGCAGCAGAGGATAATCAGAACACCCCGGCGCCAGATTATTCGGTTGAGGTAGAGCTTCACTTTTTCATTTTTTGCATGAAAATCGCTTCCGCCTTCTGGGCCATTTCTTCGGCCAGGGCCGCGGCCGCTTCGGCCCGATCGGCAGCCCTTTCAGCTCTGGCGGCCGCCGCTTCGGCCCGCTGGGCGTCGGTTCCGACCATACTCTTGGCCGCCTGGGCTTCGCTCAGCGCCTTGCTGGAATCTGCCACGGCCTGGTCGATTTTTTGCTCCAAGTCGCCGACCGGCTGGGCTGGAGCGGTCGCGCATCCTTGAATCGAAGCAAACATCAGCGCGGTGACCAGCAGGGTGACGAATACCAACGAATTTGTCTTCATTGTTCCTCTCATGGTGTTTTCCTCCTTTGGGTTGGTGATGACTCGACCCTGGCATCGAAGATACATGGCACAGGGTCGAGACGGAAACCATTAGGATTAAATGGCACTGTAACGGAACGTTCGCCAGTGATAGCGGCATATATACCAAAAGTGTGACAATTTGTGCAATTGGTAAAACTGCTCATTTTCAACTCGATATATGGGCACTCCTATGCAGATCCACCCCCCACCTTCTTTATTAAATTTGAATTTCCCATGATCTTACACGAGGCGTTGGACATGCCAGATGTGGTTGGCATACTCCATCACCGCCCGATCGCTTGAAAACCGTCCCATGCGGGCCGTATTGAGAATCGACCTGCGGGCCCAGGCTTCCCTGTCGGCAAACAGCCGGGCGGCCGTTTCCTGGGCCTCGACATAGGCGCGGTAGTCGGCCAGCAGCATGTAGTAGTCGCCGCGTTCGTGAATAGCACCAAGGATAGGGGCAAACAAGGATGGATCGTGGGCGGAGCAGACGCCCGACGCGATGGTGTCCAGGGCGGATCGCAATTCATCGTCAGCGCGGATGCAGGCATTCGGATCGTTGCCGTTCTTGCGCCTCTCCATGACCTGTTCGGCGGTCAGGCCGAAGATGAAGATATTTTCGCGGCCCACGGCCTCCATGATTTCGATGTTGGCCCCGTCAAGGGTGCCAATGGTCAGTGCACCGTTCAGAGCCATTTTCATGTTGCTCGTGCCCGAGGCTTCCATGCCGGCCGTGGAGATCTGCTCGGATAGGTCCACGGCTGGAACGATCTTTTCCGCCTGAGAGACACAGTAGTTGGGCAGAAAGAGCACCCTCAACCGGCCGTGGACATCCGGATCGCTGTTGACCACATTGGCCACGGAATTGATCAGTTTGATGATCAGTTTGGCCAGGTAATAGGCCGGTGCCGCCTTTCCGGCGAAGATGACGGTGCGCGGCACCACGTCTGCCTGAGGGGCGGCCTTGATGCGGTTAAAAAGGGTGATGACGTGGAGCACATTGAGCAGTTGTCGTTTGTATTCGTGGATGCGTTTGACCTGGACATCGAACAGGGTGTCTGGATGGACGCCCAGTTTGATTTTGCGCAGGATGTAGCGTGCCAATCGCTTTTTGTTGGCCTGTTTGGTGGCCATCCACCTTTGGCGGAATTCGGCGTCTTCGGCATACGGAACAAGCTCCTCCAGCCGCTCCAGATCACAGATCCAATCCGGACCGATGGCCGAGGTGATCAGTGCGGAGAGTTCGGGATTGCACTGGACCAGCCAGCGACGGGGAGTGACGCCGTTGGTGACATTACGGAAACGGCGGGGATAGAGCGCATGAAAATCCCGGAACAATTCGTTCTTCAGGATCTGGCTGTGCAGCTCGGCCACGCCATTGACGGTATGACTTCCGACAATGGCCAGATGGGCCATGCGCACATGCTGCACGGCACCTTCACCGATCAGAGAGACCCGGGCGGCCAATCCTTCCTCGCTCGAATGGCGACCGCGCACCGTTTCAAGGAACCGGTGGTTGATCTCGAAAATGATCTGCATGTGGCGGGGCAACAGCCGGCCCATGAGATCCACCGGCCAGGTTTCAAGCGCCTCGGGCAGCACGGTGTGGTTGGTATAGGCGAAGGTCTGCTCACAGATCCGCCACGACTCGTCCCATCCCAATCCCTCTTCGTCCATGAGCAGCCGCATGAGTTCGGGAACGGCGATGCTGGGATGGGTGTCGTTGAGCTGAATGGCGACAAAATTGGGAAGATCGGCGAAGGAACGGTTCAGTTTGCGGTAGCGGCGCAGAATATCGTTCAGCGTGGCGGCCACAAAGAAGTACTGCTGTTTGAGCCGCAGCTCCTTGCCCCAATCCTTTTCGTCGCTCGGGTAAAGGACCTTTGAGATGTTTTCGCTCACCACCTTGGACTGCACCGCGCCGATGTAATCGCCCTGATTGAAGTTTTCCAGGTTGAATTCGCGGCTCGATTGGGCCGCCCACAGCCGCATGTTGGTCACATGGTCGTCGCCGTAACCTGGCACCAGGATGTCGCAGGCCATGGCCATGACCACCTCACCGTCCACCCAGCGATAACGCTGGCGACCCGCCGCGTCGCGGTAGGTTTCGGTGCGGCCGTAAAAGCGCACCGGCAACAGATAATGGCGCCGCTGAATTTCCCAAGGGGTGCCCTGACGCCGCCAGTTGTCCGACTGCTCGCGCTGGTAGCCGTTGTCGATGATCTGGTGAAAGATGCCGTAATCATATCGAATCCCATATCCATAGCCCGGCAGGTCTAAGCAAGCCAGTGAGTCCATGTAGCACGAGGCAAGACGGCCCAATCCGCCATTGCCCAATCCCGCGTCCCACTCCTCTTCCTCGAGTTCGTCCAGGTCGAAGCCCATGTCTGCCATGGTCTGGCGGGCTTCTTCTTCCATGCGCAGGCTGATCAAGTAGTTTTTCAAGAAACGACCGGGCAAAAATTCGAGCGAGAGAAAATAGACCCGCTTGGCCAGGGTGTCGTAAAGCGCTCGCTGGGTCTCGATCCAGCGTTCGATCAAACGATCGCGCACGCTGTAGGCCAATCCCATGAACGCGGCATATTGGCTGGGTTTGGACGGGTCGTTGCCTAATGTGAAGCAGATGTGGTGCATGACGCTTGTTCTGAGGGTGTCAAAGGAGCGCACTTCGGAGGGTGCAAGGGTTTGAACGACTGCGTTGGGGGCACTCATAACATTCCTTCCTGTCAATTGCGTGACGTAAGCAGGGTTCCGTTTGCGGTCCGGTCAGGGGAAAATGGTGGCGATGCGATCGGCGGAAGCAGCTGAAAAACGAGTCCTAGCGTATACAAAGATCCATTTGGGATCAACCCCATTTATGGGTTCCCTGCGATTCTAACGGAATGCTATGCATTAGACCCGGCGTGGGTGGAGCAGGTGGCCGATGCCACACGCCAAGCGGCCAAGTGCCGGTAAAATGCACGGCGGGCGGCCCAGAAACTCGCTGCGCTCAAACAGTCTGGACCGCTTGTCCGCCGTTTGCATTCAACCGGCACTAATGACCGCAGGCGTATGTGGCCCTGGCCACCTGCCCCACCCACGCCTTCCATGACCGTTGCCATGCGAATTTTTTCTCTAGAAAACTTTTTGAAAGCATTCCCTTCAGGGTGAATCACCTTCGGTTAGAACTGCTGATGGGTTCCTGCAAGCGCGAGGAAGTCTATGGGTGTTTGCACAACATATTGTGCTATCAAAACTTGACACGATACAACATTTTGCATAAGGCTGGGGTGCAATCGAGCTTATGCCGGTGACTTTCGCCTATTTTAACAAGTGTGCGTCCACAAATAGGCAAATTGGGTCGAGATCAAGGCGCGCGAAAAATTTAACCGCAGGCATATGGTCGTTATTCCGAGGATTGAATTTTCCGTGCAACGCCGATATCGGGCCAATTGGCCCTTTGTGGATGGGCGCTTACAAAGGAGGCCGCTTTGCCTGTCAAACTCGTGCAGCATCCACTGATTCGACACAAGTTGGGATTGATGCGGGTCAATGACGTGACGACCAAGGATTTTCGTGACCTGGCGTCTGAAGTCGCCACCCTGCTGACCTACGAGGCCACCAAGGATCTGCCCACCGAGCTCACAACGATCCAGGGATGGGCCGGTCCGATTCAAGTCGAACGGATCAAGGGAAAGAAGATTACGGTCGTCCCCATTTTAAGGGCCGGGCTCGGGATGATGAACGGTGTGTTGAACATGATCCCTTCCGCCAGAGTGAGCGTAATCGGCCTCTACCGCAACGAGAAAACCCTGGAGCCGGTGAAGTACTATGTGAAGATGACCAGCAACATGGAGGAGCGCATCGCCCTGATTCTGGACCCCATGCTGGCCACAGGCGGAACGCTGATCGCCACCATCGATCAGATCAAGGCCGCGGGCTGCCGCACCATAAGAGGTATTTTTCTGGTGGCGGCCCCCGAAGGCCTGCGAAATTTGGAAAAGCATCATCCGGATGTGGAGATTTTCGTGGCTGCCATCGACGAGCGCCTCAACGACATCGGATACATTCTGCCCGGACTGGGCGATGCCGGCGACAAGATTTTCGGCACCAAGTAGGGTCACACATTAATTTCCGGTGCGGCCGGACGAGGAGATGGCATGTCGCGAACCCCGAATACTTCCACTGCTTATGACTTCAGTATGCGAGACAGCCTGGTCGGCGCCCAGATGCTTTTCGTGGCGTTCGGAGCGCTGGTGCTGGTACCCCTGCTCACCGGGTTGGACCCCAACGTGGCCCTCTTTACGGCCGGCGTGGGCACCTTGTTGTTCCAGTCGCTGACCAAGCGCATGGTGCCCATCTTCCTGGCCTCCTCCTTTGCGTTCATTGCCCCCATCATTTACGGGGTTAAAACCTGGGGTATTCCGGGAACGCTGTGCGGACTGGCGGCCGCCGGTCTGCTTTACGTGCTGCTCAGCATCGGTATCAAATTGTTTGGCAGCGGCTTTTTGCAGCGTCTTCTCCCACCGGTGGTCGTCGGTCCGGTCATCATGGTGATTGGATTGATCCTGGCGCCGGTGGCGGTTTTCATGGCACTCGGCAAGACCGGAGACGGGGCCGTCATTCTCGTTCCCCAGGCAAAGGCACTGATCGTCTCCATGGTGACGTTGGTAACCACGATTCTGGTCAGTCTGCTCGCCAGGGGGATGTTTCGGTTGATACCGATTCTCATCGGCATCGGGGTGGGTTATGGAATCTCCGTTCCCATGGGGATGGTGGACTTTGCGCCCATTTTCCAGGCGGCCTGGTTTGCCGTGCCGGATTTTGTGCTGCCCGAATGGAATCTGCAAGCCGTGCTGTTCATCGTGCCCGTGGCCATCGCGCCTGCCATCGAGCACTTCGGCGATATCCTGGCCATCGGCCATGTCACCGGAAAGGACTACCTCAAGGAGCCGGGAATCCACCGGACCATGATGGGAGACGGCCTGGCCACCTCGCTGGCCTCTTTTCTCGGCGGCCCCCCCAACACCACCTATTCGGAGGTCACCGGCGCGGTGACCCTGACCCGCATGTACAACCCGGCCATCATGACCTGGGCTGCAATGTTCGCCATCGTGCTGGCCTTCGTCGGTAAAATCGGCGCCATTTTGCAAACGATTCCCGTGCCGGTCATGGGGGGTATCATGCTCCTGCTGTTCGGCGCCATCACCGTGGTCGGGCTCAACTCCCTGGTCAAATCCGGCGACGACCTGACCGAACCCCGTAACCTGTCGATCATCGCCCTGATCCTGGTGTTCGGTATGGGCGGCATGGCTTTCGATGTCGGAGAGTTCAGTCTCAAGGGGATCGGCCTGGCCGGCATCGTCGGGGTGGTGTTGAATCTGGTGTTGCCGAAGGGGGGCGTGAGAGAATAGGGGACAGATTAAGGGTTTATCGCGAATGGTGCGCACCCCATCGGCCGCCTCGACTTTCCGCCGAAATCGTTATATAAGCCTGCCATTGATGTAAATGGCAGGTATACTATCCAACATGGCGACCTATCCAAAGGATTATGATCTGATCGTGGTCGGCGCCGGCCATGCCGGCTGCGAAGCGGCCCTGGCCGCGGCCCGCATGGGATGCAGCGTGCTGCTGTTGGCTATAGATCTGGACAAAATCGCGGCCATGCCTTGCAGTCCCAGCATCGGTGGCATGGCCAAGGGCCAGCTGGTCAAGGAGATCGATGCCCTGGGCGGCGAGATGGCCAAGATTACAGACCAATCGGCCATTCAGTACAAGCTGTTGAATACCAAAAAAGGCCCGGCCGTGCAGTCGTCCCGAACCCAAAACGACAAGCAGCGGTACCATGTGGCCATGAAAGCCGTCCTGGAGCACCAACCCCGCCTGGATCTCAAGCAGGCCCTGGTCGAGCGGCTGGTCATGGAAAACGGGCGCGTGGTGGGGGTCGAGGATCACACCGGTTACGGCTTTCAGGCCGGCGCCGTGGTTCTGGCCACCGGCACATTTCTCAGCGGCCTGGTGCATATCGGGTTTACCGCCGTCAAGGCCGGACGCGCGGGAGAGTTTGCGGCCTATGGTCTGGCGCAAAGCCTGGCCGCCATCGGCCTGCGGCTCGGCCGCATGAAGACCGGCACGCCGCCGCGGCTGCACCGCGACAGCATCGATTTTTCCAGATTCGACGCCCAGGAATTGGAGGGGGAGCCGCAACCTTTTTCTTTGTTCAGTCAGGGCATCCATCTGCCCCAAGTGCCCAGCTACATCGGGCGCACCAACCGCCGGGTCCATCAAATCGTGCGCGACCACCTGCACTTGTCGGCCCTTTACGGCGGGGTGATCAAGGGTACGCCGGCCCGTTATTGCCCCTCTTTCGAGGACAAGGTGGTGCGTTTCAGCGACAAGGAGAGCCACCAGGTCATTCTCGAGCCCGAAGGACTCGACACCCAGGAGATTTATGCGAGCGGCCTGGGCAACAGCCTGCCCCTCGACATCCAGCTCCGTGTGGTGCAGTCGGTGGAGGGTTTGGAAGCGGCCGAGATCATGCGGCCCGCCTATGCCATCGAGTATGATTATGTCGATCCCATTCAGCTCAAGCCGACCCTGGAGACCAAACCGGTGTCCGGGCTTTACCTGGCCGGCCAGATCAATGGCACCAGCGGTTACGAAGAGGCTGCGGCGCAAGGTTTGTGGGCCGGCATCAATGCCGCCTGTCGCATCCAGGGCAGACCGCCCTTTCTTATGGATCGTTCCAAGGCCTATATGGGCGTGATGATCGACGATCTGGTCACACGCGGCACCCGGGAACCTTATCGTATGTTCACGTCGCGTGCCGAATACCGACTGATGCTGCGCGAGGACAATGCCGACTTGCGGTTGATGGCCATCGGGCACCAACTGGGTCTGATCACCGATGATGCGGCCCAGGCGGCCGCGGAACGAAAGAGACAGATCGATGCGGAGATGGGGCGATTGTGCACGACGGTGGTCAAGCCCTTGCCCGAAGTCAATCAGTATCTCGCCGCCAGAGGCTCGAACGCCATCACCAGCGGCATCCATCTCGATCAACTGCTCAAGCGTGCCGAAGTGAATTACGATATCGTGCGGCAGCTGGCACCGCCGCCGAAGCCTCTTGACGAGCGGGTGGCCCGCCAGGTTGAAATCGAAATCAAATATGAGGGGTATATCCGGCGGCAGCTGAGCGAGATCGAACGTTTCAAGCACCTCGAACAGATCCGGCTGCCTGACGATTTCGATTATGATCGGGTCCACGGGTTGTCCAACGAACTCAAAGAGAAGCTCTCCACGATCCGTCCCATATCACTGGGCCAGGCCTCCCGCATATCGGGTATCACACCGGCCGCCATATCGGTGCTGATGGTGGCCCTTCGTGCCGGCGAAAAGAGTTGACCGATGAGCGACGGGTTGAAACTGGAAGCGCTGGGCTGCCGATCTTTGAATCATCTGGATTTGACTATTCCGTCCGGTCAAGCTGCAGGCATTACAGGGCCATCGGGTACCGGAAAATCGCTGCTGCTCAGGACCATGGCCGATCTGGACCCCCATGAGGGGCGGATGTGGCTCGATGATGTCGCGGCCGATCAGATCCCGGCGCCCCAGTGGCGATTCAAGGTCGCCCTGCTGCCGGCCGAGGCGGCCTGGTGGTACGATACGGTGGGCGAACATTTCGAACACTGGCCGCCATATGGCTTGGAACAGTTGGGATTCGACAGCGGCGTCATGACCTGGCAGGTTTCCCATCTATCCAGCGGCGAGCGCCAGCGCCTGGCCTTGCTGCGGGTTCTGGTGAACCAGCCCCGCGTGCTGCTCCTCGACGAGCCGACCGCCAACCTGGACGACACCAACACCGAGCGGGCGGAAACATTGATCGACGAATACCGGCGCCAGCACCGACCGGTGATCGTCTGGGTGAGTCACGACCTGGAGCAGTTGCGGCGCTGGTGCGACCTCATCTATGCCATGGGCAACGGCCGGTTGGCAATTTTCGACGCCGGCCGGATTCCGGCGTGATTCGTCCATGGGAGACACCGTGACCATCATCGCGCTTTCTCCGCTGGATTTGAGCCTGGCTGCCGGGCTGGTGGTGCTTTTGGCCATCTTCTCCCGGATCATGCGTCTGCAACTGGAGGGCCAGCTCGCCGTGGCCGCCATACGCATGACCATCCAACTGATGCTGGTCGGGTTCGTCCTTAAAGCGCTCTTCACCCACGTGCATCTGGGCTGGATCGCGTTGGTGGCCTGCGTGATGCTGCTGGCCGCCGGTCGCGAGGTGCTCGGGCGACAGAAAAGACGCTTTATGGGCCTCTGGGGTTTCGGCCTGGGCACTCTCTCCATGTTTATTTCATCGTTTGCGGTCACCATCCTGGCCTTGGGGGTTCTCATTCGGCCCCAGCCCTGGTACGAGCCCCAATACGCCATTCCGCTGCTCGGCATGTTATTGGGCAACACCATGAACGGCATCGCCCTGGGAATGGATCGTCTGACCTCCTCCGCCTGGGACCAGCGGACCCTGATCGAAGGGCGCCTGATGCTGGGACAGAGCTGGCGCCGGGCGATCGAAGTCCCTCGCCGGGAGAGCGTCCGCAGCGGCTTGATTCCGATCATCAATTCCATGATGGCCGCCGGTCTCGTCAGCTTGCCGGGCATGATGACGGGTCAGATATTGGGCGGCAATCCGCCCATGGAAGCGGTTAAGTATCAGATTTTGATTATGTTTTTGATTTCCGGCGGAACCGGTTTGGGCACCCTTGTGGCCATCGGCCTCGGCGCCCGGCGCCTGTTCGACGAGCGCCAGCGTCTCCGGTTGGACCGCTTGAAGAAGCCATAGAATCGCCGCTTGGCCGAACAGCTTGCCGAGTTTATTGAGTTTGTTGAATTCAGTGGGTTATCGGGGGCGCGTTTTTTGCTTGTGGGGGAATGGATGCCTTGACGCAGGCGGCGAAACTTCTTATCTTTTTGTTTAAATTTTACATGCTTTCCAATATTTAGATGTATCCAGGCATCATTGCGACAAGAAATGGAGTAAGAGGCAAATGGCGGAAAACGATTACTACAAGACTCTCGGCGTCGACAAAAATGCGAGCAGCGCAGATATTAAAAAGGCCTATCGCAAGTTGGCGATGAAATACCATCCCGACCACGCCAAGGGAGACCAGGCCGCCGAGGAGAAGTTTAAAAAAATCAGCGAGGCCTATGCCGTGCTGAGCGACGACGAAAAACGCAAGCAGTACGACACCTTCGGATCGGCCGATTTCAAGCAGCGCTACAGCCAGGAAGATATTTTCCGCAATTTCGATTTCGGCGATATCTTCAAGGAGTTCGGCTTCGGCGGCAGGGGATTCTCGACCGGCGATGGGGGTTTCCGTTTCACCTTCGGCAGCGGGTCTCCTTTTGGCGGCAGAGCGGCCAGGCAACCTGCACCCAAGGGGTCCGATCTCGTGTATGAAATGCCCCTCACCCTTCAGGAAATCGCTACCGGTGCGGAAAAGACCGTCTCCTTCCAGCATCAGGGCCGCACGCAAAGTATCAACGTCAAAATCCCCAAGGGCATGATCAACGGTAAAAAGCTGCGGCTGGGGGGTAAAGGCGAAACCAGCCCTTATGGCGGCTCCCCGGGTGATCTCTATATCAAATCCGTGGTCATGGATGATCCGACCTTTTCGGTCGAGGAATACGACCTGGTGGTTCATCGGGAAATCAAATTGACCGAGGCGGTGTTGGGAACCTCCATTTCCGTTCCCACCATCGAAGGAAAAGAATTGACGCTTAAAATCCCGCCTGGAACCCGGCACAAGACCAAGATGCGATTGGCCGGTCACGGACTTCCCCACATGAAGGGGCATGGGCGCGGCGACCTTTACGTGGTGGTGCTGATGCAAATGCCTTCCCGACTCACCTCGGAGCAGAAAAAGCTGATGGCGCAATTGGCGCAGACAGGACTGTAAGGAATTAAATTTATTGACAAGAGTGCTGTCATCATGTAGCTTTTTGGCATCCTTATCCGCGGTAGTAAATCGGTTTGCAAAAAAGTGACAGGCCTGTTTTTCGACATCCGCAAATCGGTGCGGCGGGCGTTGCCAAGGCTCTTTTTTCAACAGCCTGCTAAAGCCATCGCAAGAGAATGACGATAAGGGTTTGAGAAACAGGAGTGGATGAGGAGCGACTTGCCGTTCGATGGCCGGCGTTCAAACGCAACGGTATCGATCCCAAGCCTCTTTTTATAAAAAGCAGAGACCATGCCGGAATTGATACTTGTGTTAGACGAAAAGAGCATCGCCGAAAAGGTGGCCGCACTAGCGAAACAAATCTCTTCCGACTACAGAAATGCCGATCTGGTCGTTATCGGGGTACTGAAAGGTGCCTTTGTTTTCATGGCGGACCTGATCCGGCATTTGAATATCGACCGCATGACCGTGGATTTTATCAGACTGGCCAGCTATGGGGACAAGGATCATTCCAACGGCCACATCGACCTGCTTAAAGATGCCGAGACGGATCTCAAAGGCAAAGATCTCCTCATTGTTGAAGATATCCTTGATACGGGATTGACCCTGGCCTTTCTGCGCGACCACTTGAAAAGCAGGCAGCCCCGTTCGGTCAAAACTTGTGTCCTGATTGACAAATGCGAACGCCGACAGGTCGATATCAAAGCCGAATATGTTTGCCACAAGGTCAAGGAAGGTTTTTTGGTGGGCTATGGTTTGGATTATGGGGAAGCCTACCGGAATCTGCCGGGGATCTACCATTTAAATTTTAATGCCTAACCCATGAAGGTGTGACATGTTTATTACCTGCCAGGAATGCAACACCACTTTTCGTTTAGACGAGAACCTGTTGAAGCCCACGGGATCCAAGGTGCGTTGCTCGCAGTGCCGGCATGTGTTTTTAGCCTATCCTCCGGCGCCGGAAGAGGTCGAACCGTTTCAGGAGGCCACCGTGGTGCCAACGATGATGTCCGACGAGGCGCCATCTGCAGCACCCGAAGTGCAGGAAGAGGCCCAGGAGCTGGAAGGCATCGATCTGGCCGAGCTCGATTCTCTATTGGAAGGCGAAGCGCTCCAGGATACCGGTCCGCAGGAAGATGTGCAGCTGGATATGGAGGAGACATCGGCCGGTGATGAACTGCACGAGTTGGACGATGCAGATCTCGAATTGGATTTTGACGCCGCCCTGGCCCTGGATGATGAACCGAAAGCTGCGCCGGTAATTGCTGAAACGGACGGCAACGAAGAGATAGACCTGGATATGGATTTCAGCCTTGATGAGGATATGGCGCCCTCAGCGGACGAAACCTCGGCTTCGGTTGCCGAAATCGATGAAGCCCTGGCGCTCGATGAGAATTTTGAGGCGGCAATGACCCCGTCCGAAGCGGGCGAATCCACCCCGGAATCGGACCTGCAGCTGGATTTCGATTTGGAAGGGGATATCGAGGGGGCGGCGCCAGAGGCCCAGGCCACGGAAACGGTGCAAGCCACCGGAAGTGCAGGCGATGATCTGGATCTGGAGAACCTCGATTTCGATCTCGGCGACCTCCCGCCCGAAAAGGAGATGGCCGGCGAAGAGCCCGAATTGACCCTGGCCGAAGAGGATTCCGAGCCGTTCTTGGATGAGCTTGAACCTGCCTTAGAAACTCCTGTAACCGCTGCGGCGGAGGCAGGCGAAGATCAGGATCTCGATCTGGATATTGATTTTGGCGATGCGCTCGAATCTGAAGCCAGGCAGGGCGCAGGGCGTCAGGAACCGGAATTGGAACTGGCGTTGGAACCGGAAACACCGGGGGAACCGTCTGGCGACGATCTCGACTTGTCGGACCTGGATTCGCTTCTGGGCGACGACGATGGCAAGCCTGCGAAAACAGACGTTTCCGAAGATCTTGAGCTGGAGTTGGATCTGGACGATGCCACTGAGCCCCAAGCGGCTGCGGAAGCGCCGGTCGAAGAAGAACTGGAAGATCTTGAATTTGAACTCGACAAAGAGTTTACCGACACGCCGGAGGCTGCAGCGACTGCAGTAAGTGAAGCAGATGAGGCGGTCGAAGAGGAGGATGAAATCGATCTCTCCGATATCGAACAGATGCTCGAAGGCGACCAGATTTCGGACCGGAAACCCAAGCCGGCCGAGGCCTTTGAAAGTGATCTGGATCTGGATCTGGGCGACGATAGCGGTGAAATCGATCTGACCGAAATCGAATCCGCCATCGACGCCGCGGAAAGCACTACTGCGGGGAACGCGGCCGACCAGGAAGCGGACGATGAGGAGCTGGAACTCGATCTCGACTTGGACGCCAAACCGCAGGTGGAGGCGATTTCCGATGATCTGGGGTTGGATCTCTCCATCGAAGATGATGATACGACCAAAGACGACTTCGACTTGGATCTGGACCTGGAACTCGAAGGTGAAGGCGTCTCTGATAAAGAACAGGCCGTCGAAGTGGACGACAGCGAACTCGATCTCTCGGATTTGAGCGGCCTGGTGGAAGAACCCAAGAAGAAATCCGAGACCATCAACACCGGTGATATCGAATTGGAATTCGAGATCGAAGAAGAGGCCGAAGAGCCGGTCTCCGTGGAAAGGAAGACCATCCAACCGGAAAAGCGCACAGAGGAAATCTCAGTAGAAGAGGCGCTTGCGGTGCCGCTTGTTGCCGAAGAAGCGGAAACGGTTGAAAAGCCGGTTAAGCCAGCCAAACCGAAGAAACCGAAGAAGAAAACAAACAAGTCTCTTGTTGTGTTGCTCATTTTGGTCTTGCTGGGCGGCATTGGTTATGGCGCCTATTACGCGGTGACCCAACTGGGAATCGAAATTCCCTATCTCAGCGAGTATATCAAGCCCAAGCCGCAGGACCCAGCCGGTACGCTCAACCTTTCCACCCTGGAGATCAATAGTAAATTCATTGAAAACGGTGTCTCCGGCAGACTGTTCGTCATTACGGGCAAGGTGCGCAACGGGTACAGTGACAATCGTGAAAAAATCCGCTTACAGGGCAAGTTGTTCACCAAGGGAAAAGTCCTGGTGAAAACAGAGTACAGCTATGCCGGCATCCAACTCGACGATCAGGAATTGGCCACTTTGCCCGTGGAACAGATCAAACAGCGCCTTACCGCCGTTTCCCAGGCGCAAACCGCTGCCACGGTGGTACGGCCGGGCCAGAATCTGCCTTTCATGGTCGTGTTTTCGGAGCTGCCGCCGGCCGAGCAACTGGATGAATTTGCCATCGAACTGCTCAGCTCGGTGCAAGCGCAATAGCCGGCCATTTGGAGTTGACTCGCCAGATTCGAGCTGCTATATGAGCCGCTTGTCATATAGCGGTGCCGGCAGCCCAATTGGCGGCCAATCCATATGGCGATGTAGCTCAGCTGGTTAGAGCATGCGGCTCATATCCGCAGTGTCCGGGGTTCAAGTCCCTGCATCGCCACCATTTGACTAATAAGGTCGTAATCCTAAGGGGTTACGGCCTTTAGTTTTTGGTCGGGTGCATATAGGGTGCGGTTAGGTGTGTCGAGGCTGTTAAGGATATTGCGGTTTTCGGTGGGTAAAAGGTGGCCGTAAATATCGCATGTTATTTGAATGGAACTGTGGCCCATAAGTTCCTTGACGTAGGCCAGTGATTCGCCACGGCTGATGAGCAATGAAGCGAACGTGTGGCGCGTCGTGTGTATCTTACGGTATTCCAGCCCGCACTTATCAAGCAGGCGGCCCCATATGTTCCTGATGGTGTTTTGGGACGTGGGCATGCCATCCGTGTGAAAAATGATCGGTGTCGGTTCATCCTTTCCAAGTGCTAATGCCTCTTCCTTTCGTTTCAGGTGAAGCCTTTTCATGACCGATATAAGTTGGTCCGTCATGTCCACTCTGCGAGGCCTGCCGTTTTTGGTGGGTGTTGTTCGACCATTGCGAAATGAACGTTGCACCAAGATATAGCCCTGCCGCCAATTGATATCCGTCCATTCCAAAGCAAGGATTTCACCAAGCCTCAAACCGGCCCTGAATGCGATAAGGAACAGGGGATACCATTGGGGGCGATATTCACGACACTTTTGAAGGATCGCCTCGGCTTCCTCCTGTGTAAACACCACAATGGGCTTTCGATCCTTTTTGCGCTGGTATCCAAGGCGCTTGATGACGCCGACACAAGGGTTATCGTTGAGGTACTCTTCATCAATGGCGAATTCGCATACGCCGCTAATAACATTTCGGGCCACCTCAACGGTGCTTTTCGACTTGCCTTTGCCCTGAATGGAACGCAAAGCGCCGATAACGTCGGCGCGCTTCAGCTCATTCATGGGAATTTTGCCCAATATGGGATTCAAGTACAGTCTGAGAAGGGATTTATAGCGGTCATGGGTGGTCTGCCGCTTGGTTTGCTTGATGTGAATTGATAGCCACCTTTCGGCCATCTTGTTGAAAAGGGGTGCTTTGCGGTCATCGGTTTTAATATCGAATTCGCGCAAGGTCAGTTTGGCTTCAATCTTTTGGGCTGCCTCAATCGCTGCCTTCTCGCTGCCGACCCTTTTCGACTTGCGCCGTCCACGGTGGTTGATGAATACCCACCAGGTGCCCGAACCTATCGGCTTTTCTCTGACTACGACTCCCATTGAACACCTCCTTTAAATGAAAAAGGCATGGAAGTGCTGAAGGTCATAACAACCTTTCCAGTCCTTGCGGATACCGGCTTCCATGCCTTGAACTGATTCGAATTTTGTGGCCATGACGGTGGCCTCCGGTCATGATTTTCAGCATTTAATACTTGATGGTTATATAACTAATAAGCATTATATTCATATGTGTCAATATATTATCATTGATATTTTTCGCTGATTCAATTACCTCTGGTTCATGGCTACCGACAAACCCAAGGTATTGTTGATACTTGATGAAGACCTGCTAAAGCGGATTGACGATTACCGCTACGAGAACAGGATACCCGCCAGAACTGAAGCTATTCGGAGACTGATTATGGAGTCCCTTGATCAATACGAAGTTACAAAGAAAAAAACGAAGAAATAGTTTGCACGAGTTGCTTGTTAAAAGATTCAATTCATATCGACCCTGGTGCATATCAATCTGGTCAAGGTCGGACGAATCTACGTATTCTATATAGTTCGTTTCAGGCATATCTATTATGGATCGTTCACACTGTCACTGCGGACCTTGCAATATATAGCAGTAATCAATAAATTCGTCGGTCTCGAAAAACAACTTTACCCGTTAATTTAATTGGGAAAAGTGTTCAAAATGTGATATGAAATTTGCAAGCTTTCGATGCAAATTCCCCCTAAATCCTGCAAATTTTAGATCACATGAAACCAAAAAAGCCAGCAAACAAGGATCGACAAAAGGAGCTTTTTCGTGTCGAGCTGGCCCAGATCATCGACAGCGGCCATGGGCTGGTAAAGCTTGCCGATGTCGTTGATTGGGAACAGCTGGAAAAAGCATTTGGAGCCACATATTGTCCTGATAACGGACGCCCGGCGATAAGCACCCGGCTGATGGTAGCGCTGCACTATCTGAAGTACACCCACAGCCTAAGCGATGATGATGTGGTCGCCGGATGGGTAGAAAATCCATATTGGC